>Ga0308162_1000040_pt1 | contig 189514 bp, 190 predicted proteins | sample PhySR2_FD_201370 | JGI IMG/M metagenome (GOLD analysis project Ga0308162, IMG submission 201370) | Phyllosphere microbial communities from UC Gill Tract Community Farm, Albany, California, United States - DLSLS.R2 | ecosystem: Host-associated > Plants > Phyllosphere > Unclassified | place... | reverse complement strand
AAGTCCACCCCGTTCGAGCGCCGCTCGGCCGCGTGGCTGTACGCGCAGTTCGTCACGTCGAAGACCGTGTCGCTCAAGAAGTCGATCACCGGCCTCACGTTCATTCGTGACTCCGACATCCACAGCGACTACTTCACCAAGAACGCAGCGAAGTACGGCGGCCTGATCGAGTTCTACCGCAGCCCGGCCCGCGTGGCCTGGACGCCGACCGGCAACAACGTGCCCGACTATCCGAAGCTGGCCCAGCTCTGGTGGAAGAACGTCGCCACGGCCGTCACGGGCGAGAAGACCCCGCAAGGCGCGATGGACAACCTGGCCAAGGAAATGGACCAGGTGATGGGTCGCCTGCAGCGCGCCGGCATGAAGAACTGCGCGCCGAAGCTGAATCCGGAAAGCGATCCGTCGAAGTGGCTGTCGACCGAACACGCCCCATGGAAGAAGCTCGACAACGAGCGTCCGAAGGGTGAGACGGTGGCCTACGACAAGCTGCTCGCAGCCTGGAAGGCAGGCAAGGTGCGCTGAACCCGCTCACGATCCTACGGCGCGGCCCGATCTTGGCCCCGCGATGCTCGCCGTACCCATGTACGGCTGCGCTTCTCAAGCCAACCTCGGGCCGCTCGCTACGGATCGTGAACAGGTTCCAGATAACGAGTGATCCGGCACCAGGATCATCTGCATCGCACGCCTGCCAACGGCGGGCTATGCTTTCGCATCACCATTGCATCAATTGCCGGGGTAGAGTGATCTTCCCCGGCACTTCAATGTCTCTGCCTTATGGAATACCTCCTCGCGCTCGACCAGGGCACGTCCAGCTCACGCGCTATCGTCTTCAACCGCGCCGGCCAGATCGTCGCCAGCGCCCAGCAGGAGTTTCCCCAGCATTTTCCGCAGCCCGGCTGGGTCGAGCATGACCCGTTCGACATCTGGAACAGTCAGCTCGCCACCTGCCGCGCCGCACTCGAACAAGCGAAGCTCTCCGCCGCCGACATGGCTGCGCTGGGCATCACCAACCAGCGCGAAACGACCATGGTGTGGGAGCGCGCCACGGGCAAACCGATCTTCAACGCCATCGTCTGGCAGGACCGCCGCACGGAATCCATCTGCGAGCGCCTGCGCGCCGAGGGCCTGGAAGACGAGGTGCGCAAACGTACCGGCCTGATCATCGACCCGTACTTTTCCGCCACCAAGCTGCGCTGGATTCTCGACCACGTGGATGGCGCCCGCGAGCGCGCCGCGCGCGGCGAACTTGCCTTCGGCACCATCGACAGCTGGCTGGTGTGGCAACTCACGCGCGGCCGCCTCCATGTGACCGACGTGTCGAACGCCTCCCGCACGATGCTGTGGAACATCCACACCGGCGAATGGGACGCTGACCTCATGCGCGCGCTCGACATTCACCCGAGCCTGTTGCCCGAGGTGCATCCATCCGCGTATCAATTCGGGCAGACCGATGCCGACTGGCTTGGCGCCTCGCTCACCATCGGCGGCATTGCAGGCGACCAGCAATCGGCCCTATTTGGCCAAGCCTGCTTCAAACCCGGCATGGCCAAGAACACCTACGGCACCGGCTGCTTCATGCTGCTCAACACGGGCGACAAAGCTGTCCAGTCGCACAACGGCCTGATCAGCACGGCGGCTTGTCAGAGCGGCGCGAAACGCAGCTACGCACTCGAAGGCAGCGTGTTCGTTGGGGGCGCGGTCGTGCAGTGGCTGCGCGACGGTCTGCGCGCCATCCAGCGCTCGGCCGACGTCGAAGGCCTGGCCGCCTCGGTGCCCGATTCCGGCGGCGTGGTGTTCGTGCCGTCGTTCACGGGCCTCGGTGCGCCGTACTGGGACCCGACCGCGCAAGGCGCCATCGTCGGCCTGTCACGCGGCACGACCATCGGACACATCGCGCGCGCGGCGCTGGAATCCATCGCCTTCCAGAGCACCGCCCTGCTGCAGGCCATGACGCGCGATGCTGTCTCTACCATCTCGGAACTGCGCGTCGATGGCGGTGCCTCGGCAAACAATCTGCTGCTGCAGTTCCAGGCCGATTTACTCGGCATCCCGGTGGTGCGCCCGGAGATCATCGAAACCACGGCGCTGGGTGCGGCCTATCTGGCCGGCATCGCCACGGGCTTCTATCGTGACGAAGCCGAGGTCGCCCAGCAATGGCGCGCCTCGCGTACATTCCACCCCGTCATCAGCCGCGACGAAGCCGCGCATCGCATCGCCCAATGGGAAATGGCCGTCGCGCAGGTCCGCCTGCCGACAACGCGCGGGCACTGAAGGCAAAATCAGCGGACAGAAAAAAGGCGACCCTCGGATCGCCTTTTTTTCATGGTTCGGCCGGCGGCTTACTTGCCTTCGCTGGCCGGCGTCTGGGCAGGCCCGCCCTGTTCGCTCATGGCTTCCTTGCGCTTGGCGCGGGCTTCCTTCTTCTCCGCCTTGCGGTTGGCCTTGGCGGCCTTCTTCTCTTCCTTGTACGCGGCCTTGGCGTCGGACTTGCGGGTCTTGTATTCGTCGCTGGCGGCCTTGTCGTCAATGCGCTTCTGCACCAGCGGGTCAGACGACGAGGTGGCCGGCCCACCTTGTGGGGCGGTCTGCACGGTGCCGGTGGTCTGCGGTGAAGTCTGCGGTGCCGGCGTCATCTGTGCGAAAGCAGCCGACGCAGCAAACGTGGCGGCCACGGCGAGGGCGGTTTTCAGGCGCAGTTCAATCATGGTTGGGCTCCTTCTTTTACAAAAACACGGAATGGACTGACCACATAAGCGGCGCGCGAAGCACCCGAAGTGATCTCGACGCACATCAACAGCGCACGCCGGACGTTGCAAATCACAACACCCATCCCGTCGCAAGAAGCGCTCCCAGGCCATCGACTACACTGCGCGCTATCTCATCCCTCCTATGCGCCGTGTCCAATCACGCCCCTGATTTCGTCCTGCTTGATCCGCCCGCCGATGCGCTGCCCCTGAACGCGGATGACGCAGCCCATCATGTCGCGCGCGTGCAGCGCTGGCTCGAAGACGCCGTCATCGGCCTGAACCTGTGCCCCTTCGCCAAGGCCGTGCATGTCAAACAGCAGGTTCGATACGCCGTCAGCCGCGCGACGATGGACGGCGACGTGCTCGACCACCTGCGTGCCGAAGCCGATTTGCTGCACGCCACCCCCGCCGCACAGATCGACACCACGCTGCTGATCGTTCCCGCCCTGGCTGACTTCCTCGATTTCCACTCGCTCACGGAGCGCGCTGACTCCGTGCTCGCCAAGGCCGGCTACGAAGGCGAGCTGCAACTGGCAAGCTTCCACCCCGATTTCGTCTTCGCCGATGCCGACCCAGACGACATCGCCAACGCCACCAATCGCGCGCCCGTCCCCATCCTGCATCTGCTGCGCGAAGACAGCATCGCCCGCGCCGCCGCAGCCGTACCCGATGCAGCGGACATCTACGAGCGGAATATCGCGACGATGGAAAAGCTTGGCCCCGAAGGCTGGGCAGAAATGGCGGCGAAGTTCAGCAAGACATCGCCCCGCGACTAACCCAGAGCAGCGACGGTTTGGCCGTCCCCTGCCCTAGATGGCGCCTTGAATTTCTGTTGCGGGGAGGAAAAAGAAGGGAGGCCTGTCTGAGCGCAGCGAGTTTGCCTCCCTTCCCTCCCCGCGACATAAATTCAAGGGATGGGTCGCCATCTCGGGCGCGCCTTTCTTTGCCTACTTTCTTTGGCAAGACAAAGAAAGTAGGTCAGCCCCGGCAGGGGATGAAACAAGGGACGCACCACGCGCATCAATCAACCAAGCCAAAGAATCAAACCGCCCGATCCACCGGCGGCGTCCACTGATACGCCCAAGTCTCAGACAGCAACCGCTCCCCCGACTGCAACGTCAGCAACAACTCGATCGGCGCGTTGCTGGCATCCGGCACCACGTCAAACATCGCCCGCACACCGTCGATGCTCGCCAGCGGCCGCGCCGATGCAATCTCGACCCGCCCGCGCGAGGCTCGGATGACAGGCTCCACGGTCGACCCCGCCGTGCTGCGCCCCAGCCGCGACAACTCCCCACCGGCAAAGTCCACCACAAACCGCCAGGAGAAGTATTTGCGCGGCTGCCCGACCACGCCGCCAATGCCCGTGCGCGTGGCTACCACCCGCGCGAGCGGCGAGGCCGCCGCAGGCTGCGCGCCCCACGTCAGCCGATAGCCAAACGCCAGCTCCTGCCCCGCATGCGGCGCCACGGCCGGTCGCCAGAACGCGACGATGTTGTCGAAGGTTTCATCGTTGGCCGAAAGCTCCACCAGTTCCACCGCGCCTTCCCCCCAGTCATGCGTGGGCTCCACCCACACACTTGGGCGCTTCTCGTAGAACACGCCGTCATCCTGGTAATGATCGGGATTGCGATCGCGCTGCAGAAGGCCGAAGCCGCGCGGGCTGTCGTCGGCAAAGCGCTGACTGCGCAGCATGGGCGGATTGGCCAGCGGCCGCCAAACCCACTCGCCCGACCCGCGCCAGATGGCCAGACCGTCGGAATCATGAATTTCCGGGCGCCAGTCCGATGCACGCCAGCGGCGGGCGGCGCTGTGGCGATCGCCAGCGCGGTCGGCGCGGTCGTTCTCGCCGTAAAGGAACATGCTGGTCAGCGGCGCGATACCCAGGCGCTCGATCGGCTTGCGCACGTAAAGCGTGACGGCCACATCCATCACCAGCGTGTCGCCGGGGCGGATGTCGAAACGGTAGATGCCCGCCACGCTTGGGGAATCCAGCAACGCATAGACGCGCAACATATCGGCGTCGGCGGCCGGGCGCACCAGCCAGAATTCGGTGAAGTCCGGAAACTCTTCTGCGCGGGGCAAGCCGGTATCAATCGCCAGCCCCCGCGCCGACATGCCGTACTGCCACTGCCCGCCGACGGCTCGGAAATAGCTGGCACCGAGGAAGGCAGCCACATCACGCGTCGGGTCTGCCTTGGTGGTCAGCCGAAAGCCGGCAAAACCGAGATCGGCCGGCAACGCCCGATGATCCAGCCCGCTCTTGCCGTAATCGAACATGGTGGGGTCGTAGGCGATTAAGCGAGCTTGGCCGTCGACCACCTCGTGCATCTGCACGGCCGACTTGAAGAACAGCCCCAGGTGGAAGAACTTGGCCTCAAAAGGCAGGTGCTGCCCGGCCCACAGGGCGTGATCGCGGCGATAGCCGATGGATTGGTAGCCGTCCCAGCCGAGTGCGGCCAGTGGCGGGGGCAACTGCGTGCTGCGAGGCCGGTATGGCCGCGCCGCCAAGGCCCGTGCACGCGCCAGCAGGCGTGCTTCGTCAAACGGTTCGGAGGCGCCAGCGGCGGAGCCGGGCGCGGCACTGCGGGACAAACCAGGAGCCAGGGCAAGCAGCCCGGCGGCCAACTGCTTGAGCAGGTCGCGACGGTGCATGGATCGGGGCAAGACCAGGGGGTGAGCCAGGGATGATTCATCTTCGCACAACCCACGCCCGGGCAGCATCCGGGAAAAAACCTTTCATTGGACCCACAACCCTGCGCCGTGACCGGGATTGGACCGGTTGCGCGTGGCGCGGGGCAGCCAGTTGGAGCACAATCCCGGGTCTGTTCACATGTACAACGCATGTACGTCGCCTATGGTGAACAGAACAGATCCGAGCAATCGGCCTGGCTAAAACGGGTCGACGCCCGCCACGATCATCACGGCGCACATGCTTTCACAATCCTCCACGCCCCCGCTGCCCGATACGGCCACCGAACTGTCCGCTGACATTGCGGCTGCCCTGGAATCATTCGACCGCTATTACGACGACGTTCTGCTGCCCATGTGGCTCGGCCCGGGCTGGAACGCGCAGGCCGGTCTCTGCTATGAGGCGCTCGTCGTCAACAACGGCGCGCTGGTGCCGGCATCAACCGCGCGGTACCGGGCGATGGCATGTGCGCGGCAGTTGTATACCTTCGCGCGCGCCACGCAGCTCTCCAAGCGCCACCGCGATCTCTGCGCCGAACGCGCCGCCGCGCTGTGCCATGCACTGGACACGCGCTTTCGCGAAACGATCCACGGCGGCTGGCTGTTTGCGATCGACAGCGCGCTGGCCCCGCACGACACCACCAAGGATCTGTACACGCACGCCTTCGTGCTGTTTGCCGCTGCACATTGGCTGGCCGTGAGCGAAGACCCGCGTGCCGCCGCGCTGATGCACGACGCGCACGACGTGATCGCGCGCAGCTTTGCTCGCGCCGGGGCCAAACCGCTGCCGGTCGCATCCATGGACGCCACGTTCAGCACCACGCTGGCCGGTGTCGCGCAGAACCCGGTGATGCACCTGACCGAGGCCTACCTGGCCGCCGCCGCGCTGGACGAACCGCCCGCCTGGGCCGAGACCGGCGTGCGCACGCTGGCCGAAGGCATCCTCGCGCGCTTCATCGACACCCGCACGGGCAGCATCGCGGAGTTGCCGGTGGACGAGGCCAGCGCCGACAACCGCATCGAGCCCGGTCACCAGTTCGAATGGTTTTACCTCGTGCGCGCGCACGCCGACGTCTTTACGCGCTCCGAAGCCGGCCGCCATCTGGCCGAGAGCCTCGCCCGTGCGGTGGACGCGGCCTGTGCCGATGGCGTTGATGCCGAGACGCAGGGCGTGTGCCTGTCACTCAATCTGGACGGCACGATGCGCGATGCCAGCCAGCGCATCTGGGCACAGACTGAATACGGCCGCGCCCTCGCGCTGTGCACCGAAACGCAGGGCGCCATGCTCGCGCGCCTGCTGCCGGCGTGGTCGGCACGCTTCCTGCACGCACACGGCTGGAACGAGGTGATCGACCCCGCCGGCCAGCGCCTGCGCGCCGACATGCCGTCGAGCACGCCGTACCACATCACCACTTTTTACGAGGCGGCCCGCAGTTCGCTGTCCGGCTCGCCCGCGCGTTGTACCCAAGCTGTTGAGTGAGACCCTTCATGCATACCTCCAACCCCAACGAATCCAAGGCCCGCACCATCTTCCGGGTGGTCAGCGGTAACTTCCTGGAGATGTACGACTTCATGGTCTACGGCTATTACGCCAAGGCCATCGCCGACACCTTCTTCCCCGCCGGCAACGAGTTCCTCTCGCTGATGCTGTCGCTGGTGACCTTTGGCGCCGGCTTCCTGATGCGGCCGCTGGGCGCGATCTTCCTGGGCGCGTACATCGACCGTCACGGCCGCCGCACCGGCCTGATCGTCACGCTAGCGCTCATGGCCTGCGGCACGCTGCTGATCGCACTGGTGCCCGGCTACGCCACCATCGGGCTGGCGGCGCCGCTGCTGGTCCTGGTCGGCCGGCTGCTGCAGGGCTTCTCGGCCGGCGTGGAGCTGGGCGGTGTGTCGGTCTACCTGGCCGAAATCGCCACCCCCGGCAAGAAGGGCTTCTTTGTGAGCTGGCAATCGGCCAGCCAGCAAGTGGCCGTCATGTTTGCCGCCCTGCTGGGCGTGTTGATGTCGTACCTGCTGCCGCCGTCTGAGATGAGCGCATGGGGCTGGCGCGTGCCGTTCCTGATCGGCTGCCTGATCGTGCCGTTCCTGTTCATCATCCGCCGCTCGCTGCAAGAGACGGAGGAGTTCCAGAAGCGCAAGCACCGCCCGGACCTGGCCGCCGTGTTCCGCTCGATGGGCCAGAACTGGCGCCTGGTAGGCGCAGGCACACTGATGGTCGTGATGACCACGGTGTCGTTCTACCTGATCACCGCCTACACGCCGACCTTCGGCAAGAGCGTGCTGCATCTGTCCGACATGGACAGCCTGATCGTCACGCTGTGCGTGGGCGCCTCGAACTTCTTCTGGCTGCCTGTGATGGGCGCCGTGTCTGACCGCGTCGGCCGCCGCCCGCTGCTGATCCTCTTTACCGTGCTGATGCTGGTGACGGCCTACCCGGCCATGCAGTGGCTGGTTGCCGCACCGTCGTTCGCCCGCATGCTGACCGTGCTGCTGTGGCTGTCGTTCCTGTATGGCAGCTACAACGGCGCGATGGTCGTCACGCTCACCGAGATCATGCCGCCGGAAGTTCGTACCACCGGCTTCTCGCTGGCATACAGCTTGGCCACGGCCATCTTCGGCGGCTTCACTCCCGCGATTGCCACGTGGCTGATCCACACCACCGGCAACAAGGCGATGCCTGGCGTATGGGTGTCGTTTGCCGCGCTGTGCGGGTTGATTGCCACGCTGGCGATCGTCAAGCCGGCGGGCAGGCATGAGCATGGGGCGAGCACGGCGCCTATTGCCTGACCGACATCGTGGATGAATGAACGCCTCTCAGAGGGGAATCTCTGAGAGGCGTTTTGCTTTGTGCTTTTGGCTTTTTGCTGGGATTTTTTTTTAGTGGTTCATCCCCCTTTCGGTCCCGGCAGGGGATGAAACAAGGGATACACCACCAACAAAGAAATCCCCGCCCCTCGCAACTTCCAAATCCGCCATTAGGCACAACAAACTGCACAGACGCAGCCTTACTGAATCACCAGCCCATTCGGCCCCACCACCCCCAGCTCCACATAGTGCGAACCAGGCCGCGTACGGTCGGAAAAGTCCACCATAAACCCGCCTCCCACATCGAAATTGCGCAGGTGGGCCAGCTCGCGGCGCACCTGGTCGCGCGTGGGCTTGGGGCCCGCGCGGCGCACGGCTTCGGCAAGCACCTTGGCTGCCACAAAGCCTTCCACGGCTCGGAATGAAAGTTCGACATCTCTGGCGCCCACGGCTGCGCGTGCGCGGTTGAATTCGCGGATGACGGGGTTGACGCCCTTGCCCGGGTTCGGCATCACAAGCGCCAGCGAATAGCCGCGCACCGCATCGATACCGGCCACCTTGAGCAGGATGCCCGGATCGATGGACGACAGCCCCAGGAGTTGCGCAGCACCGCCGCGCGCGCGGTATTGCTTGATGAACTGCGCGGCGGGCTCCGCCGTGGCGCCCAGGAAAATGGCCTGCGCATCGGCGCCGAGCAGCTTGTCGACAGCGGCGCTCACCGAGGCCGTATTGCGCGGGTACGAGGCGGTGGCCGCAATCGTCAGCTTGTACGGCTTGAGCGTGCGCTCAACGCCCGCCAGCACCTCCTTGCCCAGCGCATCGTCCTGATACAGCACGCCGATACGCGTAACGCCGATGGTGGCGAGCGCCCCCACCATCTTGTCCATCTCCTGCTGATAGCTGGCCTTGATGGGGAAGACCAGCGGATCGCCGGTCATGCTGGAGGCCCCCGTGGCGGGCCCGACCAGCGGCAGGTTGGCTTCGGCCAGCACGCCGCTGCGCATGAGCGCTTCCACATTGGCGGTGCCGACCACGGTGAGCGCCGCCACGGGGTTGTCGATCTTGGCCATGTCGCGCACATTGCGCAGGGTCTGCTCGACCTTCTGCTCGTCGTCGCGGGCGACCAGGCGGATGGTCTCGCCGTTGATGCCGCCATCGAGGTTGAGCCAGTCGAAATACAGGCGTGCCCCGGCATTGAGCGCCCGCCCCGTCGCGGCTTGTGTGCCGGACAGCGGCAAGGACTGGATGATGCTGATGTCGGCGCGGGCGGCCGGCGCTGTCAACGCAGCCATGCATGCCACACACATGGCAAGCGCGGCCCACGGCCGCAACCATCCCATCGCCCCGCGCGCCCCCCGGCTACGCGTGTGATTTCCCGTTTGCATTGTTCGCACCCATGTCGCCGCGTGCCTCGTGGGCAACGGCGTTTTTTGTCGAGACCGCTTGAGCGATCCGCTTTGTTGTGTGGCGCCAAACATCTGCGGCGCCGGGCGATAGCCTGCCATCGACATCTGGCTTCGACAAGTCCTGCCGGCGCATTTACACTGGGCTGACCGTTTCTGTCGCAAACCCGCCATGCCACAGCGCATCCTGCCTACCGATATCGAAGGCCGCACGCCGCCCTCAACGGCGCATCCGGTGCGGCTCTACACGCGGCAGATGGACGCCAACACGCGGTTCCCGCGCCACACCCATCCGTGGGCGCAGGTGGCGTATAGCCACAACAGTGTGCTGCGCGTGCAGGCGGGCGACACCGCCTGGGTAGTGCCACCTTCACGGGCGATCTGGATTCCGCCCGGCATTGAGCATGAGGTGTGGGTGGTCGAAGCCGCCTTTCTGCGCACGCTGTATGCCGACCCGTCCGTGGTGACCGGCACGCTGGCGCAGTGCCGCGTGATGGAGGTGTCGCCGCTGTTGCGCGAGCTGATTGCCGCGATGGACGTGCGCCAGCCGCTGCCGGCCGCGCGCGAGCAGGCGCTGGCCATGCTCATCCTCGACGAGCTGCGCCGTAGCGCCCCGCTGCCGCTGGATTTGCCCATGCCCGCCGACAAGCGCCTGCGCGCCCTGTGCGAGCGCGTGATGGCCGACCCCGGCACCCCGCTCACCTTCGACGTCCTCGCCCGCGATGTAGGCGCCAGCGCCCGCACGCTGGCGCGGCGCTTCCGGGACGAGCTGGGCGTAAGCTTTTCGCAGTGGCGCCAGCAGGCCGTGCTCGCCAGCGCCATCCCGATGATGTCGCAGGGGATGCCGCTGTCGCGCGTGGCGCAGGAGCTGGGCTACAACAGCCAGAGCGCGTTCTCTGCGATGTTCCGGCGGGCGTTCGGCAGCAGCCCGAGCGCGTTTCTGCATCGGCCGGGCGGCGACCAGGCCTAGCCCCCCAGGTTGACCGATCCAGCTGCGCTTACAGCGGCGGAATCGCCATGTCAGGCAGCAGCACGGAAAAGCGCGCACCGCCGCCCGTTGCCGCATCGAGGCGGACATCACCGCCATGCACCAGCGCAATACGCCGCACGATCGCCAGCCCGAGGCCGAAGCCTCCGGTGTGGCGGTCGCGGCTGGCATCCAGGCGCAGGAACGGCTCGAACACGCGCGCGCGGTCCGGCTCGGGAATGCCGGGGCCGTCGTCTTCCACCGTCAGGCGCAGCGCACCGGCGGGGCCCGCTTCGGCGCGGATGGTGATGGTGTTGCTGGCATAGCGCGTGGCATTGCGGATCAGGTTGAGCAGTGCACGCGCCAGCAGGCGCGGGTCGCACACGTGGTGCGCGGGGGCGCCCTCGGCATGCACGGCCAGGGTGAGCTGGCGGTCGGCCACGTCGTTGGCGACGCTGGCAACCACGCTGTCGAGCCATTCACCCACGGCCACGCGCATCAGCACGAGGTGCATGGCGCCCTGCTCCAGGCGGCTCAACGCCAGCAGCTCGCTCACCAGTTCATCGAGTTCACGCACGTCACGGCGCAGCGCATCGAGCCGCACGTTGCGCTGCATTTCTGACGACGGCGACACAGGCGACTGCAGCAGCGCAATGCCGAATTCCAGCCGCGCGATCGGCGTCTTCAGCTCGTGCGAGATGCCGTTCATCATCTCGCGCTGGTGCTGGATCGAGCCCTGGATGCGCTCGGCCATCTCGTCGAACTGGCGCGCCAGCGCATACACGTTCGAGCGCTTGCGCAGATTGGCGCGCGTCGCCAGCTTGCCCGCGCCAAAGCCGCGCGCCGCTTCTTCCAGCACGCGCAGGTCGCGCCAATGCATCCAGACCCAGAGCAGCAGCGGCAGAAGCGCGGCAATGGCGATCAGCGAATAGGCGACCAACTGGATGCCGAGGTAGTCCATGTCCTCGCTGTAGGCGTGCAGCACGGTGCCGTCGCGCAGCGGCAGGTAGTAATCCTTGCCGTTGGTCATCAGCACGAGCTTGTGATCCGCCAGATCGCGCCGCTGCTGGGCTGAGAAATTCGGCACGGTGTCCGGATCGACGAGGTCGAATGTCTCCCACGCGTTCTTGTTCAAACGCGCGATGGCGGCATCGCGCCCGTCGGGGCCCGCGCGATCCAGGTAGTCCTGCAGCACGAAGGCGTAACCCTTGCGCACCTCGCGCTCGCCGTGGGTGAGTGTGTCGTGGAACAGCCAGACGAACGACTTGTTGACGCCGATAAGTGCCAGCGCCGCGGCCACCACGACCATTGCGTACAGCTTCAGTAACGACTTGAGCACGGTTCAGTCCTCCCACGCCGACGGGCTGAACAGATAGCCGCGCCCCCAGATCGTCTTGATCTTGTGCGGCTCGGGCGAGGCGTCGCCAAAGCGGCGGCGCAGGCGCGAGATGCCTGAGTCGACGGTTCGATCCAGCCCGTCGAACTCGATGCCGCGCAACTGCTTGAGGATGTCGTCGCGGCTGAGCACGGTGCCGGCGGCGCGCGCGAGGATCAGCAGCAGATTGAACTCGGCCGTCTTGAGGTCGACCGGCTGGCCGCGCCAGGTGACGGTGCGGTTGGGTGGCGAGATGGCGAGTTCGCCAAAGACAAGCGTGTCGTCGCGCGGCGCCACCGGCTCGGACGTCGACATGGCCGGCACCGAACGGCGCAGCAGCGCGCGGGCCCGGGCAACGAGCAAGCGCGGCTCGATCGGCTTGAGCACGTAGTCGTCGGCGCCGATCTCCAGCCCGGCCACCTGGTCATACGTATCCACGCGCGCGGTCAGGATCAGCACCGGCACGCGCGAGAACGCGCGGATGCGCCGGCACACTTCCATGCCGTCCATGTGCGGCAGCATCAGGTCGAGGATCACCAGCGCAGGGTGGTGTTCGCGCACGGCAGCCACGGCGATGTCGCCACGGCGCACCACTTCGACTGCAAATTCATAGTTGCCCAGGTATTCGCTGACGAGCTGCGCGAGACGGTCGTCGTCTTCGATCAGCAGCACCTTGGTCTTGAGCGGCTCGTCGGTCATCGCCGTCATCGCTCGTACCCCCGTTTCTTCTTGTGTTGGCGCGCAGTGTACGGCGATGGCCTTGCGAGCGGATGGCGTGGAGAAACTTGCAGACACTCGCGCACAATTGCGCACAACTTCCCGGCAATTTCCAGACAGACGTGCGTGCGGCACCTCGCCAGACTGCGGGCTCTCTCTCAAGAGGTCCAACAAGAGGTCCTACGTGCTCAATCGTCTCTCCCCCCGGTTCTCCATCGCTTATCTGGCCGCGCTCTCGGGCATGTGGCTGTCGCCCTCTTCGGTGTATGCCGACGATGCGTCGTATTCGCTGTCGCTCAACGCGGGTGTAGCGCCGCGCTACCAGGGCGGCAAGGAGTACACCGTGACGGCCGGCCCCGGCTTGCGGGCAGATTTCGGCAACGGCTGGTTCATCGACCCGACCCAGGGCGGCGCGGGTTATGCCATCCGCTTCCTGAACGGCATGTTCGCCTCGGCCGCGCTGTCGTACGACCCCGGCCGCTCCGACACCAACCGCTATGGGCGCCCCGGCTCGGACCATCTCAAGGGCATGGGCACCGTCAAGGGCTCGCTGCTGGGCGTGGTCACGGTGGGCGGCAAGCTCATCGGCGACACCACGGGCAGCGCCACGCTGGAAGTGCCCATCACCAACCGCGAGCGCGGCTGGTCGGGCCACATTGACGTGGCGGCGCCGGTCGTGAGCTGGGGCAGCGACAAGATCACCGTCAGCCCGAGCCTGCATTTCGGCTCCAGCAAGTACATGCAGACGTACTTCGGGGTGACGCCGCAGCAGTCGGCCAACAGCGGCTTCGCCCAGTACAGCGCGGGCAGCGGCCTGCAAGCCGCCACGCTCACGGTGGCCTGGACGCACGAGTTTTCGCGCCATTGGGCGGTGCAGACGGCGATCGGCACCTCGCGCCTCTTGGGCAACGCGGCGAAGAGCCCGATCGTGCAGAACAAGCAGAGTTACTTTGGCGGTACGGGCGTCGTCTACACGTTCTAAGCGCGCGGAACCGCAAAGGACGGCTCAGGCCAGGGCATCGAGCCACGCCAGGGTTTCACGCCACCATGGCGCACCGGACGATGCCCGGAAGAAGCCCATGTGGCCGACACCCTTTGCACCCAATGCTGCGCCGCCCATTTGTCGGCGCGTCACGCGCGTGGCGGGAAACTGTGCGACCAGCGCGTCGATGGCGTTAGCCGGTGCCAACGGGTCATCGTCAAAACCCCAGGCGAGCAGCGGCACGGCGAGCCTCGGATAACGCGAGGTATCCAGCCCGGTGCGCGGCGCGAAGATGTAGCCGCGCAGGCGGGCAAAGCGCGCCCAATCGCCCAGGATGGCGGCCGGAATCGACATCGGCCCCATGCCGACGGCCGCGAGCGGCAGCATGCCACCGCGCACGCGCGCCACCGCCAAGGGAATCCGCACACGCAGCAGCCAGGCAAATTGCGGACGGGCCAGCGGCCCGCGCCACGGCCACAGCCGCGCATCTGCCAGCGGCACCGCTACGTGCGCCAGCGCATCGGCATGCACGATGTGCGGTGCCAGCCCCGCCAGTTGGCCGCCCGCGCTGTGGCCGAGCACCACCAGCTTGCGGCCGCTGCAGCCCTCGGGGACGAGCGTGTCGTGCACCCATTTCAGCACGGCGTCGATGTCCTGCCGGCCCCAATCGGCAAAGCGCGGGGTGCCCGGACCGGTCGCGACCGCCTCGCCAATGCCGCGGTAGTCGAACGTCACCACACGCCAGCCCGCCAGGCACAGGGCACGCGCAAACGCCGCGTAGAACTGACGTGGCACGCCCAGCGCCGAGCAGATCACCACCGTGCCGTGCGCACCCAGCCCAGGGCTGGTGACGGTCACGGGCAGCGTCCAGCCGTCGGCCGTGCGGACGTGGTCGTCGCGGGTGGGAAGGGCATCGGCGGGGTAGTCGATCGGTTCGCGCTGCATGGGCACTCCGCTCGGGGTCTCGGGATAGGCTCAGTATTGGCGCCGCCCGTTGCGGTCACAATTACGCGACAGGTAATCGCAGCAGCTACCTGACTCTGCTTCAATAGGTGGCATGACATCCGCCAAGCCTGCCTCATCATCCTCGTCCTTGTCCGCCACCGACGACACCCTCATGCTTGAAGACGCCGATGCCGCCCCAGTGGCGATTGAGCCGCCCGAAGCAGCGCTGTCGCGCTTTCCGCAGTTGCTGCGCTTCTGGCGCACGCGGCGCGGGTATAGCCAACTGGCGCTGGCCCTGGCAGCGGGCGTATCGCAACGGCACGTGAGCTTTCTGGAATCCGCGCGCGCGGCGCCCAGCCGGAACATGATCCTGCAACTGGCAGAGGAGCTGAACGTGCCGCTGCGCCATCGCAACCAGATGCTGCTGGCGGCCGGTTTCGCCCCCGCCTATTCCGAGCAGGGCCTCGCCACACCGGCCGATGAGGCCTCGCCGATGATGCAGGCGGTGCGCCATGCGGTGAAGCTGATCCTCGACAAGCAGGCACCGTATCCGGCCATCGTGCTCGACCGTTTCTGGCATGTGCTGGATGCCAATGCCGCGCATCGCCGCCTGATGCGCTGGGCCATCGGCGACGACCGGTCCGAAGGCGCACCGGGTGCCGTCAACATGATGAAACTGGTATTCGACCCGACCGCGCTGTGGCCGGCCATCGCCAATCGTGACGTTGTCGGCCGCTACCTCGCCCGGCGCGTGCGGCAGGAACTGGCGCTGCAAGCCATCGACCCTGCCACGCAGCGGCTGCTGCACGACATCCGCGCGATGCAACCGGCGCTGTTCGATGCGGCGGATGCGCCGGCAGCCCCCGCCGCGCACGCGCACGATGCCGGCGATCCGCCGCCGTTCCTGCCCATTTCACTGCAGCGCGACGGCGTGACGATCTCGCTGTTCTCCACGCTCACCACGCTGGGCACCCCGCGCGATGCCGGGCTGCAGGAGATGCGCATCGAGTGCTTCTATCCGGCGGATGAGGCATCGCGGCGGACGCTGGAGCGTATTACGTTGTAACCGTCGGCCGGCCTGAAGTCTGCTTCATGCAGGGGGGCCTTCGAGTGAGGGGACGTCAAAAGGTTGAGAGATGCCCTCATTTGGGAGCTCTCCTCGTGGCCAATGGCATATCGTGTCAATCGCTTCAGCCAGTTGAATCAACTGACCGGGTTGGTAATGCACAGGCTGATCGTTCTTGACCGAATCTTCCACGGTCACGCGAAAGCTCACGCCGTCCCGAACCCAGCCGACGTCCCAGAGCGCGGGGCCGTCACGTCGCCCCCATGACAGCATCAAGCTTGCGGGATTCTTATGGACCGAGAACTTGAGCGTGAGGCCAAACTTCCCAGACTGACCTCCATATGCCCAGAAATCAGAACGCCCTAAAAGCAGACGCCTTTTCCCGTTGTCGACTGAATACACCGCGGACCAGATTCCGGGTTGCTCTGGGATCGCGCCTACCAACTTGCTCCCATGTGGCATGCATCTGAGGGCCTCGTCAGTGACCTTCTGGTCTCCCTCACGCGGCTTCTGCGCTACACGCTTCGCTTCATTTTCCGCAGTATCGAGCAGGCTGAGATATTCATCGCGACCACGATTACGTACGTAGCCGGATGCATCAAAGACGTTGTCCCCCATCAAAATCTGGCGTTCTTCGTTGGTGATATCCCACTGAATACAAGCTTCACCAGATTGGATTCGACTCAGACACTGGTTTGGGACATAGCCGGGCGCCCGGTAGTGCTGAAAGCTCCCTTCGTACCAATAGACTGCGGCTGCAACAGCGAAACCAATCACACCCATCGTCAAAAAATATTTCATCGCGTTTCAAAACCCCATTCCGCCAAGTTGCAGTCAGTGGCCTTCGTTTTCGCCAGCGGCCTCGTCTCCTGTATGAACGGGTCGTAAAGCCAATGAGTTCCGCCGACGCGTGCGGTGGGCCCTTCGATCACGTCGTAAATGGCCGGATGTCCTGCTCGAGCGCTATACAAGGTCCCTCGGTTATGTAGGAATATCTGCAGCCTAGAGTCCTTCAGCACCGCGTCGCTCGGTCGCTGGGCCGCCCAGCGGGAATAGCGGGTCTCACCAACAACATACTTTCCCTCCCCCGGGCGGTATCGATATAGGGTTGATGAGGCAAACAGGTAATACCTGACTGCGCCGTAGTCTGTGGTGATGGATTCAAGGATCCAGTGACTTTCCTTCTCTATCCGCCACGGCAAATTCACTGTGTTGGCGGGGGCACCCAGCAACACGAAGAACACAGCCGCCGGCTCTTGAAGCGCGCGGGGAATATCGCCAAACCGACATGCACGACTAAACTGTGACAATGCATTCGCTTGACTGGAAGCGAATGCGCAATAAAAGACGAAGGCCGCGAGAAGTAGGCGAGGCATTAGAAATCCTCCCAATTTCTGGGCGGATTGACGGTAGGCACTTGGCTTGGTGGTGGGCCACCTGGAACAGGCAAATCGATCATTCCAGGCTCTATGGCGGGAGTCCCCTCACCGCTACCGTCGCCGCTGCTTCCTGTGTCGAACAAGCCCACCAACAGCGGAGACGCCTCACCAAAATACTCGTACTGGTAAGTTCCCGAGCGACTGACTAGTCGCTGCAATCGCCATTGAAAACTAACCTGCTGACAGACCGATGGAGCAATGAGATTGCACGTCGCCTCTGTTATGAATCGAAATGTGAAATCATTTCCGGGATAAATTTCCTCTCTGTCACCCTCAATGCCAATACCCCACGAAGGCTTTAGATTTCCATTTCCCATGCTAGCGAGTTTCACCTCGCCCGCTTGCCATACCTTGGTACCGGTGTTTCTGAATGTGAGCGTGACGGTATATGGTGTATTGAATCGCAATGCACTTGCCGGAAAACTCTGCGCGACAAATTTGGAGTCAAACGAGCTCGGCATAGAGCTCATCATGAGCGGCACGTCCAGCAGGTCATCATCGTCCGTTGAGGTGCGCGGCTCCGCCGCAGTGGCTACCACAGCAGCAAGCCCCACCGCGAATGCGAGAGCGACACGTATGGCATTCGCTCTCATTGGTTCCGAACGGCGATGAAATACGGGGCCAAGACGACCCAGGAACTTTGTTGTGTGCACGACTTGCCATCATCAAAGTAGAGATCGACGATGGCGTTCCGTGCCTGTGCGGCCACCATCATGGAGTACCACCCTTTGCAGACCGTCGGCGGGATATTGGTCTGCGCATGCAAGTTGCAGACAACCCATATGCCGTATCCGTTGTCGACATAAACAGAACCGTCGGTATTCATCCCAAAGGTTCGAACCTGACCAGAGCAAGCGTAGGCGGCATACGAAGTCTGGCTAAACAGCAGCACGAGACAGATTGCAGCAACGTGTCGAAACAGTCGCATCAGATGGCTCCTTCCGAGGTAAGTACTTCATGACGAGAAGGAACTGTAGTTAGCAGTGACACGGAACATGGCGACGGCAACGAAACTTCACAGGCCGTCTGAAACGCATGACTCTCGCAGTAGCCTGCACCCGATTGCAACGAGAATCATTCTCATCTATATTGGCCGGTCGATTTGCCTCCCTCCGGCGGCCCTTGCGCCGGCTTGTGCTTCATGACCGACCTGTCCCATCCCCGGCTCTCGGCCGAGCCCGACGCCAATCCAGGCGCCAACGCGCGCCCCGCGAAGGCCAAGGCCGAGCATCCCGCCAATCGCCGCGCCACGATCGTCCGGTGGCTGCGCAAGACACACGGCTGGTTCGGGCTGTGGGGCGCGGTGATGGGCCTGATCTTTGGTGTGTCGGGCATCTGGCTGAATCACCGCGCGGTATTGAAGCTGCCCGTGGCGCAGCAGCGCACCAATACGCAGATCGCCCTGCCCGACCCGGTGCCTGCTACGCCCGACGCGATGGGCGCCTGGCTGCAGCAGACGCTGAACCTACCGGAGCCCGCCACCCGCACGCGCGTGGAAAAAGCCAAGCCGGTCGCCTGGGCCGAGCGCCCTGCCAAGGGTGAAGGCGCGCAGGACAAGAAGAACGCCGACGCCCCGCGCGAACCCGCCGCCAAGCCGCTCATGCAGCCCGAGCAATGGACCTTCAACTTCGGCAGCGCGACCACGCAAATCCAGGCTGAATACTGGGCCGGCAATCGCTCGGTATCGATCCGCCAGACCGACAATGGCTTCCTCGGCACGCTGATGAGTCTGCACAAGGGCGTCGGCATGACGGTGCCGTGGATTCTGCTGGTGGATACGCTGGCTGGCTGCCTGATCTTCCTGTCGATCTCGGGTCTGTGGCTGTGGGTGATGACGACCAAGCGCCGCACGGTCGGCTGGACGATCTTCGGGCTGGGGAGTCTGCTGGCGATCGGGCTGGCAATCTCGCGGCTCTGAATGCCGCATTGCAATGGATGGCGCCCGCGTGGCGCCATTTTTTTCGCCTTCGCCGTTTAGGGGCGGTCGACGCTGCGCTCTGTCAGCAGCCGCTGGATCGCACGCATGCGCGAGCGCACCATCTCATCGCGGCGTTGCGCCACGCAGGTCATCAGGATTTCGATGACGGTCAGGTGCACCAGGTACGCCTCGGTGCCCACCCGCATCACGGCATCTTCCGGCACGTCCACCGTCAGCGCGATCTGCGCGCGTTCCGCCAGCGGTGTGCCCGCCTGGGTGATGGCGATCACGCAGGCGCCCTGCTCCGCCGCATAGGCGATCGACTCGAGCAGATACGGCATGCGCCCCACGTGCGAGAACGCCACCACGACGTCGGACGCACCCAGCATGGCGGCCGACACGAGCTGCAGATGCGCATCGAAGTAGGCGTTGGACGCCAACCCCAGCCGCATCAACCGCGCTTGCATGTCGTTCGCCATGAACGATGACGCCGCACCGGCCGCATAGCAATCGACGCGGCGGGCGCGGGCGATGCGCTCGGCGGCGGCGTCGACTTGTGTGGTGGACAGCGATTCACGCAGCTTGGCCAACGCCCGCGCGGCACCGTCAATGACCTTGCTGGCGACCAGTGCCGGCGGATCTGCCCGGCCGACATGGCCCGGCAGCGTCGGCTGCGCGTGCGCCAGCTCGGCGGCCAGCGTGGCCTTGAACTCGCGCAACCCTTCAAAGCCGAGCGCCTGGCACATCCGCACGATGGTCGGCATCGACACCCCGGCGCGCACGGCCAGCGTCTCCACGGATTGTTCGAGCGACAGCTCCGGCGCTTCCAGGATCAACCGCGCCACACCCTGCTGCGCCGGCGAAAGCGCGGGCAACTTGTCACGCAGGGCGTTGAGCACGGGAACGGAGAGCGATGGCATGGCGGTACGCGGGTGGCGATCGGAAATCAGCGTCGCCAGTGTAGCGGCAGCCCCGCACCACGCCGCTTGCCCGAGGGAAAACCCCCAAGAATCTGTAAGCCGGCGGTTTACGCTCAACGCCCCTTCAGCGGGCAACACCCCAACCGGCGCGACGTGTGCGGCGCTTTGCCGGTGCATGCGTAACTTCAACCCTTACAGCGCAGACTTGCCTGAGAGTCGGCCCCCGAGCCAGGCCGGAAAGCCCATTCCGGCCAACACAACAGTCGTCACGACAACAAGGGAGCCACATGACCACTTCGAACCGTTCCATTCCGCTATCGGCCGTTGCACTGTCGGCACTGCTTGCCTGCGGCGCGGCGCACGCCCAATCGAGCGTCACGCTGTACGGCGTGATGGAAACCGGCCTGCGCTACAGCACCAACAACGACGCCGACGGCCACGGCAAGGCCGAGATGGCGGGCGGTTACTACAGCGGCAGCCGCTTCGGCATTCGCGGGTCGGAAGACCTCGGCAACGGGCTGAAGGCCGTGTTCCACCTGGTCAGCGGCTTTGCGCCGGACACGGGCGTGGGCTCCACCAACGACATGGGCCTGGGCGGCTACAAGCCCACCACGCCGGCAACGTCGCGCCTGTTCGGGCGCCAGGCGTATGTCGGGCTGGAAGGCGGGTTCGGCTCGCTGACGTTCGGCCGGCAAGAGAACCTCGTCTTCAACACGGCCGGCCAATACGACGCGCTCTCCATTGGCAACCTCGGCGCGACAGCCTGGCACGTGACCGCCACCGGCGTGCGCATCGACAACTCGGTCAAGTACGTGGGTGATTTCAACGGCTGGCGCCCGGGCGTGATGGTCGGCATGGGCGAGCAGGCGGGTACGTTCTCAGCGGGTAACTACAGCGCCCTGTCGCTCAACTACGCCAGCGGCCCGTTCGCCTTCGGCGGCGCGTGGGAGCAGCAAAAAGACCTGCAATCGGTCGGCACGCGCACGTGGACCACCGGCGGCAGCGTACAGGTCGGCCCCGCAAAACTGATGCTCGGCTACATCAACTACCGCGACGGCACGCCCACCAAGAACGACCTCATCCTCGGCGGCGTGAAGTACGACTTCAGCGGACAGTACAACCTGGTGGTCGGCGGCATGGCCACGCGCCAGCGCGACCCCGACGGCCTGCGCTACACCGCGTACGCGATCATGAATTACGTGGTCAGCAAGCGCACGTGGCTATACGTCGGCATGGACTACACCCACCAGAAGGATGCGGGCACCGTGCTCGCAGCCGCGCTGCCCAAGGCCTCGCAGACCGGCGTGATGGTCGGCATGCGCCACGGGTTCTAAATCAGCGCACGGCCATCCGAGCAAATTCGGCGCAGACACACGCGCCGAGACGGTTTGGCCGTACCCTGCCCTAGATGGCGCCTTGAATTTCTGTTGCAGAGAGGAAAAAGAGTGCAGGCCTGTTTGAGCGAAGCGAGTTGCCTGCGCTCCCTCTCTGCGACATAAATTCAAGGGGAAGTCGCCATCTCGGGCGCGCCTTGCTTTGCTTACTTTCTTTGGCAAGACAAAGAAAGTGAGTCGGCCCCGGCAGGGGACGAAACAGCAGCAAACCACCAACGCCCTTACGCCGGCGCAGCAGCAGGTGGTTCATTAGAAGCCGACGCCCCTTTCCCCTCATCCGCCCCAACCCGCGTCATCCACTCCTCAAACGCCGCCGAAGTCCGCAACACCGTCCCCGGCGCCGCCAGCGGCACGTGCGCCTGATCGAACGCATCCTTGAGCACAACGTTGAACGCCCGCAGCACGTCAGCCTGCTTCTGCGGGCGCGTCTTGAACCGCCCCTTGACGATCATCGCGCCACCTTCGAAGCGGTCCAGCCCGAAAATTTCCGCACCGCCGAGCAGCGTGTAGGCAAAGCGCGGCTCACCAGCAATCTGATCAGCCGCCGTGCGCACGAGCTCGATCGCCTGCTGCGGTTCAGCCTCCATCGACACGCGCACTTCAAAGTCGGCAAACGAGTAATCGCGCGACAGATTGCGCACGGTCTTGATCTGGCTGAACGGAATCGACAGCACCGCACCGGTGCCATCGCGCAACCGCACCGTGCGGATGGTCAGGTTGATGACCGAGCCGGTGGCCACGCCCACGTCCACCGTATCGCCCACGCTGATGGTGTCTTCCATCAGGATGAAGATGCCGGTGATGAAATCCTGCGCCAGCGACTGCGCACCAAAGCCCACCGCCAGGCCGATCACGCCGGCGCCGGCCACCAGCGGCGTCACGTTGACGCCCAGGTTGGCCAGCACGCCGATGCTGGCCGTCACCACCAGCGTCACCTTCAGGCCATTACGCAGCAGCGGCAGGATGGTCAGCGCGCGCGTGCTGGGCTGCGCCCGCGCCGAGGCCGGCGACAGCGCCCGCAAGATCGCCGTGTCGAGCAGGATCCAGACGAGCCAGGTGGCAAAGACGGTGCTGATCAGGCCCACCATGGCATCGGCGATGCGTTTGCCGTTGACGGAGCTGTGCGCCAGCTCCACCAGCGTGTGGCCCCACACGCGCAGCACCAACTCAAGAAAGGCGATCCAGATGACAAGTTTGATCAGCGCACCAACGAAATGCTTGAGCCGCTCCACGTAAGGCGAACTGCGCCCCAGACGTAGGTGCGAGCGCCAGTTCGCGCGGGGGCGAATCAGCGCCGACAGAAAGAACGCCGCCACCAGCAGCAGCGACGTCATCACCGCACGGCGCGCCACGACGTCAACGTTGTCGGGCGTCGTCAGCGTGGCCACGACGGTGGCGCTCGCCAGCACCACCACCGGCACGGGCCAGAACGCCGCCAGCAGACGGCGGACCTGGTTGCCCGTGTGTTCGCCGCTGCGCAGCTCCAGCGGGCGATTGGCGATCAACTGTCCGATCGGCCGGCGCGCCCACAATGCGCCCACCGCCAGCATCAATGACGCCACCACGTTGCATACCGTGGCCAGCAGCAGGCTGAGCGAGCCGCCCAGCACCAACGCCACGCGCGGGTCGACCAGCGCATCGCCGCAGGCCCCCAGACTGGCCGTCAGAAAGATCGGCCACATGCCGTGCTTGAACAGGTATTCCACCGCGACGCGCCGGTGCGCACTGCCTGAAAAGAGCGAGAACAGCATCGCCACGCCCGCCGTGATGATCGCGCCCCATACGATGGCGTAGGCCAGCACCAGCGCCAGGACAAAGCCGGGCGAGGCTTCGCGCTCCAGCCGCATGATGACGGCAAAGGAAATGGCCCATGGGCCGATCTTGCGCGCCGCGTCGATCAACAACGCGCGCGTGGTCGGATGCGGCCCGAGGCCCGCCGTGAGGCCAAACACACGGCGGATCAACCAGCCCAGGGCGAGCAGGCCACCGGCAATGGCGGCCCAGATGCCCACGGTGCTGGCAAAGTCGGCGGCCAGCGACATGCGCTTGTCTGGCGAGAAGAGCAGGCCGGCATTACCGCTGGCGGCCTCGATGCGGCGCAGCCAGTAGCGCAACGCCCCGGCTTCCACATCGGCCTGCAACGAGCCGTTCTCGATGAGCGACGCCACCGCGCCCAACAGACCCGGCGCCTGTTCGGCCTGAACCTTCTGCTGCGCGCTCATGCCGTCGCGCAACTGCTTCAGTTCATTGACGAGGGCCGTGCGCTGCTGGTCGTTGTTGAGCAGCGTGATGACGGTGTCGAGCGACTGGCGTGTCTGCGCAGGGTCCGCCGCCGGCGCCGATGCGCTGGCGGTGGAGCTCGGCAGCCCGGCCAGTTTGGCAAACGACACCGGGGCAGCGTTGGCCACGTTGGCGGCGCAGGCCACCAGCACAAGCAGGAACGATGCGAGCGGCCACAGTCGCCGCGTCAGGAAGAGAGAATGAGTACGCATGACAGGGAAAGCGATCGTGCAGACATCGACCACGGCACGATACGCGAATTCCCCGGGCGCACAACCTCACCGCTTGGCGCCCTGCGGCAGCGGCGCCCGCCGCCAGAGCCAAGCGGCCGTGCCGAGCGCACATGCCATGCAGGCCATCACCAGGGCCACCACCCCGGGCCAGCCCCACGGCGCATAGAGCTTGCCGCCTGTCGTGCCGATCAGGCTGGAGCCCAGGTAATACGCCAGCAGATACAGCGCCGCCGCTTGCCCCTTGGCACGTTGCGCGCGGCGCCCAACCCAGCCGCTGGCCACCGCATGCGCACCGAAAAAGCCGAAGGTCAGCAGCGCGATACCGCCAATCACCAGCACCAGCGGCCCCGCCAGAGTCAACAGCACGCCCGCCGACATCAGCGCCGTGCCCGCCAGCAGCATGCGGCCCCGGCCATGGCGATCCGCCAATCGGCCAAACCAGGCGGAAGCGCCAATGCCCAGCAGGTACACCATGAAGATGCCGCCCACCGCCGTCTGGCTGAGGGCATACGGCGCATCGAGCAAGTGAAAGCTCGCGTAGTTGTAGATCGTGACGAAGCCGCCCATCAGCAGAAAGCCCATGGCGAACAGCGCGCGCAGGCCCGGCTCGCGCAGATGCGCGCCCAGCGTGTCGAACAGATCGCCCAGCGCCAGACCCTTGCGCGGCACAAAACGGCGCGACGGCGGCAGCAGCCACAGGAACGCCAGCGCCACCAGCAAACCCAGCGTGCCGGTAAAGCCGATGGCGGCACGCCAGCCAAAATGGTCGGCCACGGCGCCGGTCAACACTCGTCCGGCCATGCCGCCGAAGGCCGTCCCGCCGATGTACAGCCCCATCGCCATGCCAAGCCCTTGCGGATGCACCTCTTCGGCCAGATACGCCATCGCCACCGCCGGCACGCCGCCAAGGACCACGCCCAGCAAGGCCCGCGTGGCCAGCAACCCGTGCCAGCCCGGCAGCACAGCCGCCGCCAGCGTGAGCCCCGACGACAGCACCAGCGACACGCCCATCAGCGTCTTGCGATGGATCGACTCCGACAGCAACCCCGCAAACAGAATCGCAAATGCCAGCAGCAGCGTGGACACCGACAGCACGAGGCTCGTCTGCGCGGGCGTGAGGCCGAAGTCGTGCGCCAGCATTGGCATGAGCGGCTGCACGCAATACAGCAGCGAGAACGTAGAGAAGCCCGCCGCGAACAGCGCCAGATTGGCGCGCAGATAACCGGGGTGGCCCCGGACCAGCCAGTGGGCAGGATCAGCGGCGTCGATGGCGGGCGAAGGAACCTGCGAAGAAGAAAGTGGAGCGTTCACGGCGGGCGGGTTGAAACAAGCGCAGAGGCAAGCGCCTATTATCGTTCGCAGGCACCGTTCCCGCTGCGATGCGGCATCGCTCTTGCTGCGCAGCACCCACCTCGCTTATCCGCCCGACCATGGAAACCACGCTCTACTACTGGCCCGAAATCCAGGGCCGCGGTGAATTCGTCCGGCTGGCGCTGGAGCAGGCCGCCGTGCCCTACACCGACCTCGGCCGCGAAGACGCGTCCGCCATCGAAGCGTTTCTCGACGATGCCGGCATTCCGACGCCGCCGTTCGCGCCACCGTTCCTGGTGGCCGGGCCGCTGGTGATCGCGCAGACGGCCAACATCCTGCTCTACCTGGGCCAGCACTACGGCTTGGCTCCGCACGACGAAGCCGGTGGCCTTTGGACGCACGGCTTGCAACTGACAATTGCCGATTTTGTGGTGGAGATTCACGACACGCACCACCCCATCGCGTCAGGCGAGTACTACGAAGACCAGCGGCCCGAAGCGAAGCGCCGCACGCAGGATTTTCTCGATCACCGCGCGCCCAAATTCCTGCATTACTTCGAGCGCGTGCTCGAGCGCAACCCCGCCGGCCCGACATGGGCCGTGCGTGATGCGTTGACGTATGTGGATTTGTCGCTGTTCCAGATCGTGGCGGGGCTGCGCTACGCATTTTCGCGCCACATGCGGCGATACGAGCGCGAGCTGCCGCATCTGGTGGCGCTGCACGATCGCGTGGCGGCGCAGCCGAACATCGCGGCGTATCTGGAATCGCCGCGGCGCATTCCGTTCAACACGATGGGCATTTTCCGCCACTACCCCGAGCTCGATGCGCTGAAATGACAGAACCCGGCGCAAGGCCGGGTTCGCATGGAGATTGAATCGCTCAGACCGCCAGCGGCGTATCGGGCAACCGGCGGGGCAACCGGCCGCGAATGTCTTCCAGCGCCGCGGGCCAGCTTTCGATGGCGGCCAGATCGTGGATGTCCTGCAGATTGATCAGCAGATCCACCACCTGATCGTCGTCGACATTCACGCCAGAGCAGCGCAGCGCACACGCGAGCGGATCGTCGCCAGGCACACGCAGCAGACTGACGCCCAGGCGCTCGATGGCGCCGCAGTAAAACGCATCGTCGATGAGAATGCCGACGCCGCACCGGCGGTTGTCGAGGCCTCGGTAACGCGGCTCGCCGTCGGCGTCTTCGGAGCGGCATTGCTGTTCGAGCAGGTGCGTGCGCACGCGTTCAAAAATGTCCTCGATGCCGAGGAACGTCCCCTTCCCTTTCATGGCGTCACCTTCTATAGGGTGATCTGTGACCGGCCGGTCGGTCAGAATGTATCGACGAGAGCGCCGCTCAGGCCGAATTGGCGCGCAATCGACTGCAGGCGGTCCTTCCACTCCCATGTGCCGAACACGTCGTGCGCGTTCTGCAGCTTGGAGAGCAGCTCGACGGTGTCGCGGTCGTCCACGTCAATGCGCGCACGCTTGAGCGCGCGGCGCAACGCGATGACGCCGGCATCCATGTAACGCGGAATCTCGTTGGTGGGCTTGAGGATGTAGCGCACCGGCACGCTTTCCATCGACGTGGTGTAGTCGCGCACGCCGATCAGGTTACCGATCGGGCAGCAGCGCCCGCCCTGGCCATGGTACGCAGCACCGCCGCGCGGCAGGATGGCAGCACCGCCCTGTCCGAACAGATGGCGGACTGCGCCGTCGTAGATTTCTTGTTTGCTGAGATATTGCGTCTTCATGTTCTTTCCCCTGACCCCAGATTGCAGGCGTCGCCGATTCGATTCACTTCCGACTTCCGGCCTGACGTTGCGTCCGACGTCGCACAATCTGCCATCCGTGCGATCTATCTTGGTTCAGGATGCACCAGAACCATGGGCCGAAAAAGGACCGGAATGTAAGTCATTTTTACCGTTTGCTTTTTGGCAACGGATTGCCCGCAAAGGTGCGCCAGTCAACGCTTTGCGGGTGCTTCAGACACCACGCGATCGGGCCGTTTTGGCATGCCCTGATGCGCGCTCGCAACAGCATGTGCGCATGGCTGCTCGCACGTGGCGCATGCGTCGTAGGCGCGGCGCTTACATCCCGATGATCTGGTCTGCGTGGCCGAGACAGAAGCCACGTCGGTCATGGTGCCCACAGGTGGGCATCACCTCGTAGCCGGCAGCGCGCAGCAACACTGCACGCGCGGCCACCTCCACCGGAGGCAGGGGCTGCCCCGAGTCTTCATCGCGCACCAGCCGGCCCAGTTGGGCAAACGGCTGGCGCAGCAGATGGTCCAGATCCAGCGATCCGCAGTACCGCATCACATCACCTTCTTCAAAACGGCGGCAGCACTGGGGTGCGCCGACTACATCGATTCGTCTGCCAGCTCAGGACACGCAACGAGCGTCCGGCGCACACGCGCATAGGCGGCACGCTGCGCCCAGATCGAGTCGGTCAGGGCCGCGATGAGCGCATCGCGTGGCAGGCTTTGCGGTGCCACGCCGAACTGCGCCTCCACGGTACGTAGAGCCTCCGTCACTTCGCTTCGCCATCGGGCGTCGAGTCGCTGGGTCATGTTGTTCTCGTTGGGTCGGTTCTGGCGCGGTGGGCGGCGGGCTTGTGCCCACTCTGGCCGCGCTGGGAAGGGATTGGCGGAATGGGTTCCGCTCTTGTTTGTGAAGAACGGCACACGGGGCCGAAACTTGATTGCTGCGGCGGGGGGTAAACCGGCGCCTCCGTCGGACTTGGCGACACCCGGCGCCACTCCGCCAAATGGGCTCCCCCATTCGCGCAGCAACTTCGGCGGGTGCCCGTGGCCCAATCGGTTCTGAAACCGCCACCGAGCCACCGATGAAGATGGAGCGTCACGTGTCCCGACTGTCTTTCCTGCGCCGTACCGTGCTGGCCCTTGCCTGCGCGCTGACCGTGCCCGCCGTTGCGACGGCCGGCGCGCCGGACCCGCGTCAATACATGCATGGCATTGGCGCGGTGCCTGGCACAACGGCCAACACCTTCAACGTGTTCTTCAGTGCCTCGGGCCTGCCCCCGCGCGGCGCCGATCGCAACGGCAGCTGGCCGCACGATGTCTATGTCGCGCAATGGCATGCCGACACGGGCGTGCTCGATGCCCCGCGCATCTTCATCCAGAAGCCCGAAGCACAGGAACCTGTGACGGTGGCCCGCAACCGCGCTGGCCAGGTGATGGTGTCATTTGAAGACGGCTGGAATGCGCCGGAGAACGTCAACCAGCGCTTCGGCATCTACGACACCGCGCTGCGGCCCATCAAGCCGTATCCGCAACTGGTGGAATCCGGTGGGCACTCGGGCCACATCACGGCCGTGGGCGATCGCTTCGTGGTGTTCTATTCCGACGGCTGGATCACCGGCGGCGGCGTCGACAACCTCGGCAGCGGCAACGGTGTCTACCTGAAGGTCTACGACGGACGCGGCCGTCGCCTGCACAACGTCGATGTTGCCGATGGCCGGCGCGAATGGTGGCCCATGGTGGCAGGCGGCAGCACCAATGCGCTGCTGGCCTGGCAGCAGTTCGTGCCGGGCCAGACCGAGGCCAATCTGAAGATCGCCGTCTTTGATCCGGTCAGCGGACGCGTGACAGGCGAGCAGCTTCTGCACAAGCATCTGCAGTACTACACCTACAGCGTCACGTGGATGCCGGCGATCGAGCGGTACTTGCTGGTGGGCGTGGCCAAGGGCAACGGCTTTGCCGATCTGATCGACACGACGGGCAAGGTGCGCGCGTCCATTTCATGCATGCCGGCAACCGTGCGCGAAGCGGGCATCACCGTGAACCAGAACACCGCTTATACGCCCGCCGCTGATGGCCGCCTGCTGCAACTGCAGGCGGGGCCGGATTCGCTCACGCTATCGGCCACGCTGCTGAACACCGACGGCAAGCGCGTGCAATGGCGCCCGGTGGGCAGCACCGGTTTGCTGCGCACGTCGGGCGCAATAGATTGGATGTCGCTGACGGAAAAGGGGCTGGAGCAGTTGCACTTCGACCCCACCAAGACGCAGCCGGCCAACGCGGTTGACCAATGCCGTTAGCGCGACAAGCTTAAGCGTCGGTAACGTCGGTAACAAGCACGCGCAGGCGTACGAGGCCATCCCACCTGGTGTGGATGGCATCGGCAATGCGGGCGATTTCGGGGGCCAGCGCCGGCGGCAGGACCAGGTCGACCTCCACCGCGCCATCGACGTAATGCAGCACGCAGTGGCGCGCGTCCAGCGGCGTGCCGGGCGGCAGCAGTTGTGCCAGCACGGCATGCAGCGCATCGCGATCGGGTAGCGGCACGGGGTCGGTCGCGATGTGCTCGCGCGGGTCGACGTGAATCTGCACGTCGAGCACCGCCATCGCCGTGTGTGCCGTCAGCACGTTGGTGCGGGCCCGGACGGCAATCGCATGGCCCTCGCTCACGGAGACACGCGGGTCCACCTCGATATGCGCGTCCACCAATGCCTGGTCTCCCGTCACACGCGTACGCAGATCGTGCACATTGATCACGCCCGGCGTGGCTTCCAGGCTGACCCGGATCGCCTCCACCTGCGCGGGCGGCAAGGCCCGGTCCATCAGGTCATTGAGCGCCTCCCAACCAAAGCGCACGCCCACACGGCCAATCATCAGCCCGACGACGCAGGCGGCCACCGGGTCGAGCCAGTGATAGCCCATCAGGTTGCCCGCCACGCCAATCGCCGCCACCAACGACGACACCGCATCGGAACGCGCATGCCAGGCATTCGCAATCAGCATGCGTGAGTTGATGCGCTTGGCCACGGCCAGCATGTAACGGAAAAGTCCTTCTTTGGCCGCCAGCGCGATCAGTGCCACGACCAGCGCCAGACCATGAACCGGCGTCGGCCCCTGCGGCGAGCGCAGGCTCTCCACCGCGGCCCAGATCATGCCCGCGCCCGCGCCCATCAGCAGCAGCCCGAGCCCCAGCGACGCGGCGTTCTCGTAGCGCGCGTGGCCATATTGGTGGTCTTCGTCTGGCCCCTTGTGGCTGTTGCGGTTGGCAATGAAGACGATGCCATCGGCGATCAAGTCGGACAGCGTATGCAACCCGTCCGCCACCAGGCCCTGCGAATGCGACCACAGCCCCGCCGCAATCTGCCCCGCCGAGAGCAAGCAGTTGACGCTCGCACTTACCAGAGTGGAGCGTTCGGCGCTCTGCTTGCGTGCGGCCGCAGAAGGTGCTGTCGAGGATGTGGGCGTCATGGGAAATCGGTGCGATCAAGCGTGCGAAGCAATCGCGAGCATTGTGCCACGCACCGACGCGCCGCCTTGGCCCGAAATCAGGGCTGCGATCGCAACGCGCTGCGACAAATCTGCACCAGAAAAGCGCAGATCGGGGCGCACTAATAGGACTTTTCCGATGTTCCGCACCTGAGGCTTCGGCGATTCTCAGCAATGCGGCAAACACGTTGCCGCACGTTACACGCTCGGAGACACGTCGACATGCAGGCCCCCATCCAACTCGTCATTGCAGATGATCACCCCGGCGTGGTGGCGGCCGTGCGGCGCCTCGTATCGGTGGTCGACGGCTTCGAGGTGGTGGGCGAAGCCAGCAACGCCGATGAGCTGCTCGCCGTGCTCGGCCGCGTGCGCTGCGACCTTGTCATCACCGACTACGCCATGCCCGGCAGCCGCTATGGCGACGGCATCCTCCTGCTCGAATTCCTCGTGCGCCGCCACCCGGACCTGCGCGTGATGGTGCTCACCATGCTTGAGACCCGCGCACTGATGAGCAACATCCTGCGCGCGGGCATCAAGGTCATCGTCAGCAAATCCGACGAGCCGCAGCACATCCTCGAAGGCATGCAGGCGGCGGCGGACGGTCGCATCTATCTCTCGCCAATGCTCAATGTCAAGCTGCTCTGCCGCAACGGCGAACCGCAGCCCGTCCACGACGACCCGGTCTCCAAACTCGGCAAGCGGGAGCTGGAAGTGCTGCGCATGTACGTGACCGGCAAGACGGTCAGCGAGATTGCCGTGCAGCTCAACCGCAGCGTCAAGACCATCAGCTCGCAGAAGCAGACGGCTATGCGCAAGCTCGAGCTTGGCACTGAGGCGGCGCTGTTCGACTTTGCGGTACGCCACGGGCTGCTGGGCAGCAGCGAGGGCTGACGCGATGATGGCGTGGCTCGCGCCCAGGGCGGCTGCCCACCTGCGCGTTGGTATCGTTGCGGGGTTGCTTGCCTGCGCGGCGGCGTTTGTCTGGCTGGGCGGAGCGCGCAATGCCGACGCGGAGGACGCCGCACAGACCATTCAGCGGCTCAAGCAGTTTCCGCCCAAGGTAACGGTCGGCGTGATCAGCGACGCCATGGCTCCACTCGAAGGCGTCGAAGCCGACCGGCTCAGCGGCTTCTCGGGTGACCTGCTGATGCGTTTGATTCCGCAGGATCAGGTACGCGTCATCCCGCACGTCTTCGCACGGCGTGACGAGCTGCTCAAGGCGGCTTGCCGAGGCGACGTCGACATCATCATGAGCGTGGCACCCCGCTCGCAATACGATCACTGCCTCATTTATTCCGCGCCATACCTCGAACGCCCCATCGCGGTGGTCGCGCGCAACGACAACACGCACGTCGCGCAGAACCCGTTTGCCTCCGGCATGCGCATCGCCGTCGAGCAAGGCTCTTCACTCGAAGAAGAACTGGCGGTGCAGTACCCGAGCATCCGGCTGATCAGTACCCCCACGGCAGCCGACGCCCTCGATGCCGTGCTGCACGACGCGGCCGACGCTTACGTGGGTGTGACCTACCCCACGCGGGAGTTGATGTCGCAGCCGCGCTACCGGCGGCTGTCGATCGTGCAACTGGTGAACCAGCAGGTTGACGCGCTGCACTTTGCCGCGCCGCGTGAACAGGCGATGCTGATCCGCTATCTGGACCGCCATCTTGCCCAGTTGCCCGACGCCACCATGAGCGAGCTGCGCGCGCGGTGGATCACGCAAGGCGGCGGTCCGTTGGCGGGCCTGCAGTTGTCAGCCGACGAGCGGGCCATGCTGGCGTCGCTGCCGCCGCTACGCTACGCCGCCGACCCCGACTACATGCCGTACACCTTCAACGGATCGGGCGGCGGGATGCTCGGCATCTTTCCCGAGTACCAGAGCTTTCTCTCGCGTACGCTCGGGTTGCGCTTCGAGCGGGTGACCGTGCGCGACTGGGCCGAAGCACTCGCGAAGGCGCATAGCGGCGAGGTCGACATCCTGCTCGGCATATCCGACCAGGATTCCCGCCCCGCGGGCTTTACGCTCACCCAGCCGATCGATGCCACGCCGATGGTGATCGTCGGGCGCAGCGACGCGCTCACGGTGGCGGCGCTTCCCGAGCTTTCCGGCAAGACCGTCGCTCTGCCCACGAGCGAGACCCTGACCACGTTGCTGAACCAGAATGTGCCGAAGATCCGCATCCTGCCGGCACGTTCGGTAAGCGATGCGTTGTCCATGACGGCAACTGGGGAAGCCGATTTCACCATCGCGAACCTGCCGGTGGCCGATGCGCTGATCCGTCATCACTTTCCGGGCGAGCTCAAGGTTACCGGTTCCGCGAATACGATCGAGAGCCTCGGCGTGGGGGTGTCGTCGCGTTACGCTGCGCTGGTGCCACTCATCAACCGCGCGCTCTTCGCCATGCCCGAAGGCGAGCAGGTGAGCATCCGCAACAGGTGGCTGTCGGTGAGCTACCAGCTGGGTCCGTCGGCGTCGGCCGTGCTCGGCAGGTTTGGACCGGTAGCGGCGCTGGTGCTGGTAGCGCTGCTGGCACTCTTCATCAAGCAGATGCAGCTGCGCCGCGAGAACCACCAGCGGCGCCACGCTGAAGAGACCCTGGCTCGCCAGCTCAGCTTCCAGCGCGCGCTGATGGAAGCCGTGCCGTTCCCGCTCGTCGCCAATGACGCCGGGCACCGTTACGTTGCCGTGAATGCGGCGTTCTGCAACATGTTCGGCCGGACACGGGCATCGCTGCTCGGGCACACGCCGCAGGAGCTCGGGCTGCAATCGGTCGGCAACACGTCGCCGCTGTCCGATATCAACCGGCGCGCCGTGGAGACCAGCGAAAGCACACGCGAAGAACTCATCATCGACACGCCCGACGGGCCACGCAACGTTCTGTATTGGATCGAGCCGCTGCACATGCCGGACGGACAGCCTGCCGGCACCGTCGCCTCGCTGGTCGACATCAGCGAGATTCGCGACGCGCAGGCCCGTGCTGAGCGCCTTGAGCAGCGCCTGCGCGAAGTCACCGAATCGCTGCCGGCGCTGGTCTATCAGTTCGAACTGCGGCCAGGCCAGGTCCAGGGGCGCATCACCTACGTCGCCGGCAAAGCGTACGAGACGCTGGGCGCGCGGCCTCAGGATCTGCTGGACTACCTGTCCACCCCGGAGCTGCTCATTCACGAAGACGACCGGCAGCGCATGCTCGACACGGTGCTGGTCTCGGCGCAGCAGCTGACGCCCCTGGACCAGCAGTTTCGCCATGTCAGCGCAGACGGCGTGGTCCGCTGGCTGCATGCGCGCTCGATCCCGCACCGCGAAGCGGACGGCCGCACGATCTGGAACGGCTACCTGAGCGACGTCACCGCAGAGCGCGAGCAAGCCGACGCACTGGAAGCGGCCAAGAACGCGGCGGAATCGGCGTTGCACGCGAAAGACCGCTTCCTGGCCATGATGAGCCACGAAATCCGCACGCCCATGAATGGCGTACTCGGCCTGGTCGAACTGCTGCAGCAGACGAAGCTCGAGGGCGAGCAGAAGCAGATGGTCTCGTTGGTGCAGGATTCGGGACGCGCCCTGCTGCATATCCTCGATGACATCCTCGATTACGCAAAGGTCGAGGCCGGCCGATTGGATATTTCACCAACAGCCACGGACCTGCGCGACGTCTTCGACGGCACGGTGGGCCTGCTGGCAAGCCGCGCGCACGAAAAATCGCTCGCCGTACAAGTGGAGGTGGCCGCCGACGTGCCGGCCAGCGTCTCGGTCGACAGCATTCGTCTACGGCAGATCCTCTTCAACCTGCTCTCCAACGCCATCAAGTTCACCGACACGGGCAGCGTGCGGCTTTCAGCGGAGTGCACGCGCATCGAGAACGACACGGCGCACCTTGCCATCTGCGTCAGGGATACGGGCATCGGGATCTCATCCGAGGTCCAGGCCACGCTGTTTGCACCGTTCGTGCAGGCTGAGCGCTCGACTACGCGGCGCTACGGCGGCACCGGTCTGGGCCTGGCGATTTCGCGCCAGCTTGCCGGCCTGATGGGCGGCAAACTCGTCATGGAGAGTGTTCCCGGGCATGGCACGGCAGTCACGCTGCACCTGGCCGTGCCAATGCTCAGGGCGCAGTATGCGTTGCCGCAACTGGCAGGCCGCAGCGTTGCCATTTTGGTGGACGACCCGGCCGTGCGGCACAGCCTCACGCAGTTCGCGATCGCGGCCGGGCTGCAAGCGGGCCCCGCAGCCAACGCCGACATCCTGCTGGCCTCCACCGTCCAGGCAGACGCACGCACGATCCGCATCACTTCAGAAGCGTGCTATGCCGGACCCGGCAACACACTGAGCAGCAACCCGCTGAACTGGCACGCCTTCGTGCAGGCGTGCGAGCGCACGCTCCCTCGATTTGACGATATGCAGGCGGCCAGCGCGGCGGTACACACACTCGCTGCCACCGCCTCCAGTGATGCGCCGGGAGCGCACATCCTCGTGGCGGAAGACCACCCGATCAACCGCGAACTGATCGCCAAGCAACTCCGGCTACTGGGTTATCGCGTCACGCTGGCCGAAGACGGCGTCGTCGCGCTCGAGCGTCTGCACGAACATCATTTCGATGCGTTGCTCACGGACTGCCACATGCCGCGCATGGACGGCTTCGACCTGGCGCGGCACATCCGCCACGAAGAACGCGCCGACGGCCCTCGCCTGCCCATCATCGCCATCACGGCCACCACGCTCGCCGAGGAACACGCGCGGTGCCGCGCCGTGGGAATGAACGCAAGCCTGCTGAAGCCGACCACGCTTGTCACGCTGCAAGAAGCGCTGTCTGCGCTATGGAGCCCCGAAGCCGCAGAACCAGCGGAAGCGCCCCAGGAGGAGCCATTCGCCCTGTCGCTCGACGATCTGCACGCCGCGCTGGGGGCCGACCCCGCCGCAGCCGGGCTGGCACAGGTCTTCCTGTCATCGCTGGCCGAGGATGCGCAGCGGCTGCAGCCGCTGCTGGACGCAATGGACCGCGCAGCGCTGCGCCAGTGGGCCCATCGCACCGGAGGCGCGCTGGCGCTGCTGCACAACCCGAGCGTCGACGCCACGTTGGAAGCCCTCTGCCATGCCTTGCATGACGGTAGCGAGCGTGACATCCAGGTCTCGGGGCGCCATGCCACGCGGCTTCTTGCGCACATCAACGCGTTGTTGAGTGCCTTCGCGCCGGCGGCCACTGAGGTTGTGCACCGCACGCAAGTGACGGATTCATAAGGGAAAACCGTTTCAAGCGATTGATGCATCGCTTTTAGACGAGCCATTCCAATCGCCCGATTGACTCGGTCCTGGCAGCCTCCTACGATGACATCGACCAATGTCACATTAAGAGGCGCCCATGTGGTGCCCACGGAGACACCACGTGAACGCACGGACCGATTTTCCGCGCGCCGACGCTTTTGCGCCGGCCCCGCACAGCCCTGACGCCCCCGCTCTGATCGATGCCGCCATCATCGGGACGGGTTTTGCCGGCCTGGGCATGGCGATCCAGCTCAAGCAGAACGGCATCGACAACTTCCTCGTCTTCGAAAAAGCGGGGTCTGTGGGCGGCACGTGGCGCGACAACCATTACCCCGGCTGCGCGTGCGATGTGCAATCGCACTTGTATTCGTTTTCGTTCGCGCCCAATCCGGACTGGTCGCGCATGTATTCGCCGCAGCCCGAAATTCGCGCGTATCTGGAGCGCTGCACCGATGAATTTGGCGTGCGCCCGCATGTGCGCTTCCATCACGAACTGACGCGCGCCACGTTTGACGAAGCCGCCGGCGTGTGGAATCTGGAAATGGCCGACGGCCGCCGCTACCGCGCCCGCACGCTCATCTCCGGCATGGGCGGCCTGAGCCGTCCGGCCTGGCCGAACATCCCCGGCATCGAAACTTTCCAGGGCAAGGCGTTCCACTCGCAACTGTGGGAGCACGATTACGACCTGCGCGGCAAGCGCGTGGCCGTGATCGGCACAGGCGCGTCCGCCATCCAGTTCGTTCCGCAGATTGCGCCGAAGGTCGGCCGCCTCGACCTGTATCAGCGCACGCCGCCGTGGATCCTGCCCAAGCCCGACCGCAAGGTGTCGCGCGCTGAACATTGGCTGTTCCGCCACCTGCCGGTCACGCAAAAGCTGATGCGCACGGGCATCTATTGGATGCTGGAGTCGCGCGTGCTCGGCTTTGTGGTGCACCCGAAGCTGATGAAGGCGGTGGAGCGCATGGCGCGCGGTCATATCAAGCGCCGCATTGCCGATCCCGTGCTGCGGGAGAAGGTCACGCCGAACTACACCATCGGCTGCAAACGCATCCTGATCTCGAACGACTATTACCCGGCGCTCACGCGCGAGAACGTCGACGTGATCACCTCCGGCATCGCGCGCGTCGAATCCAACGCCATCGTCACCACCGACGGCACGCGGCGCGAAGTCGATTGCCTGATCTTCGGCACGGGCTTTCATGCAACGGACCCGTTCCCGCGTGGCGTGCTGCTTGGCAGCCAAGGCGTGGACATTGTCGATGCGTGGGACAAGCACGGCGCCGAGGCCTACCTCGGCACCACCGTGTCGGGCTTTCCGAACTTCTTCATGGTGGTGGGCCCGAACACGGGGCTCGGCCACTCGTCGATGGTGTTCATGATCGAGTCGCAGGTGGCATACATCGTCGACGCGCTCAAGTCGATGCGTGCGCACAACGTGGCGGCCATCGACGTACGCCCCGACGTGCAGCGCCGCTTCAACGACGGCATCCAGAAACGGCTGTCGAATGCAATCTGGTCTGCCGGCGGCTGCGTGAGCTGGTACCTCGACCCGAAGACGGGCAAGAACACGACGCTGTGGCCGGGATTCACTTGGCAGTTCCGCCGCGCCACCGCGCATTTCCGGCTGGCGGATTACCGCACGCGCCCGATGGTTGTACCGAAGGGCGTGCCCCTGCGCGTGCCTGCCCGCACGGTGCCCGCCGCTCAAAACACCCCCAACGAAGAAGCGCTCGACCGCGTCTGACGCGCGCCCGCCCCAAGGAGACCACGCCATGAAGTCATTCAACAACCAGGTTGCCGCCATCACGGGTGCCGCGTCGGGCATGGGCCGCTCGCTGGCACTGCAGCTGGCACGCGAAGGCTGCCACCTCGCGCTGGCCGATCGCAATGAAGCGGCGCTCGCGCAGACGCTGCAACTGGTGCGTGCGCACGAAGGCGACCGCATCCGCGTGACTACACATGCCGTCGACGTGGCCGACCGCGCCGCTGTGTACCGCTGGGCCGAAGAAGCGGCCGCCGCGCACGGCAAGGTCAACCTGATCTTCAACAACGCGGGCGTGGCGCTGTCCAGCACGATCGAAGGCATGGAAGACGACGAGCTGGCCTGGATCATGAACATCAATTTCTGGGGCGTCGTGCACGGTACCAAGGCGTTCCTGCCGCTGCTCAAGGCAACAGGCAATGGCCACATCATCAACACGTCGAGCATCTTCGGCATCTTCGCGCAGCCGGGCATGGGCGCCTACAACGCCAGCAAGTACGCCGTGCGCGGCTACACCGAAGCGCTGCGCCAGGAACTGGATCTGATGAACTGCGGCGTGTCTGCCACGTGCGTCCACCCCGGCGGCATCAAGACCAACATTGCCAAGTCGAGCCGCGTCTCGCCGAGCATGAACGGCTTCCTGGTGCGCGACGAGCAGCAGGGCAAGGCGGAATTCGAGAAGTTCTTCATCACCTCGGCAGACAAGGCTGCGCAGGTGATCCTGGATGGCGTGCGCAAGAACAAGCGCCGCGTGCTGATCGGCCCCGACGCTCACGCCGCTGACGTGATGGCCCGCGTGCTGCCCGCCGCATACCAGGCGCTGGTCGTGCGCGAAGCCCGCCGCACGCGCAAGAAGGCACTGCGTGACGATACGGCGCCAGCCACCGCGCGCGCAAAGTAGGAGCCGCCGATGAACACGGCCACCACCAACGAACTGTTCGCCAGCCCCCCGCGCGCGAACCTGCTCAACGTCGCCCGCGCGATGCTGCGCCCCGGCCGCATCGGCCTGCGCAGCATCGGGCGCGATGTGCTGATCGCGCGCTACGCCAAGCCGCAATCTCGCTACCTGCCGCTGATGGGCACGCGCGTGCATTACACCGATGAAGGCGCCGCCAACTCGGAAGGCACGTTGCTGCTGATCCACGGCTTTGGCGCGTCGCTGCACACGTGGGACGGCGTGTTGCCGCAGCTCACGCGGCGCTACCGCGTGATTCGGCTCGACCTGCCGCCGTTCGGCATTACGGGCCCGCTGCGCAATGCACAAGGCCGCCCGCGCACGATGGAGCTGCCGCTGTACCGCGACTTCATCGACGCGTTTGTCGATACGCTGGGCCTGTCGAAACTCACGCTGATCGGCAACTCGCTGGGCGGCATGGTGTCGTGGGACTTTGCCGTGCGGCACCCGGGCCGCGTCGAGAAGCTCGTGCTGATCGATTCGGCAGGCTTTCCGATGAAGCTGCCGATCTACATCGACCTGTTCAATCACCTGGGCGTGCGGCTGACATCGCCGTGGATGCTGCCCGAGGGGATCATCCGCGCCGCCACGCGCGATGTATATGGCGACCCGTCGCGCGTGTCCGAACCGACGCTGCGCCGCTACGCCGACTTCTTCTATGCCGACGGTGCACGACAGGCCATCGGCAAGATGGTGCCGAAGTTCCGCTTTGACGATGTCGATACCAGCGGGCTGGCCTCGATCCGAGTGCCCACGCTCATCCTCTGGGGCCAGCGCGACCGGTGGATCCCGCCCGCGCATGCCGGTGAATTTGCCCGCCGCATTCCCGGCGCCACGCTGCGCATGTATCCGGCACTCGGCCATATCCCCATGGAGGAAGACCCCGTGCGCGTGGGGACCGACCTCTGTGCATTCCTCGATCAAGGGCGCGCATCGACGCGCCTTTCAGAAACCACATTCCAGGAGAACCGCCCATGATGCCAGTCCGCCGCGACGTGCATCCTCACCTGCCGGCTGATCGCATCAGCAACTGGCACGAGCGAGGCACGCACGTCACCCACTTCCTGAACGCGCTGTCGATCTTCTTCCCGACCGGCGAGCGCTTCTTCATGGATAGCGTGCGCAACTACCGCCATCTGGTGACCGACCCCGAACTCAAGCAGGCCGTGGCCGGCTTCATCGGCCAGGAAGCCATGCACACGCGCGAGCACGTGCTGTACAACGATCTGCTCGACCGCGCCGGCCTGCCCGCCACGCGCATCGACCGCTTTGTCGGCAAGTTCCTGAACGTACTGCGCAAGTGGACCCCGAAGTCGCACCAGTTGGCCGTGACCGTGGCGCTGGAGCACTACACCGCCATGCTGGCCGGGCAGGTGCTTTCGCATGAAGATGGGCTGGGTCGCAACTCGGAACCCGGCTATCGCCAGGTCTGGCTGTGGCATGCCATGGAAGAGACCGAGCACAAGGCCGTCAGCTACGACGTGTGGAACCTTGCCATCAAGCCGGGCCTGCACCGTTACATCCTGCGCACGTCGACGATGCTGCTGACCACGCTGATGTTCTGGTCGATGGTGTTCTACGTGCACTTGCGGCTGATCTTTGCCGATCGCACCTGCAAGAACAAGTTCTTCGGTCTGGGCAAGGCGTTCCACTTCCTGTGGATCCACCCGGCGCCGCTGCGCAAGATCATTCCGGAGTTCTTCGATTTTTTCCGGCCTTCATTCCACCCGTGGGATGAAGACAACCGTGACGCACTTGAACGCCTGCCCAAGCTGATTTCGGAAATCGAAGCCTACGCCGCAGCAAACGGCGAGGCGCCGTCGCCGTCGATCCGCCGCAAGCTGTCGACGGCAGGTGCAGCCGGGTCTTGAGCAGGCATTCAAAACGCCTGCAGCACCCGTCGTATCAGGATCAAACTAGAAATAGATAAGGCGCGCCCCACGCATGGGCGCGCCGGAGACACTAGCCTTTGTCCGGCCCAGGCGCGTTGCCTGGCGGTTCATGCATGTGCTCGATGACCTGCGCCACGCGGTCGCCCAGGTATTTGTTGGCGGCCGTCTCAAGTGCGCGCATCAGCTCGGCTTCAACCGCCACCAGCGCCAGCGGACGGATGCGCCAGATCACGTCGACCAGACGCGGCACGTCTTCGACCGGTGGCAGATCGCTGCCGTATTTGTCGAGTTCGCGCACGACCATGGAGACGAGATCGTCGGCCACCGCCTGCGTATGCGGCCGGGCACGCTCGATGATGTCGAGCACTTCGACCAGCGGGAAACCGGCCTTTGCCATCTGCGCGCCGGCCAGCAGTGCTTTCGGGCTGCGCGCCAGATAGCCGAGGCCATCGGGTTCAAGCAGGCCAAGCGAAATGGCCCGCGCGAGCGCCTGACGCGACATGGCACGGCCAAACAGCTTGGCCAGTGCCAGGAGCGAGTAGTGCTTGGGCGACTCATCCGACCACGGGCTGGCGATGGCGGATTCGAGCCCGAGAATGGAGCGCAGGTCATGGCCCTCGACGATGGCCTTGAGCAGCTCCTGGATGTTGGAGAGCGTGTAGCCGCGCCCGAGCAGGTGATTGATGAGCTTGAGCCGCCCCAGATGCGCCTGCGTGTAGATACCCACGCGACCACGCCGCTCGGGCGGATCGATCAGGCCGCGATCCTGATACGAGCGGACGTTGCGGACGGTGGTTTCAGCCGCGCGCGCCAGTTCATCGATGGTGAACTCGCGGGCAGGCGGAATAGCGGGCGGACCGGCATCGCCGGTTGGTTTGCGGGCAGGCATGCAAAAAATTCTACACGAGCGCGGCGACAGACCGCGTCGGTTACCGGAACGTTTCCGGTGCGTTTCTCGCGACGAGGAGACCGTCGATGTGGGACTTGACCTTGCGTCACCGTAATAGCGCGCTCCGGGCTGCGGGCGCGGTGGTTGCGGCGCTGCTGCTGCAAAGCTGCGCCACCGCCAGCGATGAACACGGCGCCATCGAGGCCGAAAAGGCCAAGCAGCTGGAAGATGCACGCGCGCAAGCCCGCGCACCGTTCCAGTCGGGCAACCTCGCCACGCGCGAGGTACGGCCCGCCACGCTGCGCGATTCCGGCCAGCCCGATGCGATCTCGTATCTGCGTCATGTCGATTTCCGCTTCGATGGCGGCGTGGGTTTCCTGGTCGATCAGCTCGCGCTACGCATGGTGCCGCGTGCGCCAGGCGATCCGGTGTGGCTCGACGATGTGTCGTCGTACACGCTGCAGCCAGTGAATGGTTCGGTACGCGTCACGGCCGAGAGCATGGCCGCGCTGTTCAATACCGTGGTCTTTGCGCGCGGGCAGGGCGATGACCCTCCGCTGCGCCACTTCAGCTTCTCGCTCGACGACGGCACACTCGACATGCGCGCCGAGATGCGCCGTCGGGGCGCGTGGGTGCCGATCGAACTGCGCGGCCCGCTGGTCCTGCGCGACCCGCAAACCATCGTGTTCCGCCCCAACGTGGTCAAGGTGCGAGGCCAGGATGCCAGCGCGCTGATGGGCGCCGCGCATATCGAACTGGCCGATCTGTTGCCGGTGTCGACGCCTGCCGTTCAACTGACCGCGAGCGAAATCGTCATGCAGGTGCCGAAGCTGTTTCCGCCCCCTGCGCTGGATTTGAAGCTCTCCGCCATTCGTGTCACGCGCGAGGGGCTGCTCATGCAGATCGGCGATGGCAACCCGCAGATGCCGCCGCTGGCCAACGCCGCTGACGCGCAGCGCCCGTACATCCTCTTTCGCGGCGGCGACATCCGGTTCATGCGCTCGATGCCGATGAACGCGCGCATCGATATCGTCGTGGCCGACCCGGCCAAACCGTTCGTCTTCAACCTGTACCGCTATCGCGATCAGCTTGTGGCAGGGTCGCTGCGCTTCTCGCCCGACGGCGGCATCCGCGTGCTGATGCCGTCGTTCGACTCGATCGCCGCCACCAAGCCCGCGAAGGCAACTGCCCTCGCCAAAGCGGGCAAACCCGCCCTGCAACTCGCCAAGAGGACCGCGCCATGATCGCCCCCGCCTTCGCTCTCGCCGCTCTGATGTTGCGCCTGGCGTTGGTGACGCTCGGCTTGGCCGGCCTCGTGGCCAGTGCGCTCGCCCGCGCTGCCGAGCCGCCGATGGCCAGCGCGCAACGCAAGGAGTTGACCGCGGTACGCCAGCAATGGGCGCAGCGCTGCGATCCTTCCTCCGGAGCGCCCAACGCCAGCGGCCCCGCCGTTGCGCGCGACTCGGGCACGGCACCGCCCGTCGTGCAGATGCGTGATGTGGATTTCCGCATCACCGGCGACATCGGCTTCCGCGTGCACCAACTCACCGCGCAGCTCGTGCCACACAAGCCGGGCCAGCCCGTCGACATGGACGATCCGAGCCAGTTCGACATCCGCATCCTCGGCGGCGAAGTGACGGTGCCCAAGGATTCGCTCGACGCGCTGTTCAACCGGTATCTGCTCGACTATTCGCCGCGCTCGCTCAATGCGCTGTCGCTCACGCCGGGCGACGGCGTGCTCGACGTGTCGGGCGGGCTCAAGCTACGCAATCATTTTCCCGGCGTGTGGCTGCCGTTCGGCATGCGGGGCACATTGGCGCTCAAGGAATCGCGCTACCTCGTCTATACGCCCACCGAGGCCCGCGTGATGGGTATCCAGACACTGGCGCTGCTCAAGGGAATGGGGCTGGAATTGTCGGGGCTTGCGCCGCTCAATCGCGACGGCGCCAAGCTGGACGGTAATGACATGGTGCTGGACCAATACACCGTCTTCCCGCCGCCGCGCCTGATCGGTCAAATGAAAACGGCGCGTGTCACGCCGGACGGGCTGGTGCTCGGGTTCGGCCCCGCGCCCGCGATGTGTGCGTCTGCACCAACCGACGCGGCCAGCCGCATCTGGATCCAGTCCGGTGACTTGAAGATGTACAACGTGCTGGTGACCAACAGCCGCGTGCTGGTGACCGATACGTCAACGCACGGGCCGCTGCGCTTCGATCTGTACCACTACCGCGAGGCCGCCGCACGCGGCACCACGCACATGGATGCGGACGGCACGCTGCGTGTCGACCTCGCGCCGGCAGCGGCCGTCCAATAACGCTGTCGTCGGCGCACTATTTTTGGCAGACAGCGTGCAGGATTGCCTCGCCCTCTGAGCGCGACACGACGGCTTCCCAGCGGGGGCCGTCGATGTTCTTGGTGAGCACCGTGGCGTGCTGGCCGTCCTGGATCAGCGCGCTGACCGGCAGGATGCGCCCTTCCTTGCAGTCGTAGACGGACGTGCGTGTGTCGTACTGGTACGCCCTGCCGTCGGAGAGCTTGCGGGGCGCGTCATAGGCGTCGCGCGTCGTGGCACGCACGGTGCCGTCCTTGTTGTGCTCAATGGAGTCCTTGTCCAGATAGAGCGAGCCGCCGTTGTCGGCCAGCGGGGCCAGCTTGACCCAGTTGTCGGCCGCCATGGCGGTCGAGCTACCGATTGCCAACGCGGCAGCCACCCAGTAGATCAGCGTCGTTCGTTCCGTTCGCATCGCAACCTCCGTTTGCCTCATTTCACAGACGTATGCGGGGCGACGCAGCATGGCTGCCTCGCTCTCTGCACATTCGAATTTGGCGTAGCAAACCGCATGCCCCGCGCGTGACGTTGCCACGGCAGACAACAAAAAAGCCCGCACGGGGCGGGCTTCTTCGGGAATGCGGGACGGCTTACTTGGCAGCGGCGGCCATGTAGTCGACGGCGGCTTTCACATCGTCATCGGAGCCGGCATAAGTGCCCTTGGGCGGCATCGCGCCCTTGCCGTGCAGCGCGGAGTCATACAACTTGGCCTTGCCTTGGGCAATGCGCGGCGCCCAGGCGGCCTTGTCGCCAAACTTGGGCGCGCCAGCCACTCCGGCGGCGTGGCACATCTGGCAAGTCGAATCGTAGACTTTCTTGCCGACTTCACCCGCAGAGGCTTGCGGTGCGGCAGCCGCAGCCGGCGCGGCCGGTGCTGCAGCAGCGGGTGCCGGCGCAGCAGCGGCCGGAGCGGGGGCAGCCGCCGGCGCCGAAGCTTCCGGTGCCGATGCAGCAGCCGGGGCTGCGCCCGCGCCCGCCGGTGCAGCCGGTTCTTGCAGCTTGCCGCCAGCGGAGTTGGCCATGTAGACGATGGCGCGTTCGATTTCGTAGTCGCTCACGTCATCCGGCGACGTGCCGCCGCGTGCGGGCATGCCGCCCTTGCCGGCCAACGCCACCTTCGTCAGGCCATCCAGGCCCTGCGGCAGGCGCGGGCCCCAGCTTGCCGCGTCGCCAAATTTGGGCGCGCCAGCCACGCCAGCCGCGTGACAGGTCGCGCAGACTTCCTTATAGAGCTGCTCGCCCGTCTTGAAAACGTGCGGTGCGCTCGGGTCTTTCAGTTCGAGTTGCGCAACGGGCTTGATGCGATCGTTGACGGCCTCTTCCGACATGCCGGAACCGCCCGCGCCTTCCCTGGCGCCCAGGCCAACGTAATTGGCCAGCAGGATGATGATGAGAATGGGAACGACAAAGGCGGCGATCACCGCGATGATCAGCTGCTTGGGGGTCTTGATCAGAGGCTCGTGTTCGTCGTGTTGCGCGTCGCTCATGCTCAACTCTCAGGATGGTGAAACCGCTCTTGGAGCCCTCAGAGCGCCGCCGGCAAGGTCACGAGCATCGCCGGCAGGGCGTGGGGGCCGCATTGGATCGCGATGAGGGCAGGAAGACCGTGGCGATTCAATCGCCGCGTCGGCCCAGACAGACCTGTCCCCGTCTTTCTTCTGGCAAATAACGCGCGATTATATCCGTAATGCTTTGGCCTTTGACACGCGGGACAGCCCTAGGCGCCGCTTTTCGACCTGCGTCAAAAACCCAACGAAACGTTGCAGCAGCAGGCCTCGTACCCAGGGGGTCACGGGCGTGCGATGGACGCTTGCGCCCAAATGCGCTATCCTGCGGGGCTTCTCTTTCGGTGCGTTCTGTGCCGATATGCGCCCGTAGCTCAATGGATAGAGTACTGCCCTCCGAAGGCAGGGGTTGCTGGTTCGATCCCAGCCGGGCGCGCCAAGCCTGACAACACTTCGCAGCACCCTCCCCTCTCCCTGCCCTACCCGACTGTAGCTAAATTGCAGCTACCTTCAGCTCCGGCGCCTGTTCCGGCGTCTCGGTAAGCGGCACCACCCACTGCGCCAGGTGGCCGGCCGACAGATGGGCATACCGCTGCACCATCTCCATCGTTTCCCATCCGCCCAGCTCCTTAAGCACCTGCAGCGGCGTGCCGCGTTGCACGTGCCAGCTCGCCCACGTATGGCGCAAATCGTGCCAACGGAAGTTGCTGATCTGCGCCCGCGCGAGCGCCTTGCGCCAGGCCGCCGTGACGGTCTGGTACACCGGCGCCCCCCTGTACACGAACACGCTGTCCACGTGTTCGGGCAATCGGGGCTTCGGAAACTGCCGTCGCAAGATCGCCACAGCGGTTTCCGACAGCGGCACGGTGATGGCCTTGCGCGCCTTCGCTTGGTCGGGATGAATCCAGGCGACCCGGCGCACCAGGTCTACTTGCGACCACTGCAGGCCCGTCACGTTGGCACGCCGCAGCCCAGTCTCCAGGGCAAAACGCGCCATTTCGGCCAGATGGTCGGGCAGCTCGCCCAGCAACCGTTCCGCCTCCGCTGGCGTCAGCCAACGGATGCGCTTCGCCGTGCCTTTTCGCCGCTTCATCTTGGGGGCCGCGTCGATCCACCCCCATTCCGCCGCAGCATTCAGCACAGCCACCAGCACGCCCACCACCCGTCGCACGGTGCCGGCGCTGACCGTACCGGGCAGCTCCTTCACCCCGTCCCGCGTCTTCACGGTGCGCCGTTCGGCGCGCTTCGCGGCAGCAATCGTTTCGATCCGATCCAACCCGATCGCGGCCAGCTCGACACCTGAGAGCCGGCGATCAAGCCAGCGCAGATGCGTCTTCGTGGTCTCGATGCTGGAGCGGTCGGCCCGTGCCTCCACGTATCGCACCACCGCGTCGTTCCAGGTGTAGCGCGGGCGTTGCCCGAGCTTCGCCTGATTCCACAGATCCACCTTTAGGCGGTCGTGGTACTCCTGGGCCTGCGCGCGGTCGCAGGTTCCAGTGCTGCCCTGTAGCGGCGTGCCGCCTCCAGGGGGGTACAGCTTGTAATACCAGTTGCTGCTGCCTTTACGTTTGAAGAGCGACATGGCTCACCTTCCTTTGCCTGTTCGCCCTGCACAACTCGCGGGACCCATTCTCCGGCGAGGTAACGTTCGAGGGCAATGGTCGAAAACATCCATCGCTTACCCACTTTGCGCCCGGGCAACTCGCCAGCCTTTGCCTTGAGTCGCACGGTCTCCGGATGGGCGCCCAACAGCTTTGCAGCCGCGCCCAGGTCGATCGTGGTGCCTATTCCCGTCATGTCCGCCCCCGTCTCAAGCCGCGCGAGGGGACCACACGCATTGCAACCTGTGGACCTGTGGATTCACATTCGCGAAGAACTAACCCATTGATTTCGCGGTGTTTCCCGTCCACAGGTTTCCACGTGTAGGGCGCTTCTGACCTGTGGAATCCGTGGATGAAAAAATAGGCAGGGATCCGAACCCGTGGAAAAACGCCTTCTATCCGTGGATGCCCTTGTGCGCGCCATGCCTGCTTTTCTCCCTGCTCTTTCTTCTTCTCTTTCAATGATTTAGAGAGAGAGAAAGAAGGGGCGGCGGGGCGAGCGGCCGAAACGCGACCCGTGGAGAAACGGCCGCAACCTGTGGAAAATCGCCCCCGACTTGTGGGCGGCATCGCTTCCAGAATCAATGACTTAGCGCGACCGAGGCCCGATTTCCACGGGTTTTCTGCGCTGCCCGTGTCCCCCCATTGAAAAAACCTATGCGCGCCCCTCGCTTCCAGCGCCTGGCCGAAGGCTCCCGGCCGGCTCTCTCTTGAAGGGGGTACGGGGGAGACGGCAACCAGGTCGCCGCCGGCGCCGTGCCCCGTCACCTGCAGGACGCTGCCGCGCGGCACGCCGTGGGCGCCAGGCACAGCCGCAACGCGGCCGCAGGCCGGCAGACTGAAGTGCGCCAGGGCGCAGTTGACGAAGCGGCCTGCGGCCGCATGGAGCGGGGAGGACACGGTGGCCAGCGTGGTGGTGTCAGGCATGGACATGGGCATCCTCCCGAACCGCGACCGACAGGCCGTAGCCTGCCAGGCGTGTGAGCGAAATCGGCGTCAGGTGCGCCACGCGACGGCTGAAGATGGTGCGCTCGACTTCCTTCTCACCTGCGACCACGCCGGCGCCGTAGAGCTGCTTCTTGAACACGCGGTCGGACTTCACCGGCAGGCTGTTCCACTTCTCGCGCAGCGGGTTGCTGTGCGCGATGTGGTCCATGATGTGGCTGGTGCGCAGCAGGATGCAGCGCTCGCCCTCCACGGTGTCAAAGGCGTGAGGGAAGGAGAACTTGCCGGCGTCCACTTCCGACAGCGCGGTCTCCATGATCCACACCCAGGGCTCGCGGTCGGCGCTCGTTTCAGCGATGTGAGTGTTCATCTCGGCCAGCAGGTCGTTGATGAAGTTACCGGCGCTGTGGTGGATGCCAGCGAACTCGGCCAGGTAGTACCAGGCCGTCATGACCGCCGCGTAGTTGGTCAGCATGCGCTTGGCGCCCTCGTCCTGGCCCGAGGCCCGCGCCATGCGCGTGCAGTAGGCGTGGATCTTCCTGTACTCGGCCAAGACCACGGTCTTGTCCAGGCTGGCCAGGAACTGCAGCCACTGCTTGACGGGGAAGCGCGGCAGGTCGTCGGGCATGATTGGTCCCTTTTTGCCGGTGAGCGTGGTGCGCACCAGCTTGCCGAGTAGGCTGCGCACGGGCACGTCTTCACCGGCCAGCATCACGGGCGCGCTGATCAGGTATTCCGTCATGTCGGTACCGCGCTTGGTGACGGTGTACTGATAGTTCTCCTGCAGCAGGCCCACGGCCTTGTCGATGATCTCCTGCCGACGCGCGGACAGCTCTTCCCAGCCCACCGGATGGCTGGTGTGCGACACGCTGGTGAGCAGCCGGAACTCGGTCTGCAGGCTTTGGCCCGAGAACATCGTGAAGGCCAGGGCGCGCTCCAGGCGCTTGATCAGCGTCGACTTGCCAGCGCCCTTGTCGGCCTGCACGGTCATGTGCGGCCAGAAGCCCAACAACGCCTTCAGGTGCCCACCGAGCGCCCACACCAGGGGGATGGTGGCGGCGTTCTGCTTAAACGTCGCCTGGAAGGCCTCCAGCACCGTGCGGGCGTCCTGCTTCGGGCCGCTGGGGAAGGTGAGGTTGTGGTACGGGCACTGTTTCTCCGGCTCGGTGAAATAGCAGTCCGGCCCCTCGTTGACGATCAGCCGGCCATCGCGCCAGGCCAGGCCCACGAAGTTGGCCGCGTCACGCGCGCCGAGGTCGGCCGTGCGCTCCAGGATGTTGACCATGCGCTTGAACGGCGCCGGCGCCCAGATCGGGCCGAACTTGCCCCACAGGTCAGTGTTGTGGAGCTGGTCGTCCATCATCACGCGGCGGATCAGCTTCGCGCCATGGCGCGGCGCCTGCACCGACACCGCGAAATACACCGTGGGCGACTGGTCCGGGTCACCCGTCATGGTCGACGTAGCGCTGGCCACCGACACGCGGCTGATCGACGCAACGCGAAAGCCGCAGAGGTCGGTGTACACCGGCGTTTCCACGTCACCCTCGCCCTGGCGGTCTATCTTGGTGATGTAGCTGGTGAAATCCGGCTTCACGCGAAAGCGCCAGTACTGCGCAAAGTCATGCGCCGGCAGATAGACGCGCGGCCGGCCGCGACGCGTCTCATCGCCCGCCATGCCGGCGATGATCCACGGCTCGAACTTGTCCAGTGCCCGGGCAAGCCGCTCGGTGCCGTGCTCTTGCAGGTAGTCGTTCACATCGTTGATCGACTCGGCCGACGTTTTGTCGTCGTTCAGTCCTCGCACCCATTCGGACTGGTCAACCAGCATGGCGCTGATGTTCAACGCGGTCAGGCGTTCATACAGCACCCATGCGGCCTCGGGGCCGGGGCGTTGGCCAGCGCGCGGGTGCCCGCTCTCGAACGGTGCATCGTTGTCCATGCAGATGACGCACTGCTTGCCCTGCAGGAACGAGAAGTCGATGCCGTCGACGTTGGATAGACCGCGCAGGGCAAACGCTGCCCCGCCTGGCAGATTGCACGTGTCGATCGACAGCGCGTTGATGGCGGACTCGACCAGGAACACGCGACGGGCACGCGCCAGGCGTGCGGGGTCGGAGGTCCAGCCGTGCCCGGTCTTCTCGCCCTGGCTCTGCGTCTTGACGTTCCCGTTCTGCGCCGGGTCCAGGTAGCGCATGTCGACGGCCACCACCTGGTTGGTGTTGAGCGACTTGACGATGAAGGCAGCGGCAGGCCCGCCGTAGCCCACTTCGCCCGGCTGCAGGCGTGAGCTCGTCCAGGCGTTGTAGCCCAGCGTACGGGCCCGGAACGCGGCATCGATGGCCGCATCCGAGATGCCGCGGCTCTTCAAGTACTCCCGCGCATGCTCGCGGTCCGCGTGGCAGCGATCGGCGATGTACTCAGCCTTGGACTTCTCACGGCGTTCCGGCTGGCCTGCGGGCACGTCGCGCGGAATGGCGTAGGCGTCGTGCAGCCACTTCACCGCCTCCGACACGTCGCAGGCGTGCGCCAGCATCACCAGGTCGATGCAGGAGCCGCCTTCGCCAGAGCTGTGGTCTTTCCAGCCGGTACCGTGCGTGGGGTGGTTGACGAAGATCGACAGCGACGGGTTCTTGTCGGCGTGCAGCGGTGAGTGATACAGCGCCTTGTCGCCACCCGGGCCGCGCTTGATGCCCAGCCGCTCGGCCAGGTCGTGCAGGTCGATGCGTTGTTTCAGTTCTTCAATGGTTGCCATGCTTCGACCGCCTTAAAGGATCTCCGGGACGGTGGGCTGCACCGCCGCGTCCGCCACCCAATCCAGGCCGTTCCAACGCGCAAATCGCGTGAGTTGGCGGTGGTAGTAATCGCGGCCCTGATGGTCCCAGACCGGCACGGGGACGCCACGCATCCAGCGCAGAATGATTTCGCGGCCGATGTGCTCGACGAGCACGCCGGCGTCGTGGTCAGCGTGGGGCACGGGGTTGACCTGGGCGATATGCCAAAGCGCAGCGATGTACTCGTCGGTGTAGCTCTGCAGGCGGTCGGTGTCGAGGTTGAAGGTGATGGTTGTTTTCATGGTCTTGTCTCTATGAAGATCAGTCGTCCAGGTCGCCGGCAGCGCGGCGTTTGAAGTCGACGGGAGGAATTCGGGAAAGGCGGTGCCGCAGGCGCGGCAACAGGGCAGCGGCTGCGGATTCGACGGCCTGGCGCAGCGCGGGCGGCATCGCGTCAAACGGCGTGGTCAGGCACAGGAAGTTGTGCATCCATCGGATGTCCGCTTCCGTGACTACGGGTCTGGACATGGCTTCAGCTCCGCGCGAAGAAACCGCGCCATACGCCGGTGCAGTAGCAAACGGTGAAGAACAGCGACGCGGTGAACATGCCCGGTTCGCCAGTCACATGCGTTAGGTAAAGCCACGCCGGCTGGCCAAGCAGGCCGGCGAGTGCACCCCAACGATGCGTGCGCGGGCCGTAGTTCTGCAGTGCGACGGCGACGAACGCCGTCAGGAGCATCCAAAGATTGACGATGAACGCGAGCATCACGCGGCCCTCCCGAGTGGCCGCGCGGCACCGCTGCATGCAACCACTCCCTGGGATTCAAGCGCGCCAAGCACGCGCATCAGCGCGTCGATGCTGGAGGCGGCGATGGTGTGAACGGTCAGGTGGTGCCCATTGGCAGCAACGCGGACGATGAACGGTTTCATGCCGGCACCTCGTCGACAGCCGGAAACGCAACGGTTTCGCCTGCCGCGAGTGACGCGGCGCCTTCTTCAAGGTGAAAGCACAGCTCGATGTGGTTGCCGTCGTGAAGCCTGACAGACAGCCGCTGCGTGGCGTAGACGTATGGCGCACCAATCACGATTTCGTGTCGACGGAACTGAACCGGTCCCACCTCGATGCTGGCCGCAGCGCAAAGCGTTGTAGTGAGAGAAGACATGCTTGACTCCTTTTTTCAGGCAAAAGAAGCCCCCCGCGCCTAGAAAGGCGCGAAAGCAGACGCGAGGGGAAGAGGGGTTAGAGAGGTGCCGTCAGCCGGTCAGCAGTTCGAGCTGGCGGGGGTTTTCGGCGAAGAGACGAGAGCGGCCGGCAGGCAGATACGCCTGCGGGTTCGGCTTCATGCTGGGCGCGATGGTGCGAACAGCAGACAGGATTGCGGCGCAGGTGTAAGCGCACTCCACGTTGGGGCATTGGAGATACAGTTCACGCGACAGCAGCGACACGGGGCGGCTGGTGCGAATTTGCATGCGCGCAGCGCAGTGTGGGCAGGTGAGTTTCATTGCGTGTTCTCCGGTGATACGAGCTGAAGTGAGCGGCGTTTGCCTGTCATCCGTTCGGCGGCACGCCTTATCGACGTTTTCACAAGCCACTCGGCGGCTTGCTGCAATGTCTCCAGGCCCTGCTGCCGCCGCACGTTCTCTAGCGCTTGTAAGTCTTCGTCGGTAAAGCCGATATCGATTTCCGGCATCTTTCCAGCGGCTCTTTGGCGCCTTCGATCAGGCGTGGTGTCGCTCTACAGTGGAATCACTGGCGAGCATTTGTGCGGCTTCCTTGAACAGAACGCGGCGCGCGAGCGCTGCAGGCTGTTCACCAACGAGGTTTGCGAGCGAGATAAGGAAAGCAAACTCGTAGTCGTCAAGGCGAATAGTGATGCGGTGGTCGCGCACCCGTTTCGGATCGGGATACATGTCTGTCTCGCTTTGTGTAAATGCGGTCACGTGGCGTTGGAGGGGCAGGAGTCTCGATCTGCCCTCATGCTGCGGATGATGAGTAGGCGGGCCAAGTTGGAGTAGGTTCTGCCCTCCCTCTCCGCCCGCGCTTTCAGGTCTGCCATCTCTTCGGGCTTCAGGTTCACCAACACGCGCGAGCGAGCACCATTTGGACAGCGCTCCCGCAGGGATTCGGCAGTGGTCATGGGCGATAATCGGTTTGTGAGTCAGGTGGATTCACAATGATTATCTTCGCGAACGCGAAGAAATACAAGGAAATTTCGAGATGCCGAATTCTAGCTTTGGCGACCGACTTGAAGAGGAGCGCAGCCGCCTAGGTCTGAAGAAGGGGCAAATGGCGGAAGCTGGCAACGTTGCCCCGTCGACGTACACCAGCTATCTGCAGGGCGACCGCATACCCGATCTGAACGCGTTGGTCGCGTGGGCAGAGGCAGGTGTCGACCCGCTCTATGTCGCCGTGGGACGTCGCATGCCGGATCTACTAGCGCCCGAGGAAGAGATGATCTTGTCGGGGTACCGCCGCCTCGATGCACGAGGCCGCGCCGGCGTGCTCGGCCTCATCGGGGGCATGCAAGCCCCCACGGGCGCATCCATCCGCGTTGGTGGCGACGTTGGTCAGTACTTTGAAGGCGATCAGACTGCCCCCGTCAGCATTGATATGAGCAAGGGAAAGAAGAAACGCTGACAACGAGCGGTGCGCGTAAGCACGCGCCCGCCATACAGCCAGGCAGTAGGAAGGCCCGCCACCAAAAACTAAATTTCGGCGGGCCTTTGTATTTGGGGAGCGTTCTTGCAGGAGGTGTTCAACGCCCGGCCACGGGGCGGTCAATGACAACAACAACCGATGCAAGAGAAGCACATATCAGTTGAGGGGGATGCAGGTCTGGTTGTCGCTGGCAACGCCACGCACGACGGGGCAACAGCCAACAACCAGACAAGCAACGTGATCAACATTCACCACCACGGCGCGGCAATGAACGATGCCAGGTCCCTCACCATGGAAGGTCGTATCAACCGACCGGCGCAGTGTTCAGGCTGTGCCGTCGCACACCAACAGCACGCGCGCATGCGACGCTGGCTGATCGCCACCGCCGCATTGGCACTGATGGCGTCGGCCATCGCGGGATACTTCACGATCGCAAGCGGATCGGCATTAGACCCCACCCTCACCCTGCAGGGCGGCTTGTGCCATCACGAAGGTCGCGCACATTCGCCTGGTGGTATCACGCGCATGGCCGACAGTCAGCTTTATGTTTGCGCACCACCTCAACCGGGAAGCATTGCTACCTGGCAACCCGCAAACAAATCTCAGCACGAGATGGAAGGAGCATGATCATGAAGAGTGCCGAAGGGACGCGCCACGTTGACGCACAAGATGTCGGGATAATTTTTCAGGGCAACTACAACGCCCCAGGCGAAGGCCCAACGGTGGTTATGCAGCTTGCTTCGTTCCGGCGAATAACGGGAATTGACGCGTCTGGGCCGGCGATGGTTGGCATCGCACGGCTGCTCGAAGAAGACGTGGAGCCGAAGCAAGTCGCGATGGTGTGGCGCGACGAACTGACGTTTGCAGACAACGCGTTCCGGCTTAGGGTGTGGAACTTCTCTCCCGCGCTCGCTGTTGGCTCCTACGCTATCTTTGCAATGTGTGTCGCCGCATTTGCTGCAAGCGCCATATTTGCTCATCAGATGACTGTTCTGGCTTCGGCATGCTTCCTGGCCAGCCTTGCGGCGGCTGCGGTGTGTGCATTCATTGCCATTGAGTTTTACCGGCCCTACGTAGTGTGTAAGAGGATCGAGCGCGTGTTGGTGCAGGTCAATGCAGATCTACCAACAAGGATCGACAAGTGGCGGGCCTCTCTGCGAATTTGATTGGCGCCGTGCGGCTCGGGTGATGAGGCCACAAATTCGAATCCGCCAATGCACATTCCGACCGCGATGATGGACCGGCGCACGCGCTGGGGCGCGTTACGCGTCCCGGCCCGGATGTCTAGGTAGTCACGGCTTGCCCGATAGGCGTCGGTGGGGCTGCTATGTCCTTGGCGCTCACAACCCGATTTCTTCCGGTCGCCTTCGCGTAATACAACGCTTCGTCGGCCCCCTTGATCAAGGCCTGTGTGTCTGTGCCCTGATCGGGCGTCGCAGAAGCTAAGCCGATACTCACGGTAACGTGTCCGAGTTCGCTGCCCACGTGTTCGATCAGCAACCCAATGATGGCGGTTCTGATTCTTTCAGCCATCTGGCGCGCGCCTGCTTCCGGGGTATCTGGAAGCAACACGATGAACTCCTCGCCACCGTAACGGGCTGCCGTATCGCCAGGGCGGCGGACGTTGTCGGCAATGCAACGCGCTACTGCGGCGAGTGTGTCGTCCCCCGCCTGGTGTCCGTAGGTGTCGTTGTAGGACTTGAAGCGGTCGATATCGATGAAGAGCAGGGACAGTGTCGACCGGGTACGACGTGCCCGTCGCCACTCGCCGTCCAGCAATTCAGTGAATCGGCGGCGATTGCTGAGGCCCGTGAGCCCGTCGGTGCGGGCTAGCAATTCAAGCTCGTACTCCGCGCGGATTCTGCGGCGTAGCTGTGCACCAAGCATCAGCGTCAAAACAATGAAGGAAATGCCGAACGCGAAGACCAGAGCGCCAATGATGACGGCGCGACTTCGCCACCCTGCATAAATTTCGTCTTCGGCCTCCGCGACCATGATGATGAACGGGAGCTTTGTGAAGTGCTTGAAGTAGTAGACTCGTCGCACACCGTCGATGGACGCTGTCTCGGCAAACGTCCCTTCTCGGGCCGTCTGAAACTTCTGAAAAGTGGCCGCTTTGCTAATGTTGCGCCCGATGATCTTCGTGTCGTACGGCTGACGCATCATCATCACACCGTTGGAACCGATCAGCGAAATGGCCCCACGCTCGCCGAGATCAATGTCTGCGAAGAGCTTGTGAAAATAGTCCAGGTTGAGCGCAATCACAGCGATCCCGCCAAACGACCCATCCGGCTTGGAAATGCGTCGTGACAGCGCAATGCTGAGCGCGCCGCCTCGCAAGCGGGACACATAAGGGTCACTGATGTACAGGCCGACGTTCGGGTTTTCCTTGTGAACTGTGAAGTATCTTCGGTCTGCGAAATTGCCCTGGCGCGATATGTCGTTGGCAGAGTCGAGCACGATGTTGCCGTGCTCGTCAAAGATCAGCATCGCGCCGAGGTAGTCAGCGGTCATTGCATGATCGAAAAGAACTGCGCGGCGCAGGGCCGGCGGAGCCGACATGACGTTGGGCAGTTCCAGATTATGGATCGCCGCCTGCAGGGACAGATCGTATAACTCCATGTTGCGCTCGATGTCCCGTTCGGCCAGGAGGCCAACGTTGCGCGACGTTTCACGTGCACGCTCAAGTGCGTCTGCGCGACTCTGGTAAAGCTGAAGCACGCACACGCCCATCAACGCGCAGGCGATAACAATGCCGACGGCAATAATCGAATATGGAATGCGTCTCCGCTGCGGCATGGGGCGGCTTGGGTGGATATCCCGGGGGCGAGGGACCGTTCTTATACTATCGGAAATGGAATCAATTTTTGTCCTGGGTCACAGGGCGCGCTGGTAGTGGTTTCAACTACTGGGCGCGACCGTCATTTCGACCGTAGTCGTGTACCCATTGCCGTTCAAGCGATGAGTGACTTGCTGTGCACGCCAAGCGACTCCATCGATCTGCGGTTTCCATCCGCGCACCTGGGCATGCAGCGACGGGAACACGTCCGGCCTGCCCTCGGCCAGCGTGATGACGAACGTAGCGACACCTCGTTGAATCTTGCGCCACTCGCTGCGAGCCGCTCGCTCCGCGTTGGACTTAGACGCGTACGTATGCCGCAACACCTTCACGTTGTCCGGGTTCGGATCGGAGCGCACGGTCTCGGGCTTCTTCGTGCCCTTAGGCGTCGGCTTCTCTTTCACAACGGTGGCGTTAGAGGCATCGATGACCACTTCACCACGCACGCCGGCACGAGTGTCTTGGTAGTAGGCCTTCACGCCGTTGTAATTCTCCCGGTCAGCGACAAGAAAGCGGTGCTGGTCGCCCGACGCACGGGAGATTTTTACAATCGGGAGCGCTAGACCCGAGGCACTGGTCGGTTCATCAGCAGGAATGAACAGCAACGTGCCATTCTTGACCGTGGCAATCGCATCGAACTCCTTCGCAAGGCGCGACAGAAAGTTGGCGTCCGATTCGCCAGTTTGATCGACGTGAGCAATGACCTGGTGCGCCAGCTTTTCACCGACCAGCCACGTGAACTTGTTCCGGACAGCAATCGATCGCACCACCTCGCTTATTGTCTTGCCAACGTAGGATTCGTCGCGGCGCGTGGTTAGACCGCCATCCATCTCCGCACTACGCGCTCTGATGATGAGTCGATCAGGCGGTCCCGCATGCTCCAGCTCGTCCACCTTGTACGTTCCCTTCGCCACAACACCGGAATGTGCCCAGCCAAGCGAGAGCGACAGGCGCACGCCTTTCTCGGGCATGGCCAGCATGCCGTCGCTGTCGTCCAGCTCGATGTCGAGCTGGTCCGCCTCGAAGCCGCAGTTGTCGGTGAGCGTGAGCTCAATGAGCCGCCCCTGGAAAGCGCCGGTGATGTCTTTGCCGCCCTTCGATAGCCGATAGATCGGACGCGGCTCGCGGCCGCCCGTGAGAAGTTCGTCCATCACAGCAGCACCTTGGTTACGGCGGAGGCGATCTTGGACAACAGGCCATCGTCCACGCGCGTGAGCTTCACGGTAAAGTCGCACGCGCGCGCCTTGCCGTCCTGGAAGAAGTAGGACTTCTTCGTGTCCAGGCTGTCGATGACGAACTGACCGTAGTAACGGCCCGTGCCCTCGATGAGGGTGTACGCGTCGCCCGTGTCGCCCATGAGCTCCAACACCGCAAGCGTCAGGTCGCCGCCAGTCAACTCCGACATGAGTCGGCCGGACAGCGTGATGGTCTCGTCGTCCGGGCCGGTGTACTGGTGCGACGGCCGGCGCCCGACGCGGGCATTGCCCGGGTGGCGCCAGCCGACCTGGCGTTGAAACTCCGAATACGGGGCCGTATCCAGGCTGAACACGAACAGCCCCAGCGCCATCATCATGTCGTCAATCCCTGTCAGAGAGACGCGAGCGCGCACGCGCTGCGTTCTGGTTCTCGATCTTGCGCAGCTCGTCTTTCACCGCGCGTGCAATGGCCTGCGGATCGGCGCCGGCGGCCGGGTAGATGTTGATGGTAATGGGCGCCGCGGCTGCCGGCGCGAGGTTAGCGCCCGCGCTGGCAGTTAGCGGCGGCCGGCTATCGAACGACACGGGCGCGGCGATCGCGGGCGTGCCGCCGATCGCAATGCCCGCACCAATGCCGGCCAGCTTCGTCGCCATGCGCTGCACCGTGCCCAGCGGCCCGCCCTCGCCATCGGCAAGCCCTTCCTGCAGGCCCTCCATGGTGAAACCACCCAGTGCGGCAAACACGCGGCTTGGGGAATGAATGCCGAGCTTCTCCTTGAAGAGCCCAATGGTGCGATCGGCCACGCCGCTCACGGCATCCACCACCCAGCCGATGGCGCCCTTGATGCCGTTGGCCAGGCCCTGAATCATGTTGGTGCCGAACTCGGTGAACTTGGTGGGTACGTCGATCCCGAACCACTGCAGCACGGTGGCGAACGCGGCATGGAAGAGGCCCAGTGGCGACCAGTTGATCAATAGCGCGCCCACGCCGACGATGCCGCCGTTGAACGCCTCCTTGACCTGGTTCCACAGGCCCAGGAAGAAGCCCTTGATCGGCTCCCAGTATTCGTAGATCAGGTAGGCCGCCACGGCAATGGCCGTCACCGCCAGGCCGATGGGATTCATCAGCAGCGCACGCCCCAGCAGCCCGACCGCGCGCATCACCCACGTGAAGGCGGTGGCCAGGCCCTGCAGGACGCCCGACAACATGCCGCCCACCCCACCGACCTTGCCCATGATCAGCACCAGCATGGCGTACGGCCCCAGCACCGAAGCAATAGACAGCATGATGGGACCGAGAATGAGCAGGGCAGCCGCCAGGGTGCCGACGCCGATGGCCATCGCCTTGGCCACGCCAGGGTTCTCCTGCATGAACTTCATCACGCCGTCCGCAGCCTTTGCCACCCACTCCAGGGCGCTGGCGTACAGCGGCAACACCTTCTCGCCGATCTCCTTCTGCAGGTCGTGGACCTTGGCGAGCGTTTCCGCTTCCTTGCCCTGCGGCAAGGCCTTGGCCCGGGCGTCGAGCTGGTCGATGCTGTCAGCGCCCTGGTTCAGACGCATGTTCTTGTGAATCTGGTCGCGCTGCAGGTACATCTGCGCCATCAGGTTGGACGCCGTGCGGTTGGAGAAAATGCCGCCAATCGCATCCAGCACCCGGTCCTTGTCCGTGATGCCTTTCTGCGCGAGTGTGGGCAGCAGCACCGTCTCCAGCCACTCGAACTGGCTCTTGCGGAACACGTCCGCGCCCTTGAGCGCGCCCGGGTCCATGAACGAGACCTGACCGGCCTTGTCTTCCTTGACCTTGCTGCGATCGGCAATGAGGCCCAGGCGGTCCAGGTTGCCCAGCGTGCGCTTGGTGGTCTTGCCCTGGTACAGGTTCTGGTAGGCACTCATCATGGCCGTGCCGACCGTGTTGCCGCCCATTTCCTGCACGAGAGGTTCCAGCGCGTAGAAGAAGGATTCGCTTTCCATGCCCTTGGCCGCCAGGCCGCCGCGCTTGATGACCTGCAGCCATTGGTCGGACTGCACGCGGCCGCCGGTGGCGGTGATGACGCGCTGGATCATGTCCGCCTGCTTCTTGAACTCTTCGGGGCTGGAGAGGCCGCCGCGCAGCTCCACGACCTTCAGCAGGTCCAGGAACATGCGCTCGTTGTCTTCGCCCTGTGCCTGGCCAAAGACCGCCTTGTTGGCGAACTTCATTTTGGCGAGCGTCGGCAGCACCATCTCCGCGTGGTGCGCATCGGCAAACACCGACAAGGCATCGCGCATCAGCTCGGCCTTGTCGACCTGGCTCACGCCGTAGGCCTTCATCTGCTTGGCGAACGCGATCGATTCCTGCGTGGCGGCGTCGCCCAGGCCCAGCGCACCGATGCGCGCTTTCTCCAGCTCGTAGTGCTTCGATTCACCGACGCCCTTCCAGATCGGGGCACCGGTTGCCATGCCGGCCACCGACGCACCCGCGCCGGCGGCGGCCAGGTTGCCGGCGCGAGCGCGGATCTTGTCTGCAGTCTGCTGGGTGGCCGCCTGGGCGCGCGCCCGGGCGTTGCGGGCCTTCAGGCGCGCGTCCTGGTCAGCCAGGGCGTGCGTGGCGGCGGCTGTCGCCGTCCGTAGCTGTTCCTGGTACTGCGCCATGGTCTGGGTGCCGCGCCCGGCGTCCTGCAGGCGCTGGCGGACCTCCACGAGCTCGGCGCGCTGCGACTGGAACTTCCGGGTCAGCCGTTCGGCCTCCGCCGTGGCTTTGCCGAGGTTTTGCGTCAGCCGAGCGCTGGGCGAGTCGGCCGCCTGCACCGCCTGGGTGAGCCGGCCCACACGCTCGCGCGCTTCCCGCAGCGCCGTGGTGGTCTCGCGGATGCTGCCGCGCAGCTTGCCGAACTGCTCGGTCAGGCCCTGCGCACGCTCCAGCGCCTTCATGTGGTCGCGCGTGGCCTTCATCGAGCGGGCCAGCTCGTTGTTGGCCTTGAGCAGGTCGCGCACCGGCCGCGTGGCACGGTCCACGGCCTGCAGGACGACTTCCAGGCGCAGGCGGCGCGCGTCGCTCATTCCTGGGCCTCGCTACGCTCGCGGGCGCGTTCGCGCCACTCCATCAGCTCCATCACGCCCATGGCGTACAGCTCTTCCAGGCGGAAACCGAACATCACTGCAACGTCGGCTGCGGCGTCTTCGATTCGCTCGGGTAGCCGTCCTCCTTGGCTTCCTTCGGCAGCAAAAAACCGGTCACCTCGCTGGCGAGCTTCACCAGGTCGGCGGGGTCCAGCTTGCTCACGTCCGCCGTGGTGAGCGTCGGCGTGGTGATGCGCGGCAGCACCGTGTGCAGTGCGGTCACATCCATGCGCATCAGGTCCATGAGGCTCACGCCGCGCAGCTCACCCGAGCCGGGCTTGCGCACCGTGATGACAGCAATGTCCTGCTCGCCGCGCTTGATAGGAGTGTCCAGGGTGATGGTGGTGGTCTGTTGGTCCATGGTGGTATTGGCTTTGAGAATGAAGGGTTGGTGAGGCGGCCCGCACTAGGCGGGCCGCTGTGCTACCGGCGATCAGAGGCCGATGGCCTTGCGCTGCTCGGCCAGGCGGTCTTTGCCGAACACGCGCTCGATGAAGTTCACGTGGTCGATCTCGATCCACTCTTCGCCGTTGACGGTGAGCTTGTAGTAGGTCAGCGAGGACTTGACCTTGAAGGGGTCCTTGCTGCCCGCCTTGCCCTTGCCGAAGGTGATTTCGGTGTGACGGCCGCGCACGATGATTTCCACAGCGTCGACCTCGCCTGAGTCTTCGCGCTGGTAGGCGCCGGCGAAGCGCAGCATCGCGCCGTCAATGGTGGTCGTGCCGTACTGCTGCAGGACTTCACGCATGAGGCCGCCATATGTCGTTTCGAGCTCCAGCTTGTCGTTGCCCAGGTCGATCTCGACCGGGCCGTTCATGCCGCCGGCGCGGTATTCCTCCACCTTGCGGGTGAGCTTGGGCAGGTCGATTTCTTCAACCTCGCCGGCGTGTGTCACGCCATCGGTGAAGACGTTGAAGTGCTTGAGGATGCGGGGGAGTGCCATGTGGATTCCTTGTCAGATGGGGCGCCGCTCAAGCCGCCTTCACGGCGTCAGCGAACTGCATCAAGTAGCGGTCAGTGATGCGTTGGCGGAAGGTCAGGTCTTCCAGGGGCGGCACCGGCGTGTAGTCGTAGTCGATGGCGAGCTTCCCGGCCTTGAGCGTGTCGCGGTCGTTGACGGCCGGGTCGTACCAGGCTTCGCCGCCGAGCAGGTAGCCGTTGCGCACCAGGTTGCGCAGCTTCGCGTTGATGGCGGCCACGATGTCGCGCACGAGCGTGGGCGTCATGGGCTTGTCGATGGCCCACAGGTGCGCTTCGGCCATCGTGTCAGCCAGCACCTGTGCCGTGCGCGTGTAGTTCTCGAACGCGTACAGCTTGTCGTTGCTGCAGGTGCGCGAGCCCCAGAAGCGGAAGCCTTCCTGGCGGATCAGCGTGGTGACATCGTGCGAGTTCAGATAGCCCGCGTCGGTGGCCGGGTTCTGCAGGTCCCAGTACACGTCGCGCGAGAGGCCCGTTACGCCGTTCACCGGCACGTTGGAGAGCGTCTTGTGCCAGCCGGTCTCGTTGTCGATCTTGGCGCGCAGGCCCACGGCGCGGGCCGTGGCCCACAGCGTCTGTTCGGCGTTGGCGGCCGTGTCCCAGCCAACGAACTCGGGCCACAAGACCATGAGCTCACGCGCGGAGAAGTTCTGCCGATAGGTGGTCGCCTCTTCCTTGGTGGCGCAGCCGGCGGCGTTTGCGTACGCGAACGCGCGCAGCTTCTGCGCGATGCTCACCAGCTCGGTGGCCACCGGCAGCGTATCGAGCCCCGGCACCGCCAGAATGCGCGGCGTCACGCCCAACTGGTTGCGGGCGGCCAACAGCGCCTTGAGGCCCGTAAAGCGCCCCTCCGCAGTGGTGGTGCCGATGATGTTGGTATTGGTCTCGTTCTCGGCTTTACCTTCGGCTACGCGCACCACAACGGTCAGCGGGCTGGTCTGGTCGGCAATGGCCTGCAGTGTGCGGGCCAAGGTGCCCTTGGTGCCAGCGCGGCCGATGGCGGCCTGTACGTTGGTGAGCAGGACCGGTTTGTCGAGCGGGAAGGTTGCGATGTCCGCATCATCGGCCGTGCAGGCGACGCCGACCACGGCGGTCTCGATGGTGCGAATGGGGCGGGTGCCCTCGTTGATTTCAACGACGCGTACGCCGTGGTGGTAGTCGGTGGGCATGCATTCCTCCGGGTGGGTCCGACGATGGATGTGTCCCGGCCAAGAATGCAGCGCGCGCGCGAGGATGTCCCGCGCGCGCTGTTGTGCGGTGAGCCGCTACAACAAGAAGGAGCCGCCAGCAGGTTTAGGTGTTGGTCGGCAGCAGGTCGGCGAGGCCTGCGGGCACCTGCGGCCACTCGAATGCATCGGGAAAGCCCGGCAGCGTCGTCACGTCACGCAGCGCCTGGCGGTACTGACCAGCGAGGCGCATACGCTCTACGTCGCCCGTGTCCATTGCCTTGTAGACCAGCGTGTCGGCGATCTTGAGGCGTCGCTCGCGCTCGATGCGCGCGTCCCGCGCGACTACAAAGGCGCGGGCTGCCGCGCCGTGCTGTTTGACCAGCGCTTTGAGCTCGTCGGCAGAGGGCGCGGGTGTGGCGAGCTTCCATTCATAGAGCTGGGCATCCGATAGCTGGGCACCGGTCTCCTGGTCGACCAGGTGGAAGACCCAGAAGTCCGTGCCGTGCACCGCGTGGGGGTATTGCTGCTGGATGCAGAAGATCAGTTCGTCGTGAGTCAGCATGGTGTCGGTATCACTGGTTGCGCAGCCAGACGGCGCGCAGGTAGACGCGGTAGAAGGTGTTGCGCAAGCCCACCAGCACCCACGGTGCCGGCACGTCGGCGGCACCACCGGATTCACCGGTCGGCACCGAGCCGAATTCCGCGATGCCGCTGGCCCACTGGCACTGCGCACCGGCGCCTGCTTTGCCGTTGTTCAGGTTGGTGAGGTACTCGGAGAGCCACTGCCCGGCCCACGACATGTAGACGTTGCCGTTCGTCGCCAGAACGGCGCCATCTCCGCCGGCTTTGATGGCCCCTTTGGTGACCAGCTCGCCGGCTCCATTGATCGAGAGGGCGTGCTGCAGGGTGCCGACATGAAACGAGAGGTATGGCTGCGAGAGATTGCTACCGCCCGCGTAGCAGTCGATCGCTGCAAGGTGGCGTTGCCCCCACTGCGTCCAGCGGATGCCCATGTAGGCGGCGGCAGGGGATGGGCAGTCGATCTGCAGGGCTGGGGTGCGCGTGCCATTCCAGTCCGCAAAGGCACCTCCGATGGAATCCGTTCCGTTCGATGAGACGACCAGCACCGAGCGCCCGTAGCCCACGCCAAAGGAAAAACCCTTGTTGGCGGTGAGCGCACCGCCTTCAGCCGTCAGCGGATTGATCAGGTTCTTGGTGTCGTAAGGCGTGGCGCTATCGAATGTGGGCCGCGCAGAAAACGCGACCTGACCCGTGGTGTAGTTGACGAACAGGGGCTGATTGCGATTCGTGCCATCGGAGTTATAGCCGGACAGGACCAGGTTGCCGGTCGGCCCCGCCATGAACAGACGCCAGATAACGGTGTCGCCACCAAACTCCAGGAAGCCTTTACCGTCGTTGTTGTAGGGCGGCAGGTTGACGCCCGCTTGCGTTTTGATGCTGCCGGCGGTGACGGTGCCAGGCAGCGTGGCGTTGCCCATGCCGTCGACCTGCAGCACGCGCAGGAACGTGGAGAAGTTGCCGTTGGTCGCCGTGTTGCGGTCGAGAATGAACGCGCGACCGGACGACACCATGCGAAAGCGCCCAAGGGTGATCGGCTGCTGGCTGTCGGTAAAGCGCAGCTCGTTGGACGAACCCACCATGTCGATGATGCCCGTCATCTCGCCGCCCGACTTCGGCAACGCCGCCTTGGCCGTCGTCAGCGCATCGGTGGCCGTGTCCTTGGCGTCTTTGACCGCCGCCGGCGTCGCATACCGGGTGTCAGCCTGCGCGAGCGGCACCGCGTGCTCGTCCGCTGTCGCCGTGGCAACGGCGAAGGCCTGCTTGCCCGATCCCGCCAGGTCGGCCTTCTTGGCGAGTTGCGTGGCCACCTTCTTGGGGGTCACGGCCTTGGCGTCATCCTTGCCGGCCGCAAGTTCTGCGTCCGTGGCGAGCTGCACCAGCCCCGTGCGCGCTTCCGTCGCCGTCCGGGCGGACAGGCCTGCGGCCGTCACCGCGCGCTGATTGTCGGTACCGTCCTGCGTCTCCTGGTCGGTGGCCAGCTCCACCACGCCCGGGCGTTGCGTCGTCGCCGGCGGGTTGGTGAAGTTCGCATCGCCAAACGTGAGCGCCGTCACATCGAGCGACTTAAACACCACGTCGACCGCCAGCAGCAGAATGGCCACGGGCGACTTCTCCATGATCGGCGTGGCCTGGCAGTACGTGCCGAGCAGCACGCCGTTGTCCAGGTACAGCCCGAAGCCGTACAGCTTGAACTGGTCGGGGCCATCGTCTCGGATCGTGACGTGGATGGTGTCCGGGGCGATGTTCTCGCCGGCGATGGTGGACACGCGCTTGAGCTCGTTGGGCAGCGCCTGCAGGCCCGCGTTGAAGTCGAACGGGGCGTTCGCAAAGCCCACCTGCAGGACCTTACGCGCGTTGGTGCCGGTGTGGTCGCCTGCAATGAGCGCAGCGCGGCCGGCGTCGGTGATGTTGAGGGTCGTTCCTGCCATGTCAGGCGTCCGTGAGTGAGAGGCGAACAAAGAGGGCGGGGCGGATGGCGGCGGCAACGCCTATGCCGCCGCGCCGGTTGAAGCCCTGGGTAAAGGTGTAATGCGCGCGCACGGGCTTGGTGCGGTCGATCTCGGCCACGATGTCGGCCACAAAATCCGCCGTCGACGGGATGTCGTCGCGCTCGCTCACCGTCATCACCAGCTCGAAGGTGTACGGCCGGCCCTTGGGCTCCATCTGCCACCACTCACGCAGGGCGATGTTGGCGCCGAAGGACGCCACCACTTCGCGCACCGCAGCCGCCGTGCCCTTCTTGCGCGCGATCGGGATGGCGGCTCGCACGCGGGCGCGCTTGACCTGTTCGGGCCAGTAGTCTTTCCAGGCATCGAGCCCGAGGTGCCAGGCGAGCCACGGCAGCAGGTGCGCGGGGATGGCGTCCGGGTCGATCAACGTGCGCAGGGGCACGGGCAGATCGCTGATGACACCGGCCACGGCCGTGGCGTTGCGCTCCAGCTCCGTTGCATTCGGTGGCAACAGGCTACGCACGCTGGGCTCCTGGCGTGACCGTCATGTCGGTGCAGTACGAGGCCTGCGTCATGTCGGCGCGAATGTCGTCGGTGGGCTGGTGCAGCTCCACTTTCTCCACGCCCGCGACATGCAGCGCAGCATCCAGCCCCGAGCGCGCCACCAAGGCCCCCAGGCGGTGACAAGCCTCCACGTAGGTGGCCAGGCGCCTGCGGGCCTCGGTGACCACCACGGTGGCGTCGGGGCCTGGGAAGAGGTGCAGCGTGGCCGAGACCGTATAAGGCAGGATGGTGGCTGACTGCACCGTCACGTAGTCCGTCAGTGGGCGCACTTCTTCAGGACGCAAAGCGGCCAGAACCTTGTCCAGCAAGTCGGGCGCGGCGGTGCCGTCGCCTTCGCGCGAGAGCACGGTGATACGCACTTCGCCAGGCGTTGGGCTGGTGGCCGACACATCCAGCACGCGACCGTCCGCATTGCGCCCGTGAGACCGATAGGCGCCGTCCGGCCCCGCCACCGAGAACGACTGCGGCGCGAGCTGCGCACGCAGGCGCAGGTCGGCGTCGCTTTCCATCTCAGCCGGTGTCCCGGCGATGGGGTCGGCCGGTTTGATGATCAGGCGGTACACACCGAACAGTGCCGCGAGGTGTTCCAGGTCCGCTCCCTTGGCGTAAGCCAGCATCACCGCACGGCCGGCCTCGTTGATGCGCTGGCGCAGCAGCAGCTCGCGGAACGCCGACTCTTCCAGGAACTTGGTCAGCGGCTCCGATTCGAGCGCGAGCACGGCCGCAATCTCGGCTTGCTTCTCTGCCGGGTAGCGCGCGATCAGCGCGGCCTTGCGCTCAGCAAGGATCGTTTCGTAGTCGAGCGCTTCCACCACGTTGGGCGGCGGCAGTTGCGAGAGGTCGATCAGGGCGCCCATGGTCAGCCTCGCAGCGGGATGGTGAGATTGCGCACGGCTTCGCGTCGCGGCCCGTCGATGCGTTCGCCCTCAATGTCGATGACCGCGGCCCCCTTGGCGTCGACGGAGAACTGCACCGACGAGATGCGCAGACGCGGCTCCCAGCGCACCAGCGCCGAGACGGACGCGGACATGAGACGCAGGCGGGTGGCCGGGTTCATGGGTTGGTCGATGAGCTCGGGAATCAGCGAGCCGTAGTCGCGCCGCATCACGCGCGAGCCGATGGGCGTGGTGAGTATGTCGCGCACCGATTGCCAGATGTGCGCCAGGTCTGCGATGGCGCGGCCGGTGGAAGTGTTCAGGCCGCTCATTTGGGCCCCTCCGTATCGCTGCCGCCGCTCTGCACGCCACCGTGTTTGTGGGTGTGGACCACCACGCCGTTGGACGACAGGTTGCCGTCCTGGTGTGTGAGGTCGCCCCTGATGACGTTGCCGTTCTCGCCGCCCTGGCCGGCAATACCGTTCTGGAAGGCGAGCAGGCCTTGGACCGTGGCGTTGCCCTTGACGGTCACGTCGCCGTCGAAGGTGGTGTCGGGGCACTTCACCAGCACGCTGGTGGCAGCCTCCAGGAACACGGTGTTGACCCCGTGGACGGACAACAGGCCCGCACCGTGGTCGTAGGCGGTCCACGCACCGTCCGGGTACAGGGTGACGGTCTGGTTGCCGTCGTGGCTTGGCACGTCGGCGCTGTCCGAGGGGATGGCGCACAGCACGATGCCGTTGGCCAGGTCACCGCTCGGGCACAGAAGCACGACCTGCTCGCCCTCGGTGGGCGGGTTCCACGTGCGTGTGCCGCCGGCGCGGTCTTCGCACCAGGGCAGCCACGTCGTGGTGATGCCACCGGTGCGCACGCGCACGGCGGGCGGCCGGGTGTGGCGCACTTCGGCAACAGTGCCGGTGCGGATGAGGTTTTCTAAGAGGCGAGCGAGTTCTGCGAGGTCCATGCCTGCAGAGTGCCGTGCGCGCGCGAGCCAGTCATGCGGGGCATGTTGTTGCTCGCGCTGTCACAACACGGCGGGCCGCTGACACAACGCGCCGGAGTGTTGAGCGCCGTCAACGTGGGTCGCGTAGGCGGTACTAGGCTTGAGACTCCCAGGTTGACAGCGAATGCTGCGGAACGGATGGGAGGAGGCTATGTCTGGGCAACATCTTCATAGCGCGGTCCTCGACGAACTGCGTACAGCGCTCTCCAGAGCATTGCCGAAGAATGCGGTAATCCGCATGAGCGACGACGATCCACCTTCAGTGGACGTGCATGCCTGGTGGAAGGTGGGCAGCTATGGCAGCGGCAGGAAAGTCAATTCGCTGTCGTTTCGGCTGACATCTTCGATGGTTCAGACCTATTTGCGACTGCCGGAAGCTGAGCGAGACGCCGTCGGCCACCGCTTGAGTGCGTGGGTGGCATGGGCGTTGGATAGTGCGCCCCGCAAATTTGACGGATGGCTGGGCTTTGACATTAACGCTGCCGTACCGCTGAGCGTCTTCTTTCCTCAGTACCCGGGGGGAAACAGGCTTAGTTCGTTCTAAAACATAGGAACGATTTTCAGCGGCATGCCGTGAAGACATCATCCCGTTATCTGGCCCGCCCCCAGCCCGGGCCGACTCGGCGGTTGCAGTCCGAACCGTTTTCCCCTCGGCCAAGTGGCCCCTACACTTGGCCTCTTTTTCACCGTTCCCCGGGGGCATGCGCCACTTTTTCACGGGCTCGCGTTCAAGCTGACAGAGCGTTGCAGGGCGCGGCTTTCAGGCGCGTCAATTGCTCGGTCAACGTCATTGACCCAGCATCCCTATGAAGTTCATTGAACCGGTGGATAGCAATTACACGCCTGCCTCGCGGCACTTGGAATTTTTGCCAGAGGAATGCGGGCTAGCCCATGCAGCCGATTCTCAGGACCGCTAACGGTGCCCACCATCTGCTCCGTACCGTTTGTTCCAACATGATCGGTACTTCGGGATGGGGTGATCCTCCCGCCTCCGAGGCCAAGCATGTCCCGCTTGGCTTTTTTTTTGAGGATAGCTAGGGCGGAAGCCCCGCGATTCACTCGCTGGGGGCACCACAAGGGCGAGGCGATTACGCCAGGTGCGCCAATATCAAATCAGTGATTCGGCTAGCGTCGCCGTCGTCTAGACCCAGCAACTGTCGCGCGGGGTATTGGGCCATGAGGCCGTTACGGTTGACGCGATCACGAAGGCCGAAGTGATGCACCGATGCAATGCGTCGAACCTTGTCCGCGAACATAACAACGGCGGCGTCCGGGCTCGCCTCAATGCGCATGTACTTCGCCATGCGCAGGCGCGAGAACATCGCGCGGCGGATGCTACCGCGCTTGTGCCGCAACTGCGGCTTGCGTGGCGCGTATGCGCTGCCGTCCGGGTTGCGCTGCGCGGCGATGCGCGCGGCCTGGCGCCTGCGCAGCTCCACCGCAATGGTGCGGGCCAGCAGGCGCCGCTGCGGTGCCTCCAGTTTGGCCAGCAATCCGGCCAGATAGGCATCGAGCTCATGCAACCCTCTCACGCAGGCCTCCAGCTCGCCGGATCATCTTCCGCGTTGACGGGCTCGGGGTGATGTTCGACCTGATAGCCGGCGCCTTCAACCTTGACCGTCACCCGCTCAGTCAGCTTCAGCTTGATGGAGATGTCGACCGTGGTGTGGTTGAGGATTTCCGCTTCGAACTTGAACGCGTCTTCGCGCTTGTCCGGGTTGGTGAAGGTGTCGGGTTGATTCGTGCGCAGCCAGGCCAGGACCGGCACGACGATCGTGTCTGAGCTGTGCGGGTAGTCCGTCACGATGAGGGTCAGCGTGTACCGATACTCGAAGCCGAGCGTTCGCGCGCCTGTGCCGACCACGTTCCCCTCATCCACAAAGACGTGCAGCGCATCAGGGTGCGCGGCTAGGTGCGGCACGGCCGCCGTCAAGGCCTCGCGCAGGCTGGTGGCCTTCATCATGGTGCGCTGGCCTCGCCAATGATCGTCACGCCTTGATCGCGCAACACCTGCTGCAGACTCATCAACTGCGCGCTGTTGGCGTGGCTGTCGGTGTAGTTGCCGGCAACGGTGCCGGCGACGGCAGAGAGCGCAACGCCCGAGGGGGCCGCATTAATACCTCCGGGATCTGAATCTGGCACTGCGCCGGCGGCTGCGGCGTCGTGCAGCCGCACAAAGCCACGAGGCACAACGCAAGCAGCATCAGCTTGAACAGGAACATAGCGAGGCACCTCCTTGATGATCGTGTCGCCCTTGAGGCGGATGACGCGCTCACGGTCCACGTACTGTGTGACGGTGACCGTGGCGCCCTTGGCGTTCTTGAGCTGCGTGCGCAGCTCGCTGGCGGCCGTCTCGGCTTTCTCGGCGCGATGGAGGGCGGCCGTGTAGCTCTCGGTGGTCCACCAGGCGAGCCCAGCAACCACGGCCAGCAGCACGACGATGCCGACGGCCCGATTCATGCGGTCGCCTCTTCGGCCTGGTAGCGCTCGAATGCGCGTTCCATCTTCACGTCGTGCAGATTGGCTTTGTAGGCCGGGCCGTTGTAGCCAGCGGAGAAGGTCGCCCACTTCCTGCCGGCAAGCGCCTTCTGCAGCGCGGGGTCCGCAGCGATGAAACGCACGAACGCATCGAGCTGGGCTGCTTCGCTGGTGCGCATGGCGGTCACGAATTCCTGCACGTCGTGATAGTCCAGGCGCCGGGCGTGATAACCCATGATCTGGAATAGACCCCAGCTCGCGGAAGACAGCGCACAGGTCTCATCGATCTGGATGGCCTGGGCGAGCCGCATGTACTCGCCCGCCTTGCCGACGTAGCCACCACGCACCTTGTTGACCACGTTGGGGAACTGCAGCGCCAGTGCATCGGCGTCGCGGCCGGCCTTCTTGAGCTGGTCGTACATCACGTGCCGCTCAAACAGAATCACGGGGCGGCCATCGGACAGGAAGCCGTTGCCGCGGCTCTCCACCTCATTGACCGCGCGGACCACCGCAACAGGCACGCCCAGCGTCTCGGCAGCAGCCACCAGGTCAGCGTCGGTCAGCAGGCGCGGACTGCGTACACCGTCCTGCAGCGCCTGCAGCGTCTTGGGGCCGGCAATGCCGTCGACCACTAGGCCAAAGCGCGCCTGCGCGGCCCGCACGGCGGCAGCCGTGTCCGGCCCATATTCGCCGGTGTCCGGCACGTTGAAGCCTTTGACCGCCAGCATGCGTTGCAGCTCGCGCACCTCTGCGCCGAGGCTCCCTTGTTTCAGAATCGTCATCACAACCTCCGCAGGAATCGCACGACACAGGACGAATCCGTCCCGCCCATGCGAAAGAGCTCGACCACGTTGCCGCGCACGGCAAAGACCGCGATGCACAGCACGGCCGTGATGCCGTTCTGCGCGAGCAGCGCCCAGTCGTAGCGGCCGAACAGCACGCCGATGGTGACGGCGCCGGTAAGTACCACCAGGGCATAGGCCAGGCGAGACGCCCAGGGCCGGTGGGCGGCGCCCTCGCGCTTGAAGAGCAGCAGGCGCAGCGCGATCAACGCGCACAGCAGCGCCTGCACGATGAAGAGGGTTTTCATGGGTTGCCTCCCTTGTCGGTGTTGCCGGAGATGCCCTTGAAGATGGACCCCAGCCGGTCGCTGTTGTCGGCCAGGCGGATGAGCGCCAGCAGCAGCTTCACCACCACGGCGGAGGCCACCAGCGCCCCCACGGCGTGGCTCACTTCGGTGTTGGACGGCAGCGCCCGGGCGATGAGCGCGGCGGCCAGGGGTGCGGACAGCAGGCCCGCCACGATGGATGCGGCCAGGAAGCCCAGCTTCTTGACGGTGCCGAGCTCGCCGCTGTTGAGCACGAACACGGCGGCGCCGGCGAAGGCACCGAGCACGGCGCCCGGGTCAACACCGGGCAGCAGGATGGACAGCGCCCCGGCGCCCGTCACAGCGAGCGTGGCGGTGGAGCTGGTGGAAATGGGTTCAGCCATAGGGGTTCCTTGGGGTCAGTCCCAGAGCTGGACCATTTGCACGGCCGGCTGCGGGGAAATGTCGGGCATGTCGAGCTCGGTGCCGTGCGGCAGGATCGGCCCCAGATCAGCAATGCCCGGGTTGGCCAATAGGACGGCCTCTGTGACGCCTGCCGTGCGGCCATAGACCCGCTGGCAGATGGCGTCCACCGTGTCGCCCTGGATGGCCCGTACACGCATCAGATGAGTTCCACGGTCGTGCGCGCGAGGCCCATCAGGTCGCTGATGGCCCAGCGCGCATCGCGGCGCAGATCGTCGACGCCCAGGTTCTCCGCTTCGGCTTTGCGGTCGCCCGTGGCCGTCGCGTCGATGGTCCGGTACCGCTCGATCAGCCACGCGGCCGCCATGCAGTGCACGGCGCGGTGGTAGCGGTGGACGTGGGCGCTCTTGCCGTCGATCTTGGGCGCCGGCACATCGGCCAGCGTCAACCGGCCAAACGACACCTGCGCCACCTTCCAGGCCTCCAGCTCGGCGTTGACCGAAATCACCGCCTCCACCAGCGAAGCGCGCAGGCGCTGCGGCGTGACGGTACCGTCCAGGCGCATGGCTGCGTACGCCTGGTCGACGTCGATATCGGGAAAGAAGCCGTCGTTGCCGATCGGCTCCCCGCCAGGTTGTGCCGGCGCGGGCACGGGTGCGGCTGCGATGAATGAAGACATGGGTTCAGTGAATGGGGAGGCGGTGGACGGGGCAAGGCTTCGCGGCACGCCGGAAGACTGCCCCGTGCCGCCTGATGCGCGGGGTCACGCTCGGTGTCAGCTCTTCCCGTCGCCCTCCGGGGCGCCGGGCGGGGCTGCGTTCTTGATCTCGCGCTCGATGCGCTCGATGTCCTTTTTTACGCCTGATTTGTCGTGCAGCTCCAGGGCGCGGCGCAGGTGCACCAGTGCCTGTTCTCGCAGCGCGTTCGCCGTGGCGGCATCCATGCCGGTGCCGGCTTGGCTGACCGCGTAGCCGAGTGCCTTGTGGAGCTTGGCGCGTACCTCGTCCGGCATGTCTTCGCCATTCAGCAGTGCCTCCAGTTCCAGGAGCGCGCCGGCGTCCTCCGGTCGGATTGCGTCCGGCGCCTTGAGCACCATGTTGGCGAACTCCTCGGCGATGAGGCAGGCGGTAGTGCGCTTGTACTGGTCGGGCATCGTCAGCTTGTGGCGGATCGCGTACGCAGCCAGCGGCAACGCGGCTGCAAATTCCCCCGCATCGATGTGCCAGACCAGCACTGTCATGAAGACGTCGTCCTGCGCACCGCTGTCGGCCTGCAGCACGCCCTCCATCCAGGCCGTGTACTCCGGCAGCATCCGGCGCTTTGCCTCTGCCTTGCGCTCGACCGACTGAATCTGCTTGAGCTGGCGCTTGTGCTCACCGAGCTGCGCCAGCATGAGTTCATACCCAGATGCGTTCTGCAGAGGATTCGCATCCTGCTCGGCCTGCGCCGCGAGGGCAGCGCAGGCGCGCAAGAAATGGTTGCGGGCCGGGCTGCTCATTACGCGGCCACCGTGATGTTCTCGGCCGATGCCGCACAGCCCAGGTCTTCAAGGACGTACGCGTCGTTGCTCGACTCGTAGTTCTCGATGCGATCGCGTTTGGCGTTGTCGACGATCGTGCGACGGCGGCTGCCTTCCTGGAAGTAGATCGACAGGTTGTCCAGGCGAGTCACCAGCAGGCCATTGGCCGGGAAGTACGGCACACGCACGGCCGGCAGATTGCCGATGCGCTTCTGGCTGACGATCATGTCCACTGCCAGGGCGTCGGTCGGGCGGTTGGACTGGTTGATGATGGGGAAGTACTTGTCGGCCAGCAGTTGGCGACCGCACACCACGACCAGCTCCGGGTCTTCTGCGTACCACGGGTCGATCATGTGGTTCACCACGTCGAAGACTAGAGCGTCCAGGTTGGCGTAGTCGCCGCCGGCACCACCGACGATGATCTTGCCAGCGGTCTTTCCCTCCTTCATGACGCGCTGCGGCGCTTGCTCGCGCATGATCTGCAGCCAGCCCTTGTTGACGTCCTGCAGCATCGGGTTGGCGGCACGATCAGACGTCGGTGCGCGCTTCACACCGTGAAAGCCAATCATCATTCGATCCAGCGCCTGGCGGCGGATGATCGCGTCGCGGATCCGAGTCTGGAAATCCGGGAACTTGGCCCAGGCGTCCAGCTTCTGGTAGGTGATGTGCGTATCGGAGTTGGTCTGTTCGCAGCGGTACTTGCGGCCGTCCAGCGTGGAGAGATCCGACGTTTGGCGGTCCTGCTTGGTGGTGTCGGTCGTGCTCGCCACGGGTCCCGAGACGCCCAGGCCGATCTTCTCGCCCTCTTGCTCGGTCACACCGTGAAAGTTGATCCTCTTCAGGAAATCGCTCGATTCCTGAATCTTGTCTTCCAGACGCTGCTGCACGGTTGGCTCGACCGAGAACTTCACGTCGACGCGATCGACGCCGTTCAGTTTGGCGACTTCGGCCGTATAGGCATCGTAGAGGCGGCGGGTGTTGTTACGCATGTGTTGACTCCGGTTGGTGGTCTTGGTGGTGGCGCTGGGTCCGGTGGCCGGGTCAGCAGTCGGTCTTGATGTCGGCCGCGCCGTCGCCGCCAGTTGCGGGCGGACGTGACGTGAATGCCTGGGTGGTCTCCATGCCGTTCTTGAGCGTGTTGAAGGCTTGGTCGCGCTGATCGTTTTGGGTCTTCAGCGCGGCCAGTTGGTCGTTGATGCTCTTGAATCCCGCAACGACCTGTTCGCCCATGGTCTGCACCTGTGTCGCTACGGTTTGAATTGCTTCCTGTGCATCGGCGAAGCGCGCGTCGGTGCTGTCGTCCGTCTTGCGTTGCCTGGAAAAGAGCGCCTTGATGCTGTCGGCGAAGCGCGACGGGACAGGAGCGGGGTCGACAGATACCGATTGCGAGAGATCGACATCCACCGGGACCACTTCCGTGAAGAGATTGGCCGGATCCAGCTTGCGCGCCGCCAGGGGATTCACAGGCGCCTGCGCGTTGAACTTCAGCACGTCGCAGCCCAGGCTGGCAGGGTTGTCCGTCACGGCAAGACCGACCAGGTAGGCCTCGCCGGTATCGGCAAAGCTCGGCTGCACCTCCATCGACGAGAAGATTTTTTGACGGGCCTTGGTCATCGCCACCAGCTCTTCGGTGGGATCAATCTGTGCGAACAAGCCCAGCTTGCCGTCCACCTCTTCCGTCTTCAGCGCAACCACGTCGCCGTAAGCCTTGAAGGGGCCAGCCGGGTCATAGCCGCGGATGTGCTCCAGGTTGACGCGCGCGGTATAGACCTTCGGGTCGTAGCTCTTCGCCATCTGGACCAGCGTTTCGCGGTCGATCACGCGGCCGTCGCTCGTCGCGCCTTCGGTGGCAATGCGGAAAAACTTGGTGGGCATGGTGTCCTCTGTGGTCGGTGTCCCGGTGGTTCGGTGGTGCTGCCATTTCAGCGCCGGACACCCGCGCGGGCAACGCGTTGATGTTGTGGAAACCCGCGCCACAACAGGCGCCGCGTGGCACGCGCGCGGGGGGCCGGTAGCGTTGCGGCATGACTACGCTCCCCGCCATTGCTTCTCTCACGATCGACCCGGAAAAGGACCCGCGCCGCATCGCACGCACCCTGTACTGGCAGGGCTATCGCGTGGCGCGCATCGCCGAAATGCTGGGCGTCAAACCGGTGACGATCCACAGTTGGAAGCGGCGCGACGGGTGGGCGGACACCACGCCCGATGAACGCGTTGCGCTGACGATCGAAGAGCGCTTGATGCGCCTGGTCGCGAAGGACAAGAAGGAGGGGCGCGACTTCAAGGAGATCGATCTCCTGCGCCGGCAGCTCGACAGCCTGGCGCGCCGTGAGCGGTACCGGGACGGCGGCAACGAGAGCGACCTCAACCCGAAGGTGGCCAATCGCAATGCGGGGCCACGGAAGAAGGCGGAGCGCAATGCGGTGAGCCCCGACGAGCAGAAGAAGCTGCTGGACGCATTCCACGATTCGCTGTTCGGCTACCAGGACGTGTGGTATCGCGCTGGCCAGGCCGAGCGCATCCGCAATATCCTGAAGTCACGGCAGATCGGCGCCACCTGGTATTTCGCGCGTGAGGCGTTCATCGATGCGCTGACCACGGGGCGCAACCAGATCTTCTTGTCGGCCAGCAAGGCACAGGCGCACGTCTTCAAGCAGTACATCGTGCAATTCGCCAAAGACGCGGCTGGGGTCGAGCTCAGGGGCGATCCGATGGTGCTGCCGAACGGGGCCACGCTGTACTTCCTCGGCACCAATGCGCGCACCGCGCAGAGCTATCACGGCAACCTGTATTTCGATGAGTACTTCTGGGTGCCGCGATTCCAGGAGCTGCGTAAGGTCGCCTCCGGCATGGCCATCCACAGGCACTGGCGGCAGACGTATTTTTCGACGCCCTCCAGCCTCGCGCACGAGGCCTATCCGTTCTGGTCGGGCACGCTGTTCAATCGGGGCAAGCCGAAGGACAAGCAGATCAAGCTCGATGTGAGCCACGCCGCGCTGCGTGATGGCATGCGGTGCGCTGACGGCCAGTGGCGCCAGATCGTGACGGTGGAAGACGCCCTGCGCGGCGGTTGTAACCTGTTCGATCTCGACCAGTTATTGCGCGAGTACAGCGACCTCGACTACGCCAACTTGCTCATGTGCGAGTTCGTGGACGACACGGCTTCGGTGTTCCCGTTGTCGCTGCTGATGCGCGGCATGGTCGATAGCTGGGAGGTGTGGGACGACTTCAGGCCGTTCGCGCCCCGCCCGTTTGGCTACCGCCAGGTGTGGGTCGGCTATGACCCCAATGGTGGGGGCGGAGACAGCGCCGCGCTTGTGGTGGTCGCGCCGCCTTTGGTGCCGGGCGGCAAGTTCCGCGTGCTGGAGAAGCACCAGTTCAAGGGTATCGACTACGAAGAGCAGGCCTCTGCCATCTTGCGTGTGTGTGAACGCTACAACGTGACGCACATCGGCATCGACAGGACGGGCATCGGTGACGCCGTCTACAAGATCGTGACGAAGGTTAGACCGGATGCGAAGGGCTACACCTACAGCGTCGAAGTGAAGACGGCGCTGGTGCTCAAGGCCTACGACGTGATCAGCAAAGGCAGGCTGGAGTTTGACGCCGGATGGTCCGACCTGGCCGCGTCGTTCATGGCAATCAAGAAGACGGTCACCGCCGGCGGTGGCCGCGTCACCTACCAGGCCGGACGCTCCAAAGAGATCAGCCACGCCGACCTGGCGTGGGCAACCATGCATGCGCTTTCCAATGAACCAATCGAAGGCGCGAGCTCGACCAACACCAGCATTTTGGAGTTCTCATGAGCCGCAACAAGAACCGCCGCACCGCAGGCGCCAGCAACGCGCAAGTGCGCATCGCCTACGCGCAGGCACCGGCCCAACAAAACACCGACCGCGCGTCGCGAGCCGAGGCGTTTTCGTTTGGCGATCCAATCGAGGTACTCGACCGGCGCGAGCTGCTCGACTACGTGGAATGCATGCGCATGGGCAAGTGGTTCGAGCCGCCGATGCCGCTCGATGGCCTGGCGCGCTCGTTCCGCGCGGCAGCGCATCACAGCTCGGCCATCTTTGTGAAGCGCAACATCCTGGTGAGCACGTTCATCCCGCACAAGCTGCTGTCACGCCAGGCGTTCGAGCGGTTCGTGCTCGACTGGCAAGTGTTCGGCAATGCCTACCTGGAAAGCCGCATCAGTCGGGCCTCCTCCAGCATGGGGCTGCAGCCGGCCCTGGCGAAGTACATGCGGCGAGGCCTGGACCTGTCGACCTATTACTTTGTGCAGAGCTACCAGCAGCCGCATGAGTTCGCCCCCGGCACGATCTTTCACCTGCAGGAGCCGGACATCAACCAGGAGGTGTACGGTCTGCCGGAATACCTCTCAGCGCTCAATGCCACGTGGCTCAATGAGTCGGCCACGCTGTTTCGCCGGCGCTACTACAAGAACGGATCGCACGCCGGCTTCATCCTGTACATGACCGACGCGGCGCACAGCCAGGAAGACGTCGACCGGCTGCGCGAGGCGATGAAGAGCGCGAAGGGGCCGGGCAACTTCCGCAACCTGTTCATGTACGCACCGAACGGCAAGAAGGACGGGATTCAGCTCCTACCGGTGTCCGAGGTGGCGGCGAAGGATGAGTTTTGGAACATCAAGAACGTGACGCGTGATGACCAGCTCGCCGCGCATCGGGTCCCGCCTCAGCTCATGGGCATCATCCCATCGAACACCGGCGGTTTTGGTGATGTGGAGAAGGCCGCTTTGGTGTTTGCTCGCAACGAGGTAAAGCCGCTGCAAGATCGTCTGCTCGCGATCAACGATTGGCTGGGAGACGAGGTGGTGCGGTTTGCACCGTACAAGCTCGCAGAGGCGTGACGTATCCAGCGCTCAAAGCTCGGCCACGCGCGGTAGCAGATCCTGGTCGACCAGGCGGACCTCGATCTTATTGGCGATGCGCACGTGCTCGGGATCAGCGTCGGAGAACGGTGCATCGGTGACACTCACGACAATGGTGCCAATTTGCTTCTTGCCGTCCATGACGGAAATCAAGGCGCCGGCTTCGGGCACTTGCTGCACCGTCAGCGTCTTCGGCAGATAGATCATCCAACCTACGCCCGGGCGGTCCTTGAACACCTTTAGTGGAAAGTACCCGCCAGATTCCAGCGTGATGGCGCATGCTTGCCATTGCAGAGCTGCCGCTTGCACGATTGCTACAGCGCCTTCGTAGGCTTGGGGAAAGGCACCAGGCTTTACCCGTAATATGGCTGTTGACGTCTCAGGGCCAGGCCGCGCGATGATTTGAAGGGATGCGCCGTTGGCGTCGGTCTTGCCATTCCAAATGCCGATGATGCGCGGATCCACTTCTTTCCGGAGTTCTTCGGTAACAACCGCGGTTGCCGCTGTCGTCGGGCCGTTGGCGTCGAAGACCTCGTACCGGGTTGCCTCTTCCTTGGAATCGCCTTTCAGGTACCACGTGGACAGCTCGGGCGATTGGTCACCCAGCACGCGGCAAAACGTGGCCAACTCCTGCAGCAAGGCAATGGCTTCCAAGGAGCCTTTATGGCGAAAGACAGCGGTGAGCTCGTAGGGGCGCTTCATGGTGTGTAATGCGTTTCGATCGTGAGCCGCATGGCGGCAAAAATCCGGGTGAAGTAGGCGTAGCTGTGTGGCTCCATAAAGTGCCAATGTAGCTGAACAGGCGGCATGGGCTTCGCTACCAGGGCCTGCTTGGTGGCTTCTGCCATGAGGGGCTGATCACCCTTCCACCACTCAAACGGTCCGAAATCGTCGAAGAACTGGTCGTACTTCGCTTTGGCCTCTAGCAGCAGGCAAGGCGCGGATTGGAAGCCATCGAAATCAACACCCGCAAAGTTCCACTCGGTGAACGGCGCAAAGCCCGTAATGCGTGCCTGATAGGCGCGCGACACATCCGACATGTTCCAGTTGCGCGTTACCAAGGTCCCTTTGTCGGGGGTGCAGTCTTTGCATTTTTCCTTGGTCTTCGTTTGTGCTTCAGTCTTCGCAATGGGCGCGGTACGGGCGTTATCGGCTTCCTCTTTCCGCTTGAGCACTTCTTTGGTCGCGCCGTCGGCGACGACACCTATGCCGAGGGCGATCAGCAGGCGCGTGAGAGCTGCCTCGATGAATGGTGCGGCTGCGGCTGCCATCAAAGCCCCCCTTCAAGTTTCTTTTGCAACACGGCCTCCAGATCATCGAGCCGCTGTTCTGGCGTGGCGCCCGACTTCCGTAGGTAGGTTTCAATGACGGGATCCGTCACCAGCGTCGGAGCATCTGCCGCCATGTACATCAGCCAGACAATGTGTGGCGTGGAAGTGAAGCCGATGCGCTGTGCGTAGTCCTGCGCCGCTTGCATGCGCCCGAGAATCACTTCGCGCCCCGGCTCTTGCAGCAGCTCAGGGCGCTTTGCCAGAAACTGGTCGCACACCGTAGCGACGAACTGATTGGCATCGCAGGCCTGCAGTGCCTGCCACTGGCGCTCGTCAAGCCTCAGCATGTTTTCTCCCGATGTGAACGCGCTGGCCGTCGCGCAGTAGATGCCATTCGTGGATGTGGGCGAAGAAGGTTTCGCGCTGCTTGGAGTCGAGTACGTTGACCAGGCCGACAAGCACGCGCGGATCCCAGAAGCGGAGAAGAGCGATGCGGCCGTCTGGCATGCGCACGTCGAGGCGGAGCCGTAGCAGTTGCGCGAGGCCATGCAAGTCGGCTTCGGTGATAAGCCATGTCACGGACGGGGCTTCACGCTCCAAGGCTGCGAGGTCTTTTGCAGTGGCATCGCCAGCCTCTTCGATGTCGACCAGCCAGGGGCCAGCGTGCGCCAGTGGTCCATCCGGTGTGCCGTGGAACAGTGAGGTAAAACCGGTGCTGTAGTCCAACCGTTCGCCGCGATGATTCTCGTATTGGATGCCGTCGACCAGCGCATAGAGACGGAGTGCGGGAAAGGCTGTCTGCAGGTCGGCCAACCGCTCGACTACATCAAGCGCCATGATCAGCTCCGAACGACAGTGGAGCTACCACTTGCAGCGGCTTTGATGAGGCACGACAGGCAAACGCCGGACGTTGTCGGTGCGGCGATTGTTGCCGCCTGTGCTGCCAATGCGCCAGCCGGACTACCGGTACCGGAAACCATCGCGGTTGCGGTGCCAGTCGCCTGACTGGCAAGCAGGTTGGCACCACAAGCGGTCTTGTCCAAGTGGCGGGCATATGTGTTACCGCCGCCGTCAACGACGATGCTGTCGCTCTTGAGGATGGGGAAGGTGCCCTTGCATTTTGGACACACTGTCATGTCGCCAGAGCGGGCAATGGGCTTGCCCTGCATGGTGGACGTCATGTCGCCGGTGATGACGGTGCCACCGTGGGTGGTTTTGTCACCCACGACGATGAAGGGCTTCTGTCCTGAGGGCACGGGATTCCTCCAGTTGCTACGCATTGCCTGGTGCCCCTGGTGGGGCGGCGCCATGCTATCGAGCTTTGGAGGGCGCGGGTGCTGAAAAGATTTGAAATCTGATTTGAGAGGCCCGCAGGCCGGCGTCACATCGATGTCGCTTTGCGGTGGACGTAAAACGGCTGCGATTTGTCGTCCAAGATGGCATCCATGGCATCAAGGTTGCGCGATTCAGGATTCAGCCACGCATCGATGCTCTCCGGCTTAATAGGGACCGGACACCGATCGTGGCCAGCCTCTGAAATCTCAGGCGGCGGGTCGTCGGTGATGATGGCGAACGACAGCAGATCCTTTTCGCCGGGCTTGGTCGCGCGCCAGTGTGACCACACGCAGGCGACAAGCATCGTCTGCGGCGGGTCGGGGCGGAATTCGACGATGGCGTTTGTGCCGTCTGGCTGGGCAACGTATTCATAAAACGCGTCGACCAAAATCAGGCCGTGCGTGTGGCCGTACTGGCCTTTCCAGAAGCCGCGCAGGTTGTCGCGGCGAGCGTTGTAGGTGCCGGGATATTGTTCGTCGTAGAAGGCCGGTTTGCCGGCAGGGCGACACTGGTAGCGCATCGGTTTGACGACGCGCCGGCCGTTCTCCATCACCATCACGGGCGCGTACCAGCCGGGGTAGATGCGCGAGTCGCGCGGCTTGAGCTCGGTGCTCTTGAGCTCTTCGAGTTTGCCCTTTGCCGCCGCGATCTTGTTGGTGGCGATGCGGATGTCTTCAGCGGCTTTCTTGGTGGCCTTGGCGGCGAGGGCCTGTTGGGCTTTCTCCAGCCGTTCGGTCTGCTTGGCCAGCTCCTGCAGCAGCGCGATTTCGTCTGCGGCCATGCGCGCGCGGATGACCTCCGCAATTTTCTTTTCTTCTTCTGTCTCGGGCGATTCGAGGAAATGCGCAGTCATCGCCCTCGGTACGCGCATCTTCGGGTTGGCGAAGTACTCCATCACCATCCGCGTGAAATCGTCGAGCGACATGATGGCGCCGTACTCGTGTACGAACCGTCGATAGTCGGCTTCGATTTGGGCGGAGTAGCACATGGGCACCTCCATTGGGTGAGGCCATGATAGATCAGCGGCGCGCTTTGGCGAGTCGCTTTAGGCCGACGATTTCGGCACTGCTCCATTCAAGTTCGGCCGGAGAAGGATGGCTGGTCAGCATGGCCTGGAGCATTTTGAACCGGCGGTCAAACGGTGGATCGATATCGATCTCCTCTAGCCACCCAGCAACGTACCGGGCGTAGTCCACCGTACTGCGGAGATACCAGATCTCCCAGATCAAGCGCCTTACGTCTGGGCATTTGTTTCGCTCCCATATCGCGCGCACCTCCTCGACCTTCAGCCTGGCAGGAGGGGTCGGGGCGCTCTTGGGCGGATTGCAGTCGATGCCCTTCCCCTGCATTGGATGGCCACTGCCGCGATCCTCGCGGGTGGCTTCAACCGGCTCCCATTTCTCCGCCCTGAAGTGTGTCCCCGCGCCGGGCGCAAAAAACTGCTCGGCTGCCTCCGCGCTCATGTGATGCCGGGTCATTTTCCAGCGACCGGTCTTGGCATCTAGATAGCGATATTTATGGACGATGTGCGAACGTGCGGCGGGTTCCATGGCTTGCGATACTGTATGAATATACAGTATCTGGGGCGCGAACCTACGCGTCAATGTAGACAATGTAGACGTGGACGGAGAGGCACCTAAGCGGGCGCTGGAGGGCGTTTCCCACGCGGAGCTCCCGTCCGCCTTTCCATTTGTGATCGTGCAGCTACGCGTCTCCTGGCGGGCTTGGCGTCCCCTCGGCGGGGTGGAGAGGAGGTGGGCTCGCACCGGCATCGCGACCCGGCGCGCGCGGTTGGGACCCCGCCTCACCTGCGCGCTTCGTTGAGTGGTTTTTATGCAGCTGCATGGAGCACCTAAAACGGCCCGCCACAAGGCACGCCGCTCCGTACAGGCCTGCGCCGGATTTATGCAGATCTATGCGGAAGCTCTATGCACGGTGCCACACCGCCAGTTCCAACAGGATCGCCTGGATCACATCGGCTTGAAGAACGACAATCCGTTGTCCACTGACGTGAGGCGCGCAAAGAACTCCACTGCGTACCGGTCTGTCATCCCAGCAACGAAGTCACAGATCAGCCGCTTCCGAGCCAGCTCGTCAGCCTCCAGGCTGAGATACTCCTCTCTCCAATCGTCAGGCAGAAGGAGATGCCCAGCTCGATCCTTGGAATCGATGGCCTCAAAGATTCCCCGCACGATATCCCGTCCCCTGTACTCGACCAGCTTCAGTCGCGGCGACATGATGAGAGCCTCGTACGCAAGATGTTTGAGCGCTTCAATCTTCAGGCGCGTTTCCGGTTTCATCTTAATTTGCGACAGCGCCGGCGTTTCTGCGTTGTACTCCGCAGAAATTCCAGACATAAACTCGCGCACCAACTCAGAAGTGAATGCCGTCCGAAGATGTCCGTCACAAGCAACCCTCTTTGAAGAGGAGTAGATGGTCGAAATCCTTTTGACCACATCCAGCAAATTAGATGAATCTACCCCCTTCATTTGCCCGCCAACCATACCGCCAAAAATTGCAATATAGGTTTCACTGACCTGCGCAGGCTGAATATCCTCGCCCATTCCTTTCCGAACTTTCTCAGTAACCTTCTCCAAGAATTCGACGTTTAGGGCCAGCTGGATAATCTCTAGGGGAGAAAGAAAACCGGCTTTAAGGGCGTCCTCTAAATCGTAAGTCGAGTAGGCAATGTCATCAGCCAAATCCATGATCTGGCATTCGACGACTTTGAAATCTTGAACATCTTTGTCGCCACAGACTGCCTTCTTCACCTTCCGGATCAGCTTGGCCTCACTGGCGTAGTAGCCCTTCACCAGCTTCCTCTTATCCCTGCGCTGCGCACTGATCAAAGGAATTGGCTCGTCGTACTTGAGCAGCGCGGCGAGACTACGATACGTCAGGTTGAGGCCAGCTCTTTTTTCCCCGCTACGCTCTCGCTTTTCTAGGCGTGCGACTATCCGGAGAGTCTGGGCATTTCCCTCAAAGCCCCCAAACTCGCGCATGCACTCATCCAGTGCATATTCGCCGTTGTGTCCGAATGGAGGGTGCCCAAGATCATGCGCTAACGCGGCAAGCTCAACCAAATCAGGATCAATCGGATTTTTCTTAAAATTCTTATCCTGCGCGTTGAGCTGGATAGCAATACCTTCCGCGATCTGGGCGACCTCCAACGAATGAGTTAATCGATTTCTAAAGAAATCTGATTCCACACCTGGAAACAGTTGAGTTTTACCCTGCAACCTTCTGAAGGATGGTGAATGGATCAGACGCGCGTAGTCACGCCTAAAATTTGATCGAGAATCGACGTACTTCCTGGGGTCGTCCTTCTTCGCAAGAGGGAGTTCCCGCTTATAATCCCCATCCCCATATAGTTTTTTCATGTTTTTCTTTTTCGTTTGTGAAAAAAAAGCCAGGGCAAAACCCTGGCTCTTCATTTAGAATATTTTTTTAAACGGCGACTTTCTCGTGCTTCTTCACGGTCTCGCGCTGGAGGAATCGACCGCTCTGCGAGCTACGCCCCTCGGCCTTGGCTCCCTTCCCCGATCCCGTCGTCTCCAGATAGTGCTCCACCTGCCGCATCTCGTCCGACGCTTGCCTGCCGGCCTCCACAAGTGCTGTATAGGTCGCAAACTTGAAGTGCGTTGTCATGGTAGCCCCTTGAGATTGTGTTGAAGCAGTACTGTTAATAACGTGTAGACGGATTGTGGTGCAACATCGTTCCTTCAACAAGATGTTTAACCGGTCACACCAAGTTGTGATATCCCAACGTGGCGCGCCACCGACGCAACGAAGCGCGATCTTGTGAACGCAATCATCCGAAAGAGACAACGGCAATCCGTGCGCCAACTGTAGCTAGAATTCACCTTGCCCAGTCTTGCTCTGGCCCGAACAACCTTGCTTTGCCTTGGTTTTGCGATACGCGACTTGCGCAAGACCTTGATTTATAAAGGATCTTGGGTCATCCGCAAAACTCCGAAAGCCGCTGACGTCCCAGTCTGGGTCTTGGCCGGTCTGCTCAAACAAATGGGAACACCGCGCGGGCAGGCCGGATAACAGCGACCCCCTGCACCTCAAACCTCAAGGTCTCGCCGCCGGATTCAAACGAGAACCAGCGCGGTGTCCAATTCAAGCCGACCAGACGTCCCACTTCAGCTCCGTCAGCCGTAGCGCCGCCAGGGCCGACAGTGACGCTGCCGCAATTGATACGAAGGGCGGCCGCGCCGGCCGGTGCATGTTCTTCAATCAAGAATGAGATGGGAAAGTAGATGGCCATCGTCGAGGGAGCGGCAGGAAACGCAGTGCTTAAGGGCCGGCAAAATGCTGCCATACGAAGTAGGCCAACCCAATCGCAACAATGAAGAGCGCCAGCGCGAGCTGGTACCGGCTGCCGTCCCGCAGCTCCCGCGAACTGTAAGTGCGGCGTGAGTGCTGAATATGAGGTCTCATAGCTCACAAGAAACCGCCGAAAGCACACATTCAGCATAGGCGACCAACAGAAAAACGTTGCTCGCCCACCAAGTGACGAAAGAGGACCGAAACTTCGCAAAGGAACCGGAGGGATGACTTTCACTTGCTCAGGCGCACGGGCCGTCGCTTCAGAGGAAAAGGCGCCGCGAGAAATTCCCATTCATCTGCCAACAGAGACCATACGGGCTCTTCTGACAAGCAGAGTGACGCAGTTGCGGTTTCCAGTGCAAGGCAGACCGCGATTCGCCTACGCATGCGCCGACGCTCGCGGACAGTTGACGGGCGATTTCTTCGTTAGCATGCAAAGCGACGCAACCCGAGGAATCGTCGGACAGTGCCCATTTGGTCAGCCTGGCGACATCCTGTGGGTCCGAGAGGACTGGCAGACAGCAACCGACGGCTCGTTGCGCTACCGCATACAAGCGCTGGCGGAACACGACGAAGACGCCAAGTGGTGTCCTGCCATTAGCATGCCTCGTTCTGCTAGTCGATTGAGTGTCGTCGTTGTCTCCGCCAGCGTGTCACGTCTGCGGACCATGACGCAGAAGGATGCCCGTGCCCATGGCTACGTCAGCGTGCCTGGCAAGTCGGCGCTGGAGAAGTTTCGCGAAGGCTGGGATGCCACCAACCCACGGACTCCCTGCAGTGCCGATCCGTGGGCATGGATCCTGGAAGTGAATTCAGTGATCGGTGCTTGCGCCGCGACAGCCTGATTCCCGCCGCCGATTGCCCTCTTCGTCGCGTTCGCAATTCCCGACCCGTTCCTGCCGCGACAGTTTTGCGAACGCAGAAAGTCAGTCAGTACTTGTTTCCCCGGCCGTTTGCCGATCCCTTGTAATCAATCGCCGGGCTTCTTGCGGGAGACGCTGGAGCTCGCTTAAGCTCCTCGTGCCGGTGCTCGGACTGTAGCTAGATTTCACCTAGGACAGCCCAGGATGGAAGGCACGCGGCCTTGATTGACCTTGATTTTGCAGTTTGCGAGTTGCACAAGGTCTTGATTTATAAAGGGTCCTGGGTCATCCCCAAAACTCCGAAGGCAGGGGTTGCTGGTTCGATCCCAGCCGGGCGCGCCAAAAATCAAAGATTGACGCAACTTGTACGGTTTTCCCACGCCAGAACCGCGCTTCTGCCGCAACGTGCAGGCCTGCCTATTCCCGAACCTTACTCAGCTCCCCTGCATTTTTCGATTCATCGATCGCGCTGCGGGCACGCTTAGAAAATAGTCACCTCATCAGGAGTCGAGCCGTGAGCCGTTACTGGAGCGATATCGTTCAGCAACTTGTGCCCTACGTCCCGGGCGAGCAGCCGGCCATTGCGCGGCCCATCAAGCTAAACACCAACGAGAACCCGTACCCGCCGTCGCCGCGCGTGGTGGCCGCAATCTCTGCAGAGTTGGGAGAGACGGGCGACAACCTGCGCCGCTATCCCGATCCCTTGTCGCGCCGGCTGCGCGAGATCGTGGCCGCGCAGGTCGGCCTCCAGCCCGAGCAGGTCTTTGCGGGTAACGGGTCGGACGAAGTCTTGGCGCACGTCTTCCAGGCGCTGCTCAAGCACGACACGCCGCTGCGCTTTCCGGACATCTCGTACAGCTTCTATCCGACCTACGCGCGGCTTTACGGCGTGCAGTGCGAAGTGGTGCCGCTGGCGGACGACTTCTCCATCCGCGCCGATGACTATCTTGGCGACGCAGGTGGCGTGCTGTTCCCGAATCCGAACGCGCCGACCGGCCACGCGTTGCCGCTGGCAGAGATCGAACGGATCGTCGCCGCGAACCCCTCTTCGGTCGTCGTCGTGGATGAGGCCTATGTGGATTTCGGTGCGGAGTCCGCCATTGCGCTCATTGATCGCTATCCGAATCTGCTCGTTGTGCACACGACGTCGAAGTCGCGCTCGCTGGCCGGCATGCGCGTGGGCTTTGCGTTCGGGCATACGGCGCTCATCGAAGCGCTTAATCGCGTGAAGGACAGCTTCAATTCGTATCCGCTGGATCGCCTTGCACAGGCGGCTGCCCAAGCGGCTTACGAAGACGATGCGTACTTCCGCGCCACGTGCGCGCGCGTGATGGCAAGCCGCGCACGGCTGACGCAATCGCTGCAGTCGCTGGGGTTCGAGGTTGTGCCATCGATGGCGAACTTCGTGTTCGCGCGGCATCCGGCCCACGACGCGGCAACGCTGGCAGCACGGCTGAAAGAGCAGGCCATCTTCGTGCGCCACTTCAAGCTCGCACGTATCGATCAGCATCTGCGCATCACGGTCGGCACCGATGATGAATGCGACGCATTCTTAAAGGCGCTGCGGGGTCTGCTGGCGTAAGCACGTACGCGTGTGCGGCAAATTGCCACCGGGGTTGACCGGCCATTTGGGGGACTGCGCCCGCGCTGATAGCGGCATTCCTCGACCACGCGGTGCATCCGCGGCGTTGCGCGGTGTGGATCGGAGGCCACGAAAGCAACCCATTGCTGCACTCAGGTATGTGGAACATTGACCATACGCAGATGCTGCCGGCCGATTGCTGTGCCAGAATGCACGAGCGGGTAAACGGCGCGCCGACGCCGTCCGCTGTCCCCTAGGGCGAGCCTGAGCATTGCGCGGGCGGCACGGGACGCCACACAACACACTCCCACAAAAGGAATCAGCATGTCCAATCGTCGTCAATTCCTGAAGAGCATTCCCATCGTGGCCGCCGCAGGCGCCGTCATGTCGATGTCGGACCTGGCACTGGCTGCACCGATGGTGGCGGAAACCGACCCGCAAGCCAAGGCGCTGGGCTACGTGGCTGACAGCGCCAAGGCCGATAAGGCCAAGTTCCCGAAGCACACGCCGGATCAGCATTGCGGCAACTGCGCCCTGTACCAGGGCGGTACGGCTGCGCAAGGCGGTTGCCCGCTGTTCGCCGGCAAGGACGTCGCCAACAAGGGCTGGTGCAGCGCCTGGGCAAAGAAGGCTTGAGCGAAGCGGTATCGCGCGCAAGCAAAACGGACCCTTCGGGGTCCGTTTTTTTATGGTCGCGCCCTCTACAATGCGTGCCATGCCGTTCACATTCACACCCACCGTCCTCGTCATCGACGACGAACCGCACATCCGACGCTTCGTCCGCGCCGCTTTGGAGGAGGAAGGCTGCGAAGTCCATGAAGCCGATCGCGTCGAGCGCGGCTTGATCGAAGCCGGCACGCGTCAGCCGGATGCGGTGATCCTCGATCTCGGCCTGCCCGATGGCGATGGCATGCAGTTGATCCGCGAGTTGCGCACCTGGACGGAAGTGCCGGTGCTCGTGCTGTCGGCCCGCGTGGATGAGCGCGACAAGATCGACGCGCTCGATGCCGGCGCAGATGATTACCTGACGAAACCCTTCGGCGTGGGCGAGCTGGTTGCGCGCCTGCGCGTGCTGTTACGGCGGCACGCCAAGCGCGGCGAAGACGGGGGCAGCATCATCCGCTTCGGCGAGGTCGAAGTCGACCTGGCGCGCCGCCTCGTCAGCCGCAATGGCCAAGCCGTGCATCTCACACCGATCGAATACCGGCTGCTGGCGGTGCTGCTTGGCCGCCGCGGCACCGTGATGACGCACCGCGAACTGCTGCGCGAAGTCTGGGGCCCCGCGCATTCCGACAGCAGCCACTATCTGCGCATCTACATGGGCCACCTGCGCCACAAGCTCGAGCGCGATCCGGCGCGGCCCGAGCACCTGCTGACCGAAGTCGGCGTCGGGTACCGCTTCACGGCGTAAGCCGGTTCACTGCTCCTTGATGCCTGCGGCGCGGACGATGCGGCCGTTGCTGTCGTACTCCGCACGAATGGCCGCGGCAAACTGTTCGGCCGTGCCGCCGGCCGGCACCACGGCGGCCTGCGTGAGGCGCTCGCGCAGATCGGGCGCAGCCAGCGCCTTGTTAATCTCGGCATTCAGTCGGGCAATGACGGGCGCAGGCGTCTTGGCCGGCGCGAACACACCGAAGGTCGACGCCATGTTCGCCTTGGCGTAACCAAGTTCGGTGAAGGTCGGCACGTTCGGCAGCGTATCGAGCCGATGCGGCGCACCCACCGCGAGCGGGCGCAGCTTGCCGCTCGTGATGTGTTGCATCAGGGTCGGGCCGACATTGGTCGACATGACTTCCACCTGGCCGCCCAGCGCATCCGTCAATTGCTGGCCACCACCTTTGTACGGGATGAGCGTGATATCCACGTGCGCCTGCGACTTGATCTGCTCCAGCGCGAGATGCCCCACCGTACCCAGGCCCGATGTCGACCAGCGGATCGAACCCGGCTTGGTGCGCGACTGGCTCAGCATGTCGGCAAAGCTCTTTCCCGTGAACGACGGCGTGCCCAGCAGGATCATCGGGGCATACATGACATTGGCCACGGGCGCGATGTCTTTCTGCGGGTCATACGGAAGCTTGCTGAAATGCGGGTTGAGCGTGAGCGGGCTGACCGACGAAAAGCCCAGCGTGTAACCATCGGGCGGCGCCTTGGCCACGGCGTCCATGCCGATGCTGCCGCCGGCCCCTGCGCGGTTCTCGACCACCACGGGCTGGCCAAGTTGCGCCGACAGCTTTTCGCCCAGCGCACGCGCCACGTTGTCGGAAATGCCACCGGTCGGGTACGCGACGATGATGCGGATCGGCTTGGCCGGATAGTCCTGCGCCTGTGCAGGCACAGCGGAAAGCAGCGGCAGGCCGGCGCACAGCAGCACGGCAGAGGCAATCAGACGACGGCGGGCAGTACGTGCGGAAGTCATGGCGCAATGTCAGATGAACGAAACAGGAAGCAACATTGTAGGCGGATGCCCAGGCAACCTCGCCCGACGACGCACAAAAACAGCCGGTAAAAGAAAAGGCGCCCGAAGGCGCCTTTTCCGTTCCCAATCGAGTGACAGCGTCGATTAGAAGATGTGGCGAATACCCACGCCAACGCTGGTCTGGTTCGACTTGCCAGTGCCGGTTGCGTTGCCGCCACCCGACAGTTCCGGCAGAGCTGCGTCCTTGACCTTGTTGTAGTCGACCGTGCCATACACTTGCGTGCGCTTGGACAGAGCGTACTCAGCCAGCAGCACACCGGTGTAGCGCTTGCCGTCGTTGCCGGCGGTCAGAGCAGCGTTCTTGATGCTGTCGTAGTAGAACGCGCCCGTCAGAGCCAGGGCCGGGGTGATGTTGTACGTCACGCCCAGGATGCCGACGTGGTCACGACGCTTCGTGGCGCCCGGGGTCAGGCCAGCGCCCGAGGTGGCGTTGCCGTAGATGTTCAGGCCGAAAGCGCTGCCGCCGACGCAGTTTGCCGAGCTGTTCACGCAACCCGTGGCGTCGCTGCTGTCGATGTAGCCAGCGAACAGCTTGGCTGCAGCGATGGTGTAGTTACCACCGATACCCCACACGGTTTGCTTGTTGCCAGCAACGTCCTTGTGCTGTTGTGCGAAGGCGCCGATGTAGGCCGGGCCGAATTCATAGGCCACCGTGCCGCCAACGTACGAGTTCTGGCTTGCAGCGCCAGCCACTTCGCCAAAGCCGTAGGCCAGGCCGACCGACAGGCCGTTCCACTTGCCTTCGTACTTCAGCATGTTGGATTCACGCAGACCGGTCAGGCCGTAGTACATCCACGAGTTGCCGTCGTAGTTACCCACGCCCAGCGGGTCGAAGTTGCCGCCGGTCGTGAAGCCGAAGTTGTATTGACGGCCCAGCGTGATGGTGCCCAGGTCCTTGTTGGACAGGCCCACGAACGATTGACGGTTGAACAGCGTACCCGAGCTGCTCATGCGGCCCGAATCCGAGTTGAAGCCGCTTTCCAGCACGAACAGTGCCTTGTTGCCGCCGCCCAGGTCTTCCGAGCCCTTCAGGCCCCAGCGGCTGTTCGACACAGCACCGCTTTCCATCTGGGTCACGCTGTTGCCAGCTTGGTTGGCGTTGTTGATGTAGTGAATGCTGGTATCGACAATACCGTACAGCGTCACGCTCGATTGGGCGTAGGCAGAACCTGCGAACAGGGCGCCAACTGCAACCAGAATGGCAGACTTTTTCATGTGGGCTCGTAATAAAAGAGTTGTCTCAAACCGCCCGACCCCGTGTGCATGAGGTTGGGCTCCTCCGTTTCCTTAACTTCCGTGTCGGAAGTGCCGCGCAAATTTAACAAAAGCCCATATGCGCGGCAAAGTAATTCACGGAATCGTTCTACCAAGTGTGGTACGCGCGCATCGCTCTTAATGCGCCGCACCAAATCGGCCTACGACAAGGCTTGCCAGCGCGTCGCGCCCTGCTGTGGTGCACCAAGGCGGACCGCGATCCTTGAGCCGCTCTCTTGATTAGACAAAAAGGTTGGGCGGATTGCCGGGGCGTTACGTCATTGGCGCGTTTTTCAGCGCCATTCACGCTGACTTGCATCATTTCGGCGCCGACAACAAACCGTTCGTCGCACCACCGTGGATACGGCATGCCCCCTGACCTAGGCTGTAGACCGTGGCAGGACATCAAATGACCACGAACAACACCGAAAATCAGTTGAAGAAGGAGTTCGCCATGCGACTCAAGCAAATGGGGTTGGCCGCCATGTTGGCGGTCGGAGCCCTCGCGGCGGGCAGCGCTTGGGCGCAAGCCAGCCGCGTGGAAGTGTTCGGCCAGAATGCACGGGCCGAGCGGTTTGACGTCTATAGCGACGGTGCCCGCACCGGACGCTTCGACACGTATACAGAAGGCGCACGCAGCGGCCGCTTCGATCCGTATTCGGACGGCATGCGCAGCGACCCGGCCGGCCGCTCCCGCGACGGCGGCGGTACGGTCTACGGGTACCCGGTTCCGAATTGATGCGCTGAGCGGCATTCACCGCGTTCGTCACGCATTGATCAATTACGGGCCGGTCTCCAGGCATCCTCCGTTTTCCGCCTCTTGGCCCACTCTGGCCCCGCTGGTGATGCGCCAGCGGGGCTTTTTCATGCACGCTCAGATGAGCTTGTCGAGCGTGATCGGCAATTCGCGCACGCGCCGGCCGGTGGCGTGATAAACGGCGTTGGCAATGGCTGCCGGCACGCCGGTAATGCCGATCTCGCCAATGCCCTTGGCGCCCAGCGGGTTGATGTGCGGGTCCGCCTCGTCGAGCACGAGGATGTCGATGTCGGGCACATCGGCGTTCACGGGCACGTGATACTCCGCCAGGTTGTTGTTGACGATGCGGCCGTAGCGCGTATCGAACAGGCTTTTTTCGAACAGCGCCATGCCCATGCCCCAGACGATGCCGCCCATGAGCTGGCTACGGCCCGTCTTGGCGTTGAGCAACCGCCCCACGCCGTAGCTCGCCACGATGCGCGAGACGCGGATCACGCCCAGGTCCGCATCGACATGCACCTCGGCAAACACCGCGCCGAACGAGTGCATTGAGTACTTCTGCTTCTCCTCGCCCGGCTGCACCTTGGCGGTCACCTCGATGGGACGGCCGTGGCGCGCGACCACGGCGGCCACGGGCTCACGCGCACCGCTGCGAGCCATCAAGAAGCCGTCGGCCACGGTCATCTCGCTTGCGGCCAGCCCATGCAGCGGCGAACCGGCATCGGCAATGGCCGCGGCAATCAAGGCGTCGCGGGCCTGCGCGCCGGCGGCCTGCACGGCGGGCGATACGCTGGCCACACTCTGCGAGCCGCCCGACACCGGCGCCTCGGGCATGCGCGTATCGCCCAGGCTGAAATGCACGCGGTCGACGGGCATGCCCATGGCATCGGCGGCCACCTGCGTCATCACCGTGTAGGTGCCCGTGCCCAGATCCTGCGAGCCCGATTCGACCTGCGCCGTGCCGTCCGGCAGGTAGCGCGCGGTGGCACCCGCCGCGCTGCGGTTGGCGGGGTACGTGGCCGTGGCCATGCCCCAGCCGATGCGTGTATTGCCTTCGCGCATGCTGCCGGGCTGCGGGTTGCGGCGTGCCCAGCCGAAGCGTTCGGCGCCGGCGCGGTAGCACGCCGCCAGCGATTTGCTCGACCACGGGATGCGTTTCTCGGGGTCTTGCGCGGCGTCGTTGCGCAAACGCAGTTCTACGGGGTCCATCCCTAGCGTGTACGCCATCTCATCCAGCGCCACTTCCAGTGCGAACGTGCCGGTGGCTTCGCCAGGTGCGCGCATGAACGTCGGCGTGCCGATGTTGAGCCGCGCGAGCCGATGCGTGGTCCGCTGGTTGGGCGTGTCGTAAAGCATGCGGGTGACGATGGCGCACGGCTCGGTCCAGTCTTCGATCATCGACGTGGTGGTCAGCGAATCATGCGAGATGGCAGTGAAGCGGCCATCGCTGGCGGCGCCCACGGCGATGCGCTGCTCGGTGCGCGGGCGCCCGCCAACCGGGCCGAACATCTGCGGGCGTTCCAAGACCAGCTTGACGGGCCGCCCCGCCTGGCGCGCGGCCATCGCCGCCAGCACCACGTGCGACCACACCGAGCCCTTGCAGCCGAATCCGCCACCCACGAACGGGCACATCACGCGCAGCTTGTCGGGCGACAAGCCGAGCGTCTTGGCGACGGTGCGGCGCACGCCCGAGACGTATTGCGTGCTGTCGTACAGCGTGAGCGAATCGCCCTCCCACACGGCGATGGTGGCGTGCGGCTCCATGGGGTTGTGCGCTTCCATGGGCGTCCCGTAGACGGCCTCGATGCGCCGCGCCGCCTGCGCCATGCCGGCAGCCATATCGCCGCGTGTGGTGTCGGCCGATTGCGTCTGCACCTTGCCAGGCGAGTGCGCATCGGCGCGGGCGGTTTCGAAATCGAGCCGCGCGGGCTGCTGGGCAACCTCCACGCGCACCATGCGGGCTGCGGCCTGGGCGTGTTCCAGCGTGTCGCCCACCACCAGCGCAACGGGCTGGCCGTTGTAGTGCACCTGATCGTCCTGCAGCAAAGAAAGCGCGCGTCCAGCCGGTGGTTCCAGCGCGGGCTTGCCTCCATTGGGCAGGCGAGGTGCATTCTCGTGCGTCATCACCAGCAGCACGCCGGGCATGGCTTGAGCGACGTGGGTATCGACCCGCGTGATGCGTCCGGCAGGCACCGTGCTCTGCACCAGCACGGCATGCACCAGGCGCGGCACCTGAAACTCTGCGGAGTAGCGCGCCTGGCCCGTGACTTTGAGCAGACCGTCCGTGCGGTCCAGCGGTTGGCCGACGTTGCTCATGCCACACCTCCGGTCGGATTGGTCGGATTGGTCGGATTGGTCGGATTGGTCGCATTGGCAGCCACGGCCAGCGCGCGTGCTACCGCCCGCTGTGCGAGCGGCACCTTGAAGCCGTTGTCACGCAGCGGCTGCGCACCCTGCACGGCCAGTGCACCGGCCTGGGCAAACAACTGCGCGTCCAGCACCTGCCCCGCCAGCATCTGCTCCGCCGCATGCGCGCGCCACGGCTTGTGCGCCACGCCGCCAAGCGCAATGCGCGCCTCCCGAATCGTCCTCCCATCCTCCTGCAGCGCCAGCGCCGCAGCCACCGACACCAGCGCAAACGCATAGCTCGCGCGGTCGCGCACCTTCAGGTAGTGCACCTGCGTGCCGAACACCGGCGGCGGCAAGTCGATAGCGACGATCAGCTCGCCGGGTCCGAGTGTCGTGTCGATTTCGGGGTGCGCTTCCGGCAGCCGATGGAACGCTTCGATGGGAATACGCCGCTCACCGTGCGCGGCATGCACCACCACCGTGGCATCCAGGGCGGCCAGCGCGACAGCCATGTCGGACGGATGCGTCGCCACGCACGCCTCGCTTGCACCGAGGATGGCATGCATACGGTTGAAGCCCTCACGCGCGGCACAGCCGGAGCCGGGCTGCCGCTTATTGCACGCCGGGTACGCTGTGTCGTAGAAGTAATGGCAGCGTGTGCGCTGCATCAGGTTGCCGCCGTTGGTGGCCATGTTGCGGAGCTGCCCGGACGCGCCCGACACGATCGCCTCGCTCAGGAGCGGATACCGCGAGCGCACCAGCGGATGCGCCGCCGTATCGGCATTGCGCGCCATCGCGCCCAGGCGCAGGCCACCGTCGGGCAACGCGCGTATCTGCGCCAGCGGCAGGCGGCTCACGTCCACCAGCCGCTGCGGCTGCTCGATGCCGCCCTTCATCAGGTCCAGCAAGTTCGTCCCGCCGCCGATGTAGCGGGCGCCCGGCTCATGGCCCAGGCGCACGGCAGCTTCGAGGGAAGACGCACGGTCATAGGCAATCGATTGCATGGCGGCTCCTCAGGCAGCGTTGCCAGACTTGGCAGCCACCACGCGAATCGCCGCCACGATGTTGGGGTACGCGCCACAGCGGCAGAGGTTGCCGCTCATGCGCTCGCGTATTTCATCTTCAGTCAGCGAAACGGGGCCGTCATTGCCCAGTGCCGCGGGCGACGTGACCGTGCTGGGCATACCGCGGCGCGCCTCTTCCAGCACGGCCACCGCCGAGCAGATCTGCCCCGGCGTGCAATATCCGCACTGAAACGCGTCGTGCTCAAGAAACGCGGCCTGCACCGGATGCAGCGCCGCGCGGTCGACCACGCCGTCTTGCGCGTGCGCCAATCCTTCGACGGTGGTGATGGTCTCGCCCTCGTGCATGATCGCCAGCGTCAGGCAGCTGTTGATGCGTCGGCCGTTCATGAGGACGGTGCACGCGCCGCACTGGCCGCGGTCGCAGCCTTTCTTGGTACCGGTCAGTCCCAGCACTTCGCGCAGCGCATCGAGCAACGTGACGCGCGGCTCCAACGACAGCGCATACGGCTTGCCGTTGATATTGAGCGATACCGGCCGCGCAGGCGCCAACGCAGCGGGACGTGCCGGGGCCGACGCGGAAGTGCGCGCGCCGGCCGACTCGTGCGGCAACGCAAACGCCGAGGCCGCGGCCGCGGCGCCCTGCAGGAAGCCGCGCCGGCTCGGGCGCACAGGCGGCCCATCCGGGTCGTTGGCGGGGTCATTCGATGCCGCTAAGGGACGTTCAAACATGGCGCGCGCTCCACCGGCCGGGGCGGCCGTAGCTGGGGACATGCGTCAGGGGAAAGCAAGCGGAATACCCGGCACCCGGGCGTTGGGAAACCACCGAACAGTGGCTTCGCGAAGGGGAATTGCTGCGGCGCGTGTAAGGCTTACGCGCCGCGTTGCAGTGCGGTTACCTGGCCGGGCCGACGCGATCGCGCGACACATCCATGACCATGCGCGTCAACAGGTACAGGCGCGGCACGATGGAGTTCAGGTCGACATATTCGGCGTCATTCGAGTGCGCGCCAAAGCTCGCCAGACCGAAGCGCTCGATCACGGGCGCCTTGGTTTTCGAGGCGGCAAACGCGGCATCGGTGCCTCCGCCTTCGGCCTTGTCGTCAATCTCCAGCGTCTTGCCGAGTTCGCCATAGATCTTCTGGGCGTGCTCGGCCAGCGCGCGCGACGCCGGCGTGGCTTCCAGCGGCGGGCGGCGGCGCTCGAACCGGGCCGAGACCTGGGTATCCGGAATCAGCTTGTTCTTGATGCGCTCGTTGACCACCTCTTCCAGCTTGTCGGCATCAGCCGCCCGCAGCAAGCGCACGTCGGCCTGGGCGCTGGCCACGGCGGGGATCACGTTGCGGTTGGTGCCCGCCTGCGCCACCGTCCAATTCACCTTCAGGCCGGTATCAGGCTTGGACAGATCGCGCATCTGCAGGATCTGGTGCGACAGCTCGTACAGCGCGTTGCGGCCCTGTTCCGGCGCGCCGCCCGCGTGCGAAGCCTTGCCCTTCACATCCAGCAGGATCGCGCCGATGCCGCTGGTGGCCAGCGACAGCTTGTCGGAGGTCACGCGCGTGCCTTCGCACGAGAACACGGCGTCCTGCTCGGCGCCCAGCTTGGCCTGCATGGCCCGCGCGCCCGGCGAGCTGATCTCCTCGTCGCCGTTGATCAGCACCGTGAGCGTGCCGTACTGCTTGAAGTTGACGGCCTGCAGGATCGATACCGTGTGCAGGATGACCGCCACGCCGTTCTTGTCGTCGGCAATGCCCAGGCCGTAGGCGCGCTCACCGTCGATGCGGAATGGCTGGTGCGCAAGCATGCCCTTCAAGTACACGGTATCCATGTGCGCGATCAGCATGATGTTGCGCTTGCCCTCGCCCTTGAAGCGCGCAAGCACCATCTTGCCGATCTTCTCGGGCGTGTCGGCCATGCGGTAGGCATGGTCGCTGGGGTCGATGAGCTTTACGTCGCCGCCCATGCCGCGCAGGCGCTCGGCGATCACGCCGGCAATCTTGTCCAGGCCTTCGATGTCCTTGCTGCCCGATTCGATCGAGACCAATGTCTTCATGGTGTCGATCAGCGCCGGTTTTTCCTGCTGGGCACGCTTGTAGATTTCAGCCGGCGGCACGGCGGCGGCCTGGCCGGCAGCCAGCGCACCCACCATTGCGATGACGGCGAGCACTGCAGGGCGCACGCCCTTGGGCAGCAACGGGGCTCTCATGAATGTTTCCTCACCTGTTCTTAGTTATGGTCTGCAACAAAACGGCGATTTTCGCACGCCCGCCTGAGCGTTGCCCGAGGGCTATCCCCCCTTTGGGTAGGCGCATGACACCGCGCAAAGGAATACTGATAGAGATGCGTAAAACGAAAGCGCCGGGCTGACACTCTCGCTACAATTGCTGCCATGCAATACATCCATGTCGTCAACGGCGATGTTGCCGGCGCCACGCTCAAGCAGGCGCTCGCACAGGCTGGCCGCCCCGATTCCGTAGTCGTACTGCGCGACGATCTCGCCGTCGGGCCGCTGGTCGACGTCGACAGCGTCGCCATGGCGCGCTCCGGCTTCTGGCAGCGCGTGGCGCCCAACAGCAATATCGACTTCGCCGCCGAGATGCGCGATGCACTTGCGTCGCTCGCCGATCTGCGCGATGCCACCACGGAAGTCGCCATCTGGCACGGCCAAAGCGCGTCGGACCAGCTCATGCTGCGCCGCGTGGCGTTTCACCTGCACCAAGCGCCCCAGCGCATCAATGAAGTCGGCATGGATGTGCGCGAACTTGAGGCGCCCAACGGTCAAGGCCCGCTGACGACCATCGGCATGTATTCGGGCGCCCGGCTGGCGCGGCGGTTTTCGACCATCGCGCCGGTATCAGTGCTGCGCATCGGCCGCCTGGCCTACGAATGGCAGCAGACCGTGCGCGAAAACGCCGATACGCGGCTGTGGAAAGGCAACACGCTGGTGCCGGTGTCGTACGGCACGGTGGATGAAGTGATCCTGGAGCACGTTCCCACCGACTGGGCCAGCGCCCGCGACGTGGTCGGCAGCATCATGGGCGCCATCGACGGGCTGCTCGCCAGCGACTGGTTCGTCTTCTGGCGCTGCCGCGAACTGGTCGGCAACGGTCAGTTGCTGCTACGCGGCGAGGCCGATTCGCTCAGCACCTGCGAACTGCGTCGCAATGTGAGCGTGGCCGTGTAAGTGCCACCCGAAACCTGGATCTGCCCCGAGGAGCGCCGAAAGCGCTCCTTTTTTATTTGTTCGCGCTGCTTGCGCATGAATCGCGTCCGTAACCGGCGCGAGTCAGCCGTCTCGGCGGAGGCCTGCGCGCGCGGGACAATCAATCGGGGCGTCTGCGTCGCCACCGTCGACCTCGTTGGCGAGATCGCTATCAGGCTGCGTGCTTTCCACGTCGCTATGAACGTCGCCCTCGCCCCATGGCAGGCCGGATTCGCGCAGGCGCTTGCGCTGGGTGCGGTCGCGCTGGAACATTTCGGCCAGTTCGTCGCGCCCCTGCTGTGCAAGGGACACAAGCTTCTTCTGGTCGCGGTAAACCGGGTAGACCTGCTCCATTGAATTGAGCGTATGGCGGCGGAACGTCTGCGCGATGCGGTGCGCTTCGTACGGCTCCTTGCCCAGCCCTTCCAGCACCCGGCGGCTGAGCATGAGCGAGCCCTCGAACATCTCCCGCTCGATCACTTCCACGCCGCGGTCGCGCAGTTGGTACACGTGCGACACGTTGCGCGCCCGCACGTACAGCTTCAGGTGCGGAAAACGCTCGCGCACACGGTCGACTACCTCCAGGTTGGTCTCCATGTCGTCGATGGCGACAACCATCATGCTGGCCTTGTCGGCGCCGGCGGTTTCCAGCAGGTCCATGCGCGTGGCGTCGCCGTAGAAGACCTTGAAGCCGAAGCGGCGCAGCATGTCGATCTGGTCCGGGTCGTGATCGAGCACGGTCGCGCTGTAGCCCTGGCTGTACAGCATGCGGCCGACGATCTGCCCGAAACGGCCGAAGCCCGCGATGATGACCTGGTTGTCCTGTGGGTCGATGGCGTCGGGTGCGCGCTTCTTTCCGTCCATCAGACGCGGTACGAGCACCTTGTCGTGCAGCAGCAGGAGCAATGGCGTCGCGGCCATCGACAGCGCCACCACGAGGTTGAGCGCAGCGGCGGTCTCCGCACCCAGCACGTTGCCGGCCACACCGGGGCCGAACACCACGAATGCAAATTCACCGCCTTGCGAGAGCAGGAAGGCAAACAGCCACGCCTGCCCACGCGCAATGCCAAAGCGGGTGGCAAGCAGGCGCAGCGCGCCAATCTTCACCGCCAGGAACACCGCAACCAGCCCGATCACGGCCAGCGGCTGGCGCATCAGCACGCCAAAATCGATCGACATGCCAACGGCCAGGAAGAACAAGCCGAGCAGCAGCCCCTTGAATGGCTCGATATCGGTTTCGAGCGCGTGACGGTATTCGGAATCGGCCAGCAGCACTCCGGCAATGAAAGCACCCAGCGCCATCGACAAGCCGACGCTGTGCATCAGCAGCGCAATGCCCACCACCAGGAGCAGCGAGAACGAAGTGAACATCTCGCGCATGTTGGTGCGGGCAATGGCGCGCAGCACCGGCCGCAACAGCGTGCGGCCGCCAAAGATCACGGCAGCCACCACGCCCACCGCCTTGGCCGCAGCCACCCAGCTATGGCCGTCGGACGCGTCGCTTGCCTCGGTCGCCAGCAACGGCAGCAGCGCGATCATCGGGATGGCCGCAATGTCCTGGAACAGCAGAATGCCGAAGCTGGCCGTGCCAGCGGGCGTGCGCATGAGGTTGCGCTCGGAGAGCGTGGCCAGCGCAATCGCCGTGGACGACAGCGCCAGCCCCAGCCCCGCCACCACAGCCGCGCGCCACGGGTGGCCCACCGCCATGACCGCCAGCCCGACGGCCAGCGCGCACACCACAATCTGCAGCCCGCCGTAACCGAAGATGCTGCGCCGCAGCGACCACAGCCGCGCCGGCTCCAGCTCCAGGCCAATCACAAACATCATCAGCACGACGCCGAATTCCGAGAAATCCAGAATCGACTGCACATTGGTGATGAGCCGCAAGCCCCACGGCCCCACGATCACCCCGGCCAGCAAATAGCCGAGCACCGAGCCCAGCCCCAGCCGACGCGCCAACGGCACTGCCGCCACGGCCGCGGCCAGGTAGATGACGAAATTGACGAGCAGATCGTGCGATTGCATGGGCAAGGAAGAAGTCGGAAACCTCAGGTGACGGCGTCGGTCGGGAGCCAGGGTTGCAGCGCGGCGCGCACCTCGGCGATATGGGCGTCGATGACGTCGGCAGGCACGTCGTCAGCGTCGTGCAGCACATGCGGCGGCTGCCATTGCATGCCGCACAGCGCGGCGGTCTGCTGCAGCGGCAGCAAGAACATGTCGAACGTGTGGCCGTGGATGCCATCCGGGTTGTAGGAATGGGCACGGCCGCCAGTAGTGGCCAGCACCATCAGATGCTTGCCGCGCAAGGCGGTGCCGTCCGGCCCGTAGGCCCAGCCCATCTCCAGAACCACGTCGATCCACTCCTTGAGCAGCGACGGCGTGGCGTACCACTGCACCGGAAACTGGAAGACGATCAGCTCCGCAGCTTCCACCGCCTCCTGCTCGTGGCGCACGTCGATGTCGAAATCGGGGTAATGGCGATAGAGATCGTGCATGGCCACACCGGGCAGGCTGGCCAGCGCACGCGCGAGCGGCTTGTTGGCGCGCGAACGGCGCGGCGCAGGATGCGCGTAGATCACAAGAATGCGCGAGGGCGTCATGGAAAATCAGGAGGCTGGGGCGTCTTGATGGCGCATCTTCGCACGGCTATTGTTGAGCGGCGTTACGAGCGGGGATCGCGCTTCGAGTGGTGATGTAACGCGCCCAGCACCTGAAAAGCGTGCCCTCCCTCGCTTTTGCGCGGCGCAGCATTTACGTTGTTGTCGCACCACACCGCTGGAAGCCGTGCTCGGATGCGCTAAATCAATGATTTATCGGGAAATCCTGCGGAAAGCCTGACGCCAGACTTACGGGGAAACCCTGATTGCACTACAATAGCATGGTGCGTTGCACAACACTCAGTTGCACCCGATTGAGTGCCCCGGAGGTGCCATCCGCGCCTCCGATTCATCACTTCGCTGCCTTCCACTGAAGCGCGCGATCAGAACAGGAACCGTGTCGTGAACCCGCTCGAACTGAGCAAGGCCATCGGCGTCGTCACCCAGGACGACATCGACAAAACGGAAGCAGCGCAAGGTGCGCCGCGTTCCACCGTGCTGGTGCGCGAGCTTGCTGCCCACCACCGGTCGCGCCTGCTCAAACACCTGCTCGCCCTGGGCGAGGAGGACCGCCTGCTGCGATTCGGCCAGGTGGTGCGGGATCACGTCATCGAGGCGTACGTCGACAGCATCGATTTCGACCACGACAAGGTCTTTGGCGTCTACAACGAGCGCCTTGAGTTGACCGGCGTGGGCCACCTTGCGTACCTGCGCGACAACCCGCAAGGGCGCGTGGCGGAGTTCGGCGTGTCGGTGTCGGAATCGGCGCGCGGCAAGGGCGTAGGCAGCGCGCTGTTCCAACGTGCCGCCATGCACGGCCAGAACACCAAGGTGCGTACGCTGTACATGCACTGCCTGTCGCGCAATGCGGCCATGATGCACATCGCCAAGAAGGCGGGTATGCGTGTGCAGTACGCCTATGGCGAAGCCGATGCCTATCTCGAACTGCCGCCCGCCGACACGATGAGCCTGCTGACGGAAGCCATCGACGAACAAGTGGCCGACCTGGACTACATGCTCAAGCGCAACCTGCGCGATGTGCGCCGGTTCGGACAGCGCTTCTGGCGCTCGCTGGCGCCCCAAAAGCGTACTGTGTAACTGCTTCGCCCAACAAGAAACGCCCGGTTCCCGCCGGGCGTTTTTGTTTTACATGACACTTTTGGATTGCTCGCAATTTAATGTAAGTCATTTCAATAAAATAATATCTGCAAAAAGCGCCATCGATATTCCCGGACTTATTTTGTGATGTCAGTCCGACATGCCATTACGCATATTGAGTAATTTTATTTAAATCACTCAAGCTCCCGCCATACCGCTCGATAGTGCATTCGTTATCGATTATGACGGGGACAAACATGCGCTTCTCGAAAATGAAGGTGGCCACCCAACTGGCGTGGGGTTTTGGCTTGACGATGGGGCTGCTAGTGCTGCTCATGGCATTCAGCCTGCAGCGCATGTCAGATTTTCGGCGGCTGCTGGAAGACACCACGGAAATCAACGCCGTGGAAGCCAAGCTCGCCGCAAAAATGTATTCGAGCGTCACTGAACGGGCATTGGCGTATCGGAATATCGTGCTGCTGGAACAGCATGACGAAATTCAGCTCGAACTGAGCCGTATTGAAAAGCAGGAGGCCCTGTACAGCGAGGCCGACCGCAAGCTCGGCCGCATGTTCGACGCGTTGCCGGACACCACCACCGAAGAAAAAACGCTGCTTGCGCAAATCCGGCAGCAGACTGAATTGGCCGCGCCGTTCGCAACGCGCGTCAAGGCGCTGATTGCCGCCGGCCACAAGGAAGACGCGTACAAGGTGTTGCGCTTCGAATTCCGCCCCGTGCAGCGCGCTTGGTGGGATCTGCTCGGCAAGCTGCAGGCGTTTGAAGAAAAGCTCAACGACGAAAACACCGCCAAGGCCAAGTCGAGCTATATCGACAGCCGCAACTGGCTGCTGGCCCTGAGCGTGCTGGCGCTGTTGGTGAGCCTCACGGCCAGCACCCTCATCACGCGCGGGCTGCTGCGCAAGCTCGGCGGCGAGCCCGGCACGGTGGCCGACATTGCCAGCCAGATCGCCGGCGGCAACCTGGCCGTGGTCATCGACACGCGTCACGACAATCCGGCAAGCCTCATGCACGCCATGAAGCGCATGCGCGACAGCCTCGCCACGATTGCCGAACAGGTGCACACCAGCACCGACACGCTGGCCACGGCATCGGAGCAGATCGCCACCGGCAACTTCGATCTGTCGACCCGCACGCAGGAACAGGCCTCGGCGCTCGAAGAATGCGCCGCGTCAATGGAAGAACTCAACGCCACCGTCAAGCAGAATGCCGAGCACGCGCGGCACGCCAACCAACTCGCCGCCACAGCCGCCGAGGTCGCCACGCAAGGCGGCACGGTGGTGGCGCGCGTGGTGGACACCATGGGCGCGATCAGCGAATCGGCACGCAAGGTGAGCGAGATCATCGGCGTGATCGACAGCATTGCGTTCCAGACCAACATCCTCGCGCTCAATGCGGCCGTGGAAGCAGCGCGCGCCGGCGAGCAGGGGCGCGGCTTTGCGGTGGTCGCCAGCGAGGTGCGCGGGCTGGCGCAGCGCTCTGCCGCGGCAGCCAAGGAGATCAAGCTGCTGATCAGCGATTCGGTCAACCACGTGGATGCGGGCAACACGCTGGTGGAGCAAGCCGGCACCACGATGCAGGATGTCGTGACCAGCATCCACCGCGTGACCGCCATCGTGACCGAAATCATGGGCGCGACCGACGAGCAGGCCAGCGGCATCGACCAGATCCACCGCGCCATCACGCAGATGGACGAAGTCACGCAGCAGAACGCCGCGCTGGTTGAAGAAGCGGCCGCAGCGGCGGAATCGATGCGCGAGCAGTCGAGCCGACTGGTGGGTGTGGTGAGCGTGTTCAAGCTGGCAAACCAGGTGAAAGCCGCAGCCCCCGCAGCGCGCATCGGCTACCACCAACCCGCCCTGTTGCCGGCTTGAGCCGGAGGACGCCGCGATGAAATCTGCCCTGTCTTCCTGCGCCGGCCCCGCTGCACGCAACGTCTACTGGCATGCCGGCTCCGTGGCTGACGAAGCCCGCGCGCATCAGTTCGGCCATGCGCCGCTCACGTTATGGCTCACAGGCTTGAGCGGCGCGGGCAAGTCCACCCTCGCCTATGCGCTGGAAAAGCGCTTGTACGAAACATGCCAGCGCTGCGCCGTGCTCGACGGCGACAACCTGCGTCACCACCTGAACCACGATCTCGGCTTTACCGAAGCCGACCGCACGGAGAACCTGCGCCGCGCCGCCGAGGTGGCGCGCCTCATGAACGACGTCGGCCTGATCGTCGTGACGGCGTTCATCTCGCCGCTGCGCTCCGATCGCGAGATGGCGCGCGAGATCATCGGCGCAGACAGGTTTGTGGAAGTGCACGTCTGCACCGCGCTTGATGTGTGCGAGGCGCGCGACCCGAAGGGGCTGTACGCCCGGGCGCGCGGCGGGCAGATCCCCCAGTTCACCGGCGTGTCGTCGCCGTATGAGGCACCGGAGGCGCCGTCGCTGCAGCTCGATACCGGCGCCATGCCGCTGCTGGCGGCCACAGCCGCGCTGCACGCGCACTTGTCCGCCTGGCTGGACACCCGTCAACCGGAGACCGTTCGATGACCGCCCTTCCCCGTCCCGTCCTGATGATTCCGCTGCGCCGCTGCGGCAGCCACGCGCTGCGCCTGCGCCTGAACTTCAACCCGGCGTTCTACGCGCCGTATCCGCTGCACATCGTCGACTTCATGCCGCTGGTGCCGCTGTACGGCAACCTGCAGGACGATCGCGCCTACTTCCGCCTCGTGACCGACGTGATCGGCCTGCAGGCGGCGAGCATGGTGAAATGGCCCGGCATGGTGTTTGATCCGGTGGAGGTATTCGAAGCCCTGCGCGACCAACCGCGCAGCGTGCATCGCGTGGTGTGGGAACTGCTGCTGCGGGCGGGCGCACAGCACGGCGCCCGCGTCGTCATGGACAAATCGCTCGACAGCGTTCACTACGCCGCCGAACTGATGACGCTCTTCCCGGACATGCGTTTCCTGAACGTGGTGCGCGACCCGCGCGCGCAGGTCGCGTCAATGAACCGCGCGATCATCCACGACTTCGACACCCTGCTGAACACGCAGACCTGGGTGGCCGCGCACCGCGCCGCCAACGCACTCATCGCCCAGTATCCGGAGCGCACGTGCACCATCCGCTATGAAGATTTCCTGGTCGATCAGGAAAGTACGTTGCGCCGCATATGCAGTTTCCTGGAGATCGACTTCCTGCCACAGATGCTGGATGTCTCGCGCTCGGCCGAAGCGCGGCAGATTTCGCGGTTGTCGGCGCTGTGGACGTCCAACTGCTTTGCGCCCATCACCGCCAATATCGACAAATTCCACCAGCAGTTGTCGATGGACGAAATCACGATCATCGAAACCCTGGCGCGCGACGACATGACCCGCTACGGCTATGCCCCGTTGACCGCCGCCAACGCCCACATCGAAACACGCGAACTGGAAGCGGCACGCATGCGCTCCGAAGCCGACCGCCAGACGGCGTGGCGCGCTCTGGAAGCCGACAACTACCGCGATTTCGTCTTGCGCCGCCACCGCGCTGATTTTCTGAGCAGCGTGCGCGAGCGGCTCATGCTCCAAGCGATGACGGCGGCGGCCGTCAAACCCACGGTACCGCATCGGCTGGAGGTGCTGACCGACCCGGCTGCGTTTGAAGTCGCGGACTAACCGACGCGCCCGCTTGGGTGCCGATGCGTTGCCGCGGACGGCCGCCAGCCACCGGCAAGGTACATAAACAGCCGTTAACACGCGGCTGGCGAGCGCTGGCTACCATGCCCCTCCACAGGTCACGCAACCACGGAGGGGCGCATGGTCACCAAGGCCCAGGTCAAACCGAAAACCGATTTCGAGCGCTGGCAGGATTACATCAACACCTCCACCCAGCACCCCGACCGCTGGAACGGCTACGACTGCGATATCCAGTCTGCCGTGGGGGAATACAACCGTTATCTGATGGGCAACGCCGGTTATCTGCCGCTGGACTGGCAGATCGTCAAAGCGATGGTGTGGGTCGAGACCGGAGCGGATTCGGAAGCGTGGCAGACCAAGCCGATGCAGATCGGCAACTTGGGGGACCCCGGTTTGAATACCTTGCTACGCGGCGAAGAGGGCAGCGACCTGATCGTCCCTCCGGCCATCCGCACCCGGCTGAATGCGGGCCTGGCCCGAACGGTGCCAGCGTGGAACATTCGCGCCGGTATCGGCTACCTGCTCACGCGCATGGCAAAGTTCGACGTCAGGAGCGTGCGCGACACCGACGACAAGGTCTATGAGGTCACCGTCAAGGCGGGCGACAGCCTCGACAAGATCGCCCGCGCGCAAGGCTCTACCCTGGCGGAGATGCGCGCGCTCAACCCGAATGCCGCAACACTCAAACCCGGGCAAGTGGTCAAATACCGCAAAGCCGCCATGCGCAAGGTGATTACCGGCTGGCGGCCGGTGACGACGCAAAACATTGCCGTGCTGTACAACCACGGCGACGCCGCGTACATCCGGAAACTCGATTACGTGCTCACGCTCATCCCGAAGAACGGAACCGCCGCATGCAAGTAGGTCGCCTCCTCATCGCCGTGTCGCTGCTGGCCGCGCAATCGGCCATGGCTGCAGACACTTTGACCGGAACCTTCCGCGGCGATGGCCGTGCGTGCTACGGAGCATTGTTCGTCCGGCCGAAGACCATCGAGTGGAATGCCAGCTTCTTCAAGTGCGGCCCAACGCGCTACAAGGTGATCGAGCAGGACCTGTCGGGCGACCACCCGCACGCGGCCTTCAAGATTGAAGACCACCGCAAGCGCTGCGGCCTTGCCGTCATCGAGGTCTCGCGCTACAGCGAGTTCTCTTGGAGCGTAAAGGGCTACCAGACCATGGAGGCCTACCAGAAGCGCGAAGAACCCGGCTGGAAGGATTCCGCCGACCCCGCGCGCCAGGTCGCCCTGTGCGGCATGCGCAAGGAATAGCGCACGCACCGCGCCGCCGTCATGCAGCCGCTCCAACGCTTCGCCCTGGAGAAACACAGCGGCCCGTATGAGCAGTGGCCCATGCGCACGCGCGTGATCGTCGACGGCGTGCCTCACACCACACTCGCCATCCCTGGCTACGAACTGCTGCGGCAGTATCAGACCGATCTCGGCTTCGTCCTCATCACCAGCTACGACTGCCCGTTTGAAGAGGCGGTCTCCGTCACACTCGTCGCGCCCGACCTCTCACGTGCGATCAGCACCGGCACCATCGGCGCGGCGTACTACACGTTCTGGCTGGATGACGTCGAATGGCTCGACGCGAACCACTTTCGCCTCACCTGCGAAAACGCCGTGGGCGATTGGCTGGTCACACTGCGTGCCCGGCATATCCCGGTGTTATCCCCGGCGGTCTTCATCAAGCGCCGCGTGGCGCCACCGGTCGAACCCGCGGTGTAGAGTCAACAGCTGCCGCTTCAACGAGACCCGCACCGCCATGACCGACGACGAACGCGCCATCCGCAACGTAGTGGACACCTGGCTCGCCGCCAGCAGAAGCGGCGATCTGGCCACCTTGCTCAGCCTCATGACCGACGACGTGCTCTTCCTCACGCCCGGCCAGGCGCCCTTTGGCAAGGAGGCTTTCGCCAAGATGTCCGAAGGCATGAAGGACGTGCACGTCGACGGCACAAGCGATATTCAGGAGGTGCAGGTGTTTGGCGACATCGCGTATCTGCGCAACGCGCTGCACATCGTCGTCACCATGCCGGATGGGAAGGCGGCGCGGCGCTCAGGCCAGACGCTGACGATTCTGCGCAAAGAGGCGGATGGGAAGTGGCGGTTGGTGCGGGATGCGAATTTGGTGGTGCCGGACAATGCCTGATACGGGCGCACATCTCAAACCACCACCGGCAACGCCGTCGTATCCTTGATCCGCTCCAGCGCAAAACTGCTCTTCACATCAATCACCGCTGGATGCGCAAGCAGTTGGTCGCGTATGAAACGCGCGAAGTGCTCCATGTCTTCCACGAACACCTTGAGCAGGTAATCCATCTCGCCGGTCATGGCGTAGCACGTGACCACCTCCGGCCACGTCGCCACAGCCGCGCGAAAATTGTCGGACGGGCCTTTCCCTTTGGGCGCACCGCCCTGCTTCTCCAGCCGCACGTTGATGTACGCCGACAACCCGAGCCCGATCTTGGTCGGGTCGAGCAGCGCGGCGTATTGGCGGATGACACCGCTTTCCTCCAGGCGGCGGATGCGTCGCAAACACGGGCTGGGCGACAGATTCACCCGCTCGGCGACTTCCAGATTGGTGAGGCGGCCGTTGTTCTGCAGGACTTCCAGGATCTTGCGGTCGATCTTGTCGAGTTCCACTTTATTCATTTTTGTTGCTCCGCACCAATTAATTCGGCAATTTTCTTGCGCAAATTTAGCAAGACGGGCACAACTTCGCAATTTTTGCTTGGATCGACACTCCTACACTGCGAGGATCGTCAAAGACCTGAGCGCTGTCACAGCGCCCGCCCCGCAGGAGACTCACCATGCAATTCACGCCTTGGGAAAACCCGATGGGCACCGCCGGCTTCGAGTTCATCGAATACGCCGCGCCGGACCCCGTTGCCATGGGCAAGCTGTTCGAGAACATGGGCTTTACCGCCATCGCGAAGCACCGTCACAAGAACGTGACGCTGTACCGCCAGGGCGAGATCAACTTCATCATCAACGCCGAGCCGGATTCGTTCGCGCAGCGCTTTGCGCGTCTGCACGGTCCGTCGATCTGCGCGATCGCGTTTCGCGTGCAAGACGCCGCGTTCGCCTACAAGCGCGCGCTGGAGCTGGGCGCCTGGGGCTTCGACACGCACAGCGGCCCGATGGAGTTGAACATTCCGGCCATCAAGGGCATCGGCGATTCGCTGATCTATCTGGTGGACCGCTGGACCGGCAAGAACGACGCCAAGGCCGGCGACATCGGCAACATCAGCATCTACGACGTGGATTTCGTGCCCATCGCGGGCGCCAACCCGAACCCCACCGGGCACGGCCTGACCTACATCGACCACCTGACGCACAACGTCTACCGTGGCCGGATGAAGGAATGGGCCGAGTTTTACGAACGCTTCTTCAACTTCCGTGAAGTGCGCTACTTCGACATCGAAGGCCAGGTCACGGGCGTGAAGAGCAAGGCGATGACGAGCCCGTGCGGCAACATCCGCATCCCCATCAACGAGGAAGGGACGGAGAAGGCCGGTCAGATCCAGGAGTATCTGGACATGTACCACGGCGAAGGCATCCAGCACATCGCGCTGGGTTCGACCGCGCTGGACAAGACGGTGGACGCACTGCGTGCCAACGGCATCAAGCTACTGGACACGATCGACACGTACTACGAACTGGTCGACAAGCGCATCCCCGGCCATGGCGAAAACGTGGCGGAGTTGAAGAAACGCAAGATCCTGATCGACGGCGCTCCGGGCGATCTGCTACTGCAGATATTCTCCGAGAACCAGCTTGGCCCGATCTTCTTCGAGTTCATCCAGCGCAAGGGCAACCAAGGTTTTGGCGAGGGCAACTTCAAGGCGCTGTTCGAGTCGATCGAGCTCGACCAGATGCGCCGCGGCGTGCTCAAGGCCGACGATCAGCCGGCCTGAAGACCCTCAAACTTCAGGCGTGCTGTACCCGCACCCCGATGGTTCGCCGTCGGGGTGTTTTTTTATGGGCATGAGCTGCAGCGGCGCATGCGGCGCAGACATGGCCCGATAGCAAAATCGACCCACACCCGCCTTGCGCCTCATTGAGGATGCGGACTGGCGTGGGCAATAAAAACGGCGCCCGAAGGCGCCGCTTGCGTGCGGAGATTCAGACGAGCCGTCACTCACCCTTCGTTGCCGACGGGCCGCCCGGCATGGCCGCGGCTGCAGGAGTGTTCTTCTGCGCCTTACGGGCATCGTGACGGGCCTTCATGTAAGCGCGGATTTCGTCTTCGGTGATCTTGCCGTCGTGGTTGGCGTCGATCTGGTCGAAGCTCTTGGCAAGGCGCGGCATGCCAGCCTGCACTTCGTCCTTGCTCAGGGAGCCGTCGTTGTCCTTGTCGGCCGCCTTGAACTTGGCGTCGAAGCGTTCCGCCATCTTTTCGTGCATCTCGCCCTTGTGGGCCTTGTGCCAGGCGGCCAGCTCGTCCTTGCTGAGTTGGCCGTCGTGGTTGGTATCGATCTGGTCGAAGTTCTTCTCAAGCCAGGCGTGGCCCTTGGCCTCGTCGCGCGAGATCTGGCCGTCGCCGTTGGTGTCGATGGCCTTGAAGCCGCCTTGGTGGGCCATCCTGCCGGGGCGGGCGCTGGTTTGCGGCGCAGCCGGTGCCGTGGCGGTGGCCGGCGCCTGTGCGCTGGCGGCTGGGGCGCTGGCATCCTGGGCGCGGGCGTTCATGCCCGACATGGCCAGGAACAGGGCCGAGGTGGCGAGGAAGGCGTGGACAGCACGCTTGTTGGTCATGGTCAGCTCCTTTTCACATGGACTGTGTAGCGGATTAGAACCCGACAATGCCGACGCGTTGCCGGCTTTTACACGCTGTTACCCCAATGACATGCGCTGTAATATGCGCCCGCCACCGCATGGCGGGCCGCCAGATGCCTATTGCCAGAGGCCTATTGGTTGGCACCCGGCTGGGGGTTATCGCCCTTGCGTGCGGCAGCCGCCGCGCGGTGGCGCGGGCCGACGATACCGCCGCCCTGGTTGGCGGGCTCGTCACCCGTGTTGATCTGTGCGGGCGCAATGGGCAGCATGGCGCCCGGCATGGCGGTGTTGGCCGGGTTGTTGGGGACCGGCGGCGCGGGTGGCGTGGCGGGCGTCGATAGCGGAGCCGCGGCGCCTGCAGGTGGCAGCGGCAGCGGCGACGCATTGCGATTGGCCGGCGACACCCCCGCCACGGCGCTGGCCGGCAGCGGAATCTCTTGGCGCGTGCCATTGCGCTCAATCACCACCGAGCGCGCCTTGATTTCCACCAGCTTGAGGTTGGACGACAGCGACTTGCCGGCCCGCACGGCCTGCGGTGCGCCACCGTCAACCGACACGATGGCTGCGCCCGAACCATCCGCCAGATCGGCCACCACACCCATCACCTGCACATCGCGCGGGCCGTTCTGCGGGCCACCGCCAAAGAGCGTGACGGCCGCACCCGTCTCCAAGGCATCGGTCTGGGCCACGCGCGCCTCGCGCGGGGCGCCGAGCGAACGCAGTGACGACAGCGTCAGCGCCCAGTGCGTCAGGAGCGCACACAGGGCAGCAAACAGTACAAGACTGAGCAGGCGGGACGACTGTCGAGCGTTCATGAAATGGGGCGAGGCACCGTAGGAATACGCCGATTCTATCCGCCCTTCATGCCGGTTCGGTGAACAGCTTGGAGGTGCGGCTCTAGAGCCAACGCAGCATGACCCTGCCATGCAATATATGGTCATATGTCACGGATATACTGTGTCTCTTCCCCTTATTGCCAACTCTGTCGCCATGATGCAAGGCCAACTTCGCTCTTCCTTCCGCCAGCGCGCCCTCGCCCGACAAGCAGCGCGTGGTTTCACCCTGATCGAGATCATGGTGGTGGTGGTGATCCTGGGCATCCTCGCCGCGCTGGTGGTGCCGAAGATTATGAGCCGCCCTGACGAGGCGCGCATCATCGCCGCCAAACAGGACATCGCTTCCATTTCGCAGGCGCTCAAGCTCTATCGCCTGGACAACGGCCGCTACCCGACCACCGAGCAGGGCATTGGCGCGCTGGTCGCCAAGCCGACCACCGAGCCGATCCCCAACAACTGGAAAGGCGGCGGCTATCTGGAACGCCTGCCCAAAGACCCGTGGGGCCACCCGTACCAATATCTGAACCCCGGCGTGCGCGGTGAAGTGGACGTCTTCAGCTTCGGCGCAGATGGCCAGGCCGGCGGCACGGGCAACGACGCCGACATCGGCAACTGGGACAACTAAGCCGCCGCCGTCCCCTCCGCCCCCCGCTCACCATGCTCGGCCATTCACACCGCCGCCGGCAGGCTCTCGGCTTTACGCTGCTGGAGTTGCTGGTGGTGGTGGTCATCATCGGCATCGTGCTGGCCGTGGTGGCCGTGAACGCCACGCCCAACCCGCGCTCGCAACTGGTCGATGATGCGCAGAAGCTGGCCCGCCTGATCGAGCTCGCACAGGAAGAGGCGCAGCTCACCTCGCGCCCCGTGGCGTGGGAAGGCGATGCACAGGGCTGGCGCTTCTACGAATCCACCCCCAACGGCTGGCGCCAGCTCAACCGCGACGTGCTCGCGCCGGGCCACTGGCGCCAAAGCATGGACAACGTACAGATCGTCGCCGGTGCCGCTGCGGTGCCGGGTGCGCCGCAGCGCCTCGTGTTCGGCCGTGAGGCGATCGGCCTGCCGTGGCGCGTGGCACTGACCTCGCAAGGCTCGCGCGTGGATGTCGTGTCCGATGGCGGCCCGCGCGTGTTGACGGAGGCGCAAACGCAATGACGCGTAACCACCGTCCCACGCGCACGCGCGGCTTCACCCTGCTCGAAGTGCTGGTGGCGCTAACCATCGTTGCCGTGGCGCTCACCGCCACCATGCGCGCCATGGGCAACATGACCACCGCAAGCGATTCCCTGCAGACGCGCATGATCGCCACCTGGAGCGCCGAGAACCACCTCGCCAACCTGCGCCTGGCACGCGTCTTCCCAGACCCCGGCGCGCGCGGTTTTGCGTGCCCGCAAGGCGATACGCAACTGTGGTGCGAAGAGACCATCGCCACCACGCCCAATCCGGTGTTCCGCCGCGTGGAGGTGTCCGTCTATCCGGATGCATCCAAATCCGTGCGACTGGCCTGGCTCGTGACTCTGTTGCCAAACGATGCGCGCAATGTCTTCTAACCGTTCGGCGCGCGGCTTCACCCTGCTCGAACTGCTGGTGGCGATCACGCTGCTGGCCATCCTGGCCGTGATCGCCTGGCGCGGGCTGGACAGCATGACCCGCACGCACGAGGCGCTGGCCCAGCGCGACGAACGCATCGAAGCACTCAAAACGGCTTACGCCCAGTTCGACGCAGATTGCACCCAGCTGGCCGATCCGAACACGCTGTCGCGCTCGCCGGTGGAGGTAGACGCCAACCGCGTGCTGATGGTGCGCGACCGCCGCGACGATGGCCAGCCGCCCGCCTGGCAAGTGGTGCTTTACCGCATCGTTGACGGCCGGCTCGAACGCCTCCAGACCCAACCGATCACCAACCGTGGCGACCTGCGCAATGCGCTGGACAACCTGCGCCAGGGCGGCGTGGGCGCCGCGCGCTACCTGCTCGCCACCAACGTCGACAGCATCAGCGCGCGCGTATGGATCGAACCCGGCGGCTGGATGGACAACACGGGCGCGCTGTCTGCGGCGCTGTTCCCGGCCGGCAGCAATACCACCACCCTCACCGGCTTGCCGTCGGCTTCCACGCCCAGCGCGTCGGCCCCCTCGGCCAACACCCCGGGCGTAGTGGTGCCGGCAGCCTCGGTGCGCGCGGTGGAACTGGCATTGCTCGTGCGCATGACGCCGCAGGGCGCGCCGCAGCGCTTCACGCGCATCTGCATGACGGGGCTTTGACATGGCGCGATGCTCCCGTCGACTTGCTCAACGTCATCCGCATGCCGGGCGCCAGCGCGGCGCGGCCATCATCACAGCGCTGCTGGTGGTTACGCTGGCCGTGGTGATCGTGTCGGGCATGCTGTGGCGTCAGCAGGTGGAGATTCGTTCAGTGGAAAACCAGCGCCTGAAAGCGCAGGCCACGTGGATTGCGCGGGCGGGCATCGACTGGGCGCGCCTCATCCTGCGCGATGACCAGCGCCGCACTGGCGCGGTGGACCACCTGGGCGAAATCTGGGCCGTGCCGATCCAGGAAACCAAGCTGTCGGACTTCCTCGGCAGCTCGCTGCGCACGGACACGGCCGGCGAGGAGTCGTACCTGTCGGGCCGCATCTTCGATGCCCAGGCACGCTTCAACCTGATGAACCTGCTGACGGCGCAAACGCTGGGCGCCCGCACGCTCATTACCGGCCGCGACAAAGACGCCATCAAGGCTTACGGCCTGCTGCTGCAGTCGCTCAACATCGACCCGAGCCTGGCCAATATCACGGCGACCTACCTGGCGCAGATGCTGGGCGGCTTCCAGTCGATCGAAGGCATGCAAGGTGGTCAGCAGGGCGGCGAAGACAGCGGCGGCGGGAGCGGCGGCAGCAACAGCAACGGCCCACGACCGCTCGACGACGTGGCCAGCCTGCTGACGATCCCCGGCTACACGGCGGACATGATCGCCAAGCTGCGCCCCTACGTGATCGTGCTGCCCACCCGCACACAGATCAACGCCAACACAGCCAGCGCCGAAGTGCTGGCCGCTGTCATCCCGAACCTGAGTCTGGACCGCGCCCGCTCGCTGGTGCAGGCGCGCGACCGCGCTTACTTCCGCAACATCGGCGATGTCACGAACCAGTTGCGCGGCATCGCGCCCGGCGTCGACACCACTGCCGCGGCCAATCTGCTGGACGTGCAGACCCACTATTTTCTGGTCTACGGCATGGCCCGCCATGAGCGCGCCCGGATCGGAGAAGTGGCGCTTGTTTCACGTGGCGATCCGATCAACAATAACGCGACCCGCATCGTCTGGGTCCGCCGCGTTGACGAGATTCCGTCATGACGGCGGCGCAACACCCCTCTACGTGCGTACGCGCCGCTTGTAGACAGACCCTAGCCTTCGCCGTATTGTCATCCGCATCGTTCAGCATCGCGGGTTTTGCGCAATCCGGCGCTTCCGTTGGCAGTTCGCATTCACACTCTCAAGATCAATAGAGGAGCGGTTTGACGACCTCCCTGTACGTGCGCCTGCCGCACCGGCCCATTCAATCGCCCGAACGCTGGTCGGCGGGCGCGCTTGCCTCCGTGCCCTTCGCGCTGGTGCGTGAAGAGGGCGCGCTTGGGGCCCAACGTGTTCAGCGCGAAGGTACGTCGCGCACCGACGAACTACCCGCGGCTGATCGCCTGATCCTTCTGCTGCCCGCCGCCGATGTGCTGCTGGTGCCGACCAACGTGCCGCCGCTGGCGCTGCCCAAGCTGCGTCTGGCATTGCCCAACTTGGTGGAAGACCGCCTCGTGCAGGACGCGCAGCAATGCCATATCGCCCTTGGGCCCCGCCTGGGCGACGCCCCTGCGCGTGGCTGGCGCGCGCCCCGCGAGCCGCAGTCGCGCGCGCTGATGATTGCCGACCGCGCGTGGGTCCGATTCATTCTCGATACATTTGCCGGCCACAAGCACCGCACCTGCCATCTGCTGCCCGCGCAGCTTTGCGTGCCGTTTGAAACGGCTATCGCAGCTGCGGTGCCGATTGCAGAATCGGCAAACGCCGTCGAACGTGCGGAACCGTCGCTTGACGCTTCCGCTGACGCTGCCCCTGAACCCGTAGTCGAAGCGCCTGCTGCTGAAACCGTGGCCGCCGCTGCACCGGCAACCATCGCGCTCGATGCGGCACCGCCGTCCGACCCGGACGCGCCCGTCGCCATCGACATCACCGTACGAACCGGCCGCGCCGAGGGCTACGGCCTGCGCGTGCTGCCGGCCAACCTCGGCAACTGGCTGGGCATTGCCCCCACGCCGGCCACGCTGATGGTCTCGCCCGCATTGCGCGAGCTGGCGCCGGGCTTGTCGGCAGACCCGGCCGCCGCCACGCTGGACTGGTCCACCTGGGCCGCCGGCGCACGCGATGCCCTGGCTTCGGGCGAGGCGGACCTCTGCCAGTTCGACTTTGCGCGCGGCGGCGTGGCCGGTATGGACTGGAGCCTCTGGCGCCTGCCGATCGCGCTGGCCGTGCTGCTGATGGTCGTGCAAATCATCGGCATGAACGCACGGTGGCTCACGCTGCGTGCCGAGCAGAAGCGGCTCGATACCGCCATGCGCGCGCAATTGCAGACGGCGTTCCCGAATACGCCGGTGATCCTCGACCCGCCCGCGCAGATGCGCCGCCAGGTCGAACAGCTCCGCTTGGCCGCCGGCAAATCGGCGCCGGAAGACTTCCTGCCGCTGGCCGATCGCTTTGCCCAGGCTGCGACCGGGCTCGCGCCGGATGCGCTGCTCGCGCTCGATTACCACGGCCGCGCGCTTACAGTCACGCTCAAGGACGGCACCGACACCGCCAGCCTGCGCACCGCCGCCCGCAATGTCGGCCTGAACATGGACACCGCCGAGGCCCCGCGCGGCGCAGAAGCCACCGTACCGGGCTCGCGCTGGACGGTCTCTATCGCCCAATAACGATTCCTCCATGGCGACTTCCTCCCCCTCTTCCCGATCGTCATCCCGCCGCCTGCCGCGCATTGGCGTGCCCGACTCGGTGCGCGATGCGGCCACAACCTTCTGGATGCAGCGCGAACCGCGTGAACGCCGCATCCTGGCCGGTGGCGGCGTGGTGCTGCTGCTCGTGATCGTCTACCTGATGCTGTGGGAGCCGGCCTTCGAGGGCCAGCGCCGCATCGAAAAAGCCCTGCCGCAGATGCGCAGCCAACTCGCCGAGATGGAAACGCTCGGCCAGGAAGCCCGCGGCCTGTCTGCCATTGCCGCTGCGCCCGTGCCGCGCGGTGCGGAACTGCAGCAGGCGCTCAACACGAGCCTGACCAACCACGGCCTGAAGGCCACGCGGATGGCGATGTCGGGCGAAAGCGTGCAGGTGCAACTGGACAAGGTGCCCTTTGGCGCGGTCGCCGAATGGCTGCAGGAGGTGCGGCAGGCGCAGCGCATGAAGGTGATCGACACGAACATCAAATACGTGGGCGCAACGGCCCTGGTCAACGTGACGGCGACGCTGCAAGGCCCTGCCGCCGCGGGCCACTGACGGGTCCGATCGTGCCGATGGGAATTGAATCACTGCCGCCGCTGCGCCTGCGCCGCCCTGCCGAGTCCGACGAGCGCACGAGCCTCGGTTGGCGCGTGCTGTGGTGTGGCGTGGCGCTGCTGGCCGTGGGCGTGACCGTGGTGGCGCAGTATCCGGCCGCGTGGGCGGCCGAGCGCGTGGCCGCGGCCACGGGGCACCGTGTGTTGCTGGCCGACAGCCAGGGCAGTATCTGGCACGGCAGCGCAACGCTGGCGCTGACCGCAGGCAACGGCGGGGCCGACGCGACCGTGCTGCCCGGCCGGCTGTCCTGGTCGATCGACATGCTGCCACTGCTGACCGGCACGCTGCGCGCGCACCTGACGCACGATCGCGCGCTGGAGAAGCCGGTCACGCTGACGGTCACGCCGGGGCATTGGGACGCAGAGGCTGGCACGGTTGCGTTGCCTGCATCGTTGCTGGAAGGCATTGGCGCGCCGTTCAACACGCTCAAGCTGGATGGCCGGCTGCGGGCGCAGTGGACGCCGCTCTCGGGCCAATTCGGCAGTAGAAAGGGCCAGCCAAACACCGCCCAGGGCGCGCTGACTGTCACGCTTGAGCAGGTATCATCCAGCCTCAGCCGGGTGCGGCCGCTGGGCAGTTACCAGGCCGTAGTGTCGTTTGGCGGCGTGAGCGGCGCGCCGATGCAGTTGTCGCTGTCGACGCTGGCCGGGCCGCTCACTCTGCAGGGCCAGGGCACCCTTGGGCCCAGCGCGCATTTTGCCGGGGTGGCCAGTGCCACGCCGGAGTCGGAACCGCAATTGATTGGCCTGTTGAGTCTGCTGGGCCCGCGCGACGGGTCGCATCATCGACTCCGCTTTTGATCCTCAAGCCGGCGCGCGAGCCAGCGTGCCGACAACCATGAACGAGACCATGTACAACGCCTCTTCCCGACTCACCGTTCGCGCCATCGTCCTGGCATGCTGCGCAACAATGGTGGCCGGCTCGATGCCAGTCTTCGCCGCCCCGCCGAGCGCGGCATCTGCCCAGAACGGCGCCGTCGGCAACCCCGGGGATGAGGTCTCGCTGAATTTCGTCAACGCGGATCTGGACTCGGTGGTCAAGGCCGTCGGCCAGGCCACCGGGAAGAACTTCATCGTCGACCCGCGCGTGAAGGGCACCGTCAACCTCGTCACCGAAAAGCCGGTGACGCGCGCGCAGGCGCTGGAATCACTGGGCTCGATCCTGCGCATGCAGGGCTACGCGATTGTCGAGGGCAACGGCTTCACCAAGGTCGTGCCGGAAGCCGACGCCAAGCTGCAGGGCTCGCCCACGAGCGTGGGCGCGGCAGGCTCGCGCGGCGGCGAACAGGTCGTCACGCAGGTCTTCCGCCTGCAGCATGAATCGGCCAACAACCTGGTGCCGGTGCTGCGCCCGATGATCGCGCCCAACAACACGATCACCGCATACCCGGCCAACAACACGCTGGTCATTACCGATTACGCCGACAACCTGCGCCGCATCGGCCGCATCATCGCCTCCATCGACACGCCCGTGGCCGGCGAGACCGAACTGATTCCGCTGAAGAACGCCGTGGCCATCGACGTGGCGGCCACGCTGCAGAAGCTGCTCGACCCGTCGGCCGGTGGTGCAGGCGGTGCGGGCGCCGGCGCGGCGCTGTCGGACCCGAGCCTGCGCACGTCGGTCGTGGCGGAGCCCCGTTCGAACAGCGTGATGGTGCGTGCGTCGAGCGCGGCACGCCTTGCGCAAGCCAAACAACTGATCGCCAAGCTGGACGTGCCGAATGCGCGCCCGGGCAACATCTGGGTGGTGCCGCTCAAGAACGCCAACGCGGTGCAGCTGGCCACCACGCTGCGCGCGATCGTCGCGGCCGATGCCACGTTGTCGGCCTCGGCATCGACCGGCCCGGGCGGCCAGAGCGCCGCCCAAGGCGCGACCTCGCAGCCGGCCGGCGGCGTGAACACCTCGCAGAACCAGAACACGCAGAACACCAACTACGGCAGCAGCTCGGGTTCGGGCAGCGGCTCGGGCAGCGGCAGCTCTTCGTTCCGCGCCTCGTTCGGGCAGAACAACACGCCAACCACCGGCGGCATCATCCAGGCCGATCCGGCCACCAATGCGCTCATCATTACCGCCAGCGAGCCGGTTTATCGGAACCTGCGCGCCGTGATCGACGACCTCGACGCGCGCCGCGCGCAGGTCTATATCGAATCGATGATCGTGGAAGTGACGGCCACCAAGGCGTCGCAGTTGGGCATCCAATGGATGGCCGGCGCGGGCGGCCCGACCACCTTTTTTGGCGGTGGCACCAACTTCGGCTCCGGCGCCAATAACCTGATCAACCTCGCGGGCACGATTGCCACCATCACCAGCGGCGGCATCGGCAGTACGGCCGCACAGACTGCCATCGGCACGCTCTCAAACAGCGTTGGCCAGCTCAACGGCGGCAACTTCGGGGTGTTCAACAGGGGCAGCGGTTTGGGCGCCATCCTCAGCGCGCTGGGCTCGGACGGCTCGGTCAACGTGCTGTCCACGCCCAACCTGATCACGCTCGACAACGAAGAGGCCAAGATCCTGATCGGCCAGAACGTGCCGATCACGACCGGCTCATATGCGCAGACCGGCGGCGCCGCTTCGGTCACGCCGTTCCAGACCTTTGACCGCAAGGACGTCGGCATCACGCTGCGCGTCAAGCCGCAGATCACCGACGGCGGGCTGGTGAAGATGCAGATCTTCCAGGAGTCGTCGGCGGTGGTGCCGGGCACGCAGAATGCGACGCAGGGCCCCACCACCAACGTGCGCTCGATCGAGACCAACGTGCTGGCCAACGACGGCCAGGTCGTCGTGCTCGGCGGCCTGCTGGAAGACAACTATCAGGACGGCGAGCAGAAGGTGCCGGGCCTGGGCGACATCCCCATCCTGGGCGCGCTGTTCCGCTCGGAAAACAAGACGCGCGTGAAGACCAACCTGCTGGTGTTCCTGCGCCCGATCATCCTGCGCACGGCCGATGCCACCGGCGCGCTGTCGGACAACCGCTACAACTACATGCGCGACACGCAGCAGGGCTTTGTCTCGCCGAACATGCTGCCGACCACGTCGGACAAGGACACGCCGGTACTGCCCACGCCCAGCGCCATGCGCCCGGCTGACAATTACGGCGATGTGTCGATCGTGCCGAAGGGCCCGGCCGGCACGCAGGTGCCTCCGGGCGCCCCGATGCCGATGCCGCAAGGCACCACGCGCAGCCAGCCGCGCCTGCAGAACTTCGCGGCGCCCACTTCGGGCGGCTACGATGGCAATGCGCCGCGCAATGGTGGCTGACAACGGACAACGAACCATGGCAACGCAAGCTCCCACCACCGACGTCAGCACGCTCGAGCCGCCCTCGCAGTCCGCCGTGCGGCTGGTGCCGTATGCGTTTGCGCGCGACGCCAAGCTGCTCGTCGCCCGCCAGGACGTCGACACGCTGGAGGTGTGGGTCTGCCCCGAAACCTCGCGCACGGCGCTGGCTGAACTCGGCCGCGTGTTCGGCGCGCTGCAGTTGGTGACGCTCGACACGGCGGCGCTGTCCACCGCCACGCAGACGGCTTACAACGCGCAAGACGGCAGCGCAGCCCAGGTGGTGGGCGAAGTGGAAGGCGAAGTCGACCTCTCGCGCCTGATGCAGGACATTCCGGCCGTGGAAGACCTGCTGGAATCCGAAGACGACGCGCCGATCATCCGCATGATCAACGCGCTGCTCACACAGGCCGCGCGCGAAGGCGCCTCGGATATCCACATCGAGCCGTTCGAGAATGCATCCGTGGTGCGCTTCCGGGTGGACGGCACGCTGCGCGACGTCGTGCGTCCCAAGAAGGCGCTGCACGGCGCGCTCATCTCGCGCATCAAGATCATGGCGCAGCTCGACATTGCCGAGAAACGCCTGCCGCAAGACGGCCGCATCACGCTGCGCGTGGGAGGTCGCCCGGTGGACGTGCGGGTGAGCACCCTGCCCACCGGCCACGGCGAGCGCGCGGTGCTGCGTCTGCTCGACAAGGAAGCCGGCCGCCTGGATCTGAGCAAGCTCGGCATGGGCGCCGGCACGCTGGCGCGCTTTGACCACCTCATCAATCAGCCGCACGGCATCGTGCTCGTCACCGGCCCCACGGGTTCGGGCAAAACGACCACGCTGTATGCGGCACTGTCGCGGCTCGATTCCGCTTCCACCAACATCATGACGGTGGAAGACCCGATCGAATACGACCTCGACGGCATCGGCCAGACGCAGGTCAACCCGAAGATCGACATGACGTTCGCCAAGGCCCTGCGCGCCATCCTGCGCCAGGACCCGGACGTGGTGATGATCGGGGAAATCCGCGACCTGGAAACCGCGCAGATTGCCGTGCAAGCCTCGCTCACGGGCCACTTGGTGCTGGCGACGCTGCACACGAATGATTCTGCCTCCGCCGTGACGCGCCTGATCGACATGGGGATCGAGCCGTTCCTGCTGTCTTCATCGCTGCTGGGTGTGCTGGCGCAGCGGCTGGTACGCCGCCTGTGCGTACATTGCCGCCGCGAAGAAGTGCTCGAACTCACGCCTGCGGAAGTGGAAGCCGTGGCCGGCACGCCGGTTGCGGATGGCGTGGCACCCGCCGCACCGGCACGCAAATCGGTGTGGCATCACGTCGGCTGCGACCGTTGCAGCAACTCCGGCTACCAGGGCCGAACCGGCGTCTATGAACTGCTGACCGTCACGCCGGAAATCCAAACGATGATCCACCGCCAGGCCGCAGAATCCGAGATCAAGGCGCTCGCCATCGGCCAGGGCATGCAGACCATGCGCATGGATGCACAGCGCTGGATCGACACAGGCGCCACGTCGCTGGAAGAAGTACTGCGGGTCACACGCGACTAAGGCGCGATCAAACGAATAGCGCATGCCAGCCTTCCGCTACGAAGCCGCCGACGCCGCCGGCAAGACCGACAAGGGTGTCATCGAAGCCGACAGCGCACGTCAGGCGCGCACGCTGCTGCGCGCACGCGGGCTGACTCCGCTGCTGGTCGACGTATTGGGCGCACAGGCCACCAAGCGCAGCGGGTCCAGCTTCGGCAAGCGGCTCTCGGCGCAGGAAAACGCGCTCGTCACGCGCCAGCTTGCCAGCCTGCTGGTGGCGGGTCTGCCGCTCGATGAAGCGCTGGCCGCGCTGGCCGATCAGGCCGAACGTGCGTACGTCGGCGAGCTGCTCGCGGCCATTCGCGCGGAAGTGGTGGGCGGCAGCTCACTCTCGGTGGCACTGGCGCAGCATCCGAAGGATTTTCCGGACATCTACCGCGCCCTCGTTTCAGCGGGGGAGCACTCGGGCAACCTGGGCCTCGTGCTCTCGCGCCTGGCGGACTACATCGAGAGCCGCAACGCGCTGACCTCCAAGATCAAGCTGGCATTCACGTATCCGGCCATCGTCACGGTGGTGGCGTTTGCGATCGTGATCTTCCTGCTGTCATACGTGGTGCCGCAGGTGGTGAGCGTGTTTGCCAACACCAAGCAGAAGCTGCCGACACTCACGATCATCATGCTGTGGCTGTCGGATTTTGTGCGGAACTGGGGCTGGCTGGCAGCGATCGTTCTGGTGGCGATCGGCGTGCTGATCCGCAATCTGCTCAAGCAGCCGGCATTGCGGTTGTCGTGGCACAAGTGGCTGTTGACCGCGCCGCTGTTCGGCAAGCTCGTTCGCGGCTATAACACCGCGCGGTTTGCCAGCACGCTCGCGATCCTCACCAGTGCCGGCGTGCCGATCTTGCGGGGCTTGCAGGCGGCAGGCGAGACGCTGAACAACGTCGCGCTCAAGACCAATGTGGAGGATGCGTCCACGCGGGTGCGGGAAGGGACTTCGCTGGCGCGGGCGTTGGCGGCGCAGAATCAGTTTCCCCCTGTGCTGGTGCATTTGATCCGCTCGGGCGAGGCGACGGGCAATCTGCCGGCGATGCTGGAACGTGCCGCACAAGGTGAGGCGCAGGAGTTGGAGCGGCGCACGTTGTTTCTGACTGGCTTGCTGGAGCCGGCTTTGATTTTGACGATGGGCGTGGTGGTGTTGCTCATCGTGTTGGCTGTGTTGATGCCGATTATTGAGATTAACCAGCTGGTGCACTGAGTTTTTTGCTCGTGGTCCACCCCCCTTTTCGTTCCCTGCCGGGACCGACTCACTTTTCTTTGTCTTGCCAAAGAAAAGTAAGCAAAAGAAAGGCGCGCCCGAGATGGCGACCCATTCCTTGAATTTGCGTAACCGGGCGGAGACGGGAAAAACTCGCTTCGCTCAGACAGTTTCCCGTCTTTTTTCCGCCCGCTTACGAAAATTCAAGGCGCCATCTAGGGCTCAACGTCAAAAGAAAAAGGCCAACCCATCGCGAGGTTGGCCTTGTCGTCTGAGCTGGCACCCAGAGTGTTTGGCTTTTGTCTTTGACTTTCCCTGCCCTATGCGGCGCCTTGAATTTCTGTTGCAAGGAGGAAAAAGAGGGGAGGCTGTCTGAGCGCAGCGAGTTTGCCTCCCCTCCCTCCTTGCGACATAAATTCAAGGAGTCTTTCGCCGCATCGGGCGCGCCTTTCTTTGCTTACTTTCTTTGGTAAGACAAAGAAAGTGAGTCAGCCCCGGCAGGGGATGAAACCAGGGATGCACCACCAAGACCAAAACAAAACCAACCAGCACCCAGCAGCCATCACAACATCACCGCCTCCCCCACCGACACACGCGCACTATCCCTCCACTCCTGCACGTAGTCAGGCGTACCTGCCGGCGCCGCATCCACCACCGGCGCCAGCGGCAACAGCGCCATCGGCAGCACGCCGGCCCACACCGGCAAGTCGAGATCCTCAGCATCGTCCTTCGGACCACCCGTGCGCACTTTGCACGCGGCTTCATCCAGCGGAATGCGCAGCACGGTCGTGGCGGCAAGCTCCTTGGCATTGCCGGGCCGTGCCTGCTGCGAACGGCCCGGCGCGAGGACTTCCATGAAGGTATCGAGCACCGCAGGCTTCTGCGCATCAGGCACGACTTCGAACGCGCCGTAGATGATCGCCGAGCGATAGTTCATCGAATGGTTGAACGCCGAGCGCGCGAGCACCAGGCCATCGATGTGCGTGATGGTTACGCAGACCTGCGCGCCGCTGCCTGCCAGCCGGAGCATGCGGCTGCCGTTGGAGCCGTGGATGTAGAGGTGGTCGCCCTCGCGCCAGCACGCGGTCGGGATGCAATGCACGCCATGCTCGTCGGCAAAGGCGATGTGGCAGACGTAGGCCTCGTCGAGGATGGCATGCAGCGTGGTGCGGTCGTAATGGCCGCGGTGCGCGACGCGACGCACACGGGTGCGCGCGGTGGGCGATGTGGGTTCTGTGCTCGACATGCAAGGCTCCGAAATCGTAATCGATATGCCGACGATAAAAAAACCGTGGCACCATGCATAGACCCACCAAAATTCAGAGTCTTGGAGCCACGATGGATTACGGCGTCCTGCTGTCGAACTACGAACGCACCGCGACGCACGCCGAGGGCGTGGCCCGCGCCTCGCAGCAGCATCGGCTATATGCCTGCCTGCGTGCAGCCATCCTCAGTGGACAGATCGAGGAAGGCACGCGCCTGGCGCCCTCGCGCACGCTGGCCGAAGAGCTGGGCATCGCGCGCAACTCGGTGCTCTACGCCTACGAGCAACTCGCCACCGAGGGCTTCGTGCTGAGCCGACGGCAAGGCACGGTGGTGGCGCGCGTCGGCCTGCAGCAGACGTCCGAGCATGCGCCCGAAGCCCCGCCCGAGCTGTCGCGCCGCGTGAACGACCTCGAACGCCCGCGCGGCGGGATGGGCGACCTGCTGCCCTTCTTGCCCGGCACGCCCGCACTGGATGAATTCCCGCTGGCGCAATGGCGCCGCTGCATGGAACGCGGATGGCGCCGGATCGGCCCCGGCCAGATGGGCTACGGCCCGGTCGAAGGCAATGTTGCCCTGCGCCAGGCCGTGGCGGAATACCTGCGCGTTTCGCGCGGCGTGCGCTGCGACGCGTCGCAAGTGTTCATCACCGACGGCACGCAGAACAGCCTCGACATGTGCGCCCGTACACTCGCCGATGCGGGCGACACCGCGTGGATCGAAAACCCCGGCTACTACGGTGCGCGCGCCGCCTTGCAGGCAGCAGACATGCGATTGGTACCGATCAGCGTCGACGCCGATGGCCTCGCCCCGCGCGAGGAAGACTGGCGCGACACGCCGCCCAAGCTCATCTACATCACGCCGTCGCACCAATACCCACTGGGCGCGGTGATGAGTCTGGAGCGTCGCCTTGCGCTGATCCAGCACGCGCGCGCAGCCGGCGCGTGGATCATCGAAGACGATTACGACAGCGAGTTCCGCCACACGGGTGCGCCGCTATCCGCCGTGCAGGGCCTGACGGAGGATGCGCCGGTCATCTATCTCGGCACGTTCAGCAAGATGCTGTTCCCGGCGCTACGCCTCGGCTATATGGTGGTGCCGCCCGCGCTGGCGCCCGTGCTGAAAAAGACGGCAGGTGCGCTGATGTTGCGCGGGCGCGTAGCCGAGCAGCTCGCGCTGGCCGAGTTCATCGAGGCGGGACATTTCACGCGGCACCTGCGGCGCATGCGTCGTCTGTACGGCGAGCGCCGCGATGCGCTGCAGGCCGCAATCGAGCGGCACCTGGATGGCATCGTCACCGTATCGGGCGGCGCAGGCGGCATGCACCTCTCGGCACGGCTCGACGCGCCGGTGCGCGATACCGAAGTCAGCCGCGCCGCGCGCGAGCACGGAATGGTGCTGCGCCCGCTGTCGCGCTTCTGCCTGCCGGGAACCTTCACCGCGCAGTACAACGGCCTGGTGCTGGGCTATGGGAACGTGCCTGCCCAAGCAATGGACGGGCTTGTCGTCCGCATGCGGGAAGTCATCGAACGCCTCGGGGATTGATTCCGTCCGTGCCGGTGCGTCGCGAAAGCGCATCGCCCCGGCCCGCTTTGCCGCAAACGTTGCATGCACCGCACAACCGGTGCAACCCCGTCGTCCAGCGCTGTGCATGCGTGCACCGGACACCACAACCAAGGGAAAACCCACCCCCATTCTTGCTGCGTTGCACGGTGTTCGGAATGTCACGCGATGCTACGATGCCTCGACCCACGGCTGCATGCCAGTTTCCACAAGAAGCGGCGCAGGCAGCACCAAAAGAGACCTGCTGTCGGTGATCCCGACACACCCACACGGAGCACGCATGAATGCCCCTCTGAACGACGCGCTACGCCGCGCGCTCGAAACTGTTTCCCTGGACGACAAATACACGCTTGAGCGTGGCCGCATCTACATCAGCGGCACGCAGGCTCTGGTGCGTCTGCCGATGCTGCAGCAGGAGCGCGACCGCGCCGCTGGGCTGAACACGGCAGGCTTCATCTCCGGCTACCGCGGCTCGCCGCTGGGCGCGCTGGACCAAGCCCTGTGGAAAGCCAAAAAGCATCTGGCGGGGCACAACATCGTCTTCCAGGCGGGGCTCAACGAAGACCTGGCCGCCACGGCGGTCTGGGGCTCGCAGCAGGTCAATCTGTATCCGAACGCCAAGTTCAGCGGCGTGTTCGGCATGTGGTACGGCAAGGGGCCGGGCGTGGACCGCACGATCGACGTGTTCAAGCACGCCAACTCGGCGGGCTCGTCCGCGCATGGCGGCGTGCTGGTGCTGGCGGGCGATGACCACGCAGCCAAGTCGTCTACGCTGGCGCACCAGTCCGAGCACGTCTTCAAGGCAGCCGGCATTCCGGTGCTGTATCCGTCCAACGTGCAGGAATACCTCGACTACGGCCTGCACGGCTGGGCGATGAGCCGCTACTCCGGCCTGTGGGTGTCGATGAAGTGCGTGACGGACGTGGTGGAATCGTCTGCGTCGGTAGATGTCGACCCGCATCGCGCGCAGATCATCCTGCCCGAAGATTTCGTCATGCCGCAGGGCGGCCTGAACATCCGCTGGCCCGATCCGCCGCTGGTGCAGGAAGCCCGCCTCCTTGACTACAAGTGGTACGCCGGCCTGTCGTACGTGCGTGCCAACAAGCTCGACCGCGTGGTGCTCGATTCGCCGCAGGCACGCTTCGGGATCATGACCGCCGGCAAGGCGTATCTGGACGTGCGTCAGGCGCTGGTCGACCTCGGCCTCGACGAGGAAACCTGTCGCCGCATCGGCATCCGCCTGTACAAGGTCGGCTGCGTGTGGCCGCTGGAAGCGCACGGCGCGCGTGCCTTTGCCGAAGGGCTGCAAGAGATCCTGGTGGTGGAAGAGAAGCGCCAGATCCTGGAGTACCAGCTCAAGGAAGAGCTGTACAACTATCGCGACGACGTGCGCCCGCGCGTGTACGGCAAGTTTGACGAGCGCGACAACGCCGGCGGCGAATGGTCCGTGCCGATGGCCAACTGGCTGCTGCCGGCGCATTACGAGCTGTCGCCTGCGCTGATCGCCCGCGCCATCGCCACGCGTCTGGAAAAGTTCGAGCTGCCGTCGGACGTGCGCGCACGCATTGCCTCGCGCATCGCCATCATCGACGCCAAAGAGAAGGCGCTCGCCAAACCGCGCATCACTGCAGAGCGCAAGCCGTGGTTCTGCTCGGGCTGCCCGCACAACACGTCGACCAACGTGCCGGAAGGCTCGCGCGCGCTGGCCGGCATCGGCTGCCACTACATGACCGTGTGGATGGACCGCCGCACCGACACCTTCAGCCAGATGCCGTTCTCGGGCGACAAGCACGTGTTCGCCAACCTGGGCGACGGCACGTATTACCACTCGGGCCTGCTGGCGATCCGCGCGTCGATTGCGGCCGAGGTGAACATCACCTACAAGATCCTCTACAACGACGCCGTGGCCATGACCGGCGGCCAGCCGGTCGACGGGCCGCTGTCGGTGCCGCAGATCGCCGCGCAGGTGCATGCGGAAGGCACGTCGCGCATCGTCATCGTCACGGACGAGCCCGAGAAGTACAACGCTGCCATCAAACTGCCCGAAGGCGTGACGGTGCACCACCGCGACCGGCTCGACGCAATTCAGCGCGAGCTGCGCGAGGTGCAAGGCACCAGCGTGCTGATCTACGACCAGACCTGCGCGACGGAAAAGCGCCGCCGCCGCAAGCGCGGCACGATGGTCGATCCGGCACGCCGCGCGTTCATCAACGATGCGGTGTGCGAAGGCTGCGGCGATTGCTCGGTCAAGTCGAACTGCCTGTCGGTCGAACCGCTGGACACGGAGCTGGGCACCAAGCGCAAGATCAACCAGTCGTCGTGCAACAAGGATTTCTCGTGCGTGAACGGCTTCTGCCCGAGCTTCGTGACGGCCGAGGGCGCGCAGGTGCGCAAGCCCGAATCGCACGGCGTGTCGATGGAAGGTCTGCCGCTGCTGCCGCATCCTGAGCTGCCGGCCATCCAGCGCGCGTACGGCGTGCTCGTCACCGGCGTGGGCGGCACGGGCGTGGTGACCATCGGGGGCCTGCTCGGCATGGCTGCGCACATTGAGGGCAAGGGCGTGACCGTGCTCGACATGGCGGGCCTGGCGCAGAAAGGCGGCGCCGTGCTCTCGCACGTGCAGATCGGCGAGCGTCCGGATTCGATTCACGCCACGCGCATCGCCATGGGCGAGGCGGACCTGGTGATCGGCTGCGACGCGATTGTCTCGGCGTCGGACGAAGTGCTGTCGAAGGTGCAGCATGGCCAGACGCGCGCCATCGTCAACAGCACGGCTTCGCCCACGGCCGATTTCATCAAGAACCCGAACTGGCGCTTCCCGGGCAGCTCGGCCGAGGCGGACATCCGTGCGGCCATCGGCGATGCCTGCGCATTTGAAGACGCCAACACGCTGGCCGTGCGCCTGCTGGGCGATGCCATCTACACCAACCCGCTCGTGCTGGGCTTTGCGTGGCAGAAAGGCTGGCTTCCGCTGACGCACGACGCGCTCATCCGCGCGATCGAACTCAACGGCGTGGCCGTCGAGAAGAACAAGACCGCGTTCGAATGGGGCCGCCACCTCGCACAAGACCGCGATGCGGTGCTCAAGCTCGCCGACGATGCGCCGCGTGCCAAAGCCGACGTCATCGCCCTGCCCTCGCTGGACACGCTGATCGCCCGCCGTGTTGATCTGCTGACCGCGTACCAGAACGCAGCGTATGCCGCTGAGTTCCGCGCGGTGGTGGAACGCGTACGTGCAGCCGAAGCTGCCGTGGTGGGCGCAGGCCAGCCGCTGGCGTTCACGGAAGCGGTGGCGCGCAACCTGTCGAAGCTGATGGCGTACAAGGACGAATACGAAGTCGCCCGCCTGTACACCGACCCGGCATTCCTCGACAAGCTGCGTGCGCAATTCGAGGGCGAGCCCGGCCGCGACTACCAGCTCAACTTCTGGCTTGCGCCGCCGATGATTGCCAAGCGTGACGAGAAGGGGCACCTGGTCAAGCAGCGCTTCGGTCCGAACACGATGCGCATCTTCAAGCTGCTCGCCAAGTTCAAGGGCCTGCGCGGCACGGCGTTCGATATTTTCGGCAAGACCGAAGAGCGCCGCACCGAGCGCGCGCTGATCGGCGAATACCGCGCGCTGGTCGATGAACTCGCGCGCGGGCTGACGGCGCAAAAGCTCGGGCAGGCCGTGGAACTGGCCCGCTTGCCGGAGGACATCCGCGGCTTCGGCCATGTGAAGGAGGCCAACCTGGCGGCGGCGCGCATCCGCTGGAACAAGCTGCTGGCCCAGTGGCGCGATCCGGCGGCGGCACAGCAGGCAGCCTGATCCGCGCCGCTTTAGGTATCACCATGAAAAAACGGAGGCTTCGGCCTCCGTTTTTCTTTGCGCGCGTCCGCTTCGTCAGCCCGGCTCCTCAGCCCGGTGCGATCTGCTGCGCGTAGTCGTACAGGTCCTGCAGGATGGTCTGCGCACGCGCGTCGCCGTTCTCCGTGGCTTCCGCGCCCAATTGTTGAAGCCGTTCGCCGAAGACCTCGAAGGTCAGATAGCCATCGCGGCCTTCGAACAAGCGCTCGGCGCGCAGTTGCTCCCACTGCTCGTATTCCTCTTCGTTCAACGTATCGGGGAAGTTGCGTGCGCGGTAGCGGAACAGCAACTCGGGCAGGCGTGCATCGGCAAAGTCCGCATGCAGGCGCGCGAGTTGTTCGCCGCTGAGCGTGCGCAGCTCGTTGAGCATGCGGCGGTCGTCGTTACCGACAAATCCGCCGTAGAGGTTCTGGTCGACGTCTTCGATCGGCTCCAGCTCGCGGGCGTACACCTGGCGCCACGTGTCGCGCATGTCCGGCGCCCCCTGCGCGATGGCGGCGTGGCGTTCAATGGTGGCGAAGTCGATGCCCCAGCGTTCTGCCTGCGCGGGCTGCAACGTCTTCATGTTGCTGATGACGATGGGCGACTTGTTGATGTGGATCGACTTGATCGGCAGGCGTGTGGTGCCTTCGGCCAAGTCAGCCGTACGCGTGAACATGCGCTCGCGGATCGTCGCAACGTCCATGTGGAACAGCTCGGACGGGTCGAACGCCAAATCCCACACGATCAATTCGTTCTTGTTGGTCGGGTGCCCGCCCAGCGGCCACACCACGGCCATGCAGCCGCGCTCCACGCCGTACATGCCCGAAATGTGCAGCAGCGGCCGCGGCGCATCGCCGATCTCGGCCACCACGCGGTCTTTCTTGCGCAACGCCAGGCAAAAATCGAACAGGCGCGGCTGTGCGTTGCGAATGAGGCGCGCCAGCGCAATCGTCGCGCGCACATCGGATACCGCATCGTGCGCCGCATCGTGCACCAGACCGTTGGCCTTGGACAAATGCTCCAGCTTGAAGCTCGGCCTGCCGTCTTCATGCGTCGGCCATTGAATGCCTTCTGGGCGCAGTGCCCAGGTGGTGCGCACCACGTCGAGCAGATCCCAGCGCCCGCATTCGTTCTGCCACTCGCGTGCGTATGGGTCGATCAGGTTACGCCAGAACAGGTGCCGCGTAACCTCGTCGTCAAAGCGGATGGTGTTGTAGCCGACGCCGATGGTGCCGGGCGTGCCCAGTTCGCGCTCGATGGCCTGAGCGAAACGGTATTCCGGAACGCCTTGCCGGGCGCACTGCTGCGGCGTGATGCCGGTGATGAGGCACGACACCGGATCGGGCAGCCAATCGTTGGACGGCTGGCAGAACAGCTCGACAGGCTCACCGATCTCGTTCAGCTCGGCATCGGTGCGGATGCCCGCAAACTGGGCCGGACGATCACGGCGCGGCACGGCGCCGAAGGTTTCGTAGTCGTGCCAGAGGAAGGTAGGAGTGACGGGCAAGGCAGCGGCTCGTTGGAAAGACTGAAGATGCCGGCATGCTAACAGTGTTGCCGATCCCGCTCGCCTTGACGGTTGACTCACATCAACCCGCACCGGGCAGGCGTCGACCAGACTGGTATCTCCCCCCAACCAGGAGATGTCTCATGGCCCAGTCGATGAAAGCTGCGGTTGTCCACGCGTTTGGCGAACCCTTGCGCATTGAGGAAGTGCCGGTTCCCACACCTGGGCGCGGGCAAATTCTTGTGAAGATCGCGGCCTCGGGCGTCTGCCACACCGACCTGCACGCCGCCGATGGCGACTGGCCCGTCAAACCCAGCTTGCCATTCATCCCCGGGCACGAAGGGGTGGGTTATGTGGCGGCGGTGGGCGAAGGCGTGACCGCCGTCAAAGAAGGCGACCGCGTGGGTGTGCCCTGGCTCTACACCGCCTGTGGCCACTGCGAGCACTGCCTGAGCGGCTGGGAAACCCTTTGCCACGAGCAGCAGAACACAGGCTACTCCGTCAACGGCGGCTATGCCGAATACGTACTGGCCGATCCGAACTACGTCGGCCACCTGCCCGCGCAGGTCAGCTTCGAAGAGATCGCACCGATCCTCTGCGCGGGGGTGACGGTCTACAAGGGCATCCGCATGACGGATACGCGGCCCGGACAGTGGATCGCCATTTCCGGCATTGGCGGGCTGGGACACGTGGCGGTGCAGTATGCGATCGCCATGGGCCTGCACGTGGTGGCGGTAGACGTGGCGCCGGACAAGCTCGCGCTGGCACGCGAGTTGGGGGCCAAGCTCGTCGTCGATGCCTCGCAGCAGGACCCCGCGGCCGTGATTCAGAAAGAGATCGGCGGTGTGCACGGCGTGCTCGTGACGGCGGTGTCGCGCAGTGCCTTTGCACAAGCGCTGGGCATGGTGCGGCGCGGCGGGACGATCTCGCTCAATGGGCTGCCGCCGGGCGATTTTCCGTTGCCGATCTTCTCCACGGTGCTCAATGGCATCACGGTGCGCGGTTCGATTGTCGGCACGCGGCGTGATCTGCAAGAGTCCCTGGAGTTTGCCGCCGAGGGGCTGGTACGCGCCCACATTCACCGCGACAAGCTCGACAACATCAACCAGGTGTTCGCCGATCTGAAGGCCGGCAAGGTGGATGGCCGCATCGTCCTGACGCTCTGAGTGCCGCCACCGGGCGGTGCGAGTAAGCTGCAGGCATCACGTCCGCTTACCCCACCGCCATGCGCATCCTCTTTTTCAGCAGCCACCGTTACGACGAAGACAGCTTCCGCGCCTCCCTGGCGCGCGGCGGCCACAGCTTCGACCTCGTTTTCCAGCGCGCGCACCTTGACGCGCAAACGGCGTCCCTCGCAGCGGGCTTTGAAGTGGTGTGCCCATTCGTGAACGACGCGCTCAACGCGGAAGTGCTCGAAGCGTTGGCAGCGGGCGGCACGCGCCTGATCGCGCTGCGCTCGGCAGGCTTCAACCACGTCGATCTGCCGGCCGCGCAGCGCCTCGGGCTGACGGTGGTACGCGTGCCGGCCTATTCGCCGCACGCGGTGGCCGAACATGCGGTTGGCATGATCCTAACGCTCAACCGGCGCCTGCACCGTGCCTGCAATCGCACGCGCGAAGGCGATTTCTCATTGGATGGATTGCTGGGCTTCGACCTGGCGGGCAAGACCGTCGGCGTGATCGGCACCGGACAGATCGGGCAGGTGTTCGCGCGGATCATGGCGGGCTTCGGCTGCCAGTTGCTGGCATTCGATCCGTTTCCGCAGGCCTCGCTGACGGCGCTGGGCGTGCGCTACGTGCCGCTGCCTGATTTGCTGGCGCAGGCGGATATCGTCAGCCTGCACTGTCCCCTCAACACCGGCACCCACCACCTGATCGACGCCAACGCTCTGGCCAGCATGAAGCCGGGCGCGATGCTCATCAACACCAGCCGCGGCGGCCTGGTCGACAGCCCCGCGCTGATCGACGCCCTCAAGACCGGCCAGCTCGGCCACCTCGGGCTGGACGTGTACGAGGAAGAGGCGGATCTGTTCTTCGAAGACCGCTCCGCCGATGTGCTGCAGGATGACGTGCTGGCGCGGCTGCTGAGCTTTCCCAACGTCATCGTGACCGCACATCAGGCGTTCTTCACGCGCGAGGCGCTGGCGGGCATTGCCGACACCACGCTCGCCAACGTGGCGGCCTGGGTGGCTGGCGCACCCGTCAATGTGGTGAAGGCCTAGACCCGCAGCAAATCAAACTGCCTCGGCTTTCGGCTGGGACAGCTCGCTCTCGCCGTCCTTTACGTAGATGGAGTTGCGTGGCTTGGCCAGCACGCGTCGCACCATCGGCTCGAAGAACGACAGCGGCAGGTTGTCGTAATCGGCCATGAAGGCGGCGGCGTCGTATTTGGCGCAGAACTCGGCCGTGCGCTCGAACAGCTCGGGCTGGCTGCGGTACTGCTCGCGCAGGTTGCGGTCGAGCCCCAGATGGTGGAAGAAGTAGTAGCCCTGGAAGATGCCGTGCTTCTCGACCATCCACAGGTTTTCCGGGCTCACGAACGGCTTGAGGATGGCCGCGGCGATGTCCGGGTGGTTGAAGCTGCCCAGCGTGTCGCCAATGTCGTGCAGCAGCGCGCAGACCACGTATTCCTCGTCGCGACCGTCGCGGTGGGCGAGCGTGGCGGTTTGCAGGGAGTGCGCGAGACGATCGATCGGGAAGCCGCCGCAATCGCCGTCGAGCAGCTTCAGGTGGGCGAGCACGCGGTCGGGCAGTGCGCGGGCATAGGGCATGAACTCGGCCGAGATGGCGGCCCAGTCCTCGCGGGTGCCGTGCTCCATGTGGGAAAACGTTGCGCGCGGGGCGGTGTGCTGCGGATCGGTCATCGGGGGTGTCTCCTTCGTCGCCGGAATGGTCGCGTCGGTGCCGCGTCGTATTGAATGGCTGCGCGGCTGATGGGGCATTCTCTGCCCGGCGCTTGCATGCAGACTGTCAAGCGTTTGACAATGATCGGACTGCCTTCGCCGCATCCTGCCGCCATGCCCGCAGACACCTCCCATACCGCCCCGGCTCCTACACCCTCGCAGCTCGCGCAGGGTTGGCTGCGCGACGCCCCCGCCGACCTGCTGGCCGAGATCGCACCCACCGCGCGCCTGGTCACCTACCCTGACGGCGAATGCATCCACCCGCACGGCGGCCCGGCGCAGGGCATGTTCCTGATCGTGCGCGGCCGCGTGCGCATCAGTCGGACGACTGACGGCGGCAGCGAACTCGTCTACGGCGTGCTGCGCGCGGGCGAGTGGTTTGGCGAGATCGCGCTCATCGACGGCGGCGGCCGCACGCACAGCGCCCACGCGCAGGGGCCCACCACGCTCGTCCTGCTTGGCAGCGCGGCGTTTGCGCGCGCGGTGTCTGCCTACCCGGCCGGCATGTGGGCGCTGATGCAGCAGCTCTGCCAGCGCATCCGCCTGATCTTTGACGAGTTCGAGCACGCCAGCGAAATGCCCGCCGATGCACGCCTCGCCCAACGCCTGCTGCAGCTTGCCCGCGCCGGCGATGGTCGCACCGTGGCCGCCAGCAATGAAGAGCTGGGCCGCATGCTGGCACGCTCGCGGCAGACGATTTCCAAGTACCTGCAGGCATGGCAGCGCGCCGGCTGGGTCCGTTGCCATTACCGGACGGTCGAGGTCGTCGACACGGCAGCTTTGCGGAGGCTGATCGACGGCCACGCTTCCTGAGCGCGCCCTGCGCAGGGGGCACGCACGCCGCAACCTCCGCCGATAGAATGGATTGTTGCCGCGCAGATCTGCTTGCCCTCATCACACCCTCCTCCATGCACCCCATGTTCTCGCCCGGCTCGCCCGAGGGCCGGCGCCTTGTGTTGCTGCTCGGCCTCGCGCAGATGGTCTCTTGGGGCACGCTGTACTTCAGCTTCACCGTGTTTCTGGCGCCGATGCACGACACGCTCGGTTGGGCCCGGCCGTTTCTGGCGGGCGGGTTTTCACTCGGGCTGCTGGTGTGGGCGCTGTGCTCGTTCTGGGTTGGGCGCGCGCTGGACCGCTGGCCTGCGCGCCGTGTGATGGGCGCAGGCACCGTGCTGGCGGCGAGCGGCCTGCTGGCTTGGTCCTTCGTCTCGAACGAGACGGCCTTCCTCCTGCTCTGGCTGCCGATGGGCCTGGCGATGGCCACCACGCTCTACGACCCAGCCTTCGTCGTGCTTCGCCAGGCGTTTGGCGACGCGTATCAGCGCCCGATCATCGGCCTCACACTGATTGCAGGGTTCTCCAGCACGCTGTGCATTCCGCTCGCGCAATGGGGCGTGGAACACCTCGGCTGGCGGCACACGCTGCAGCTTTTTGCGTTGGCCCATGTGCTGATCTGCCTGCCGATCCATGTGCGCCTGCGCGTGCGGCCCCCCGTGCACGCGCCTGCCGAGGCGCTCGACCCGACGGCACCGGTGCATGCCTCGGCATGGCGCATGGTGTTGCGCTTGCCGGTGTTCTGGGCGGTGGTGCTGGCCTTCATAGCGACCAGCCTGATCGCCACCGTGCTCGGGGCGCACCTGATTCCGCTGCTGACGGAGAAAGGCGTGCCGACCAGCCGCCAGTTGCTGATCGCGGCGCTCATCGGCCCCGCCCAAGTGCTCGGGCGGCTGGCCATGATGCGGTCGCGCCCGGCGCATCCGGTGCGCATTGCACCGTGGACGTACGGCGCCATGGCCGCAGCGCTCGTCTTGCTGGCGCTGTCCAGCGGGCCGCTGCTGATCGTGTTTGCGCTCGTCTACGGCGCAGCCAACGGCATCAACACGATGGTCCGCGCGATTGCGATGCCGGAGCTGGTTTCGCGCAACCAGTACGCCACGCTCAATGGCCTGATGATGACGCCCGTGCTGCTGGCGCAGGCCAGCGCCCCATGGCTGGGCGCACTGCTCTGGCGGGCCAGCGGCGGCTATGCAGCAGTCGAATGGGCGATGGTTGGGGCGGCCCTCGTCGCACTCGCGGCCTTCGCCTATGGCTTGCGGCACGCGCAAAAACGCCACGTACCTACCGCTGCGTCGCGCACCGAGGTGACGCAATCGCCATGACGCATTCACCACTTTCTACGCAGAAGATTGCTTTTAGGAACCTTTGCAAGCGCACATCTGTCTTGAAACATGGGACGTGATGTTTCATTCTCATAGCAAGGGCGGCCCGCTTTTTGCGAGACTGCCGACGGAGGAAGCGCCTTGTCACAGGTTCATCTGGAAACATCTGAGAGCGAGCGCATGCCGTGGTCGGTCCAGGAGATCGCTTACGACAGCATCGACGTCGCACGTGTGCGCGAAAACGGCACGCTGTTCTACCTCGTTGCCAGTGCGTCGTTTGTGGAGAGCGGCTCCGACCTCTATGCCGGCAACCTCGCTCAGTACTACGCCGATCGCCCCGAAACCGCGCACTGGCTGATCCACCATTGGGAACGCGAAGAACTTCAGCACGGCCGTGCATTGCGCCGCTACGTTGAAACCGTCTGGCCCGAGTTCGACTGGGAGCGCGGCTACGCCCGCTTCTTCGAGGAATACTCGGTCACCTGTTCGGTCGACCAGTTCGAGCCCACGCAGGCGTTGGAAATGGTCGCGCGCTGCGTCGTCGAAATGGGCACTGCCACTTTCTATCGGGCCATCGCCCAAGCTGCGGCTGAAGCCGATGAACCGGTGCTGCGTGACCTCGCCAGCCGCATCTCGGCCGATGAAGTCCGACATTACAAACACTTCCTGCGTTTCTTCAACGAGTGCAACGCTGGCGAGGGCGTGGGCCGCGCGCGCGTGCTCAAGGCGCTCGCCTCACGCCTGCGTGAAATCAAGAATGAAGATTCGATGATCGCCCTGCGCAATGTGCTGCGCATCGAGCGCGGGCAGGAGGACGTGCCCGAAGCCGATGTCCGCGCGCTGAACTCGCGCGTCAGCGCGCTGGTGCGCTCTTATCTACCGCTCGATATGGCGGCCAAGATGCTGCTCAAGCCCTTGCGCCTGCGCCCGGGGTTCGAGCGCTCGATTCGGCCGCCCCTGGTGGCCGTGGTGCGGCGGGTGATCCTGCACTAGAACGCGGCGCACGAAAAAGGCGCCAACAAAAAACCCGGGTTGAAGCCCGGGTTTTCTATATCTAGCCGACAGAATGCCGATTAGAACTTGTGGCGGATACCGACCATGGCACCCATTTGGTTGTTGCTGCTGCCGTCCGCGCTGGTGAACACGTCGCCGAGGCCAGCGACACCGAGCGGCAAAGCTGCGTTGCTGCTGTTCTTGGCGTAAGCCACGTTCAGATAGGCGTCGGTGCGCTTGGACAGCGCATAGTCGCCGCTCAGGACAAACAGCCAGGGATTGCCGGCACCGGTGGTCTTGAAGTTCTGGTAGTAGGCCGTACCGGTCAACGCCAGAGCCGGCGTCACTTGGTAGCCGGCGCCCAGCCAGTACAGGTTCGAACGCAGTAAGGATTCGGATGCCAGCGGATGGGTCGCATTGAGCCAGCGATAACCCGCGTAGAGCTTGGCCGGGCCATAAACGTACGTGCCGCCGATGGTGGCGCGTTGTACCTTGAGGTCGGAAGCAATGCCGTAGGCCGCGGGCACGTCCGTATTCCCATTCATTTGGTCATACACGGCACCCACGGAGAACGGGCCGTTCGCGTAGTTCAGTCCAACGCTCCACTCGCGGCCCAGCTTGCTCGCGCCGGCAATCTCCTGGCCATCGTTGCGCGTCGAGTACAGCGCCGAAGCGGTCAGGCCGCCGAACGTACCCATGTATTTCACCGCGTTGTCTGCGCGCCCCGCCATGGCAGCGTCCTGCGAAGCCAGCGAATAGCGCGAAACCGCCATCGGGTCGTATTGCAGCGCGAAGTCGTACAGCAGGTTCTGCTGGCGGCCCAGGGTCAGTCGGCCCCACTGGCCTTCCAGCCCGACGTAGGCGTTACGGCCGAACAGGCGATCGCCCTGGCCCATCTTCCCGTCGTCAATATTGAAACCGCTTTCCAGGTTGAAGATACCTTTCAGGCCGCCGCCCAGGTCTTCCGTGCCGCGCAGGCCCCAGCGCGAACCGGACATACCGCCCGACTGCACGGCACCACGAGAGCCGCCGTTACCCGGCGCCTTGTTCACCCACTCAACGCCGGCGTCGACCACGCCGTACATCGTCACGCTCGATTGAGCGAAGGCACCAGCCGAAACCAGGGCGGCAGCAGCGGCCGCAAACAGCTTGATCTTCATATCGTCTTCCTTGAAAAACACCATCGCGGGGATTTGCGATCGGCGGCCATTATGTATGCTCAATTCTCATATTCAGCAATTTCAAAAACGGCCTGTGGTAAATATGAAACCTAAGCGCCAATAGCGAAATTCTTCATATCAATCAACGTCTTGCAATCCCACGTAGATAGCCGTAAGTGGGGTCCACAAGAAGATAAGCCAATGCCTTACGAGACGTAATCCATTGGACGCACAAAGTCATCCAATCGATGATAAAAATTAAATTATTCGAGCGCACCGCTTTTCGATTATGATTCGGCCCGAAGCTTGAATGACAGTTTCACAGCTTCACATCGACTTTAAGAGGCCGCCTTAAACAGCGGTCTCTTTTTTTTGCCGGTGAACTGCACTGATCCGTCAGCCGGGGAGCCCGATCTTCCTGGAGATGCGGTGCTTGAAGGTGGACACCGTCTTGGGCGAAATCCCTAGGCGCCTTGCGATCTCGATGTTGCGATGGCCTTCGGCCAGCAGTTGGTTCACGCGCATTTCGCGCTGGGTGAGCGTGGCGACGCCGGCGCCATCTGACGGCCCCATCGCGGAAGCGGGAAATGAGAGGTAACCGCGTGCCGCCAGCAGCAGCGCCGCTGTCAACGCGGATGTTGCTTCCGATTTCGGCACGTAGGCGTTGGCGCCGGCCAGGAAGGCGAGCCGCGCCTCGTTGCCGGTGGTCTGGGCAGACGTGACCACCAAGCCGATATCGTGGCGTTGCGCTCGCACGCGGCGCACGAGTTCAAGACCGTCCAGGCTGGGCAGATTGATGTCGACGATAGCCAGCTTCGGGCGCGCCGAACGTATCAACTGCAGCCCGCGCGCGCCATCGGCTGCCGTCGCAACAAGCTGCAATTGCGGCGACCCGGCGAGCAGCGCCTGGATGGATTCGAGAACGATCGGGTGGTCGTCAATCGCGACGACGGAATGAAAGGCTTGATCTGCGGGGGACATGGTGGGTGGTACCTGAGCGGGTTCCATGCTGCGAGTCCCCTGTGCGGGTCAGGTTCCGCGCGGTACAGGTTTGCACGATTGCCCGTCAAACCTTGTACCGATTGCAACGCCACGTCCTCAATTCATGACATCTTGCCGGCTCAGGCAAGCCGGAACACATCCACAGCGCCGCGCAGTTCCTGGGCCTGTTGGCGCAGGCTTTCGGCGGCAGCGGCCGCTTCTTCGACCAGCGCAGCGTTCTGCTGGGTCACCTCGTCCATCGACGTGACCGCATGGTTGACCTCTTCGATCCCTTGCGACTGCTCGCGCGAAGCGTGGCTGATCTCGCCCATCAGACCGGCGATGCGCTCCACGCGCGTCACGATGTCCTGCATGGCATCACCAGCGCCGCGTGCGGCCTCGTTGCCGGCCTGCACTTCTTCCACCGAGCGATTGATCAATTCCTTGATCTCCTTGGCGGCGGCTGCGCTGCGTTGGGCGAGGCTGCGCACCTCGCCGGCCACGACGGCAAAGCCGCGGCCCTGTTCGCCTGCGCGGGCGGCTTCCACGGCGGCGTTCAGCGCCAGGATGTTGGTCTGGAACGCGATGCCGTCGATGATGCCGGTGATGTCGGCAATCTTCTGCGCCGTGGCATGGATGCCAGACATGGTGCCGACCAGCCGCTCGACCGTCTGCCCACCAGCGTTGGCCGCCTCGCTGGCGGACTGCACCATGTCATGCGCGTGGTGGGCGCTCTCGGCGTTCTGGCGCACGGTGGCGGCCAGTTGTTCGATGCTCGATGCGGTGCGTTCCAGATTGCCGGCCTGCGCTTCGGTTCGGGCAGAAAGATCCGCATTGCCGGCCGCGATCTGGCCAGTGCTCGATGCGATGGTGGAGGCGCTGGCGCGCACCTTGTCGACGATGCCTGAAAGGCCGTCGCCCACGCCATTGACAGCGCGCATCACCTGGCCGATTTCGTCGCGGCGGGTGGTGGGCAGGCGGTGCGTGAGATCGCCCGCAGCCACACGCTGGGCGACGTTCACCACCTCGGCCAGCGGCGTGCTCACAGTACGGCGCAGCATCCAGTACAGCCCGCCGGCCAGCAGCGCACCGAGTGCCAGGCCCAGCAGCAGGAAGCGATTGCGGGCGGCCACCAGATCGGCGTCGAGTTCATCTACGTAAGCCGTGCCGGCAATCACCAGTTGCCAATCCGGGTACTGCGTGAAGACGGTCAGGCGCTCACGCGCGGTGCCACCTTCCGTGTCGGCCAGCGTATGACGCAGCGTGCCGTCCTTGCGCGCAATCATCTCGCGTACCCAGGCTTGGCCGGCGGCGTCCTTGGCGTCGAGCAGGTTCTTGCCTTCGCGGTCTTGCGTGTGGTCGATCAGCACCTTGCCCTGATCGGCGCCGGGCTTGCCGTCGATGACGAAATAGCCGCCCGTCTTGCCGATGCCGTGCGAGCGGATCTTGTCCTTGAGCAGCGCCAGTTCCGAGCGCACGTCCACACCCACATACAGCGCGCCGATCACCTTGCCCGACGCATCGCGTACGGGTTCGTACTTGCTCATGTACGGCACGCCAAACAGCCAGGCCAGGCCGCGGAACGGCTCGCCGGCCATCAACGCCTTGTAGCTCGGGTGGGCGCGATCGAGAAGCGTGCCGATCGCGCGTTCGCCGTTTTCCTTCTTGAGCGAGGTGGTCACGCGCACGAAGTCGTCACCGGTGCGGGCGAACACGGTGGCGATGGTGCCGCCGGTGCGCGCGAAGAATTTGTCCGGCACGGTGAAGTTGAGGTTCAGAACCGTTTCACCGTTCGGGCCGCTCTTGAAGGTGGGCGTCGGCTTGCCCGCCACTTGCACGGTCTGCGCCGGGTCGATGCTGTAGGGGCCTGGCGCGGCGTCGGCAAAGGCGGTCAGGAAGCGGTCGGCCTCGGTGCGCATGGTGCCGTCGAACAGGCCGATCATGTCGCGCATGGCGGCCTCCTGGTTGTGCATGGCCGATTGGGTATTGGCTTCCAGCATACGCAGACTCGATTGCGAGTTTGCCAGCGCAAACATGCCGAACACCGCAACCAGGGCGATCAGGCCAATCACGGCCAGCCGGGTACCGAGGCTGGTTGGGGGCTGTGAAACTTCAGAAAGGGGCGCAGACGCTCTCATGCTTTTTTTTCCTGGGGGTCGTCAGTCGGGTTAACAACGGATCAACCGGGAAAAGCTTGAGCGCAAACGTTTTACAGGCGGCTATGTCCGACAAAGCAGACTTGCGTCTGCGTTTCCGGACGTCATTTGTCGCAAGTCAGCTCGACGTGCTGGGGCGCGAGCTTGGCGGGGTTGCCAGCACCCAGTTCGATGCGCCAGTCGGCGCCATGGGAGGCACTCACTTCGCGGCCGTCCACGGTCGCCCGGCAACGGGCTGCATTGGCAAAGCGGATGAACGGTCGCGTATAGCCGGCAACATCGACTGACAGCGAGCTGCCATCCGCACTGCGCTGCCAGTTCGACAGCCGGCCGCTGGCATCGCGCACGTAGGGTTGCGTTGGTGCGGCGTTGTTCAGGGCGAAGCGTGCCGATCCGCTGGTCAGGTGGATATAGGTGCCGCCAGGGCCCGCAGCGTAGCCGGCCACATCGCGCGCATCGGCAAGGCGGGGCACGCCGGGCCCCGTCCAACGGACGGTCCGCAGATCGCCATTGCCGCGCACGACCCAGGCATCGCCGTCACGCGCGACAGCCATGGCGCGGAAGTCGAGCACCTTGCGGATGTAGTCCGACGCGTAGATCGGCATGACCGGCTGCGCGACCGCCCAGTCGTACACCTGCCGCAAGGCGGTGAGCGACGCCAGCTTGGTGCCGGAATACATGTGGTAGTAAATGCCGATCGGCTTGAAGCGATAAGGCTTTTCGGTCAGCTCGAACGTTTCGATGGCCCGCGAGAAACCGTAATACGGGCCGTGCCAGAGGTTGGTGTAGATGTTCTCGTTCTGGTCGGGCGCAAAGACCTGGAACAGGCCATCGCCCTTGTCCACGCCAAGCGGCGCCACGGCCGTCCAGCTCGGGTTGGAGCGCGTGATGTAGGTGTCGCCGCCATTCATGTTCAGCACACCGGCCTCGACCGTCTTCTGCACGGCAATCGGCGGCACCTGGCCATTGCCGCTCCACAGCAGCACCTTCACGCGCTTGCCCGGCGGAGCCAGCTTGGTGTTGATGTAGCGGATGGAGCCCGCGATCTCGCGGTCGAAACTGAAACGGTAATTGGGAATGTTCAACGAGAAGGCGGTGTCGGTGCCTTCGGGCGTTTCGGCAGAAGTCGGATCAGGCGGGTTGGTAGTGCGCAGCCAGTTGAACGGGTGCGAGAACGTGTGACTGGCCAGCTCCACGTAAGGCTGCGCAAAGATGGTACGCGCGATCGGCTCGAGCTGCGGCGTGAGCTTCGGATACACACCGTCGGCGGCCACTTCGCCCTCGATGATCGACACGGTGGTCGGCACCTTGTAGCGATCCAGAATGTCGCGCAGCAAGGCCTGGCCGGAGAACTCTCCGGGCGGAAACTCGGTCCGGGAGGCGAATCCGTCGCCGTCGATATGCACAGTCATCAGCCGGCGGCCGTTTTCCGTCGTGGTGTCAGGCACCGGCATGGCGGGCAGTTGCAGCGCGCGGCGTAGAAAATCCAGCGGCTGGATGACCCAGCGCGCCTGGTCGACATCGGGCATGCGAAACACACCGAACGGCTGCAGCACGTAGCCGCCCCACGGCATGATGGCCGCCGCATCGTAGGTGTAGCTGCCGGCCGAGAGCCGCAACAGCGATTGGGCCCCCGCAACGCGGGAGTCGACCTGCACGCCCACGGCCATGCGCCGATCGGGATGGGGCTGCAGCTCGAAGCCCATCATCGGATCATGCGAGACGATGGCAAGCGGCCCCGCCGGCGTGCCGGGCACGGTTTGCAGATTCAGCATCTGCGCCGTAGGGGCATCCATGTTCAGCCCGAACTGGTTGAACATCGCCACGCGCACGCCAGCACCCATCGTGCGCCGGAGCCACGACGCCCACGAGCCAGGTCGCGGTGCGTTGCTGTCGAACCAGGTGACAACACCGGCATAGCGGTCGGGCGTGACGGTCGGCAACGGCTTGTTGGCGTCGGCAAATTCGGTGCGATAGCCGAGGTAGTTGATGGGCATGGCCAGATAGAGCACCGATGGCGCAGTGTTGCGGCTGGTGCCGGGCTCTTGGGGTTCGACCAACAGGACACGTCGCGGCATCACTTCCAGCCGACCAATGCCGATGAAGTCGGCGCCCGGCGTGGTGGCGTAGCTGGTGACGCCCGCGGCGCGCGCAACATTGGCGGTCTCACGCAGACAGGTGCGGTTGTAGCTGGCACAGTAATCGAGCGCGACCGCCGGCAAGTGATACTGCGCCCCGATGTTGCGCAGCGTAGCAATGCGTGCGGCGCGGTCGGCATCGGGCACATCGTGCAGTCCTTCGCCGCCTGTGCGCTCACGCACCAGACCCGCCGTCACAACGCCGGACAATTGCGGCGCCAACGTTTCGAGCCAGGCCGTGCCGCCGGCCAGCAGCTTCGTCTGCGGTGCGCGCGCATGCAACGCCTGAACCAGCGCCGCAATGGCATTGGCGGCATCGGCGGCATCGGGGGCGCCGCGTTGGAGCGTGTCCAGCCCATCGAGCAGGAAGCCTTGATAGCCTTGCGCGAGCAGCGGCGCAAAGACCTGGTCGATCACATTGGCAGGCCAGGCGCTCGAGCGCATCGCATCGGTCTGCTGTGTCAGGTCTACGCGAGCGAACCAGAGCGTGGACGATGGCTGTTTCGGATCGAAACTGCCACCCGTTGCCGGGTCCACCACGACCCAATCGAAGGCTTGCAGTTCAGCGGCGGGCACATCGCGGCCGTAGTAGAAGGCGATCTGCGGATCTGCAGGCGCAGGCGTTGCCGGCTGCTGTGCGCGAGCGGCCGCAACGCCGAACGCCAACGTAACGACACCCAGCCACGCCGTCCGCCACCACAACCCCATGCTGCCCACAGCTCGCTTGCCCTGCATCCCGATCCTCGAAAGTCGTTCCGACTTTTATTGTGACGGGCTGCGGGCCGATTGCAATGTTTGTGGACACTGCGTGCCCGCCACGATGTCCCGGCGGAGACACGTGGCGGAGGGCAAGCGGCTCAGTAACCGACCACCGTGTACTGCGGAAATTCAGCTTCGAACGCCTTTTCCAGGTCGTCGACGCTGGCGACTGCGGAAGTGTAGACAGCGGTTGTCGTGCCGCTGTTGTATGCGAGCGTGACGGCCCAGGCGGCGTGCGCCTGGTTGACGCGATCGCGTGCGGCCTGAGCCGCCAGTTGACCAGGGCCGTTGTCAGGTTTGGTTCCGTAGACTTTGCAGTTGGACATGGCAATCACTCCGAAGATGTGGAAGGAATGCCGCCAGCGCACGGGCGAGGACACGCTCGGTCTGGCTGGTCTGCGATCTAGACGATACAGGCGAACAGACGCGCTGCCGGCTTGTCCCGCCGGCATGCACCAGCGACACGGCCAGCGTAAAAGCCGGGGCCGCGCGCCGGAATGGTGCGTTCGTCAGGGCTGACGTTCTAGAACGCCGACTTCACCACGCCGCCATCCACGCGCAGCGCAGCGCCCGTGGTGGCTGACGACAGCGGGCTCGCCACATAGGCAACCAGGTTGGCCACCTCTTGCGTGCTGGCAAAGCGCTTGATGAGCGAGGTCGGCCGCGCCGTCTCGAAGAAGGTCTTCTCGAACGCTTCGAAGCTCTGGCCGCCGGAGAGCTTCTCGACAAACTCGTCCACGCCTTCGGAACGCGTCGGCCCCGGCAGCACGGCATTCACGGTGATGGCCGTGCCGGCGGTCAATTCGGCCAACCCGCGCGAGAGGCCCAGCAGCGCAGTCTTCGTGACACCGTAGTGGATCATCTCCACCGGGATCTGCACGCCGCTCTCGCTGCTGATGAACACGATGCGGCCCCAGTTCTGGGCACGCATGCCGGGCAGGTACGCGCGGGACAGGCGCGCGCCGCTCAGCACGTTCACGTTGAAGAAGTGCTGCCATTCGGCGTCGTCGATTTCCTCAAACGGTTTGGGGTCGAAAATGCCGAGGTTGTTGATGAGGATGTCGACCTTGGGAAATCGGGCGACCAACGCATCAGCCTGCGCCGGATTGGACAGGTCACCGGCAAAGCCCTCGGCCTGGGCGTCGGGCACCTCGGTTCGCAGACGTGCAATTGCGTCGTCTACGGACGCTTGGGTACGTCCGTTGACGATCACGCGGGCGCCTTCGGCGGCCAGTGCTACAGCAATGGCATGACCGATGCCCTTGGTAGAGCCGGTCACGAGCGCGAGCTTGTTCTGAAGGTGGAGGTTCATGGCGTTCAAAAAAGGAATATGGAGGAGGACGAGCACGCCGCGCCACATGCGTCGGCTGCCACGTTTCAACCATGATACGAACCACCCCGCCCCTTGGCAGCCGCAATCGTTTTGCAGCGATATCCAACGAGATTTGACGATCCGCGTTGGTATCGATCCCGGCTTGACGGCCTGGGCAAGCGACGATTAGTGTGCAATGAAGCACGCTAGCGTTACGGGAATGCGGCGCGCCTTACAAGCCGGATCACCGGCAGAACGGGGAGCACCACCATGAGCATCGACGTACAGACACCTGAGGCCGCCGACACCAGCACCAGTGAAGGCGCCTACCAGCTTGACACCATGGACCGCGATACCAACATCGGTCGGCTCGTGCATCGGGTCCGACACGCGTTGGTGACACACATCGACAGTGCCCTGGCATCGCTGGACCTGACGGCCGCGCAGTGGACGGTCGTCATCTACCTGGCCGAAGACCTGGCCACCACCCCGGCCGAACTCTCTCGCGCGCTGCACTACGATCCGGGTGCGATGACGCGGCTGATCGATCGGCTGGAGAAGAAGAACATCGTCAAGCGCGCGCCCAGTGATGCGGATCGCCGCTCGGTGGTGGTCTCGCTCACCGAGCAAGGCCGCGCGCTGTATCCGGAAATCCGGCCGCTGATCATCGATGTGCTGAACAACCTGCTGCGCGGGTTTTCGCAGACCGAGGTCAAGCAGTTGGAGAACCTGTTGCTGCGCGTGCTGCATAACGCCTGACCTGTTCAGGCGTTCGCGGTTCGGTCATCTGAGCCGACGGCGTTGCCGGCGTGCAGGGCATGGCTTGGGCGCCGCTCAGCCCTCACTGCCCCTCAAGCTCGTGCTTGATCTTGAACAGCTCGGTATCGGTGCGAATACCCAGCTTTCGATAGGCCGATTGCTTCTGCGAGCTGATGGTCTTGATGCTGCGCGCAAATTTTTCGGCAATGTCCGTGACCGACATGCCGTCAAGGCAGCAGCGCAGCACTTCGCGCTCGCGCGGGCTCAGCTCGGAGCGGTCGAGCAGTGCAGAGAGTTTGCTGCCATTCGCGGTGGGCGGGGGCGCATCGGTAGAAAGGGCATCGCTCTCCATCTCGGCAGCCAGCGCTGCATTCAGGCGCTTGCCGCCCGTAGCCACGGTGCGAATGGCGCGCACCAGTTCCGTCAGCTCCTCTTCCTTGCCGACAAACCCACGCGCACCGGCATGCATGACCATGCCAACCGTCGCCTTGTTGTGATGCGCCGAGGCCACCAGAATCTTCAACTCCGGATAGCGCACGCGAATCAGGCGGATCAAGTTCAGCCCGTCGATTTCAGTGGGCCCCAGCGAATAGTCCATGAGCAGGACATCCACCTCGAAGGTGTTGTCCTTGAGTGCCCGCACGATTTCGCGGCCCGACGCAAACAGGCCGCAGACCTCGATATCGGCCTCCTGCTTCAGGCGCGCAGCCAGACCATGGCGGACGACCGCATGGTCGTCGAGCACGACCACGCGGATCGGTCGGGTCGCGGTCCAATTCATGTTGGCGGGTTCCTAGTCGACTTGTTTTGAGTTACTGCGCAGGCTCGCTTGAACGGGCACCGCACAGCCAAACGGGTCACATATTAATGTCTTCATGCCCTGACCTGACCCGGGCGGAATCGATGCCAACCGTTGCGAGGGTCTTTAATTGGCCTCGACAACCGTGTCATCACGGGCATAGATGGAGCAGTTCTGATAACGCTCCTTGCACGACGACACCGCACGGAATTCAGCGTTCTGGCCCCACTCGTAGACGAACTGATCGCCGTCGGCGGCCACGAAGATCTTGGGCCACGGCTTGCGCAAATACTCGCCAAAGGCGGCTTGCGACTTCGGCCCGAGTTCACCGGGCTTGCGCGGCTGTAGCGCGGCGGCGGCCACGGTTGCCGCTACGGGCGTCGTGTTCGCCGCCACCGGCGACGCTGCGGCAGCGCGCTCAGCCAACGCCTTTTGCGCACGCGCGGGCACATCGTTGATCCACTCGGCGGGCGCTGCAAAATTCAGGTTCTGCCCGTAGACGGCGGACACCATGCGCGACGTGATGCCGACCAGCCGCGCGTTGCTGTCGAACAGGCCGCCGCCGCTGGAGCCCAGCGAGATCGCCGCCGACGTCTGGATCGCCTTGAGCTCGCCGCTTTCGTCATGCCGCAGCGACGAGATCAACCCCTCGCTGATCGTCAGGTCAAACCCGAGCGGATTGCCGATTGCGTAGACCTTCTGGCCCGTCACCAGCATGCTGCTCGGCACGATCGTGACGGCAGGATAGTGGAAATCGGCAACGCGCAGCTGGCACAGGTCGCGCTGCACGTCGGGATACAGCAGGCGTGCGCCAAAGCTGGCGTTGCCGCGCTTGAGGCTGACCTGCTTGCCGCCGCGCAGCACGTGGCAGTTGGTCACGGCCAGCCCGTCGCCGATCACCACCGCGCTGCCGATGGCCAGCGGCTGGCCGGCGGCGTTGGACACGCGCACCTCCCAGATGCTGGGCGCGACCTTGGCGAACACTTCGGCCGGCTCCAGCGCGGCCACCGGCAACGCGGCCAGTGCCGATGCAGTGGCCACAAACGTGCGGATCATGAAGGCGGTGCGGCGGGTCATTGCGGCGTCAGCAGATCGGAAAGGTCGCTCAGCGTGGTGGAGCCGTCTTCGGAGCGCGTCTTGTCACGCATGAAGGCGACGTCGGCGTCGGTCAGACCGGGGCAGCTTCCGGTGCCCCACGACGGGTTGATGCGGTAGGTGCGATAGCGCGCGTTGATGGCGTGCCACGACCGGCCGTCGTCAGACTCAACCACGCCGGCGCGACACACATGGGCGTTGGTGGGGTAGCTGGCCGTCATCTTGTACTGCTTGCCCGCCTGCGGCACGAACGTCGCCGACACGCCGCAGCGGTAGATGAGCGTGCCCGAGGTGCGGATGAAGCTGGCGCCCAACGCGGTCGGCACACCGGCCAGCACGCGGATCGGCCGCGTCGCATCAGCCGGCTTGAGCGCGGTGCGCGGGTTGCCGCAATACTTTGGGTCATCAAACGCGAGGATGGTGGCATTGGTGCTGGTCAGCGGGCGGACGAAATCCACCGTGGCCGTGTTGGCGCCGGCAGGCGGCTCCGCATAAGGCGCTGCGCAGCCCGTCAGCCACAGCGCGCACCCGATTCCGATGGCCGCAGCAATCGTTTGGCTCCTCATAGCCTGTTCCCCCGCGAGTCTTGTGTTTGGTGTGTTTGTGCGACTGCGCACAAGTGTAACCAAAGGTGGAGCCACCGGAAGACCGGGGCGCCGCGCGGGCGTTGCTTGCGCGCGTCGCGAGTTGGGAAGTCCGCTCAGGCGAGCGCCGCATCGATGCGCGCTTGCGTGCTGCGGCGCGCGCGCTCGAATACCGCCATGTCGCCCATCAGAAACGCCACGTTGGCGTTGGAGCGAAACGATTCGATTTCGAAGACGAGCTGATCGACGTCGACATCGGCGCGCAATTCACCAGCGGCCTGCGCCGCCGTAATCGTCTCGCGAAAACGGGCGCGCACCGACTCGCGATGCCCGCGCACACGGTCCTGGATGGCTCCCGGCCGCGCGCGGTATTCGTAGCTGGCCGCGCAGACGAAGCAACCGCCCGGCGACGCCCCGCCGGCCACGTAGTCGAACCAGCCATCGGTTAGCGCACGCAGGCCGGCGAGCGGGCTTTCCAGCGCTAGCGCCGGCTCGACCACCATCTCGCGGTAATGCACGACGCCCGCATCCAGCGTGGCCAGTTGCAGCGTTTCCTTGTCGCCGAAAAGCACCTGGATGTTGCCCTTGCCCACGCCCGCATCCGTGGCCACGCGACCGATAGTCAGGCCCTCAAGTCCGTCGGTGGAGGCAATGGCGGTGGCGTGCTCCAGCACCTGGGCGCGCGCACGTTCGCCACGCTGGCGGCGGCCGTCGGTTTCGTTCATGGCAATGCCCTATCGATGAGTGGGGACAACGCAATCGGCGCTTGACGTAGGCCAATCGCTCTCTAGTATACGTACGACCGTATATTAATAAACCGAGATCCCCCATGTCAACGGAATCCCTTTCTGCCGCTGGCGTTGCCTCGCCAGCCAAACGGCACTGGCCGGCGCTGGCGGCGCTGCTGACCGGCAACTTCGTCACGATTCTCGACCTGTTCATCGTCAATGTGGCGATTCCGGACATCCGTGCCGGTCTGCACACCAGTTTTGCCGAAATCCAGCTCGTGATGGTCGGTTACAGCGCCGCGTATGCGGTGTTCCTGCTCAACGGCGCCCGCCTGGGCGACCTGTTTGGGCGCAAGCGCATGTTTCTGGCGGGCATGGCGCTGTTCACGCTGGCATCCGCACTGTGCGGTCTGGCGACAACGCCGTGGATGCTGATCGCCATGCGTGTCGGCCAAGGCCTGGGAGCAGCCATTCTGATGCCGCAGGTCATGGCTTCGCTGCGCGTGCTGTTTGACGGCGACGCACGGCGGCGCGCGTTCGGCACCATGGGCGCGGTGCAGGGCGTGGCGGCGTCGGTCTCGCAGATCATCGGCGGCTGGCTGATTGCGCATCCGCTGGCGGCGGAAGTCTCAGGCTGGCGCGCGGTGTTTCTGGTGAACGTGCCGATCGGCGTTGTCGCCATCTTGGCGGCGCGCGCATTCGTGGCGGAATCGCGTGCGCCGGTGGCGGCGCGGTTGGACGTGCATGGCGCCGTGGCAGGCGCGGTGGCATTGGCGATGCTGCTGGTGCCGATCATGCAAGGCCGGGAGTCCGGCTGGCCGTGGTGGTCGTGGGCGGTGCCGCTGGCTTCACTGCTGGTGTTCCGCCATTTTGTGCGCGTAGAGCAAGCGCTGTCGGCGGCGGGCCGCGTCCCCATCATTGAGATGGCGCTGTTCCGCAACCGCAGCTTTGTGCTGGGCGTGCTGGCGATCTTCCTGTTCTACACAGCCATCAGCTCGTACTTCCTGGCGTTGACGATCCTGCTGCAGTTCGGGCGCGGCTTGTCGGCGTTGGCAGCGGGGCTGGTGTTCACGCCGGCGGCCATCGCGTTCTTTACCGGCTCGCTCACAGCGCCCCGCCTGGCTGAACGCATCGGGCAGCGCGCCTTGCTGCTGGGCGTGGCGATCTTCGCGGTGGGCATGGTGGTGCTGGCCGGAATGGCGCAACTGGGCGCCGGCACCGCCTGGCTGATCCTGCCCCTGATGCTCAACGGCTTTGGGCAAGGCATGGTGATTCCGCTGTCGCTCAACACCATCCTGAGCGGCGTGGAGACGGCCCAGGCAGGCATGGGCGCCGGCACCGTCACGACCATGCAGGCCGTCGGCAACGCGGTGGGCGTAACGGTGGTGGGCGTGCTGCTGTTCTCGCTGCTGGGCCAGGTGGAAGGGGCAAATGGGGCGGTGGCGATGGACTCCGCCACGCACGCCGCGCACTACGGCCACGCGTTTGCGCTGGCGACGCTCTACAACGTGGGCGCGACGATACTGTCCTTCGTGCTCTTCTGGCGTGCCTGGCGCCGGCACGCCTGACCCACGCTTACTTGCGCACCCAGCCGCGCCGCACGCACGGAGCCAGCAACACACCATGCAACGCCAGCCCCAAACGGTGCAGCGGCTCCGACAGCGTATGCGCCACGCGCCCACTGCACAGCCATGCGCTCAAGGCTGATACAGCAGCCGCGCCCAGCATGTCGAACGGATAGTGCACGCCCAGGTAGATGCGCGCCCACGCCATCGGCACGCCCAATAGCGCCAGCAATACGCCCACGCGCCGCAGGCGTGCGTGCCACATCAGGCTGAACGCTACGGTCCACAGCGCGGTCAGGTGGTCGCTCGGGAACGACGAATCCGGCGCATGCGGCAGCAGATTGGTGCCCAGGTCAATCGCAAACGGCCTCGGGTGATACCAAAGCAGGCTGAAGCCAACGTTGATCAACAATGCCAGCGCAGCAGCCACGCCGGCCTGCAGTGCCTGGCGCCGCGTGGTCGGCTCGCCCCAGAGCCAAGCGGCCACGAGCGTCAGTGGCACCAGCCAGATCGCGTATTCGGCAAAGGCCATCGCCAGCCAGACGGTGGTGGCCGACGCGTCGGCCGGCGCGTTGATCCAAAGAAACAGCGTGTGATTGAGTGATTCCATACAGCGTCGGCCAACGGCCCAAGTGATTCAACAACGGCGTGAGACCCGGCCCACACTACGAAAGGTTCCCTTCAATTCCCTTGGAACGGGCCTGTGGATAAGCCTAGGCCACCCGACTTAGGCCGGCCGTAGCGATGCCACCAATCCTTGCCTAGGCTTTTCCCGCCGCCGGCCGCTGCCTATGATGTAGGCACACCGACACGCAAGCAGGTCGGATACACACAATCTCGAACCCCGGGGGGTGGATGGAAAGTTTTCTGATTCAGCGAGCCACACGCCAGCAAGCGATGATTGCCGGCGCGATTGCGCTGCTGATCCTGTTGACGCTGGCCGTGGCCGCACCACGTGCAGGCCTGCAATGGCCGGCGATCAACCCGTTCATGCCGATGTGCGCCTTGACGGTGTTCACCACGGCCGGCATTGCCGCGTTTTTGCTGGGCGCGCAGTTCACCGTGACGCGGCAGCCGATGCTGGGCGCACTGAGCGGTGCCTATGCCTTTACCGCGCTGGCCGTGGCGCTGCAATTGCTGACCTTCCCGGGCGTGTTCTCACCCACGGGGTTGTTTGGCGCCCGCCCCACCAGTGCAGCATGGATGTGGGTGTTCTGGCACGGTGGCTTTCCGCTCTTCGTGGTCCTGGCGGTGCTCATGCGTGATCGGCTCTCGCGCGATGCCGTTGCTGACGGACGCGTCGGCCTGTGGGCTTGGCTGCTGATCGGCGGGCCGGTGGTGGTGGGTGTGCTGCTGTGCAGCTTTGCGGTACTGACCAACCTGCCGCCGCCGTTGCACGCCAGCAATGGCGACAACCCCGTGGCGGTCGTCCTGTGGGCCATCAACGCGATTGCGGTGCTCGCCGTGGTGGCCAGCGGCCGCCTGCGTGCGGTGCTCGACGTGTGGCTGGCCATTGCCGCGTTGGCCTGCCTGACCGACACCACCCTCAACCTGCTGAGCACAGACCGCTTTACCGTGGGCTGGTATGTCGCGCGCCTGTTCAGCATGTTCGCGCCTGGGGTGCTGGTCTGCGTGCTGGTGTGGGAGGTGACCGCGCTATACCGGCGGCTGTTCGAGGCGCATGTCTCGCTGCGGCAGGCGTCCATGCATGATGCGCTGACCGGCCTGTACAACCGCACCTACTTCAACGAACGTGTCGACAGCCTGATCAGTGCCGCCCTGCGCAGCGGACAGCCGCTTTCGCTGGTGATGGTCGATGTCGACCACTTCAAGCGCTACAACGATGCGTTCGGCCACCTCAAGGGCGACGCATGCCTTGCAGCCGTGGCCCATGCACTGGCGGGCGTGGTGCGCCGACCGTCAGATTTCATCGCACGCTATGGCGGCGAGGAATTCGTCGTCGTCCTGCCCGAAACCGATGCGACCGAAGCGCAGGCCCTTGCCGAGCGCGCGCGCGAAGCCGTGCTGCGTCTGCGCATCGAAGCCACCGCGCCGTCGCGCTACGTGACCGTCAGCGCCGGCTGCGCCACGTCTGCGCCGGACAACAGCGCCCTCTCCATCGACACGCTGGTCGAAACCGCCGATGCCGCGCTGTACCGCGCCAAGGCAGGCGGACGCAATATGGTGATGAGTGCACAGCCACTGCCGGCCGCGCTCACGTAACGCACGTCAAACGAAGGGGCAGCCATGACGCTCATCCATCGCTGCACCCTTGCCATTGCGCTGGCCCTGCCGCTCCTGTGCCACGCGCAGATCGACACGCAGACGCTGCGCGCCGGCGCCTCGCGCGCGCCGGATCTGACCTTTCCTGACAAGGTGAGCGAACTCGGCATGCTCACCACGCCATCCATGGCGCTCTACAAACCCGCTGGCGATGGCCCCTTCCCGGCGCTCGTGCTGCAGCACCAGTGCAGCGGCCTGGGTCATGGCAAGCGGCAGAACCAGGCCATGCTCGAATGGGCCCGCCGCGCGGTACGCCATGGCTATGTGGCATTGCTGATCGACAGCCTCGGCCCACGCGGTGTTGAATCGGTGTGCATGGGCCCGCAAGGCGGCGTGACGCCCATGCGTGGCGTGCGCGATGCGCTGCAGGCCGCCGCGTATCTCGGTCGATTCGATTTCGTCGACAAGGCCCGCATTGCCCACGCCGGCTATTCCTGGGGCGCGATGATGGGCCTCGGGCTGAGCAGCAAGCACTGGGCAGAAGCCCTGGGGGACGGCACGCGCTTCGCAGCCGCCGTCGCGTTCTACCCTGTGTGCTCAGGTCTCAAGCTGCGCAACGGCACCCCGCTCGACATCCTCAACCCCGACATCGACCGCCCCCTGCTCGTGCTGATGGGTGAAGCCGACACTGAAGGCCCCGCCGCAGACTGCGTCTCCAGGTTGCAGGCCGCCAAGGACGCTGGTGCGCCCGTGCAGTGGCACGTCTATCCCGACACCACGCACTGCTGGGACTGCCAGCACCTGAACAACTTCAGCAAGACCGACGTGCGCGGCCATCAGGTCGTCTATCACTACAGCCCGCAGGCCACAGAAGACTCAGAACGCCGTATGTTCGAGTTTCTTGATCAAGCACTGCAGATGAAGCGCCCATGAGCATTTGGCTCGCCCGTCTTTGCTGTCTTCTTTATTTCTTCTGTATATAAAAATAGTAGTAGTAGATAACGGTGGATCGTTTCTGTGGATAGCTGCAGAAAACGCTTTTGCGTCAACTGCTTGCGAAATGCACAACCCATCGGACAGCGTGTGGCGTGGCGTGGATGACTCGTGCAGAGTGCGCCCCACCCTCTCGGCAGACACCAAAGTTATCCCTCTGCTGTGGACAACCTGACCCCGGAGAGCCAACACAGTTGTCCCTGAAGTTCTTCACGTGCTTATCCACAGAAACAATCGTGCTCATGCTGCCGGTTACTTCGTCGGCCCTCGCCCCACCCGAGCCGGAAAAGATTCCACCAGCCAGTCAATGAACACTCTCAGGCGGTGCGTGACGTGGCGTGTCTGCGGATAGACGACATGGAACGGGTAAGGCGCCGGCCGCCACGGCTTGAGGATCTCCACCAGAGCGCCGTCGTTGATCGCCGCTTCAGCCGCATAACCAAAGGTCTGCACGATGCCCAGGCCCGCCAGACAGGCGGCCAGATGCGCATTGCTCTCGTTCACGCCGATGCGATGCTCGACCTTGATCTCGGTCTTTTCACCGTCGCGCTCAAAGCGGAATGGAACCGACCGCCCCGTCTGGCTGAGCACGTAGCTCACCAGCCGGTGGCCATTCTTGAGTTCATCGGGATAAGCCGGCGTGCCGTATTGCTTGAGGTATCCCGGGGTGGCGCAGGTGATCAGCGGCGCGTTGCCCAGGTGGCGTGCGACCAGGGACGAGTTGTCCAAGGGGCCACCACGAATGACGCAGTCGACGTTGTCCGCAATCAGATCTACCGAGCGGTCTGACACGCCCAGGTCGATCCTGATCTCGGGGTAGCGCGCCACGAATTCCGGCAGCAGAGGAATGAGCACGTCGCGCGCCGTCGAGCCGCCGACATCGATGCGCAAGGACCCGCGCGGCCGCCCGCGTGCGAGGCTGAACGAGGCGTCGATGTCTTCCAGGTCGCGCAGGATGCGCGTGCTCTTGGCGTAGTAATCCTGCCCTTCCGGCGTCACCGTCACGCGCCGTGTCGTCCGCTGCAGCAGGCGCACACCCAGGTGGGCCTCCAGTTCCTGCACCTGCTTGCTGACCGTGGCAATGGGCATGTCGAGCGAATCGGCCGCCCGCGTAAAGCTGCCAGCCTCCACCACGCGTGCAAAGGAACGCATTGCCAATAGTTGATCCATTCGAGTGCCCTTGTGCTTGATCGTGCAGCCGCCAATTATCCACAGTTGTGGATAGTAATTCTGTTTGCAGTGCTTTTTCGAAAAGTCTCTGGGCCCTACAGTGCCTCCATGCCCAACGCGACGGGGCCACGCAGAGCAAGGCTCCCGCCGCGAGGTCATTCATCCAAACCTGAAATCACGACATGGAGCACATCATGAGCAAGCAACTGGAAGGCAAGATCGCCCTCGTCACGGGTGGCAGCAGCGGCATCGGCCTTGGCGCCGCCAAGGAACTCGCGGCCCAAGGCGCGCGCGTGTTCATTACCGGCCGCCGTCAGGCTGAACTCGACGCCGCCGTCGCAGAGATCGGCGCCGGGGCCACCGCATTGCGGGCCGATGCGTCGGTGCTGTCCGACCTCGACGCCGTCTATGCCCAGATCGCCAAGGTGGCCGGCAAGCTCGACATCCTGTTCGCCAATGCCGGCGGCGGCGACATGATGCCGCTGGGCGCCATCACCGAAGAGCATTTCGACCGGATTTTCGGCACCAACGTGCGCGGCGTGCTGTTCACGGTGCAGAAGGCACTGCCGCTGCTGACCGACGGCGCATCGATCATCCTCACGTCGTCCACGGTTTCCGTTCAGGGCACGGCCAACTTCAGCGTCTACAGCGCCAGCAAGGCGGCGGTGCGCAACTTCGCCCGCTCATGGGTGATGGATCTGAAGGATCGCGGTATCCGCGTGAATGTGGTGAGCCCCGGCCCGATTCGTACGCCGGGCCTTGGCGGCCTCGCATCGGATGAAACGCGCCAGGGGCTGTTCGACTTCCTCGCCGCTCAGGTGCCGCTGGGCCGCCTGGGGGAGCCGGCCGAAGTGGGCAAGGCCGTCGCGTTTCTTGCCTCGGATGCGGCAAGCTTTATCAATGGCATCGAGCTGTTTGTTGATGGCGGGATGGCTCAGGTTTGAGCGGCGGTAGCCGGAAGCGGCTACCAACCTCCAGGCCGCCTGCGTACAAATTGCAAAGCGAATGCTGAACAGCATGCGATGCGTGCGGGCAGCCAATCCTTGGCCAGGCACTTCTGGCGCCTCATCGCAGTGGCCATGCCTGCTTTGATTGCTGTCGCCGGGCAGCATATTCTTATGCAGATGCACGGGAAGCGACTTCCAACAGGTTTGCCTTGGGTGCTCGAACCCGTTGCGATGAGGGCTTGGTATGGATACCAACGCAGGCAGATTGCGAAGACTGGGAAGCGATGCACCGATCGCTCACGTGCCCGTGGAGGAGCGTTATCGCACCTTGGTGGACGCGATACAGGACTATGCAATCTTCCTGTTGGATCCGACAGGTCACATTGCCAGTTGGAATGCCGGTGCTGAACGCATCAAGGGCTATCGCGCCGACGAAATCATCGGCCAGCACTTCTCGGTTTTCTATCCAGCCGAGGCAATTGTGCAGAACTATCCGAGCGAAGAACTCAAGCGTGCCGCAGCGCTTGGCCGCTGGGAAGACGAAGGGTGGCGCATACGCAAAGGCGGCTCGCGATTCTGGGCCAACGTGGTGATCACGGCTCTGCGAGATGAGGACGGCGACCTGATCGGCTTTGCCAAAGTCACCCGGGACCTGACCGAGCGAGAGCGACTCAAGCAACTTGAGTACGCGAGCGAGCTGGCAGCCCGCGTCGAAGCCACTCGCGAAGAAGAAAAGAAGCGTATTGCGCGCGAGCTTCATGACGACCTCGGGCAGCAATTGACGGCGCTGAAGATGATCATCACCGGCCTGCTTGCCGATGAAGGCAGCACGCCAGAAGCCCGGGCATATGCGCGCGAAAGAACACGGACAATGAGCAATGCCATCGACCACGCGCTGGCGTCGGTCCGCCGTCTTGCCGCCGGCCTGCGGCCGACCATGCTCGACGATCTGGGGCTGCTCCCCGCACTCGACTGGCTTGTCACCGATTTCGGACAACATACCGGACTACGGGTCGCGCTGAATTGCAACACGCATAGGGTGGCGTTCAACGACACCGCCTCCACCGCGCTGTTCAGGATCGTGCAAGAAGGTCTGACCAATGTTGCCCGGCATGCGACGTCGGCAACGGAGGTGGTGATCGACCTCCGATGCGACCGGTCGAGTTGCGAGCTGACGATTCTCAACGATGGAGCCGTCGTCACACGCTTAGCCGAACCGGCCGCCGGGCGTCCGCGGTCATCGGGAATCGCGGGCATTCGTGACCGCGTGCGCCGCCTGGGCGGGACTTTCGCAGCGGGACCGCTTTCACAAGGCGGGTACCGCATCCAGCTTTCGATTCCGCGAAAAGCGGTTGAACTGGATTTACCACTTGGTCAGTAAGGCGCTTCCACCCGCCGAATAGAAAGCCCGCCGGTTACGAGCGCGGCTTCCCCACGAGCGCAATGCGGACGCCGTCTAGCGTTACCGTCTGCCGCGCACTATGACTGGAATCATCTCGCGCGGTTTGGTGCCGGCGACGCGCATCCATGGCATTGCCGCGGCAGCCATGAGCGGCGACGCAATGTTCGGCGCCCCCCCCCCGAGACCGTGCGGTATCGGAACCGGAAGGCATTCATTGATCGGCGCTACCAGGCATCGATGCACGTAAGCAGGAGAGAACATCATGGTGCGAACCGTCAGCGCTCGTCGTTCTGTGATCAAGGCCGCGACGTACCGAATCGTGATCATGTGCCTGGACTTCGGCACTCTTTATCTGCTGACTGGCACGGTTCACCTGGCAGTCGGTTTCATGATCGCCAGCAATATCTATACGTCGATCGCCTACTTTGCCCACGAACGCATATGGGCTCGCATCAAGTGGGGAATTTTCGAAACGTAAATGGGCGGCCGTCCTTCGACAGGACCAGAGAACAGCGACGGATTCGAAGATACGAACCCCACGGGCAGTGCGACGCAGAATGCCCGCGCCGTCCGCACAGCGTGCAATAGTCGTCCATGACAATGTCCTTTATCGAGAGCCGGGTGCCACCAGGTTCAGTATCGGAGGGGCGCCCGGCCGTCGCTATCAGGGGACGCCAATTGTCTTGTCCGGGCGCGCCCTTGTTTCTGTAGGTCAATACACAGGCGCTGTCAGTGCAGGCTGACAGCATTCGGCGCCCCGATTGTCGAGCGGAACGCGTCGCAGCCGCTCTGGCAGAGCCGGCTCAGGCTGAGCGCGCCAACCAGATCTTTTTGCGGTTCAGCAGCAGCGGAATGACGCCGATGGCAATGCCTCCCATCCCCACGACGTTGGTAACCCAGTCGAAGGTCGGGATGCTGTAGAGCGCGATGAAGAACAGGAAGAGCCCGCTTGCCACCGGCCAGATGACATGGGTGATCGCGACCCACGGCCCCTGCATCAGCACCTTGCGGTAATACCAGCCGCAGGCAAGGCCGGTGAGCCCCAGGTAGAAGCAAATCTGGAAGCCGATGGCGGTAATCGAATCCTGCAGGATGACGTTGATCGTCGGCAGATAAGACGACATGAACAGCAGTACGAGCCCGGTGATCCAGATGAAGAAGATGGCGATGTGGGGCGTGCGCCAAACCGGATGCAGACGCGCATAGCGCGCGTGGAGTGCACCGTCGCGGCTTTTGGCAAACAGCGTGCGCGTGAACTGCAACATCTGGGTTTCAACCGTTCCCACCGTGCTCAGCAATACCGCAACGATCGCGACGTAGCCCCAGGTCGGTCCAAACAACTTCTCAGCAATGGCAAAAATGATGTTCGTGTTGTAGTGCTGAATCTCAGCATCGGACAGGCCCAGCTGCGTAATGACGATGAAGATGAGGAAGAACGCCATCAAGAACACCATCGACCAGAACGCGGCCCGACCAGGTGTGTGGTTCGCGTCCCGCGTCTCTTCGCTGAGGTTCATCGTCACGTCCCAGCCGTAAAAGAAGAAGATCGCAACCAACGCGCCGTTGGCGAACATCTTGGGCGTAAACGCGAAAGGCCAGAACCAGACCCACGAGAACGGATGCGCTGGCGTATGCGGGAACACGATGAAACTCGCCACGATGATCACCAGCAGGATAACGCCCTCGACAATCGTCATCAGCACCTGCACATAGCTGGTGAGTTTGATGCCCTTGACGACCACCGCGCTGACAATTGTGAGCCATGCCGCAGCGATCAGCGTCACGTAATGCACGTTGTTCATCATGGGCCGATCAAAGATGAGCAGCGTGGCATTTGCCGCCGGAATCATGGCGGACACCATGAACACGCAGCACAACACCAGAAGCGCCCAGCCAGCAAGAAAGCCGAGCGCACGCCCGAACACCATGCTCACCCACGAATACGAGGTGCCGGCACTCGCCAGGGCGCGGTTCATGTTGATGAACGCGTAAGCGATGCCAAACATGATGAGCCCGCACACCAGGATGCTCGCCGGCGATTGCGTGCCAGCCGTCCCGATGATGGTGGAAGTCGTAATCTCGATGCTGTAGGCCGGTGCCGTGCCGGCAATCCCCATGATTACCGATTCGACGACACCCAGGGAATCGGCATTGAGCTTGGCTGGTTGGTCCATGGGGTAGGCGACTCCGGGTCGACATTGGGCAATAGACCGATTTTTACCCTGTGCCGGATGTGCGGGCAATAGGGGCCTCTCTGGACCGGGTCAGTGCTTGGACGGGGCCCCGCAAGCCTTCGGCGATAGGGCGAGGTGGCACGCGTTTGCGCATGTGTTCTTCGTCCAGCACCCAATGGGCCTCTTGAAATTTCTGCCCGCTTCCCTATTTTAGGTTTCGTCAATGCAGTCGCGGTTCTCGCGCTGCGTGTTTCGATTTGTTTGTCAGTGGCCCGCCACGGATCGATGAACTGGAGCGCGTAGTTCGGTTCAGTCTCCGTGCGGGCCCTTCAGGAGCCAGCCATGAGCGATCTGTTTTTTGGCACCGATCTGCTGGGCGAATTCGATCGCCTGCAACGGCAGATGGCCACGCTTTTTGCGGGGGCACCCGCCAGCCTGCGCGCAACGCGCATCGGTACCTTTCCTCCCGTCAACATTGGCAGCACCGATGACTCGGTAGAGATCGTCGCGTTCGCCCCGGGGCTCGACCCCGCGCAGATCGATGTCTCGATCGACAAGGGGCTGCTGACGATCAGCGGCGAGCGCAAGCGCCCCGATTTCGAACTCACCGACGAGACGCGCGTGTATGCCGACGAACGCTTCACGGGCGCCTTCCGTCGTGTGATTGAGCTGCCACAGGACGTCGACCCAGACAAAGTCAGCGCCCGGTACGTCAACGGCTGCCTGACCATCAGCGTGGGCAAGTCGGAGGCATCGAAGCCGCGTCAGATCAGGGTGCAAGGCTAAGCCGCACCTGCGCAAGCATGAAGGAGCACATCATGAATGACACCACCCAATTGGCGACCCATGCGCAGCCAGGTAAGGCGGCGGTTGCAAAGCAGACGGCCGAACAGGCGGCCGCGCGACAGACCCACATGGCGCCTCCCGTCGACATCTTCGAGAACCGCCAGGGCATCACGCTGTATGCGGATCTGCCGGGCGTGCCGCGCGAGAAGCTCGATGTTCGCGTGCAGGATGGCACGCTCACCGTCGATGCCGAATTGATGGTGCCCACGCCACCCGGACTGCGTCTGCAGCACGGCGAAGTTCGGCACCCGCATTTCTCGCGCACCTTTGTGCTGAGCCCTGACTTCGATGCCTCGCGCATCGACGCTCAACTGCGCGACGGGGTGCTCAAGCTGACGATCCCACGCCGCGATGAAGCCAAACCGCGGCGTATCGAAGTGCAGGCCGGCTGATCCCCTCACCGACCGTTGTTTTGCCATGCAAGCGGGCGCGCGCCTTGCGCGCCTGCATTTGGCACCGTGCCCCCTGGTTACGGTTGTTTGTCACTAGGAGACAAAGATGCTGAGTGCACACGAATTTGCCACCTTGATGCTGGTCAGTCAGTCACCAGAGCAGGTGGATATGAATCGCGCTGAATTGGATTCGTTACTGGAGCGGCAATTGGTGATGTTGGAGCGCTCGGCAGAAGGACATCGCCGCCGCGCGCGTTTGACTGATACCGGCCGTTCGGTGCTCCAAGCCATCAACGCCGTTGATCGTCAGTAGCACGGCAGGTTCGCGGGCAGCAGAACAGCAGGCTCGCTGGGGGCCTGCATTCTTCAGGCCGTCGAGGCCCCTGGCAGAGTAGGCCCGCGTTTTACACCACGGAAGAGAATGAGTGCCACGCCGAGCATGATTCCAATGTCTGCGACGTTGAATACACCCGTTCGCAACTGCCCGATGCCTATGTTCAGAAAATCAAAAACCCGGCCATCGTAGACACAACGATCGAACAGGTTGCTGAGCCCTCCACCCAGAATGCAAGCTGCCGCAATGACTTCGGTACGGCCGAGCCTGGGTGAACGCAACAGCCACACGAACAGGCCGACCAGAATCGCCAGAACGCCATAGATGAAAACGATATTGCGAGTCGCATCGGACATTCCCGCCCCGAGGCTTAGGAACGCGCCGTGGTTATAGGTGGGTAGAACGAGAAGGCTTCCTGAAAGCAATGACACGACTTCGCCGGGCGTCAATATTTGCTTGAATATGGCCTTCGTCGCCTGGTCGATGATGATCCAGGCGAGCGCGCCAAGCAGCGCAGTGGCAACTCTTTGTTTCGTCGTCATTCGAGAGGTCATCTGTAGGCGGGCCCCCATTCTAGTCAGAGTTGGATGCTGCGAGCGGGTGCTCGGGGGTTGTCAACGACCGCGATGACGGTATCGACCCGCCGCCTTTGGCCGCCAGGGGCCGCCAGTTCCGAACGACTTAGACTGGCTACGCATATTTGTCGCCCACCGTACTGCGAATCGGATGGGTGTCGTAGACGATGATCATTCGCTCAATGAGCCCATTGTCGTCAAATTCAAAAACATCGACGCACTCAAAGCGCACTGCCGTCCCATCTTTGAGCCCCCAGTCATAGATGAAGTAACCGGTCGCACGTCGGGCGCCCATCGTGCTGACGCAGATGTCGATTGGCGTGATTTTGCTTTCACCAGATGCCGCATCGACCCTCGCAAAGAACGGCGCGGGGTGCACCCACCCGAGAAACGGCGAGAAGATCTGGGCATCCGGCGTGAACAACGTACAGATCGCCGCGACATCGCCGCGCTCCAATTCCCTGAGATAGTTGCGAACCTGCCGCGTGTATAGTGCTTCCGACGATGAGGCCATGTTCATTCTCCGGTCATTCGTTGACAACTCCGCGCGCTCGTGCGGTCGCGCGCTAGATGCATGCACGATATCGATGCACCGATGTCCGAACAATCGAAAAATCCGCAACCCGGGTATGCAGCCCATGCATACCCCTTGGCCGATCTGACGCGGGCACTGCCGCCGCTGGCAGCGTTCCAGTCATTCGTCGCCGCGGCGCAACTCGGGAGCATCAGCAAAGCCGCAGATCATCTGTGTCGAACACAGGGCGCGGTGAGCCGTCAGATCCAGCAACTGGAATCGCACTACCGGTGTGCAGTTTTTGTGCGCCACGCTTCAGGACTCACACTGACGGCGGAAGGAAGCGAACTGCTGACCGTAGCCGTCAGCATCCTCACGCAACTGGTTCAACACGCAGACATCCACGCCAAGACAGCGTCCGTCGTCACTCTGCGGGTGCCATCCACGTTTGCGATTCGTTGGTTGCTGCCGCGGCTGGCAGACATCAATGACGCCTTGCCTGGAACAGAACTGCGCATCTCCACATCGGCCGACGACACGCCGGATTTCACTACGCCTGACGTCGATGCCATCGTCGTTCGGGGAACCGGCCAGTGGGCGGGTATGGATGCGGTTCCATTGTTTGCCGAGCAACTCACACCGATGTGCACCAGCGAGATAGCTGCATCGCTTGGATCGCCGGCCGATCTTGCTCATGTCACCTTGCTCCATCCCGGACAGAGCCGCGAGGAGTGGCGGTGCTGGCTGGAAAGCGTTGGGGCACCTCACATCGACGCAGACCGTGGGCTCGTTTTCGATACCCTCGAGTTGACGCTCACCGCTGCGGCGGCGAGGCATGGCGTTGCAATAGGTGACCCGCGGATGGCGAGAGACCGCCTGCGGGCGGGGACGTTGGTCACGCCTTTTATCGACGTGGCGAAAAACGGCTTGTCGTACTTCGTCGTCTATCCATCCCAACGAGCCGCCCAGTCCAAGATCCGCGCCCTCGCCGACGTCTTGTCTCGGCTTGCGCAGAAAGACTGATTGCTGTCGAGGAAAGCAGCCCTGTACTGCAACGTGTCGTTGCCGCATCTGCATGCCGTCTGACAAAAAAAAGGCCCCGGCCGGGACGGGTGGCCGAGGCGAGCTAGGACTGCATGGACGACTAGGGAGAGGGAGGAGCCTCCCCTTAATTTTCCAGGGGCGGAGTCTATGGAAGGGGCCCTGCCGAGGCAATTCAACAATTCTCAGCGGAAACGCGCCCCTCCCGGCCTGCTCAATGTGCTTGCCGGCGTGCCCGCAACGCGTGCAGCACTGCATCAAGCCAGCGAAGAACTGAAGGCGCGGTTGAGGTCATCGGCTGGGCGGGTTGTCACCGCCCATGCGCCATTGCAAACGACGAGGAGCAGCGCGTAGGCCGGCTCACAGCTCAGGACAGAAACCCCGCGTTACGCAATGCTTCCTCGGCGGCCTCGTGGTCCTGGGCAGCGCTGCCACCGGAGATGCCGATGCCGCCCACCAGGCGCCCTTCGTAAAAGATCGGCACGCCACCGCCCACCGGCATCAGGCGCGGATGGTGCGCCAGCGGGGCAACGGCAGGCTCGGCCATGTACTGGTTCCATTGATGCGTGGCCATGCCGAACGATGCTGCGGTCCATGCCTTGTTGATGGCGACGTCAGCGGTCAGGAACGGCGCGGCGTCCGCACGCTCGAACGCGCGCAGGTGCCCTCCTGCATCGGTAATGGCAATGGTGGCGGCAAACCCGCGCGCTGCGCTGGCGCGACGCGCCTGCGCCAGCAAGGCTTGCGCGGCTTCCAGACTGATCGTTGCCGTGGGGACGATGGGGGATGTCATGGTGAGGCTCCTTCTCAGATGTCTGCAGGGTTCAGGCGTTGGCGACAACGACTTTGCCGATCATGTTTCCGGCTTCGACCAGCGCATGCGCCTTGATCAAGCTCGCGGCGTTGATGCCATCGATGCGCTGCGTCAAGGTGTGCTTGATGTCCCCGCGATCGACCAGTTCGGCCACGCGCCGCAGCAAGGCGTGTTGTCGGGCGATGGTGGCGGTGGTGAACATGGCGCGCGTGAACATCAGTTCCCAGTGAATCGAAATGGATTTCCCCTTGAACGGGCCGATGTCCAGATCCGCCGGGTCGTCGATGAGGGCGAATTGCCCCTCGGGGCGCAGCACTGCGGCGATCTGCGGTACGTGAGCGGCGCTCTGGTTCAGCCCGGCCACATGCGTGACGTGTTCAATGCCAAGCGCTGCCAGTTGCGGTGCCCACGGTTCACGATGATCGATGACGTGGTGCGCGCCGTGCGCCAGCACCCATTCACGGGTTTCCGGCCGCGAGGCCGTGCCGATCACGGTCATCCCCGTCAGCGCGCGCGCCAGTTGGGTCAGGATGGAACCGACGCCGCCTGCAGCTCCGGTCACCAGCAGCACGTTGTTCTCGGTCGGGTCGGCAGCCTGGACGCGCAGACGATCAAACAGCAGTTCCCACGCAGTGATTGCCGTCAGCGGCAGCGATGCGGCTTGCGCAAAATCCAGCGATGCCGGCATGGGGCCGACGATGCGTTCGTCGACGGCATGCAGTTCGCTGTTGGTGCCAGGCCGCGTGATGTCGCCGGCATACCAGACACGGTCACCTGGCTTGAAGCGCGTGGCCAACGGGCCGGCAGCGCGGACGATGCCCGCTGCATCCCAGCCGGCAATGCGCGCCTGCCCTTCTGGGATGTCTCCGCCCCGCCGGATCTTGGTATCGACCGGGTTGACCGACACCGCTTTGACTTCCACCAGCAGGTCGTGATCGCGAAGCGCAGGCGTCGGCAACTCGATGTCTTGCAGCGCCTGCGGATGGCTGATGGGGTGGTTCTGATAGAAACCGATGGCTTTCATGCACGTTCTCCAGAGAGTGAATGAGGGCCATGCTATCTTTCAGCGATATGCGGATAAACGGGCGGCATGCCCAAACACTTTCGGCATTTCAATGAAAATCATCCGCCTCGATGACGTGCAAATCTTCGTGCACACGGCTGACGCCGGCAGCTTCTCGGAGGCGGCACGCCAACTGAACATCGCACCTGCGCAGGCAAGCGCATCTGTGCAGCGGCTGGAAAAGGCGCTGGACGCCCGCCTGTTCACACGTTCCACGCGCAGCATGCAACTGTCAGAAGCTGGAGAGCGCTACCTGCCGCATGCGCGCGTCATGCTGGGCGCGCGGGAACAAGGCGAACAGGCGCTGGCCGGTGGCCGGGAAGCACTCTCCGGCCCGCTGCGGCTATCGGCTCCGTCCGATTTCGGAAGAAACCTGCTGCTGCCGTGGCTCGACGATTTTCAGCACCAGCACCCCGGCTTATCGGTGCACCTGAAGTTGAGCGACCGTGCGGCCGACCTCATCCGCCAGCCGCTGGACTTTGCCGTGCGCTACGGGGCGCTGCCCGATTCCTCCCTGCTGGCCATCAAACTGCTCGACAACAACCGGCGTGCGTTATGCGCGGCGCCGTCGTACATCGAACGACACGGCGCGCCGACCAAGGTGGATGACCTGCGGCGACACAACTGCCTTCGGTATATCTGGAGCGAGCAAGTCCACGAACGCTGGCGCTTCACGCTACCCGGCGGCGAGCGCACCGTGGCAGTCACAGGAAATCGCGTCAGCGACGATGCCGATGCGGTGCGCCGCTGGGCCATCGCAGGCGAAGGCCTGCTCTATAAATCGCGACTGGACCTCATCGATGATTTGAAGGCCGGCCGATTGGTCGAGATCTTTCCGCAGGAATATGGCGAGCCCGCGCCGCTGCATTTGATTTGCGCCCACCGTGCGCAACTCACACCCGCCATCAAAGCGCTGAGTGCATTCCTGCGCGAACGCTGTATGGCCCTGCTCGCAAGCTACTCGTCGCAAGGTTCGCCATCCGAGTAACTCGGCGGCAACCGACTCTGGCTGAATCCTCTTCGACCTCTTCGACCTGATCGACTGGTCCGCCGCTCCCCCTCTTTGAGCGCGCAAACGTACAACCGTTGCGCCGCCTCTCTCTGCAGGCACGCCCGTGCCTTGTGGCACTCGAAATAAGTTGATCCGTATCAGGCGAATGCCGCCGGAAGGTTTGACAGCTGCGGCCATAGCGCCTTTCATGGTCGTACGTGCTGGTGAAAAAACCGAAAAAAACATTGGGGAGGGACACCATGCGACGTCTCATTACTGCGCTCCGTGCGCTCGCGGGGCTGCTGATCGGTGCGCTTGTGGCGTGGTCGGGACAAGCCAGTGCGGTACCGGCTTTCGCGCGTCAGACCGGGATGGCATGCATGGCGTGCCACGTCAGCTTTCCTGAACTGACCCCCTTCGGCCGCTTCTTCAAGATGACCGGCTATACGCTGGCCAACAACAAGACGATTCCGCTCTCGGGCATGGTGCAGATTTCGCGCACCAACACGCGGACGATCGATCAGGACAACTTCGACTTCGTGCGCAACGGAGACACGGTGCCGCAGCAGGTAAGCCTGTTCTATGCGGGGCGCATTGCGGGGCCCGTGGGTGCCTTCGCTCAGTGGACGTACGACGGTATTGCGCACCACAGCGCGCTGGACAACACCGATATCCGCGCCGCATGGCACCTCACGCGCGAGGACGTCGAGTTCATCTACGGCGTCACGGTCAACAACAACCCGACGGTGTCTGACGTGTGGAACAGCACGCCGGCATTCGGGTATCCCTATGCCGCTCCCAGCATCGGCGTGCCTCCCCTGGCGGGCACCCTTGTCGACGGTGGTTTGGCGCAGCAGGTGGTAGGCGCCAGCGCATACGCATTCTGGCAACGCCATATCTACGCAGAACTGGGCGCCTATCGGACTGCCGATCAGGCCTTCTCTGTGTTCCGCGCTGGGCAGGACACCGCAACCCCGGGCGGCGTTGCGCGCTTGAGCGGCGCGAACCCGTACTGGCGTCTGGCATACAACCAGGAATGGGGCTCGCATTCGGTCATGTTTGGCACGTTCGGGTTGCTGGCCAACCGGTACCCCGACAACACCATGCCGGGCACACCAACCGATCGCTTCAAAGACTATGCGCTCGACGCGCAGTACCAGTACTTGACCATGACCCATGCGTTCACGGCGCAGATGGCATGGATCCACGAGCAACAGAACTGGCGGGCGAGCTTCCCGAGCGGTGGCATCGGCGCGGGCCCCACTCCGGCCAACCCAACCGATCATCTCGATACCTTCAAAGCCAAAGCGTCGTACTACTACCAGCGCAAGTACGGGGGGTCGGTCGCGTACTTTTCAACAACAGGCAACGCAGACCCCGGCCTGTACGCCCAAGCGCCTGTGACCGGTAGCGCCAACGGGCGACCAGACACGCAAGGCGTGATCCTGGAGCTGGACTATTTACCGCATCCGCAGATCAGGCTCGCGTTGCAGTACACGTGGTTCCTGAAGTTCAACGGCGCCCATGCCAATTACGACGGCAACGGCAGAAACGCGGTCGACAACAACACGATTTACCTGCTTGGCTGGTTCATGTTCTAGCCGTAGGTCACGCGCGAAGATGCGAGGGGGGAGAACGCCATGAAAGGATTCCATCAGCCCAGGCGAGTCTGGCTGACCGCGCTGGCAGCGTTGGCGATGATCGGCTGGTCGAACATGGCGGGCGCGCAAGATGGCGAGAAGCTTGCCGCGCAGTTGTGTTCTTCGTGCCATGGGGTGCACGGCAAGAGCGAAGCGCCGATGTTTCCGCGCCTGGACGCACAGGTACCGCAGTACCTGGAAGCGCAGTTGAAAGGCTTCCGCACCCGTGGCCGCGGTGAGACCGATGCACAGGCCTTCATGTGGGGTATTGCATCGCAGCTGGACGACGCAACCATTGCGTCCCTGGCCGAATACTATGCGCGGCAGACTGCACCTGCCGGCCCTGCGGGTGACCCGGCACTGATGGCGCGCGGCAAAGAGATTTTCGAGCACGGCCTGCCTGCGGAAGGCGTACCAGCATGCGCGTCGTGTCATGGGGCGCAAGCGCAGGGCAACGCAACGTTCCCGAGGCTGGCGGGCCAGCATGACGCCTATCTCTTACGGCAGATTGCGGTGTTCAAGAACGGCACGCGCGCCAACGCTCCCGTGATGAGCGCCGTTGCACACACGCTGTCGGACGACCAAGCGAAAGCGGTTGCTGCGTTTTTGCAGGCTCAGTAGCAGGGTGCAGAACCAACCTGGCCTAGGTACTCACCAGCCGACCCCGTGCATGCAGCGAAATCTCGTTGGCCACGATCTGCTCAAGCTCCGGCCACGTCACGGGCAACGGTACAAACACACTGTTATTGTTGTCCGACGAGACGCACAGCTTGATGTGGCTGACGTGGTTGTCCACACCACACCCAACACGAAGGATGCGCGTGGTCGCCCCCGGGTGCCACACCACGTTGCCGAGGAAGTACGTGAGAGCGCCGCCCCGCTCCACTGGGTCGGTGACCAAATCGAACGTGCTGCTCAGGAATGTATGAAGCTCGTCGATCGTCATGTCTGAACGTAGTCCCCGCAGTTCGTCAGCATCCTTCCATCCTCTGCAGTGGTTTGCTTTTTTTTTGAGCGTACCGAGAACGTGCGTTTCTGGCGGGCCATCCCCAAGACCGGCCAGTTCACGGCACAACAGCGCATCGACGGCGCGCCCGCGCGCTGACTGACTTTGCGCGGGGCGTCGGTGCAGATTTCGGATTTGATTGAGGCGGGGGTGTAGGCGTTGCGCTGGGTCTCGCATCGCCGGCCGGGTTGGCGGCGGCGGTGCGGGCCAATGAGGCTGGCCGCTATTGGCCGATAGACATCATCCGGCCCATGGCTGCTCCTCGCGCGCAAAGTTGGGGATTCACGGCGATCTGGCAGAGGCATCAAACGCAGAGTTGGCGAGATGTCTGACCGTCAAATCAACGAATGCAGACAAGCGGTTAAGCCGCCTCAAGTCGCGGTGGTAGCCCATCCAGATCTCGCGATGCGGCGGTTCCACGTCCAGCTCCAGCCGGCGGATACCGAGGGTCTGGTCACCCAGCGGGCGCGGCAGCACCGCAATGCCCATTCCCATCGCGCACATCTGCGCTTTGACGTTCCGGTTGTTCGAATGCAGCGCCACGCCTGCGTTCGGGAACATTTCTCTCAGCCATGCCGTGTCCGGAAACGACCCGCTTAATACATCCGGCGTGATCAGCCGATATCCGCTGCCGTCGCCAGCGATCGGGGCGGGCCCGGTGGCAGACACATAGACGCCATAGCGCATCTGGAGCAACCGCCGCTGGACGATGTCCTGCTCCTCGAACGGGACAATGCGAAACGCTACATCAGCCTCCCGTTGCGCCAGATTGAACAGGCGCGTTCCGGTGAGCACCTCGATCTGGACTTGGGGATATTTGGTCGCATACGCCGCCAGCACCGGAGGCAACACGTAGGCGCCGAACCAGTCGGCGGAGGTCACACGTAGCGTGCCGTCGAGCGCTTGTTGCTTCCCGGCCAGTCTCCGCTCCATCGCCAGCGCGCCCTCTTCGATCTGCTCGGCAAGAGGAAGCACGCCCATCCCTTCTTCTGTCAGAACGAAACCGTCGGCCGTCCGTTGGAACAGCACCTGCCCTGTGGCCTCTTCCAAAGCGCGCAATCGCCGGCCCACGGTCGGGTGGCTCACGCGCAGAGCCCGTGCAGCGGCACCGAGCGTGCCCGTGCGGGCGACAGCAAGAAAGATCCTCACATCACTCCACTCCATGCCACCCCTTACAAAACTGAACGGACAGTGTTCATTATATTCAGTTGATGAACAGTATCGAACGTTGCGAGACTACGCTCCATCGCATGCCGAACGATCGGCTGCAGTCAACGGCCCGGTTGGCTCCGTTCGAGCTGGGGGCCTGACTTCTGGAGAAAGCAACGCAAATGGAAATCGGAATCATCGGCCTTGGTGCGATGGGCCGGGAAATCGCACGCAACCTGGCTGCGGCCGGCCACAAGGTTGTCGCATGGAATCGCTCAGGCGGGAGCGTCGCAGGCTTGCGAATGGTGGATACGCCAATGCAGGCATTGCAAGCCGACATGGCATTGACCATGTTGTCCGACGACTCTGCCATTCGCAGCGTGCTGATGGAAGGCGATCTGCTGGCGCAGGCAAGGCCTGGCTTGGTGCATGTGGTGGCGTCCACGATCTCGGCTGCGTTTTCACAAGAGCTGGCGGATCATCATCGCGCCCGCGGCATCGCCCTTGTCGCAGCGCCGGTACTGGGACGGCCTGATGTCGCTGCGCGGGCCGAACTCAACATTCTTGCCGCCGGTGACCCGGCCGCGATCGATAAGGTCAAGCCAGCGCTGGAGGTGATCGGTAAGCGCATCTGGCGCATGGGCGACGATCCGCGCATGGCCTATGCCGCCAAATTGGCGTGCAACATGATGATCAGCTTCGCGATCGAAGCGATGGCCGAAGCGGTGGTGCTGACCGAAGCGCATGGAGTGCCGCGGGAACGCTTTCTGGAACTGATCCTCGGCACCCTGTTTGGCACGCGCCCCTACCAGACCTACTCCGGCAACATCATCAAGAACGAATACCCGCCAGGCTTCAAGGCCACGCTAGGCCTGAAGGATCTGCGGCTAGCGAAAGAAGCCGCACGGGACGCCAACGGCGAGCTACCTATGCTCGACATCGTTTATGCACGCATGCAGGACGCTGTGGATGCCGGCTACGGCGACCAGGACTGGTCAGCCATGGTCAGAGCCACCTTGGGTGGGAAATGAAGTAGGCGGCCATATTGCTGCCAACCCAAACCGCACTCCCGCTGCGCCGCTTAGACGCCGATGCGGACACCGATATAGAAAAGGCAATCATGAAATACCGACATCCAATGACCAAGCTGTTTGCCCTCTGCAGCCTTCTGGCAATGTCCGTGCTGCTGCAGTCTGCAGCCCACGCGGCCGCTCCCCTTGCACGTAGCTCAGCGCCAGGCTTTTACCGTTTCATGCTGGGCGGCTATGAGATCACCGCACTCAATGACGGCACACTGGAATTGCCGGTTGACCAGTTTCTGACGAACACCACACCGCAGAAGGTCGACGACGTGCTGGCAGAGGATTACCTGCAAAGTCCGCTCGAAACGTCCTACAACGCCTTCCTGATCAATACGGGTCCGAAACTGATTCTGATCGATACCGGCGCAGGCAACCTCTTCGGCCCGCGCCTGGGGAGGCTGGCAGCCAACATGAAGGCCTCCGGTTACGCGCCGTCCCAGGTGGATGAAATCTACATCACGCACATGCACGCAGACCATATTGGTGGGCTGACGACGGATGGAGACATGCGCTTTTCCAATGCGATCGTCCGCGTCAATCGTGGTGAGCTGGATTACTGGCTGAGCGAGGCGAACATGGCCAAGGCGCCAGAGGGCAATCGCGGCGACCAAAAAGGCAGCTATCGCCGCGCCATGACGATCATGGAGCCCTACATCAGGGCAGGCCGCGTGCGGCCGTTTGACGGCAACCAAGAGCTGAGCCCCGGCATCCATGCGTACCAGAGCGCTGGACATACACCCGGGCACGTGGGTTACATGATCGAGAGCCAAGGAAGTCGCTTGATGGTCGTGGGCGACATCGTGCATGTCGCGGCCATTCAGTTTGAGGATCCGACGGTCACCGTTTCGTTCGATAGCAACAGCCCATTGGCCGAACAGGAACGCATCAAGGAATTCACCCGCATCGCCAAGGACAAGATACTTTTCGCCGCCGCCCACGTTCCTTTTCCGGGACTAGGGCATTTGCAGACGGATAAGCATGGCTTCCGTTGGATTCCTCTCAACTACTCGGCTGGGAAATAAGTCACTACGATTTCCATCGTCGTATGCCTTCGGGCAACTGGTCCAGGCTAGTTTCGGCAGGGGAGCGCAGCGCGCCGACTAAATAAGTCCCAAGCCCGACCGCAATGCGCGTAGATTGGGCATCAGGCGCTGACCCTGTCAGCGCACTCGGCAGTCCGTGCAGAGCCTTCGATGCCGACCTTGCCGTTCTTCGCGGCGTTCGCTGCGGGAACGATAAGAGCCTAAGGCGGTTCACCCCTTTACGGCGGGACGTGTTCTGAAGCTAGAGCTGAGATCCTGGCGCAAGGAAATAGCGCACCCCGGAGGCAATATGACACGCACCACCGAGTATCGCGGCTTTCAGATTCATGTGGATCTCGTTGAGACGTCTGAAGACATGTTTGATCTGTGGTTCCGGATCGAAGGCCCCCTTGAGACCGCTGGCGTGATAGCGCTGGGCAAGCGGATCAAGATTCATGGGGGACCCTTTTCCAAGCGTTGGGCGCACTTGGTAGGAGAGGTGGCGGGGCGCGCCGCGGTGGACGTCATTCTTGGCCCCGAGGATGTACCTCCGGCCACGCAGGAATGGTAGGCAGCGCAGGTGCCTTACCAAGTGCAGATTGCTTGGTCGGTCGCCATTGGCATATCGGCCTTCAGCTCAGCGCTTGTGAGCGCTTGAACCTCGACGCGAGGGCGAGTCGGCTCGACATCGCCAAAGATCATTGCGATGGGCACTTCAGTGGCATCGCGCCCGGTACCAATCCGCAGGAGCCCCATGGGCATCGATCCGTTTGATGGATCGAGCAGATTCCACTGGTTGCCCAGGTACACCTCTACAAATGCATGGAAGTCATTGGGGCCGAGAGCAGGGTCGGCTCCGTAGTTGACGCTCGTCGCGAAACGGGCCGGTATGCTTAGCGCGCGACACAACGCGATCATCAGATGGGCGTAGTCCCGGCATACACCATGCCGATCCACCAATGTGCCCACCGCAGAGGTTTGCTCGCTCGTCGATAGCGGGATGAACTGCACATACCGGCAGACCCAATCCCGAATCGCAAGGACAAGCGCATACCCGCGCTGATACCCGCCAAACTCGCGGCGCGCCAATGCCATGAGGCGGTCGGATTCGCAATAGCGGCTGGGCGCCAGGAAGGGAATAACATCCAGCGGCAAATCCGCAATGCGAACTTCAAACAATGACTGCGGCGGTTTGAGCAAGTGGCGCATCTCAACGGTGGCCACATAGTTGATGGCGAGATAGCCACGCGGTGCTCGCACCCGTAGATGACGATTCAGTAAGGTCGGTTCCGTCTGAAGCGTGGTCGGAATCGCGGGGGTCAGTTGCAGTGATTCGGCAACGATTGTCTGCCGCGCGGTCTGCGCCGCGTGAAAATTGAAGATGAAGTCTGCGGCCTGATCGCGAATCTCATAAGCCAGGCAGATTGAGTACTGCATTCGAACCATTCGACCTCCTGACGCCCGGCATGGCTGGGTCGTTTGCGTAGACGGTGGCCCTTGAGAGCGCCACCGGACAGACCTTCCGATTTGACCTCATGGAACGGTCTACTCGCCGGCCATAGATTGGCCCGGCACGAGCCCATTGATGATGTCCTCTGCGCCCTGCGTGGCCGCGCGCTTCGCAGCGCCTACGTTGTCCCATGGCTCGCCTCTTAGACGAAAGACGCGGGAGCGCTCATCGTCCATCGTCTCGCCTTCAAGACAGATGACGACCGAGACGCTGTACGCGCGGTCGGGGCGTTTCTCGTGCCACTCGCGCGGCGGGTTGAATGGGTAAATCAGGGGGTAAATCGCGAACCCTTTGTAGAAGGATGTCGGGTAGGTATCCATGGTGGATCTCCCATAGGAAAAGCAAGCAGGCCGGGGCTACGCCCTTGGTGCTCTGATGGCAAGGCGAGAATGCCCGGGGGCGGTGAATGCGAGCCGTGCTGAAAAACGACTCGGAGAGGCAGCTTGGGAGGCTGGATCGAGGTAGAACGTCCGCGACGCGTCGATCAGAGGCGAGGCAAATTTCTCTTGTGCCGGGGCCGACGATGCGCCCCGCTGATATCCGTACCCCACTCTACTCCGATATCCGTAGCGTGGGCGCCGGTATTTCTTGAAGCGCTGCGCGTCGCATTGCGCGCTGTGATGCCGCGGGTTGCCAAGTCAGCAATGCAAGTCGTTCATCCGCAGAACTATCACCCTTACCGCGCCCCATCTGCGCGGCATTCCCGCCCGTCACGGGAATGCGTCAATCTGTTTTTATTGGCCGTAGCCACGCCGCTCTACGGCGGCAAGTACATCCCACGTTTGCGGATCAACATCGCGGCCCCCGAGCGACATCGACACGTAGGCATCAATCGCATCGACAAAGCCTTTGATGAAGGCCGGCGGAAATGCGTGCGCGGACAAATGTTGAAGCTGCTCGCGCAGCATGCCCGGCCGGCACTGGCCGTGTGAGCGCATGGCGGTGCGTGTGCGCTTCAGATATGCCTGCGCTGCAATGGCGCCGTTCAGGTAGGTGCGGTTTTTGGTGAGCCTGCCTGTGTCGGATGACGTGGGCGGTGGGGGTTGCGATGTTGGCGGAGATGGATACGACGCGGGGCGCGTCTCGTCTGCAATAGGCATGGGAGCCTCCGTGAGTGTTGACTGGAGGTCCGCCTTCTCGTCGCCAGACGAAGGTGGCGGGCCTGACGGCGGGGCTGGCGAACCGGTACTCACGGCAACCGGCAGACCTTGCGGTCTCCCCACCCGGCCCGCCGTAGGAGGCATGCGCGAGTGTGCCCGAACGTATCCGCCAAGCGGACGCTCGTTGTGAGTATGTCGGATCGCCAGACCCGGCTACCGTTGGTGCGGCAGCGGGATGGATTATAGCGACGGGGGCAGCGGCGAAAGTTGGATTATTGATTCGCCAGCAGCGACGGTCGGAAGGTCACGCTCCGGCCTCAAACAGTGGCGCTTCACCCTCAGGGAGTGGAACGCGAGGGTCAAACACTGGCGTTTCACTGTTTGAGGGTCAAGCGTCAGTGTCAAAGCGTCGAATTCCACCCTCTGAGGGTCGCGTTTGAGCCTCAAACACTCGAACTTCACTGTCTGAGGGTCGAGCGTCAGTCTCAGAGAGTCGAATTCGATAGTCCGAGGCTCGCGCTTCTCGCTCCAACACTCGAACGGCGTGAGCGGGCTTGCCCGCCCCATGTGCGAGCGGTTTCCCGTCAAAAGTTGTGTACAGCATTGCGATACGCCGCAGCGGTAGCCAACCTCACCGGGTTGTGCCAATCGGCATGACGTTGATATCCGCTTTAGAAGGAACGCAATGTCTCAGAACTTGATCTCGTTTCAACCCAGCGCCACCGACCTGACCGCCATTGACGGTGCGCTGAAGACACTGGAAGAAAAGCTCGTCGGCCTGATTGGCCTGTCAGTCGAGCAGCGCAGCACGCTCATGAAGATGGGCGACAAGTCAGAAGCGTTCTGCCGCCAGGCAGTGGAACTGCTGAGCAACAACCCCGGCGTGCTTCCTGCCAATTTCAACCTGCAGGAAATGCGACGTGACTTGGTGGGCTTTGACACCCTGCGCCCTCGCCTCGCCCGCGTGGAGAAGTTGCTGGAAAGGATGCAGGATTCGCAACTGGCGATGGGCAGTGATCTGATGACAGCCGCGCTGGAGGGTTACACGTACCTGAAGGTTGCGGGCAAAGGGGAAGGATTGGAATCGGCGCGACGGACGTTATCGGCGCGGTTTAGTCGGGGGCCACGGAAGAAGGTGGAGGAGGTGGCTGGGGAGTGAGGTGAGGGGCTGCTGATGGTTTGATGGCGGCCTAGATGGGAGAAAGCCCGCGATGCTTTTTGGGGTCGCGGGCTTTTTTGTTGGACATCGTTTGGGCATCTCTGTGCATTCAACTAAAGGAAACGACGGCCCGGTGCGATACGAACAAAGTGCTCGGCGCGGCGCACGATTACCCCGTCCTTCACGATTTCGCAAATCATTTTGTGGCGCCCCCTGAAGGCGGTCGACGTCCAATAGGGCTCACCAGCGCCTTTCATTTTGTCGTGCGTAAGCTGCCCTGCCTCTTGCGCCTCGTGGCCCTCGTTACGCACGGACCAGCGAACGTTGTAAGGAGGAGCGACTCCCTCCGGTTTCGCAGTGAACCGGAGATGGATGCCCTTAGGCAAGAAGGAGTCGTTGATGTGCTGTTTATAGACTGCCCCCTCGCTTTTCTTGGCAAGCCAACACTCAATGGCCAATCCCGCAGCCGCCACAACAGAAGATGCAGCGGCTTTCCTAGCGCTGGACCAATAGTCATGCCAAAAAATAGCGTCCCACGCGCCCAGCGCTTGTTTCAGCGTGCAGCCAGCCTCATACAGGACCTCCAGGCTCGGCAGCTTCTCCTCTAGTGCGTCCCGTAACCGCTCCACCTCCCCGCGTCGGCGGTCTGACGCCGTAAAGTAGACGCCCGGCTGAACCGGGTTCTCCACCTCAATGGAGCCTTTCAGCCGCACAAGAAGCGCCTTAAGAGTATCGACCAGAGCAATATCGTCACGCGACGTATGCGGCTTGTAGACCTCGCACACAAGGCTCGTGATAACAATGCCGCCCGGCAGAACCCATGCCGACCGAGACCGTGCAAATGCCTTCACGAAACGGACGATGCGACGCAACTGCCCTTTCGGCACTGACACCGATGAGCCCAGAACAGTCTGCAAGAACGTGGGTGGGCTTTGGGAATCCACTTGGCGAGTGAACCAATCTGTGTATGCCATAGGGTCACGCTCGGCCCACTCGTCTCCACCAGCATGTTCGATCACTGTTGTGCCCAACCAGTCCGTCCGGCGCCGGTACACTGCAAAATCGATGTGATAGCCGTCGGCATACCAGATCGTGACGGCGTTCTTTCGGGCCTCCGGCTCTTTGGTGAAGTTAGAACACTTCTCAAGGAGGGCATCGCGCACGCGCGCCCTGGCATCAGCGGCACCGTCGGGGAGATCGTCCTTTTCAAAAATGACGGCTACATCGATGTCGTAGTCGGTGTGCTCGCATTGATTTAGGGTGTGCATGGCATAGCTACCCTGGTTCTTGCTGTCAGCAAACGTTCCGCAAACAACGCCCTTTTTTTCTCCCAGGGCCTTCAACCCATCAGTTAAGCGCTGGAGATTCAGATCGCGGTAGCCGCCCAGATCGTTGCGCAGCTTCGCCCCTAGCCGGACGTGGTTTTCGTAGAAAGTGTTCAGATTCTTCGATACATCAAACATTGCGCTTATCCCCCGCAATCCAAAGTTGGCCCGGATCGCTGTCAGCGGCCACCAAATCCACCGCCCAGTAGTAGGGCGGCGAGCTTCGTTGCGAATAGTTGTAGGCGAGCACAGAGCGGTGCATGGTGCGGCTCACCATCTGACCCAGACGGAAGGAGACTGACATGGGTGTCGCGGCGAAGACGTGTTGGGTCGTCGCAGGATTCTCGTTATGAATTCGGTCCACGGCCTCTCGAAACGCGTTTGCAATCGCACGAGCCTGGTCGTGATGTGTGACCACGCCGCGCTTTGGCTCCTCGATGCTCACTACGAAGTGCCGGTACGGTCTGTCAATAGTCTGTTCAATGTCGGCCTTGGCTACTCTAGCGCTCACATCCACTTGGATCACTGCATCAGGGCCTCCCACCGGCCCGCCCATATCGGCTAGCTTCACACCTAGATCTGGTCCATCGCTGTCCAGCAACGGGTTCCAGTCACCAGCAGCAGAGGCCCCATCCAACTCATATAGTCGGACGGGTTGTTTCGTCGACACCGCTGAACCGGCGTGCATCGCAAGGGGAATGTGGGTGATTCCGAAATAGGCTACCGTCGCCTTGGAATGAGCACGCAACTGTGCAGAGACGTCACGATAGAGATTGCGCTGAAGAGCGAGCGCGCTGCGAACGTCAAGGACTCCATTCTCGAAATGCGGTGACGCGTCCATGTGTACTTGGTGGAAGCCTTCGGCCGCCGCAACCGGATCCACGCGATCAAAGAGTCCAGCGTGTTGGAAGGATTGGTGGCAGATGGCGATAAGCTCCGCAGGGGCATTCACCTCTAGCAGGGCTAGATGCAGCGAGCGGAAGTGCTCCCGTGCCACCTTCTTGTGATCTTTCAAGATGGCCAACAGTTGATCCCAACCGAAGACCCGAACCGGGAATTTTCCGACCTTGGCATGAGCCTCCGTGATGAGTCTGGCCTCCTCTTGTACCGCCACATCGGCAACTCCACTTGTAACCAAGTAGTAGCAACTAAGAGCCGGCTTGAATTTCAGTGCTTTCTCGACTTCCTTGCGCAACTCCGCCTTAGTTACCGAATGCCCATAGCGGCCGTCTTTTCCCTTGCATTGAACACCCTCCGTCTTTCCGGTTTTCACGTTCGTGCCGTATACGTCGACCCCCGCTTGGGCTTGGCCAGCACGTCCGTTCATTTCTGCCGTGGGATCATTCCAATGCGCCGCGAACAAGTCGCGGGTGAATCTTTCGAATGCCTGCCAATCGGCAGGCTGAGGAAGTTGATATGCTCCGAAAGCCAAGGGGTTCCTCTCTGGTAGGTATATCCGTGCGAGCAGCTTCGTGGGGCCGCCCGCCATCCGTTGCTTCCCGATTGACATCAGAGCAGCAGGCTGCGAATACCGCTCTCGAACAGTTGCATTGGATGTTATGTGCCGCTACGTGTTCTACTACCCGCGCGACCTGCATTCGCTTCGTGGCAATCGCCAAGGAAGAATCCGATTTCTCACGAGCTGCAAGTCTCTACATTGCGACACATCAGCAACGCAGCTCATTCATCCGCTTACGAACGTAGTTCAAGTTGTCCCGCCACGGAGACATCTGCTGCGTGGTCACAGACAGCCGCAAAATCCCATCTCGATCCGCCTTAAGCCGCGCGCATTCCGCGTTCGTAGCGCTGACCTGCTGCTGAACAGCTATCTGCTCAGCCGCCAAGTCCCGATCCCGCTGCGCCATCCGCTGATCCCACTGCCGCGCAAGCTGCTCTTCCGCGCGCTTCGCTGCTGCTGCAGCCTCTTCCATCTCACGCTGACGAGCGTTGCTGGGTGCCTCGGTAGACGCATTGCCGACGAGTGCGCGCATCGCCTGCCCGCACGGCGCTTCCGTGTAGACCGTCTGTCCGTTAATCACGCATTTGTTCACGCCAGCGGCAGGCGTGGTGGCGCGTGCCGTGGGCTGCTGCGCAGCAGGCATGGGCTGGCGCGGTGGCAGTGTCGTGGTGGGCGCCGGCTGTGTTGAAGCAGCCTGCTGGCTCGGTGCGGCCGTGCCATTGCCGGTGAGCCGCAATTGCTTCGCAGCGATGTAGACGACCAGAAGAACGGCCACCCACAGCATCAAGGAAACGATCCAGTGCACGCCCTGCTTGTCACCCTGAGGCGGCTTGCCATACCAGCGGGCGTATTCCTTCTGCCAGTCGGGATTGCGCAGCTGCGGCTCTCGACGGCCTCTGAACCAATCGCGACCTTGTACTCCCACGACCCTCACCCCTTTCTATGGCGGCTTGTTTGTTATTTGCTGGAACCGCGCCGGACATAATCCGCTGGCCGGATATAAGTGGTGCTCCTGCTTCCGGCGAACACCTACGCTACAACGAATTTATCCGGCGCGAAATGCCACAAATTGGGGTATCGCACGCGCGCCTTGCTGAGGCTCAAAAATAGATAACGCCTCGCAGCTGCCGAACGCCCTTCCCCGGCTCTTCGCCTGTCTCGATGTTTCTCGTTGATTTTTAAGGGGAAAGCGCCATGGCTGGAGCGGCGGTATTTTTGAGCCACACCCCGGGCGCTACCTCGGTCGTAAATCGAAAGAGGTAAGCACCTGCATTACACCAACCGATACGGCGCCCAGGAAGAATGCGATGGAGTCGAAAAATGCGGGCAATAAAAAACCCGCGAGGCTCATCGCTTCGCGGGTTTTTTGGGGCATCGCTGATCAAACGCTGCCAATAACTTGGTGGACCGAAGGAGGATCGAACTCCCGACCTCCGCATTGCGAACGCGGCGCCCCAGAAGAGTTGAATGACCGTCTATCCCAATAGGCATGTGGCTTTCCGGATTCCGTTCCAGATAGTTTGATTGGCTTGTCACCCTGCTGTCACCCTTGGAGCAGTGATGGCAACGATACGACAACGTGATGACCGCTGGCAGGCGATCATCAAGCGGAAGGGGTACCCCCTTCAGACCAAGACGTTTAACCAGAAGAAAGATGCCGAGAAGTGGGCACGCCAGCAAGAGCGGCTAATAGACATCGGCGACTGGATCGACCAAAGCACGGCGCAGCAAACCACGCTGATGCAACTTCTGGACCGGTACGCTGAGACCATCAGCGCTAGTAAGCGAGGACATCAGGCGGAAGCCTACAGAATCGGCCAGTTCAAGCAACAGGACCTTGCCAAGTATTCCCTGTCTGCCATCACGGCCCAAACAATCGCATCATGGAGGGATACCCGTCTGAAAGAGGTCTCGTCCGGCACGGTCCTGCGTGAGCTTCAGCTTCTTGGGCATATCTTCAGCGTCGCCATTCGAGAATGGGCGATTCCGCTTCCGGCAAACCCGGTCAGTTTGATCAGGAAACCGCGTGCCGGTAAGCCCCGTAATCGCATCCTGACACCTGCACAACGTGACGCGCTGGTCATGAGTTGTGGGCAATGCCAGAACCCGTGGATCAAGCCTGTCGTCGTCTTCGCCTTGGAAACGGCGGCACGAAGGGGAGAAATCCTTGCCCTGAAGTGGAAGGATGTTGACTTGCAACATAACACCGCCGCGCTGAAGGTCACCAAGACCGACCAACCACGGACCGTGCCGCTGTCGCCATCCTGTGCGTCGATGCTTGCGTTATTACCCAGAAGTGTCAGCGGATCAGTCTTCCCCGTCTCCATCGAAGCACTGAAGCAAGCATACGAACGTGCCGTCATTCGGGCCGGAATCCACGACTTCACGTTCCACGACCTGCGGCATGACGCCCTTACCCGCCTAGCTGGACACGGGTTCTCTGTGTTGGAACTACGTGCCATATCCGGGCATGCCACTGCGAACATGCTTCAGCGGTATGTGTCGATTGACGCCAGAGACTTGGCAAAGAAGCTGGCCGTCAGCGGCTAGACATCGTGATAAGGGGGGCACAACAAGGACCGATCTTCACACAGCAATCACCCGATTGGCAGCGAAGCTGCGGAACCCCGTCGAACTGACTGCTGCATCTGGGCATCAGGCATCGGCTCCCGTGCGCCTGGATACGGGACTGCCCCCGATTGCAGCAATACTAATATTTTGGCGTATCAATGAATCGCTGATAGTTTTTTTCGTAAAATAAGGCAACCGCGTCTAATGTCACTTGAGATGTAGACGGATTTCTCTTCGCAGGCTGTGCTGACGGAAACCATACCCCATCATCCGTCATATATGTCGCAAAGAACCCCACCAAATCGTGATTGCAGTTAGCACTTAGCCGACCAAAAGATCGGTCAATTAGAGCGCTCGGCAGCATGTCAGCCAGCATTTCGGTGGGAGCATCAACCCTACCATCCGCATCCAGAACCCGAGCAGTCAAGACCTTCCTCCAACTATCTTCCGGGCTTCCGTCTGATGTTATCAAATGCCCGACTGCTGCGTATGGAAATCCATGCATGATGAAAGCCTTGGCTTGGGAGAATCCGTATTCGTTTGGTGACTTTCCCTGCTTGGAAAATCTTGCGCGCACAACTTTAGTTTCTACGACAAGCGTTGCAGAAACGATGAGTTGCTCATCCTCGTAAGGAATAATCAAGAGATCGATGTCACCGGGGAAACTCATGGCTGGCAAAATTTCGCCGGAAGACACAAAACAAGCCACCATTACACCTCCCCCCGGCCCCATTGAATCGAAAATCTCGGGCATGGTGCCTCTGTAGCACTCACCAAACTGCCGTCGATTACATACAAGATGGGCGCCCAGCGCGATTTCATCTTCTTTTTCCACGAGTTTTTTTGGCAAAACGATGGCCGCCTCGCCATGCTCTAAGGGCTTCGGTCGAAACCTTAATGGAACTCGATGGCCGTTCATACGATCTGCCCGGGCGTCCGCAAAAACAGAGCTTGGTTTGAAAACTAACCTAGCATAGTGCCGATGGATTTTTGAAGTTGCCGCAAACTTTCAGTCATTTTTTCAGCACATTTTCGATCCAGATTTTCAAGCGCGGCATCATTCGGGTGGATATCACGCAACAGCGTGTGAAGATGCACTTTATTTTTTCTGGCGAACCCCTCAATTTTCTCGTATTCGGTTTTGCTCGCGTTTCTCCCACTCACGATTACAAAAACGCATTCTGCATTACCGCAAATCTCGATTTCTAAATTTCCCGCCCTCGGCGATTTACGATCTCTATATGAGGCCCTTCGCCCGCGAACTTTCCGCACGCGTTGACTTATCCCGGAAAAATAATCACCAATCTCCTTCCGAGCAAAGCCAATATCCATTTTTATCTCTACAAATGCGCGAACCACACCGCCATGTATTATGGCAAGATCGGGCTTGATGGCCATCTTGTCGCCGCTTTTTGTACATATGGATAATTGTTGATTAACCCAAATTTCATCAACCCGCAAGGTTCCTGCCAAATAAAAGGCAAGCAAATCCTCTATCTCTGATGCAACAGAATGATTTCCGCCCCTTCGAATCTTGGTGTGGGGGTACTTCGATTCCCTTGCATTTCGATACGCTTCTATCAAAGCATCCGAGAATTCGGTCGGATTCATAATTAATAGCGCCAGAGTGGATTTCGCCTCTCATTCTAGCAGCATGCCGAAGCGGGCTTACTATCTCGAAACAAGGCACCACCAGTATCACGCGCAAACAAAAATTCCAGAAATTTTGATAGATCCATCAGGAATCATCGAATTCAGGCGCTCTGTTGTTAGTGCAGCAATGCCCCGCTGGTTAGCCCCAATTTTCCGTCTGCGGCGGCGATTTCAGTACTTTGGTTTGGGTTGCCAAGGTCAATCAGATCGTCCTCATTGAAGGTCTGGACAACATATTCGAGCATCGAACCGAATCGGTTGACCACTGCCACGAAGTTTCCTCCCACCAATCCCGTGCTGTACGGCAGGACGTACATGACGGTCAGGTCTTCGTCTTGATCCAGCGTGAAGACTGGTAGAAATACGCCTTCATTGAGCCGTCTCACCAGCGCATGCTTCTGTGCGATGGTGGCGTGCCGGTTCAGGGGAAGGTATGTGGCGAACCGGATGAACTTCTTATCGTCAATGATGGAGATTCGGAACCCTAAGCCCTTCGGCGACCGCATCCAGATGCCGTCTGATTGGGCTTCGTGGGGGTGGGGTACCAAACCGCTGTCGCGGATGTGGGCTTCAAGGGTGTCGATAGTGATTTCGGCTTCAGTGAAGGTCTTCGTCAATAGGCGCTCCGGTGGTGATGTGGCCGCACGTTCTGGCGGTCCAGAACGAAGAAAGGATGCCGCACCGACACCCTTCCGTTTCTAGTTCTGCGGGTTCTTCCGCGTCATGACCGGCCAATCGACAGCCAGCCATGACACGGGCGGACCATCAGTCGATGTACCGCCAGTTGTTGTAATAGGCCGTCTGCCCGACCCTCCACTGCAACTGCACAAGGCGTGACCCTTGGGTCGTCAGTGCGGGGAACTGGCACGCAGGTGTGCAACCTTGCACGCCATACTGGTCAATGCCCGCCGTCACTGATGACGTGTACTGGCCCGAAGCAGCAAAAGTCGCAGGACCGTTCCAGAATCCACCAACCTCCGTCGCGGGCGGCGGTGTACCAACTCCCGGATTGGCCTGAATCTGTGTCTTCAGGACCAGCGGCGCGATATTCTGGCCGTTGACCAGATTCGACCATGACAGATTGACCGAAGATTGGGCACCGGTCAGCGCACCGTTCGGGTTCAGGAAGTCATTGATCACGCTGTTCCCGATGGTCTGCCATGCCACGCCAGCACCTGCCGCACCACTAATCGGTGCAGTGGGATTGACGACGCTCATAGGCTGACCAATCTGAGCACCGGTCGAATCGTAGAACGTGACCGTGTAGCTGGCGAACTGCTGGACGGTTGACAGGTCCATCGGCGACGACGAATAGAACCCGCGCCGACCGGCTGGCGGGATGTACGTGCCCGTCGCACCCGGCAGGGCCTGCCACGACCAGCGGTAGGTGTTCGTGTTGGAACCCGATGTCATCGGGACAGTGGGGACACCGCTTTGCACATTACTGGTCAGTGCAAGGGTGCCATTACCCGCGCCAGTACGCGGCACAAGGTATACGGTGCCTTGGATGCCGGGGCCGGTCACAGATGCTGATGCCAAGTTCGCCGGATTTGGCCCACCAACAGGGACGAGAATGCTCAGACCGGATTCGTAGCGGTTGTACGGTGCGTCTGTCGGATCAGGGAATTGCCACCGGCTCAGGTATGACGTGATGGTGACGTTGTACTGCTGCTGGTTGCCGATGATGTCCCAAGCACCGCCAGCGGTCTGCTGCACAACCGTGATCACGGTGCCCGCTGCGCCACCGGTCGTGGTGTATGGCACCTCGATCAATGCCTGCTGGACCCCGCCATTGCCGGTGAAGAATCGAAGCGTCTGCGGCGTTCCAATGGTCACACCTGCGGCGGCAATATCCGCGTGGGCCGTGGCAAAGGTCATATAGCCGTTTTCTTTGTAGCTGGCATCGAGGGCTTGGGTACACGATGCTGCCGATCCGGCAAGACACTGTGCCAGTTGCGTGGTCAGCGACGACAGATAGTTAGCCGATACGGGTGGTGCCGCCAGCGGGCTGGAAACAGCCGTGGCCTGATTCAAGGCGATACCGGTGGACGGCGCTGCCGACGAGATTAGTTGTGTACCACCAGCCGGTGCTGGCACCAAACGCACGGCGTCAATCACGGCATCGTGGCCGCTCTGGTTGGCCGTAAAAACCGTGCCAACCGGGTCAAACGACCCCGCGTTCAGGCCATTGGCACTCAAGATGCTCGACAGAGCGGTCTTCAGCTTGGCAAGGGCATCCGTGACCGACGAGATTCCGGCCATCGATGCCAGATTACCGTTCGCCGTGAGGTCAATCGGGTTACCCGAAGCCGTCAGCAATGCGGCGACCGCTGTCGTCAGCGTGGTGACGTTTGCCACCAGCGGTGCCGATGTCCCGGTCGGGATGCCGGAGACCACTGAAACCAGCGTCGGATGAACACCGGTTGGATCGGCAGCGATGACCAGCAGCGGTGCCTTCAAGCCTGCCAGTGAAGCCGAGTAGTTGCCCGATGCATCGCTGGTCGTGCTCAAGCTGGTGCCGTTCACATCGATCACCGTAATGTTGGCACCGGCCACGCTGCCACCAACAGCCACAGTCCCGGCCAAGGCGGTCGGGGTTGCCGTGCTGTTTCCGGGATTGCTGCCAGCACTGGTGCTGGATGCATCTCCACCGCCACCGCATGCGGCCAATGAGAGTGCCGCCGCTACGGCGACGGCCATCGCGGCCATACGCGGATTGAAGCCACGTTGTTCTTGCTTGTTTTGATTCATATAGACCCTCCCCTTCTGCTGCCACACCGTGAAAAGTGGTGACAAAAAAAGAACGCCGGGCAGGCGTCCTTGATCATTGATCGTGCGGTCAGCGGTTACAACGACGATAGTTTCTGGATTCGATCTTCCGTCACCTTCAGCAAGCACACTGCATCGGTGCACGCGTTTCGGTCCGACTTCATCCATTCGACCTGCTGCGCCTTCAGCGCATTCACATCCGCCGATTTCGCCTTGGCAGCCGCATATGCCTTCGCAAGTCGCACATCCGCAGATGCCGTATCGGGCGATGAGCAAATCAGACGTTCGATCTTGGATGCAGCCTTACCGCAGTCGAAGCTGGCCTCAATGACGGCCTTCTCCGGGGCCACAGGTGCGGCAGTGGCAGTAGCTGCGCTCTGCACCTCCTTGACCTCAGGTGCCGGTGCTGCTGGCGATGCCGGTGCAGTCGAAACCGGCGCCGTAGCTTCCTGATCTACCGCGTGTTGCGCAGGATTCGGAGGTGTCACAGCTTGCTGCTGCGCGGCGACTTGTGCTGCCCGGTTATCGGCCTCGACAGGTGCGGCGGTGACGCTCACCGGTTCATCCGATGTCTGTGCAACCTGCGTGGTCGTCGCCGGGGCCGAACTGAAGGTCGCGTGCAAGACTTCTTGCAACGGCATCATGTTGGACAGAGCAAGCACGATGACAACGAATGCCGCCACAGGGGCGATGCACTGAGGTCCAAGTTCCCAGAACAGCTTCTGCGATGCCAAATCAGAGGCGTTGCGCGCAACGATGACATCCGGTGATGCGTACTTCCTGAACACATCGCCAAGTCGGGATGCCAACGGCGCCACGATCAGATACACCGCTGCGGACCCACCGATAAAAACAGCCGCACCCCGTTGTCCACTGGCGAACACCCGGTAGGCCACATAGCCGAGGATGGCGGCACCCACGATGCCGAAGAAGCCGCCGATGGCCCAACCAAGCCCATCCGAGAACTCGGCTTCTGCTGCTGCAACTTCAGCGGCTGCGATGTCAGCACCGCAGTGCTTACAGCGGATCGCTGCATCCTGAATGTCTTCTGAACAGAACGGACATTTCTTCATATACCTCCTCCCCGCAAGTTTTGATTACCACGACCATTCCCACCTTGGTCAGCTTCGGTCGGCCATTCCTTTAATGGGGACCATGGTCCGTCGTCGAGCGCGATCATACCGCACACGATGCGGGCATGCCAATTCGCACCGATCAACGCAAGGACCCGTCATTAATCGCGCTGGGAAACGCGATTCGTCGCCTACGTGAGGCCAGAGATATGTCGCAGGAAACTTTGGCGCTGCTTGCCGACGTGGACCGCAGCTACGTGGGACGAGTGGAACGTGGTACCAACAACGCTGCCACGCTGACATTGAAAAGACTGGCGAACGTCCTTGGAATGACTTTGGCCGAACTGATGACTGAAGCGGGCCTATAACCCATCAAGCGCCCGCCCTTGACCTGCGTGGGCTGGCAACGCCGTTGCACCGTGCCGACGATTCATGCGTCTGCCAACAACGCCCACCGCTCGTGATCGCGCCATTTCCCATTGATGCACAGGTAGCGTGGCGAGAAGCCTTCCTTCTTGAATCCTGCGCGCCGGACCAGTGCAATCGATGCGGCGTTTTCCGGCTGAATGTTGGCTTCCATGCGGTGCAGCCCCAAATCATCGAACGCATACCGGGCCGCAGCATTCAACGCTTCAGTCATCAACCCCTTCCGGCTGAACCCCACCATTCCGTAGTAGCCCAGATAGGCACTCTGGAAGGCCCCGCGAACAATCTCGGTAACGTTGATGACGCCGACGATCCGGCCCGACACGACTTCTCGGGCCACCAACCCAACATGTGACCCGGTGAGCGTGCGCGCAAACCACTGATCGAACCCCGGTTGATCAGTGAAGGACGTTACCCATGGCAAGTGGTAATCCTGACTAGCCGTGTTGCCGTTGATCAGATCAGTGGCATCGGCACGAGTGACCGGCTGTATTCGAATTCGGCCCATCTTCTCTGCGGCTATCGCTCTGGGACTCCCCGTACCGTCAGATACGGTTGCCCTTCGCAAGATTGCACGGTTCGCAAAGCAACTGAATGTTTCTGACAGTATTACCACCACCGCGCGAAAACGGAACAATGTGGTCGAAACACAGTTTTTCCCTCGTATTGCATTCGACGCAACGCCCGCCGTCACGCTGCCAGACTTCACGCTGGACTGCCCTTGGAATCGCTTCCCTGCGGCGCACGGGTTCACTTACTTTGGGCATGACCGACACATCCACCATCATGGGTGTCTGCGCCACTGGGACTTCCCGTTTGATTTCGGGCAGCGGCATCGAATCTCGGAACGCCTTGATGAAGGATATGGTGTCCTCTCCTTCGGCCTCTGTCTTGACGCATATCTTCAGGGCGGGTTGGCCGCGCCCCAATCCCGGAGATGGATACGTATTGCTGTGACGGCCAACCTCTGCCGGATACTCTAGCGCAGCCTCTGGAATCTGTTGCCCGTCCTCAGGGTACGGCAACCATACAAACGCAGCTTGTTCCCTGATTGGCTGGTCGATTTGCAAAACGACGCCCATGTTCGGGCGCAGCGTCCACGCTATCACCTTAGTGGTCTGGCGATTAGGTGTCCCAAACTCCGCAACGCATCGGTCAAACATGCGCTGAATCTGCTTGTTCTTGTGTTCCATCTCTTCCTTTTTCTCTCTACCGTCTTTGGCATCCCGGCATGCCGCTTGGTCGATGAGGATTAATGCGCCGCTGTGTCCCGTTTCGCCTGCTGCCCCAACCGCGACAACGTGGACCGGGAGCATCCCGTGGCGGCGATGATCGTGTTCCAGCTATCACCACGTTGCAGCATCTGCATGATGGCAGCGTTCCGCTGTACATCAGGTTTGCGGCCCTTATAGCCACCTTCAGCCTTCAGTTTCTCGATCCCCTGCTTCTGGCGGCGACGCCGGTCGTCATAGTCTTTCCGTGCGATGGCGGCCAGCATGTCCAACATCATGGCGTTCAGCGCATCCATCATCCGACCGGTGATGTCGTCAGTGTTGGTCGTCAACATCCACGAGGTCGGCAGATCGAGCGCCACGACCCGTATGCGACGTGATTGAAGCTCAGCCTTCAGCCGCTGCCAGTCCTCGTTGTTCAGCCTCGACAACCTATCGACTTGTTCGCACAGCAAAATATCGCCTTCGTGGCAGTCTGCCAGCAACCTAAACAGTTCAGGTCGTTGAAGCGATGCGCCCGATTCTTGTTCCATGTAGAAGGACACGATCTGTAGTCCACGTTCCTTTGCGAACTCGATCAGGTCCGACTTGGCACGACCGGCATCCTGCTCCTTGGTTGATGCACGAAGGTACGCTCTGACGTACATGAACCACCTCTTTAAGTTCGATTAGGATGGTTCGCATAATATCGGTTCGATTTGGGTTGCGTCAAGACACATATCGAACCAATGCCAGTGTCATTTTCAGAAGACGACTGCACGGAATATCAGAAGTCAGCCGCACGACCTTCTCCGATGCCAATTAGGCAGGCCGCTCACGAATCCAAAATCGCAGGCCAATGTCGGCGTGCGAAACAACTCATGCTATG
>Ga0308162_1000039_pt1 | contig 191759 bp, 174 predicted proteins | sample PhySR2_FD_201370 | JGI IMG/M metagenome (GOLD analysis project Ga0308162, IMG submission 201370) | Phyllosphere microbial communities from UC Gill Tract Community Farm, Albany, California, United States - DLSLS.R2 | ecosystem: Host-associated > Plants > Phyllosphere > Unclassified | place... | reverse complement strand
GACCGCGCTGTAGGCCCCATCCTGGGGCCCAGCGCTTGACAGGCATCCATGCCTGTCACCTCCCTCCGCAAGACCTGCGTTCGGCCTTCTGAAGTCGCGAAGATCAAGATCAAGATCAAGATCAAGATCACGATCACGATCAAGATCAAGATCAAGATCAAAGGCCAGAGTCGAGTAAGAGCGAGAGCTGGCAGCTGCCTGGCAGCCCCGGCTCAGACCCTACTTGCGCCGCGCGCGTTGCGCCAGATACTCCCGCACCTGCACAGCATCCCCAACAAACTCGATCCGCTCGGCCTTCGCCTCACGCTGATAGGCATACATCGGGTCGTAGTACTCGTTGAGCAGCCCCTCGATCCAACCTCGGTGCAGGTCCACACAGCCACTGCGCAATTGCTCTTCCAAAGCCTGCTCCAGCAGCGCCGTGAGCCGCTGATGGCGCTCTCCGCCCAGGCGCTTGCGGATGTTGGCCATGCTCTGCAGCATGCGCTGCGCGAACAAGTGCGGCCCGGCTTGCTCGCCATGCAGGGCGATGAACTCGGCACTGAGGTCGATGACATAGTCGCGCAGGATGCGCTCGACCCGGCCATCGAAACTGTCCTCCAGCCACACCAGCGGATAATGCTGCATGCCCTGGTACAAAGACAAAGGCACCGTGCAACTGCCAACGATGCGCCCTTCATCCTCCAACACGAATTGGCCGATACCCTGCGCGCGCTTTTTCAGCACATCGATGGCCAGCTGGTTCTCGAAGTCGATCTGGGCCGGTTGCCCGGTGGCGCGTTTGCCAAAGCTCGAACCGCGATGATTGGCATGGCCTTCAAGGTCCAGCACGTTGCCCAGCTGCTGCAACACGTCGGTCTTGCCAGTCCCGGTCAAGCCGCCAACCAGTACGAAATCACACTCGCTGACGGCCTGCTCCGTGGTTTCCAGCAAGTAGTTGCGCATCGCCTTGTAGCCCCCGCTGATACGCGGGTAGCGAATACCGGCTTCATCGCGCAACCACCCCTGGACGATCTGTGAACGCAGGCCACCACGAAAGCAATACAGATAGCCTTCCGGGTGAGCCTGGGTGAAGGCCACCCACGCCTCCAGACGGGCCTGCTTGGTGGCGCCGCCCACCAGTTGATGACCCAAGGCGATGGCGGCAGCCTGGCCCTGCTGCTTGTAGCAGGTGCCCACCTTCTGCCGTTCCAGATCGTTCATCAGGGGCAGGTTGATCACGCCGGGGAAGGCGCCCTTGGCAAACTCGACGGGCGCGCGCATGTCCATCATCGGCACATCGTCGAGGAACAACTGACGGAAATCGGTGCAGTCTGGCCGCATCAGGCGACCTCGACTGCGTGGCTCTGTCGCTCTGCCAGATAGCCGATAGGCGACAGCTGCAAGCCCAGGTCGGCGGCTGCCGCGAGAAATGCGTCTTCACCCTCCGGGGTCACGGCCACAAGCAGCCCGCCGCTGGTCTGCGGATCACACAGCAAGTGCTTCTGATCGTCACTGAGCGCGCCGATCTTGTGCCCGTAGCTCTCGAAGTTGCGCAGCGTACCCCCCGGAATGCAGCCGGCCGCGAGGTAGTGCTCGACACTCGGCAGGCGGGGCACCTTGGCGTAGTCCAGGTGTGCGGTCAGGCCGCTGCCCTCTGCAAGCTCAACCAGATGGCCGAGCAGGCCGAACCCGGTGACGTCCGTCATGGCCTTGACCCCGTCGAGCTTGCCAAATCGGCTGCCCGGCGTGTTCAGGGTACACATCCAGTCGCGCGCCACGCCTCGATCCTGCTCGCGCAGCACGGCTTTCTTCTCGGCAGTGGTGAGGATGCCGATGCCGAGCGGCTTGGTCAGATACAGGCGGCAGCCCGCCGTGGCGGTGTCGTTGCGCTTGAGATGGCGCTTGCTGACCACGCCGGTTACCGCCAGGCCGAAAATCGGCTCGGGGGCGTCGATGGAATGACCACCAGCAAGCGGGATGCCGGCTTCGGCGCAGACAGCCCGGCCACCGCGGATTACCTCACGAGCAACCTCGGGTGCCAGGACGTTGACCGGCCAGCCCAGGATGGCGATGGCCATCAGTGGATCGCCGCCCATGGCGTAGATATCGCTGATGGCATTGGTTGCCGCGATGCGGCCGAAATCGTAGGGGTCATCGACGATGGGCATGAAGAAGTCGGTGGTCGACACCACCCCGCGCTCCTCGTCCAGGGCATACACGGCGGCATCGTCGCGCGACGCATTGCCGACCCAGAGTTTCGGGTCCAGGGCCTGGGCACCGCTTTCGGCCAGGATGACGTCCAGCACCTTGGGGGATATCTTGCAGCCACAGCCGGCACCGTGGCTGTACTGGGTCAGGCGAATCGGCTCGCTCATGTGTACCTCGGCAGGTCAATTTATCGCCCGATTGTAGCAAAGCTGGTCATTGGGCCTGCGGCTCTTATAATCGTTGGGTCAATGACTTGCATCGAGCTGCAACCTGCACGTCGGCAAGGCAGCCCACATGCGCCGCCTGCTACTGCGCGCAGCCTCGAATTCGCCCCCATTCCCCGCTATTGAACCGGAGAAACCCATGCTCAAACGTCCTATGGCGCTCGCCGCCAGCCTGGTGCTGTCCTGCTGTGCTCTGGCCGTCCAGGCGGCAGAGACACTGCGTGTCAGCGCCATTCCTGACGAGGCGCCCACCGAACTGCAACGCAAGTTCAAACCCCTGGGCGAATACTTGTCCAAACAGTTGGGCATGCAGGTGAAGTTCGTGCCGGTGGCTGATTATCCGGCCGTGGTCGAATCGCTGGCCTCCGATCGGCTGGACCTGGCGTGGCTGGGCGGATTTACATTCGTGCAGGTGCACCTGAAGGATCCGACGGCCACGCCGCTGGTGCAACGCGAGCAGGACGCCCAGTTCACCTCCAAGTTCATCACTGCCGACCCTGCGGTGAAAAGCCTTGCAGACCTCAAGGGCAAGTCCTTCGCCTTCGGGTCCGTTTCTTCCACCTCCGGTAGCCTGATGCCACGCTACTTCATGCTCAAGCAGGACAACATCAAGCCTGAAGGGTACTTCAGCCGCGTCGCCTATTCCGGTGCCCATGACGCCACCGTGGCCTGGGTGCAGGCTGGCAAGGTCGATGCCGGTGTGCTCAACGCCAGCGTCTGGCAGAAGCTGGTGGACGCCGGCAAGGTCGATACCGCCAAGGTGCGCGTGTTTGCCACGACCCCGACCTATTTCGACTACAACTGGACGGTGCGTGGCAACATGGACCCGGCCCTCAAGGAGAAGATCAAACAGGCCTTCTTGAACCTCGACCCTGCCGATCCAGAGCAAAAAGCCATTCTCGACCTGCAGGCGGCCAGCCGCTTCATCGAAACCAAACCGGAAAACTACGCGGGCACCGAGCAGGCCGCCCGCGAGGCCGGTTTGCTCAAGTGACGTCTGCCGTGCCTTCTGAGGCAGTCATCGCGCTGCAAGGTGCAAGCTTGCGGCATGGTGCGGTGCGCGCCGTGGAGGGCGTGACCTTGCGCATCGCGCAGGGTGAGCGCGTCGCCATCATCGGCCCATCGGGGGCCGGCAAGTCCAGCTTGCTGCACCTGATGGCCACGGCGACCAGGCCTAGCAGCGGTCGTCTGGAGGTGCTCGGGCAGCAGCCATGGGCGTTGTCGACAGGGGCCCGGCAGTGCCTGCGGGCCCAGGTAGGCCTGGTTCACCAGGCGCCGCCGCTGCCGCCGCGCCAGCGGGTGGTCACTGCGGTGCTCGCGGGCCGCCTGGGCCAATGGGGGCTTGGACGCAGTCTGCTCAACCTGCTGTATCCCTGCGATGTGCCTGGTGCGCGCCAGGCCCTGGCCGAACTGGGTCTTGCAGACAAGCTGTTCGTGCAGTGCGGTCAACTGTCGGGTGGCCAGCTTCAGCGAGTAGGTATTGCGCGGGTGCTTTATCAGCAACCCCGTATCGTGCTTGCCGACGAGCCAGTGTCGGCGATGGACCCAGTATTGGCTGATCACAGCCTGGCGTTGCTCAACCGGCATGCCCAGGCCACTGGTGTGGCGCTGGTGGCCAGCCTGCACGCGGTCGATTTGGCATTGGCCCACTTTCCCCGGGTGATCGGCATTCGCGAAGGGCGCGTGCTGTTCGACTGCCCAGCCCAGGCAGTGACCGACGAGCTGCTGCAGGCGCTGTATGCCAACGAGCAGTTGGTGGCTGGACGTGGTGTTGATGCTACAAGCCCCCACGTGCAGTTGCCCAGATGCTGAGCGCCAGTCGCCGTGATCCGGCAATGGTGCCGAGGGTACTGATCGGGTTGCTGGCCATCGCGGTCCTGTGGCCGGGTATCCAATTGAGCGAGCTCAATCCGGCCGTGCTGTTGCAGGCCGAAAACCGCGAGCAGATGGCACGTTTCACAGGGGCATTCTGGCCACCGGCACATGAACGCGACTTTCTCGAGCTATTGCTGGAGGCCACGCTACAGACCTTGGCTGTGGCCACCGCTGGCATGGTACTCGCCTGGCTGCTGGCCGTGCCGGCGGCGTTGCTGGCCAGCCGCGCCTTGTCCCTGAGCGCTGCCTCACGTGGCGGGCGCCCGGGTGTCTGGTCGCGCCTGGTGCGGCTGCCCGTACGGGGAGTGCTGATCTTCCTGCGCAGCGTGCCTGAAATCGTCTGGGCACTGTTGTTCGTGCGCGCCGTAGGCCTGGGGCCCACGGCTGGCGTGCTGGCAATTGCCATTACCTACAGCGGCATGCTGGGCAAGGTGTATGCGGAAATCTTCGAATCGGTGGACCAACGGCCTGCCCACGCCTTGTTGCAGGCGGGCAGTGGACGGCTGGCTGCCTTTTTCTACGGCATCCTGCCCAATGCCGCCAGCGAAGCGGTGTCCTACACGGTCTATCGGTGGGAATGTGCAGTACGGGCATCGGTGGTGATGGGGTTCGTGGGGGCCGGCGGTCTGGGTCAGCAGATCGACCTGTCCATGCGCATGTTCGCTGGCGCCGAGGTCGCCAGCATGTTGCTGACGTTCCTGGTCTTGGTGATGCTTGCCGATGGGCTCAGCCGGTTATTGCGCTGGAGGCTTGCATGAATCGGCTCATCAACCTGGCCCTGTTGGCCGCGCTGCTGGCAGCCATCGTCGGCTCGTTCGCTTACCTGGGGTTGGATTTCGGTGCCTTGATCGGCAACGGTGGGCTGGCCCAGATGGGCCAGTATGCCGGGCGGTTCCTGGCCCCGGACCTGTCCAGCGAGCATCTGCGAGCCGTGGCGCAGGGCGCGTTGGAGACCCTGGCCATGTCTGGCATCAGCACGTTGCTGGCCGCCATCATGGGCCTGTTGCTGGCGCTGCCGGCGGCAGGCCGCTTTGGCTGGCCGCTGCGGGCGCTGGCCCGGTTGCTGCTCAATGCCCTGCGCGCTATTCCGGAGCTGGTGTGGGCCGCGCTGACGGTGCTGGTAGCTGGACTGGGACCAAACGCCGGCACCCTGGCGTTGGCGCTGCACACCGCTGGCGTACTGGGACGGCTGTTTGCCGAAGCGCTGGAAAACGCCTCGCCCGAACCTGCAGCAGCCTTACGCCTGCAAGGCGCGGGGCAGGTAGCAGCCTTCTGCTACGGCACCTTGCCCAACCTGTGGCCGCAATTGCTTGCCTACAGTTTGTACCGTTGGGAAAACAACATACGCATGGCCAGTGTACTGGGCTTCGTCGGTGCCGGAGGCTTGGGACAGCTGCTCTACACCACCTTGAGCCTGTTCCAGGAGGCCCAGGCCAGTACGGTGATCATTGGAATGCTGGCGCTGGTGTTTCTGGTCGATGCGCTCAGTGATGTACTGCGCCAACGTTTCGTAAGGGCCTGATCAGGCCAGCGGCCCTGTGACCGCTGCCCGTTCTCAGGCGCTCACCGCCTCGCCCGATTGCGCGCCACGCTGCATCGATTCCAGGTTGCGCTCGATCGTCTCGCAGATGGTATCCATCTGGATCTGGTGTTCGCTGAAGCGGAACGGGCTCTGCAAGTCGGTACCGATGCGCTCGATCGCCAGCAGCATGAAGCCTACAACCGTGGAGGCCAGGGGCGTGAACCATTCCAGCGACTCTACCAGGCCGACCGGTACGATCAGGCAGAACAGCGTGATGAATAACCGAGGGAAATACACATAAGGGTAGGGCAGTGGCGTATTGGCGATGCGCTCCATGCCACCTTGTGCATTGGACAAGTCCACCAGGGTGGACTCAAGGCGAGCCAGACGGATGCTGTCCAGCCGGCCCTCCTGATATTCCCTGGCCAGTAACGCGGCGGAACCACTCAAGATGTCATTGGCAAAATTGTTGGAACCGTGGTGCCGCTCGAATTCTGCCTCAGGGATAAACGCCACCAGCTCTTGTGGGCATTTTTCCCCCTTCAGGTGTGCGGCCAGGCAATTGATATAGGCGATGTGCCGACGCAGCAGGGTCGCCTTGACCGGATTCAATCCATCGTCAGGGTCATCGATCAGCGTCAGCGTCTGACGGGCGAAACTGCGGGAACTGTTGACCAGCGCGCCCCACAGGGTACGGGCCTCCCACCAGCGGTTGTAGGCGCTGCTGTTGCGAAAGCTCACCAGCACGACCAGCGCCGAACCCATCAATGAAAGAGGGATCAGGGGCAGGGTGAACTTGCTGTTGAGAAACAGCATGAAATCAATGGTGACCAGCACGTCCCAGATCAGCAGCCAGAACAGTGACCAACCGATGTAGCCGAAGGTTTTCACGACCAGGCGGTATTTGCGGATGATGACGTCTTTCAAATGGCGCACCTTTACGGGTTCAGGACCTTGGATGGGACGCTGAGTCCCGCCGAAGGTTCTGCATGAGGTTGTTGCAACGCGTGTGGGGCTGACAAGTGCTGGCGTGATATCCGAATGGGTGTGTGCATTTCATCCAGACGCGTTTGCCGGCCCGATTTGGATGGTGGCACAATGCCTTGCCTCAGCATGCACATGCTCTGCAGCTGTACCCTGCACCTTCCGCCTTATTTTCTCGGTATCCCGCCATGATCGAGCGCACCGGCACGGGCCTTTCCTTCGCCAAACGCATGTATGCACCACGCGCCATCGGAACCGGCCTCGGCTTTTTTTGTGTATTGATCGGCATTGCGCCATTGCAGCCAGAGTGGTGGGTGTGGGCGCTGTTACTGGCACACGGTTTTGTCTGGCCGCACCTTGCGTTTCAGATAGCCCGGGTTTCTGCCCAGCCCTACAAGACCGAGCAGCGTAACTTGGTGGTCGATGGATTCGCCGGGGGTTGCTGGGCGGGTGCCATGGGGCTCAATCCTTTGCCCAGCGTGATCATCCTGTCGATGATTGCCATGGACAAGATCGCGGCAGGTGGCTGGCCCCTGTTGATCAGAACGGTGATTGCCCAGGGCATCGGCATCGCCTTGGGCCTGTGGCTGTTCGCGCCGCCGCTTTTTCCGGCCACCACGCAGGTGCAGATGCTGGCGTGTCTGCCGATCCTGCTGATCTACCCCATGGCCATTGGCATGATCTGCTATCAGGTGACTGTCCAATTGGGCCAGCATAAACGTGCACTGGCCCGCATGAGCCAGACCGACAGCCTTACGGGCCTGAGCAACCATGGGGCGTGGCAGGAACTGCTGCTGCGCGAATTCGCGCGTTGCCGAGCTAACGCCGGTAGCAGTTGCCTTGCCCTGATCGACGTGGACCACTTCAAACAGGTCAATGATCGTCATGGCCACCAGGTGGGTGACAACATCCTGCGGGTGATCAGTGCCACGCTCTCCTTGCATCTGCGCAAGCACGACCCTGCGGCCCGCTACGGAGGAGACGAATTCTGCGTGATGCTGCCCGATACGACGCCAGGGCAAGCAAGGGATGTGCTGGAGCGGCTGCGCCTGGCCGTGGAGGCGTTCCGCGACCCGGCGCTGCCGCACCTTACCCTGAGCCTGAGTATCGGCATCGCCCCTTATCATGCAGGCATTACCGATGCCCAGGCCTGGCTGCACGCCGCCGATATGGCGTTGTATGCCGCCAAGCGCGCCGGCCGAAATTGCATCGTCCTGGCGCCCCAGGCTTCTGAGCCCGCCTGATCAGGGTTTTGCTGCAACGGCCACGAAGCCCTTGATCGATGTTGGGGCCGCGGGTTTGGACTTGCGCGCCAGCATGTACTGGTAGCGCCGCCATTCTTTGTCGATCTCGCTGAAGGACATGAACACACTGACCCGGTCCTTGCCCACCAGGTCCGGTCGTCTGATGGCATCGATGCCGCTGGTAGGGATGATGGCGATGTTGATCCCTACCACGCTACCGTCATCGGCGAATACCGGGCCGCCAGACATCCCTTTGGTGATCGGCCCGTCGTGCACCGAATAGAACACGCTGCCAGGGGTGCCATCGAGCCGGACCAGTGACGAGAGCGCGTGGCCCTTGCCTTGTACGGGCATCATCAAGCTGTTGTAGCCCACTGCCGTGACCGTTTCTCCAGGCATATATTGTCGCCAGTGCGGTATTTCGCTGGCTTTGTGCTTGAAGAACACCACATCGCCTAGTCCTTCGTGGACCACGTTGCGCAGGAAAGGCGTGTGTTTGGCGGTGACGGCATAATCTGCGTTCCACTGGATGGCGCTTGCCATCAGCAGCATGGGCAGCGGTGCCCCGGACGTCACCACGAAAGCTTGACTGTAGACCGGGTCTGAAACGTAGGACGTTGGCACTCCATTGCACCCACTTAGCAGCATCATTGCCGCCATACAGGGCGCGGTTGTTTTCATTGGTCACACGAGGGGGGAGGGGATTGAGAGGAGCCGCACTATGGCTAAATGCCATCAGCTAGGCAATACGTTCGGCTTTTATCCGACGAAGTGAGGGTAGGCGGCGGGTATGGCCACTGGCCAATAGCATTGCTGCATGGTCAGTCACCAGCAAATCAATGGGCTGGCGCCAAGCAAATGTGCTGCACTGAATGGTTTTTTCGGCGCAAAAAAAAAGCCGACCATTTAAGGTCGGCTTTTTCGGATTTGGTGCCCCGAGGGAGACTCGAACTCCCACTCCTTTCGAAAACGGATTTTGAATCCGCCGCGTCTACCAATTCCGCCATCAGGGCGTGGCGCGCAGTATAGAGAGGTGCCGTCGGTCGGTCAATCGTCTTTCATGGTCAATTTTCATTCGTTGGGCTAAACTTCCCGGCCCTGCCGAACCGAACATCATCATGCGCGTTGCCGATTTCTCCTTTGAACTTCCCGATTCCCTGATCGCCCGCCATCCGTTGGCCGAGCGCCATGGCAGCCGCCTGCTGGTGCTCGACGGGCCAAGCGGTGCACGCGAGCACCGGCAATTCCCCGACCTGCTGGGCTATCTGCGCCCGGGTGACCTGATGGTGTTCAACAACACCCGGGTCATTCCGGCGCGGCTGTTCGGTCAGAAAGCCTCCGGCGGCAAGCTCGAAGTGTTGGTCGAGCGTGTGCTCGACAGCCACCGTGTGCTGGCCCATGTGCGGGCGAGCAAGGCGCCCAAGGTAGGGGCGGTCATTTTGGTGGACGGTGGCGGTGAAGCTGAAATGGTTGCGCGCCACGACACCTTGTTCGAGCTGCGTTTCACCGAAGAGGTATTGCCGCTGCTCGACCGCGTCGGCCACATGCCGCTGCCGCCCTACATCGATCGCCCTGACGAAGGTGCGGACCGGGAGCGCTACCAGACGGTCTACGCCGAAAAGGCAGGCGCTGTCGCCGCGCCTACCGCAGGCCTGCATTTCGACGAGGCGCTGCTCGAGCAGATCGCCGCCAAAGGGGTGGAGCGCGCGTTCGTCACCCTGCACGTGGGCGCCGGTACCTTCCAGCCGGTGCGGGTCGACAAGATTGAAGATCACCACATGCATAAAGAGTGGCTCGAAGTGAGCCAGGATGTGGTCGACGCCATCGAGGCCTGCCGTGCCCGCGGCGGGCGCGTGATCGCCGTGGGCACCACCAGTGTGCGCTCGCTCGAAAGCGCCGCCCGCGATGGCCAGCTCAAGCCCTTCAGCGGTGACACCGATATCTTCATCTACCCCGGCCGCCCATTCCACGTGGTCGATGCGCTGGTTACCAACTTCCACCTGCCTGAGTCCACGCTGCTGATGCTGGTCTCGGCCTTCGCCGGTTACCCCGAGACCATGGCTGCCTACGCGGCGGCGGTCGAGCAGGGGTACCGCTTCTTCAGTTACGGTGATGCCATGTTCATCACCCGCAATCCGGCGCCTCGCGGGCCCGAGGAGCAAGCATGAGTCGCACCTGCCGAATGTCCTTCGAACTGCTGGCCACCGACGGCAAGGCCCGTCGTGGCCGCATCACCTTCCCCCGTGGCACGGTCGAAACCCCGGCGTTCATGCCGGTGGGCACCTATGGCACGGTCAAGGGCATGTTGCCCCGTGACATTGAGGCCATTGGTGCCGAGATGATCCTGGGCAACACCTTCCACCTGTGGCTGCGCCCAGGTACCGAGGTGATCAAGAAGCACAACGGGCTGCACGACTTCATGCAGTGGAAAGGCCCGATTCTCACCGATTCCGGTGGCTTCCAGGTCTTCAGCCTGGGCGCCATGCGCAAAATCAAGGAAGAAGGCGTGACCTTCGCCTCTCCCGTGGACGGCTCCAAGGTGTTCATGGGCCCGGAAGAATCCATGCAGGTGCAACGTGACCTGGGTTCGGACGTGGTGATGATCTTCGACGAGTGCACCCCATACCCTGCCGAGCACGACATCGCCCGTACGTCCATGGAGCTGTCGCTGCGCTGGGCCCAGCGCTCGAAGAACGCCCATGCCGACAACACCGCCGCGCTGTTCGGCATCGTTCAGGGCGGCATGTACCAGGACCTGCGCATGCGCTCCCTGGAAGGGCTTGAGAACATCGGCTTCGACGGCCTGGCCATCGGCGGCCTGTCGGTGGGTGAGCCCAAGCACGAGATGATCAAGGTGCTGGACTACTTGCCCGAGCAGATGCCGGCTGACAAACCTCGTTACCTTATGGGGGTAGGCAAACCGGAGGATCTCGTTGAGGGTGTGCGCCGCGGCGTCGATATGTTCGACTGCGTGATGCCTACGCGCAACGCGCGCAACGGCCACCTGTTCGTCGACACCGGGGTGATCAAGATCCGCAACGCGTTCCATCGCCATGATGAATCGCCACTGGATCCGACCTGTGACTGCTACACCTGCAGCAACTTCTCCCGCGCCTATCTGCATCACCTGGACAAGTGTGGCGAAATGCTCAGCAGCATGTTGAATACCATCCATAACTTGCGCCATTACCAGCGTTTGATGGCCGGTTTACGCGAGGCTATTCAACAAGGTAAATTGGCCGCCTTCGTCGACGCCTTCTACGCCAAGCGCGGGCTTGTTGTACCGCCCTTGGACTGACTGTCTGCATCCATTATTAAAATATTCGCATTAGGAGTGCACCCATGAGCTTCTTGATCCCCGCCGCATACGCGGACGCTGCAGCCCCCGCCGCCGGCCCTGCCGGTACTGGCTTCGAGTGGATTTTCCTGGTCGGTTTCCTGGTCATCTTCTACCTGATGATCTGGCGTCCACAGGCCAAACGTGCCAAAGAGCAGAAGAACCTGCTGGGCAACTTGCAGAAAGGTGACGAAGTTGTCACCAACGGTGGCATTGCCGGCAAGATCGTCAAAGTGGCCGATGATTTCGTGGTGCTGGAAGTGTCCGACACTGTCGAGCTGAAGTTCCAGAAGGGCGCCATTGCCGCGACCCTGCCAAAAGGTACGCTCAAGGCTATCTGAGTTACCGGTTTCATTTTTCCAGTCGGGGCGCGCAACGCGCCCCGCGTCTTGAACGGGCGGCGTGATGCTGAACAAATACCCTCTGTGGAAATACGCACTGATCCTGCTGGTACTGGCGATCGGTTTCATTTATTCCGCTCCCAACCTCTACCCGGATGACCCGGCCGTGCAGATCAGCGGTGCCAGCTCGGCGCTGCAGGTCAACCAGGCCGATCTCGATCGCGTCAGCAAGGCGCTGGTCGATGCAAACATCGCAGTCAAAGGCGTGAGCCTGGGTGAGAAGGGCAGTGGCCTGATTCGTCTGACCAATCAGGAAGACCAGCTGCCCGCCAAGGATGTGGTGCGCAAGGCGCTGGGCGATGACTATGTCGTGGCGCTGAACCTGGCACAAACCACCCCGCAGTGGTTGCGCAACCTGGGTGCCAGCCCCATGAAGCTGGGCCTGGACCTGTCCGGTGGCGTGCACTTCCTGCTGGAAGTGGACATGGACAAGGCCATGAGCGCCCGCATGAAAGTCTACGAAGGCGAGGTCAAGACCTTGCTGCGCAAGGAGCGGGTCCGCTACCGCAGCCTGCCGCAGCAGGACGGTGGCATCATGCTCGGCTTTGCTGACAACGCTACGCGCGAACAGGCACGTGCCCTGATCCGCAAGAATTTCAACGATTTCGACCTGACCACCACCGAGCGCAATGACCTCGCCGTGCTGCGTCTGGCGCTGTCTCAGGCGAAAGTGGCCGAGATTCGCGAATACTCGATCAAGCAGAACCTCACCACCGTGCGTAACCGTGTCAACGAGCTGGGTGTCGCCGAGCCGCTGGTGCAGCGCCAGGGCGCCAACCGCATCGTGGTCGAGCTGCCGGGTGTGCAGGACACTGCCGAAGCCAAGCGTATTCTGGGCAAGACGGCCAACCTGGAGTTCCGTTTCGGTGCCGAGCCGGGCGCGTCCAAAGCCACCACCGAAGTGTTCGAGTTCCGTGAAGGGGGGCGTTCGGCGCCCGTCGAGCGTGGCCTGATCATCACCGGTGACCAGGTGACCGACGCCCAGGCCAGCTTCGACGAGCATGGCCGCCCGCAGGTGAACATTCGTCTGGACGGGCATGGCGGCGAACTGATGAGCCGCGCGACGCGCAGCAACGTTGGTCGCAGCATGGCGGTGATCTTCATCGAGCAGAAGCCTGTCACCCGCTACGTGAAGCAGACGGTCGATGGCGTCGAGAAGGACGTTGCGGTCCAGAGCTTCCAGGAAGAGAAGAAGATCATCAGCCTGGCGACCATCCAGTCGCCGCTGGGTAGCCAGTTCCGTATCACGGGGCTGAACGGCCAGGGCGAATCGTCTGAACTGGCCCTGCTGCTGCGTGCCGGCGGCCTGGCTGCACCGATGTACTTCGCTGAAGAACGTACCATCGGCCCAAGCCTGGGTGCCGACAACATCACCAAGGGCATCGACGCCTCGCTGTGGGGTATGCTGTTCGTCTCGCTGTTCATCATTGCGATCTACCGGGCCTTCGGTGTGCTGGCCACTATCGCCCTCGCCGGCAACATGGTGTTGCTGCTGGCGTTGATGTCCTTGCTGGGCGCTACGCTGACATTGCCAGGCATCGCGGGTATCGTGCTCACCATGGGCATGGCGGTGGATGCCAACGTGCTTATCTTCTCTCGAATCCGTGAAGAGCTGGCTGCAGGGATGTCTGTTCAGCGCGCTATTCATGAAGGCTTCAACCGCGCCTATTCGGCCATCGTCGATGCCAACCTGACTACCTTGCTCGTGGGCGGCATCCTGTTTGCCATGGGCACCGGGCCGGTCAAAGGCTTTGCGGTCACCATGTCCCTCGGGATTTTCACGTCGATGTTCACTGCTGTGATGGTCACCCGTGCCCTGGTCAACCTGACCTGTGGCGGGCGTGACATCAAGAAGCTGTGGGTTTGAGGGAGCTGCGATGAAAACCATCAATTTCATGGGTGTACGCAATGTCGCCTTCGGCGTCACCGTACTGCTCACCGTGCTGGCCTTGTTCAGCTGGTGGCAAAAGGGCCTGAACTTCGGCCTGGACTTCACTGGCGGCACGCTGATCGAGCTGACCTACGAGCGCCCGGCCGATCTCAAGGCGGTACGGGCCGAGTTGGTCGACTCGGGTTTCCACGAGGCAGTGGTGCAGAGCTTCGGTGCCACCACCGACCTGCTGGTGCGCATGCCGGGTGATGACCCACAGCTGGGCAACAAGGTCGCCGCAGCCTTGCAGAAGGCCGGCGGTGACAACCCAGCCACCGTCAAGCGTGTCGAGTTCGTCGGCCCGCAGGTGGGTGAAGAGCTGCGTGACCAGGGCGGCATGGGCATGCTCCTGGCGCTGGGTGGCATCCTTATCTACCTGGCGTTCCGCTTCCAGTGGAAATTCGCAGTAGGCGCCATCATCTCGCTGATCCACGACGTGATCGTGACACTGGGCATCTTGTCGTTCTTCCAGATCACCTTCGACCTGACGGTGCTGGCGGCGGTGCTGGCCATCATCGGCTACTCGCTCAATGACACCATCGTCGTGTTCGACCGGGTGCGTGAGAACTTCCGGGTCATGCGCAAGGCGTCCTTGATCGAAAACATCAACGTCTCCACCACCCAGACGTTGCTGCGTACCGTGGCGACTTCGGTGTCTACCTTGCTGGCTATTGCCGCCTTGCTGTTCTTCGGCGGTGACAACCTGTTCGGCTTCTCGCTGGCCCTGTTCATCGGCGTGATGGCCGGTACCTACTCGTCGATCTACATCGCCAACGTGGTGCTGATCTGGCTGAACCTGAACAGCGAAGACCTGATTCCGCCGGCAAAGACCGAGGGCGTGGACGACCGTCCGTGACCGACTGACGCTCCGCTTGGCGGACGAGAGGGCGCGAGTGTTGAACTCGCGCCCTTTTTTTTGCTCCAAGGCAAGGAGAAAGCGGGCCAAGTCCCGTATGTACGATCAGGAGGTTCACGTGAATAAATCAATGCTGGTGGGTGCGGTGCTAGGTGCTGTCGGTGTCACTGCCGGAGGTGCTGTGGCGACCTACAGCTTGGTGAACAAAGGGCCTGAGTATGCTCAGGTCACCGACGTGCAGCCGATCAAGCAGCAGGTCAAGACCCCGCGCGAAGTGTGCAAGGACGTGACCGTCACCCGCCAGGCGCCAGTCAAGGATCAGCATCAGATCGCCGGCACTGTGGTCGGCGCGCTGGCCGGTGGCCTGTTGGGCAACCAGATCGGCGGCGGCACCGGCAAGAAGATCGCGACCGTGGCCGGTGCGGTGGGTGGTGGGTATGCTGGCAACAAGGTGCAGGAGGGCATGCAGCAGCGTGACACCTATACCACGACCCAGACCCGCTGCAACACGGTCAACGACATCAGTGAAAAAGTGGTGGGCTACAACGTCAAGTACACCATTGGGGATCAGGTCGGCCAGGTGAAGATGAACCGTGAGCCAGGCTCTACCATCCCAGTGGACAAGAACGGCAAGCTGATTCTCAGCGACGCCGGTCAGTGATGCTGCTGCCGGCGTTGGCCCTGTGCCGACGCCGGTGATGCAGGGCTGGCAGGCATGAAAAAAGCACCCCGAGGGGTGCTTTTGTTTTCCTGCAATCAAATGCTCAACGCTTCATGCTTTCAGGCAGGTGCGGTTGGATGGCAGTCAGTACCGCCTTGAAGCACTTGATGTTGCCGGCGACGATGTGACCTTTGTCGAGGAAGTCATGGCCGCCATTGAAGTCGCTCACCAAGCCGCCTGCTTCCTGAATCAGCAGCACGCCTGCGGCCATGTCCCATTCGGACAGGCCCGACTCCCAGAATGCATCGAAACGGCCTGCGGCCACATAGGCCAGGTCCAGGCTCGCCGCGCCAGCGCGGCGGATGCCGGCGGTCTGGCCTACCAGGCTGCGGAACATGCCCAGGTAATTGTCCAGGTCGGCCATCTGGTTATCACGGAAGGGGAAGCCAGTGCCCAGCAGGGCGCCGTCCAGGCTGGTGCGCGAGCTGACGCGCAGGCGGCGGCCGTTCAATTGAGCGCCACGGCCACGGCTGGCAGTAAACTCTTCCTGGCGAACCGGGTCGACGATCACGGCGTGCTCCAGGCGACCACGGTACTTGCAGGCAATGCTGACGGCAAAGTGAGGAATGCCACGCAGGAAGTTGGTGGTGCCGTCCAGCGGGTCGATGACCCACAGGTAGTCCTTGCCTTCTTCGCCGGAGCCGGCGTGCAGGCCAGTTTCCTCGCCCAGGATGGAGTGGTTCGGGTAGGCCTTGCGCAGGGCATTGACGATGCTCTGCTCGGCAGCGCGATCGACTTCGGAAACGTAGTCCTTGGCCTCTTTCTCATCGACCTTGATGCTATCCAGGCGTTCGATGGAGCGGAAGATCAGTTCACTGGCGCTGCGAGCGGCGCGCAGGGCGATATTCAGCATAGGCTGCATGGGCGGGTCACCTGGAGATGTTAAAGAAGAAAGCCGAACATTCTAACAGAAAATTGTGGCGGCAGAAGGGCGCATTCGCGTGCGTGGCGTTACGCCTGTCGGTTCTGTAAGATTCCAGGCCCTGATTTCCGCCACTGTGAGCACGAGACCTTGCTGCAGAATATTCGTGTCGTTCTGGTCAACACCAGCCACCCCGGCAACATCGGCGGCGCTGCGCGCGCCATGAAGAACATGGGCCTGTCGCGTCTGGTGCTGGTGCAGCCAAAGCAGTTTCCTGCCGACGAGGCCAGCGCGCGCGCCTCGGGCGCGGACGATGTGCTGGGTAACGCCATCGTCGTCGACAGCTTGGAGCAGGCATTGGTCGGCTGCAATCTGGTGATGGGCACCAGTGCCCGTGAGCGCAGCATTCCATGGCCTCTTATCGGCCCACGTGAATGCGGCGACAAGGCCGTGCAGCATGCCGACGGGGGCGAGCAGATCGCCTTGGTGTTCGGGCGCGAGCATGCCGGGCTGACCAATGAAGAGTTGCAGCGATGTCACTTCCACGTGCACATCCCCTCCAATCCCAACTTCAGTTCGCTGAACCTGGCTGCGGCTGTTCAGGTACTGGCCTATGAAGTGCGCATGGCCAGCCTGGCGAACGACCGCTCGCCTGCCCAGGTTGAGAAGGCTGACGCCGACGCCTTGGCCACGATGGACGAGATGGAGCTGTTCTACGACCATCTGGAAAAAACCCTGGTCGACATTGGTTTCCTTGATCCCGAAAAGCCCAAGCACCTGATGCCGCGTCTTCGCAGGCTTTACGGTCGGGTGGCAGTGGAGCGTACGGAAATGAGCATTTTGCGCGGCATTCTTACCGAGACCCAGAAGGTGGTCCGGGGTGAGCCGCATAAACGGAAGGACTGACAGATGCTGGAACGTCTGCGTGAAGATATTCAAAGTGTGTTCCACCGTGATCCAGCGGCGCGCAACGCGTTCGAAGTGCTGACCTGCTACCCCGGGATGCATGCCATATGGCTGCACCGGTTGGGTAATGCCCTGTGGCGGCGGGACTTCAAGTGGCTGGCGCGGCTGGTGTCCAACTTCGGTCGCTGGCTGACCGGTATCGAGATTCACCCGGGCGCCACGATAGGGCGGCGGTTCTTCATCGACCATGGCATGGGCATCGTCATTGGCGAAACCGCCGAGATTGGTGACGACGTGACGCTCTACCAAGGCGTAACCCTGGGCGGTACCAGCTGGAATAAAGGCAAGCGTCACCCAACGCTGGAGGACGGCGTAGTGGTCGGTGCGGGTGCGAAGGTGCTGGGGCCGTTTACCGTAGGGGCCGGGGCCAAGATCGGTTCCAATGCGGTGGTGACCAAGGCGGTGCCAGCCGGCGCCACGGCTGTTGGCATCCCCGGGCGCATCATCGTCAAGGACGAGCAGGGCGATGTCGAGGCGCGGCGCAAGGCCATGGCCGAGAAGATCGGTTTCGATGCCTATGGGGTCAGTGGCGACATGCCCGACCCGGTCGCCCGTGCCATTGGCCAGATGCTTGACCATCTGCAGGCCGTTGATGAGCGCCTGGAAGGCATGTGCGGTGCGCTGACGCGGATGGGCAGTGACTATTGCGCCAAGGAGCTGCCAGCGCTGCCTGAAGATGACTTCACCGAACAGGCGCAGTTGGCCAAGCGCGACATCCAGCCGCATTGATCCCGCCGTATCAGGCGCGGGTTCTGGCATGGGGGCATGTGCTATCGCCCCCGTGTCTGCTACAATCGCGGCCGCCTCCCCTCATACAAACCCGACTAAGGCACTAGGTCTAATAGTTGACTTAAATGCTCGGGAATCGCATACTTGCACACATCCCGTAACTCCCGTGGTACCCAATAGCCATGCGACTGACTACCAAAGGCCGATACGCCGTGACTGCCATGCTCGACCTGGCGTTGCACGCGCAGCATGGGCCGGTGTCTTTGGCCGACATCTCCGAGCGCCAGGGCATATCCCTTTCTTATCTGGAACAGCTGTTCGCCAAGCTGCGCCGCAGCAGCCTGGTTTCCAGCGTTCGCGGCCCCGGTGGCGGTTATCAGCTGTCGCGCGGCATGGAGACCATCCAGGTCGCCCAGGTCATCGATGCGGTCAACGAATCGGTCGATGCCACCCGTTGCCAGGGGCTTGGGGACTGCCATGCCGGTGATACCTGCCTGACCCACCACTTGTGGTGCGACCTCAGTCAGCAGATTCACGAGTTCCTCAGTGGCATCAGTCTGGCCGACCTCGTCATGCGCCGTGAGGTGCAGGAAGTCGCTCAGCGTCAGGACCTGCGCCGCGTCGCTGGTCTGTCTGCCCCGCTGGACAAGATTGAGACGTCCGCCGTCGATTGATCCTTCGGGACGACGAGCGACGCCACCGCCTGATAGGAGAGAAAAATGAAGTTGCCGATCTACCTCGATTACTCCGCGACCACCCCGGTCGACCCACGCGTAGCCCAGAAGATGGCCGAATGCCTGACGGCTGACGGTAACTTCGGTAACCCGGCTTCGCGCTCCCACGTCTTTGGCTGGAAAGCCGAAGAAGCGGTCGAGAACGGTCGCCGTCAGGTCGCCGAGCTGATCAATGCCGACCCGCGCGAAATCGTCTGGACCAGCGGTGCCACCGAGTCCGACAACCTGGCCCTGAAGGGTGTTGCGCACTTCTATCAGACCAAGGGCAAGCACATCATCACCTCCAAGATCGAGCACAAGGCGGTCCTCGATACCGCTCGCCAGCTGGAGCGTGAGGGGTTCGAAGTCACCTACCTGGAACCGGGCGAAGACGGCATCGTCACCCCGGCCATGGTCGAGGCGGTCCTGCGTGACGACACCATCCTGGTCTCGCTGATGCACGTGAACAACGAAGTCGGCTCGATCAACGACATTGCCGCCATCGGTGAACTGACCCGTTCGCGCGGCGTGCTGTTCCACGTCGATGCCGCCCAGTCTGCCGGCAAGGTCGAAATCGACCTGCAGCAGCTCAAGGTCGATCTGATGTCGTTCTCCGCGCACAAGGTCTATGGCCCCAAAGGGATCGGCGCGCTGTATGTCAGCCGCAAGCCGCGGGTACGCCTCGAGGCAGTCATGCACGGCGGTGGTCACGAACGCGGCATGCGTTCGGGTACGCTGCCGACGCACCAGATTGTCGGCATGGGCGAAGCATTCGCCATTGCCAAGCAGGACATGGCGGCTGAAAACGCACGCATCAAAGCCTTGAGCGACCGCTTCTTCAAGCAGGTATCCAGCCTCGAAGAACTGTACGTCAACGGTAGCCTGACTGCTCGCGTGCCGCACAACCTGAACCTGAGCTTCAACTACGTCGAGGGCGAATCGCTGCTGATGTCGCTCAAGGACATCGCCGTCTCGTCCGGTTCGGCTTGCACCTCCGCCTCGCTCGAGCCGTCCTACGTGCTGCGTGCACTGGGCCGTAACGACGAGCTGGCGCACAGCTCCATCCGCTTCTCCTTCGGCCGCTTCACCACCGAGGAAGAGGTTGATTACGCCGCGCAGAAAGTCTGCGAGGCCGTGAACAAGCTGCGTGAACTGTCCCCACTTTGGGACATGTACAAAGACGGCGTCGACATCTCCAAGATCGAGTGGGCCGCCCACTAAGCAGTCGCCGGCAAGAGCGGCTCCCTGATGAGGAAGGAATTGCACCATGGCATACAGTGAAAAGGTCATCGACCACTACGAAAACCCGCGCAACGTCGGCAAGATGAATGCCGAGGACCCGGATGTCGGTACCGGCATGGTCGGCGCACCGGCCTGCGGCGACGTGATGCGCCTGCAGATCAAGGTCAACGAGCAGGGCGTGATCGAAGACGCCAAGTTCAAGACCTACGGCTGCGGTTCGGCCATCGCGTCCAGCTCCCTGGCCACCGAGTGGATGAAGGGCAAGACCCTGGACGAAGCCGAGACCATCAAGAACACCCAGCTGGCCGAAGAACTGGCATTGCCGCCGGTCAAGATCCACTGCTCGGTACTCGCCGAAGATGCCATCAAGGCCGCTGTTCGCGATTACAAGCAGAAGAAAGGCTTGATCTAACGTCGCCTGTTGCAAGGTAAGGAGTTCTCATGGCTATCAGCATGACAGAAGCCGCCGCCAATCATGTGCGGCGTTCCCTGGAAGGGCGGGGCAAGGGTGAAGGCATTCGCCTTGGCGTACGCACCACCGGTTGCTCGGGCCTGGCCTACGTGCTGGAGTTCGTCGACGAGCTGGCGGGCGAGGACCAGGTGTTCGAGAACCATGGCGTCAAGGTGATCATCGATCCCAAGAGCCTGGTTTATCTTGACGGCACCGAGCTGGACTTCGTCAAGGAAGGGTTGAACGAAGGGTTCAAGTTCAACAACCCCAACGTGCGCGGTGAGTGTGGCTGCGGCGAAAGCTTCAACGTCTGAGGCCGACCGTGGGTACTCCTTGTCATTTTGCACTGTTCGACCTGCAGCCGAGTTTTCGACTGGACCTTGAGATGCTGGCCACTCGCTATCGCGAGCTGGCCCGCGAAGTCCATCCTGATCGTTTTGCCGATGCCTCCGAGCGCGAGCAACGCTCTGCGCTGGAGAAATCCGCTGCCCTCAACGACGCCTACCAGACGCTGCGCAGTGCACCACGCCGTGCGCGCTACCTGTTGGCGATCGGTGGCCACGAAGTGCCGCAGGAGGTCACGGTCCATGACCCGGATTTCCTCCTGCAGCAGATGCAGTGGCGTGAGGAGCTCGAAGACCTCCAGGACGAAGCCGACCTCGATGGCGTGGCCGTGTTCAAGAAGCGCCTGAAGGCTGCTCAAGACACGCTCAACGAGGATTTCGCCGCCTGCTGGGATGTTGCCGATGCGCGTGAGCAGGCCGAACGCCTGATGCGCCGAATGCAATTCCTCGACAAGCTCGCCCAAGAAGTGCGCCAACTGGAAGAGCGCCTCGACGATTAACCCGGTGCTACCCGTGATGGCACCTAAGGTATTCAGATAAGCATGGCCCTATTGCAGATTGCCGAACCCGGTCAAACGCCCCAGCCCCATGAGCGCCGCCTGGCGGTAGGGATCGACCTGGGCACCACCAATTCCCTGGTCGCTGCATTGCGCAGCGGCGTGAGCGAGCCCCTGCCCGATGCGCAAGGTAATGTGATTCTGCCTTCGGCGGTGCGTTACCTCGAAGCTGGCGGCAGCGAAGTCGGGCAGGCAGCGCGTGACGCTGCCTCCAGCGATCCGCTGAACACCGTGCTGTCGGTCAAGCGCCTGATGGGTCGCGGTCTGGCCGACGTCAAGCAGTTGGGCCAGCAATTGCCCTACCGCTTCGTCGGTGGCGAATCGCACATGCCTTTCATCGATACGGTGCAAGGGCCCAAGAGCCCGGTGCAGGTCTCGGCGGACATCCTCAAGGTGCTGCGTGAGCGCGCCGAGGCGACATTGGGCGGTGAACTGGTCGGTGCGGTGATCACCGTTCCGGCCTATTTCGATGACGCCCAGCGCCAGGCCACAAAAGATGCTGCACGCCTGGCTGGCCTGAACGTCCTGCGTCTGCTCAATGAGCCCACGGCCGCCGCCGTGGCCTATGGCCTTGACCAGAACGCCGAGGGCGTAGTCGCCATCTACGACCTGGGTGGCGGTACCTTCGACATTTCCATCCTGCGCCTGACAGCGGGCGTGTTCGAAGTGCTGGCCACCGGCGGCGATACCGCCCTGGGTGGCGATGACTTCGATCACGCCATTGCAGGCTGGATCATCGAGCAGGCTGGCTTGTCCTCCGACCTCGACCCGGCTACCCAGCGCGCGCTGTTACAGACGGCTTGCGCCGCCAAGGAAGCGTTGACCGATGCCGAGGTGGTGGGCGTCACGCATGGTGCCTGGCAGGGTGAGCTCACCCGTGCCGGTTTCGATGCGATGATCGAGCCGCTGGTGGCCCGCAGCCTCAAGGCCTGCCGCCGTGCCGTACGTGACAGTGGCGTCGAGCTCGATGAAGTCAGTGCCGTGGTCATGGTCGGCGGTTCCACGCGCGTGCCCCGTGTTCGCGATGCCGTCGGTACCCTGTTCGGTCGTAGCCCGCTGACTTCCATCGACCCCGATCAGGTCGTGGCCATCGGCGCCGCCATTCAGGCCGATACCCTGGCCGGCAACCGTCGCGAAGGCGGCGAGCTGTTGCTGCTTGATGTGATCCCGCTGTCACTGGGCCTGGAGACCATGGGCGGGCTCATGGAGAAAGTGATCCCGCGCAATACCACCATCCCGGTGGCGCGCGCCCAGGAGTTCACGACTTATAAAGACGGCCAGTCGGCCATGATGATCCATGTGCTGCAGGGCGAGCGCGAACTGATCAGCGACTGCCGGTCACTGGCGCGCTTCGAACTGCGCGGCATTCCGGCCATGGTGGCAGGGGCAGCGAAAATTCGCGTCACCTTCCAGGTCGATGCCGACGGGCTGCTCAGCGTCGCCGCCCGGGAACTCGCATCAGGCGTGGAAGCCAGCATTCAGGTCAAGCCGTCCTACGGCCTGACCGATGGCGAAATCGCGCGCATGCTCAAGGACTCCTTCGAGCATGCTGGTACCGACAAGCAGGCCCGTCAGTTGCGTGAGCACCAAGTGGACGCCGAACGGCTGCTCGAAGCGGTACAGGGCGCCCTGGACGCCGACGGTCAGCGCTTGCTCAGTGAAGAAGAGCGCCAGGCCATTGAATTCCAGATGCAAGAACTACGTGATTTGCTGGCGGGCACCGATGGCGCTGCCATCGAGCAACAGACCAAGCGTCTGTCGCACGTGACCGACGCATTTGCCGCCCGACGCCTTGATTCGACGGTCAAAGCCGCACTGGCCGGGCGCAACCTGAATGAGATCGAGGAGTAATCGATGCCGCTGGTGACATTCCTGCCGCATGAGAAGTTCTGCCCGGAGGGGCTGACCGTGGAGGTGCCTGCCGGCACCAATATCCTGGAGCTGGCCCACGATCATCACATCGAGATGGAGAGCGCCTGCGGCGGTGTGAAGGCCTGCACCACGTGCCACTGCATCGTGCGCAAGGGCTTCGATTCCCTTGAGGAAGCCGACGAGCTCGAAGAAGACATGCTGGACAAGGCGTGGGGCCTGGAAGCGCAGTCGCGTCTGGGTTGCCAGGTGGTGGTGGCCGATCAGGACCTCACCATCGAGATCCCCAAGTATTCGCTCAACCACGCTGCCGAAGCGCCGCACTGAGGTCCTGGACATGAGTCTGAAATGGATTGATGTACTTGATATCGCCATCGAGCTTGCAGAAAGCAAGCCGGACGTCGATCCTCGGTATGTGAATTTCGTCGATCTGCACCGCTGGGTGGTGGCATTGCCTGGCTTCAGTGACGATCCTTCGCGCGCCGGCGAGAAGGTGCTCGAGGCCATCCAGGCGGCCTGGATCGACGAAGCCGACTGAACACGCACCGCAGGTTAGGCAATCCCCTGGAACCCGCGTATAATTCGCGGGTTTAATTTTTCGTAACACTCATATTCTGGAGTTTTCCATGGCTGTTCAACGTACTTTCTCCATCATCAAGCCTGACGCTGTTGCCAAGAACGTCATCGGCAAGATCACCACTCGCTTCGAAGAAGCCGGCCTGAAAATCGTTGCCTCGAAAATCAAGCAACTGTCCAAGGCCGAGGCCGAAGGCTTCTACGCCGAGCACAGCGAGCGCGGCTTCTTCGGTGACCTGGTTGCCTTCATGACTTCCGGTCCGGTTGTCGTTCAGGTCCTGGAAGGCGAGAACGCCATTGCCAAGAACCGTGAGCTGATGGGCGCTACCAACCCTAAAGAAGCCGCTGCCGGCACCATCCGCGCCGACTTCGCCGAGTCCATCGACGCCAACGCCGTTCACGGTTCGGACTCCGAAGCTGCTGCTGCTCGCGAAATCGCTTACTTCTTCGCTGCTACCGAGGTAACCACTCGCTAAGCGAAAGCTTACGGGTGAGGGTGAATCCATGACGACATCGACTGACAAAATCAACCTGCTGGGTCTGACCCTGCAGGAAATGGAACAATTCTTCGATTCCATCGGAGAGAAGCGCTTCCGCGCCGGTCAGGTGATGAAATGGATTCACCACTTTGGCGTCGATGATTTCGCCGCCATGACGAACGTCGGCAAGGTCTTGCGTGAAAAGCTCGAGGCCGTTGCCGAAATTCGCCCACCGGAAGTGGTCAGCGAAGACATTTCCGCAGACGGCACCCGCAAATGGGTGATCCGCGTTGCCTCCGGCAGCTGCGTCGAAACCGTCTATATTCCCACCGACGATCGCGGCACCCTGTGCGTGTCGTCGCAAGCCGGTTGTGCCCTGGACTGCAGCTTCTGCTCCACCGGCAAACAAGGCTTCAACAGCAACCTCACCGCCGCCGAAGTGATCGGCCAGGTGTGGCTTGCGAACAAATCCTTCGGGACCGTGCCTGCCAAAATCGACCGCGCCATCACCAACGTGGTCATGATGGGCATGGGCGAACCCCTGCTCAATTTCGACAATGTCATCGCCGCCATGAAGATCATGATGGAAGATCTGGGCTATGGCATCTCCAAGCGTCGCGTCACCCTGTCCACCTCGGGCGTCGTGCCGATGATCGACGAGTTGGCCAAGCACATCGATGTGTCGCTGGCTTTGTCATTGCATGCACCCAATGACGAGTTGCGCAACAAACTGGTACCGATCAACAAGAAGTACCCGCTCAAGATGCTGCTCGACGCATGCATGGGCTACATGGCGACCCTGGGCGGCAAGCGGGTGCTCACCATCGAGTACACCCTGCTCAAGGACGTCAACGACCAGCCCGAGCATGCGGCGCAGATGATCGAGCTGCTGCGCGACGTGCCGTGCAAGATCAACCTGATTCCATTCAATCCGTTCCCGCACTCCGGCTACGAGCGCCCCAGCAACAACGCCATTCGTCGTTTCCAAGACCTGCTGCACCACGGTGGCTACAACGTGACGACGCGCACCACCCGTGGTGATGACATCGATGCGGCTTGCGGCCAGCTGGTGGGGCAGGTCAATGACCGCACCCGGCGCAGCGAACGTTACATCGCCGTCCGGCAGCTGTCGGCAGACGCCGAGCGCCCGGACAGCCCGGCCGCCCACTGACCGGAACTGGCCTATGAACGTGCGCGCTGCGCTGCCGATCATTGCGCTTTCGCTGCTCGCCGGCTGCATGTCAGGCGCAGGCAGCGATGCGCAGGTGGCTGAGCAGCGCAGGGTCGAGGCCGGGCGGGCGTATGTGCAGCTGGGGCTCGGCTACCTGCAACAGGGGATGCTGGGCCAGGCCAAGACGCCCTTGTCAAAGGCGCTGGCGCTGGATGGCGACGATGCCGACGCCCATGCTGCCTTGGCATTGGTCTACCAGGCCGAAGGCGAGCCTGTATTGGCCGAGCGCCATTTCAAGCAAGCGCTTGGGGCGGGTGCCAGCACCACGCGAATTCGCAACAATTACGGCAGTTTCCTTTATGCTCAAGGGCGGTTTGCCGAAGCGCAGCAGATGTTTCGCCTTGCCAGCGCCGATACCCTGTATCCTGAGCGATCACGGGTTTATGAAAACCTTGGCCTGACAGCCTTGAGGCTCGGCCAGCGCGATCAGGCGCACGCCCATTTGCAAAAAGCATTGCAGCTTAACCAGCGACAGCCACAAGCGTTGCTGGAAATGGCTGAGTTGTCCTACGAAAACAGGCATTATGTGCCGGCCCGGGATTACTACGATCGTTTCAGCCGGTTGAGTGGCCACGATGCCCGGAGCCTGCTGCTGGGTAGCCGCCTTGCCAAGGTGTTCGACGAGCAAGGGACGGTGGCCGAGTTGGGGCAGCAATTACAACGACTTTATCCCGGTACGCCGGAATATCAGCAATACCTGTCGGAGCAACGATGAACGCCGCGCATCCCGAAGTAGCTGTAGCGCCTGGCCAGAACCCTGGTGAGCTGTTGCGCCTGGCCCGTGAGAAACGGGACTGGTCCCAAGCCGAGGTGGCCCGCAAGCTCAATCTTACTGTCAGCTCGCTCAACCATGTGGAAACCGGCGCCTTCGACAAGCTGCCCGGGCATACCTTCGCCCGTGGCTACATCCGCGCCTACGCCAAGTTGATGGAGCTGGACCAGGCTGCCCTGGTCGAAGCCTTCGATCGCTACACCGGCACCCACGCCAAGGGCAGCGACGTACATTCGCTGGGGCGTATCGAAGAGCCTTCCCGGTTGTCCCACAATATTCTGCGCGGGGTCAGCCTGTTGCTGCTGCTGGCGGTCGTGGGTGGCGGTTTCGTCTGGTGGCAGGACCAGGGCAGTCTGCGCGGCAAAGACCTCTCCAGCATCGCCCTTGAGCACGTCGAGGTCGAAAGCGCCGACGGCACCACCCAGATTCACCCGCTTGACGAACCCGAAGACCAGGCCGTCTCTGCCGCCCAGCAACCTGAGAGCGCCCCCCTGCCGTTGGCCCAGGGTACCGACGAGCAGCAGGCTGCAAGTACCGGGCAGGCAGCGGCGACCGACACGCCTGCAGCCGGCTCTGCTCCGGTAACGGGCACTGCGACGCCGCAGCCGGCGCCGGCCAACGCTACCCCTGTTGCCAGCGCGCCGGCGGCAGCCGCCCCTGCAACCAGTGCAGCCGCCGCCGAGCCCGCCGCCGTGCCAGCAGGCAGCGGCAAGGTCGCGATTGAGTTCGTCGCCGATTGCTGGACCCAGGTTTCCGATGGCAACGGCAAGGTGCTGTTCAGCGGCATCAAGCGCAAGGGGGACAACCTCGAGCTGACTGGCAAGCCGCCGTTTGCGGTACGTCTGGGCTTTGCCCGTGGCGCCAAGGTCAGCTACAACGGCCAGGCCGTCGACGTTGCCCCGTTCACCAGTGGCGAAACCGCTCGCCTGAAGTTGGGACAGTAATTCATGCACGGCCAATCCCCGATCAAACGTCGCGAATCCCGCAAGATATGGGTCGGCAATGTGCCGGTGGGCGGTGATGCGCCCATTGCAGTGCAGAGCATGACCAACACCGATACCAATGATGTCGCCGCCACGGTGGGGCAGATCCAGCGTCTGGTCGATGCTGGTGTGGACATCGTTCGCGTGTCGGTACCTGACATGGACGCCGCCGAAGCCTTCGGCCGCATCAAGCAGCAGGTCAGCGTGCCGCTGGTCGCCGACATTCACTTCGACTACAAGATTGCCCTGCGCGTGGCCGAGTTGGGTGTGGACTGCCTGCGCATCAACCCTGGCAATATCGGCCGTGAAGACCGGGTCAGGGCTGTCGTTGACGCCGCTCGCGACCGTGGTATTCCAATCCGTATCGGCGTCAACGCAGGCTCACTGGAAAAGGACCTGCAGAAAAAGTACGGCGAGCCTACGCCCGCAGCGCTGGTCGAATCGGCGCTGCGCCATGTGGAACACCTCGATCGTCTCGACTTCCAGGATTTCAAGGTCAGCGTCAAGGCGTCGGACGTGTTCATGGCCGTCGAGGCCTATCGCCTGCTGGCACGGCAGATCGTGCAACCCCTGCACCTGGGAATCACCGAAGCCGGTGGCCTGCGCTCGGGTACGGTGAAATCTGCCGTTGGCCTAGGTATGCTGCTGGCCGAAGGCATTGGCGATACCATCCGCATTTCGCTGGCGGCAGACCCGGTGGAGGAGGTCAAGGTAGGCTATGACATCCTCAAGTCCCTGCACTTGCGTTCCCGAGGCATCAACTTCATCGCCTGCCCGAGCTGCTCGCGGCAGAATTTCGATGTGGTAAAAACCATGAACGAGCTCGAAGGGCGCCTCGAGGACCTGCTGGTGCCGCTGGACGTGGCCGTCATCGGCTGTGTGGTCAATGGCCCGGGGGAGGCCAAGGAAGCGCATGTCGGCCTGACCGGTGGTACGCCCAACCTGGTCTACATCGACGGTAAACCGGCGCAGAAACTGACCAACGACAACCTGGTCGATGATCTCGAAAGGCTCATCCGTCAGAAAGCGGCCGAGAAGGTCGAAGCCGACGCGGCGTTGATCGCCCGTGGCTGATACACAGAATTCGTAAGGATCATTCGTGAGCAAATCGCTGCAAGCCATCCGTGGCATGAACGACATCCTGCCCGAGCAGTCGCCATTGTGGCGCTATTTCGAGGGTACCGTTGCCGGCCTGCTGGACACCTACGGGTACAGCCAGATCCGCACGCCCATCGTGGAGTTCACCGAGCTGTTCAAGCGCTCGATCGGTGAAGTGACCGATATCGTCGAAAAGGAAATGTACACCTTCGAAGACCGCAACGGTGACTCGCTCACACTGCGTCCGGAAGGGACTGCGGCCTGTGTTCGCGCGGTGCTGGAGCATGGCATCACCGGCAATGGCCAGGTGCAGAAGCTGTGGTACATCGGGCAGATGTTCCGCCACGAGCGTCCCCAGAAGGGCCGCTACCGGCAGTTCCACCAGATCGGTGTGGAGGTGTTCAACCTCGATGGCCCGGACATCGATGCCGAGTTGATCATGCTGACCTGGCGCCTGTGGGGCTTGCTGGGCATTCAGGATGCGGTCAAGCTCGAACTCAACAGCCTTGGCACCAGCCAAGCGCGCGCCCGCTACCGCGACGCGTTGGTGGAGTTCCTGTCCGCGCGCCTGGAGCAACTGGACGAGGACAGCCAGCGCCGCCTCAAGAGCAATCCGCTGCGCATCCTCGACAGCAAGGACACCAACACCCAGGCGGTGCTGGTCGATGCGCCGAAGCTCGAAGATTACCTGGACGAAGAATCCCGTGCGCACTTCGCAGGCCTGAAGGCCCGCCTGGACGCTGCCGGCATTCCATTCGTGCTCAACACCAAGCTGGTGCGGGGGCTGGACTACTACAGCAAGACCGTCTTCGAGTGGGTCACCGACAAGCTTGGTGCCCAGGGTACGGTGTGTGCCGGCGGCCGCTACGATGGGCTGGTGGAGCAAATGGGCGGCAAGCCTACACCTGGCGTTGGCTTTGCCATGGGTATCGAGCGCCTGATTCTGCTGCTTGAAACCCTTGGCAAGGTACCGGACTCCATCAGCCGTCAGGTCGATGTCTACCTCTGCGCTTTTGGTGAGCAGGCCGAGTTGGCGGGCCTGCGTCTGTCCGAAGCGGTGCGTGACCGCCTGCCGGGCCTGCGTCTGGCCGTGAATGCGGGCGGGGGCAGTTTCAAAAGCCAGTTCAAGAAAGCCGACAAGAGCGGCGCGCTGTTCGCCTTGATTCTTGGCGATGATGAGTTGGCCAAACAGGAAGTCGGCTTCAAACCCCTGCGTGGTCAGGGCGAACAACAGAACATTGCCTGGGATGCCCTTGCAGGGCACCTGGAAACCGCGATCGCGCAGGCGTAACGCGGTTCAACGAGCGAATAGGCGAAAAGGAGTATTGGGGTGTCGAGTACCGATGATGATGACCTGGCAGGGGTCAAGGACTGGTGGAACCGTAACGGCAAGCCGCTGCTGACCGGTGCGTTGCTCGCCGGCGTGGTAGTGCTGGGCTGGAACACCTGGCACAAGTACCAGAACAACCAGTCGCAAGGTGCCTCGCAGTTGTATCAGGCGCTACTGGAAACCAGCCTCACGCCTACGGGTCAGCCGGACGCCACCCGGGTTGCGGAACTGGCCGGCAAGCTCAAGAGCGAGTTCGGCGGCACTGCCTATGCCCAGTACGGCAGCCTGTTCGTGGCCAAGGTAGCGGTCGAGAGCGGCAAGCTCGACGATGCCGCTGGCGAACTCAAGGCTGTGCTGGACAAGCCGGCAGACGCCACCCTTGGCGAGATCGCACGCCAGCGTCTGGCCCGTGTGCTGGCCGCCCAGAACAAGGCCGAGGATGCCCTCAAGTTGCTTGACGGGGATGCCGAGAAAGCCTTCCTCGCCAGTCGCGAGGAGTTGAAAGGGGACCTGCTGGTACAGCTGGGCCGCGCTGATGACGCGCACGGTGCTTACGAAAAGGCCAAGGCTGCGTTGTCCGACGAGGCGGCAGTGGGTGGCTTGCAGTTGAAGCTCGATGATCTGGCCAGAGGGGACGCGTAAGTGATCGGTTGGAAACAAGCAGCAGTGCTGACCTTGGCGGTATTGGCCGCAGGGTGCAGCAGCAACAGCAAGAAGGAATTGCCTCCTGCCGAACTGACCAAGTTCACCGAGGAAGTGGTGCTCAAGAAGCAGTGGAGCCGCTCCATCGGTGACGGTCAGGGTGAAACCTACAACACCCTCGTGCCGGCCATCGAGAACGACCGGATCTATGCCTCCGACGTCACCGGCGATGTCTATGCCCTGGACCGCATCACGGGCAACGTGGTGTGGAACAAGGACCTTGACCTGCCGGTTTCTGGCGCGGTCGGCGTAGGCTACGGTCTGGTGATGCTCGGCACCCTCAAGGGTGAAGTGATTGCCCTGGATTCGAGCACCGGCGAGGAGCGCTGGCGCGCCCGGGTGACCAGCGAAGTGCTGGCGCCCCCGGCCAACAACGGTGATGTGGTAGTGGTGCAGACCCAGGATGATCGCCTGATCGGCCTGGATGCTGCTACCGGTGATCGTCGCTGGATTTATGAAAGCACCCCGGCGGTACTGACCCTGCGCGGCACCGGCGCGCCGATCGTGACTAACCGCCTGGCGGTTGCTGGCCTGTCCACCGGTAAGGTCGTGGCAGTCGACATCAGCAATGGCGTACCTGTATGGGAAAGCCGTGTGGCGATCCCCCAGGGCCGTTCCGAGCTTGAGCGTGTCGTCGACATCGACGGCGGCTTGCTGCTCTCGGGTGGTACCCTGTACGTCAGCACCTACCAGGGGCGCGTTGCGGGCCTGGATCTGGAAAGTGGCCGCGTGCTCTGGCAGCGTGATGCTTCCAGCTACGTCGGGGTCGCCCAGGGCTTTGGCAACGTTTACGTGAGCGAAGCCTCGGGTACCGTGGAAAGCGTCGATGAGCGTTCCTCCAGCGCCCTGTGGTCCAACGATGCCATGGCCCGCCGCCAGCTGACCGCCCCCGAGGTGTACAGCAGCTACGTGGCAGTAGGCGACTTCGAAGGCTACCTGCACCTGCTCAGCCAAGTCGACGGTCGCTTCGTTGGCCGTGAGCGTGTCGACAGCAGTGGCCTGCGTGCACGGCCATTGGTGGTGGGTGACACCATCTATGTCTTCGGCAACAGCGGCAAGCTCGAGGCACTGACCATCCGCTGAAGCTATGCTTGAAGCCGTGCGGCTTCAGGCTGCGGCGTAGGATACGCCGCCCGAACTCCGGCCGCTGCCTTGCAGCGGCCTTTGTATTTTCAAGAATTCAAGAGTGGAGAGCCGAATGGTTCCCGTAATCGCCCTGGTGGGCCGTCCGAACGTCGGCAAATCCACCATGTTCAACCGCCTGACCAAGACCCGCGATGCCATCGTGGGTGACCTGTCGGGCCTGACCCGTGATCGCCAGTATGGTGATGCCAGCTGGCAGGGTCGCTCCTTCATCCTCATCGACACCGGTGGCATCACCGGTGATGAAGTGGGCATGGACGAAAAAATGGCCGAGCAGTCGCTCATGGCCATCGAAGAAGCCGACTATGTGCTGTTCCTGGTCGATGCCCGAGCGGGCATGACAGCGGCAGACCAGATGATTGCCGAGCACCTGCGCAAGCGCAACAAGGCGGCGATTCTGGTCGCCAACAAGATCGACAACATCGACGCTGACGTCGCTCGCGCTGAGTTCTCGCCAATGGGCATGGGCAATGCCATTCCGGTGGCAGGCTCCCAGGGTCGAGGCATCAACGCGTTGATGGAGGCCGTACTCGGTCACTTGCCGCGCGATGCCGAAGAAGAAGCCCTGGACCAGGATGTCGCCGAAGGCGAAGAGGCCGTTCGCATCCCTGGCCCAAGCGAAAAGGATGGCATCAAGATTGCCATCATTGGTCGCCCCAACGTCGGCAAGTCGACCCTGGTCAACCGCATGCTCGGTGAAGAGCGTGTGGTGGTCTACGACGAGCCGGGTACGACGCGCGACAGTATCTACATTCCCTTCGAGCGTGATGGTGACAAGTACACCTTCATCGACACCGCCGGTGTGCGCAAGCGCGGCAAGATCCACGAGGAAGTCGAAAAGTTCTCGGTCGTGAAGACGCTGCAGGCGATCAAGGACGCCAACGTGGTGATCTTCGTCATGGATGCTCGCGAAGGGGTGGTCGATCACGACCTGAACTTGCTGGGCTTTGCTCTGGAAGCTGGCCGCGCCATCGTCATCGCCCTGAACAAGTGGGATGGCATGGAGCCGGGTGAGCGTGCCTATGTGAAGACCGAGCTGGAGCGCCGGCTGTTCTTCGTCGATTTCGCCGATATCCACTTCATTTCCGCCCTGCACGGCACGGGCGTGGGCAACCTGTACAAATCGGTGCAGGCCGCGTTCACCTCAGCTGTGACCCGCTGGCCAACCAGCCGCCTGACGCAGATCCTCGAAGACGCCGTCAGCGAGCACCAGCCGCCGCTGGTCAATGGCCGTCGCATCAAGCTGCGTTATGCGCACCTGGGCGGGGCCAACCCGCCGCTGATCGTGATCCACGGCAACCAAACCGACAGCATTCCCAAGTCGTACTCGCGTTACCTGGAAAACACTTACCGTCGCGTGCTCAAGCTGGTCGGCACGCCGATTCGCATCGAGTACAAAGGCGGTGAAAACCCCTACGAGGGCAAGAAGAACACCCTCACAGACCGCCAGGTCAACAAGAAACGTCGCTTGATGTCGCACCACAAGAAAGCCGAGAAGAAACGCCGCGATAAGCGATAGGCGCCTGCCGAACCCGTTACAGTGTCTGTACAGGTCCTCGCCCGCCGTGCTGCGCATTTCTAGCGCCGCACCTGTGTTCCTGTTTCCTCGCGAGTGCGGCCATGCAGCCAAGCTCGGGAGGAAACATTGATCTATGCCGCTCTCCACATTGCACCGGTAGTTTGTGTGCGTGTGGTGCACAAGGCGCTCAGTCCGTGCTCCCCGCGCGGGGGGCGTTGGCTATTCACGTACGTGTGAATGATGTGTTAGATCAATGGAGGGAACGTCATGAACGATATTTACTTAAAAAAAACCAAAGGCAAGCTCTATCTGCTTGAGGACGGCGAGCGTTATGCAATCATCGTCAATCATTTGAATGAACTGCAGGTAGCAGGATCGCTGGATACGCCCGAGTGCTTCGACATCGGAATGCTCGCCCACCCATCGCTCGAGGGGGGTGTGGCTTTTGAGTTTCGAACGTCAGCAGGCAAGCAGGTCACTGGACGTGGTGGGCGCGTGCTTCATGCGTCGGGCGAAGAGCTGGGCACACCCGGTCCTGCTCTGCAAATCAGTCACCTGGCTGGAAACGTTGACGGCGAGCCCAATGTTAACCAGGTTCAATTGCAAACCCTCGATGCCCGCTACGTCTCAGCCCACGATCGTGTGCTCGTGGGCTACAAAGAAGTCCCCGTAGGCTGGACTTGGTTCGGCCTCACGCCCAATGCTACGAAGAAGGTACCCGTTTGGGAGAGCCAGCCAAGCGACAGGTTGCGCTACCATACCAAGGACGTGGCGCCCGCAGCGACCTTCATACTGGAGTTCGTCGCTCCAGCAGAAGGTTGAACTAGCCCCGACAGTGATCTTCGGGAAAGCCTGTGACGTGCGACTCACGCCTTGACTGGCTTCTTCCCGACGAAACGATCCGCTATGCTCGTGCTTTCTTTCCGTGCCGGCTGCACCAGGAGCAAGGGCGCCATGATCCCCAGCAAATTGCCGAACGTCGGCACGACCATCTTCACCACCATGTCAGAGCTCGCCGCCCAGACCGGTGCGCTGAACCTTTCGCAGGGCTTCCCGGATTTCAACGGGCCCCAAGCCCTGCTCGAGTCGGTGGGCCGGCATGTCATGGCAGGCCACAATCAATACGCGCCCATGTCGGGCCTTGCAGCCTTACGCCAGCAGGTGACCATCAAGGTCAAGCGGCTCTACGGTGTCACGGTGGACCCCGACCATGAAGTGACGATTACGCCCGGCGCGACGGAGGCGATCTTCTGCGCTATCCAGGCTGTCGTGCAGCCAGGGGACGAGGTCATCATCTTCGACCCCTGCTACGACAGCTACGCGCCCTCGGTGGCGCTGGCCGGTGGCCGGTGCGTGCATCTGCAACTGGACCCTGGCGATTTTTCCATCGATTGGCAGCAGCTCGCGGACGCCCTTACGCCACGCACACGTCTGGTCGTGCTCAACTCGCCCCATAACCCCAGCGGTGCCTTGCTTTCCAGCAAGGATCTGGATCAGCTGGCCCAGCTGATCGCCGATCGAGACATCTACGTACTCAGCGATGAAGTCTACGAACACCTGGTCTACGACGACGTGAAGCATGCGTGCGTACTGGCTCACGAGCAGCTCTACAGACGTGCGTTCGTGGTCAGCTCCTTTGGCAAGACGTACCACGTCACCGGTTGGAAGACGGGCTATGTCATCGCACCGCCGGCCCTCACCGGCGAGCTGCGCAAGGTGCATCAATACGTCAACTTTTGTGGCGTGACCCCGTTGCAGTACGCCCTGGCTGACTTCATGGCCGAGCATCCGGAACATGTCGATGCGTTACCGGCTTTCTATCAAGCCAAGCGCGACCTGTGTTGCGGCTTGTTGCAGGATTCGCGATTCAGCTTCACCCCCACAGCCGGCACTTACTTTCAGTTGGTTGACTATTCGAACATCCGACCGGACCTCGATGACGTGCAGATGGCGACGTGGTTGACCCGCGAGCATGGCGTGGCCACCATCCCGATCTCGGTGTTCTACCAGCAACCTGTTCCCGGTCAGCGACTGCTGCGCCTGTGCTTTGCCAAACGAGAGGAGACGCTGCGTCAGGCGGCGGAGAAACTATGCGCGATCTGAGTACGCTGCCTGACCTCAGGCTGGCCCTGGTGCAGACCACACTTGCCTGGCACGACCGGGAAGCCAACTTCGCCCATTTCGATGTGCTGCTCGAGCAGGTGGGCGAGGTGGACCTGGTGATCTTGCCGGAAATGTTTACCACCGGGTTTTCCATGCAGTCCAAGAGCCTCGCCGAGCCGGAGAATGGCCCGACGTACAAATGGCTCAAGGCTCAGGCGAAAAAGTGCAATGCCGTGGTCACGGGCAGCGTGATCATTCAGGCGGCCGATGGCAGTCACCGTAACCGCCTGCTCTGGGCAAGGCCAGATGGCGAGATCCTGCACTACGACAAGCGTCATCTGTTCCGCATGGCTGGTGAGCATGAGCACTACACGCCGGGCGAGCGTCAGGTGCAGTTCGAGCTCAAGGGATGGCGTATTCGCCCGCTCATCTGCTACGACCTGCGCTTCCCAGTCTGGAGCCGGGATGCCACGGACACCGACCTGCTGTTGTACACGGCCAACTGGCCGGCAGCACGTCGCCTGCACTGGAACCGTCTGCTTCCGGCGCGAGGGATCGAAAACCTGTGCTATGTCGCGGCTGTGAACCGGGTGGGCACTGACGGTAAGAGTTTCGCGTACAGCGGTGATAGCCAGGTACTGGATTTTCAGGGCGAGAGCTTGCTCAGCGCTGGAGAGGCAGATGGCGTGTTCACTGTGGTATTGAGTGCCTCGGATCTCGCTGCCTATAGAGCCAAGTTCCCGGCCAACTTGGACGCCGATACCTTCGAGCTGCACTGATTGCGGCGAGGTTCCGGAAGATCAATGCCAGAAAGCCGCCTGGCTGCCGGTCAGTACACATCCCGCCGGTAGCGCCCCTCTTCGATCAGCCGTTGCACCGCAGCGTCCCCAAGCAGGCCTGCGAGTGCCGCATCGACACCCGCGGCCATGCCCTGCAGGCTGCCGCAGACGTATACGCAGGCACCTTCATCCATCCAGCGTTTGAACAATGCCGCCTGCTGCAACAACACATCCTGCACGTAGATTTTTTCAGCCTGGTCGCGAGAGAACGCCAGGTCCAGCCGTGCCAGATCGCCAGCGGCGAGCAACCCTTGCAGCTCCTGGCCACACAGAAAATCATGAGCACGGTTGCGTTCGCCGTACAGCAACCAGTTACGCCGCTCGCCCGCGGCGACGCGACCCCGTAGCAGACTGCGCAGGCCGGCCAGGCCCGTGCCGTTGCCGATCAGGATCATCGGCACATTACCCTGGGGCGCATGGAAGCCGCTGTTGCGCCTTAGCCTCAGGCTCAGCGTGCCGTCGAGCGGCAGGTACTTGGTCAGCCAACCAGAGCCTACGCCCACCTCGCCGCTTTGATGGCGCTCCTGGCGCACGATCAGCTCCAGCACGCCATCACTGGCAATTGAGGCGATGGAATAGTCGCGGCTGCCGAGGGGCACCAGTGCGTCCACCACCGCCTGGGCATGCAGCCCGACCAGATGCTCACCGACGGCAGGTAACTGACGGCCGGCAAGTGCTTGGGCAAGCGTTTCTACCACCCCTTCGACCTGCACCTGCGTGTCCGCCTCCAGCCACAGGCTTTTGATGAAGGCATCGACCCTCGGCCGACCGTTGAGCGGCAGAATCTCCACCAGGTCGCCAGCTTCCCACACGGCAGGCGCTTGCGCTTGCAGACCAAGCAGGTAGACCGGATGGCCCTGGCTGCCAGGGTTGAGCAGTTCACGGCGTATCAGCGACCAGTTGCCAAAACGGGGAGCTTGCCAAGCGGATACCGGCGCGGTGCCGGTCAGAAGCGCCAGCGCCTGATGCCACTGCTGAAGGGCTGCCTGATCGACGTTGTCCACCTCTATGGGGCTGAACGCACAGCGAGCACCCCGCTCGGTCAACCACGCCTGAAGCCTGCGGGCGAATCCGCAGAACTGTGGGTATTGACGATCACCCAGCGCCAGCAGGGCATAGCTGAGCGTCTGCAAGGACAAAGGCTGACCCAGCACGTTGCGCTCAAAGCCTCGCGCGCTGTCAGGGGCGTCTGCATCCCCGAAGGTGCTGACGACGAACAGCGCACGGCGTGCCTGACGCAGATCGTCTTCACACAACGTACCCAATGCCCTGACCTGCACCGGCAAACCCGCCGCTTGCAGTTGCTCGGCGCTGTGCCAGGCCAGTCGCTCGGCCGTACCACTCTGGCTGGCGTAGCCGATCAGCCAGCTCTCGCTGTTGACCTCATCGCAGGTCACGTGGCGGCGGGCAGCCCGAACCTGACGTTTCTTGCGTCGTCGATCCAGGTAGAGCAGCCAGCCCGTGACGAAGAAGATTGGCATGGCCAGGCTGGCCAAGGTCAGAACGATGCGTCCAACCAGGCCAAAGTATTCGCCGACATGCAGCGCGTACACGCTCTGGAGCAATTGGGCCTTGAGTGACTTGTCACTGTAGCGTTCGTGACGGCTAACCTTGCCATTGGCAGGGTCCAGGACCAAGGTGTCGAATGCCCTGGGGTGGTCGGCGTCATCGAGCAGGTAGAACACGTTGGCAGGTTGACCGCCAACTGGGGGCAGGCGCAGGTTGTAGCTGGCAAGGCCTGGACCCGCGGCGTTGCGCAGGCTGGCCCAGAGGGCGTCGTAGTCGACGTTCAGCGCCGGTGCGTTTGGGTCGATGGGCGCAGCCCCGTGGCGCCGGGCTTTTTGCGCCTGTGGCTGCCCAGCGACCGGCGGATCGGCCAGTAGCCGGTTCAGGCCTTCGCGGTACCATTCGTAGGACCAGAACAGGCCCGTCAGGGCAAATAGCAGGTAGAAGAGCAGGCACCAAGTGCCTGCCACGGCGTGCAGGTCCCAGTTGAACGCGCGGCCTTTCTTGGCCCAATCCAGCGTCAGCCAGGTTCGCCAGTTCGTGGCATTGCGCGGCCAACGCAGGTACAGGCCCGACAGGCAGAAGAACACCAACAGCAGCGTCGAGGCACCGGTGATCTGCTTGCCCGTGTCGCCCATGGCCAGAAAGCGGTGAAGCGTGAGCATGAGGGTGAAGAAGCCTTGCCCCGACACCTCGCCCAGCAACTGGCCCGTATACGGATCTGCGTAGCGCAACGGGCCGCGCCGCTCGCCCGGTGCTGGTGTGAAGAAGATCCTGGCAGCTTCGCCTTCACGGACGTCGACCCACAGCATGGCGACCTTGTCGTGTTGCTGGGCCTCGACCCGCCGCACCAGTTCAGCAGGCGGCAGCACGCCCTCAGGGCGTACCTCCACGCGCAGCACATCGGCATTGAACGCGCCCAGCAGTTCGTCCTGAAACGAATAGAGCGCCCCGGTGATACCCATCACTGCAAGAACCAGCCCGGCCGTGATGCCGAATAACCAATGCAGCTGGAACAGCGTCTTCTTCAACACCTTCGATCACCTTGTATCGCCGCCGCACCCTGCGTCGCGCTGGCGGATGTTAATGGAAGCTCCAGCACGCGGCAATTGAGATTCGTTCACATTCACAAGGTGAGTGGCGGGAGGTGTAGCGCCGGTGACCAACGTGCGGTCGGCTTTATTGCGCAGACATGAAAACGGGGCCTTTGGGCCCCGTCATGGATTACAGGTAGAAGGCTTTGAGCGGCGGGAACCCATTGAACTCCACCGCGCTGTAGCTGGTGGTGTAGGCACCGGTCGACAGCCAGTACAGGCGATCGCCAATGGCCAGGTTCAGCGGCAGACCATACTTGTAGTGCTCGTACATGATGTCGGCGCTGTCACAGGTAGGCCCGGCGATGACCACTTCCTCGGTTTCGCCCTTTTTCTCGGTCCAGATCGGGAACTTGATGGACTCGTCCATGGTTTCGATCAGGCCCGAGAACTTGCCGACGTCGGTGTAGATCCAGCGCTCGACGGCCGTGCGCGACTTGCGTGCCACCAACACCACTTCGCTAACCAGGATGCCGGCGTTGGCAATCAGCGAACGGCCCGGCTCCAGGATGATTTCCGGCAAGTCGTCACCGAAGTCTTCCTTGAGGAAGCGAATGATCTCTTCGGCATAGGTTTCCAAGCTGTTGGTGCGGGTAATGTAGTTGGCCGGGAAGCCGCCGCCCATGTTGATCAGCTTCAGTTCGATGCCGTCTTCTTCCTTGAGCCGTTCGAAGATCACCTTCACCTTGGCGATGGCGGCGTCCCACACGCTGATGTCGCGCTGTTGCGAGCCCACGTGGAAGGAGATGCCATAGGGCACCAGGCCCAGGTCGCGGGCGAGGATCAACAGGTCCATGGCCATGTCGGTCTGGCAACCGAACTTGCGCGACAGCGGCCAGTCAGCGGTGGTGGAGCCTTCGGTCAGGATACGCACGTACACTTTCGAGCCTGGAGCGGCCTTGGCGATGTTGCGCAGGTCTGCCTCGGAGTCGGTGGCGTACAGGCGCACGCCCTTCTCGTAGAAGTAGCGAATGTCCTTGGATTTCTTGATGGTGTTGCCGTAGCTGATGCGGTCGGCGCTGACACCCTGGTTCATCACCTTGTCCAGCTCGTAGATGGAGGCGATGTCGAAGTTCGAGCCCTTGTCCTTGAGCAGGTCGATGATCTCGACGGCTGGGTTGGCCTTGACGGCGTAGTACACCTTGGCGAATTCGAACCCGGCGCGCAGGTCGTCATAAGCCTTGCTGATCATCTGGGTATCGATGAGTACGAACGGCGTTTCCTGTTTGTCGGCAAACGCCTTCATTTTCTGGAAGGTGTCGCGTGCGAAATAGTCTTCGACCTGGATCGACATGCTCAGGGACTCCATGGGCAAACTGAAAATTTAAGTGGCTGCAAACTGAACGTCCTCCGTATCCCCACTTTGGTTCGCCTACTCAGTACTTGAGCCGGATGGATCGTTTCCAGCATGGACGTTCGGCGCGCACTTTAGGGCGTGAACTCGGCAGAATCAACAGGCAATCCCTGATGAATCGGCGATGATCGAGCTGCCACGCCTGGGATAAACGACCCATGTGAGCGGCTGATGTTCCCCGGTGCGCTTCAGACGTAAAGAATTGTGGAATAGCCCTGAGCAGGGGGCTTAAACCCAAGCCCCTCTGCATGGGCACGACGTGCTTTTGGAGCTCATCGAGAGGTGCGAAAGGTAGGCTCGGGTGTTCATATTTATGGCCACCCGAGCCTGGTACGGGCGTTCAGAAAACGGTCCGTGAATTTTTTGTTCCGTCCGCCCTCGTCACGTCTTTTTTTGCGATGAGAGGCTTTTAGGACGTCACCATCTCGGCGGGCGAGACGATGGTGGATTTCGCTCCGCGCGAGCGGCCCGAACTCAGGTAGGCTGCAATCGACTCCTGGGTGACCTCGCCCAGGAACACCTGCTCGGCGTCCAGTACTGGGAGCCAGGCGCGGTTGAACTCGTACATGCGCGACAACAAGATACGCAGGTTCTCATCGTGCGCCGCCGTGGCGTTGAACGGCCGTAGGAAGTCGGCGCACGTGCCTTGCTGGCGGTGCATGTCGCGTCGGCGCACATAGCCAAGCGCCTTGTTCGCGGCATCGGTCACCACCACGTAGCGGCGATCATGTTCATCCAGCAGCTCCAGCGCATCATGCAATGGGGTCTGCGGGCTCACCGCCGGGGCATTGTCAGCTGCATCTTCGGCACGTACCAGCAGCAGCCGCTTCAGGGTGCTGTCCTGGCCGACGAAGTTGCTTACGAAGTCATCGGCCGGGTGCGCCAGCAAGGTGTCCGGGTGATCCAGCTGCAACAGCTTGCCCGCACGGAAGATGGCAATCTTGTCGCCCAGCTTGATGGCCTCGTCGATGTCATGGCTGACCATGATCACGGTCTTGTTCAAGGCCCGCTGCATCTCGAAGAATTCGTTCTGGATCATCTCCCGGTTGATGGGGTCCACGGCGCCGAACGGTTCGTCCATCAACAGCACCGGGGCGTCGGCTGCCAAGGCGCGGATCACCCCGATCCGCTGCTGCTGACCCCCGGAGAGTTCCCGGGGGTAGCGCTGCAGGTACTGCTTGGGTTCGAGCTTGATCATGTGCATCAGCTCCCGGGCGCGCTCGGCGCAGCGCTGCTTGTCCCACCCGAGCAGGCGAGGGACGACGGTGATGTTCTCCTCGATGGTCATGTTCGGGAACAGGCCGATCTGCTGGATCACATAGCCGATGTGACGACGCAGGCTGACCTCGTCCAGCCCGCTGGTGTCTTCGCCATTGATGAACACCTGCCCCGAGGTGGGTGTGATCAGGCGGTTGATCATCTTCAGGGTGGTGCTCTTGCCGCACCCTGACGGGCCCAGGAACACGCAGATTTCGCCTTCATTGACCGTGAGGCTGACCGCGTCCACGGCCTTGACGTCCTTGCCGTTGACGTTGAAGGTCTTGCTGAGGTTTTTCAGTTCGATCATGAGCGCATTCCTTCTGGAGTCAGGGCACGTTGCAGGGTTTGCAGAAGCAGGTCGGCGATGATCGCCAGCAGGCTGACCAGCACGGCGCCGACCAGCAGCATCGACATGTCGCTGCGGCTGATGGAGGTGAGGATGAGGACGCCCAGGCCACCGGCTCCGATGGTGGCGGCGATGGTCATTACGCCGATGTTCATCACCACGGCCGTACGCACGCCGGCGAGAATCACCGGTACCGCGATGGGCAACTCGACCATGCGCAGGCGTTGGCCGAAGGTCATGCCAATGCCCCGGGCAGCCTCGCGAATACCGGGCTCGACGTTGGTCAGCGCCAAGTAGGTGTTGCGCAGGATCGGCAGCAGGGAATAGAGAAACACCGCCGTGATGGCAGGCAGCGGGCCCAGGCCCTGGCCGAACGTGGAGTAAAACGGCAACAGCAGCCCGAACAGGGCGATCGACGGGATGGTCAGCAGTACCGTGGCGCTGGCCTGCACGGGCCCGGCCAGGAACGGGAAGCGGGTCATGACGATGCCCAGCGGCACCCCGATCAGGATGGCCAGGCCCACGGCCACGCCCACCAACATGATGTGCTGCCAGGTCAGCTGCAGCACCAGGGCCCAGTCCAGGTGCGCGAAAGTGTCGAGCAATGTCATGGCGTCACCTCCTTCAAGGGATGTTCTCGCAGGAAGTCGGCCGCGACCGAGGAGGGGCTTTGATGCTGCACATCGACCTTGGCGTTGAGCTGGCGCATGGTCTCGTCGTCCAATTGCTCGGCCAGAGGCGCGAGCAGGCTGGCCAACTGCGGGTGAGCGTCGAGTACGGCCTTGCGCACCACTGGGCCTGCCGTGTAATCCGGGAAGTAGTGCTTGTCGTCTTCGAGCAGCTTGAGCTTGAACGCGTTGAGCCGGCCATCGGTGGTGTACACCAGGCCTGCGAACACCTGGGCATTGCGCAGCGCGGTGTAGACCAGGCCTGCATCCATCTGGCGGATGTTGGCGCGCCCCAGCTGCATGCCATACCGCGCCTGCAGGCCATCCAGGCCGTCGGGCCGGTTGGCGAACTCGGTGTCCAGCGCAACCACGTGCTTGCGCGCCTGCTCGTCCATCAACACCTGGTTCAACTGGCTGATGGTGTTGACCTGTGGGTAGGCTTTGGCCACTTCGCTAGGCAAAGCCAATGCATAGGTGTTGCTGAACTTGGAAGGCTTGAGCCAGACCAGTCCCTTTTCGGCGTCCAGAGCCTTGACCTTGGCATAGGTGGCCGCCGCGCTGGGCATGCGTTCTTCGACATGGTTGTAGGACACCAGCGAGACCCCGGTGTATTCCCACATCAGGTCAAGCTGCCCGGTTTCCTGCGCCTGACGTGCCAGGCTGCTGCCAAGGCCGCCAGTGACGCGCACATCGAAGCCATGGGCGCGCAGGTATTGGGCAGTGATTTCGGCGAGCACGGTCTGTTCGGTGAATACCCGGGCGCCGATACGGATCAACGGTTTGTCTGCCGCCTGGGCAAAACCTGCCGACAGCAGGACCGCGCCCAGGAGCAAGGCGATTGCGTTCTTCATGGTTTTCCTCGGGTTATTGGGCCAGGCCACGTTCCAGCCAGCGCTTGCTGGCGAACGTCACCAGTGCGTCCAGCAGCAATGCCAGCAGTGCCGTGCAAGCGGCGCCCAGCAAAAGCTGGGGCTGGTTGTTCAGGGCGATGCCGGGGAAGATCAGGCTGCCCAGGCTGTTGGCACCGATCAGGAAGGCGAGCGGGGCGGTGCCCACGTTCAGTGCCAGCGCCACACGCACGCCGCCGACGATGATGGGCACGGCGTTGGGCAGCTCGACCTGCCATAACTGCTGGCGCGGCGTCATGCCGATGCCGGTAGCGGCTTCCTTGAGCGAGGCGGGAACGTTTTTCAGCCCTTCGTAGGTGTTGCGCACGATGGGCAGGAGGGAGGCGAGGAACAGGGCGAAAATGGCAGGCCCTGCGCCGATGCCTAGCACGCTCAGGGCGATGGCCAGTACGGCCAAGGGAGGGATGGTGTTGCCAATGTTGAAGAACTGCATGAACCGCTCGGCTTTGTCGACCCTGTGCGGTCGACTCAAGGCAATGCCGGCGGGGATGCCCACGGCCAATGCCGCCGCCATCGAAGCCAGCACCAGAACCAGGTGCGCTTGCAGGTAGAACGTCAGATCGTCGCGGTAGCGCGCGATCGTGTCGAGGCCGATCCAATGGACCAGCAGGGCCAGGATGACGAGCACGGCGGCCCATCCCAACAGCCCTTTTCCGTAGCGTGTCGCCACAGGTGGACTCCTTCTTGTCGTCGGCGAGCACACTTCTTCATGGCCAGCCCTCGAGGGCAGCGGTGGTGTGTTCGCGAGTAGCAGCATGATGCCGTTGAAGCTGAGCGTTCATGCAATGAGTCGAGCCCCGTCGGGCATCGAAGATGCTGATGAATCCAGCCCTGAGTCGAGGTGCAACTCAGGGCAATGGACGTCTCCTAAGGCACCAAGGTTCCCATCTGGGGAAGCATTTGGCCAGCCCTGCGCAGCTCGCAAGTCATTGTTTCCAGGTGCTCATTACGCTCATAGGCCTCTTCAATACTGGGCTGTAGCGAACTGGAAAAAAGTCGTTTTGTTCAATCTTGCACAGGTCCCATGCCATGCTGAATTACAGTTATGACCGATCGTTCATCGCCCAGGTACGTTGTCTGTCCCTGGACGCGCCGGGGTATCTGGACTGCGCTAAATTGGTCGAGCGCGGCCAACAGGCCGCACGCGCCGCCGATGACTGGATGATCGTCACCTCTCTGGTGACAAAGTCGCCACACATGTTCATGTTCCGTTGCCTGTTCGACGCCGCGATTGGCCGTCCTTACTACGACATCCAGTCTTGGAGCCGAAAGACGGGGCGGGATTTTCAGTCTGCCAATTGCCACCTCGACTGCAGCAACAATGGCTACGCCGGCCTCTATGCTGCACCTCCCGGCGAGCAAACATTGTGGAAGTTCATGCAGATGGACGAGGGTGGCGAGTGGCGGAGCATGACATCCATCGTCGAACCAGGGCAGACGATTCGTGGCCGTATCCATACCCGCTCGAACATACCGCTTCAGGCCTATCGCAAGGAAACGGTGGCAGGTCACTGGTTTGCCTATGTGGTCAATGAGGGTGGACAGCCCATGGACCTGGAACTGGACATTCTGCATGTCGGCCAGGAGCTCATGGACGATCATTGAAGCGGGCCAGCGCGTGGCGGCAGGTTTTGGCCTGACGCCAGAGTTCAGGTATGATATCGCCCCTTTCAAATCCCCCAGTCAGGCGATTTCCCATGACCAACCAGGCCGCCGAAGTCGCGAAGCGCCGCACTTTCGCAATCATTTCCCACCCCGACGCCGGTAAGACCACCATCACCGAGAAGCTGTTGCTGATGGGCAAGGCCATCTCCGTCGCCGGCACCGTGAAGTCGCGCAAGTCCGACCGCCACGCCACCTCCGACTGGATGGAAATGGAGAAGCAGCGCGGCATCTCCATCACCACTTCGGTGATGCAGTTCCCGTACCGAGAGCACATGATCAACCTGCTCGACACCCCCGGCCACGAAGACTTCTCCGAAGACACCTATCGCACCCTCACCGCGGTGGACTCGGCGCTGATGGTGCTCGACGGCGGTAAAGGTGTAGAGCCGCGTACCATTGCCCTGATGGACGTATGCCGCCTGCGCGACACGCCCATCGTCAGCTTCATCAACAAGCTCGACCGCGACATTCGCGACCCGATCGAACTGCTCGACGAAATCGAAGCCGTTCTGAAGATCAAGGCCGCACCGATTACCTGGCCTATCGGGTGTTACCGTGACTTCAAGGGCGTGTACCACCTGACCGGTGACTACATCATCGTCTACACGCCCGGCCACGGCCACGAGCGCACCGAAGCCAAGATCATTCGCAATCTGGACTCGGACGAAGCCCGCGCCCACCTGGGCGACCAGTACGACGCGTTCGTCGAGCAGCTGGAGCTGGTGCAGGGCGCTTGCCACGAGTTCGACCAGGACGAATTCATCAACGGTCAACTGACCCCTGTGTTCTTCGGTACCGCACTGGGCAACTTCGGTGTCGACCACGTGCTCGATGCCGTCGTCGACTGGGCGCCGCGCCCGCTGGGCCGTGTTGCCCACGAGCGTACCGTCGAGCCCGTGGAAGAGAAATTCACCGGCTTCGTGTTCAAGATCCAGGCGAACATGGACCCGAAACACCGGGACCGTATCGCCTTCATGCGCATCTGCTCGGGCAAGTACGAAAAGGGCATGAAAATGCGCCACGTGCGGCTGAACAAGGACCTTCGCATCGGCGATGCGCTGACCTTCTTCTCGTCCGAGCGTGAGCAGCTCGAAGAAGCCTACGCCGGCGACATCATCGGTTTGCACAACCACGGCACCATCCAGATCGGTGACACCTTCACCGAAGGCGAGGCGCTGGGCTTTACCGGCATCCCGCACTTCGCCCCGGAACTGTTCCGCCGCGTGCGCCTGAAAGACCCGCTGAAATCCAAGCAGTTGCGTCAGGGCCTGCAGCAGCTGGCCGAAGAAGGTGCTACCCAGGTGTTCTTCCCCGAGCGCAGCAACGACATCATCCTCGGTGCGGTCGGTGTGCTGCAGTTCGACGTGGTTGCCAGCCGCCTGAAGGAAGAATACAAGGTCGAGTGTGCCTACGAGCCCATCACCGTGTGGTCGGCGCGCTGGATCGCCTGCGACGACAAGAAGAAGCTTGAGGAATTCCAGAACAAGGCCATGGAGAACCTGGCCATCGATGGTGGCGGGCACCTGACCTACTTGGCGCCCACCCGGGTCAACCTGTCGCTGATGGAAGAGCGCTGGCCTGACGTCAAGTTCCGCGCCACGCGCGAGCACCACTGAGCGTAAAAGGCCCGGCCACTTCGCTGGCCGGGCCCTTGCGCGAGCAGGGCGGCCCGACGTTCGCCTCGCTCACCTCAACCATTTCCTGCCACTTTCGCAGGCGCAGGCATCAGTTGCCCGCCTTCACACTGGTCCAGATACGCGTCCTGATGCGGTCTATCTTGGCCGGCATCGCTTCTAGCGCGTACAACTTGCCCATCACCGCTTCGCTCGGATAGATCATGGTGTTGGCCTTGAGCGCCGGGTCAACCAGCGCATCGGCTTGCAGGTTGGCGTTGGCGTATTGCACATGATTGCTGATGGCGGCCATTACCTGCGGCTCCAGCAGGTAGTTCATGTAGGCATACCCGGCCTTTTCATCCGGCGCATCGGCGGGCATGGCCACCATGTCGAACCACATCGGCGCCCCCTCCTTGGGTATCGAGTAGCCGACCTTGACCCCGTTATGGGCCTCCTCGGCGCGATTCTTTGCCTGGAGCACGTCCCCCGAGAACCCGACCACCACGCAGACGTCGCCATTGGCCAGGTCCGCCGTGTACTTGGATGAATGGAAATAGCTGATGTACGGCCGCACCTGCATCAGCAGCGCCTTGGCCTTGTCGTAGTCGGCCGGGTTCTGGCTATGGTGGGGCAGCCCCAGGTAATGCAAGGCGATGGGTAGCAACTCGGGGCCATTGTCCAGCACCGCCACGCCACAACCTTTGAGCTTGCTCATGTACTGCGGCTTGAAGATCAGGTCCCAGGAGTCGACCGGCGCGTCGTCGCCTAATACGGCTTTGACCTTGTCGATGTTGTAGCCGATGCCCGTGCTGCCCCAGAGGTACGGGAACCCGTACTGGTTGCCTGGGTCATTGCCCTCCAGGGCCTTGAGCAGCACTGGGTTGAGGTTCTTCCAGTTGGGCAACTGCGACTTGTCCAGGCGCTTGAGGGCTTTGCCCTGGATTTGCCGGGCCATGAAATGGTTGGAGGGAAACACCACGTCGTAGCCGGAATTGCCGGTCATCAACTTGCCATCGAGGGTCTCGTTGCTGTCATAGACGTCGTAGGTGGGCACGATGCCGGTGGCTTGCTGGAACTGCTTCAAGGTGTCGGGCGCGATGTAACTGGACCAGTTGTAGATCTTGACGGTTTCTGCCGCGCTGGCCACGCTGGCGGCCAGCATCAAGGGGGCGATGATAAGCGTGCGCATATCGGGTTACCTTGCTTTGTGTGTTGTTATCGAAGGCAGGCGATCAGCGGATCAGAAGATAAGTACGTAGGTCTTGCGCACGGTTTCCTGGATATCCCAGGTGCCAGTGCTGTTGGCCGGTAGCATCAATGCGTCTCCGGCTTCTATGACCAGGGGCTCGCCATCGTCAGGGGTGAAGGTGCAGCGCCCCTTGATGAAGTGGCAGAACTCCTGTTGCGTGATTTGCCGTCGCCAGCGCCCTGGGGTGCATTCCCAGATTCCCGTCTCCACGCCATCGCTGCGTTGCACGCTCGTGGTCGATGTCACCGCCACGGGTTGGCCGAGCGGTACGGCGACAGGGCTGCTGGACTGCAAAACGGCGCTGTCTGCCCGTTTGAACTGAGTGATGCTCATGAAAGGTCGGTCCTGTTTGGGTGAAGAATCAGTGCATGAAACCTTCCATGAAATCTGCCAGCTTGCTGGCCAGTTGCCGTCTCCATGGCGGTGTCGCGGGGTTGGCCAGGGTACGGTCCTCGTGGACGAAACTCTGGATGATGGCGTTGTACCCCAGCCAGCGGCTGGGCTCCGGAGGCCAGCTGGCCAGGCTCGATAGCGGCCTGTTGTCATGTACCCAAGGCTGCCCGGTGAGTGCGTTCTGCTGATTCAGTATAAGTGCAGCCAGGGTGCGACCACCCAGGTTGGTCGCGCCTACGCCTTCACCGCCATAGCCACCGGCCAACGCGATACCCCGCTGGCGGTCGCACAGCATGTGCGGCTGGAAGCGCCGCGCCATACCCAGGTTGCCACCCCACGAATGGGTGATGCGTACATGGCGCAGTTGGGGAAACAGCTCGCTGAACAGGTAGCGACGCAGCTCGATTTCATGGGCCTGGAGGTTGAAGTCCTCACGCAACCTGCCACCGAAGCGGTAGCCACCTCGGGCACCGAACACCAGCCGATCATCGGCAGTGCGCTGACCATAGGTCACCTGTCGGCTGCCCTCGCTGAAGGCTTGTCCCTGGTCGAGGCCGATCTGCGCCCAAATGGCCTCAGGCAAAGGCTCGGTAGCGACCATCAGGCTCTGAACCGGCAACTGGTGTTTGCCCAACGGCGGCAAGCTGGCGGCATAGCCTTCCACCGCCGGGACGATCCAGTTGCACCGCAGGCGTGCCAACGGGGTGGTCACTTCGCCAGGTTGCCAGTCCAGCGCCGGTGTGTTTTCGTAGATCGGCACCCCCAGGGCCTCGACGGCGCTGGCCAGGCCACGGACGAGCTTGGCCGGCTGAATCGTGGCCGTGTGCGGGCTGTAGATAGCCCCATAGGCATTGCTTACGCGCAACTGGCCCTGCAGTTGCGCTGGACGCAGCCAGTGGTAATCGTCCTCGGTCATGCCCAGGTTGTACAAGTGATCCAGGTAGGCACGCAGGCTTCGCTCCTGCTCGGGATAACGGGCTGCGCAGTACAACACGCCGCCCTTGCGGTAGTCGCAATCGAGCTGTTCGCGGTGCAACACGCGCTGTACTTCGTCTGGAATGTCATGCAGCAGCTCGATGCTGGCGCGGCGCTGAACCGGCGACAGGCTGGCCAACAGGCGATCTTCACCCAGCAAATTGCCCATCAACCACCCGCCGTTGCGCCCCGAGGCGCCAAACCCTGCGATGTTGGCCTCGATTACCACGACATTGAGGTGCGGTGCCTGGCGCTTGAGGTAGTAAGCGGTCCACAGGCCTGTGTAGCCAGCGCCGATGATGCAGACGTCGGCCTCGACATTTTCACGCAGGGCAGGGCGCGCGCACAGCGGCTCTTGCAGCTGGTCCATCCACAAGCTGAGTGTACGCAGAGGCTGCATGGGCCGGGCTCCACAAGCGATCAGGTGATGGAGCGATGCTAGTGGCCAACGCCAGCGGTTGTCTTACGTGCGTGCACGCGAGGAAATCTGTTTTAGATAGGCCTTTGGCGTCAGCCCGGTATGCTCGCGGAAGCATTTGTAGAACGCGGACAGCGAGTTGAAACCGGCGTTGAACGCCAGGTCATCGATGGACGTCTGGCCGCTGTCATTCGCCAGGATCGTCATCAGGTGCTGAAGGCGGGCTTGGTTGACGTAGCGGTAAAAACGCTGACCCAGCACCTGGTTCAGCAAGTAGGAAATCTGATTGCGGCTGTAACCGCTGGCCTGGGCGACCTGTTGCAAACTCAAGTCAGGATCCAGGTACGGACGATGTCGCTGGAAGTAGTGCTCAAGGTCTTGCGCCATGGTAGACAACTGGCGCGGGGACAGCCCAAGCCGGCTGGTGGCGGGCCGTGAGGTGCGACTGGTGCTGCTTGCGCTGTGCTGACGCACGAGTGTGGCGTATTCATTGACCTGCCAGATCAGACCGTCCTTGACCGTGATCGCCTCGCTGGACTGGAACGCCACCAGGCCGTCCCCGCCCTGCACGGTGACTTGGTACTGAATATACGCCGTGCAGCCATCGACGCGGATACGGTCGCTGTGCACGATGTCCTCGCCGGCGGCATGGGGCAGGCAGGCGCCCACGTACGTACGCAGCTCGGCATGGCCCAGCACACGGTTCTGAAAGAAGTCGTGGTATTGAATGTCGGGGTGGTACAGCGCCATCACGCCATCGAGATCACGATGCTTCCAGCACAGGTGGTAGCGCATCACGGTGTCGGCGGTAATCGGTGTCTGGGACGGGCCATCGGGCAGGGTCATGGACGGATCATGCCCTTTCCCTGGCGTGGCGACAAGAATGCAGAACACCTGACGCTACAGGCCGATTCGCGCATTTTGCACGGTCAATAATTAACCTGTTTTTGTAAGTTGTTGATTTCAAAGGGCGTGATTTTTTACGGCAACTGGCACAGCCGCTGCAACGTTTAATGCGCGAATGGACTTCTCGCTAACAACACAGGCGACCACATCATGATCTCATCTGCCGACTATCCCGTTGTCGATACACAAAGCCGCTCAGGTGTTTCCTGGGCAGCAATCTTTGCTGGCGCAGCCGGTGCTGCTGCCATCTCCCTCCTTCTGGTGGTACTCGGTGCAGGGCTCGGCTTTGCCGCGACCTCGCCGTGGGCAGATGAAGGGGCCAGTGCGAAAGCCCTGGGCATCTCTACCATTGTCTGGTTGCTGCTGACCCAGATCATCGCTTCGGGCATGGGCGGCTACATTGCCGGCCGTCTGCGCGTGAAATGGGCCAATCTGCACGGCGACGAAGTGTATTTCCGCGACACTGCACACGGCTTCCTGTCGTGGGCCGTGGCTACCCTGGTAACGGCCATGCTGGTACTGGGCACAGCCGGCAACATCGTGGGCGCTGGTGCCAGTGCAGCCACTCAAGCGGCCGGCATGACCGCCGCTGCCGGTGGCGCTGCCGCTTCCAATGCCTCGGATGAGTCCCTGGACTACTTCGTCGACGGCCTGTTCCGTGGCGAGGGCCCGGCGCCTGTCAGCGATGATGCGGCCAACGGTGTTGCCGCTCGCATCCTGGCCAAAGGCTTTGCCGGTGACGGCGCCCTGGCACCTGAAGACCGTGCCTACCTGGCGCAGCTGGTTGCCCAGCGCACCCGCCTTTCCCAACCGGAAGCCGAAGCTCGCGTCGATCAGGTCATGGCTCAGGTTCAGCAACTGAAAACCGATGCCAAGCAGGCTGCAGACACCGCTGCCAAAGTGGCTGCCTGGACTGCCCTGTGGACCTTCGTGGCCCTGCTGTGCGGCGCCTTCTTCGCCAGCCTGGCCGCGCTGTACGGTGGTCGTCGTCGCGACCAGGTTCAGTGGCTCGAAGGCGACTACGTCGCTCACCGCACCATTCAACGCTAAGTAAGGAGAACGAACATGCGCTCGATATTGCTATGGATGCTGGGTGTACCGATTCCAGTCATCATTCTGATTGCACTGTTCATGCACTGACGAAAAGGGCCGCTTAGCGGCCCTTTTCGTTTATGTCTCATTTGTCGGTCTGCTGCCTTGCGTCGCTTCTGATGGTGAGTGAATTCGGAGCGGTCGTGCCGGTCCGCCCGACCGACCGCGCCGTACCTTCGTTAAAGAAACTGCTCCGCATAATGACAAGCCACCTGCCGGGTCTCCACTTGCCTGAACGCCGGCACCTCATTGGCGCAGCGATCGGTCGCGTAGGGGCAGCGTTTGTGAAAAGCGCAGCCATCCGGCGGGTTGAGCGGGTTGGGCAGCTCACCGGCAATGCGGATGCGCGGCTTGGACGGGTCTGGATGAATAGCGGGTGTGGCAGACAATAGAGCCTGGGTGTACGGATGCAGCGGCTTTTCGTAGATATCGGCTTTGGGCCCCATCTCCGCCGGCCTGCCCAAGTACATGACCAGCACATCATCGGCCACGTGACGTACTACCGCCAGGTTGTGGGAGATGAATACATAACCGGTACCGTACTGCTGCTGCATGTCCATGAACAAGTTCAGCACCTGGGCCTGGATGGACACATCCAGTGCAGATGTCGGCTCGTCGGCCACCAACACCTTGGGCTGCAACATCATGGCCCGTGCCAGCGCGATACGCTGACGCTGCCCACCGGAGAACATGTGCGGATAGCGCTGGTAATGCTCCGGGCGCAGCCCCACCTGCTCCATCATCTTCTGCACCCTGTCACGGCGCTGCGCCTTGCTCAGCGCGGTGTTGATCAGCAAAGGCTCGGCCAGCTGGTCACCGATCTTCTGCCGCGGGTTGAGCGAGGCGTAAGGGCTCTGGAAGACCATCTGCACGTCCCGGCGCAGTTGCTTGCGCTCGGCCTTGCTGGCTCCGGTGACCTCGGTACCTGCAATCTGCAGCGAGCCTGAGGTGGGCTGCTCGATCAGGGTCAGGGCGCGGGCCAGGGTCGACTTGCCGCAACCGGACTCACCGACTACCGCCAACGTCTTGCCCGCCTCCAGTTCGAACGAAACGCCATTGAGCGCGCGCACCAGCGCATGGCCCTTGAACAACCCGCGGGAGACTTCGTAATGCCGGGTCAGGTCCCGGGCCGATAGAACGACGGCCATCACGCCACCTCCTGGTTCAGTGGGTAGAAACAACGGGCCAGGCTCTGGGCCTTGGGGTCCAGGGCCGGGCGCTGGTGTCGGCAGTTGTCCTGCACATAAGGGCAACGCGGTGACAGCAGGCAACCCGTTGGCCGGTCATAGCGGCCCGGGACGATGCCAGGCAGGGTAGCCAAGCGCTCGGCACCCAGGCTGTGTTCGGGAATCGCCGCCAGCAGGGCTTCGGTATAGGGGTGGGCAGGGACGTCGAACAGCTCTGGCACCTGGCCCACCTCCACGGCCTGGCCTGCATACATCACGCACACCCGGCGCGCGGTCTCGGCCACTACCGCCAGGTCATGGGTGATCAGGATCAGGGCCATGTTGCGCTCCTGTTGCAGGTTGACCAGCAGCTCCATGATCTGCGCCTGGATGGTCACGTCCAGCGCCGTGGTCGGCTCATCGGCGATCAGCAGCTTCGGCTCACCGGCGATGGCCATGGCGATGGCCACCCGTTGGCTCATGCCGCCGGACAGTTGATGCGGATAAGCGTCCAGGCGGCTTTCGGCGGCCGGGATCTCGACCTTCTGCAGCAGTTCCAGGGCCCGTTGCCGCGCCGCCTTGCCCTTGAGGCCCAGGTGTTGACGCAGGACTTCTTCGATCTGATAACCCACGGTGTAGCTGGGGTTCAGGGCCGTCATGGGGTCTTGGAAGACCATGGCGATGTCCTTGCCGACCACCTTGCGCCGTTGCCGGCCGCTGAGGGTGAGCATGTCGGTACCGTCGAATGTCATGGCATCGGCCGTGATCCGGCCAGGGGCCTCGACCAGGCCCATCAGGGCCATCATGGTCACCGATTTGCCCGAGCCGGACTCGCCGACGATGGCCAGGATTTCGCCGGCTTGAACCTGTAAGTCCAGCCCGTCCACCACTGGCACGGCGTCCGCGTCGCCAAAACGCACGTTGAGGTTGTTGATCTGCAACAAAGACATGGGTGTGCTCCTCAGGCGGCGTTCTTGAGTTTGGGGTCGAGCGCATCGCGCAGGCCATCACCCATCAGGTTGATCGCCAGTACGCTGAGCAGGATGGTCAGGCCCGGCAGGCTCACCACCCACCAGGCGCGCTCGATGTAATCCCTGGCCGAGGCCAGCATGGTGCCCCACTCCGGCGTCGGGGGTTGCACACCAAGGCCCAGGAAGCCCAGGGCGGCGGCGTCGAGAATGGCCGAGGAAAAGCTCAAGGTGGCCTGCACGATCAGCGGCGCCATGCAGTTGGGCAGCACGGTCACGAACATCAGGCGCCCCAGCCCAGCGCCTGCCAGCCGGGCAGCGGTGACGTAGTCGCGGTTCAGCTCGCCCATCACGGCGGCGCGGGTCAGGCGCACGTAGGAGGGCAGCGAGACGATGGCAATGGCGATCACGGTGTTGATCAGGCCAGGGCCGAGGATGGCGACGATGGCGACGGCCAGCAGCAGCGAGGGCAGGGCCAGCATCACGTCCATAAGGCGCATGATCGAAGGGCCGACGAAGTGCGGGAAGAAGCCCGCCAGCAACCCGAGCAGAATGCCGGGGATCAACGATATCACCACCGAGGACAAGCCAATCAGCAAGGACAGGCGCGCCCCTTGGATCAAGCGCGAGAGCAGGTCGCGGCCAAGCTCATCGGTGCCCAGGATGAACTGCCAAGTGCCACCCTCCAGCCACACCGGGGGGGTGAGCAGAAAGTCGCGGTACTGCTCGCTGGGGTCGTGGGGCGCGACCCAGGGCGCGAACAGCGCGCAGAACACCACCACGCACATGAACGCCAGGCCCATCACCGCGCCCTTGTTGCGCGCGAAGGCCTGCCAGAATTCCTTGTAGGGCGAGGGGTAGAGAAGGCTCTGGTCCACCGGGCTGACCGGGGACAGGGTTTTTGCAGTCGGGTTGGTCATGACGGGGCCTCAGCGCTGATGACGGATGCGTGGATTGGCCAGGCCGTAGAGAATGTCCACGACGAAGTTGACCAGGATCACCAGGCAGGCAATCAACAGAATGCCGTTCTGGACCACGGGGTAGTCACGGGCGCCGATGGCTTCGATCAGCCATTTGCCGATGCCCGGCCAGGAGAAAATGGTTTCGGTCAACACCGCACCGGCCAGCAAGGTGCCGACCTGCAGGCCGAACACGGTCAGGACGGGAATCAGGGCGTTGCGCAAGCCGTGCATGAACACGACCCGGGCCGGGGACAGCCCCTTGGCACGCGCCGTGCGGATGTAGTCCTCGCGCAACACTTCGAGCATGGAGGAACGCGTCATGCGTGCGATCACCGCCAGCGGGATGGTACCCAGTACGATGGCCGGCAGAATCAGGTGCATCACGGCATCCTTGAACGAACCCTCTTCGTCGCTGAGCAGGGTGTCGATGAGCATGAAACCGGTCTTGGGCTCGATGTCATAGAGCAGGTCGATGCGCCCGGATACCGGGGTCCAGCCCAGGCTCACCGAGAAGAACATGATCAGGATCAGGCCCCACCAGAAGATCGGCATCGAGTAGCCCGCCAGCGAAATCCCCATCACCCCATGGTCGAACAGCGACCCGCGCTTGAGCGCGGCGATCACCCCGGCCAGCAAGCCGACCACGCCGGCGAACAGCAAGGCGGCCATGGCCAGTTCCAGGGTGGCCGGGAACAAGGTGGTGAACTCGCTCCATACGCTCTCGCGCGTGCGCAGCGACTCGCCCAGGTCGCCCTGGGCCAGCTTGCCGATGTAGTCCAGGTACTGGGCCGGCAACGGTTTGTTCAGGCCCAGCCGCTCCATGGCCTGGGCGTGCATTTCCGGGTCGACCCTGCGTTCGCCCATCATCACTTCCACCGGGTCACCGGGGATCAGGCGTATCAGCGCGAAGGTCAGCAAGGTGATGCCGAAAAAGGTCGGGATCAACAGGCCCAAGCGCCGGGCAATAAAACTCAACATGGTCGCAGTTACCTCATCAGGCCGCATGGCAGGTACCTGCCACGGCAGTGCCGCCGCTGCCCACAGGGCAACGGCGGTCGTTGTTGTTCTACTTCACTCGGGTGGTAGCGAAGTTGTTGCTGGTCAAGGGGCTGATCACGTAGCCCTCCACGTTCTCACGCATGGCCGTGAACACCTTGGGGTGGGCCATGCTGATCCAGGGCTGGTCCTCATCGTACACCGTCAATGCCTCGCTATAGAGCCTGGCACGCTCCTCGTTGTCGCTCACCTCGCGGGCGCGTGTGATCAATGCCTGGAATTTCGAGTTGCACCAGCGTGCATAGTTCTCGCCATTACTAGCCGCCTCGCAACTGAGCAGGGGGGTGAGAAAGTTGTCCGGGTCGCCGTTGTCGCCGGCCCAGCCACTGGACACCAGGTCCGCCTCGCCTTTCTTGGCACGGCGCAGCATTTCGGCCCACTCCATGACACGGATATCCAACTTCAGGCCGATCTGCGCCAGGTCGGCCTGAAGCATCTCGGCGGACAGTCGCGGGTTCGGGTTAGTCGGGCCGCCGCCATTGCGGGTGAACAGCGTAATGACCGTGCCCTGGGGGACACCGGCTTGTTTTAGCAGCGCACGCGCCTGGTCGAGATCGCGTGGCGGGTTCTGGGTGTCGGTGTTGTAGCCGATCATCGAAGGGGGATACGGGTTGACGCCCACCAGCGCGTTGCCTTTGCCGAATAGCTGGTCGACGTGGGTCTGGCGGTCGAAGGCCATGTTGATCGCCTTGCGCACGCGTACATCACTCAGGTACGGATGCTGGGTGTTCATGGCGATGTAACCGGTCACCAGCGCTTCGGTCTGGGCGACCTTCAGGCGCGGGTCCGCCACGATCGACGGTACATCGTCCGGTTTGGGGTACAACGCAACCTGGCACTCGTTGGCGCGCAACTTTTGCAGGCGAACATTACTGTCGGTGGCGATGGCGAAAATCAGGGCATCGGCGGGCGGCTTGCCCCGGAAGTAGTCCGGGTTGGGCTTGAAGCGGACCTGGGCATCCTTGTTGTAGCGCTGGAAAATGAACGGCCCTGTGCCGATTGGCTTGCTGTTGAGCTCTGCCGTCTTGCCGGCTGCCAACAACTGATCGCCGTACTCGGCGGAGTAGATGGACGTGAAGCCCATGGCCATGTCGCGCAGCAAAGGCGCCTCTGGCCGGGTCAAGGTGATCACCACGGTGTAGTCGTCGGTCTTGTCCACCGACTTGAGCAACGAATTGAAGGCCATGCTCTCGAAGTAGGGGTAGCCGATGCTGGTCTTGTCGTGCCAGGGGTGGCTCGGGTCAAGCTGGCGGCGCAAGCTCCACAGCACATCGTCGGCGTTCAGGTCGCGGCTGGGCTTGAAATAGTCGGTGGTGTGGAACTTGACCCCTCGGCGAAGGTGGAAGGTATAGGTCAGGCCGTCGGCGGAGATGTCCCAACGCTCGGCCAGGGCCGGTTGGACATCCGTGGTGCCGGGCTTGAAGTCCACCAGGCGGTTGAAGAGGGTTTCGGCCGCCGCGTCGAACGTTACCGCCGTGGTGTATTGCACCACATCGAACCCTTCGGGGCTGGCCTCGGTGCACACCACCAGCGGCTTGGCGGCCAGCTGGGATGTACTGCCCAAAAGCAGCGTTGCCAGCAACAGCCGCAGCGCCGATGTCTTCTTGGTCACAGCGTGCATGGATCAATTCTCCCTGCGTTGTGCTCCAGCCTGACGCCCGACCCGCTGGCAAGCGGGCCGGGCGGCCGGTCAGAGGATGTTGAACGGGATGGTGGTCACGAGCCTGAATTCGTTCAGGCTGCCATCGCCCTGTGCCTTGCTTGCGCGGTGTGTGGTGTAGGTGGCGCGGATGCTGGTGTCCTTGAGCGGTCCGCTCTGTACGGCGTAGCTGGTGCCGATACCCCACTCGTAATGGGTCTCGCCATCGAGGCCCTGGACGTCATAGGCGCTACCGCGGTAATGGGTGCCGTCGATGCCCCAGCCCCGGGCGTTGTACAGGTTGAATTTCAGCCCTGGCACGCCGTAGTAAGCCATGTTGAGCACATAGGATAACTGCAGCGATTTCTCGTTCGGGCCGTTGAAGTCCGACAGCAGCGAGTTGGCCAGGTAGATGCCGTTGGTTTCGTGGAGGTAGTCGAAATACTCGTTGCCATTGACCTGCTGCCAGGCGGCGGTGAGGGTGTGCGCCTGATGGGTCAGGCCCAGCGACAGGCTGTAGGTGTCGTTGTCGATTTCGCCCATCTTGCGGCTGCCGGCGTCCACGGTCTTGTAGTAGTTGAGGCCCGTGGACAGGCTGAGCACGGCGCTGTCGCCGAACATGTGATTGGCGCCGAAGTAGTACTGGTTCCAGAAATCGTCGACCTTGGTGGCATACAGGCTGGTGGTCAGGCTCTTGAGGGGCTGGTAGTTGATACCGACCGTGCTGGCGCGGTCCGTTTCCACCCCGGCCGCACCGTATTCGCTGCGGAACTTGCTCAGGCTCTGCTCGGTACGGGGCGAGACCCGGTCGAAGGTACCCAGGTCGAACGTCAGGTTGTCGAATTCAGCGCTGTGCAGGAATGCGCCCTGAAAACTGGAGGGCAGGGCGCGGTTACCGATAAAGGCGATCATCGGGGTATCGACGGCCTGGCGACCGAGGGTCAGGGTGGTATTGGAAAGACGCGCCTTGACGTTGCCCAGCCCCAGTTTGCTCCACTGGCCGATGGCGTCGCCGTCGCTGTGGGTCAGGGTACGGTTGTTGGGACCTGCGATCGCTTCGCGGTCCTGCTGCAGGGCGATGGCGTTATAGCCGGCTGCCTCCACGGCAAAGCCCACCGTGCCCTGGGTAAAGCCCGAGGTGTAGTTGAGGATGGTGCCTTGCACCCAGTTTTCACGGGTGTGGGTCGGGTGACGGGTGCCGTCGCTCTTGTAGTAGCGCCACAGCGGTGCGCGGGTGGCGCGTTCGCGGGCGTACCAGTTGCGCGTCGTCCCGCCCAGGCTCTGGCCATCGACGAAACCCTTGGCCTGCGCCTGGGCGCTTTCGGCTGCGAGGGTGAGCGGCAAGTAGGCCTGGCTCTGTGGATCGGCGTGGACGGTGGTGGTTGCTGCACCTATGGCTAACGCCAGTGCGCTCGAATTGAACAGTCTCACGATAGAAGCTCCTTTTCATTTCTAGTTATTGCCGGCCTTGTGGGCCGGGTGGGTGTTGCCGTGTTGCCGTGTTGCCTGGGGCGCCCCGGGATCACCGAGGCTTAAGCGGGCGATGGGTAGGCATGGCGCGCGGGTCTCCCCCCCCTGCGCGCCCTGCCTGCCAGTCGGTGCTAATCGACGCTGACGCCGGAAAACTCGTTGCGCCCGAACGGGCTGACCTTGAACCCAGACACTCGGGTGCTCAGGGGCTGATTGACAGTGGAGTGGGCCACTGGCGTGATCGGCACCTGCTGCTTGAGCCGCTGCTGGGCTTGCTGATAGAGCGTGGTGCGCTGAGCTTGGTCGGTAACCTGCTTGGCTTGCTTGACCAGGCTGTCGTACTGCGGGTCGCACCATTGCGAATAGTTGTTGCTGCCAATGGCGTCGCAGCTGTACAGCGTACCCAGCCAGTTGTCGGGGTCGCCGTTGTCACCGGTCCAGCCGATCAGCGCCACATCGTGCTCGCCGCTCTTGAGGCGCTTGATGTATTCGCCCCATTCGTAGCTGACGATGCGCACCTTCAAGCCCAGCTTGCTCCAATCGGCCTGGAGCATTTCGGCCATCAGCTTGGCGTTGGGGTTGTAGGGGCGTTGCACCGGCATGGCCCACAGAGTGATTTCGGTGCCAGGCTTGACCCCGGCCTGTTCGAGCAGCTGGCGGGCTTTTTCCGGGTCGTGCGGTGCATCGGTGATGCTAGTGTCGTAGGACCACTGGGTGGGCGGCATGGCGTTGACCGCCCGTTGTCCTGCTTCCTGGTAGACCGCCTGCAGGATGGCCTGCTTGTTGACTGCCATGTCCATGGCCTGGCGCACCTCAAGCCGATCGAATGGCGGGTGCTGGGTGTTGTAGGCGATATAGCCCAGGTTGAACCCTGCTTGCTGCAAGACCTGCACGTTCGTGTCCTGCTTGAGCCCTGGCAGGTCGGCCGGCCGCGGATGCAGGGTGACCTGGCACTCGTTGCGGCGCAGTTTCTGGATGCGCACCGACGGATCGACATTGATCGAGAACACCAGGTTGTCGAGCTTCACCTGCTCGGGCGCCCAGTAGGCACGGTTGGCCTTGTAGCGGATCTGCGAGTCTTTCTGGTAGCGCTGGAACACGAACGGGCCGGTGCCTATCGGTTGCTGGTTGATGTCGCTAGGGCGGCCGGTTTTAAGCAACTGCTCGGCGTATTCGGCGGACAGGATCGAGGCAAAGCTCATGGCCAGGTTCTGGATGAACGCGGCGTCTACGGTGTGCAGCGTGAACACCACGGTGAACGGGTCGGTCTTTTCGACGCCTGCGATGTTCTTGTCCAGGCCCATGCTGACGAAGTAGGGAAACTCGGTGGGGTAGGCCTTGCGAAACGGGTGCTGCCTGTCGAGCATGCGGTTGAAGGTGAACAGCACGTCGTCTGCGTTGAAGGGCCGGCTGGGGGTGAAGGCCTTGTTGCTGTGAAAGCTCACGCCTTCGCGCAGGTGAAAGGTGTAGCGCAGGCCGTCCTCGGTGACTTCCCAGCGGGTGGCCAGGGCAGGGTGTACCGCCGTGCCGCCGCGCTCGAACTCCACCAGGCGGTTATAGATCGGCTGGGCCGCGTCATTGTCGGTGGCGGTGGTGTATTGGGCCGTATCGAAACCGGCCGGGCTGCCTTCGGAGCAGAACACCAAGTTGTTGGCCATCACGGCTGGCGTCTGGCCGACCAGGGCCAGGGCGAGCAGTGTAGAAAGTCGGGTCACGTGGCGCATGCTAAGTCCTTTTGGGTGCTGGGCCGGCTCCGGGCACGAATCGCGGCAACAGTTCGCCTGTCCCGCACGCTTGGCAGCGGGACGACTGGGTATGAATGGGGTGGGTCAGGCGCCCGTCAGGCGGGCGCAGCCCTCAGGCTATTTGTCGACGCTGACGCCGTAGAACGCGTTGAGGGCAAATGGACTGATCTTGAAGTCCTTCACCTTGGCACTCATGGGCTGGTAGACGGTGGAGTGGGCGATCGGGGTGATCGGCACCTGCTCCTTGAGGATGTGCTGGGCTTTCTGATAAAGCTCGGTGCGCTTGGCCTGGTCGGAGGTGGCCTTGGCCTGCTTGATCAGGTCATCGTAGGGCTTGTAGCACCACTTGGAGAAGTTGTTGCCGTCGATGGCGTCGCAGCCATACAAGGTGCCCAGCCAGTTGTCAGGGTCGCCATTGTCCCCGCTCCAGCCAATGAGCATGGCGCCTTGTTCGCCCGCCTTGGAGCGCTTGATGTACTCGCCCCACTCATAGCTGACGATCTTGGCCTTGATGCCGATCTTGGCCCAGTCTGCCTGGAGCATCTCGGCCATAAGCTTGGCGTTGGGGTTGTACGGCCGCTGGACCGGCATGGCCCACAGGGTGATTTCAGTGCCGTCCTTGATGCCGGCTTCCTTGAGCAACTGGCGGGCCTTGTCGGGGTCGTGGGGAGCGTCCTTGATGCTGCTGTCATACGACCACTGGGTCGGCGGCATGGCATTGACCGCCAGCTGGCCCGCCCCCTGGTACACCGACTCGATGATTTTCTGCTTGTCCACGGCCATGTCCAGCGCCTGGCGCACCTTGAGCTGGGCCATGGGGTTGGGCTGGTTGCTGCCCTTGACCTGGTCCATCACGTTGTAGGCGATGTAGCCCAGGTTGAAGCCCGCTTGCTGGGGCATCTGCAGCTTGGAGTCCTGCTTGAGCGGCGCGATATCGGCCGGACGCGGGAACAGCGTGACCTGGCACTCGTTCTTCTTGAGTTTCTGCATGCGCACCGAAGCATCGGTGGTGATGGCGAAGATCAGGTTGTCGATCTTCACGTCCTCGGGTTTCCAATAGTCCTTGTTGCCCTTGAAGCGGATCTGCGCGTCCTTCTGGTACTTGCTGAACACGAACGGGCCAGTGCCGATCGGCTTCTGGTTGATGTCGGCGGCCTTGCCGTTCTTGAGCAACTGGTCGGCGTACTCGGCGGACTGGATGGACGCGAAGCTCATGGCCAGGTTCTGGATGAAGGCGGCGTCGACGTCGTTGAGGGTGAACTTGACCGTGTGCTCGTCCAGTTTCTCGATCCCGGCGATGTTCTTGTCCATGCCCATGTCGGTGAAGTACGGGAACTCGGTGGCGTAGGCCTTGCGGAATGGATGGTCCTTGTCGAGCATGCGGTTGAACGTGAACAGCACGTCGTCTGCATTGAACGGGCGGGTGGGCTTGAAGTAGTCGGTGGTGTGGAACTTCACGCCTTCGCGCAGGTGGAAGGTGTAGGTCTTGCCATCTTCTGCAACCTCCCAGCGCGTTGCCAGCCCCGGAATGACCGCAGTGCCGCCCCGCTCGAACTGAGTCAACCGGTTGAAGACCGTTTCGGCCGAGGCGTCGAAATCGGTACCGGTGGTGTATTGCCCCGGGTCGAAGCCGGCCGGGCTGCCTTCTGAACAGAACACCAGGTTCGAAGCGGCGAAGGCCGACGGCGCGCCAGTGAGCAACCCTGCGCCTAGCAGGAACGGAATGACTGCATGTTTGAGCATGTTGGCCTCATTGTTGTCATTGTTCAGAGAGGGCGGCCTCGTGAGCCGACCTGCGGATACTTATGCAGGGGTGGGCCCAATGCAATATGCACAAGGTTAGTCGGGACTTGAAAAGTGGCACGGCAGTACATGAATGTCGCATCGGTGTAACTTTTGGCGGAGTTAAACGTTTGCGAGGGCAAAATGATGGCTTTTTGCTGAATATTGCTGATTGGATGAGGATGTCGGGAAAGGCTTAAGAGGGTGTAGGAAATCTCTTAAAATGCAGGCCTTCCTTCAGGGCAGGGTGAAAAGCCCTGACGGGGCAGTCAAGGCGCCAGGGCATCAGTTGCTGGTCAGGGGGCTGGCCTGGGGCCTGCCCCTGCCACCTCGCCGTCAAGGCATCTGCACTTCGATCAAGCCATCGGCGTTCATGCTCACTTCGCTGGTGCCCGCCTCGATGTCCGGCGCTGGCGCAGCTTCGTCTGCTGCCATGGCCTTCATCGCCATCGGTGCACTGCGCAGGTAAGGCCGTGGATAGCCGCTGCTGTTCAGGTTGAGGCTGACCACCTTGTAACCACTGCCGCCCAGGGCTTCGGTGGCCAATTGGGCGCGCGCCTTGAATGCGTCGACGGCTTCCTTGAGCAGCGCGTCTTCGCTGGACTTGCGGGTGGCTGGTGCGATGGAGAAGTCCATGCCGCCCATTTTCAGGTCTTGCAGCAGCTCGGCGGTGAGCTGTGAAAGCGCTGGGAAGTCCGCGCTTTCGAGCCGCAGCTCGGCACGCTCGCGCCAGCCGGTAATCTTCTGGCCCTTGGTGTCGTACACCGGGTAGCTGTTGCGGCTGCCCTGGCTGATCTTGACGTCCTTGACCTGGCGCGACTGCTGCACAGCCTTGTTCATGGTCTCGGTGATCTGCTTGGCAAGCTTGCCCGGGTCGGTGTTCTGCGCTTCGCTGTAGAGGGTCACGACCATCAGGTCGCGTGCCACTTCCTTGCTCACTTCGGCGCGCAGTGACACCTGATTGAAGCGCGGCTCATCGGCGGCCAGCGCTGGCAAGCTGGCCAGCAAACCGCAGGACAAGAGAAGGGCAGCGCCGCGACGTTGGATTAGCATAAGGTGCTCCTTGGCAGATGAAAGCGTGGGGTGTGGCCATCCATTCCACGCATGGCCCATCAGACCGGGAACAGTGTAGTGGGTTCAGCGCTGGCCCCATGAAGCTGTGACAAAGTGTGGCGCTTTGCCGCATCACTGCAGCAGCATGCCCCGCTTCGGTATACTCCAGCCGATTTTCTGGAGCACTCATCAGGAGAGCTCATGCTCGCCGCCGCACAACCGCTGTCCGCTACGCGCCAGAACCTCTGGCGACTGACCGTTATTCGCGTCCTGGTTTTGGCCGCCCAGGCCGGCTCGGTCGGCGTGGCCTACTGGACCGAGCTGCTGCCACTGCCCTGGCTGTCGCTGGCCGGCACCCTGGCCTTGTCCTCGCTGCTGTGCGCCTTCACGGCGCTGCGCCTGCGCCTATCGCTGCCGGTCACCGAACTCGAATATGCCCTGCAACTGGCGTGCGACCTGTTGATACACAGCGCTCTGCTGTACTACTCCGGCGGCTCGACCAACCCTTTCGTGTCCTACTACCTGGTGCCGCTGGCGATCGCGGCGGTGACGCTGCCCTGGCTGTATTCGCTGATTCTGTCGGGCATCGCGCTGACGGCCTACAGCCTGCTGCTGGTGCAGTTCTACCCGCTTGAGGGCCTGCCGCTGGCACGGGACAAGATGCAGGTCTACGGCATGTGGCTGAGCATTGCGCTGGCCGCGGCGGTGATCACCTTCTTTGCCGCGCGCATGGCCGAGGAGCTTCGGCGCCAGGAACACCTGCGCTCGGAGCGGCGCGAAGAAAGCCTGCGCGATGAGCAATTGCTGGCCGTGGCCACCCAGGCGGCGGGCGCGGCCCACGAGCTGGGTACGCCGCTGGCGACGATGAGCGTGTTGCTCAACGAGATGCGCCAGGACCATACTGATCCGCTGCTGCAGGAAGACCTGCAGATTCTTCAGGACCAGGTCAAACTGTGCAAAGAAACACTGCAACAGCTGGTTCGCGCCGCCGAGGCCAATCGCCGCCTGGCCATTGTCGAGCAGGAGGTCACCGTCTGGCTCGACGAGGCCCTCAACCGCTGGCACCTCATGCGCCCGGAAGCCAGTTACCGCTTCCAGCGCCTGCGTGATGGGCTCGTCCCTCGGTTGACGCCGCCGCCTGACCTGACCCAGGCACTGCTCAACTTGTTGAACAACGCCGCCGACGCCTGTCCTGATGACCTGGAGGTGCGCCTGGACTGGGATCACCAGGACATCGTCATCAGCATTCGCGACCATGGCCCTGGCGTACCGCCGGCCATCGCCGAGGCCATTGGCAAACCTTTCATTACCACCAAGGGCAAGGGCTTCGGCCTGGGCCTGTTCCTGAGCAAGGCCAGCGTCACCCGTGCGGGTGGCTCAGTGAAACTCTATAGTCATGAACAAGGTGGCACCCTGACCGAATTGCGCCTGCCCTATGGCACGCGAGGAGAAGCATGATGAGTGAAGAAACCCAGGTTGAAACCGAAGAGCTGCCGCACCTGCTGTTGGTGGACGACGATGCTACCTTCACCCGGGTGATGGCCCGGGCCATGAGCCGCAGGGGCTTTCGGGTAAGCACCGCCAGCTCGGCCGAAGAAGGTTTGATCCTGGCCCAGCAAGACCTGCCGGACTACGCCACGCTCGACCTGAAAATGGAAGGGGATTCGGGCCTGGTGCTGCTGCCCAAGCTGCTGGAGCTGGACCCGGAAATGCGGGTCGTCATCCTGACCGGGTACTCGAGCATCGCCACGGCCGTGGAAGCGGTCAAGCGCGGCGCCTGCAACTACCTGTGCAAACCGGCTGACGCTGACGACGTGCTGGCGGCCCTGTTGTCCGAGCATACCGACCTGGACACCCTGGTGCCGGAAAACCCCATGTCCGTGGACCGTCTGCAGTGGGAACACATCCAGCGCGTGCTGAACGAGCACGAGGGCAACATCTCGGCGACCGCACGCGCGCTAGGCATGCACCGCCGGACACTGCAGCGCAAATTGCAGAAGCGGCCAGTTCGGCGCTGAATCGTGCTGTAGGCGCGGCCTGTTGCCGCGAGGTAGCGGCCCCGACAACATGCGCTGCGCAGCTGACACCTGGGGCTGCTGCGCAGCCCATCGCGGCCGGTCCAGTGCCCCGGCAGGGCACGGTTGCGCTCCCATCACCGCACAATGCCCGCAAATCCTGGCCGTTGGCGTATCATTAGCCCCCTAACGGCAACCCCCTTTCAGGATCGTGCGCCCATGCTTGCCCTTCTCATCCAGACGCTGAACATCACGGCGCCCGTTTTCGCCATGCTGTTTCTGGGCGTGTTGCTTCGCCGTATCCACCTGATCGACGACAACTTCAACAAGGTCGCTTCGCAACTGGTGTTCAACGTCTGCATGCCGGCCTTGCTGTTTCTGGGCATCTATCATGCCGACCTGGCGGCGGCGGTCCGGCCAGGGATCATGATCTATTTCACGGTGGCCACCCTGGCCGGATTTGCCATCGCCTGGGGCATGGCCGTCTGGCGCAGCCCGTGGGCCGACCGTGGTATCTACACCCAAGGCGCCTTTCGCGGCAACAACGGGGTGATTGGCCTGGCGCTGGCCGCAAGCTTGTACGGCGACTATGGCATCTCACTGGGTGCGGTACTGGCTGGGTTGGTGATCCTGTTGTACAACTCATTGTCTGCCATCGTGCTGGCGGTCTACAGCCCCGACCTGAAGTCCGACCCGTGGAGCATCCTCAAAAGCATCCTGAAAAATCCGCTGATTCTCAGCGTGCTGGTCGCCATTCCCATGGCCTACGGCCAGGTCCCTTTGCCGAATTGGCTGCTCACCTCCGGTGACTACCTGGCGCAGATGACCTTACCCCTTGCCCTGATCTGCATTGGCGGCACCCTGTCGCTGACGGCCCTTCGCGACAGCGGCAGGTTGGCCGTGGACGCCAGCCTGGTGAAAATGGCCTGGCTGCCACTCGTTGGCACACTGGGTGCCTGGCTTTGTGGTTTTCGCGGGGCCGAACTGGGCATCCTGTTTCTCTACATCGGCAGCCCCACCGCAGCGGCCAGCTACGTGATGGCGCGTGCGGCCAACGGCAACCATGAACTGGCCGCGTCAATCATCGTGATTACCACGCTGATGGCCGCGATCACCACCAACATTGGTATTTTCATCTTGCAGTGGGGCAGATGGATCTAGATTCTTGACTGCAAACAACAGCATTGCCTCACTGAGCGAAAGGACACTTCATGCAAGACCAGAGCACGCCCGAGCGGTTACAGCGCGGGCTGAAGAATCGTCACATCCAGCTGATCGCGCTCGGCGGCGCCATCGGCACGGGGTTGTTCCTTGGCATTGCCCAGACCATCCAGCTGGCCGGCCCCTCCGTTTTGCTGGGCTATGCCATTGCTGGCCTGATGGCGTTCCTGATCATGCGCCAGCTCGGGGAAATGGTCGTCGAAGAGCCGGTGGCCGGTAGCTTCAGCCATTTTGCCCACCAGTACTGGAGCGAGTTCGCAGGCTTCGTGTCTGGCTGGAACTACTGGGTGGTCTACGTGTTGGTCGGCATGGCCGAGCTGACGGCGGTGGGTATCTACGTCCAGTACTGGTGGCCTGACTTTCCAACCTGGGCCACGGCCGCGATCTTCTTTGTGGTGATCAACCTGATCAACCTCACCCAGGTGAAGGTCTATGGCGAGATGGAGTTCTGGTTCGCCTTGGTAAAAGTCGTGGCCATCGTCAGCATGATAGGTTTCGGCGCCTGGTTGCTCAGCACCGGTAACGGCGGCCCGGACGCCAGCGTGGCCAACCTGTGGCAATACGGCGGGTTCTTCCCCAATGGCGTGAGCGGCCTGGTCATGGCCCTGGCCGTGATCATGTTTTCGTTCGGTGGCCTGGAACTGGTAGGCATCACGGCCGCCGAAGCCGACAATCCGCGCCAGAGCATTCCCAAGGCCACCAACCAGGTGGTCTACCGGATCCTGATCTTCTACATCGGCGCGCTGGCGGTGCTGCTTTCGTTGTACCCCTGGCAGAAGGTGGTACAAGGCGGCAGTCCATTTGTGATGATCTTCCATGAGCTGGACAGCGACCTGGTCGCGACCATCCTCAACATCGTGGTCCTGACAGCGGCGCTGTCGGTCTACAACAGCTGCGTGTACGCCAACAGTCGCATGCTGTTCGGCCTGGCTAGCCAAGGTGACGCCCCGCGTCAATTGCTGAAGGTCAGCCGCAGCGGTGTACCCCTGGCAGCTTTAGGCATTTCTGCCCTGGCCACGGGCCTGTGTGTGGTGATCAACTACCTGATGCCCGGCGAAGCCTTTGGCCTGCTGATGGCACTGGCGGTGTCGGCGCTGGTGATCAACTGGGCCAGCATCAGCATCACCCACCTCAAGTTCCGCAAGGCCAAGCGCGCGGCAGGGGTACAGCCGTTCTACCAGAGCCTGGGCCATCCGTTCACCAACTACCTGTGCCTGGCCTTCATCGTGCTGATCCTGGTGGTGATGTACCTGACGCCGCCCATTCGCATCTCGGTGATGCTGATCCCCGGCTGGATCCTGCTGCTCTGGGTAGCCTTCAAATTGAAGAAGGCCCGTCAGGCCAGCCGCTGATCCGACTTGCGGCTCAATGCTGGCGGCGCCAGGCGCGCACCGTGGTGTACACCAACACAACCGCCAGCACGGGCAATACGTAGAGCAGCATCAGGCGCTCCAGGCGTCCGGCCAGGGGCATGCCCATGGTGAACGCGGCGATGTGCAGGCCGTAGGCCAGGTACAGGCACAGGAACACCAGTCCTTCGGCCCGGGTGATGCGATAGCCTGAATAGAACACCGGCAAGCTCAATGCGGCCACACCCAGCATGACGGGCAGGTCGAAATCCAGCGCATTGGGCGAAATCGACAGGGGCTCGGGGGTCACCACGGCGGTCAGGCCCAATACGCCCAACAGGTTGAACAGGTTGCTGCCGATCACCGTGCCCACGGCGATCTCGCGTTCACCGCGCAAGGCAGCGATCAGGGCTGCTGCCAGTTCCGGCAACGACGTGCAGATGGCGACCACCGTAAGGCCGATGACGCGCTCGGACAGGCCTAGGTCAGTGGCCACTTCCACGGCAGCGTCGAGCAGCAGATGACCGGCCAGGCTCAGCAGGGCAAGGCCTGCCATCACCAACAGTAACGTCCCGCACCAGAAGCGTGCCGGGCTTTGTGGCACCGATGGCGGGGCAGGGTATGTGCGTGCGTAGTGACGGGACTGGTGCCAGAGCATGGCCAGGTAACCCACCAGCCCCATCAGCAGCAATACGCCTTCAACGCGGCCCAGATAGCCATTGGCAGCCAACCCGTAGACCAGGGCGCTGGCCAGGATCATCAGCGGAATATCCAGGCGTACCAGCTGGCGAGACACGCGAAGGGGAATGACCAGCGCTGCCAGGCCAAGAATGGCCAGCACATTGAAGATGTTGCTGCCGATGACGCTGCCCACGGCGACGTCCGGTGCGCCTTGGTAGGCGGCCTGCAGGCTGAGGGTCAACTGGGGTGCAGTGCTGCCGAATGCCACCAGGCTCAGCCCGATGATCAGCGGCCGCACGTGGAGGCGTTGCGCCAGGCGCAGTGCAGCCCGTACCAGCAGTTCGGCGCCTGCGACCAGCAGCAGCAAGGCGATGCCCAGCTGCAGCAGGCTGAACGTGGGGAGGGTGGCCAGATCGAAAATGGTAAAGCTCCTGGTCGTCAGTCACTAAGACCTTGTACTCGCACGCGCGCCGTTCCGCTACGCACCATGCCGATTTTTTCAGCGGCAGCCCGAGACAGGTCGATCAGCCGGCTGCGGGCGTGCGGGCCGCGGTCGTTGATGCGGACCACCACGCTGCGCCGATTGGCCAGGTTGGTCACCAGCACCCGGCTGCCGAACGGCAGGTTGCGATGAGCCGCCGTCAGGCCATGCTGATTGAACGCCTCGCCGCTGGCGGTGCGTTTGCCGTGATGGCGGGCGCCGTAGTAGGAGGCAGTACCCGTGCGGTCATAACCTCGCGGGTCGATGTCATGGCTGGCGCAGCCTGCCAGACAGGAAAAGAGGGCCAAGCTGGCCAAAGAACGTTTGAACATACAGGTACTCCGGTGCGCCGGGGCTTTTGGCCGGGCGCGGGACAAGCCGAGCTGGACCAGTGTCCTGGTCAACCTCGGCTGGTCTGTCAGCGAGGGCGAGCCCCCGCTGAAGGGTGCGGTCAGCCTTCGAGCTTGGCCTTGAGCAGCTGATTCACCTGCCCAGGGTTGGCCTTGCCCTTGGAAGCTTTCATGGCTTGGCCGACGAAGAAACCGAACATTTTGCCGCGCTTGGCCTCGTCGGCGGCGCGGTACTGTTCGACCTGTTCGGCGTTGGCCGCCAACACCTCGTCGAGCATCGATTCGATGGCGCCGCTGTCGGTGACCTGCTTGAGGCCGCGGCTTTCGATGATGGTGTCGGCGTCGCCTTCACCTGCCGCCATGGCCTCGAACACGGTCTTGGCGATCTTGCCGCTGATGGTGTTGTCGCGGATGCGCACCAGCATGCCGCCCAGTTGCGCGGCGGTGACCGGGGCCTGGTCAATCTCGATGCCCAGCTTGTTGAGCAGGCTGCCCAGCTCGACCATGACCCAGTTGGCGGCCATTTTGGCGTCGCCCCCGAGCTTGACCACCTCCTCGAAGTAGTCGGCCTGTTCACGGCTCGATGCCAAAACGTTGGCATCGTATGCCGACAGTCCGTACTGGCGTTGGAAGCGCTCGACTTTCTGGGTGGGCAGTTCCGGCAAGCCGGCGCGCACGGTTTCCAGGAAGCTGTCCTCGATGACCACCGGCAGCAGGTCCGGGTCGGGGAAGTAACGGTAGTCGTTGGCTTCCTCCTTGCTGCGCATGGAGCGGGTCTCGTCCTTGTTCGGATCGTACAGGCGCGTTTCCTGAACCACCTTGCCGCCGTCCTCGATCAAGTCGATCTGGCGCTGGATCTCGCTGTTGATCGCGCGCTCGATGAAGCGGAACGAGTTGACGTTCTTGATCTCGCAGCGAGTGCCGAACTCGGTCTGGCCCTTGGGCCGGATCGACACGTTGCAGTCGCAGCGCAGTGATCCTTCGGCCATGTTGCCGTCGCAGATGCCCAGGTAGCGCACCAGCGCATGGATGGCCTTGACATAGGCCACCGCTTCCTTGGCGCTGCGCATGTCGGGCTCGGACACGATTTCCAGCAGCGGGGTGCCGGCACGGTTCAGGTCGATGCCGGTGGAGCCGCTGAAATCTTCGTGCAGGCTCTTGCCCGCATCTTCTTCCAGGTGGGCACGGGTCACGCCGATGCGCTTGATGGTGCCGTCTTCCAGCGCGATGTCCAGGTGGCCCTTGCCCACAATCGGCAGGTCCATCTGGCTGATCTGATAGCCCTTGGGCAGGTCGGGGTAGAAGTAGTTCTTGCGCGCGAACACGTTGCGCTTGCCGATCTCGGCATCGATGGCCAGGCCGAACATGCACGCCATGCGCACCGCTTCCTGGTTCAGGACCGGCAGCACACCTGGCATGCCCAGGTCGACCAGGCTCGCCTGGGTGTTGGGTTCCGAGCCAAACGTGGTGGCACTACCGGAAAAGATTTTCGACTGGGTGGCGAGCTGAGTGTGAATTTCCAGCCCGATCACAACTTCCCATTGCATGTGTCTGTTCCTCAGAAGCCGTTAGGGGCGCGGGTGTGCCAGTCGGTCACCTGCTGGTAGCGATGGGCTACGTTGAGCAGGCGGCCTTCCTGGAAGTAAGGCGCCAGCAACTGCACGCCTACCGGCAGGCCATCGACGAAGCCGGCTGGCATCGACAGGCCTGGCAGGCCCGCGAGGTTGGCCGTGATGGTGTAGACGTCCTCGAGGTAGGCGGCGACCGGATCGCTGCTCTTGGCGCCCAGTTTCCAGGCCGGGTTGGGCGTGGTCGGGCCGAGAATCAGGTCGACATCCTTGAAGGCAGCCATGAAGTCGTTCTTGATCAGGCGGCGAATTTGCTGGGCCTTCACGTAGTACGCGTCATAGTAGCCCGCCGACAGGGCGTAGGTACCGACCATGATCCGGCGCTGCACTTCGGCGCCGAAGCCTTCGCCGCGGGAACGCTTGTACAGGTCGGTCAGGTCCTTGGGCGCCTCGCAGCGATGACCGAAGCGAACACCGTCGAAACGCGACAGGTTCGAGGACGCTTCTGCCGGAGCGATCACGTAGTACGCCGGGATGGCGTGTTGCATGTTCGGCAGGCTGATTTCCTTGACCACCGCGCCGAGCTTTTCCAGCTCCTTGACGCTGACCTGCACGAGGTCGGCGATGCGCGGGTCCAGGCCAGCCCCGAAGTACTCTTTCGGCAGACCGATACGCAACCCTTGCAGCGAATCACCCAGGGTGGCGCTGTAGTAGGGAACCGGCTCCTCGATGCTGGTCGAATCCTTGGCGTCGAAGCCGGCCATGCCTTGCAGCAGCAGCGCGCAGTCCTCGGCCGTGCGGGCCAGGGGGCCGCCCTGGTCCAGGCTCGAGGCATAGGCGATCATGCCCCAGCGCGAGACGCGGCCATAGGTAGGCTTGAGGCCGGTGAGGTTGGTCAGTGCGGCCGGCTGACGGATCGAGCCGCCGGTGTCGGTGCCGGTGGTCACCGGCAACAGGCGAGCTGCCACGGCAGCGGCCGAGCCGCCCGACGAGCCACCGGGTACGTGCTCGAGGTTCCAGGGGTTTTTCACCGCGCCGTAGTGGCTCGATTCGTTGGCCGAGCCCATGGCGAACTCGTCCATGTTGGTCTTGCCCAGCGTGACCATGCCAGCTTCGGCGAGCTTGGCCACCACGGTGGCGTCATAGGGCGCCTTGAAGGTGTCGAGCATCTTCGACGCGCAGCTGGTGCGCACGCCCTGTGTGCAGAACAGGTCCTTGTGGGCAATGGGCGCGCCCAGCAACGCCCCGCCTTCGCCAGCGGCGCGGCGGGCATCGGCAGCACGTGCCTGGCCCAGGGCCAGCTCGTCGGTCACGGTGATGAAGCTGTTGAGCTGTGGGTCGAGCTGCTTGATACGGGCCAGCAGGGCGCCGGTCAGCTCTTCGGAGGAAAACGACTTGTCGGCGAGTCCGCGGGCGATCTCGGCCAGGGTCAATTGATGCATGGCAGGCTCTATCCCTTACTCGATGACTTTCGGAACCAGGTACAGACCGTTTTCGGTCTGTGGGGCGACGGCCTGATAGGCGTCACGCTGGTTGTGCTCGGTGACCTGGTCGGGGCGCAGGCGCTGGCTGGCCTCAAGGGGGTGAGCTAGGGGTTCGATGCCGGCGGTGTCCACCGCTTGCATCTGGTCGACCAACCCGAGGATGCTGTTCAAGGCGTCGGTAATGCGTGGCAGTTCGCCATCATTTAGGCCCAGTCGGGCCAGATGGGCGATCTTTTCCACGTCGCAGCGTTCAAGCGCCATGGGGATCTCCAGAAGGATAGAAAGAACGGATTCAGTGTCCGCAATGAGGAACATGTCAGCTTTTTGGCGGTCCAATAGCCGCGATCATCGGCTGGCATGCTCGGAAAAACAGCCAATTTAACATATTGGCTCCTTGCCCAAAATCCCTGCCATTGTTAGAGTTTGCCGCACTTTTTTACCCACGCTTTCCCCAGGGTCACTTTCCCATGTTCAAGAAACTGCGTGGCATGTTTTCCAGCGATCTGTCCATCGACCTGGGTACTGCCAACACCCTAATTTACGTGCGTGAGCGCGGTATCGTCCTGAATGAGCCCTCGGTTGTTGCCATCCGTACCCATGGCAATCAGAAAAGCGTCGTCGCCGTCGGTACCGAAGCCAAACGCATGCTGGGCCGTACGCCTGGCAACATCGCAGCCATTCGTCCGATGAAGGACGGCGTGATCGCCGACTTCAGCGTCTGCGAAAAAATGTTGCAATACTTTATCAACAAGGTTCATGAGAACAGCTTCCTGCAGCCCAGCCCTCGTGTGCTGATCTGCGTGCCGTGCAAGTCCACCCAGGTTGAGCGCCGCGCCATTCGCGAGTCGGCCCTGGGAGCAGGTGCCCGCGAAGTGTTCCTGATCGAAGAACCCATGGCGGCCGCCATCGGTGCCGGCCTGCCGGTCGAAGAGGCCCGTGGCTCCATGGTCGTCGACATCGGCGGTGGTACCACCGAAATCGCGTTGATCTCGCTCAACGGGGTGGTCTATGCCGAATCGGTGCGTGTCGGTGGTGACCGCTTCGACGAAGCCATCGTGACCTACGTGCGCCGTAACTACGGCAGCCTGATCGGCGAATCCACCGCCGAGCGCATCAAGCAGGAAATCGGTACTGCCTACCCGGGCGGTGAAGTGCGCGAAGTCGACGTTCGCGGCCGTAACCTTGCCGAAGGCGTACCGCGTGCGTTCACCCTGAACTCCAACGAAGTGCTCGAAGCGCTGCAGGAGTCGCTGGCGACCATCGTTCAGGCGGTCAAGAGCGCCCTGGAGCAGTCGCCACCCGAACTGGCTTCCGACATCGCCGAACGTGGCCTGGTGTTGACCGGCGGAGGCGCACTGCTGCGTGACCTGGACAAGCTGCTGGCCCAGGAAACCGGGCTGCCGGTCATCGTCGCCGAAGACCCGTTGACCTGTGTCGCCCGCGGCGGCGGTCGAGCCCTGGAAATGATGGACAAGCACGCAATGGACCTGCTCTCGAGCGAGTGATTCGTCCTCGCGGCTCGTGAGCCCCGGTTTACAGGTAGCACGCACAGTGCTACCTGTATGTGCTGGCCGGTGCCCGTCCGGGCGCCTCATCCGTCAATTCGTAACCAGGCTGGTGCCTTGTCCCATGTCCAATGACTTCCTGAGTCGTCCACGAGGAACGGCCCATTAAACCGCTTTTCTCCAAGGGCCCGTCGCTGGGCGTTCGCCTGCTCGTCCTGGTGGTGATGTCGGTCGCGTTGATGGTCGTCGACGCGCGCTTTGACCTGCTCAAGCCCGTTCGCAGCCAGATGGGCCTGGTGCTCATGGAATCGTACTGGATCACCGACTTGCCGCAACGCGCCTGGCAAGGGGTGGCGGGCCAGTTCGGCAGCCGCAACGAGCTGATTGCCGAGAACGAGAAACTCAAGACCGAGGCCCTGCTGCTGCAAGGTCGCCTGCAGAAGCTGGCGGCGTTGACCGAGCAGAACGTGCGCCTGCGTGAGCTGCTCAATTCCTCGGCGCTGGTTGACGAAAAGGTCGAAGTTGCCGAATTGATCGGCGTCGATCCCAACCCCTTCACACACCGCATACTGATCAACAAGGGTGAGCGCGATGGCGTGTTTCTCGGTCAACCGGTGCTCGACGCTCGCGGCCTGATGGGGCAGGTGGTCGAACTGATGCCCTATACCTCGCGGGTCTTGCTGCTCACCGATACCACCCACAGCATTCCCGTGCAGGTCAACCGCAACGGTTTGCGCGCCATTGCCAGCGGTACCGGCAACCCGGAGCGCCTCGAGTTGCGCCACGTGGCCGATACGGCGGACATCAAGGAAGGCGACCTGCTGGTCAGCTCCGGCATGGGCCAACGCTTCCCCGCCGGTTATCCCGTGGCCACCGTCAACGAGGTGATCCACGATTCCGGCCAGCCATTCGCCATTGTGCGCGCCATCCCCACCGCGGCGCTCAACCGTAGCCGTTACATGCTGCTGGTGTTCAGCGACCGGCGTACGCCCGAGCAGCGCGCCACCGATGCCGCGATTGCCCAGGAAGAAGCAGACCGCAAAGGCGAGAGGGCTCCTGCTCAGGGTGCTGGTACGACCGGTCAAGGTGCGCCTGCAAACGGCACTCCCGCAAACGGTACCCCTGCAAACGGCGCGCCTGCCGTAACCCCTGCGCCTGCCACCCAGTCCAGTACGCCCGCCACAGCGCCAGCTGCACAGTCCGCAAGCCCGGCCGCAGCGCCCGCTGCGCCCACTCAACCCCGGAGGCAGTGATGGCCGCATCGCGCCGCAACAATGGTTGGGTCATCTGGCTGACATTTGCCGTTGGCCTGCTGCTCAGTGTCTCGCCCATGCCGCAGTTCATGGAAGTCTTTCGGCCCATGTGGCTGGCGTTGCTGGTGTCGTTCTGGACCTTGAACGTGCCGCACAAGGTCGGCATGGCCACAGCGTTCATGCTTGGCCTGGCCGAGGACGTGCTGTACGGCACCCTGTTGGGGCAGAACGCGTTGATCCTCACCCTGATCACATTCCTGGTGCTGTCGCTGCAACAGCGCCTGCGCATGTTCCCCATGTGGCAGCAAAGCCTGATCATCCTGGTGGTCTTCGGCATTGCACAGTTGCTCCAGCTGTGGCTCAGTGCCTTGACCGGTAATCGCCTGCCTACCCTGGCGCTGGTCTGGTCGGCCGTGATCAGCGCGCTGCTCTGGCCGTGGATCAGCTTTGCCTTGCGCGACCTTCGCCGACGCTTGCACATCAATTGACGGCTTGGTGGCCGCTGACAGGGAGATGTCCGAATGACCCCGCTATACCTGGCTTCCGGCTCTCCACGTCGACGCGAGCTGTTGACGCAGATCGGCGTACGCTTCAGGGTTGCCAGCGCGCCCATCGATGAAACCCCGCTGCCTGGCGAAAGCGCCGAGGTGTATGTGCAGCGCCTGGCCAAAGCCAAGGCTGCAGCGGGTCGTGCCCGTCTCGAACCGGCCGAGACCGCGAACGAGGGCGCTGTGGTGTTGGGCGCTGACACGGCCGTCGTGCTTGACGGCCATATTCTGGGCAAACCCGAGCACCGTGACGACGCCTTGGGCATGCTGGCCCGGTTGTCCGGCCGCGAACACCAGGTATTGACGGCCGTGGCGCTCGATGACGGCACGCGTGTCGAGAGCTTGTGTGTCAGCAGCACCGTCCGCTTTCGCGACATCCACCAGCAGGAAGCGCAGCGCTACTGGGCCAGCGGCGAGCCGGCAGACAAGGCGGGCGGCTATGCGATTCAAGGGCTGGGCGCGGTATTCGTCACCGGGCTGATTGGCAGCTATTCGGCCGTGGTCGGCCTGCCATTGAGCGAAACGGCACAGTTGCTCGAGCGCTTCGGCATCGCTTGCTGGCAACAGGCGGCCTCGGAACCTGAGGTGACGCGCCCGCAGTAGCCAGCACCGTTTGCGCCATCCATCATTAGAACAAGACCCTGGACGAGAACCTGCCATGAGCGAAGAGATCCTGATCAACATCACCCCGATGGAGTCACGCGTGGCGGTGGTGGAAAACGGGGTACTGCAGGAAGTGCACGTCGAGCGCACCCAGCGTCGCGGCATCGTCGGCAATATCTACAAGGGCAAGGTGGTCAGGGTGCTGCCTGGCATGCAGGCGGCGTTCGTGGACATCGGGCTGGAACGGGCAGCGTTCATCCATGCCTCGGAGATTTCGCAGCGCGAAGGCTCGGCCGTGGAAAACATCACCGCCCTGGTCCATGAAGGCCAGGCACTGGTGGTACAGGTCACCAAAGACCCCATCGGCAGCAAAGGCGCGCGGCTGACCACCCAGTTGTCGATCCCGTCGCGCTACCTGGTCTACATGCCGCGTAGCAGCCACGTGGGCATTTCGCTCAAGATCGAGGACGAGGCCGAGCGTGAACGCCTCAAGCGCGTGGTCAGTGATTGCGTGGACAGCGAGAACATACAAGGCGCTGGCGGCTTCATTCTGCGCACCGCCGCAGAAGGCGCGCGGGTTGAGGAGATCCTGCAGGATATTCGCTACCTGCGGCGGTTGTGGGAGCAGATCGGGGCGCAGATCAAGACCTGTGGCGCACCCCTGGTCATCTACGAAGACCTGGGCCTGGCGCTGCGTACCCTGCGCGACTTGGTCAACCCGAAGATCGAAAAAATCCGCATCGACTCGCGGGAAACCTTCCAGCGCACCACGCAGTTCGTGCAAGAGCTGATGCCTGAAATCGCCGACCGTCTGGAACACTACCCAGGCGAACGGCCCATCTTCGACCTGTACGGTGTCGAGGATGAAATTCAGCGCGCCCTGGATCGCAAGGTACCGTTGAAGTCGGGTGGCTACCTGGTGGTGGATCCGGCCGAGGCGATGACCACCATCGACGTCAACACCGGCGCCTTCGTGGGTCACCGCAACCTGGAAGAAACCATCTTCAAGACCAACCTGGAGGCCGCCACCGCCATTGCCCGGCAACTGCGGCTGCGCAACATCGGCGGCATCATCATCATCGACTTCATCGACATGGAAGACGAAGATCACCAGCGTCAGGTGCTGCGAACGCTGGAAAAACAGCTGGAGCGGGACCACGCCAAGACCAACATCATCGGCATCACCGAGTTGGGCTTGGTGCAGATGACCCGCAAGCGCACCCGGGAGAGCCTTGAGCAGGTGTTGTGCGAACCGTGCCAGGCTTGCCAGGGGCGAGGCAAGCTCAAAACGCCCGAAACCATCTGTTACGAGATCTTTCGCGAAATCCTGCGTGAAGCCCGCGCCTACCAGGCGGAAGGCTATCGCGTGCTGGCCAATCAGAAGGTGGTCGATCGCCTGTTGGACGAAGAGTCTGGCAACGTGGCTGAACTCGAGGCCTTCATCGGGCGAACCATTCGCTTCCAGGTCGAGTCGATGTATTCGCAAGAGCAGTATGACGTGGTGCTGCTCTGAGGCCTGCTGAAACCCGACGCGGTTCGATCGGCATGGCGAAAACGGCACCACGGGCCATTATGCATATACGACCTGGAGGGCCATGGCCATGGGACGTCTAAGCCGCGTTCTGAGTGTCCTGACCCGTTGGGGGCTGGGGGCTTGCGCGTTGCTGGTCATCGCAGTGGCGCTGTACGCCAGCCTTGGCCGGGCCTTGGTGCCGCTGGCGGCCGAGTACCGCAGCACGGTGCAGGCCAAGGTCGCCGGAGCGCTGGGTGTGCCGGTGCACATTGGCGCGCTTCAGGGCCGCTGGAGCAGGCTGTCGCCGGTGCTGACCGTACGCGACCTGCAAATCGGTGAAGGCGGCACGGCCTTGCGGCTCGATGACGTCACCGTGGTGCCGGATGTCTGGGGCAGCCTGGTCGCAGGTGAAGTGCGCCTGGCGCGCATCCAGCTGGCTGGCCTGCAACTGATCGCCCGAGAGGATGAAGCCGGCAAGTGGAAGCTCGAGGGCCTGCCCAAGCAGGACGACGCACCCTTGCAGCCCGAGCAATTGCTCAAGGACCTGCGCCGGCTTGGGCGGGTCGATGTGTTCGACAGCCAAGTTACCCTCCACGCCTGGCAGCGTGATCCGCTGACGCTGACCTATGTCAGCGCAGGCTTGCTGGCGGGGCCCTCGCGGCAATCGTTGGACCTGCGGGCAACCTTGCCAGATGGCCAACCCCTGACGCTGAGCGCGCGCAGCCGCGCTTCGGCCGAAGCCTGGCGTGATGCGCAGGTACAGGGCTATCTCAACCTGCCGCACAGTGACTGGGCACGCTGGTTGCCGCCCCGGCTGTTGGGGCAGTGGCATGCCCAGGTGCTTCAGGCAGGCGGTGAAGCCTGGTTCGACTGGCGCGACCGTCAGTTGCACCAAGGCGCCGTACGCCTGAATGCGCCGCACCTGCAAGGGGCCTATGACACGCGCAAACCGGTCAAGGTAGACAGCCTCGCCCTCAATGCCTGGTTCGAGCGTCAGGATGAGGGCTTCGACGTCATTGTCGACGCGTTGGCGATGGACATTGGCGACACGCATTGGGCCTCGCGGCTGCGGTTGATGCAGCGCAACGGTGCGGCCCCGGCCGATGAAAGCTGGCAGGTGCAGGCCGACCGTGTGGAGCTGACCCCTCTCACGCCGCTGATCCACGCCTTGGCGCCCATGGGCCAGCAAGTGCTGGCGGTGATCGATGGCCTCAATGTCACAGGTGCCCTGCGCAATGTGCACCTGACGGCCCGGCCCAAGGCCGACGGCGATCGCCGGCTGGCGTTCGAAAGCAACCTGGAGCGCGTGGGTTTCGATGCGTATCACGGCGCCCCGGCTGCCGGTAACGTGAGCGGCAGCATCAGCGGCGACCTTGGGCATGGCGAACTGCGCCTGGACACCGACGCTTTCATGCTGCACCTGGATCCGATCTTCGCCAAACCCTGGCACTACCAGAAAGCCAATGCGCGCCTGACCTGGGCACTGGACAAGGAAGGCTTCACCCTGATCGCTCCTTACCTGAAGGTCGTGGGCGAGGAGGGCAACATTGCAGGCGACTTCCTCATCCGCCTGTTGTTCGAGGAAGGGCGTGAAGACTACATGGACCTGCGTGTCGGTCTGACCGACGGCGATGGCCGCTACACCGCCAAGTACTTGCCCGAGGTGTTGAGCCCGGCCTTGGACCAATGGCTGCGCAGCGCAATCGTCAAAGGCAGTGTCGACCAGGGTTACTTCCAGTACCAGGGCTCGCTCAATCACGGTGCCAAGCCCGAAGCTCGCAGCATCAGCCTGTTCTTCAAAGTTCATGATGCCACCCTGGACTTCCAGCCCGGCTGGCCACAGGTACAGCATGTGGACGGCGACGTGTTCATCGAGGACAGCGGTGTGCGCATCAAGGCGCAAAGCGGTGTGCTGCTCGATACCAAGGTCAGCGACGTGAAAGTCGACATTCCACATGTGGAAGGCATGGGTGACAGCCACTTGCACTTGGACGGCAATTTCGAGGGTGGCCTGGTGGACGGGCTCAAGATACTCAAGCAAGCGCCCATTGGCACCAATGAAATCTTTGCAGGATGGGAAGGTGAGGGCCCCCTCAAAGGCAAGGTCAAGCTGGACATCCCGCTGGCCCATGGGCAGCAACCTAAGGTGAAGGTGGATTTCGCCACGCGCGATGCACGGCTCAAGATTGCATCGCCCGAGCTGGAACTCACGCGCCTGAAGGGCGACTTCAGCTTCGACTACGACAAGGGCCTCAGTGGCAAGGGCATTTCCCTGCAGGCATTCGGCAAGCCGGTCACTGCACAGATTGCCGCTGTAGGCGAACCGGGACAGATGCAGACCAGAATCAGCGCCAGCGGCCGGGTTTCGCTGCAAGCACTGACCCAATGGCTGCACTTCGACCAGGCACTGCCGGCGTCTGGCGAGCTGCCGTACCAGCTGCAGTTGAGCATTGGCGCACGTGAAAACCTGATTAACGTCGATTCGGACCTCAAAGGCCTGTCGATCGACCTGCCGGCGCCCTTTGGCAAAGCGCCTGCCGACAGTCGGGCTAGCCGTTTCAGCATGAACCTGCAAGGCGCGCAACGGCACATCGACGCCGCCTACACCGATCTTGCCCGGCTAGCCTACGTGGCGCCAGCCGAGCACCTGGACCAGGGCGCTGGTGAGCTGCTGCTTGGTGCTGGTCAAGCGCAGCCTCCCGGCGGTCGCGGCCTGCGTATCCGTGGGCACCTCGATACCCTGGACCTTGAGCCTTGGCAGGCTCAGGCGCAGAAGCTAGGGGGCGACGATCCAGGTGGCAATGCGCGCCAGACACTGCAGAGCGTTGACCTGAGCATCGGGGCCCTGAAGGCCTACGGTACCGAGCTGAACCAGGCGAGGGTGCGTCTGGCACGTGGGTCGGCGGCCTGGGACGTGCGCCTGGACAGTCGGCAGGTGGTGGGCGACGCGCGCGTGCCCGACGCCGAGGGCGCCCCTATCGTGGTGCGGCTGCAAACCTTGCGCCTGCCGGCAGGCAATGCCGACCAGGCGCAGGACGAAGACGGCGCCGACCCGCTGGCGTCGTTCGATCCGCGCAAGGTGCCGCCGCTGGACGTGCGCATCGACACGTTTTACCGCGGTGACGATCTGTACGGCAGCGCTGCGATCAAGCTGCGGCCGACCCGTACCGGTGTGAACGCCAGCGACATCGATCTGACCCTCAAGGGGCTGCGCATCGACGGCGCCGGTGGTTGGGATGGCGCAGGCGGCACGAGCTGGTACAAAGGCCGCGTGCAAGGCAAGCAACTGGGTGACGTGCTCACGGCCTGGGGCTTTGCACCGACGGTAACCGCCCGGGATTTTCGCATGGACGTAGACGGGCGGTGGCCGGGCTCCCCGGCGGCAATCAGCCTGAAGCGGTTCTCCGGGAGCCTCGATGCAGTGCTGCACAGCGGGCAGTTCGTCGAGGTGGACGGTGGCGCACAAGCGTTGCGTGTATTCGGCTTGCTGAACTTCAACGCCATTGGTCGGCGCTTGCGCCTGGACTTCTCCGACTTGTTCGAAAAGGGCCTGGCCTACGACCGGCTCAAGGGGCTGCTGGTGGCCAGTGAAGGGGTATACGTAACCCGCACGCCGATCAAGGTAACCGGCCCGTCGAGCGATTTCGAACTCGATGGCACCCTGGACATGGTGCGTGAGCGGGTCGCTGCCAACCTGCAGGTCAGCCTGCCGGTCACCAACAACCTTCCCCTGGCAGCGCTGATCGTCGGCGCCCCGGCCGTGGGCGGCGCACTGTTTCTGGTCGACCGGCTGATTGGCGATCGGGTGTCGCGCTTTGCCAGCGTGCATTACCGGGTAGTAGGGCCGTGGAAAGAGCCTAAGATTACCTTTGTGAAACCATTCCAGAAATAGCGCCAGGAGGGTCGATGAAGGCGGCAGTGATCCAGATGGTCAGCCAGGATGATGTGCAGGGTAACCTGCGCCAGGCGAGCAAGCTTCTGGAACAGGCGGCATCAGGTGGCGCCAGGCTGGCCGTGCTGCCGGAGAACTTCGCCGCCATGGGGCGTGCAGACGCCGCGGCGATCGGCCGCGCCGAGGCCCTCGGCGAAGGCCCGATCCTGCCCTGGTTGAAACGCGTGGCTCGTGACCTCAGGTTATGGATTGTCGCAGGCACCATTGCCCTGCCGCCGACCGGTCAGCCCAAGGCCAAGGCACATGCCTGTTCGTTGTTGATCGACGAGCATGGGCAGCAGGTCGCGCGGTATGACAAGTTGCACCTGTTCGATGTGGATGTCGCCGACAATCGTGGCCGCTATCGTGAATCCGATGATTACGCCGCCGGTGCACAGGTGGTGGTTGCCGATACGCCGGTGGGGCGGTTGGGCCTGAGCGTGTGCTACGACCTGCGCTTTCCCGAGTTGTACAGCCACCTGCGCGCAGCCGGGGCAGAACTGATCAGTGCACCGTCGGCGTTCACGGCGGTGACAGGGGCGGCGCATTGGGACGTGCTGATCCGCGCACGCGCCATCGAAACGCAATGCTACATGCTGGCCGCAGCCCAAGGCGGGCTTCACCCCGGCCAGCGCCAGACCCACGGCCACGCGGCGATCGTCGACCCATGGGGGCGCATCGTGGCGCAACAGGCGCAAGGCGAAGCGGTACTGCTTGCCGAGCGCGACAGTGACGAACAGGCGTCCATTCGGGCGCGCATGCCGGTGATCGATCACCGGCGCTTCTTCTCGCAGGGCGCATTGCGGCCTGCGCACACCTCGGAGTGACTATGAGCCAGATGTTATCCACCGTCAGCGAGCAGCTCCTGGCCCCAGGCGGCTTGACCCTGGACAGCCTGCAAAGTGTGCTGGGTGAATTGGCCGGCCCAGGCATCGACGCCGCCGACCTGTACTTTCAGGGCCAGATTTCGGAAACCTGGGCGCTGGAGGATGGGATTGTCAAAGAAGGCAGCTTCAACCTCGATCAGGGGGTCGGTGTCCGTGCCCAGGCCGGCGAAAAAACCGGCTTTGCCTACAGCAATGCCATCAATCTCGAAGCCTTGACCTCTGCCGCGCGCGCCGCGCGATCGATTTCCCGTGCCGGGCAGAACGGCACGGTTCAGGCATTCCGTGCCCAGGACGTGACCACTCTCTACCCGGCGGATAATCCATTGGACGTGCTCAGCCGTGCCGAGAAGGTCGAGCTGCTCAAGCGTGTCGATGCCGCCACCCGTGCACTGGACCCGCGTATCCAGCAGGTCAGCGTCAGCATGGCCGGCGTCTGGGAGCGGATCCTGGTCGCGGCCGCCGATGGCAGCCTGGCGGCCGACGTACGGCCCCTGGTGCGCTTCAACGTCAGCGTCATCGTCGAGCAGAACGGCCGTCGCGAACGCGGCGGGCAGGGCGGCGGCGGGCGCACCGACTATCGCTTCTTCACCGAGGAGCGGGTGATGGGCTATGCCCGCGAGGCACTGCGCCAGGCGTTGGTGAACCTGGAGGCCGTTGCTGCGCCTGCCGGCACCCTGCCCGTGGTGCTGGGGCCTGGTTGGTCCGGCGTGCTGTTGCACGAGGCGGTTGGCCATGGCCTGGAAGGCGATTTCAACCGCAAGGGCAGTTCGGCATTCAGCGGCCGAATCGGCCAGAAGGTCGCGTCCAGCCTGTGCACCATCGTCGATGATGGCACCCTGGAAGGCCGACGTGGCTCCTTGAGCGTGGACGACGAAGGTACGCCGACCGAGTGCACCACCCTGATCGAAAACGGCGTGCTCAAGGGCTACATGCAGGACAAGCTCAATGCGCGCCTGATGGGCATGGCGGTGACGGGTAACGGCCGACGGGAATCCTATGCCCACTTGCCGATGCCGCGCATGACCAACACTTACATGCGGGCCGGTGAAAGCGACCCGCAGGAGATCATCGCGTCGGTGAAGAAGGGCATCTACTGCGCGAATTTGGGTGGCGGACAGGTGGACATCACCAGCGGCAAGTTCGTGTTTTCGACCAGCGAGGCCTACCTGATCGAGGATGGCAAGATCACCGCCCCGGTCAAAGGCGCGACCTTGATTGGCAATGGCCCGGAGGCGATGAGCCGTGTGTCGATGGTCGGCAACGACCTGTCGCTCGACAGTGGGGTAGGGACATGCGGCAAGGACGGGCAGTCCGTGCCGGTTGGTGTGGGCCAACCGACCTTGAAACTCGATGCGATCACGGTGGGTGGTACCGGGGCGTGAGGGTCGGCTGGGGCCGCAAGGCGGCCCCGCCGCGATCAGCGCAGCCCGCGCTGCAGCTCGTCCAGATCGCGAATGTACTTGAACACCTTGCGCGAAGCGGCAGGGGGTTTGTTCCTGGCCTTTTCGTGCTGGGCATGGCGCACCAGCGAGCGCAGCTGCTGGCGGTCGGTCTCCGGGTATTCGTTGACGAACCGTTCGAGGTCCTCGTCGTTGCCGTCGATCAACCGATCACGCCAGCGTTCAAGGCCGTGAAAACGCTCGTTGTACTGGCGGGTGGAGCTGTCCATCTGTTCCAGCAGGGCGTGAATGGCGTCCAGGTCCTGTACACGCATCAGCTTGCCGACGAACGACATGTGGCGTTTGCGAGCCCCATGCGCGGTGTGCTTGCTGGCTTCGGCCAATGCCTTGCGCAGTTCATCGGTCAAGGGCAGGCGCGCCAGGGTATCGGCCTTGAGGGTGGTGAGCCGCTCGCCGAGTTCGACCAGCGCATGCAGTTCGCGCTTGATCTGGGTTTTGCTTTTTTCGCCGTCGAAGGCGTCGTCGTTTGAATCAACCATGGTGGCAGTCCGCTAAAGATCGCCGCCATGATAACCAGTCGGGGGCCGCTTGTCCGGCCCGGCCGTTGAATGGCCCTTGCCGAACGCAGAATTCTGAGTGGAGAAAACCATGAGTGCAGTCCAGAGTATCGGCCCGAACGATCTGCCAGCCTTGCAAGAGCAGGTCGAAGCGATCATTGCCGAGGCCCGCCGCCAGGGTGCCAGCGCCTGCGAAGTGGCGGTGTCGCTGGAGCAGGGCCTGTCCACCACGGTCCGCCAGCGCGAGGTCGAGACGGTTGAGTTCAACCGTGACCAGGGCTTTGGTATCACCCTGTACGTCGGGCAGCGCAAAGGCTCGGCCAGCACCTCGGCCAGTGGTTCGGACGCCATTCGCGAAACCGTCGCAGCTGCGCTGGCCATTGCCAAGCACACCTCCGAGGACGAATGCGCCGGGCTTGCCGACGCCGCCCTGATGGCCCGCGATGTTCCGGACCTCGACCTCTACCACGACTGGAACCTGGAGCCGGAGAAGGCCATTGAAATGGCCTTGGCGTGCGAAGCTGCGGCCTTCGACGCTGATCCTCGAATTCTCAACGCCGATGGCACCTCGCTCAACACCCACCAGGGGTGCAGGGTGTATGGCAACAGCAACGGCTTTGTCGGTGGCTACGCCTCCACCCGTCACAGCCTGAGCTGCGTGATGATCGCCGAGGGCGATGGGCAGATGCAGCGTGACTACTGGTACGACGTCAATCGCCAAGGTAACCTGCTGGCTGACCCGCGCAGCATCGGTATCCGCGCCGCCCAACGCGCCGCCAGTCGCCTGGGCGCACGGCCGGTGCCGACCTGTGAGGTGCCGGTACTGTTCTCGGCCGAATTGGCAGGCGGGCTGTTCGGCAGCTTCCTGTCGGCGGTTTCCGGTGGGAACCTGTACCGCAAGTCCTCCTTCCTTGAAGGCGCCCTCGGCCAACAGTTGTTCCCTGCCTGGCTGACCTTGGACGAGCGCCCTCACATCCCGCGCGCGTTGGGCAGCGCAGCCTTCGATGGTGATGGCCTGGCAACCTACGCCAAACCGTTCGTGGATAAGGGCCAGCTGGTGTCCTACCTGCTCGGTACCTACTCGGGGCGCAAACTGGGTCTGCCCAGTACCGCCAACTCAGGCGGCGTGCACAACCTGTTCGTCACCCATGGCAGTGAAGACCAGGCCGCGTTGATACGACGCATGGGGCGCGGCCTGCTGGTCACCGAATTGATGGGCCATGGCCTGAACATGGTGACAGGGGACTATTCCCGTGGTGCGGCCGGTTTCTGGGTCGAGAATGGCGAGATCCAGCACGCCGTCCAGGAAGTCACCATCGCGGGCAACATGAAGGACATGTTCAAGCAGATCGTGGCGATTGGCAGCGACCTGGAGACCCGCAGCAACATTCATACAGGCTCGGTGTTGATCGAGCGGATGATGGTTGCCGGTAGTTGATCCTCTTCATGTGAAGCCGTTGGGGCCGCGCAGCGGCCCCTTTTTTTTTCGCGGCAGAAGATCAAGCGGCGGCCCCTTCACACCATCTATGGGTTGAATTGATTCTATTTATCAATTAATAATGAATATCATTTCACAGCTGCACGATGATGATGTTCATGACGACCGCCCTTCGCGAACTGCCCTATCTTGAAAACTGGCGCTGGCTCAGTCGCCGGATCCGCTGTGCGCTCGAGCCCGATGAGCCGCGCCTGATCGAACATTACCTGGCGGAAGGGCGTTACCTGGTGTGTTGCACCCAGACGTCACCCTGGACGGTGGCATTGACCTCCTTCCGCCTGCTGCTCGATACCGCCTGCGACCGCATGCTGCCTTGGCACTGGCGCTGCCAGTGCCTGGATCAGGCCTGGCGGCCACTGTTGATCCTGCGCAACCTCGACCGACAGGAACAGAACCAACGCTGGCAGCCCTATGCCCTGCAACTGGCCAATTGCCGTTTGCTGCCCTCGATTTCCCCCGATGAATTGATGCAAGGACCCGATGATGACCAATACCCGCATCGAGCGTGACAGCATGGGCGAGTTGCACGTGCCGGCAGACGCGCTGTACGGCGCGCAGACCCAGCGTGCGGTCGACAATTTCCCCATCAGTGGCCAGCGCATGCCTGCCCAGTTCATACGCGCGCTGCTGCTGGCCAAGGCAGCGGCGGCTAACGCCAACGTCGAACTGGAGCAGTTGTCTGAGCAGCAAGGCCAGGCGATCGTCACGGCCGTACAGCAACTGTTGGCAGAAGACTTCATCGTGCATTTTCCGGTCGATGTGTTCCAGACCGGTTCCGGCACCAGTTCCAACATGAACGCCAACGAAGTGATTGCAACGCTGGCCAGCCGGGTCGCGAGCGAAGCGGTCAATCCCAATGACCACGTCAATTGCGGGCAGAGCAGCAATGACATCATTCCAACCACCATTCATGTGAGCGCAGCCCTGGCGCTCCACGAGCAACTGCTGCCAGCGCTGAGCCACCTCGTGCAGGTGATCGAAGCCAAGTCGATCCAGGTTCGTCCCTATATCAAGACAGGCCGTACGCACTTGATGGATGCCATGCCTGTGCGCATGAGCCAAGTGCTCGATGGCTGGGCGGCGCAGGTCGCAGGTGCCAAGGCGCACATAGAGGCCACCTTGCCTAGCCTGCAGGCCCTGGCCCAGGGCGGCACGGCCGTGGGCACCGGGATCAACGCCCATCCTGATTTCGCAGCCGGCTTCGCCCGTCACCTCAGCGCGTTGACGGGCGTAGCGTTTCGCCCTGCTCAGAATCTGTTTGCCCTGATCGGCTCCCAAGACACTGCCGTTGCACTGTCTGGCCAGCTCAAGACCACGGCGGTGGCGTTGATGAAGATCGCCAACGACCTGCGCTGGATGAACTCGGGGCCCTTGGCGGGCTTGGGTGAAATCGAGCTGCAGGGCTTGCAACCTGGCTCGTCGATCATGCCTGGAAAGGTCAATCCGGTGATTCCTGAAGCCACCGCCATGGTCGCCGCTCAGGTCATCGGCAATGACGCAACGATCGCGGTAGCGGGGCAGTCCGGCAACTTCGAGCTCAATGTCATGTTGCCGGTCATCGCCCGTAACCTGCTCGAAAGCATCGAGCTGATGGCCAATGTCAGCCGGTTGCTGGCAGACAAAGCCATTGCCACATTCAAGGTCAATGAAAACAAACTCAACGAGGCGTTGGCGCGTAACCCGATCCTGGTCACGGCACTGAACCCGATCATTGGTTACCTCAAGGCAGCCGAGATCGCCAAGGCCGCTTATGCGCAAGGGCGGCCCATCATCGATGTGGCGCTGGAGCACACCGACCTTTCCCGTGATCGGTTGCAGGCCTTGCTGAATCCGGAAAAGCTGACCGCTGGCGGTATCTGAACAGCGCAATGGCCCTGGAGGCTCGTCATGCAGCACTGGAAACGCATCACGCAAGTCGCCAATCAGCTGTTCTCGCAAGGTGAGCTGGTGGATGCTCGCGAACATTACCTCCAGGCCCTGGCATTGGCCCAAGTGCTGTTCACGCGCTGGAAGGATGCCGATCAAGCCGTGGCCTCATTGGTGATCGCGCATCACAACCTGGCCGACCTGCACCTGCGTCTGCAGCAGCCCCATGAAAGCGCCGATTACCTGTGCGCCGTGCACCAACGGCTGTTGCAGGCCAGTCAGGACGTGTGCCTGCCACGGGCGCTGCGTGATGCCGCACTGCGCCACAGCGCCCGTACCTACACCGAGTTGTTGAGTTTCATCGCCGAACACGGCCAGTACCCGCGCACCGAGCACCTGCTCAACCGACACAGCGCCTGTTCACTTCAACCTGCCCACGGAGTCCATTGACATGCCTCATGCATTGCCTGCACTGCCCTACGCCTACGATGCGCTGGAGCCGCACATCGACACGCAGACCATGGAGATCCATCACACCAAGCATCACCAGACGTACGTCAATGGCCTCAACGCAGCGGTCGAGAACAGTGAATGGGCCGACTGGCCGGTGGAAAAGCTGGTGGCGCAGGTCGAGCAGTTACCTGAAAACCTGCGAGGCGCCGTGACCAACCATGGCGGCGGGCATGCCAACCACAGCCTGTTCTGGACGGTGATGTCCCCCCGTGGTGGAGGCGAGCCCCAGGGCGAAGTTGCCCGTGCCATCGACACACAATTGGGTGGTTTCGAGGCATTCAAGGAAGCCTTCACCAAGGCCGCGCTCACCCGCTTCGGCAGTGGTTGGGCCTGGCTGAGCGTTACCCCGCAGCGGACCCTCGTGGTCGAGAGCAGTGGCAACCAGGACAGCCCGTTGATGCATGGCCACACACCGATCCTCGGCCTGGACGTCTGGGAGCACGCGTACTACCTGAAGTATCAGAACCGTCGACCTGAATACATTGGGGCCTTCTACAACGTCATCGACTGGGCGCAAGTGAACCGCCGCTACCTCGATGCCATGAAATGAGCCAGGCAGGTATGCGCGCCGAAGTCATGTCCGTCAGCAGCGTGCGCCTGTTCAGGCTGGCGCTTGGAACCCTGTTGCTGCTGGCGGGTACCGCGCTGCTGGTGGCGCGCGCATTTGCCTGGCTCGACCTGGACCCTCGTATGTTGCGGGCGCTTGAGGGCGGTGCGCTCTGCGCATTGGGGACGGCCCTGGGTGCGGTGCCGGTACTGGTTATCCGCACCATGCCCGTGGCATTGGCCGACACACTGTTGGGCTTTGGCGCTGGCGTCATGTTGGCGGCCACGGCCTTCTCGCTGATAGTGCCTGGGTTGGAGGCCGCTCAGGCCATTGGTTTTGGTGCATGGGGAGCCGGCGGCCTCATCAGCGCGGGCCTGCTGGCAGGCGCGTTGTGCCTTTACCTGGTGGACCTGAAACTCTCGCCAGGCTCGTCCTCAGGGCTGACCCCTGACGAGCCGGTCATCGCTTCGCGCGTGTGGCTGTTCGTGTTCGCCATCATCGCCCACAACATTCCAGAGGGCATGGCCATAGGCGTGTCTGCAGGCGGGGGCATGGCAGATGCCGACAGCCTGGCAATGGGCATCGCCTTGCAGGATGTACCGGAGGGGCTGGTCATTGCGCTGGTGCTCGCCGGGGCTGGCATGTCGCGCTTCAAGGCCTTTCTCATCGGCGCCGCCTCCGGTCTGGTGGAGCCCGTGGCAGCCGTTATCTGCGCCTGGTTGGTGAATGTGGCGCAACTGCTGTTGCCCCTGGGCCTCGCCTGCGCTGCAGGGGCGATGCTGCTGGTCGTGACCCAGGAAATCATCCCCGAATCACGCAGCCACGGTAATCACCGCCTGGCCAGCCTGGGGCTGTGCATCGGTTTCTGCCTGATGATGGTGATGGATACCGCGATGTCCTGAACCGCCCGCCAGACTGCGGGCGTGAGGAGGAGGGCGTCACGCTTGGCGACGGCCGATGTGAAACGCCTGCTGGCCGTGCCGAGGGCTTACTCCCCCTCGTCGAAATAGTTGTTGATCAACTCGACCAGTGCCTGCATGGCTTCACTGTCCTGCTCGCCTTCGGTGTGCAGGTAGACCTGAGTGCCTTTGCCCGCCGCCAGCATCATGACCCCCATGATGCTCTTGCCATCGACCAGCTTGTCCGGTGCACGACCTACCTTGACCTGGCAGGGAAAGCGACCGGCAACCCCGACGAATTTGGCTGCCGCCCGGGCATGCAGACCCAGTTTGTTGATGATGGTGATTTCGCGGGCGGGCATGAGCTGGCGGATCCTTGGGCTAGAGGTCGCGGTGGCGAACCTGGACGTTTTTCAAAGATTGCTGGAGCAACTGGCCCAGCCGTTCGGTGAGGTACACCGAGCGATGATGGCCGCCAGTGCATCCGATGGCGATGGTGACATAGGCACGGTTGCTGGCGGCGAACCGTGGCAGCCACTTGAGCAGGTAGCTGGAAATATCGGTGAACATCTCTTCGACGTCCGGCTGAGCCGCGAGGTAGTCGATGACGGGTTGTTCAAGGCCGGAATGCTCGCGCAGTTCTGGCTTCCAGTATGGGTTGGGCAGGCAGCGCACGTCGAACACCAGATCGGCATCGACCGGCATGCCCCGCTTGAAGCCGAATGACTCCACCAGAAAAGCCGTACCCGGTTCTGGCTTGTCCAACAAGCGCAGCTTGATCGAGTCACGCAGCTGATAGAGATTCAGGCGGGTGGTGTCGATCTTGAGATCGGCCAGGTCAGCTATCGGCCCCAGCAAATCCCGTTCGACGCGAATCGCCTCGGCCAGTGAGCGATCGGCATTGGTCAACGGGTGGCGTCGGCGGGTTTCGGAAAAACGCTTGAGCAGCGTGTCTTCGTCGGCATCGAGGTACAGCACGTCGCACTGGATGTGACGAGCACGCGCCTGTTCGAGCAGTTCGGGAAAGCGCGACAAGTGGCTTGGCAGGTTGCGTGCGTCAATCGATACGGCAACCTTGGGCTGCGGCAATTCGGTGTTGAGCAGCGCGCTTTCCGCCAACTGCGGCAGCAGCCCGGCGGGCAAATTGTCGATGCAGTAGAAACCGTTGTCTTCGAGGACATCGATGGCCGTGCTCTTACCGGAGCCGGACCGGCCACTGACGATGATCAAGCGCATGTTCAATGCTCGTTCTGTACGTCCAGGACGACCTGGAACAAGGCCTCGCTGCTCTGGGCTGCACGCAGGCGATCACGAACGTCCTTGCGATCGAGCATGCTGGCTATCTGGCGCAGCAGTTCCAGATGAGCGTCGGTGGCCGCAACCGGAACCAGCAGAACGAAAAGCAGGTCCACGGGCGCGCCATCGATCGCGTCATAATCGATGGGGGCGTCAAGGTGCAGAAGGGCGCTGACCGGTGAGGAGCACCCTTCGAGGCGGCAATGGGGGATGGCGATGCCATTGCCGAAACCAGTGGAGCCCAGCTTTTCGCGGGCCACCAGTTTTTCGAAGACGTCTTGCATCTCAAGTTCAGGTACTTGATCGGCAATCAGGGTGGCGACCTTTTCCAGGGCGCGCTTCTTGCTGCCGCCCGGCACGTTCACGAGGGAACGGCCGGGGGTCAGGATGGTTTCAAGTCGGATCATGGATGAGGGGGATCAGCGGGCTGCTGCACCTTGCAGCAGGCTTTGCTGTTTTTCCTTGTGTTTTTTCAGTTGGCGGTCGAGCTTGTCGGCCAAGGCGTCGATGGCTGCATACATGTCTTCGTGTTCGGCGTTGGCTACCACTTCACCGCCAGGAATCTGCAAGGTCGCTTCGACCTTCTGCTGCAGCTTCTCGACTTTCATGATGACCTGCACGTTAGTGATCTTGTCGAAGTGACTCTCCACGCGGGCGAGCTTTTCGAGCACGTAATCACGCAAGGGTTGGGTGACTTCTACATGCTGTCCACTGATATTGACTTGCATACAGCTTCTCCTTTTGTTGCCCGTGCATCAAAGAGGCAGGTGTTGCACCTGCCACACAAACGCGGTGGCACATCCCAGGGGCTACATCAATCGCTTGCGCTCGCTCGAGGGTGCGATACCCAGGGACTCGCGGTACTTGGCGACAGTGCGACGGGCGACCTGGATGCCTTGTGCCTCCAGTAAACCAGCGATCTTGCTGTCACTCAATGGCTTTTTCTGATTTTCCGCCGCAACCAGTTTCTTGATGATCGCGCGGATCGCCGTGGACGAGCATTCCCCGCCTTCGGAGGTGCTGACGTGGCTCGAGAAAAAGTATTTCAGCTCGTAGATGCCGCGGGGGGTGTGCATGTACTTCTGGGTGGTGACCCGGGAAATGGTCGACTCGTGCATGCCCACAGCTTCTGCAATGTCGTGCAGCACCAGCGGCTTCATCGCCTCGTCGCCGTGGTCCAGGAAACCGCGCTGATGCTCGACGATCTGCGTAGCCACCTTCATCAAGGTTTCGTTGCGGCTTTGCAGGCTCTTGATGAACCAGCGGGCTTCCTGCAACTGGTTGCGCATGAAGGTGTTGTCGGCACTGGTGTCGGCGCGGCGTACGAACCCGGCGTATTGCGCGTTAACGCGCAGGCGTGGCACCGCCTCCTGGTTCAGTTCCACCAGCCACCGCTCGCTGTCCTTGCGCACGATCACATCCGGCACCACGTACTCGGGCTCACTGGACTCGATCTGCGACCCTGGGCGAGGGTTGAGACTCTGCACCAGTTCGATGACCTGGCGCAGCTCATCTTCCTTGAGTTTCATGCGGCGCATGAGCTGGCTGTAGTCGCGGCTTCCCAGCAGGTCGATGAAGTCGCTGACCAGGCGCATGGCCTCGGTCATCCACGGGGTGCTGGCCGGCAGCTGGCGCAGTTGCAGCAACAGGCATTCGCCCAGCGTGCGGGCGCCGACACCAGCAGGTTCGAATTGCTGGATACGATGCAGCACTGCCTCGACTTCATCCAGCTCGATGTCGAGCTCAGGGTCAAACCCTGCACAAATCTCTTCCAGACTGTCTTCCAGATAGCCCTGATTGTTGATGCTGTCGATCAAGGTGACTGCAATGAGCCGGTCGGTGTCGGACATCGGCGCCAGGTTCAACTGCCACAGCAGATGGCTTTGCAGGCTCTCGCCAGCCGAAGTGCGGGTGGTGAAATCCCACTCGTCGTCGTCATTGCTTGGCAGGCTGCTGGCACTGGTCTGGTAGATGTCTTCCCAGGCGGTGTCGACAGGAAGCTCGTTGGGGATGAGTTCGTTCCACTCGCCGTCTTCGAGGTTTTCGGCGCTGGCAGTGGTTTCCTGGAAGCTGTTGTCCTGGACGTCGCTGGTCGGTTTGTTCTCGGCGTTGTCCGCCATGGGGTCGGTGTTGTCGAAGTCGTCGCCGTCTTCCTGGCGCTCGAGCATCGGATTGGACTCCAGGGCTTCCTGGATTTCCTGCTGAAGGTCCAGGGTGGAAAGCTGGAGCAGGCGGATGGCCTGTTGCAACTGCGGTGTCATCGTCAGTTGCTGGCCCATTTTTAGGACGAGCGATGGTTTCATGGCAGATGCTTTGTACCTTGTTCGCCGGCGCACATGCGCCTTCCACTACACGAGGGCGCCGGGGCGCCATTTCAAGCAAGATTTATGCCTTAAATTGTAGCGTTTGCCTAGAGCACTGTAACAACTTGGCCCGACTTGGGGGCGTCTTTGTTCGTGCCCAAGGCGCGCGTCGTGATCAAAGCCTGAACTCGTGCCCCAGGTAAACTTCTTTCACCAGGTCATTGGCCAGGATGGTCTGGGCATCGCCCTCGGCGATCAGGCGGCCGTCGTTGACGATGTAGGCCGTTTCACAGATATCCAGCGTTTCACGCACGTTGTGGTCCGTGATCAGCACACCGATGCCCTTGGCTTTGAGGTGATGAATGATCTGCTTGATATCACCGACCGAAATGGGGTCCACGCCTGCGAAGGGCTCGTCGAGCAAGATGAATTTTGGAGAGGTTGCCAATGCCCGGGCAATCTCGACACGCCGCCGCTCGCCGCCGGACAGGCTCATGCCCAGGTTGTCGCGAATGTGGCTGATGTGGAATTCCTGAAGCAAACTTTCGAGCTCCTGGCGCTGGCCCTCGCGATCAAGGTCCTTGCGGGTTTCCAGGATCGCCTTGATGTTGTCGGCCACCGACAGCTTGCGGAAGATCGACGCTTCCTGCGGTAGATAGCCGATACCGGCCCGGGCGCGACCGTGCATGGGCTGGTGGCTGACATCGAGGCTGTCGATCAGCACGCGCCCCTGATCGGCCTGAACCAGGCCAACGATCATGTAGAAGCACGTAGTCTTGCCGGCGCCATTGGGGCCGAGCAGGCCGACGATCTGACCGCTGTCGATCGACAGGCTGACGTCTCGCACGACCTGGCGGCCCTTGTAGCTCTTGGCCAGGTGCTGGGCTTTGAGGGTTGCCATTTACTCGGCCTTCTTCTTGGGCTGGATCACCATGTCGATACGCTGACGTGGCGTGGTTACGTTGCCACCCCGACCGGCAGTGGCCACTTGTGTCTGGGTGTTGTAGACGATTTTCTCGCCTTCGGTGGTGTTGCCTTCGTTTTCCACCTTGGCTCGGTCGGTGAGCACCACCAGGTCTTTCTGGGCCTGGTACTGAATGGTAACGCCCCAGCCTTTCATCTTGTCCGCCTTGGACGCGCTTTGTTGCTGCTCGAAATAGGCCAGGTTGCCCACCGAGGTCACCACGTCGATGTCGCCACCGTTCGTGCGAGTGATGGTTACGGTGTTGCCTTTGATCATCATAGAGCCCTGGGTGATGATCACGTCACCGGTATAGGTGGCCACGCCTTTCTTGTCGTCCAGGTGCGCATTGTCGGCCTGGATGCGAATCGGCTGGTCACGGTCGTTCGGCAGGGCGAGGGCGCTCGCGCTTCCCAGTGCTGCGCTCAGGCTGAGCAAAAGGGGGAGGGTTTTAACGAGCCTCATACTGTCCTCTTACGTTAGAGAGCAGGTCCATCCTGCCTTCTTTCAGGTACGCTTTCATTCCTTTGCCCGTGGTCGTTCCACCGGCGCCGTCGATTCTAACGGCTTGCTCGGTCTGCGCATATTGCTTCTGCGGGAACACGGTCATGCGCGAGCTGGTGATGATGGTCTCACGCTTCTGTTCGTCAGTGCGGGCAACCCGCACATTGTCGATCAACTCGACCTCGCTGCCGTCGGGGTTGACCTCGGCGCGGGTGCTTTGTACATGCCACGGAAACGCCGTGCCGCGGTACAGGTGCAAGTCCGGCGTGGTCAACATCGTGACCTCGCTGGCCTTGAGATGTTCGACTTTGTCGGCGGTCATTTCGTACTGGAGCCTGCCGTCGGGCAGGAACTGGACGCTGTGGGCGTTGATGGCGTAGTAGTCGATGGCGCTCTCGTCGACCTGGGCGACTGGCTTCTCCAGGAAGCTCTCCGGGCTGACGTTCCAGTAGCCGACGGCCACCAGCAGGGCCGCAATGGCCCCGAGCAGCACGATGTTTCTGGCTTTCTTGCTGAACATGGGCAACCTTACAGGTAGTTGGCGTTGGCAGCATCCAGGGTGCCCTGGGCCTGCATGATGAGTTCGCAGAATTCACGTGCGGCGCCTTCGCCGCCGCGGGCCTGGGTCACGCCGTGAGCGTGCTCGCGCACGAACGGCGCCGCGTTGGCGACGGCCATGCCCAGAGCTACGCGCCGAATGACCGGCAAGTCCGGCAGGTCATCGCCAAGGTAAGCCACCTGATCATAGCTCAGGCCCAGCTCGGCGAGCAGGCCGTCGAGCACCACGAGTTTGTCTTCGCGCCCCTGATACAGATGCGCGATGCCGAGGTTCTTCGCCCTGCGTTCGACGACCGGTGTCTTGCGCCCACTGATGATCGCGGTCGTAACGCCAGACGCCATTAGCATCTTGATGCCGTGCCCGTCGAGGGTATTGAAGGTCTTGAACTCGCTGCCGTCTTCAAGAAAATAGAGACGCCCGTCGGTGAGTACACCATCGACGTCGAAGACCGCCAGCTTGATGGCCTTGGCGCGTTGCATCAGATCCTGATTCATCGTGGAGCTCCTCACAGTACGCCAGCGCGCAGCAGATCGTGCATGTTCAGGGCGCCGGTGGGGCGGTCGTGGGCGTCCACCACCACCAGTGCGCCAATCTTGTTGTCTTCCATGATTTTCAACGCTTCGGCGGCCAGCATTTCGGCCCGGGCGGTCTTGCCGTGTACCGTCATCACCTCCTCGATCAAGGCGGTGCGCACATCGATGTTGCGGTCCAGGCTGCGGCGCAGGTCGCCGTCGGTGAAGACGCCGGCCAGCGTGCCATCGTCTTCGATGATCACGGTCATGCCCAGGCCTTTGCGGGACATTTCAAGCAGGGCGTCCTTGAGCAGTGTGCCGCGCGTCACCTTGGGCAGGTCGTCGCCGGCATGCATCACGTTCTCGACCTTGAGCAGCAACCTGCGCCCCAGCGCACCGCCGGGGTGGGAGAAGGCAAAATCCTCGGCGGTGAACCCCCGTGCTTCGAGCAGGGCGATGGCAAGGGCATCCCCCAGCACCAGCGAGGCGGTGGTGGAGGATGTGGGCGCCAGGTTCAACGGGCAGGCTTCCTGGGCGACGCTGGCGTCGAGGTTGACGTCGGCGGCCTGGGCCAGGGACGAGGCCGGGTTGCCGGTCAGGCTCACCAGCTTGATGCCCAGGCGCTTGATCAGTGGCAAGAGGGTGATGATTTCGGCAGTACTGCCAGAGTTCGACAGCGCGAGAATCACGTCGTCGCGGGTGATCATGCCCATGTCGCCATGGCTGGCTTCGGCCGGGTGCACGAAGAAGGCCGGTGTGCCGGTACTGGCCAGGGTGGCGGCGATCTTGTTGCCGATATGCCCGGACTTGCCCATGCCGACCACCACGACGCGGCCTTTGCTGGCCAGGATCAGCTCGCAGGCTTTGACGAAGTCGTCGCCGATACGCTCGATCAGGGCCGTGACGGCCTCGAGTTCCAGGCGCAGGGTGCGTTGGGCGGATTGGATCAGCTCGCTGGATTGGCTCATGTCGAAAAAGCAGTGTCTGATAAAAAGGCGGCGATTATAGCGGTAATGATTGAAACCCTCACGCTTTCGATTGTCGTAGGCAATATCCCCAAACGCTGTCGACTAGCTGAACAGCGGGCGGTACGGCCTTGGGGCGGCGTTCAGAGCGGTGTTATAGTTCGCGGCTATTCGGCCTGGCCCGGGGCGTGTGCCTTCCCGATGAAGGCTGACGTCCACTAGGACAGGGCTGCACTAGCAAGGAGTCTAGATGAGTGTGGATAGCGCCTGCGCGGTCGAGTTGAAGGGGGTTACCTTCAAACGCGGTTCACGCAGCATTTTCAACAATGTCGACATCCGTATCCCACGCGGCAAGGTCACCGGCATCATGGGGCCATCGGGTTGCGGCAAGACCACGTTGCTTCGTCTGATGGGTGCGCAACTGCGCCCTGCAAGTGGGGAAGTGTGGGTGGCCGGGCAGAACCTGCCGGCGCTTTCGCGCAGTGACCTGTTCGATGCACGCAAGCAGATGGGCGTGCTGTTCCAGAGTGGTGCCCTTTTCACCGACCTCGATGTCTTCGAAAACGTGGCGTTCCCCCTGCGCGTGCACACACAACTGCCGGACGAGATGATTCGCGACATCGTGCTGATGAAGCTGCAGGCGGTGGGCTTGCGCGGCGCCATCGACCTGATGCCGGACGAATTGTCCGGCGGCATGAAGCGGCGCGTGGCCCTGGCCCGGGCCATCGCCCTGGACCCGCAGATCCTCATGTACGACGAGCCCTTCGTGGGCCAGGACCCGATCGCCATGGGGGTGCTGGTGCGCTTGATTCGCCTGCTCAACGATGCCCTGGGCATTACCAGCATCGTGGTGTCCCATGACCTGGCAGAAACTGCCAGCATCGCCGACTACATCTATGTGGTGGGCGATGGCCAGGTGCTGGGGCAAGGTACGCCGGACGAATTGATGGGTTCCGATAACCCGCGCATTCGCCAGTTCATGAAAGGCGATCCCGATGGCCCCGTGCCGTTCCATTTCCCCGCGCCCGATTACCGCGCCGACCTGTTGGGGGCGCGCTGATGCGTCAGAAATCCATTCTTGAGCGTGTGCGCCTGCTGGGGCGCTCGTCCATTGACGTGCTGGCGGTGCTAGGGCGGTCCTGCCTGTTCCTGTTCCATGCCCTGGTTGGGCGCGGCGGCATCGGCGGCGGCTTCCAACTGCTCACTCGCCAGCTGTATTCGGTGGGTGTGCTGTCCCTGGCCATCGTGGTGGTCTCGGGCATGTTCATCGGCATGGTGCTGGCCCTGCAGGGCTACAGCATCCTGACCAAGTACGGCTCCGAGCAGGCGGTGGGGCAGATGGTTGCCCTGACCCTGCTGCGCGAACTGGGCCCGGTGGTGACCGCCTTGCTGTTCGCGGGCCGAGCCGGTTCCGCCCTGACGGCCGAGATCGGCAACATGAAGTCCACCGAGCAGCTTTCCAGCCTCGAGATGATCGGCGTAGACCCCCTCAAATACATCGTTGCGCCGCGCCTTTGGGCAGGGTTCATCTCATTGCCGTTGCTGGCGCTGATCTTCAGCGTAGTGGGGATCTGGGGTGGCTCGTGGGTGGCGGTCGACTGGCTGGGCGTCTATGAAGGGTCTTTCTGGGCCAACATGCAGAACAGTGTCTCCTTTACCGACGATGTGCTCAACGGGTTGATCAAGAGCCTGGTGTTCGCCTTCGTCACCACCTGGATTGCCGTGTTCCAAGGGTATGACTGCGAGCCCACTTCCGAAGGGATCAGCCGTGCCACTACCAAGACCGTGGTCTATGCCTCGCTGGCTGTACTGGGTCTGGACTTTATTCTGACCGCTTTGATGTTTGGAGATTTCTGATGCAAAACCGCACCCTGGAAATCGGTGTCGGCCTGTTCCTCCTGGCCGGCATTCTGGCGTTGCTGATGCTGGCCCTGCGCGTCAGTGGCCTGTCGGCCAGCCCCGCCACCGATACGTACAAAGTTTATGCCTACTTCGACAATATCGCCGGTTTGACTGTCAGAGCGAAGGTGACCATGGCCGGCGTCACCATCGGCAAGGTCACCGCCATCGACCTGGACCGTGATTCGTACACCGGTCGGGTGACGCTGCAACTGGACAAGTCGGTGGATAACCTGCCGACCGACTCCACGGCGTCGATCCTGACTGCCGGGCTGCTTGGCGAGAAATACATTGGCATCAGCGTGGGCGGTGAGGAAGAGGTGCTCAAGGAGGGTGCGACCATTCACGATACCCAATCGTCGCTGGTACTCGAAGACCTGATTGGCAAGTTCCTGCTCAACTCCGTTGGCAAGGAACCCAGAGACGCGCAACCGGACAACTGAGGAGTTTCCATGATATCGATTCTGCGACGTGGCCTGCTGGTTCTGCTGGCGGCTTTCCCCTTGCTGGCCGTGGCGGCACAATCGCCCCACGATGTGATCCAGAGCACCACCAACGAGTTGCTGAGTGACCTGAAGGCCAACAAGCAGCAGTACAAGGCCAACCCCAATGCGTTCTACGAGTCGCTCAATCGGATTCTCGGCCCGGTGGTCGATGCCGACGGTATCTCCAGGAGCATCATGACCGTCAAGTATTCGCGCAAGGCCACGCCCGAGCAGATGCAGCGCTTCCAGGAAAACTTCAAGCGCAGCCTGCTGCAGTTCTACGGCAATGCCCTGCTTGAGTACAACAACGAAGGGATCGTGGTCGACCCGGCCAAGGCCGATGATGGCAAGCGTGCCAGTGTTGGCATGAAGGTCACCGGTAACAACGGTGCGGTGTACCCGGTGCAGTACACGTTGGAGAACATCGCTGGCGAGTGGAAGGTGCGCAATGTGATTGTCAACGGCATCAACATCGGCAAGCTGTTCCGTGATCAGTTCGCCGATGCCATGCAGCGCAATGGCAACAACCTGGACAAGACCATCGACGGCTGGGCCGGCGAAGTGGCCAAGGCCAAGCAGAGCGCCGACAGCTCCCCGGAGAAGGCTGTCAAATGAGCCCGGCCGCCACCGCAAGCATGAACGAGCCTGGCGTACTGCGCCTGGCTGGCGTGCTGGACTACCGCAGTGGCCCTGCGCTGCGCAAGCAGGGCCAGGCGCTGATCAAGGCCAGCGGTGATGCGCAGCTGATCATCGACTGCACGGCCGTCGAGCATTCCACAAGCGTGGGCCTGTCGCTGTTGCTGGCTTTCATGCGCGATGCTCAGGCCGCTGGCAAGCGTTGCCAGGTGCAGGGCCTGCCTGATGACATGCGTGACATCGCCCAGGTTTATGACCTCGACGAGGTGCTGGCGAGCTGAAGCGCTGGCGGTAGAATCGCCCCTCGGTCAGTGAACTCCCTCGTTGGGCTTCGCAGGCGAGGGGCTTTTTTGTATGATGGCCGACCCGTGCGCATCGGGCGCCGATTGAGGTTGAGCATGCAGGCCCTAGAAGTTAAAAGCTTCCTTGAAGAAAAATTGCCGGGTTCCCGGGTCGAAGTTGAAGGCGAAGGCTGCAACTTCCAGTTGAACGTGATCAGCGACGAGCTGGCTGGCCTTAGCCCGGTCAAGCGTCAGCAGGCGATCTACGCCCACCTCAATCCATGGATCGCCAATGGCAGCATCCATGCGGTAACCATGAAATTTTTCAGCAGCGCAGCTTGGGCTGAGCGCACCTGAGCCACAAGGCGGCGAGATTCCAAATGGACAAACTGATTATCACTGGTGGCGCTCGTCTTGACGGCGAGATCCGCATTTCGGGTGCGAAAAACGCCGCCCTGCCAATCCTGGCCGCCACCTTGCTGGCCGATGGCCCGGTCACCGTAGGCAACCTGCCGCACCTGCACGACATCACCACCATGATCGAGCTGTTCGGGCGCATGGGCATCGAGCCTGTGATCGACGAAAAGCTGGCGGTGGAAATCGACCCGCGCAGCATCAAGACCCTGGTAGCGCCGTATGAGCTGGTCAAGACCATGCGTGCCTCCATCCTGGTGCTCGGCCCCATGGTTGCCCGCTTCGGTGAAGCCGAAGTGGCGTTGCCCGGCGGTTGCGCCATTGGCTCACGCCCGGTCGACCTGCACATCCGCGGCCTGGAAGCCATGGGCGCAACGATCGAAGTCGAGGCCGGCTACATCAAGGCCAAGGCGCCCGAAGGCGGGCTGCGCGGCGCGCACTTCTTCTTCGATACCGTCAGCGTGACCGGTACCGAGAACATCATGATGGCCGCAGCCCTGGCCAAGGGTCGCAGCGTGTTGCAGAACGCCGCGCGCGAGCCTGAAGTGGTCGACCTGGCCAACTTCATCAATGCCATGGGCGGTAACGTGCAAGGCGCAGGCACCGACACCATCACCATCGATGGCGTGGAGCGTTTGGGTTCGGCCAACTACCGGGTCATGCCCGACCGTATCGAGACCGGTACCTACCTGGTCGCCGCTGCCGTGACCGGTGGCCGCGTCAAGGTCAAGGACACCGATCCGACCATCCTTGAAGCGGTGCTGGAAAAACTCAAGGAAGCCGGTGCCGACATCAGCACCGGTACCGACTGGATCGAGCTGGACATGCACGGCAAGCGGCCCAAGGCCGTCAACCTGCGCACCGCGCCCTATCCTGCCTTCCCGACCGACATGCAGGCGCAGTTCATCTCGCTCAACGCCATCGCTGAAGGCACTGGCGCCGTCATCGAGACGATCTTCGAAAACCGCTTCATGCACGTGTATGAAATGCACCGCATGGGCGCGCAGATCCAGGTCGAGGGCAACACGGCCATCGTCACTGGGGTCAATGCGCTCAAGGGCGCCCCGGTCATGGCCACCGACTTGCGCGCCTCGGCCAGTCTGGTACTGTCGGCCCTGGTAGCCGAAGGGGACACCCTGATCGACCGCATCTACCACATCGACCGTGGTTACGAATGCATCGAGGAAAAACTGCAGATGCTGGGCGCGAAGATCCGTCGCGTGCCGGGCTAGGAGCCCGTTGGCGCAGTGCAGGGAAGCGTGCAGCCTCGCTTGCCCTGCCTGTGCCTCATGAATTGAATGCCGCCAGGTCGTTGACCTGGCCAGCAGTAGCCGCTTAAGGACTGACGTTCCAATGCTGACCATCGCGCTTTCCAAAGGCCGTATTCTCGACGATACCCTGCCGTTGCTGGCCGAAGCCGGTATCGTACCCACCGAGAACCCGGACAAGAGCCGCAAGCTGATCATTCCCACCACGCAGGACGACGTGCGCTTGCTGATCGTGCGTGCCACCGACGTGCCGACCTATGTCGAGCATGGCGCCGCCGACCTGGGCGTGGCTGGCAAGGACGTGTTGATGGAGTATGGCGGCCAAGGTCTCTACGAACCGCTGGACCTGCAGATTGCCCGCTGCAAGCTGATGACCGCCGGGGTGGTTGGTGCGCCAGAGCCCAAGGGGCGTCTGCGGGTGGCCACCAAGTTCGTCAACGTGGCCAAACGTTACTATGCCGAGCAAGGCCGTCAGGTCGACATCATCAAGCTGTACGGCTCCATGGAGCTGGCGCCGCTGATCAACCTGGCCGACAAGATCATCGACGTGGTCGATACCGGTAACACCTTGCGTGCCAACGGCCTGGAACCCCAGGAGATGATCGCCGACATCAGCTCCCGCCTGGTGGTCAACAAGGCCTCCATGAAAATGCAGCACGCCCGCATCCAGAGCCTGATCGACACCCTGCGTAAAGCGGTCGAATCGCGACACCGCGGCTGACTTCTGCGCGCGACCTTCGCTGTCGCGCCCGTCTATCCGCGTCATAGCCACTTTTCTCAGGTGCCCGCGCGGATGGACTGGTAGCCTAGGGCGCCTGAGCATTCGTCATCAACCGAGGCCCTCGCCATGACCGTGTCCACTGCAATTGCCCGTCTCAACGCTGCTGACCCGGACTTCGCCCGACATCTGGATCATCTGCTGAGCTGGGAGAGTGTGTCCGATGAGGCGGTCAACCAGCGCGTGCTCGACATCATCAAGGCTGTGCGCGAGCGCGGCGACGACGCCCTGGTGGAGTTCACCCAGCGCTTCGATGGCCTGCAAGCCGACTCGATCCAGGACTTGATCCTCGATCGTCAGCGGCTCGAGCTCGCACTGACCCGCATCACTGACACCCAGCGTGCGGCCCTTGAAAAAGCCGCCGAGCGCGTGCGTCTTTACCACGAGCGGCAAAAACAGGACTCCTGGCAGTACACCGAAGCCGATGGCACCGTGCTGGGCCAGAAGGTCACCCCGCTGGATCGCGCCGGGTTGTATGTGCCTGGCGGCAAGGCGTCCTACCCCTCATCCGTGCTGATGAACGCCATTCCCGCGAAGGTGGCGGGTGTGGGCGAGGTGGTCATGGTGGTGCCTACACCGCGTGGCGAGGTCAACGAACTGGTGCTGGCCGCGGCCTGTATCGCCGGTGTCGATCGCGTGTTCACCGTCGGTGGCGCCCAGGCCGTGGCTGCTCTGGCCTATGGCACTGCCAGCGTGCCCAAGGTCGACAAGATCGTCGGCCCGGGCAACATCTATGTCGCCACGGCCAAGCGCCATGTGTTCGGGCAGGTCGGGATCGACATGATCGCCGGCCCCTCCGAGATCCTCGTGGTGTGTGACGGCCAGACCGATCCAGACTGGATCGCCATGGACCTGTTCTCCCAGGCCGAGCACGACGAGGACGCCCAGGCCATCCTGGTGAGCCCGGACGCTGCATTCCTCGACCGTGTCGCGAAAAGCATCGACAAGTTGCTGCCGACCATGGAGCGGGCCGACATCATCGAAAAGTCGGTCAATGGGCGTGGGGCATTGATCCAGGTGCGCGACATGCAGCAGGCCATCGAGGTGGCCAACCGTATCGCGCCCGAGCACCTCGAGTTGTCAGTGGCAGATCCACAGGCGTGGTTGCCGCACATCCGTCACGCTGGCGCCATTTTCATGGGGCGTCACACCAGCGAGGCACTGGGTGACTACTGCGCGGGTCCGAACCATGTACTGCCCACCTCTGGCACTGCACGCTTCTCGTCCCCGCTCGGGGTCTATGACTTCCAGAAGCGTTCATCGATCATCTTCTGTTCGGAGCAGGGCGCTTCCGAACTGGGGCGCACGGCCTCCGTGCTGGCCCGCGGCGAGTCGCTGACCGCCCACGCGCGCAGTGCCGAATACCGCATTCTGACTACCGAGAAGGGGAACTGAGCATGAGTCGATTCTGGAGCCCTTTCGTCAAGGCGCTAGTGCCCTATGTTCCTGGTGAACAGCCCAAGCTTGCCCGCCTGGTCAAGCTGAACACCAATGAGAACCCCTATGGCCCGTCGCCCAAGGCGCTCGAAGCCATGCGCGGTGAAATCAACGATAGCCTGCGCCTGTACCCTGATCCCAATGGCGATCACCTGAAGCAAGCGGTCGCGGACTACTACGGCATCACCGCTGCCCAGGTATTCGTCGGCAACGGCTCGGACGAGGTGCTGGCGCACATCTTCCATGGCCTGTTCCAGCACGATGCGCCTCTGCTGTTTCCAGACATCAGCTACAGCTTCTATCCGGTGTATTGCGGGCTGTACGGCATTGCCTATGAGCAGGTGCCCCTGGACGACCAGTTCCAGATTCGTGTCGAGGACTACCGCAAGCCCAACGCCGGTATCATTTTCCCCAACCCCAATGCGCCGACTGGCTGCCTGATGCCGTTGCAGGCCATCGAGCAACTCTTGCAGCAGAACCCGGATTCGGTGGTGGTCGTCGATGAGGCCTACATCGATTTCGGCGGTCAGACGGCGATCAGCCTGGTAGACCGTTACGACAACCTGCTGGTAACCCAGACCCTGTCGAAATCGCGCTCCCTGGCCGGCCTGCGGGTGGGCTTGGCCGTAGGTCATCCGGACCTGATCGAGGCACTGGAGCGGATCAAGAACAGCTTCAACTCCTACCCACTGGACCGCGCCGCCATCGTCGGTGCAGCAGCGGCATTCGCCGATCGAGCGTATTTCCAGCAGACCTGCCAGAAAGTGATCGACAGCCGCGAAGCGTTGGTGGCCGAGTTGCAAGCGCGTGGCTTCGAGGTGCTGCCATCGGCAGCCAACTTCGTCTTTGCCCGCCATCCTCGACACGATGCCGCTGCCCTCGCGGCGCAGTTGCGCGAGCAAGGGGTCATCGTGCGTCACTTCAAGCAGGCGCGTATCGATCAGTTCCTGCGCATCACCATTGGCACCCCTGAAATGAATCAGGCGTTGCTCGACGCCCTGGCGTGACGTCGCTGCGTTCGCCATGTCCCGCAAGGCTCATGGCGTGCGTCTTTGTTTCGAGGTTATCCAACCACGGGTGCGGCCCAGGCGACGCACCTGATCTTGCTCGCCCTCTGACACGAGTTACCAATGCCTGAATCCAGAATGCCCAAAACCCCAGCAGTGGATCATGACAGCGATCCGTTGCTCATCGACGCCGAGGCGGACGACGAGCAGGTGCAGAGCCAGCCGCCGGTCAGGCACAAACCCTGGCTGCTGTTGCTCGGCCTGATACTGGTGGCCTTGAACCTGCGCCCTGCGTTGTCGAGCATGGCGCCGGTGCTGGGGCAGGTCTCTGACGGGCTGGGGCTCAGCGCAGCGCAGGCAGGCCTGCTGACGACATTGCCGGTGCTGTGCCTGGGCCTGTTCGCGCCGCTCGCGCCCATGCTGGCGCGCCGCCTGGGCAGCGAACGGGTGGTGCTGGGCATTCTGGGGACCTTGGCGGTGGGCATCGTCCTGCGCAGTGTCCTGGGCACGACGGGTCTGTTTCTGGGCAGCCTGCTGGCCGGTGCCAGTATCGGCATCATCGGTGTACTGCTACCGGGTATCGTCAAGCGCGACTTTCCACAGCATGCCGGCACGCTGACCGGCGTCTATACCATGGCGCTGTGCCTGGGGGCGGCGATGGCGGCGGGGGCGACCGTGCCGCTGGCGCACGCCTTGGGCGACAACTGGGCCCCGGCACTGGGGTTCTGGATGCTACCAGCCGTGCTGGCCATGCTGGTATGGCTGCCACAGGCGCGCAACGGTCATGGCGTGCACAAGGTCGCCTATCGCGTGCGTGGCCTTTGGCGTGATCCGCTGGCATGGCAGGTCACACTGTACATGGGCCTGCAGTCCTCGCTCGCCTACATTGTCTTCGGCTGGCTGCCCTCTATCCTGATTGGCCGCGGCCTTAGCCCAACCCAGGCGGGCCTGGTGCTGTCGGGGTCGGTGATCATGCAACTGTTCAGCTCGCTTGCGGCACCCTGGTTGGCCACCCGTGGACGTGATCAGCGCCTAGCGATCGTGGTGGTCATGCTGGTGACCCTTTGCGGACTGTTCGGCTGCCTTTACGCACCCTTGTCGGGGCTGTGGGGCTGGGCAGTGCTGTTGGGCCTGGGCCAGGGTGGCACGTTTGCCCTGGCACTGACCTTGATCGTGCTGCGCTCAAGGGATGCGCATGTGGCGGCAAACCTCTCCAGCATGGCTCAGGGCGTTGGCTATACGCTGGCGTCGATGGGGCCGTTCGCCGTGGGCCTGGTGCATGACCTGACCGGAGGCTGGAGTGCTTTGGGTTGGGTGTTTGCCGTGCTCGGTGCAGGGGCCATCGTGTTTGGCCTGGGGGCAGGGCGCGCGTTGCATGTGCAGGTCACCAGCGAGAAGGTCTGATGGTTTCACGGTGGTACTGGCGTAACCCCGCGACGCGGATTATCGTGCGGTTTTAACCCAAGGGAAGGCCCTTTGATGAGCGATGCCAACCGCGAGTTGATAACCCGTTTCTACCAGGCGTTCCAGCGGCTTGATGCCCAGGCCATGGTCGCCTGTTACAGCGATGACGTGGTGTTCAGTGATCCGGTCTTCGGCACGCTGCGTGGCAGGGACGCCGGCGACATGTGGCGAATGCTGACCCGGCGCGCCAAGGATTTCTCCCTGCGCTACGACAACGTGTGTGCCGATGAGCGCGGTGGTTCGGCGCAATGGACTGCCACTTACGTCTTCGCCCAGACCGGACGAGACGTGGTCAACACCATCCAGGCACGCTTCGAGATCCGCGATGGGCTGATACACCGGCATCAAGACGACTTCGACCTGTGGGCCTGGTCCCGCCAGGCCCTGGGTGCGCCAGGGCTACTGCTGGGCTGGACACCTTGGCTACAGGCCAAAGTACGCCACCAGGCATTCAAGGGCTTGCGGGCGTACCAGCACGCTCAAGGGGCGGCAACGGCCTGATCACGGTCGTGATAGGTGAACGTGGCACGCTCGCCGGCCTGCCAGGGTAGCCGTACCTTGATGACGGGTATGAAGCCGCCATGGGTGCGGTGCCAGTCCTTCTGATCTGCCTGGGCCTGCTCCAGGGCACCGGACTCCCCGTCGATGTAAAAGAATGACTGGATGGGCAGCTCGCCCGCGCGGGCTTCATCCCAAGCGCCGATGACTATCTCGTTCCAGACAAAGGGCAGTTCGTCAGCAAACAACCGTTGCGTGCGCAGGGTCTGGTGGAAGGCTTCCGCGCGTTCCGGTATGCGCGCCCGGCGTATGTCGAAGGCGCATTGACGCTTGTAGTCGCCGGTCAGCCTGAAGCGTGCGATCCAGTCTTCGGCCGTGTGCACGCCTTGCTCATGGCAAGCCGTTTCACGTTCGGGTGTCTGTCGATTGTCGCCGCACCCCCGGTTGTCACGTTCCCAGGTGTCGCCGTCGGTGGGCCATGCGCAGAGCATTTCATAGCGCAGGGATCCAGCGGGTCGCTGTATCAGCGGATACAAGGTGAAGCCACTGCGACCATCGGCGGCCAGGCCAGTGGTCGGCAAGTCACTGCGCAGGTAGGAAAACGAAACACCACCTTTGTCCTTGCTGTTCTGGCTATGATGCCAGGTGTGATAGTACGGAGATGGAAGCGTGGACCTCAGCAAGACGCCAGAGCAGGCATGGGCCGGCACGGCATTGCCCTCGCACTGGGAGGGGGTGGCGTTATAGTTTTCCTGCATGCGGGCGGCGGTCTGGGCGCCAATCGAAGCCTGTGCGCTGGCAGTTGCAGCGAGTACCGCAGTGGCCAGCAGTGAACGAATCTGCAAATGGAGCATGATGAGCCCTCGTCGAGTGGGCTCATGAAGTTAATGATGGATACAACCGTTGTGGTGAGTGAAAGAGTACCGGATCAGGTAATCAAACCATGGTATGTGTACCTGGTCAGGGCGGCCAATGGCGCGCTCTACTGTGGCATCAGCGATGACCCGCGGCGGCGCTTCGAGGCGCACCGCAAAGGCCAGGGGGCACGCTTTTTCAAAAGCAGCCCTGCCCAGGCCCTGGTCTACATGGAGCGGTGGCCAGACAAAAGCGAAGCCTTGCGCCAGGAAAGGCTGGTCAAGCGCCTGCGCAAGTCGGCGAAAGAGGCACTGGTGTCCTCCTACAACGCCGAACCTGCATGCCGTGCGGTCAGTCTTTGCGACGCTTGAGCTGATCCACGAGCGTCGTGGGCAAACCTTTGATGATCAAGGTGCCAGCAGCTTCGTCGTACTCCACCTTGTCGCCCAGCAGGTGCGCCTCGAAACTGATCGACAGCCCTTCGGCACGGCCGGTGAAGCGACGGAACTGGTTGAGGGTGCGCTTATCGGCAGGAATCTCCGGTGACAACCCGTAGTCCTTGTTGCGGATATGGTCGTAAAACGCCTTGGGCCGATCCTCATCGATCAGGCTGGACAGTTCTTCGAGCGTCACCGGTTCGCCCAACTTGGTCTGCGTGGTGGCGTAGTCCACCAGCGTCTGGGTCTTTTCGCGGGCAGAGGCCTCAGGCAGGTCCTCGCTTTCCACGAAGTCACTGAACGCCTTGAGCAGCGTGCGCGTCTCGCCCGGCCCGTCCACACCTTCCTGGCAACCGATGAAGTCACGGAAGTAATCCGAGACTTTCTTGCCGTTCTTGCCTTTGATGAACGAGATGTATTGCTTGGAGTTCTGGTTGTTCTTCCATTCCGAAAGATTGATGCGTGCTGCCAGGTGCAACTGACCCAGGTCCAGGTGCCGCGAAGGCATGACATCGAGCTCGGCGTTCACGGCAACGCCTTCGCTGTGGTGCAGCAATGCGATGGCCAGGTATTCGGTCATGCCTTGCTGGTAATGCGCGAACAGAACGTGCCCGCCGGTGGACAGATTGGACTCTTCCATCAGCTTTTGCAGATGCTCCACAGCCTGCCGGCTGAAGGCGGTGAAATCCTGCTCCTGCTCTAGGTACTGTTTCAGCCAGCCACTGAGCGGATAAGCGCCGGACTCGCTGTGGAAGAACCCCCAAGCCTTGCCTTGTTTGGCGTTGTAGCTGTCATTGAGGTCGGCTAGCAGGTTCTCGATGGCGTCCGAGGCCGCGAGCTCGGCGTCACGTGCGTGCAATACGGCAGGGCTGCCATCGGGCTTTTTGTCGATCAGGTGAACGATGCAATGTCGGATTGGCATGGGGAGTCTCGGACAGGTACAAAAGCACTGAAGTTTACCTCAGACGCTGGGTGATTCAGTGGGCGGATCGAAGCAGAATCGCAGGTTGGCGGTTTTTTACTCAAATCTGCGGTCTTTTCATCATCAAGGCCTGAAAACCTGCATTAAATCAGGGGTGGCAGCGGATATTTATCCGCTGCTGTGGTAGTTTTGCGCCGTCTTGCGCCCCTGTTGTGGCGCATTGCTGCAGTACGCGCTCGGCGTGTCGAACCAAACGCTGATTTGCGTATCTACATACCCAATTGGCGCGGCCCTCCAATCTCGTCGGGGCTGGCCCGATAACGTCGTCGTTCGCTGCATAACCATCGAATTTGATAGGGAAGGAACACCACCATGGCATTGACCAAAGACCAACTGATTGCCGACATCGCCGAATCGATCGCAGCGCCTAAAGCCACCGCCAAGAACGCTCTGGAGCAACTGGGCCAGATCGTTGCCGACCAACTGGAAAACGGCGCTGAAATCACCCTGCCAGGCATCGGCAAGCTGAAAGTCTCCGAGCGTCCTGCCCGTACCGGCCGCAACCCTTCGACTGGCGCTGCCATCGAAATCGCTGCCAAGAAAGTCGTCAAGTTCGTACCGGCCAAAGTGCTGACCGACGCCATCAACAAGTAATTGTCGATGCAGTGACCTGACCGCGCCCGGGTTACCCGAGCGCGGTTTTTTCATGCCTGTGAAATGGGCTTGGCGCGCCATGCCTGGCGCGCAGCATCGTCATGGAAGCTCCAGGCGAGCATGCGGCTCTGTTTCTGTCCTTGGCCCATTTCGACAACGCGCACAGCCGCGGCCCCCGCCTTTTTCAAGGCTGCCTCCAGTGCCGCCAGGTTACTGGCCTTCGACACCAGGCTGGTGAACCACAGTGTCTGGTTGGCGTATTGCGCGCTCTCGTTGATCAGCTGGGTGACGAAGCGGATTTCACCGCCTTCGCACCACAGTTCGTTGTTCTGGCCACCGAAGTTCAGCACGGGCAGCTTGCGCTTGCGGTCCTGCTTGCCCAGGTTCTTCCATTTGCGCTGGCTGCCACGGGTGGCTTCCTCGCGTGAGGCATGGAAGGGCGGGTTGCACAGGGTCAGGTCGAAGCGCTCGTCGTCCTTGAGCAGGCCGCTGAGAATATGCGCAGGGTTGCTCTGCTGGCGCAGGTTGATGACCTTGTCCAAGCCATTGGCCTGAATGATCGCCTTGGCCGACGCCAATGCTACCGGATCGATGTCCGAGCCCAGAAAGCGCCAGCGGTAATCGCTATGGCCCAGCAGCGGGTAGATGCAGTTGGCACCCACGCCGATGTCGAGCACGCGCACCTGAACGCCTTTGAGGAGCTGGCCTGCGTTATCGGCAGCCAACAGGTCGGCGGCCACATGAAGGTAGTCGGCGCGACCTGGAATCGGCGGGCACAGGTAGTTGGCGGGGATGTCCCAATGCTGGATCCCGTACTGGGCCTTGAGCAGGGCACGGTTGAACACTCGCACCGCTTCGGGGTTGGCGAAATCGATGCTGGGTTTGCCATGGGGGTTGGTGAGGGTGAAGCGCGCCAGATCAGGGTGTGCCTTGATCAGGCTGGGAAAATCGTAGCGCCCTTGATGGCGGTTACGCGGGTGCAGGGTGGGTTTGCTCTGGGTCATGCTCGGGTCCGGTGTTGCAGGTGCTGGCCCCCAGACCGTTGGACGGCCCGGTCGCGGCCGGCCCGGTTGCCCCGGGGCTGGCCGCGAACGAGGGCTGAGCCCTCGTCAGTCAGCACTGCACGGTCAGGTTACAGCGCTGCAATCCGCGCATGCTGCTCGGTGAAGTTCGCCAACGCCTGCTCGGACTCGGCCAGCTTGGCGCGCTCCTTCTCGATGACGGCAGGCGGTGCCTTGTCGACGAACGCGGCGTTGGACAGCTTGCCGCCCACGCGCGCCACTTCGCCTTGCAGGCGCTGGATTTCCTTGTTCAGGCGAGCCAGTTCGGCATTTTTGTCGATCAGCCCGGCCATCGGTACCAGCACCTGAAGGTCACCCACCAGCGCCGTGGCGGACAATGGCGCCTCGTCGTTGTCGCCCAGCACGGTGAACGATTCGACCTTGGCCAATTTCTTGAGCAAGGCTTCGTTTTCCTGCAGGCGGCGCTGGTCGTCGGCGCTGGCGTTCTTCAGGAACAGCGGCAGGGGTTTGCCAGGGCCGATGTTCATTTCAGCGCGAATGTTGCGCAAGCCGACCATCAGCTCCTTGAGCCACTCGATGTCGCCTTCGGCGGCCACGTCGATGCGGGCGTCATTGGCCTGAGGCCAGGGCTGCAGCATGATGGTCTTGCCTTCGACGCCGGCCAACGGTGCAATGCGCTGCCAGATTTCCTCGGTGATGAACGGCATGAACGGGTGGGCCAGGCGCAGTGCCACCTCCAGCACGCGAACCAGGGTGCGGCGCGTGCCACGGGCGCGTTCCACAGGGGCCTGCTCATCCCACAACACTGGCTTGGAAAGCTCAAGGTACCAGTCGCAGTACTGGTTCCAGATGAATTCGTACAGCGCCTGGCTGGCCAGGTCGAAGCGGAACTGTTCGAGCTGACGGGTCACTTCAGCTTCGGTGCGCTGCAGCTGCGAGATGATCCAGCGGTCGGCCAGCGACAGCTCGTAGGCCTCGCCGTTCTGCCCACAGTCCTCACCCTTGTCCAGCACGTAGCGGGCGGCATTCCAGATCTTGTTGCAGAAGTTGCGATAGCCTTCGACGCGGCCCATGTCGAACTTGATGTCGCGACCGGTCGAGGCCAAGGAGCAGAACGTGAAACGCAGGGCGTCGGTACCGTAGCTGGCGATACCCTCGGGGAACTCGGCCTTGGTCTGCTTGGCGATCTTCTCGGCCAGCTTGGGCTGCATCATGCCGCTGGTGCGTTTCTCCAGCAGGGCATCGAGGGTGATGCCGTCGACGATGTCCAGTGGGTCCAGCACGTTGCCCTTGGACTTGGACATCTTCTGGCCCTGGCCGTCACGCACCAGGCCGTGCACGTACACGGTCTTGAACGGAACCTGGGGCGTGCCGTCCTCGTTCTTGATCAGGTGCATGGTCAACATGATCATGCGCGCAACCCAGAAGAAGATGATGTCGAAGCCGGTGACCAGCACATCGGTGGAGTGGAATTTCTTGAGGAACTCCGTTTGCTCCGGCCAGCCCAGGGTTGAGAAGGTCCACAGGCCCGAGCTGAACCAGGTGTCGAGCACGTCGTCATCCTGGCGCAGGTTCACGTCCGCGCCGAGGCCGTGCTTGCTGCGCACTTCCTCCTCGTTGCGCCCGACATAGACCCGGCCCGCCTCGTCGTACCAGGCCGGGATGCGATGGCCCCACCACAGCTGCCGGCTGATGCACCAATCCTGAATGTCGCGCATCCAGGAGAAGTACATGTTCTCGTACTGCTTGGGCACGAACTGGATACGGCCATCCTCGACCGCAGCGATGGCAGGCTCGGCCAGCGGCTTGGTGGAAACGTACCACTGGTCGGTCAGCCACGGTTCGATGATGGTGCCCGAGCGGTCGCCCTTGGGCACTTTCAAGGCATGGTCGTCGATGCCGACCAGCAGGCCCTGAGCCTCCAGGTCGGCAACGATCTGCTTACGTGCAACGAAGCGATCGAGGCCGGCGTACTGGGACGGCAGGGCGGTGTCTACCTGGTCATTGAGCGAACCATCGAGGTTGAATGCCTGGGCTGCTGGCAGCACCACGGCATTCTTGTCGAAAATGTTCAGCAGCGGCAGGTTATGACGCTTGCCGACTTCATAGTCGTTGAAGTCGTGGGCCGGGGTGATCTTGACGCAACCGGTGCCGAACTCAGGGTCGCAGTAGTCATCGGCAACGATAGGGATGCGACGGCCAACCAGCGGCAACTCGACGAACTTGCCGATCAGGGCCTGGTAGCGTTCGTCGGTGGGGTTGACCGCGACGGCAGCGTCACCCAGCAGGGTTTCCGGACGCGTGGTGGCGACCACGAGGTAATCCAGCCCCTCGGCGGTGGTGGCACCGTCGGCCAGCGGGTAGCGCAGGTTCCACAGGTGACCTTTCTCGTCGTGGCTCTCGACTTCCAGATCGGAAATGGCGGTGTGCAGCTTGGTATCCCAGTTGACCAGGCGCTTGCCCCGGTAGATCAGGCCGTCTTCATGCAGGCGCACGAACGCTTCCTTGACTGCTTCGGACAGGCCATCGTCCATGGTGAAGCGCTCGCGGCTCCAGTCCACGGAGGAGCCGAGCCGACGAATCTGCCGGCTGATGTTGCCGCCCGACTGGTCTTTCCACTCCCAGATTTTTTCCAGGAACTGTTCGCGGCCCAGGTCATGACGGTTCAGGCCCTTGGCTTCAAGCTGGCGCTCGACCAGCATCTGCGTGGCGATGCCCGCGTGGTCGGTACCAGGCTGCCAGAGGGTGTCGCGACCCTGCATGCGGCGGAAGCGGATCAGGGCATCCATGATCGCGTTGTTGAAACCATGGCCCATGTGCAGGCTGCCGGTCACGTTCGGCGGCGGAATCATGATGGTGTAGGACTCGCCTGCACCTTGTGGAGCGAAATAGTTTTCGGCTTCCCAGGTGTTGTACCAGGAAGTTTCGATGGCGTGCGGCTGGTAGGTCTTATCCATGCGCGGCGGGACCCTGTGCATTTATTCGGGAAAGCCGGGAAGTATAACCAAGCCGGAGGGCGCAGGCGACAAGCGGCTGCTGGGCGGGTTTGCCCGGTGCGGGGAAAGACAGCCGCGTGACGGCAAGCGTCCTGCGCCGCAGCAGAACGTTACAGCTTCGCCAGTAGGAGCAGTAGCTTGCAGGCGGGTGAAGAGCAGGTGCCCGGCAGCCCCTTCACTCCGAACGCTTGATCAACCGCTCGATGCGCGCATCGAGGCGACGCTTGATCTCGTTTTCGATGTGCGGGGTAAAGTCGTTGATCACATCCTGCATGATCATCTGCGCTGCAGCGCGCAGTTCGCTTTCAAGGTGCAGCAGGGTGTCCTGGCGACGTGCCTGCGGGTCGTCCTGGGCGGTGTCGCTGGCAGCCGGATCGGCAGCGGCGTCAACGCGTGCAGGCACCTGCTCCACCGTGTCGGTGAGCAAAGGCGGTTGCAGGTCGGCATCGCCAAGCAATTGGCGAATCGACTCAAGATCGTCGAGCAGGTGGGTAGAGCCGGGCAGGGGAGCGTGCTTGTCCATCGTCATCAAAATCGCTGTAAGCGGTGGTCTTGCAGAGCATAGCCTTGTTCACGGTAGAAACGGAATCGCTCACGCGCCGATTGGCGGATCGCTGCCTCTTCAACCACGATCTCGGCAACCCGCTCGAACTGGCTGACAAAGCCGGGAACATCGGCGCCCAGGTTGATCAACAAGTCCTGGTGCCCCTGGGCGTGATCACCGACGCCAAGCGCCACGCTCGCATCGGCGTGATCTTCTGCCAGGTCATGGGGCACGAAGGCTTCGCCCCTGAATGCCCATAAACGCGTGTCCAAAGCGGCACGCTGATCCTCATCCTGGCAGTGCAGGTAGACGCGATGGCCGAGCCGCCAGGCTTTGTCGCACAGCTTGCAGGCGAAATCCAGGCGCGCCTCCAGCGAATCGGTAGGCAGTATGTAGAAGTCGACTTTGCTCATGTGGGTTCCGTCAGCCGGCAATGCCCGAGGCACTGCCGGCGGTTGCGGTCAGGCGCCAGCGCGGTCCAGCAGGTACTGGGTCAGCAAGGGCACCGGGCGACCGGAGGCACCCTTGTCCTTGCCGCCGCTGATCCAGGCGGTACCCGCGATATCCAGGTGCGCCCAGTCATAGGCCTTGGCGAATCGCGACAGGAAGCAACCGGCGGTGATGGTGCCGGCTTTCGGGCCGCCGATGTTGCCCATGTCGGCGAACGGGCTGTCCAGTTGTTCCTGGTATTCGTCGAACAGCGGCAATTGCCAGGCGCGGTCATCGGCACGCTTGCCCGCCTCGAGCAGTTGGCTGACCAGCGCGTCGTTGTTGCCCATCAGACCGCTGGTGTGGCTGCCCAGGGCGACGATGCAGGCGCCGGTAAGCGTGGCGATATCGATCACCGCCTGGGGTTTGAAGCGCTCGGCGTAGGTGAGGGTATCGCACAGTACCAGGCGACCTTCGGCGTCGGTGTTGAGAATCTCAACGGTCTGGCCGCTCATGGTGGTCACGATGTCACCGGGGCGAGTGGCGCCGCCGCTGGGCATGTTCTCGGCACAGGCGAGCAAGCACACCAGATTGATGGGCAGCTGCAGTTCCAGCACCGCACGCAGGGTGCCGAACACGCTGGCTGCGCCGCACATGTCGTATTTCATCTCGTCCATGCCGGCACCGGGCTTTAGGCTGATGCCGCCAGTGTCGAAGGTGATGCCCTTGCCCACCAGCACGAAAGGCTTGTCGCCTTTCTTGGCGCCTTGGTAGTTGAGCACGATCAGGCGCGGAGGTTGATCGCTGCCCTGGCCGACGGCGTAGAACGCGCCCATGCCCAGGTCCTTGATCTTCTTCTCGTCCAGCACGTCGACTTTCAGGCCTTTGTGCGCCTTGCCCAGCTCCTTGGCCTGCTCGGCCAGGTAGCTTGGATGGCACAGGTTGGGCGGCAGGTTGCCCAGGTCACGGGTATAGGCCATGCCAGTGGCGATGGCATTGGCGTGGCGCACGGCGCGCTCCACGTCGGCCTGTCCGAGCTTGGTGGTGAGCAGGGTGACTTTTTTCAGCGCACGAGGCTCGGCTTTCTGGCTTTTGAAACGATCGAACACGTACTCGCCGTCGAGCAGGGTTTCGGCCAGCAGGCGATATTTGCCATAGCCTGCATCGCGGTTGCTCAGCGCAATGTCATCGAGTGCCAGAACGGCGTCGGCACCGTTGAGGCCCTTGAGCACGCCGGCAACGCTGGCCACCAGCTTGCGCCAGGTGCGATCACCCAGTGCCTCGTCCTTGCCGCTACCCACCAGCAGCACACGCTCGGCCTTCAGGCCTGCAACGGCGTGCAGCAGCAGCGTCTGGCCAGGCTTGCCCACCAGGTCGCCACGCTTGAGCGCCGCACTGATGGCGCCCTCGCTTGCCAGGTCCACGGCCTGGGCCACGGTGCCCAAGGCACGTTTTTCACCGACTGGGATGACCAGCGTTGCGGTCTTGAGCGATGCAGCGGCTACGCTTTTTACAACCAGTTCCATCTCAGGGTCCCCGAATGATCGATACGTGTGGCGCCGTGCTGGCCGGCGCTTGGAACGCGACTGGCTGCGCAGTGGCAGGCCAGTGGAAAAGCTGCCAGTTTGAGCCTGCGGCCGGCGTGCTGACAACCCCGGCGTGCTGTGCGATGCGCGGCCAAGTGACAGGCGCGGTCAATCACAGGATAATGCGCGCACTTTATATGGAGGTTCGCCTTGGGCGAACCAGCATTGGCCTTGGATGTACTAAGTCATCGTCTGGTGCCATCGATTGGCAGTCCGTGCTGACAACCCAGGAGTGTCTGGTTTGATCGTCTTTCGTTATCTTTCCCGCGAGGTCCTGGTGACCTTGAGCGCCGTCAGCGCCGTGCTGCTGGTGATCATCATGAGCGGGCGCTTCATCAAATACCTGGCCCAGGCTGCACAGGGGGTGCTCGACCCTGGCGTACTGTTCCTGATCATGGGGTTCCGCCTGCCGGGCTTCCTGCAACTGATCCTGCCGTTGGGGTTGTTCCTGGGTATTCTGCTGGCCTATGGCCGGCTGTACCTGGAAAGCGAAATGACCGTGCTGTCGGCCACCGGCATGAGCCAGCAGCGCTTGCTGGCCATGACCATGGCGCCTGCAGCGCTGGTGGCCCTGCTGGTGGCCTGGCTGAGCCTGAGCCTTGCACCCCTGGGCGTGGCCCAGGTGCAGAAGATCATCAGCCAGCAGGATGCCCTGACCGAATTCGACACCCTGGTGCCGGGCCGCTTCCAGACCCTGCGCGATGGTTCGCGGGTGACCTACACCGAGCAGCTTTCAGATGACCGGGTAAACCTGGGCGGCGTGTTCATCTCCGAAAAACGCTTCAACCAGGACAAGACCAAGGACCGCGCCCCGTCGGTGCTGGTGGCCGAGCGCGGGCACCAGGAAATCCAGGCCGATGGCAACCGTTATCTGGTGCTCGAAAACGGCTACCGCTACGACGGCAACCCAGGCCAGGCCGACTACCGCGCCATCAAGTACGACACCTATGGCGTGTTGTTGCCCAAGCCTGAAGTCAGCGAGGAGGTCACCGAGCGGGAGGCCATTCCCACTACCCAACTATTCGGCGCTACGGACCTGCGTGAACGCGCCGAGTTGCAATGGCGTCTGTCACTGCCGATCCTGGTGTTCATCGTGACCCTGCTCGCCGTGCCGCTGTCACGGGCCAATCCTCGGCAGGGGCGTTTCCTCAAGCTGCTGCCAGCCATCCTCCTGTACATGGCGTACCTGACAATGCTGATTTCCGTGCGCGGTGCACTCGAGAAGGGCAAGCTGCCCATCGCCCTTGGCATGTGGTGGGTGCATGGGCTGTTCCTGCTCATCGGCCTGGGCCTGATGTACTGGGAACCTCTTCGCCTCAAGCGCGCAGCCCGTCGTGCGGAGGTGGCCCGTGGCTAAGCTCGATCGTTATATCGGCCAAAGCGTGCTGGTGGCTATTCTGGCTGTCCTGGGCATCATCCTGGGGCTGGCCTCGCTGTTCGCCTTCATCGACGAAATGGGCGACCTGAGCGATACCTACACGGTGCTCGAAGCAGGCAAGTACGTGCTGCTCACCGCACCGCGGCGCCTGTACGACATGCTGCCGATGGCCGCGCTCATCGGCTGCCTGATCGGCCTGGGTACGCTGGCCAGCAGCAGCGAGCTGACCATCATGCGCGCTGCTGGGGTGTCGATCGGTCGCATCGTCTGGGCGGTGATGAAACCAATGCTGATGCTGATGCTGGTTGGCCTGCTGATCGGCGAGTACGTGGCACCGGTTACCGAAAACAAAGCCCAGGCCGATCGCTCCCTCGCCCAGGGTGGCGGTGAAGCGCAAAGCTCCAAGCGCGGCATGTGGCACCGGCAGGGCGAGGAGTTCGTGCACATCAACTCCGTGCAGCCCAACGGCCTTCTGCTGGGTGTGACCCGCTACCGGTTCGACGACCAGCGCAAGATCATCAGCTCCAGCTTCGCGCGCCGGGCGCGTTACGAAAACGATCACTGGCTGCTGACCGATGTGCGCACCACGCTGTTCCATGGTGACCGTACCGAAGTCGTGCAAAACCCTGAAGAACAGTGGGATGTGTCGGTCACGCCGCAGTTGCTCAACACGGTGGTGCTGGCGCCTGAATCGCTGTCGATCACCGGCCTGTGGGACTACATCCACTACCTGTCCGACCAAGGGTTGAACAATGCCCGCTACTGGCTGGCGTTCTGGACCAAGGTCCTGCAACCGGCCATCACGGCAGCCCTGGTACTCATGGCCATTTCGTTCATCTTCGGCCCGCTGCGCTCGGTGACGCTTGGTCAGCGTGTCTTCACCGGCGTGCTGGTGGGCTTCGTGTTCCGTATCGCTCAGGACCTGCTGGGCCCATCCAGCCAGGTGTTCGGCTTCCCGCCGTTGCTTGCGGTGGTGCTGCCAGCCGGCATCTGTGCCGTGGCAGGCTTGTGGTTGTTGCGCCGCGCTGGATAAGCCTGCTGCGCAGCCCCATGGCTGCGTGCTTGACCCTGGGGGCCGCTATTGCGGCCCCTTGTGTTTCATGGCCGCTGCCGCTTGAGTAGAGCGCTCATTTCTTCGGCTTGGGGACTCGAACCAGTTGGCTCTCGGAGTAGATGTCATGCCAGCTGCGTTTGCGCTTGTCGATCAGGGCCCAGAAAAAACCCAGTCCCAGGCACAGCCACGAGGCAATGGAAACGATAAACCGCAACAGCGCCTGCCAGAGCGTGATGGGCGAGCCATCGGCGTTCTGCACACGCACGCCCCAGACCTGCATGCCCAGCGTCTGCCCGCCATGGGTCCAGAACTTGGCGAAGAAACCGAACAGCACGAACAGCAGCACCGTGGACAGCAAAGGGTCGCCGTCGAGCGCGCCTGCTTCGGTAAGTTCGCGCATACGCTGTTGGCCGATGATCGCCATCTGGACCATCTTGTAGAGGCCCGCAGTGACGATCAGCAGGGCCGTACACAGTAAAAAGTCATAGAACACCGCGGCCAGGCGCCTGCCCAGGCCGACCGGAGGGAAATCACCTTGGGGAAGCAGCACAGGCTTGGACATGCAGAACAGCTCCATCATGCAAAGCCGCCATTCTACGGGCAAAAAAAAGCCCCTGCACTGAGCAGGGGCTTTTTGGAAGGTGACAAGGCTTATTCAGCAACCTGTACCTTGTCAGCTTGCATACCTTTTTGGCCTTGAACGGCTTCGAAAGTGACCTTCTGGCCTTCTTTCAGGCTTTTGAAGCCGTTGCCTTCGATGGCGCGGAAGTGCACGAACAGATCAGCACCGCTTTCTGGGGTGATGAAGCCGTAGCCTTTTTCGTCATTGAACCACTTGACGATACCGTTCTGACGGGTAGACATAATCTTATTTCCTATGAAACTTAGGTTTGGATGACAGTTTTCTTTCGCTTTCAAACAAGCAAAAGAGTACTGGGCTGGGTTGCAGGAAAGTAAGAGACGTCGAACGGGTTGTAGCAGATTGCGGCTACTGGCCCAGGTCACGAACTGTTGCGACCCATGCAAACACAGTGCGTTGACTCTACGCCAACTGCCGAGCGAAAAACAAGCCTTCCAGCGGGTGGAAAGTGACTGTTTTACAACCAGCGGCCAAACCGCCGAACAGTGCATGGTGCCTGGCCTGGCGCCATGTTCGCAGTGGCGCGGGCAACGTTCGCAAACGAAGATGCCGAACGTTGCCACGCCGCTGATGAGTCTGCCTCAACCGCGATAGTAACGGGGCGCAACGAATGGGGTTTTACTGACTTTCAAGGCCACCTTCTTTCCACGCACGAGTGCATATAGAAGCGTGTCCAGTGCGGACTGTTCGGTGTCCACATAACCCATCGCCACAGGGGCACTGAGTGTGGGTCCAAAGCCGCCACTGCAGATGGTGCCAACCGAGGTGCCTTCTGCATCGACAATCTCGGCGCCTTCGCGTACAGGCGTGCGTTCCTGGGGCAGCAAACCGACCCGCTTGCGTTTCACACCCTCACGTTGCTGATCGAAGATGGCCTGTGCGCCCGGAAAGCCCCCAGCACGCGCACCATCGGCCCGGCGCGACTTGGACATTGCCCACAACAAGTTCGCCTGCACGGGTGAAGTGTCGGCGTTCATGTCATGGCCATACAGGCACAGGCCGGCTTCCAGACGCAACGAGTCACGGGCCCCCAGCCCGATCGGCTGGACCTCTGGCTGCTTGAGCAGCGCTCTGGCGAGCGTCTCGGCACCTGCCACCGGCACGGAGATTTCATAACCATCCTCCCCGGTGTAGCCCGACCGACTGACCCAGCACAGGTGGCCCAGCAACGTGACAGGTCGCACCTGCATGAACGTCATGTCCGCCACTTCATGCGCCAGACGCTGCAGGACCTTGGCCGCTGCCGGCCCTTGCAAGGCGAGCAGAGCACGTTGATCGAACAGTGGCTGGACCTCGCAACGTTGGCTGATATGCCGCTGCAAGTGCGCCAGGTCCTGATCCTTGCAGGCGGCGTTCACCACCAGCAGCAGCGTGTCGTCACCCAGGTTGGCGACCATCAGGTCGTCGAGGATGCCGCCGTGTTCGTTGGTGAACATGGCGTAGCGCTGCATGCCAATGGGCAGGTCGATGATATCGACCGGCACCAGCGTTTCCAGCGCCCTGGCAGCGTCGCTACCCTTGAGCAGTATCTGCCCCATGTGCGAGACGTCGAACAACCCGGCCTGTTCTCGGGTGTGCAGGTGCTCTTTAAGCACGCCCAGGGGGTACTGCACCGGCATGTCGTAGCCCGCGAAGGGCACCATGCGCGCACCCAGTTCCAGGTGCAGGGCATGCAGTGGGGTTTTGAGCAGTGTTTCGGACATCGATGACTCCTTGCATGGGTTTTCGGTCAATGTCCGGGGACATTGACCGCCAGGCGAATGACACACTCACGATCCGGCGCTGTCAGGCGTCCTGGTAGCTTTCGATCGAGGGGCAGGCACAGACCAGGTTGCGGTCGCCGAAGACGTTGTCGACCCGGCTCACAGGCGGCCAGTACTTGCTTTCCGCCAGGCCAGGCAGCGGGTAGACCGCTTGCTCGCGGGAGTAACCATGAGCCCATTCGCCCACCAGTTCCGCTGCGGTGTGCGGCGCGTTCTTGAGCGGGTTGTCATCCTTGTCCAGCGTGCCGTCCTCTACCGCGCGGATTTCCTCGCGGATCTGGATCATGGCCGCGCAGAACCTGTCCAGTTCTTCCCGGGATTCGCTTTCGGTCGGCTCAATCATCAGCGTGCCTGCCACCGGGAACGACATGGTCGGGGCATGGAAGCCGTAGTCGATCAACCGCTTGGCCACGTCGTCGACGCTGATGCCACTGCTGTCCTTGAGCGGGCGCAGGTCCAGGATGCATTCGTGGGCGACCAGGCCATTGCCGCCGGTGTACAGCACCGGGTAGTGCTCCTCCAGGCGGCGGGCGATGTAGTTGGCATTGAGGATAGCCATCTGCGAAGCCCGTTTGAGCCCTGCGCCGCCCATCATGCGAATGTACATCCAGGTGATCGGCAGGATGCTGGCGCTGCCGAAGGGTGCGGCGCATACCACGCCTTCGGCAGTGCCCAGGGCAGCATGGCCCGGGAGGAAGGGCGCCAGGTGCGATTTCACACCGATCGGCCCAACGCCCGGACCACCGCCGCCATGGGGAATGCAGAAGGTCTTGTGCAGGTTCAGGTGCGACACATCGCCCCCGAATTTGCCCGGTGCGCACAGACCGACCATGGCGTTCATGTTGGCACCGTCGATGTAAACCTGGCCGCCGTTGTCGTGGATGATGGCGCAAATCTCGCCTATCGCCTCCTCGAACACCCCGTGGGTGGACGGGTAGGTGATCATCAGCGCTGCCAGGCGTTCACGGTGCTCGATGGCCTTGGCACGCAGGTCGGCAACGTCGACGTTGCCGCGCGCGTCGCAGGCCGTGACCACCACCTGCATGCCGGCCATGTTGGCCGTTGCCGGGTTAGTGCCGTGGGCTGAAGAAGGGATCAGGCAGATGTCGCGATGCCCCTCGTTGCGGCTGCGGTGATAGGCGCGGATCGCCAGCAGGCCCGCGTACTCGCCCTGAGAACCGGCGTTAGGTTGCAGCGATACGGCATCGTAGCCCGTGGCTGCGCAGAGCATGGCCTCCAACTCCGACGTCAATTGCAGGTAGCCCTGGCTCTGCTGCGCCGGGGCGAAGGGGTGCAGGTTGCCGAATTCTGCCCAGGTGACCGGGATCATTTCACTGGCAGCGTTGAGTTTCATGGTGCACGAGCCCAGCGGGATCATGCTGCGGTCCAGGGCCAAGTCCTTGTCGGCCAGCTTGCGCAGGTAACGCATCAACTCCGTTTCGCTGTGATAGCGGTTGAACACGGGGTGTTCCAGGAACGTCGAGCGGCGCAACAAGGCCTCGGGCAGCAGCGTACCGCTGCTGGCGGCCAGCGCCTGGAAGTCAGGTTGCGTTTGACCATCGCCAAGCAGCTGCCACAGCGCCTGCACATCCGCCGGAGTGGTGGTTTCGTCCAGCGATACGCCCACATGGCCGGCATCGACCTGACGCAGGTTGATGCCTTGTGCACGGGCTTTTTCGTGCAGGCCGAGGGTGGCATCGCCAGTGGCCAGGGTCAGGGTGTCGAATGCCGTGTCGCCCACCACCGTCACAGCCATTGCACGCAAGCCCTGGGCCAGGATGGCGGTCAGGCTATGGGTACGTTGGGCAATGCGCGTGAGACCTTCAGGGCCGTGATAGACGGCGAACATGCTGGCAATGTTGGCAAGCAGCACCTGGGCGGTGCAGATGTTGCTGGTGGCTTTTTCGCGGCGAATGTGCTGCTCACGTGTCTGCATGGCCAAGCGCAGTGCCGTCTTGCCGAAGCGGTCTATCGACACGCCCACCAGGCGCCCTGGCATGTCGCGCTTGAAGGCATCGCGGGTAGCGAAGTAGGCCGCATGAGGCCCGCCGAAGCCCAGGGGCACGCCAAAGCGCTGGGCGCTGCCAATGGCCACATCGGCCTCGAACTCGCCAGGCGGGGTCAACAGGGTCAAGGCCAACAGGTCCGCCGCCACGGCCACCAGCGCATTGGCGTGGTGGAACCGTTGCACCACCTCCCGGTAATCGAAGATACCACCGGTGCTGGCGGGGTATTGCAGCAAGGCGCCGAAGAACGGGCTGGCATCGTCGAGCGTCTGCTCGTCGCCTATCACGACTTCGATGCCCAGAGGTTCAGCGCGGGTACGCAGTACATCGAGGGTCTGGGGGTGGCAATGCATTGAGGCAAAGAAGCGGTTGCTGGCCTTGTTCTTCGACAGGCGCTTGCAGAACGTCATGGCCTCGGCAGCGGCCGTTGCCTCATCGAGCAGCGACGCATTGGCGATCGGTAACCCTGTGAGGTCGCTGATCAGGGTCTGGAAATTGAGCAGAGCTTCCAGCCGGCCCTGGGAAATTTCTGGCTGGTAGGGCGTGTACGCGGTGTACCACGCCGGGTTCTCCAGCAGATTGCGCAGGATGGGCGCGGGCGTGTGGGTGTTGTAGTAACCCTGGCCTATGTAACTTTTGAACAGTTGGTTCTTGCCGGCGATGGCCTTCAGGGCGGCGAGCGCATCCGCTTCGCTGTGCCCATCGTCCGTGCCCAGCACGCTGGTGCCCTTGATGCTGGCGGGGATGACGGCGTCGGTCATGGCCTCCAGCGAGTCGAAGCCCAGGGTGGCGAGCATGGCCTGCTCGTCTTCGCTGCGTGGCCCGATGTGGCGGGCAATGAACTCATTGGCAGTGCCGAGGTTGATGGTCATGGCGTGATTCCTCAGGCGTCGTCGTTGGCGTTGAGCAGGCGGTCATAGGCCTCCTGGTCGAGCAGGGCGCTCACAGCGCTGGCGTCGGCAGGCTTGATGCGGAAGAACCAGCCTTCGCCCAGCGGGTCCTCGTTGACCAGCTCGGGGCGCTCTTCGAGTTGGGCGTTGACCTCGATCACCTCGCCGGACAGCGGCATGTACACCCCGCTAGCAGCCTTGACCGACTCTACGGTGGACGCTTCGCTGCCTTTGTCATAGTGCTGCAGCTCCGGCAGCTGCACGAACACCACATCCCCCAGTGCATGCTGGGCGTAGGCAGTGATACCTACGGTGACGCTGCCATCAGCTTCTACACGCAGCCATTCGTGGTCGTCGGTGAAACGCAACTCGCTCATGAAAAATCCTCGTGGACCGGGTGGCGCGATTAGGTTCGCGCTCTGGTGAGTTTTCAGTAAGCAATAACGTGGCCAACTAGCGCTGGGCCCTGTGGATACAGGGAGGGAGTGCCAGCTCGCTGAAGATCGAGTAAGGCGGCGTAACGAAATCGATACGATAAAACGTTGGTTTTGCTACACGACGCCGTTAATCTCTCGCCCCACCTTGGAGTTGGAGGTGTAGCGATTCAGATACGGTGTATTAAATTCGATACGGCGACGCGTGTTCCACTGTTTTGAATAAGCAACCGTGCATCGGGGAATCAAACAAGGAATGGGAAATACCGTAAAGCCAGTGCCTCTGAAGCAAAAATGTTTATGATATTAATAATCTGCTGGTGAAGTTTATTGAAATATGTATTTGATCTATCAGGAATAGTGGGTCATGCAGAATAAACCATCTCGCCTGACTGAAAAATCATGAATTTTGTCTGCGGTTTCTATCATGCAGATCCGGTCCTTTATCCTTGGGATCGTTCGCACCCACAGGGGTCATGAAGTTTGAGGTGCTTTCAGAACGCCCACAAGGATCTGATTTAATATTTCACTCAAGTGCAGTAGGGATAAACGATTGAACACGATCCGTCGTCGGTGCTGTGATAAAGGTGGCGCAAAGAGCAGGGGTTGCCCGGTTTCAAAGATGCCTGAGTGACCTTGGCTTTATAGGCGGTATGCTATTCACAGGCCCTCAGAGCATGCCTGGAATGAAAGGCAAGCTACAGCAGGTCACAGGCAAGTCTTGCGCAAGCGGAAAATAGACCCACGCCTAAAGAAATGACTGATTTTACTGAGCGAGAATTTTTCCAATGGGTGTATGCCTTATATCACAGTGACCCTCAGTACTTTCCTAATGACAGGGAGCACACTCGCGGCATACTTGAGTTTGAACGCTTGGTGCAGCATCCTGCAACGTCAAACTTAATTTATCGCCCCCACAGGGTCGGGATTCAATCCTCCCCTCAAGCGGTGGTTGATGAAGTGAAACGGTGGCGGGCTGAGCAGGGACTTCCAGGGTTCAAGCCATCTTGAATCCAGAACAGACGACTCCCGCAGCTCATCATGCGGGAGTCTTAACCTTAGCGGTTCAGCAACGCCATCATGGCCTGCTTACTGAAAAAACGGCAATGCCAAATACACCTTGATCACCACCACATTGATCAAGTCAATGAAGAACGCCCCCACCATCGGCACCACCAGAAATGCCACGTGCGAAGGCCCGAACCGCTGGGTTACCGCTTGCATGTTGGCGATTGCCGTCGGCGTTGCCCCCAACCCGAAGCCGCAATGGCCGGCGGATAGGACAGCCGCGTCGTAGGTGCGGCCCATCACTCGGAAGGTGATGAAGATGGCGAACAGTGCCATCAGCAGCGTCTGCGCCGCCAGCAGCACGAAGAACGGCAGTGCCAGTGCAGCCAGGTCCCACAGTTTCAACGACATCAACGCAATGGCCAAAAACAACGACAGGCTCACATTGCCCAGTACCGACACTTCCCGCTCGAACACCTGGTAAAAGCCGAAGGCTGACAGGCCATTGCGCAGCAGCACGCCCACGAACAATACGCAGACGAAGTTTGGCAGTTCGAAGGCAGTACCCTTGAGCAGCTCATTCAAAACGGTGCCGGTCAACAGGCTCACTGCAATCAGGGCAAGCGTCTCGATCACGGAAATCGAGGTGATCAGGCGTTCTTTCTCCGGCTGCTCGAAGCCAGAAGGCAACTGAGGCGTGCTGTCGGCGCGACCAGGGCTAGCGACCCGCTTGATCAGCAAGCGGGCCACGGGGCCACCAATCAAACCCCCCAGTACCAATCCAAATGTGGCGGAGGCCAGTGCCAGTTCCGAGGCCGAGGCCAGGCCGAATTTTTCGGTGAAGGTGGCGCCCCACGCAGCACCGGTGCCATGGCCTCCTGACAGGGTGATCGAACCGGCCAGCAGGCCCATCAGCGGGTCCAACCCCAGCGCCGTGGCCAGACCGATGCCCAGGGCGTTCTGTACCACCAGCAGGCTGGTCACCACCGCCAGGAACAGCACCACCGCGCGCCCACCTTTTTTCAGGCTGGCGAAATCGGCGTTCAGGCCGATGGTAGCGAAGAACGCCAGCATCAAAGGTGTTTGCAGGGAGGTGTCGAAGTGAACTTGCACATCGAAGGTGCGCAGCACCAACAGGGCAATCGCGACCACCAAGCCGCCGGCGACCGGTTCAGGAATGTTGTAGGCACGCAGAAAACCTATGCGTGCGACCAGGCCGCGACCTAGCAGCAGCACCAGGGAAGCGGCCACCAGCGTGCCGTAAAAATCGAGTTCGAACATCAGGTACTCTCGTTGAATCCATAACGGACCGCTGACCACTCTGGGGTGGTCTTGCGCGGTGACAGGCAGGGATTGCACTGGCGCCATTCTACGAGGCGTGAGGAAGGACGTATCCGGGGAACGCCTAGGAAAAGTCTACTAAAACAGCAGCATTTGCCGACAACTTCAGGTTTTCCCCGGAATGCCGTATTTGCGCAGGCGTTGGGCAATGGCGGTATGTGAGGTGTGCAGCCGGGCCGCCAGCAATCGGGTCGAGGGGTAACTGGTGTACAGCCGTTGCAACAGTTCACGCTCGAAATCACCCACAGCCTGCTCCAGGCTGGCCACATCACCTTCATGGGTACGACTGACAGACGTGCCGGCGATGTCCAGGTCGCCGATGTCCACCAGGTTGCTTTCGCAAATGGCGGCGGCGCGAAAGATCACGTTCTGCAATTGCCGCACATTGCCCGGCCAAGGGTTAGCCAGCATGGCGCTGTGAGTGGCGGGGGTGAGCCTGCAGGCAGGCCGCTGGATCTGTGTGCAGGCCTGCTGCATGAAGAAGTGCGCAAGCATCAGGATGTCCTGGCCGCGGTCACGCAGGGGTGGGACCTGCAGGTTCAACACGTTGAGGCGGTAGAACAGGTCTTCGCGGAACGTGCCCTCGGCCACCATCTGCTCCAGGTTACGGTGGGTCGCGCTGATGATACGCACGTTGACCTTCACTTCCCGGTCGCCCCCCACCCGGCGGAAGCTGCCGTCGCTGAGAAAACGCAGCAGCTTGGCCTGCAGGTAGGGGGACATCTCGCCGATCTCATCGAGAAACACCGTGCCCTGATTGGCCAGCTCCATCAGCCCTGGCTTGCCGCCGCGCTGGGCGCCGGTGAAGGCGCCTGGTGCATAACCGAACAGTTCGCTCTCGGCGAGGCTCTCAGGCAATGCGGCGCAGTTCAGAGCCAGAAAGGGGGCCGCATGACGGCTGCTGATCGCGTGGCATGCGCGGGCCACCAGTTCCTTGCCGGTGCCGGTTTCGCCATGCACCAGCAGCGGTGCATCCAGGGTGGCCACGCGCAGGGCTCGAGCCTTCAGGGTGCGGATGGCAGGTGATTCGCCCAGCAGAGCGTCGAAGCCCTCGGCATGGTCATGGCGCAGGGCCGATAGCCGTTCGCCCAACCGCGTAGGCGGGTAGAGCGTCAGCAAGCCGCCGGTATGGGTGATTGGCATGGCATCGAGCAGCAGGCTCTGGCCATTGAGCTGCATTTCGCGCATGGGCAGGTGAAAGTTGCTGTCGAGCAATACTTGCAGCAGGCCCGGGTCGCCAAACAACTCGCCTACGCAGCGCCCGGCCGACTCCCGACCACACAACGCCACCAGCGCTGGGTTCGCCAGCAGCACCTTGCCGGCCCTGTCAACCGCCAGTACGGGGTCGCTCATGGCGGCCAGCAGCGCATCGAGCTGCAGGTGACGGCGTTGCCCCGGCAGGATATCGACCACCTCCACCGCCTCCACGCCCTGCACCTCGAACAAGGCGTCATGCAGCTCTTCCAGTACGGCGGGGCTGAGGGTAGGCGCGTCGATGTAGACGTTCGGCGGCACCATTTCCACGGCATCGAGGTTGAGGTTGCGCGCACCGAGCAGCGCCAGGACTTCCTGAGTGATGCCGACGCGGTCGATGAAGCTGACGTGGATACGCATGGGGCAATACGAAATGGCCGGGTAGGGCGCTAGTATGCCTCAAGCTGATCCTGCTCGTGACGGGTCGCGCCCTACTCCAGATGTTCAGGCTTGATGGGGTCACCGGACTTCACGTCCAGCTTGGCGCGAATGTCTTCGAACATCCAGTCGTAGATCCTGTGAGGTGAAGCCAGGCTCTCGAACTTCTTCGGTGGGGCCAGGTAGGCCTGGGCGCGGCGACTCAGTTGCATCAGAAAGCTAGGCAGCACCTGGTCCTTGGGCAGAAAGAAAACCTCGTCGACCGGCTTGCCCTCGATGCTGCCCTGCATGCGGAACTGAATGCCCCTGCCTTCACGGGGGTCGGTGAAGGCCTCGTAGTCCACCTTGAGGTCATAGCTGTGGTCACTGCTGTTGAGCGCAGTGCGCTCGATGTGGACGTGACCGGGTTCATATTTGGCCATGGGCTCTCCTGTACGAGGTTGGGCGGGCACATGGCCCGCCGACTGTGTCAACGGTAGCTGATCCCGGGGGCAGCGGTCGAAACCCGCGTGCCGGCGGTACCGCTCACGATGCGCTCGATGTTGGCCAGCGAGCTGATCACCGCCACCTTGCCCGTGTGCCGGGCGAAGTCGCAGGCCGCCTGCACCTTGGGCCCCATCGAACCTGCCGCGAAACCCAGCCTGTCCAGCTCGTCAGGGTGGGCCTGGGCGATGGCGCGTTGGGTTGGCTTGCCAAAGTCGATGTACGCCGCCTCCACGTCGGTGGCAATGACCAGCAGATCGGCCTCGAGCTGTTCGGCCAGCAGTGCAGAGCACAGGTCCTTGTCGATCACCGCCTCGATCCCTTTGAGGTTACGGTGTTCATCATAGAGAGTCGGGATGCCGCCGCCGCCGGCGCAGATCACGATGCTGCCCTTTTCGAGCAGCCACTTGATGGGGCGGATTTCGAAGATGCGCTTGGGTCTGGGGCTTGCCACCACGCGGCGGTACTTGTCGCCGTCAGGCTTGACCACCCAGCCCTTTTCAGCGGCCAGGCGCTGGGCTTCATCCTTGCTGTAGACCGGGCCGATGAACTTGCTCGGGTCCTTGAACGCAGGGTCCTGAGCGTCCACTTCAACCTGGGTCAGCAGGGTGGCGAACGGCACGTCGAAGTCCAGCAGGTTGCCCAGTTCCTGCTCGATCATGTAGCCGATCATGCCCTCGGTTTCGGCGCCCAGCACGTCCAATGGGTAGGCCTCGTCCGGCTTGTACGACAGCCCCTGCAATGCCAGCAGGCCCACTTGCGGGCCATTGCCATGAGCGATCACCAACTCGTTGCCTGGATGGATCTTGGCAATCTGCTCGGCGGCGGTACGGATATTGGCGCGCTGGTTTTCCGCGGTCATGGGCTCGCCACGGCGCAGCAGGGCATTGCCGCCTAGTGCAACAACGATACGCATGAAGAATGTCCTTTATCGAAAGTCTTGAGCCGCTGCCCGACGGCTATTGCGGCACGCTAACAGCCGCAACGCCTGGGCAGGTGGCGATCTACAGGTCGGCCAGTGTCGACACCAGGATCGCCTTGATCGTGTGCATGCGGTTCTCCGCTTGCTCGAACGCAATGCAGGCCGGGGACTCGAACACGTCGTCGGTCACTTCGATGCCGTTGGTAAGGTCCGGGTACTGCTCGGCGATCTGCTTGCCGACCTTGGTCTCACAGTTGTGAAACGCCGGCAGGCAGTGCATGAACTTGGTCCTGGGGTTGCCGCTGGCCTTCATCAGCTCGGCGTTGACCTGGTAGGGCTTGAGCAGCTTGATACGTTCGCCCCAGGCTTCGATGGGTTCACCCATCGATACCCACACGTCGGTATGAATGAAGTCCACGCCCTTGACTGCCGCCTTGGCATCTTCGGTGAGGGTGATGCGGGCACCACTTTCCTCGGCGTACTGCTTGCAACGTTGCACCAGGTCATCGTGGGGCCACAGGTCCTTGGGCGCGGCGATGCGCACGTCCATGCCCAGCTTGGCGCCGATCAACAGCAGCGAGTTGCCCATGTTGTTGCGCGCATCGCCCAAGTAGGCGTAGCTGATGTCATGCAGCGGCTTGTCGCTGTGTTCGCGCATGGTCAACACGTCGGCAATCATCTGGGTCGGGTGGTATTCATCGGTCAGGCCATTGAATACCGGCACGCCGGCATACTTGGCCAACTCTTCGACGATTTCCTGCTTGAAACCGCGGTACTCGATGGCGTCGTACATGCGCCCGAGTACACGTGCGGTGTCCTTCATGCTTTCCTTGTGGCCGATTTGCGAAGAATTCGGGTCGATGTAGGTGACGTTGGCGCCTTGATCGTAAGCGGCCACTTCGAACGCACAACGGGTACGCGTGGAGGTTTTTTCAAAGATCAGCGCAATGTTGTTGCCCTTGAGGTGCTGCTGCTCGGTGCCGGTGTACTTGGCTCGCTTGAGGTCGCGGGACAGGTCCAGCAGGTAACGCAGCTCACGGGTGCTGTGGTGTTCCAGGCTGAGCAGGTTGCGGTTGTGGATGTTGAACGCCATGACTTTTCTCCTGGGTGTGGTGAACGCCGGGCCGCCGCCGGGTAGGGACGGCCTGGGTGATGGACGTCAGTAATCGATGGGGTCGCGAACGATAGGGCAGGTCATGCAGTGGCCACCGCCGCGACCACGGCCCAGTTCGCCAGCACTGATGGTGATCACTTCGACCCCGGCCTTGCGCAGCAAAGTGTTGGTGTAGGTGTTGCGGTCGTAGCCGATGACCACGCCTGGCTCCAGCGCCACGACGTTGTTGCCGTCGTCCCATTGCTCGCGTTCGGCGGCGAAGCTGTTGCCGCCGGTTTCGACCACCCGCAGGCGCACGCCCAATTGTTCGCCCACCACCTCGATGAACGACTTGTGCTCGCGGCGGACGTCCATGCCATAGGGCCGGCTTTCGTCGGGCTGGATGATGAACGGCACGATCTCGTTGACGACTTCGGGGAAGACCGTGACCAGGTCGCGGTCGCAGAAGCTGAACACGGTATCCAGGTGCATGGCGGCGCGGGACTTGGGCAAGCCGGCGACGATGACTTTATGCACGGCGCCCTTGGCGAACAGGCTCTGCGCCAACTGGCCGATGGCCTGGCGGGAGGTCCGCTCGCCCATGCCGATCAGCACGATGCCGTTGCCGATGGGCATGACATCACCGCCTTCGAGGGTGGACTGGCCATGGTCCTTGTCCGGGTCTCCGTACCAGACCTGGAAGTCGGCGCCTGTGAACTGCGGGTGGAACGTGTAGATGGCGGTGGTGAGCAGTGTTTCCTGGCGCCGCGCCGGCCAATACATGGGGTTGAGCGTGACGCCGCCGTAGATCCAGCAGGTGGTGTCGCGGGTGAATTGGGTGTTGGGCAACGGCGGTAGGATGAAGCTGGAATGGCCCAGGTAGTCGTTGTACATCCTGACCACTTCGGCACCTTCACTTTGCGGCAGATCCTGGCCGGCCACACCGCCGATCAAAAATTCGGCCAGATGGCGCGGCTCCATGCCTTCGAGCCAACTGCGCACTTCATTGGTCAGGCCCACCCCAACGGTGTCGGGCGTAATCTTGCGGTCCAGTATCCACTTGAGTGCTTCGGGTTGCTGCACGATATCGGTCAGCAGGTTGTGCATCTCCAGCACGTCGACACCGCGCTCGCGCATCTTGGTGACGAAATCGAAGTGGTCACGCTTGGCCTGGTCCACCCAGATCACATCGTCGAACAACAGCTCGTCGCAGTTGCTCGGGGTCAGGCGCTTGTGCGCAAGGCCCGGCGAGCACACCATGACCTTGCGCAGCTTGCCGGCTTCTGAATGCACACCGTATTTCTGTTTTTCAGCGGACATGGTTTCAATCCTCCATTGAGTCGAAGAGGGGTCACAGCGTCAGGAAGCCGTCGTACAGGCCGAAGGCTGCCACCAGGGCACCGACGACCACGGCTGCGAAAATCAGTTTTTCCACGGGGGTGAAGACAGGTTGGCCCACCTCACGCTTGGCCTTGGCAAACAGGATGGCGCCAGGGGCGTACAGCAACGCCGAGAGCAGCAGGTACTTCACCCCGCCGGCATACAGCAGCCAGATGGCATAGAGCAGGGCGATGCTGCCGATGAACAGGTCCTTGCGGCGTTCGGCCAGCGCCTGTTGATAGGTATCACTGCGCACCGCCAGCAACACGGCGTAGGCCGCCGACCACAGGTAGGGCACCAGGATCATCGAGGTAGCCAGGTAGATCAGCGACAGGTAGGTACTGTTGGAGAACAGCGTGATCACCAGGAAGATCTGCACCATGGCGTTGGTCAGCCACAAGGCGTTGGCAGGCACCTGGTTGGCGTTCTCGCGGCGCAGGAACGCGGGCATGGTATGGTCCTTGGCTGCGGCGAACATGATCTCGGCGCACAACAGCACCCATGACAGCAGCGCACCGAGCAGCGAAATGATCAGCCCGACACTGATCAGCACGGCGCCCCAGTGGCCGACCACATGCTCAAGCACGGCCGCCATCGAGGGGTTCTGCAGCCCTGCCAGTTCAGGCTGGGTCATGATGCCCAGCGACAGCACATTGACCAGCACCAGGAACAACAGCACCGTGATGAAGCCAATGACGGTGGCCTTGCCCACATCGGAGCGTTTTTCCGCACGTGACGAGAAGATGCTCGCGCCTTCAATGCCGATGAAGACCCACACCGTCACCAGCATCATGTTGCGCACCTGATTCATCACACCGCCTAGCTCAGGGGTCCTGGTGCCCCATATATCGGCGGTGAAGATGTCCAGCCGGAAGGCGAACAGGCAAATCAGCGCAAAGAGCACCAGCGGCACCACCTTGGCCACCGTGGTGACCAGGTTGATGAACGCCGCTTCACGGATGCCACGCAGCACCAGAAAATGCACGGCCCACAGCAGGATCGAGGCGCCGATGATCGCGGCCGGCGTGTTGCCCTCGCCAAACACCGGGAAGAAATAGCCCAGGGTGCTGAACAACAGCACGAAATAGCCGACGTTCCCCAGCCAGGCACTGATCCAGTAGCCCCAGGCCGAAGAAAAGCCCATGTAATCGCCGAAACCGGCCTTGGCATACGCATAGACCCCACCGTCCAGGTCAGGCTTGCGGTTAGCCAGGGTCTGGAATACGAAAGCCAGGGTCAGCATGCCCACGGCGGTGATCGCCCAGCCAATCAGTACCGCGCCCACGCCGGCGCTGGCGGCCATGTTCTGCGGCAGGGAAAATATACCGCCACCGATCATCGAGCCGACGACCAACGCAACTAATGCGCCGAGTTTTAGTTTTGCGGGAGAATCAGACATTTAACAACTCCTGCCAGGAGAAAGTTGGCCTCAGATTAAATCTGACGCCGTGGCCACACGCTGATATGGATCAGTGCATTGCAAGGTAAGGCCGTTGAATCACCTCACCGAACTCCTGGAGACTGCCGACTGCCATGGCTGCAGGCCTTGTACGCTGGCACCTCCATGTATTGCTCATCTTCATCCCTCTTTGCCTGCGAAGGTTGAAACTAGTCGCTTCTGGGCAGAGCGCAAATTTTTTACGGGTATTTATGCTTTTATCGGAATAGTGTGAACCGGTTGGCAACTGCGGGGTTCTTAACCACCGCACGCTTAGACGTTAATGGCTTAGTGGCTAAATGGAAGTACGGCTGTAATGAAACCAGCCTTTATAAACAGTGTGTTGTTACAACTGCATGACTGTCAGGAAATATTTGGAGACCTATGGGCGAACAAGGACAGAAACTCCGGCTGGGGGCATTGGTGGCGCTCGTCGTGGGCTCAATGATCGGTGGCGGCATCTTTTCCTTGCCCCAGAACATGGCGGCCCGTGCCCAGGCCGGGGCGGTGCTGATTGGCTGGGGGATCACTGCCGTGGGCATGCTGGCCCTGGCGTTCGTTTTCCAGACGCTGGCCAACCGCAAGCCCGAACTGGATTCGGGGGTCTATGCCTATGCCAAGGCTGGGTTCGGCGATTACATGGGCTTTTCTTCGGCCTGGGGCTACTGGATCAGTGCTTGGCTGGGCAACGTTGGCTACTTCGTACTGTTGTTCAGCACCCTGGGGTTCTATTTCCCGGTGTTCGGTGAAGGCAATACCCCAGTGGCCATCGGGTGTGCCTCGATGTTGCTATGGGCCGTGCATTTTCTGGTGTTGCGCGGGATTCGCGAGGCGGCGTTCATCAACCTGGTCACCACGGTGGCCAAGGTGGTGCCCTTGGTACTGTTCGTCGTCATCGCGGCTTGCGCCTTTCGCCTGGATATCTTCACCCAGGACATTTGGGGGCAGGGCACTCCGGCGATCGGCAGTGTGCTCGAGCAAGTGCGCAACATGATGCTGGTGACGGTGTTCGTCTTCATCGGTATCGAAGGCGCCAGCGTGTATTCGGGCAGGGCACGGCGCCGGGCCGACGTGGGCAGGGCGACGGTCATTGGCTTTGTGGGTGTGCTGGCCCTGCTGGTGCTGGTCAACGTCCTCTCCCTTGGGGTCATGACGCAACCGGAGCTGGCTGGCTTGCAGAACCCCTCGCTGGCGGCGGTTCTGTCGCACATCGTTGGCCCCTGGGGCGCGTTACTGATCAGCCTGGGGCTGGCTGTCTCGTTGCTTGGGGCGTTGCTGTCGTGGGCGCTGCTGTGTGCCGAGATCCTCTATGCCACGGCGCGCGACCAGACCATGCCCCGTTTCCTTGCCAGGGAGAACGCCAACCAGGTACCTGCCAATGCACTGTGGCTGACCAACTGCATGATCCAGGGTTTTCTACTGATCACGCTGGTATCTGCCGGTACCTATACCAGCCTGATCTACCTGGCCTCATCCATGATTCTGGCGCCGTACCTGTGGTCTGCCGCCTACGCCATGTCGCTGGCCGTGCGTGGGGAGACTTACGCAGGCCAACCGGCCCGGCGGCGCAAGGACCTGCTGGTGGCCGCGCTCGCGGTGGTGTACGCCGTTTGGCTGCTGTATGCCGGTGGCCTGAAGTACCTGCTGCTCTCTGCGCTCTTGTACGCACCGGGGGTGATCCTGTTTGCGCGGGCCAAGCATGAACAAGGTCTCACGCTTTTCACGCTGATGGAGAAACTGATCTTCGCCGCCGTGCTGTCGGGGGCGGCGCTGGCAGGCTATGCACTCTGGTCAGGGTTGCTGAGCCTGTGAGCCGGCTGTGAACGGCCGTTCCGGGCGGGACCAGATCCACAGGTTGCCCAGGCTCATGCCGGCGATGGCCAGGAACACCGGCCAGTGATGCTCAAGAAACACCAGCATCAAAACCGCGCAGAGCAACATGCTGACCGTCGCACTGACCTTGGCCCGCCGCTGGATCACCTTGCCGTTGCGCCAGTTGTACAGAATAGGGCCGAACAACCGGTGATTTTCCAGCCAGGCGGACAGGCGAGGCGAGCTTCGCGTGGCCGCCCATGCCGACAACAGAATGAATTCGGTGGTCGGCAAGCCCGGAATGACAATGGCGACCAGGCCCACCCCCAGGCTTGCGTAAGCCAGGATCGCATACAGCAGTCGGGCAATTTTGGAGCGGGCAGGTTGGGTCATGGGCTCACTGCTAAAACGAACGTCCCCGGTCAGGGGGCCTTTGAAAGTGTTTCAAACCTGCTCGGCATCCACGGCATAGGCCTGTTTGAGCAAGACGGTAAAGCGCTCGAACGCTGCGACGGCGCCGTGTTCTGCAGCCACTTCTTCTCCAGCTGACAGCATCAGGCCATCGAGTGTTCGCGTGAACTGCTTCCAGCCTTCGGCGCGGCCACCGGCTGGCTCGCCCAGGTGGCGGGCGCCGAAGGTCTCCGACAAGCCCAGCGCCGCCGCCCGCTTGATTAGAAACGCGGCGCCCAGTTTGGAGCCTTCGGACACGAAGATCCAGCCTAATGCCTCTGCAATGCTGGGGCGCTGCACGGCCCCCGGCAGCTCGGCAGGCGCCTGCATGTCCAGGTCCGCCAGGTCCTGGCGGGCCTGATGGGCTCGGCAGCGCTCGGCAAGGTCGGGTATGAGGGCGATCAATCGCGGGTCGTTGTAGAGCGGCTGCAGTTCGGCCTGGAACAGGTACTGGGCCACCACGAAGCGGGCAAAACTTTCGCGGCTATCGAATGGCGCATGGGATTTGACCAGGGCGTCGAGTGCGGCATGGGGCGCCTGGGTCACCAGGTTCAGGCGTTGGGTACGCGAAGAAGCGCGGTTGCTCATGATGCAGTCCTTGGAAAGCGAAGCGTTTCAATACAAGACGAATCAACAGGGGCGGGGGCGTAAAAAACCCCGCAGGAACAGGGGTGGGTGCCAGGAACCAAGGCGGGAACACAGCGACCCCGCCCGGTTCCAGCTGCGCCAGCGCCTCAGATGTCCCACACCACATTGATGGCGAAATTACGGCCCGGCATGCTCAGGCGGTCGATGTTGGCCGGCTGGGTCACCGCGGCCTCCCCCTGGCCGTCATAGCTGCGCACCGAGTCCCACTGCCAGTACTTCTTGTCGGTGAGGTTGTACAGGCCGGCGTTCACGGTGATGTCATCGGTAACGTTGTAGAAGCCGGTCAGGTCCAGCACGCCATAGCCGGGCGTGCGGAACTTCGACGCCGAGCCATCGGGGGAATAGAAGGTGCTGTCGTCGACCCGCGTCTTGCGCTTGACCAGCGTCCAGCTCAGCAGCCCACCCATGTCGCCCTGCGTGTAGCCCAGGCCCATGACGCCCTTGAGTGGGTTGACGGTGTTGAGCGGCTGGCCGCTGTCGTCGTTGCGGCCGTAGGTGTATGCCAGGGAGCCTTGTGCATACAGCCCCTGTGGCGCGCCGAATTGGTCGAGTTCGAGCTGGCCTTTGACCTCGGCGCCTTTGATGGTCGCGCGCTTGATGTTGTTGGCCTGGAAGGTCTGCTCGAGGTTGGCGCCTTGCACGGCGTCTTCGTCAATGAAGTCACGGTACTTGTTGTAGTAGACCGCCATATCGAAGCTGCCCGTATCGAAGCGACCGCGCAGCCCGGTTTCCAGGCCCTTGCTGCGCTCAGGCCGCAGGCCAGGGTTACCCTCCACGCGGTAGCCTTGTTCCAGGTTCACGAACTTGCCGTACATGGACTTGGCCGTGGGCGTACGGAAGCCCTGGGCGTATTGCGCGTAGCCTGTGTAGTGGTCGTTGAAGGCATAGGTCATCCCCAGCTTGGGTGACACGCGGTGCCACTTCTTGTCTGAGTCATCCTGGAAAGCCGGGGCCGTGCCGCTGGCATCAAGGCCGCGCAGGAAAGCATCGGTGAAGTGAGGCGCCATGCGTGTGTAGTCGTAGCGCGCACCTGGCAGGAACGTCCAGCTGCCCCAGCGAATCTCGTCCTGAACGAACAGGCTGTAGGTATCGATGGTTGGGTCCGGGAAGTCGCTGACCAGCGCCTGGCCGTCGCGCGGGCTGTCCTGGCCGATACCCCGGCAGGTGCCGCCCACATTCACGCACGTGCCAGTACCGCTGCGCGCCCCGGTGACGTCCTGGTGCTTGAGGGTAGTGCCATAGGTCAGGGCGTGGTCGGTCTGGCCAAGGCTGAATGCCTTTTCAAGCTGGGCATCGAAGATCCACTGGCGGTCCTTGTAGGTGGTCTGGCGGTCGCGCAGTACCTGACGTCCCGAAGCGACGTACAGCTCGTCGGTGCGCTGGTCCGTCTTGGCGATCTGGTAGTTCAGGCTCCACCTGACATCGTCTGCGAACAGGCTGTCCAGGCCGAAACGTTGGTTCAGGCCGAAGCGCTCGCGGGTAATCGTGTCGTTGCCCTGGCGCATGCGGTACGAATTCATGGCACCAACGCCCGGGATGAATGGCCCGCCTACGGCGCTGAGCAGGTTCTGGTCGCGGTCGTCCTTGAAGCGTTCGTAGGTCACGCCCAGGCGGGCGTCGTCGGCGTAGTCCCAGCCCAGCTTGGCCAGCACGTTGGTGGTACGCGCATCCACTGGGTTGGCGCGGGTGCGTGCAAGGCCCACGCCGCCGTGATCGGCATGGCTCTCGGTTTTGTGACCGTTGCGCTGGCTCAGGTGCAGCAGACCGTCCAGGCTGCCCTCACGGCCAGCCACGGTGGCGGACGTCAGCCAACTGTCATCGGCTGAGCTGTAGCCGGTTTTGAGTCGCGCGCCAGCGTCTCGGCCAGGTTTGATGATGTCTTCAGGATCCAGGGTGAAGTAGCTCACTGCACCGCCGATGGCATTGCTGCCGTAGAGCACTGAGGCTGGGCCGCGCAGGATTTCCACCCGCTTGATGATTTCCGGGTCGACATAATTGCGCTGGGTCTGGGCGTAGGGCCCGTAGAAGAAGCTGTCCGGTATCGCCACGCCGTCGATCTGGGTGAGTATCCGCTCGCCATCGATACCGCGAATGTTGTAGCCGTTCAGGCCACTGCGCTGCCCGGTCCCCGCCACCGAGACGCCCGGCTCGTAGCGCACCAGGTCCTGGAGGGTGTTGACGTTCTGCCGGTCCAGCTGCTCTCGGGTCTGCACGCTGACCGTGCTGGGGACCTGGCTCACGTCTTGGGCACTGCGGGTGGCGCTGACGGTCACCTGCTGCAAGGCTATGGCCCCGCGACCTGACTGGCGCTCGAGCACCACGTTGCCGCGGCTGATGGTCCGCGGGACCAGGCCAGTGCCGTGTAGCAGGCGTTTGAGTGCCTGCTCGGGGGGCAGTGAACCCTGTATGCCGGGGGAGGCGACCCCTTCGGCCAGGCGAGCGTCGAAGCCCACCTGCCAGCCCGTGACCTGGCTGAAGGCATTGATGGCCGATACCAGCGGCTGTTGGGCGATGCCGAAGTGGTAGTCGCCCATGCGCGAGGTGCTCACCGACGCCGGCTCGACCGCCAGCGTGGGGAGTGAACAGGCGCCTGTGGCGAGCAAGGCGAGTGAAAACAGGGACAGTTGCCCCTTGAGGCGTGGCCGTAGGGTCGAACGGGTAGGACTGGTGGGCATCGAAAGCGCTCCCTGACGCGCGAACTGTTCATAGGGTGTGCGTTCTTGATTGAACAAGAATCAATTGCATTGGCTATGACGAGACGGACAGGGAGGGGGTATCGCGTAAAAATAAATCCCAGGCGCCCAGCAGGGCGTACGGCGCTGCCGCGGGTGGGCTGGTAGCGGTTAAGGCAGGCGCATCAGTTCAGGATGACCAGCGCTGGATACTCATGCAGTTGTGCCGAGGTGATATGGGCCAATGCACGTAGCGCCTCAAGCGGCTGGTCAAGGCGGTAGTTGCCGGTGACGGCGATGTTCTCCAGCCGTTCATTGCGATTGATGATCCAGCCGGGGTAATAGCGGCGCAGCTCGGCCAGCACCTGACTCAAGGGGCAATTTTCGAAGACCAGGCGCCCATCGACCCAGGCCAGGTCCTTGCGCATGTCCAGTTGCCTGCGTGCACCGAGCCCGTCGGGCCCGACGCGAATGCTCTGACCGGCCTGCAAACGGATGCGTTGGACGCGACCCCCTTGCACGTCGACGTCGACGTCGCCGCGTTGCACCTTGACCCAAGCCTGGCCATCGAGCAGGCGCACGGCAAAATCGGTGTCGCGTGCCTGGGCGCGCAGAGGGCCGGCTTGCACTTCGAGCGGTGCCGGCGCGCCCTTGGGCACCTGGAAGTATGCCTCGCCTTGCAGCAGACGGGCGACCTGCCGCCCGTCATTGCGCTCGCTGGCAAACGCTGACTGGGTATTGAGCAGCACCCGGGCATCGTCCTGAAGGTTCACCCGGTGGCGTTCCCCCGCGACCGTCAGGTGATCAGCCTGCAGGCGCACTGGCACGTTGCCGAACGTGAACAGGCCTACCAGCAGCGCGGCAGCGGTGGCCAGCGGTTTCCACTGGCGACGCAGGCGACCTGCGCGAGGGCGCGATGGGTAGCCCTGCAGCTGTGCAGCGGCCTGCTTGAGCGCTGCGCCGTTCCACAATGCCTCGGCTTGCACGAACGCTTCGGCATTTTCGGGAGCGGCTTGCAGCCAGGTTTCGAATGCGAGGTGGTCGGCGGGCTCGGCGGTTTCAAGACGGACCAGCCACGCCAAAGCCTCGTCCGTGGCACGACGACGCGCATTGGGCCTGGTGGGTGACGGGCGATGTTCGGGGCTGTCGGTCACGGTGAGTCCTTGAGCGGGCGTGCGCAGATGATCAGGGCGCTGGCGCGATGTGGCAAGCGGGCCTCATCGCGGCGGCCCGTCAGGCGTCCAGGCGCTGGGCGACACCCAGGCAGATACCCATGATCAACTTCAGCTCCTTTTGCACCGTGCTCACAGAAACCCCCAGCTGCTGGGCGATTTCGAGAGAGGTGGCGCCGTGCAGCCGGCTTAGCGTGAAGATCCTTTGCTGGCGTGGCGTCAGTTGCTTCAGGCTTTCGCTCAGGTGGCGCAGCAGGTGCTGGGCATGTGCAGCATCCTCGTTGCTGCTGGCGGGCACGGCGACATTGTTCACTACCTCGTCAGCCACGTCGTCGACAAGGGTTCGGGCCTGTACCCGGCGGGCACGCAAGTGGTCGAGCGCAAGGTTGCGGGCGGTCTGAAAGACGAAGGGTTCGATGTGCTGGACCGAACGCTCGCCCAGTGCGCGTGAGACGCGCAAGTAGGTTTCCTGAAGCAGGTCTTCGGCCGTGCAACGGTTGCCTACCATGCGCTGGAGCGTGCGGAGCAAGATGGGCCTCTGGCTGAGGAATACGGAATTGAACCGGGACTGACTCACGGAGCGACCTGACCTGACAAGCGGCCAATGATAATGCTTATCATCCGTGCTTGAGGTCAAGCTGCGAAATGTAGGCAAATCGTAACGGCGCCGCGAGTATCGCCGGTGCCGCAGAGCGGCTACGGCGATACGAGCTCGATGCCCCAGCACCTGTTACCAGTTGTCAGGGCGTGCTGGCACAGCCGTTACTGAGCGCGGCAGAGCGCCAGACAGTTGTCCAGCATGCGGTTGGAGAAGCCCCACTCGTTGTCGTACCAGGCCAGCACCTTGAGCATGCGCCCATTGGCCCGTGTGTGGTTGGCATCGAAGATCGACGACAGCGGGTTGTGGTTGAAGTCGCACGAGACCAAGGGCAGGGCGTTATAGCCCAATACTCGCGAATGCTTGCTGGCCTCGAGGAACAGCTGGTTGACCTGTTCGGCCGTGGCTTCGCGCTTGAGGTTGACGGTGAGGTCCACCAGCGACACGTTGATCACCGGTACCCGCACGGCCATGCCGGTCAGCTTGCCGGCCAGCTCCGGCAGTACCAGGCCCACGGCCTCGGCGGCGCCAGTCTTGCTGGGGATCATCGACTGGGTGGCCGAACGGGCGCGGTAGGGGTCGCTGTGGTACACGTCGGTCAGCACCTGGTCGTTGGTGTAGGCATGGATGGTGGTCATCAGGCCTTGCTCGATACCGAACTCGCGGTGCAGCACCTGGGCGATGGGCGCCAGGCAGTTGGTGGTGCAGGAGGCGTTGGAAATGACCTGATGCGAGGCGCGCAGCACATCGTGGTTGACGCCATACACCACGGTGGCATCAGCGCCCTTGGCCGGCGCCGAGACGATCACCTTGCCCGCGCCGGCAGCGATGTGCGCAGCGGCCTTGTCGCGCTCGGTGAACAGCCCCGTGCATTCGAAGACCACATCGATCGCCAGGGCTTTCCAGGGCAGTTCGGCCGGGTTGCGAATGGCGCTCACCGCGATGCGGTCGCCGTTGACGGTCAGGCTTTCGTGGTCGGCTTCGACGCTGGCCTCGAAGGTGCCGTGCACGCTGTCGTACTTGAGCAAGTGGGCGTTCATGGTGCTGTCGCCCAGGTCGTTGATGGCGACGACCTGCATGTCCTGGCGGTAGCCCTGGGTATAGAGTGCGCGCAGGACATTGCGCCCGATGCGGCCGAATCCGTTGATGGCGATGCGAAGGGTCATGGCGATACCTCTGGCAGTCCGAGTCAAACCTGTGGCACAAAGGTGCTTCACTGAAACGGTTTTGTTGTTGGAATTACAAGATTATTCAGTTGCAGATAGAAAACAAGCCTTTTTAGTGGCAGTATTTTGTTTAAACCTACAACGAGCGGTTCGATCGTGAGCCTACCGAAGCAGTGCGCGCCTGTCCTTTGAGCCTAGGCGGCAATCGGCCGGGCACGATCACTTGGTAAACCGCCCTTACAATTAGCCTGGAGTCCAGTACATGCACCCGCGCATCCTTGAGGTCACCCAACGGCTGGTCGAGCGTAGCCGCGCCACCCGCGAACGCTACCTGCAGCTGATCCGCGGGGCCGCCAGCGAGGGCCCGATGCGTGCCAGCCTGCAATGCGCCAACTTCGCCCATGGCGTGGCCGGTTGCGGCAGCGAGGACAAACAGACCCTGCGCCTGATGAATGCCGCCAACGTGGCCATCGTCTCGGCCTACAACGACATGTTGTCGGCCCACCAGCCCTACCTGCATTTTCCCGAACAGATCAAGCAGGCCCTGCGCGAAGTCGGCTCGGTAGGCCAGTTCGCCGGCGGTGTGCCGGCCATGTGCGATGGCGTCACCCAGGGCGAGCCGGGCATGGAACTGGCCATCGCCAGCCGTGAAGTGATCGCCATGTCCACTGCCGTGGCGTTGTCCCACAACATGTTCGACGCGGCCCTGATGCTGGGCATCTGCGACAAGATCGTGCCGGGCCTGATGATGGGGGCGTTGCGCTTTGGTCACTTGCCCACGGTGTTCGTACCGGGCGGGCCGATGGTCTCGGGTATTTCCAACAAGCAGAAAGCCGATGTGCGCCAGCGTTATGCCGAAGGCAAGGCCAGCCGAGAGGAACTGCTGGAATCGGAAATGCAGTCCTACCACGGCCCTGGCACCTGCACCTTCTACGGCACGGCCAACACCAACCAGCTGGTGATGGAAGTGATGGGGCTGCACCTACCGGGTGCTTCTTTCGTCAACCCCTACACGCCGCTGCGCGACGCGCTGACCGCCGAGGCGGCGCAACAGGTCACGCGCATGACCAAGGCCAGCGGCACCTTCATGCCCCTGGGCGAAATCGTCGACGAGAAGGCGCTGGTCAACTCGATCGTGGCCCTGCATGCCACAGGCGGTTCCACCAACCATACCCTGCACATTCCGGCCATAGCCCAGGCCGCCGGTATCCAGCTGACCTGGCAGGACATGGCCGACCTGTCCGAAGTGGTACCGACCCTGTCCCACGTTTACCCCAACGGCAAGGCCGACATCAACCACTTCCAGGCCGCCGGCGGCATGGCGTTCCTGATCCGCGAGCTGCTCGATGCCGGTTTGCTGCACGAGGACGTCAACACCGTCGCCGGCCCTGGCCTGCGTCGCTACACCCAGGAGCCGTTCCTGGAGGACGGCAAGCTGGTCTGGCGCGAAGGGCCACAGCAGAGCCTGGACGAAAGCATCCTGCGGCCCGTGGCGCGGCCGTTCTCCGCCGAAGGCGGGTTGCGGGTGATGGAAGGCAACCTGGGGCGTGGCGTGATGAAAGTCTCCGCCGTGGCTCCAGAGCACCGCGTGGTCGAGGCGCCGGCGCGCATCTTTCACGATCAGCAGTCGTTGGCCGACGCCTTCAAGGCAGGCGAGCTGGAGCGGGACTTCGTCGCAGTGGTGCGCTTCCAGGGCCCGCGCTGCAACGGCATGCCGGAGCTGCACAAACTCACCCCGTTCCTTGGCGTGCTGCAGGATCGCGGGTACAAGGTAGCCCTGGTGACCGATGGACGCATGTCCGGTGCATCGGGCAAGATCCCCGCCGCCATTCACGTGTGCCCCGAAGCCTATGACGGCGGCCCGCTGGCACGGCTGCGCGATGGTGATATCGTGCGGGTCGATGGCGCTGAAGGTACATTGCGGGTAATGGTATCGGCCGACGAGCTGGCCCTGCGTGACCTGGCGACCGCGCCCCAGGGCAATGACCTGGGCTGCGGGCGCGAGCTGTTCGGCTTCATGCGCATGGCGTTCAGCCCGGCAGAGCAGGGCGCCAGCGCCTTTACCTCTGCCCTGGAGAACCTGAAATGAATGACCTGCTGGTTGGCGACATCGGCGGCACCAATGCCCGTTTTGCGTTATGGCGTGACAACCAGCTGCACGAGGTGCAGGTATTCGCCACCGAGGACTACACAAGCCCGGAACAGGCCATCGAAGCGTATTTTGAAGCCCTGGCCATACCGCGGGGTGGCGTAGCCGCCGCTTGCCTGGCAGTGGCCGGCCCGGTCGATGGCGATGAGTTTCGCTTCACCAACAACCATTGGCGCCTGAGCCGGAGCGCCTTTTGCCAACGCTTACAGATCGGGCACCTGTTGCTGATCAACGATTTCACCGCCATGGCCCTTGGCATGACCCGCCTGCGCGAGGGTGAGTGTCGAGAAGTCTGCCCAGGTCAGGCCGATCCGCTGCGCCCGGCGCTGGTCATCGGACCCGGTACAGGCCTGGGTGTCGGCTCGCTGTTGCGCCTGGGGGGCAAGCACTGGCATGCCTTGCCAGGCGAAGGCGGGCACGTCGACCTGCCGGTGGGCAATGCCCGAGAGGCGGCGATCCATCAGTACATCCATGGCCAGATCGGCCATGTCAGTGCCGAGACGGTGCTCAGCGGCGGCGGGCTGGTGCGCCTGTACCAGGCCATCTGCGCCCTGGATGGTGAAAATCCGCGACATACTTCGCCGGCGCAGATCACCGATGCGGCCCTGGGTGGCGAGCCGCGGGCGCGGGCGGTGATCGAGCAATTCTGCCGGTTCCTGGGACGCGTGGCGGGCAACAACGTGCTTACCCTGGGCGCGCGTGGTGGGGTATATATCGTCGGCGGCGTGATCCCACGCTTTGCCGAGCTGTTCCTGCGCAGCGGTTTCGCCGACAGTTTCGGCGACAAAGGCTGCATGAGCGGTTACTTCCAAGGCGTGCCCGTATGGCTGGTGACTGCCGAGTTTTCCGGGCTGCTGGGCGCTGGCGTGGCCTTGCAGCAAGCGCTGGATCAGGGCTAGGCGCCTGGGCTCCCTGCAAGGCGACACAGGTCAGCGGGCAACAAGACCCGCCACCACAAAAGGACATCCCCCTTGAGCACTGCCGGCAAATCCATCCTGATGGTCGACGACGATCAGGAAATTCGCGAACTGTTGCAAACCTACCTCAGCCGCTCGGGCTTTCAGGTCAATGCCCAGGCCGATGGCGCCGGGTTTCGTCATGCCCTGGACACCACCGCTTGTGACCTGGTTATCCTGGACGTCATGCTGCCGGACGAGGACGGTTTCAGCCTGTGCCGATGGGTACGCCAGCACCCGCGTCATGCGCGGGTGCCCATCATCATGTTGACGGCAAGCTCGGACGAGACCGATCGGGTCATCGGGCTCGAGCTTGGCGCCGATGATTACCTGGGCAAGCCGTTCAGCCCGCGTGAACTGCAGGCCCGCATCAAAGCCTTGCTGCGCCGCGCCGAGTTCGGGCAAGCAGCGCCGGGTGGGGCGGTGCTGGCATTCGACGATTGGCGGCTCGACACGGTCAGCCATCGCCTGTTCCACCGCGACGGAGAGGAGGTGATTCTCTCGGGCGCGGACTTTGCGCTGCTCAAGCTGTTTCTGGACCACCCCCAGCAGATCCTCGACCGCGACACCATCGGCAACGCCACGCGAGGGCGAGAGCCGATGCCACTGGACCGCATCGTGGACATGGCCGTCAGCCGTCTGCGCCAGCGCTTGCGCGACACCGAGAAGCCACCCCGGCTGATCCGCACCGTGCGTGGCAGCGGCTACCTGCTGGCGACCCATGTCTGCACTGCACCCTGAGCGGCGGTGGCGCCTGCTGCCACGTTCGCTGCTGGGGCGCATGCTGCTGCTGACCTTGCTGGTGGTTCTGCTGGCCCAAGGGCTGTCGAGCATCATCTGGGTGGCCCAGCTGCGCGCCAGCCAGTTGCAAGGGCTGCGTGCCAGTGCCAGCAGCCTGGCCCACTCGATGAGCGCCAGCGTCAGTTACTTTCGCTCGCTGCCCGTTGCTTACCGGCCAATGGTGCTCGACCAGTTGCGCAGCATGGGAGGCACGCGGTTTTTCGTTTCGCTGAACGCCAAGCCGCTGGACATGCAGATGCTGCCTGTCACGCCGCGCAAGCAGGCAGTGATGGAGGTGTTCCAGCAAGTGCTGCACGAGCGTCTAGGGCCGCAGATGGACATTTCCGTCGAATTCGTCGACCCCGATGAACTGCGCATCTTCAACAGCGGGCTCAAGCTCGACGAGCTGCCAAGGTCATGGGCCCATTATTCGCTCACCCTCGAACCGCTCAATCCGCCGGTACTGGTCACCCAGATTCGTCTGGCCGAAGGCGAATGGCTGTACATCGCCTCGTTGTTGCCCGAGCCCTATACCAGCCTGGAAGCCGAGCGTCTGCCGCGCCAGCAGATCGGCTTCATCGTCCTGACTACGGCATTGTTGTTGCTGTTCATCGGGCTGCTGGTGCAATGGCAGAGCTGGCCGCTCAAGCGCCTGGCCCGTGCAGCGCGGGAGCTGTCACTGGGCGCCGATGTTGCGCCTGTGGCCGAAGGCGGCGGCAGCGAGGTGGTGGAGGTGGGCCGGGCCTTCAACAGCATGCGCGAGCGGATCAGCCGTTACCTCACCGAGCGTAGCCAATTGTTCAGCGCCATCTCCCACGACCTGCGTACGCCCATCACCCGGCTTCGCCTGCGTGTCGAACTGCTTGAAGACGAGCACCTGCAAGCCAAGTTCAGCCAGGACCTGGACGAACTGGAATTGCTGGTAAAGGGCGCGCTGCAATGCGTGAAGGACACCGACATTCACGAGAACATCGAGCCGGTGGACCTCAATCATATCCTCGAACTGCTGGCCGAGCCGTACCTGCGAGACGGTAGGATCATACTGGAAGGGCATGCCCTGGCGCCGTATCCGGGCAAGCCACTGGCATTGCGGCGCTGCATCGGCAACCTGATCGACAACGCCATCAAGTACGGCGAGCGGGCGCGGCTGCGTATCATCGACGGTGCGGCAGGCTTCGTCCTGCAGGTCGATGATCAGGGGCCTGGGGTGCCGCAACAGCAGATGGAGCAGGTGTTCGAACCCCATGTGCGGCTGGCCGGTCATCAGCAAGGCTATGGGCTGGGGTTGGGCATTGCCCGCAACATCGCCCACAGCCACGGTGGCGAGGTCAGCCTGCTCAATCTGCGCGAAGGCGGCTTGCGGGTGACCTTGTACCTGCCACGGGGCGTGGACTGACCCACCTGTACGCGTTGAACGTGCACCTGCGCGCAGAGGGCCAAATGTCACGGGCACGTGACAATCATGCCCGCGTTCGTGACACCCCACGTGGCCTGGCTGGCTAGAATCGGCACACGACTGGCAAGGACCTCGCTGGCGATGAACAATGATCTTTCTTCACAGGTGTCCTGGCTCCAAGCTCCGGGGCACACCGCATGGCGGCTGGCCGAGGGGCAGCGGTTGCTGGCCTTCGCCAGGGCTGCACGGCTCGCAGAAGGGTTTGGTGACCTGGATGCGGCAGGCAGGCTTGCCCTTGATGCAAGCGCCCAGACCCTGACCACTGCCCGCATGACCCACTGTTTCGCCCTGGCTCACCTTCAAGGCCTGCCGGGCCATCTAGGGCTGGCTGCCCACGGTGTGAGTGCCCTGCGCGGCCCCCTGAAGGATGCGCGCTACGGCGGCTGGTTTGCCCAGGCGGGCGGCCGTCAGGACAGTGGCAAGGATGCGTACCTGCATGCGTTCGTCGCCCTGGCCGCCAGCTCCGCCGTGGTGGCGGGCGTCGATGATGCTGAGGCCTTGCTGAGCGACGCCATCGACATCATCGAGCGGCATTTCTGGAGCGAGGAGGAAGGTGCGCTTCGCGAAGCCTACGCCCGCGCCTGGCAGATGCCCGAGCCCTACCGCGGCGCCAACAGCAACATGCACGCGACCGAGGCGTTCCTGGCCCTGGCCGATGTCACCGGCAACCCAGTGTGGTTGCACCGCGCCTTGCGCATTGCCGAGCGCATCATCCATGCCCACGCGGCTGCCAACGGCTACCGAGTGGTGGAACACTTCGACGTCTTCTGGCGGCCGCTCAAGGACTACAACCAAGCACACCCGGCCGACCACTTCCGACCCTACGGCACGACGCCTGGGCATGCCTTCGAGTGGGCGCGGCTTCTGCTTCATCTGGAGGCCAGCCTGGCCCGCTGCGGGCACCAGCCCCCGCCATGGCTGGTCGACAGTGCCCGCGCCCTGTTCGACGCCGCCTGCGCACAGGCGTGGAGCGTCGATGGCCAGCCTGGCTTCGTCTACACCCTCGGCTGGGATGATCAGCCACGGGTACGCGCCCGGCTGCATTGGGTTCACGCCGAAGCCTGCGCATGCGCAGCAGCCCTGTTGCAGCGCACGGGGCAGGCGCGCTTCGAGCAGTGGTATCGGCGCTGCTGGGACTTCATCACCGAGCATTTCATCGATCTTGAAGGCGGCAGTTGGCACCACGAACTCGATGCCGACAACCGTCCTGCCGGCACGATATGGCCCGGTAAGCCCGACCTGTACCATGCCTACCAGGCCCTGTTGCTACCCGGCCTGCCGCTGGCACGAAGCCTGGCGAGCGGGTTGGCCCTGAATGTAACCAAACGATGACATTCGCGCATCGCTTCGTTACCTGGCGGTGCGCGCACGCTGTTTAGACTCCATGCAACGCAAGCGCACGACTTGCACGGCATAACAACAATAAGGTGTAGAAATGACTTCCTACCTTCGTCTCGCTGCCGCGATCTCCCTGGCATCCCTGTTCCCCCTGACTGCGCACGCTGCCGATGCCAAGGGCACCGTCGAAGTGGTGCACTGGTGGACATCGGGTGGTGAAAAAGCGGCCGTCGATGTGCTCAAGGCCCAGGTCGAGAAAGACGGTTTCACCTGGAAGGACGGCGCCGTGGCCGGCGGCGGCGGCGCTACTGCCATGACCGTGCTCAAAAGCCGAGCGGTGGCTGGCAATCCGCCAGGCGTCGCGCAGATCAAGGGCCCCGACATCCAGGATTGGGCTGCAACCGGCCTGCTCGACAGCGACGTGCTCAAGGATGTGGCCAAGCAGGAAAAGTGGGATGCACTGCTGGACAAGAAAGTCGCCGACACCGTGAAATACGACGGCGACTATGTAGCCGTTCCGGTCAACATCCATCGCACCAACTGGCTGTGGATCAACCCTGAAGCCTTCAAGAAGGCCGGGATCGACAAGGCGCCCGCCACCCTCGATGAGTTCTATGCCGCTGCCGACAAGCTCAAGGCGGCAGGCATCATCCCGCTCGCCCACGGTGGCCAGCCGTGGCAGGACAGCACCGTCTTCGAAAGCGTCGTGCTGTCGGTGATGGGTGTCGACGGCTACAAGAAAGCCATGGTCGACCTGGACAACGATGCCCTGACCGGGCCCGACATGATCAAGGCCCTGACCGAGCTCAAGCGGGTCGCCACGTACATGGACCCCGATGGCAAAGGCCAGGACTGGAACCTGGAAGCTGCCAAGGTCATCAACGGCAAGGCTGGTATGCAGATCATGGGCGACTGGGCCAAGAGCGAGTGGACCTTGGCCAAGAAAACCGCCGGCAAGGACTACCAGTGCGTGCCGTTCCCCGGCACCGAGAAGGCCTTCCTGTACAACATCGATTCGCTGGTGGTGTTCAAGCAGAACGATGAGGGCACAGCTGCCGGCCAGCAGGACATCGCCCGCAAGGTGCTGGGTGAGGAGTTCCAGAAGGTGTTCAGCACCAACAAAGGCTCGATCCCGGTGCGCAACGACATGCTTGCCGACATGGGCAAGTATGGGTTCGATGCGTGCGCCCAGACCTCGGCCAAGGACTTCCTCGCCGACGCCAAGACCGGCGGCCTGCAGCCGAGCATGGCGCACAACATGGCCACGACGCTGGCCGTGCAGGGCGCCTTCTTCGATGTGGTGACCAACTACATCAACGACCCCAAGGCCGACCCGGCAGACGCGGCCAAGAAGCTGGCAGCCGCCATCCGAGCGGCCAAGTAGCCCACGGGCTGGCCAATGCGGCCCGGTGTCGGGGATGCCTGACGGGTCGCTGCGCCATCGTGGCCCGGCGTGACAAGCAGGCTGCGTGGCCCATCGACCTGTGGCTGCGTCAGTCTCGCGCGGCCACCGGCCTCGCACCCCGGTGCCACGTAGCGCCCAAGGCGACCTTCAAACCTGAGCAAGACAGTCGCTGCCGCGCGCCCTGCGCAGCAGCGCCTTCGAGGTGAACCATGACCACTACCACCGCCCGCCTGCGGGCTTCTCCCATGGATGCGCTACAGCGCTGGCTGCCCAAGCTGGTGCTGGCGCCGAGCATGTTCATCGTGCTGGTGGGCTTCTACGGCTACATCCTCTGGACCTTTGTGCTGTCCTTCACCACGTCCACGTTCCTGCCTACCTACAAGTGGGCAGGGCTGGCGCAGTACGTGCGTTTGTTCGACAACGACCGCTGGTGGGTGGCGAGCAAGAACCTGCTGGTGTTCGGCGGTCTGTTCATTACCATCAGCCTGGCGATTGGCGTGCTGCTGGCGGTGCTGCTGGACCAGCGCATTCGCCGCGAGGGGTTCATCCGCACCATTTACCTGTATCCCATGGCCCTGTCGATGATCGTTACCGGCACGGCCTGGAAGTGGTTGCTCAACCCTGGCATGGGGCTGGACAAGCTGCTGCGCGACTGGGGCTGGGAGGGCTTTCGCCTGGACTGGCTGCTGGACCCGGACCGGGTGGTGTACTGCCTGGTGATCGCGGCCGTGTGGCAGGCCTCGGGTTTCATCATGGCGATGTTCCTCGCCGGCCTGCGGGGCGTTGATCCCTCGATCATCCGCGCCGCCCAGATCGACGGTGCCAGCCTGCCGCGCATCTATTGGCGCGTGGTGCTGCCCAGCTTGCGCCCGGTGTTCTTCAGCTCGGTGATGATCCTCTCGCACATCGCCATCAAGAGCTTCGACCTGGTTGCTGCGATGACGGCAGGCGGGCCCGGCTACTCGTCCGACCTGCCGGCGATGTTCATGTATGCCTTCACCTTCAGCCGCGGGCAGATGGGCATGGGCTCGGCCAGTGCCATCCTCATGCTGGGGGCGATCCTGGCCATCCTGGTGCCTTACCTGTATTCAGAGTTGCGGAGCAAACGCCATGCATAGCCCTGTCGACAAACCCGCGCTCAGCCCCAGCCGGCTCGCCATCCATGCCGTGCTGCTGATCGCCGTGGTGCTGTACCTGGTGCCACTGGTGGTGATGCTGCTGACCAGTTTCAAAACCCCCGAGGACATCAGTACCGGCAACCTGCTCAGCTGGCCGACAGCGATCACGGCCATTGGCTGGGTCAAGGCCTGGGGCACGGTCAGCGGCTATTTCTGGAACTCGATTTTGATCACCGTGCCCGCGGTGCTGATTTCCACCACCATTGGTGCGCTCAATGGCTATGTGCTGTCGATGTGGCGCTTCCGTGGATCGCAGCTGTTCTTCGGCCTGCTGTTGTTCGGTTGCTTCCTGCCGTTCCAGACGGTGCTGCTGCCGGCCTCGTTCACCCTGGGCAAGCTCGGGTTGGCCAGTACCACCACCGGCCTGGTGCTGGTACATGTGGTCTATGGCCTGGCCTTCACCACACTGTTCTTTCGCAACTTCTACGTCAGCATTCCCGATGCCCTGGTCAAGGCCGCACGGCTGGACGGGGCAGGGTTCTTCACCATCTTCAGGCGCATCATCCTGCCCATGTCAACGCCGATCATCATGGTCTGCCTGATCTGGCAGTTCACCCAGATCTGGAACGACTTCCTGTTCGGCGTGGTGTTCTCCAGTGGCGACTCGCAACCCATCACGGTGGCCTTGAACAACCTGGTCAATACCAGCACCGGGGCCAAGGAGTACAACGTCGACATGGCCGCCGCGATGATCGCCGGCCTGCCGACCCTGCTGGTGTACGTGGTGGCAGGCAAATATTTCGTGCGCGGGCTCACGGCCGGCGCGGTTAAGGGGTAAGTCATGGCAACGCTCGAACTTCGCAACGTGAACAAAACCTACGGTGCCGGGCTGCCGGATACCCTCAAGGACATCCAGCTGTCGATCAAGGACGGTGAGTTCCTGATCCTGGTCGGCCCTTCGGGCTGCGGCAAGTCGACCTTGATGAACTGCATCGCCGGGCTTGAGCAGATCACCGGTGGCGCCATCCTGATCGACCAGCAGGACGTCAGCGGCATGAGCCCCAAGGACCGTGACATCGCCATGGTGTTCCAGTCCTATGCGCTGTACCCGACCATGACCGTGCGCGAGAACATCGAATTTGGCCTGAAGATCCGCAAGATGCCCCAAGCCGCCATCGACGAGGAGGTGGCGCGGGTGGCCAAGCTGCTGCAGATCGAGCACCTGCTGGCGCGCAAGCCGGCGCAACTGTCTGGCGGTCAGCAGCAGCGCGTGGCCATGGGCAGGGCGCTGGCGCGCCGGCCGAAGATCTACCTGTTCGATGAACCGTTGTCCAACCTCGATGCCAAGTTACGGGTCGAGATGCGCACTGAAATGAAACTGATGCACCAGCGCCTGAAAACCACCACCGTCTACGTCACCCATGATCAGATCGAGGCCATGACCCTGGGTGACAAGGTAGCTGTCATGAAGGACGGCATCATCCAGCAGTTCGGTACGCCTCAGCAGATCTACAACGACCCGGCCAACCAGTTCGTCGCAAGCTTCATTGGCTCGCCGCCCATGAACTTCGTGCCGGCGCGGCTGGTTGCACAAGGCGGTCAGCTGCATGCGGTACTCGACAGTGGCCAGGCACGCTGCGAGCTGCCCCTGCCCGGCGCCGACCTGGGCCTGGAAGGGCGCGAAATCGTCTTGGGCATTCGTCCCGAGCAGATTGCCCTGGGCGCCGAGGGTGGCAACGGCGGGCCAAGCATTCGCGCCCAGGTACAGGTCACCGAGCCCACCGGCCCGGACATGCTGGTGTTCGTGACACTCAACCAGACCAAGGTGTGCTGCCGACTGGCCCCCGACGTGGCCTGCCAGGTAGGCGACACCCTGGCCCTGCAGTTCGACCCGGCGCGGGTGCTGCTGTTCGACGCCCAGAGCGGCGAGCGCCTACAGGCAACCCGTATCGCCAATACCGTCAAGGACAACATGGCTGCCCTCGGTGGCCGTTGAATCGTCTACACCATCAATAAGAAAAAGAGGACGCAACGCAATGGAACAGCGCAATCGTATTACCACCTGGGGCTCACTGGCGTTGCTTGCGCCGCTGGCGATGGCCGTCAGTACTGGCCTGCAGGCTGCCGAAGCTTTCTCCAGCGAGTCGAAATGGATGACCGGTGATTGGGGCGGCACCCGCACCGAGCTGCTGGAAAAAGGCTACGACTTCACCGTCGATTACGTTGGCGAAGTGGCCAGCAACCTCCACGGTGGCTACAACAACGACAAGACCGCCCGCTACAGCGACCAGTTCGCCTTGGGTGCGCACTTGGACCTGCAGAAGATCTTCGGCTGGCACGATGCCGAATTCAAACTGGCCATCACCGAGCGAAGCGGTCGCAACCTGTCCAACGACCGCATCAGCGACCCACGCGCCGGGCAGTTCAGCTCGGTGCAGGAAGTGTGGGGACGCGGCCAGACCTGGCGCTTGACCCAGATGTGGTTCAAACAGAAGTACTTCGACGGCGCGCTGGACGTGAAATTCGGCCGCTTTGGGCCGGGGGAGGACTTCAACAGCTTCCCTTGCGACTTCCAGAACCTGGCGTTCTGCGGCTCGCAAGTGGGTAACTGGGTGGGCGGTATCTGGTACAACTGGCCCGTCAGCCAATGGGCGACGCGCGTCAAGTACAACGTCACCCCCGAGTTCTATGTACAAGTCGGTGCCTACGAGCAGAACCCGTCCAACCTGGAAACCGGCAATGGCTTCAAGCTGAGCGGCAGCGGCACCAAGGGCGCGATCCTGCCGGTGGAAATGGTCTGGACGCCGAAGCTCAACGGCCTGCCCGGCGAATACCGCCTGGGCTATTACTACAGCACCGCCGATGCCGAAGATGTGTACAAGGACGTCAACGGTAACGCCCAAGGGCTCAGTGGTTCGGGCTTCAAGTCGCACTCTAGCAAGCACGGCTGGTGGGTGGTGGCGCAACAGCAGGTGACGGCCCAGGCGGGCGACGTCAACCGCGGGCTGAGCCTGTTCGCCAACTTCACGGTGCACGACAAGGCCACCAACGTGGTCGACAACTACCAGCAGGTGGGCATGGTCTACAAAGGCGCCTTCGATGCCCGGCCCAAGGATGATATCGGTTTCGGTATCGCCCGCATCCACGTCAATGACGATGTGCGCAAGCGTGCGCGCCAGCTCAACGACATGAGCGGCATCAACGACTACGACAACCCAGGCTTCGTCCCGCTGCAACGTACCGAGTACAACGCCGAGCTGTACTACGGCTTCCACGTCACCAACTGGCTGACCGTGCGGCCGAACCTTCAGTACATCAAGAGCCCCGGCGGCGTAGATGAAGTGGACAATGCGCTGGTGGCAGGCCTGAAGATTCAGTCGTCTTTCTAAGTGCATTTGTTGTAAATTTACGCCAATCCCGTTTGGCGCCCGGCAACCACTGACCTGCAGTGGTTGCCGTGGACAGGCCAAGACAGCGCTACCTCAAACAACAAGAGCCCTGCACCATGCCTGAGCATCCGCTCCATCGCTTCTTCGCCGCGCGGCGGCCCCGGCCGACGTTCGAATGGGAGCGCTACCAGCAGCGCGATGTGCTGATCATCGATCACCCCCTGTGCCAGGCGGCTTTCAGTCGCCAGGGGGCACAGTTGCTGCATTTCCAGCCCACAGGTGAACGGCCCTGGCTGTGGTGCGCAGAACAGTGGCCACAGGTGGGCGCCATTCGCGGCGGGGTGCCGGTCTGCTGGCCCTGGTACGGGCGCCATCCCAGTGAAGACCTGTGGCCTGCCCACGGTTGGGCCCGCCTGCTGGACTGGAAGCTGATGGACAGTCATGAGGATGAGCAGGGCGTGGTCCTCAAGTGGCGCCTGGAACTGTGCGACTGGCAGGTCGACCTGGAGGCGCGGCTGGGCAGCCGCATGGAGTTGAGCCTGAGCACCGAGCATCAGGACAGCGAGCCGTGCCAGTTGAGTCATGCCTTGCTGGCCTACTGGCGTATCAGTGACGTGTCGGAGGTAGCGCTGTCCGGGCTCGAGGACATCGAGGGGTACGACCACCTCAACCGTCAGGCATGCCGCCAGGACGGGGCGCTCAAGCCCAAGGGCGGCTGCCAGCGGGTCTATCCGGGCATTCCGCGCGTGCAACTGCATGACCCGGCCTGGCAGCGCCAGCTGTGCATCGACACCGGCGACAGCGACGACACGGTCGTATGGCACCCCGGCAGCCGGCCGCTATTGGGGGTTACCGGGCGCGAGTGCCAGCGTTTCGTGTGTGTGGAGGCTGCCAGCGGCAGCGACGACGGCCTGAGCCTGGCACCGGGGCAGCGCGCGCACTTGAGTCTTCAGGCGCACCGGCTCAGCTGAGTTCGTCGTCCTCGATGGGGTAGCGACTGGCGTTGAGGCTTTCCTTGATTTTGCGCAGGTGTGGCTGGAAATCCACGCCCCGGCGCAAGGTCATGCCGGTGGCCAGCACATCGAGTACGGTCAACTGGATGATGCGCGAGGTCATCGGCATATAGATGTCGGTGTCTTCGGGCAGGGGGATGTGAAGGCTAAGGCTGCAGGCGTTGGCCAGCGGCGACCCGGCCGCTGTCAGGCCCAGCACCGAGGCGCCGTTTTCCCTGGCCAGACGGGCTACTTCCACCAGCTCGCGAGTACGCCCAGTGTAGGAAATGATCACGAACAGGTCGCCAGTATGGGTCACCGAGGCCAGCATGCGTTGCATCAGTACGTCGGCATGCGCCGACACTGCCAGGTTGAAGCGGAAGAACTTGTGCTGGGCATCCAGCGCCACCGGCGCGGAGGCGCCCAGGCCGAAGAAGTGAATCTGCCGAGCCTGGATCATCATGTCGACTGCGCGGCTGACCTGTTGGGGATCCAGCTGCTGGCAGGCACTGTCGAGCGAAGCGATGGCGCTGGCGAAGATTTTCTGGGTATAGGCCGCCGGATCGTCATCGGCCTCCACCGCACGGCTGACGTAGGCAGCGCCGCTGGCCAGGCTTTGCGCCAGTTGCAGTTTCAGCTCCGGGTAACCGCTGACACCGAATGAGCGGCAGAAGCGGTTGACGGTCGGTTCGCTGACCTTGGCCGCCTGTGCCAGCGCCGCGATGCTGAAGCGTGTGGCTTGTTGCGGGTTGAGCAGGATGACTTCGGCGACTTTGCGTTCGGCCTTGTTCAGCTCGTCGAGGCGTCCCTGGATCTGTTCCAGGAGGTTTCTCACGCGGTCCATGGGGTGTCCTTGGGTCGGGAAGACAGCCAGCTGAGGGAGCAGCAGGCCTGTTTGCAGGGTCGTCTATCGTACTGGCGGCGCCGATTGCGCACCACTCGTCTGTCATACATCCGAATAATGTTATGGTTTTTACTACATTTTTCCTTGAAAACCCTAACTGAAAACGGTATTTCTAAATCAACTTTAGGAAAGAACCAACATCATGGCTGCAATCAGTGTCGAACCTTGCACATTTGCCCTGTTTGGCGCCCTGGGCGACCTGGCCCTGCGCAAGCTCTTCCCTGCGCTCTACCAGCTCGACCGCGCCGGGCTATTGCACGCCCAGACGCGCCTGCTGGCGCTGGCGCGTGAGGCTGGCAGCGCCCAGGATCACCTGAACAGCATCGAAGCCCACTTGCGCAAACATGTGCCCGAGGCCGACATCGAGGCTCCGGCGCTCGAGCGCTTCCTGGCAAGGCTCGATTACCAGCACCTGGATTTTCTGCAGCCAGAAGGCTATCAGGCCCTGGCCGCGCAAGTGCCTGACGGGCATCCCCTGATCGCCTACTTCGCCACGGCCGCCGTTGTGTATGGTGCCATCAGCGAAAACCTGGACAAGGCGGGCCTGAGCGAGCGCACCCGTGTGGTACTGGAGAAGCCGATCGGTCACGACCTTGAGTCCTCACGCCGGGTCAATGATGCCGTGGCGCGGTTCTTTCCCGAAAGCCGCGTCTATCGCATCGACCACTACCTGGGCAAGGAGACGGTACAGAACCTGATCGCCTTGCGCTTCGCCAACAGCCTGTTCGAAACCCAATGGAACCAGAACTCCATCTCCCACGTGGAAATCACGGTGGCGGAGAAGGTGGGTATCGAGGGTCGCTGGGGCTACTTCGACAAGGCCGGGCAGTTGCGCGACATGATCCAGAACCACCTGTTGCAGTTGCTGTGCCTGATTGCCATGGACCCGCCGAGCGAGCTGTCGGCCGACGCCATTCGCGACGAGAAGGTCAAGGTGCTCAAGGCGCTGGCGCCAATCACCGGAGACGGGTTGAGCACGCGGGTGGTGCGCGGGCAGTACATTGCCGGCTACAGCGATGGCAAGCCGGTGCCGGGTTACCTTGAAGAAGACAACGCCAACAGCCAGAGCGACACCGAGACCTTCGTCGCTCTGCGCGCCGACATTCGCAACTGGCGCTGGTCGGGCGTGCCGTTCTACCTGCGCACCGGCAAGCGCATGCCGCAAAAGCTGTCGCAGATCGTCATCCACTTCAAGGAAACGCCGCACTACATCTTTGCCCCGGAACAGCGTTTGCAGGTGGGCAACAAGTTGATCATTCGCCTGCAGCCGGACGAAGGTATCTCCCTGCGCGTGATGACCAAGGAGCAAGGGCTGGACAAGGGTATGCAACTGCGCAGTGGCCCGCTGCAACTGAATTTTTCCGACGCCTGGCGTAGCGCGCGGATTCCGGACGCCTATGAACGCTTGCTGCTTGAAGTGATGCGGGGCAACCAGAACCTGTTCGTGCGCAAGGACGAAATCGAGTACGCCTGGAAGTGGTGTGACCAGCTGATTGCCGGCTGGCGCAACACAGGCGACGCCCCCAAGCCCTATGCTGCGGGCAGCTGGGGGCCAATGAGCTCGATTGCTTTGATCACCCGCGATGGGAGGGCCTGGTATGGCGACATCTGAAACATTGTCCGACTTGCAGTTTCCGACGAGCACCGAGGTGCATCAACTGCCCGACGCAAGCACCCTGGCTGACACATTGGCCAAGGATGTGAGTGAGCGCCTGCGGGCGGCCATCGACGCTAAAGGCCAGGCCTGCGTCGTGCTGTCTGGTGGACGCAGCCCGGTGCCTTTTATCGAGCAACTGGCCAAGCAGGACATGGACTGGAGCAAGGTGACGGTTAGCCTTGCCGATGAGCGCTGGGTGCCGGTGGAGCACGCCGACAGCAATGCCGGCCTGTTGGCCCGGCACCTGCTCACAGGGCAGGCCGCCCAAGCGCGCTTCATTGGCTTGTACCAGCAAGCGCCTTCGCTGGAAGAAGCTGCAGAGCAGGCCGATCGCGCCCTGGCCGATCTGCCGCCCATCGACGTGCTGGTACTGGGTATGGGTGACGATGGCCATACGGCCTCGCTGTTCCCAGCCAGTCCCAACTTGGCCGAGGGCCTTGATCCAAAAAATCCCCGCCGTTGCCTACCGCTAATGGCGCCAACCGTTCCCCATCAGCGTCTTTCCATGACCCGATCGCTGCTGGCCACGGCAGGGTTCACCGCATTGTCCGTGCAAGGGCCAGGCAAACTCGCTACCCTGCGCGCCGCGCTGGCGGATGGCGACCTCGCCGAAATGCCCATTCGCGCTTTTCTTCACGCACCCCTGGACATCTACTGGTGCCCATGAGCCAAGGATCCACAGCAATGATCACCCTCGAACGTCCACAGCCCAAGCTCTCGATGGCCGACAAGGCCGCGCGGGTCGACGCCATCTGCGAAGCGGCGCGCATCCTGCCGGTGATCACCATCGCCCGCGAACAGGACATCCTGCCACTGGCCGATGCCCTGGCAGCCGGCGGTATCCGCACGCTGGAAGTGACCCTGCGTTCACAGCATGGCCTGAAGGCCATCGAAGTGCTGCGTGAGCAGCGCCCCGAACTGTGTGTAGGCGCCGGGACGGTGCTCGATCGCGCCATGTTTGCAGCCGTCGAGGCCGCTGGCGCCCAGTTCGTCGTCACGCCCGGCATTACCCAGGATGTGCTCCAAGCAGGTGTGGAGAGCGAAATCCCATTGCTGCCGGGTATCAGCACCCCGTCCGAAATCATGATGGGCTACGCGCTGGGCTACCGCCGTTTCAAGCTGTTCCCCGCCGAAATCAGCGGTGGCGTGGCGGCGATCAAAGCCTTTGCAGGCCCGTTTGGCGATATCCGTTTCTGCCCCACCGGCGGCGTCAACCCGGCCAACGTGCGCAATTACATGGCCTTGGCCAATGTGATGTGTGTAGGCGGCACCTGGATGCTCGACAGCAGCTGGATCAAGAATGGCGACTGGGCTCGCATCGAGGCCTGCAGTGCCGAGGCCATGGCGCTGGTGGACGGTCACTGAATTTCGTTGTGTGCTTTACGGCTTTTTGGGCGCTTGGTCGGCGCCCATTTTTTTGCCTGCCGTTTGCCGCTTGCGGGTGGTGAGCGCGTAGACGGTAGAGGTAAGTGTGCCTTTAGAACGTTGGGGCCGCAAAGCGGCCCCAACAATCCCGAGTCAACAACATCGGCTAAAGAGCCGCTTTCTCCCTGACAGCACTCAGGCCGCCTTGGCCTCTTGCTGGCTCAGCGAGCGGTTCAGCGCGCTGAACAGGGCCTTGAAGCTGGCTGTGGTGATGTTTTCATCGATACCCACACCGTGCACAGGACGCCCGCCGGCTACACGCAGCTCGATGTAGGCCGCTGCCTTGGCGTTGGTGCCGGCGCCGATGGCATGTTCGTTGTAGTCCATGATTTCGACGGCAACCGGCAGGCCGGCAACCAGGGCTTCCAGGGCGCCATTGCCCTTGCCGCGCCAGTGCAGCGTGGTCTCGCCTTCGCCAGCGACTTCCACTTCCACGGCACTGTGGCCGTTTTCTTCCTGCAGGCGATGGCTGACCAGCGCGTATGGCGCATTGGCTTGCAAGTATTCCTTGTGCAGCAAGCTGTAGATCTGCTGCGCCGTCATTTCCAGGCCCAGGCGGTCGGTTTCGCCCTGCACAACCTGGCTGAACTCGATTTGCATGCGGCGCGGCAGGCTGATGCCGTATTCCTGCTCGAGCAGGTAGGTGATGCCGCCTTTGCCGGACTGGCTGTTGACGCGAATCACGGCCTCGTAGCTACGGCCGATATCGACCGGGTCGATCGGCAGGTACGGAACTTCCCACAACTCGCCTTCCTGCTGCTTGGCCAGGCCCTTGCGAATGGCATCCTGGTGCGAGCCGGAGAAGGCTGTGTGCACCAGGTCGCCTACGTACGGGTGGCGCGGGTGTACCGGCAGCTGGTTGCATTCTTCGACGACCTTGCGCACACCGTCGATATCGGAGAAATCCAGGCCCGGATCGATGCCCTGGGTGTACAGGTTCAAGGCCAGCGTCACCAGGTCGACGTTGCCGGTACGCTCACCATTGCCGAACAGGCAGCCCTCGGCACGGTCGGCGCCGGCCATCAGGCCCAGCTCGGTCGCGGCGATGCCGGTTCCCCGGTCGTTGTGGCAGTGCAGGCTGATGATCACGCTGTCACGGCGGTTGATGTGGCGGCAGAACCATTCGATCTGGTCGGCGTACACGTTGGGCGTGGCGACTTCGACGGTAGCCGGCAGGTTGAGGATGATCTTGTGTTCGGGCGTGGGGTTCCACACCTCGATGACCGCATCGCACACTTCCTTGGCAAATTCCATCTCGGTAGCGCTGAAGGTTTCAGGCGAGTACTGGAATGTCCAGTGCGTGTCCGGCTGCTGTGCGGCGTATTTGACGAACAGCTTGGCCGCGTTTACCGCGATGTCCTTCACGCCCTGCTTGTCCTGGTTGAAGACGATGCGGCGGAAAGCCGGGCAGGTGGCGTTGTACAGGTGAACGATGGCCTTCTTGGCGCCGCGCAGGGACTCGAAGGTACGGGCAATCAGGTCTTCACGCGCCTGGGTCAGCACCTGGATGGTGGTGTCCTCTGGAATATGACCGTCTTCGATCAAGGTGCGGACGAAGTCGAAGTCGGTTTGCGAGGCCGAAGGGAAGGAGGCTTCGATTTCCTTCACGCCCACTTGCACCAAGGTCTTCCAGAACCGCAGCTTCTTCTCCGCATCCATCGGCTCGATCAGCGACTGGTTACCGTCCCGCAGGTCCGAGCTGCACCAGATGGGCGCCTCGGTGATGGTCTTGGACGGCCAGGTACGGTCGGGCAGGTCGATGGTGGGGAAGGCGCGGTATTTCTTCGAAGGGTCTTTGAGCATGGTCATGGAAGCAATCCTTTTATGTGCGGCCGAGATCGGGCCTGCCGAGCAGTAACGAGGTGGGGGCGAGGCGACGCGATTCAGCCTGGTAGTCGAGCGCTGACCAGGCAGAGGCTGCGATGTTGTCGGAGCAAGATGAGGGTGCTGAAGGTTTTCATGGCCTCAACCCTAACCAGTGGGCTGAGGGTTGGCAAGCGTTGAAAAAAAATTGAGAGAAATGCTCAAAAAAAGCGCTATTGCGAGATTTTCTTGTGGCTAGCATTTGAATGCTTTGCATCTGTTGCGCAGTATTTTTCTTTGGCGCAATGGTGTGTCAACCGTTCAGAAGGGCTTCAGATCTGCGTTGGCCCGGCAATCGCCGCCCGTTTCGTCGAGCGGCTCAAGGGTCTATCGACGCAGAGTCAGCCCGGCCTCAGGGCTGAAAGGCACCGATGAAGATCGCCGGGTCAACACGCGCATCGTTCAGGCTGACGTTCCAGTGCATGTGCGGCCCGGTCGCGCGCCCCGTTGAGCCAACGCGCCCGACCACATCGCCACGACGCAGCTGCTGCCCGTTCTGCACGTCGATCCTGGACATATGGCAGAACATGCTGATGAAGCCCTGCCCGTGGTCGACGAACACCGTGCGGCCATTGAAAAAATAATCGCCTACCAGAATCACCTTGCCATTGGCTGGCGTCTTGATCGGCGTACCCGCTGGTACAGCGAAATCCAGGCCCGCATGGGGGTTGCGCTCTTCACCATTGAAGAACCGGCGCACGCCGAACTTGCTCGACAGCGGCCCATTGACCGGCTTGTCGAGGATCAGGTTGCTTGGCAATGCCGGGCTGAAGCTGCGGTAGGCCTTGATCTGCTCGGCCAGTTCGCGATCGATGCGCTTGAGGTCGGCCGGATTGGGGTTGACCTGGCGGGTGTTCTTCAAGGTGATGCGCTGTTCGGGGTACTGCTTGTGGCCCACGGTGAAGGGCAGGCTTCGGCTGCCTTGCTGCACCACCGCCTGCCCAGGCTTCTGGGTCAGGGGGATACCGACGATGGCCAACCAGTTGTCCTGTTCCTTGACCACCAGCACCGGCTTGCCATCGAAGCGTGCGCTGGGGGCACTGGCTGCCGGCCCCAGGTCGACCACTGCAACGCCGCCGGGCACCGGCTTGTTCAGCGTGCGGGTGATGTAGCTGGCCTGGGCTGTGGCGCTCAGGACGGTGAAGGCGAGGGCGAGCAGTGACGCGAGCAAGCGGGGCATGGGTCAATCCAGAAGTGAGAGCGTGACCGGAGTCAGGTGGTTATCTTCGACCCGCACCTGCAGCTCGCCTTCGTTGAGGCGTGCGGTGAGGCGCTGGCCGTTGCGCGTCTGTTCGGCGCTGCGGATGGCCTGGCCTTGTTCGTCGAGCAGAATGCTGTAGCCGCGCGCCAGCGTCGCCAGGGGGCTGACGATCTGCAGGGTCTGTAGCTGGGCCTGGAAGCGCTGGCGCCGGTCCTTGAGCACGTCGCGCATGGCCCGTGGCAGTCGCTCGGCCAGGCTGTCCAGGCGCTGGCCCAGCAGGGCCAGGGTGCGCCCGGGATGTTGCGCAGCCAGGCGCGTCTCCAGGCGCACCAGGCGCTCGCGGCGCTGATTGAGGTTGTGCAGGAAGGCACGGCGCAGGCGCATGTCCAGGTCATCAAGGCGCTGAGCCTGCTGACGCAGGCGTTCGCCCGGATGGCGCAAGCGGCGAATCAGCGACTCCAGGCGCAGGCGATCATGCACCAACCGGTTCTGCATGCGCAGGGTCAGGCGCCGTTGCAGGCCGTCCAGGCGATGCTGCAACCCGCTGCTGTCGGGGGCAAGCAGCTCGGCCGCAGCAGACGGGGTAGGGGCACGCACGTCGGCCACGAAATCGCTGATCGACACGTCGGTTTCATGGCCCACGGCGCTCACGATCGGCGTCTTGCACGCGGCCACGGCGCGCGCCACGGCTTCCTCGTTGAAGCACCACAGGTCCTCCAGCGAACCGCCGCCGCGGGCCAGGATCAATGCGTCGAAACCGCGGCTGTCGGCCAGGCGAATGGCGCGCACGATCTGGGCGATGGCTTCGCGGCCCTGCACGGCGGTGGGGATCAGGTTCAACTCCACCTGGGGCGCGCGACGGGCGAACACACTGATGATGTCGCGGATCACGGCCCCGGTGGGGGAGGTGATGATGCCGATACGCTGGGGATGCGCAGGCAGCGCGCGCTTGCTGTCGGTGCTGAACAAGCCCTCGGCGCCAAGCTTTTCCTTGAGCGCCTCGAAAGCCAGGCGCAGCGCACCATCGCCAGCAGGCTCCACCGTATCGAGGATCAGCTGATAGTCGCCACGGCCTTCGAACAGGGACACCTTGCCGCGCACCCGTACCGCCAGGCCATCACGCAGTGCCTGGCGCACCCGCGTGGCGCTCTGCCGGAAGAGGGCGCAGCGCACCTGGGCACCGCTGTCCTTGAGGGTGAAGTACATGTGACCGGAGGCCGGCCGGGCCAGGTTGGAAATCTCGCCCTCCACCCACACGCTGCGGAAAACGTCTTCCAGCAGCACCCGGGCGCGGCCATTGAGTTGGCTGACGGTGAGCACATCACGGTCAAGGCCGAGGCGTTCGAAAGGGTCTTTGATCATGGGAAGGCACTATAAAGGATGAGGGGGCCGGGTGTCGTGCCCGGTCGATCAGGAACTGACCTGGATCGCGGGTGCCTACCCTGGCGTACCGATTGCCGAAGCTGCGCAGGTCATGTGCTCGATGAACTGGCTAACCAGCGGCCCGGCATCGCGACGGTGAGCGATGGCGACGGTGCTGACGCAGCCGGGGTCCGTCAGCGGGATGAACCGCAGCGCAGGAGGGGCGATGTCCTGCATGCAGCGTGGCAGCAAAGCCACCCCGAACCCCGCCTGGATCAGCTGCAACTGCGTGGTCTTGCGCGACACCACCCGCGCAGGCTGGGGAAAGAACCCCGCCGCCATGCACAGCTCGGCAGACAGATAGCTCAGGCCACCGCGTTGGTGGTGGGGAATGGAGATGAACGGCTGGCTCGAAAGCTCCGCCAAGGCGATGCAATCGCGCGCTGCCAGCTCATGGGTAGGGGCAAGCGCCAGCAGCAGGGGCTCTTCGAAGAGCGGCTCGACGCACAACCCATCGTGCTGACGCAGCACCGGCAGTCTCAGCAGCCCGATGTCCAGGCGACCTTCGGCCAGGGCTGCAAGCTGCCCTTCGGAGGACAGCTGGGCGATCTCCATGCTCACGCCTGGGTTGGTCCGCAAGTACTCACCCAAGTGCTCAAGCAACCGACCGGTCAGCGGCACCGTGCTGGAGTGGCTGATGTTCAGGCTGCCGCGCAGGCCCTGGCCAACGGCTCGGGCCAGCTCGCCAGCCTTGTCCAGGTCCAGCAGCAGGTTGCGCGCACGCGGCAGGAACGCCCGGCCCGCATCGGTCAGGCGAGGCAACCTGGCCGTGCGTTCGAACAACGCCGTGTCCAGCTGCAGTTCAAGCTCGCGCACCTGGCGGCTGAGGGCGGACTGGGCGACATACAGCCGTTCGGCCGCAGCACTGAAGCTGCCACATTCGGCAATTTCCACGAAGTAACGTAACTGACGGGTCGAGATCATGAGCGATGCCATTTCGAGATGGATCAAGGCGAGATTGCATATTAGCCGGCATGACACGGGTTTGGTTATGGTGCGCTGAACCTTCAAGGACAATGCGCCGATGCTTGCTGACTTCGCCATAGCACTAACGTTCTCGGGGCTTGACTGGCTACCCATCGTGCTGGGTATCGCGGCGGCCTATGTGGTGTTCGGCATCGCCGGCTTCGGCACGGCGTTGGTGGCAGGCCCGGTGCTGATCCATTTCATGCCGCTGTCGCAGATCATTCCCTTGCTGGTGTTGCTCGATTTCGTGGCGGCGTTCGGCAACCTGCTGCCCTCGCGGCGCGATGTGGTACGGGGCGAATTGCTGCGCCTGCTGCCGTTCATGGCGCTGGGGTGCACCCTGGGCGTTGTGTTCCTGCTGCAGCTCAAATCGGGCCTGCTGATGCTGCTGATGGGGCTGTTCATCACCGCCTACGCGCTCTATAGCCTGGCGCTGAAGGTACGCCCGGCCTCGCTTGCCGGGTGGTGGGCGGCACCGATGGGCACCGTGGGCGGGCTGTTCGGGGCCTTGTTCGGCAGTGGCGGCTTTCTCTACGCCCTTTACCTGAGCGCTCGCCTGCCCGACAAGGCGCAGGTGCGCGCCACCCAGAGCGCGTTGATCAGTTGCAGCACCCTGGTGCGCCTGACGCTGTTCCTGGTCGCCGGTGTCTACGCCGATCGACAACTGCTGCTGATGGCGGCCTGCCTGTTGCCGGTGATGGTCATCGGCCTGTGGGCTGGGCGCAGGCTCGCGCACAGGCTGTCACGCGAGGTCTTCGTGCGGCTGGTCACCTGGTTGGTGCTGGCCAGCGGCCTGGCGCTCATCGCTCGCTATGTGAGCGCTTGAGCAGGGGGTAGAATTGGCCGACTACCCGATCCAAGGCTTGTCCCGCTCATGAATACCCAAAGCATCATCGTTCCCAGGCAGTCCACCGTCCCGGTGCACGAGGCCCGCGCCCGCGCCATCCTGCGCTGGCTGGTCCGCGAAAAGGTCGTGGAAGAGCAGCTGACCACCTGCGGGCGTACCGGCAACCGCATGGCCCATGCCCTTGGGCCAGGTGCTCGCAAGGTGGCGCTGCACCCCGACAAACTGCCCTTCGGTGCGCCGGTCAACGGCCTTGAGGTGATGCTCAAGCGCTGCATCTATACGCCCACCGAAGGCTTCAAGGAAGAGGCAGGCTGCCCGCAGTGCCGGCGGGAAGTGGGCGAGCCGTTGTTCGACAGCCTGGAAGAGTGGATGCCTGGGGTCAGCGACAACTTCACGTGCCCGCTGTGCGGGTTCGAAGACGACATCAATGGCTTTCTGTTCCTGCAACCCTGTGCCTTTTCCAACCTGGGCTTCATCTTCAACAACTGGGGCGATGCCGGGTTCACCCAGGCGTTCATCGACAGCTTCGCCGATTGGCTGGACCAACCGGTGGCGGTGGTGCAGGTCCGGCTCGCCTGACGAGCGGCCGGGCAGGGCGGTAGCGCGCAGGGCAGCAACGGCCACTTGTAACTTCAGGCTTGATTTACATTGAGTGGCACGGCACGCATGAGTATAATGGCGCGCTTCCATTTTTCCCGCCCGGGAGCCCCCGCGATGTTGCGTATCAGCCAAGAAGCCCTGACCTTCGACGATATTCTCCTTGTACCTGGTTATTCCGAGGTACTGCCCAATGAAGTCAGTCTCAAGACCCGTTTGACCCGTGGCATCGAGCTGAACATCCCGCTGGTCTCCGCTGCCATGGACACCGTCACCGAAGCGCGCCTGGCCATCGCCATGGCCCAGGAAGGCGGTATCGGCATCATCCACAAGAACATGACCATCGAGCAGCAGGCCGGCGAAGTGCGCAAGGTCAAGAAGTTCGAGGCTGGCGTGGTCAAGGACCCGATCACCATCGAGGCCGACGCCACCGTGCGTGACCTGTTCGACCTGACGCGCCTGAACAACATTTCCGGCGTGCCTGTGCTGGAAAACGGTGACCTGGTCGGTATCGTGACCTCCCGCGACGTGCGCTTCGAAAGCCGCCTGGACGCCAGGGTCCGCGAAGTGATGACGCCCAAGGAACGCCTGGTCACCGTCCGCGAGGGCGCGGACAAGAACGAGGTGCGCGAGCTGCTGCACAAGCACCGCCTCGAGAAAGTGCTGATCGTCGACGAGCACTTCAGCCTCAAGGGCATGATGACCGTCAAGGACATCGAGAAGGCCAAGGCCTATCCATTGGCCAGCAAGGACGACCAGGGTCGTCTGCGCGTTGGCGCTGCTGTCGGCACCGGCAAGGACACCGGCGAGCGTGTTGCCGCCCTGGTCGCCGCTGGCGTGGACGTGGTCGTGGTCGACACCGCTCACGGGCACTCCAAGGGCGTGATCGAGCGCGTGCGCTGGGTCAAGCAAACCTACCCGCAGGTGCAGGTGATCGGCGGCAACATCGCCACCGGCGCGGCTGCCAAGGCCCTGGCCGAAGCCGGCGCGGACGCGGTCAAGGTCGGTATCGGCCCTGGCTCGATCTGCACCACCCGTATCGTGGCCGGTGTCGGCGTGCCGCAGATCAGCGCCATCGCCAACGTCGCCGCCGCCCTTGAAGGCACCGGTGTGCCATTGATCGCCGACGGCGGCATCCGCTTCTCCGGTGACCTGTCCAAGGCCATCGTCGCCGGTGCCAGCTGCGTGATGATGGGTTCGATGTTCGCCGGTACCGAAGAAGCCCCGGGCGAAGTCGAACTGTTCCAGGGCCGCTCCTACAAGGCCTACCGTGGCATGGGTTCGCTGGGCGCCATGGCGCAGTCGCAAGGCTCCTCCGACCGTTACTTCCAGGACTCCTCGGCCGGTGCCGAGAAGCTGGTCCCCGAAGGTATCGAAGGCCGCGTGCCGTACAAGGGCGCACTGGCCGCGATCATTCACCAGCTGATGGGCGGCCTGCGTTCGTCCATGGGCTACACCGGCAGTGCCACCATCGAAGAGATGCGCACCAAGCCGGAATTCGTACGCATCACGGGCGCCGGCATGGCCGAGTCCCACGTTCACGACGTGCAGATCACCAAGGAAGCCCCCAACTACCGGGTTGGCTGATTGCTCAGCGGTAAGCTCCAGACGGTGGCTGCGTTCGCGCAGCCACTGCGTTTTCCCCGATCAACTTGCAGCTTGCAGCTTCAAGCTCGCAGCTGAATCAGAGATTCCCCATGGCCCTCGATATTCACGCTCACCGGATCCTCATCCTCGATTTCGGCTCCCAGTACACCCAGCTGATCGCCCGCCGCGTGCGCGAGATCGGCGTGTACTGCGAACTGCACCCGTTCGACATGGACGATGAAGCGATCCGCGAATTCAACCCGCGCGGCATCATCCTCGCCGGTGGCCCCGAGTCGGTTCACGAAGCCAACAGCCCCCGTGCACCCCAGGCCGTGTTCGACCTGAACGTGCCTGTGCTGGGCATCTGCTACGGCATGCAGACCATGTCCGAACAGATGGGCGGCAAGGTCGAAGGGTCCGACCTGCGTGAGTTCGGTTATGCCCGCGTGGACGTGGTCGGCAAGAGCCGCCTGCTCGACGGCATCGAGGACCATATCGACGCCGACGGCGTACTGGGCCTGGACGTGTGGATGAGCCACGGTGACAAGGTCACCCAGCTGCCGACCGGTTTCCACGTACTGGCCAGCACCCCGAGCTGCCCGATCGCCGGCATGTTCGACGACACGCGCGGCTACTACGGCGTGCAGTTCCACCCGGAAGTGACCCACACCAAACAGGGCGGTCGCATCCTGTCCCGTTTCGTGCAGGACATCTGCGGCTGTGAAGCCCTGTGGACCCCGTCCAACATCGTCGAGGACGCCATCGCCCAGGTGCGTGAGCAAGTGGGTTCGGCCAACGTCCTGCTCGGCCTGTCCGGCGGCGTGGACAGTTCGGTGGTCGCGGCCCTGCTGCACCGCGCCATCGGCGACCAGCTGACCTGCGTCTTCGTCGACAACGGCCTGCTGCGCCTGCACGAGGGTGACCAGGTGATGGCCATGTTCAAGGAGAACATGGGCGTCAAGGTGATCCGTGCCGACGCTGAACAGCAGTTCCTCGACAACCTGGCCGGCGAAGCCGACCCGGAGAAGAAGCGCAAGATCATCGGCCGCACCTTCATCGACATCTTCGATGCCGAGGCCAGCAAGCTGCCCAACATCCAGTTCCTCGCCCAGGGCACCATCTACCCGGACGTGATCGAATCGGCTGGCGCCAAGAGTGGCAAGGCCCACGTGATCAAGTCCCACCACAACGTCGGTGGCCTGCCGGAGGAAATGAACCTCAAGCTGGTCGAACCACTGCGTGAGTTGTTCAAGGATGAAGTGCGCAAGATCGGCCTGGAACTCGGCCTGCCCTACGACATGGTCTACCGCCACCCATTCCCAGGCCCGGGCCTGGGTGTGCGCATCCTGGGTGAAGTGAAGAAAGAATACGCCGACATTCTGCGTCGCGCGGACCATATCTTCATCGAAGAGCTGCGCAAGGCTGATTGGTACCACAAGACCAGCCAGGCCTTCGTGGTGTTCCAGCCAGTGAAATCGGTTGGTGTGGTCGGTGACGGCCGTCGCTACGCCTGGGTCGTCGCCCTGCGCGCCGTCGAGACCGTGGACTTCATGACCGCGCGTTGGGCTCATCTGCCTTACGAACTGCTGGAAACCGTGAGCGGCCGTATCATCAACGAGATCGACGGTATCTCGCGGGTGACCTATGACGTGTCGAGCAAGCCGCCGGCGACGATTGAGTGGGAGTGATCGTGCGTCCGGTATAGCCCGGCACGATCTAGCAAAAAATGCCCTGAAGCCCGCGTAATTGCGGGCTTTTGGCTTTTTGCGTTTGGCAAATTCGGATAGAGTTCTGCATCGCCAAGCACGGTGTTTGTGTGACATGGTACGGGGTATTGACTGCATCTAATGCCATGCATGACGCTCAATACCATGTCGTTTGCCTCAGTGTTGACACTGTATCGAAAGTCAGAGCCTGGCTCGCGGCGCGTCCGCGCTACAACATGCACTTCACACCGACTCCGGCCTCGTGCCTGAATGGGGTAGAGCGCTTTTTCTCAACGCTGAGCGAGAAATGGATCAAGCGGCAGGCACAGGTTAGCGTCAAGATCTAGAAGCATCGATTGAGCACTACTTGGAAACGTCAACCAGACTCCGAAACCATTCCGGTGGCATGAGAAGGCTGGTGACAGCCTCCTCTCAGTCGCTCGTGCAGCAAGCGCGCTGGGCAAATGATGTTTCCATGATACTTATGAAGCACCACACGAGTGCCCCGAACGGGTAGTTCGTTATCTGTTTGAATAAATAGCCCAATGATTCAGAGGCTTTTAGATTAACGAACTACCCGGGCGGAACACGGGTCTTTGCTATTTAGTCCTTGATATTCCAATGGCCAATATTCGTCTTGTCATCCATGAACCTCAAGACCCCCCCCTCAATACTCAATGGCCTACCCGTCCCAGGCTCTCTTTGCCAGATCTCGTAATAATCGCCCTTGTCGACGAACGTCACGGGGTCGAACTTTTTACTGTAGGGCCTCACCCATCCTTTTGTGCTATCGATGTACTGACCCTTCAAGTGCTCGCAGGCAACCTTAAGGTAACCACCCCAGTTACCGTCTTTTTCCCAGCTGTCTACAACTTCAACCCATAACGTAGACCTTAATTTGCCTTCGGTGTGATCTGTGCGAAAGGCGCGTCCATATCTGTCCTTATTGTAGATTGCACCCGCCGTCGTCTTGGCTACATCGCCACCGTCAAGACCGATACCTAGCCCATCATCATCGGTGAACCTCACAATGGCTTTAGAGTTATTCTCGTCATAGCCAAAGTAAAGTTTAAAGGCAGACTCTCTTCGCTTTCCCATAAGACACCTCTATCCTGTTGATGAATGTTACAGCTGTGGAAAAAGACAGTGTTTTCATGCCCCAGCGTCATTGTTAATGACGCAGAAGACAAAATCGAAACTCATTGAAAAATAGACGCGTGCAGCCTGTCTAGGTTTTCAAGTCTGTCTTTCGTCGTACCTAACGTAATGCGCCCTTATAGATTTTCATACTGGCAAAAATATCAGGTGATAACCGCCGTGTTAGCGTAATGGCCGCGGCGAGGGAGTCTTCGGTCAAGTCCTCCAGTGTGATGACGCCTGACCGCCTGCCCGCCTGACCCGAGCCGCCCATGATCCAGTTTGCACGCCTGACGTTGAGCGTCCCGATACCTGAAGGCATTACGAACATGACCTTCCGGCACCTGCTGGAGTAGCATCAACTGGCCTGAGCGAGGCTCGCGGTCATAACGGTTATCTTCAAGAAAAAGGCCTGTCGCTACGCCTCGAATGAAAGTGCTGATGCGTGATGGAGTCGTCGTTTGGCTGGCGGCACGCCGGTTGAACCCAGGCAAATTCAACGGGTCGCTCGTGTAGCAAGAGCGCTGGGTAATTGATGTTTCCATGGTACTTATAAAACACCCCACTCGCTGCGCAGGTGAAGGTGCATATTGACCCGAAGAAGGTGATGTTCGCAGGGCTGCGGAACGATGGTCTGACATGTCAGGGGGCTGAGTTCATCGAGCGCTATAGCCTGAACGTTGCGCCGCCAGAAGCGCAGATCTTATCTAGTGCAAGCGTGCTGGAGTGGAACCGCGTCAACGAGATCAAGCATCTGGCCATCCAATTCGATCTGGATGTCCTGGATCCGACTGAGTGTCGCTCGGTCTTCTTCGGCGAGCCTAACCCGGCCTGCGACCCTTACGAGGCTTCCCTGCAGGGAAAATGAGCGTCGCCCAAGGCGTGCGATTAATCAACGGTGTATCCAAGGCGACTGATGTGGTTGGTTTGGGTATCACCGAGCACCTGCCGTGAGACGCCATCACGCTCAAGGGTAGATTGGCTGAGATCCCGATCTTGAAGTAGTTCTCTAAAAAAGAAAGAGCCAGCTTCTGCTGGCTCATCCAAGCCAGTATGGGTTCCCAACTCAGGCGCCATGAATCACCCTTGATCTCATAGCCACTAACATGCATTTGCTCGACTGGCCGAGATTGGCTATTGAGACGACGCAGGCGAAAGGCTGCTTTTGGAATAGAGTGGGCGTGATCCACGCCATTTAGCAACAGCGTGTTGGCCACCGAGCTATTGCGCTGAAGCGCTCTCGGCTCCCTTACAGAGGCCGGAAGGGACGGGGCCGCTTAGCGGCCCCATTTGCATTGGATAACAGCCTTTCGCTCAACGCGGGGCCACCAAGCCTCAGGTCCTAACGACCGCCGCGACTCAACCCACCCAACCGCGCCGAAATCGACTGCATCCCCTTGCCCAACTCCCTGAGCGTACTAGCATCCCGGGCGCCTTCTTCACTGGCCGCATGGATCCGTACCGCCAGCTCGTTGATTTCCTGCGTCACGTGGCTCTGCTCTTGGGCGGCGACGGCGATCTGCTGGGCGCGCTGGACGATGTCGTCGAAACTGCCCACGGTGGTGCCCAGGGTCGTGGCCACGCCCACGGCCTGCTGCACCGACTCGCGAGTGCGCTGCGCACCGTGCTGCATGGTGGTGACCGCAGCGTACGATGCCTCGCGTAGATGGGTGATCATTTCCTGGATTTCGTTGGCAGACGTTTGTGTACGGCCGGCAAGCGTGCGCACCTCATCGGCTACCACCGCAAAGCCTCGGCCTTGTTCGCCAGCGCGTGCGGCCTCGATGGCAGCGTTGAGCGCCAACAGGTTGGTCTGCTGGGAGATCGACTTGATCACCTCCAGCACGCCGCCTACGCGCTCGATGTCTTCGCCCAGTTGGGTGATCGCGGTGGCCGCGCCCGAGATGTCGGTCGCCAGGCCTTCGATGGATTCACCGTTGCGACTGACTTGGTCCTGACTCTTCTGCGCCTCGACCAATGAGCTGCGAGCCGTGTCCGAGCAGTCCGTGGTGTTGCGCGCGACCTCATTGGCGCTGGCCGACATTTCGGTGATGGCGGTGGCGAGCAGGGTGTTGTCCACGCGTTGCGCCTCTGCCCGATCGGCCAGGCCAGTGGACAGTTGCGCCAGCTCGTTGGCTTGTTCTTCCAGTGACACCGACTCCTCGGCTATGTGGCGCAGCATGGCCTGCAGAGAGCCGGCGTACTGGTTGACGGCCGTGCGCAAAGCGCCCAGCTCATCATTGCGCACAACGTCTAGCTGAGCACCCGCCTGGCCGCCTTGACCCAGGCTTTCGATTTGAGCCGTGGTTTCGTCGATCTGGGTGAGCAGCCGCTTGCCCGCCAGCCATGCCAGCCCCAGCAAAATGGCCAGTAAGGGCAGCAGGAACAGCAGGATCTGGCCGGTGAGCTTGTTCGCCAGGCCGACAACACGAGCTTCGGGGGTGACCAAGCCAATGCGCCAGCCAGTGCCTTCCATGGTAGCCAGGGTGACGTAGGCCGGCCCATCGAGGCGCGCATCGTTATCCAGATAAAGGGTGGTGGTGCCAGCCGGCTTGCTCGCCAGGCTATCGGCCCCTGGCTTGAACCACGGTTGTTCCTGGCTCAGGCCGGCAAGGGTCGGCAAGCCCTTGGCGCTCTTTGCATCGGGGAAGAACAACAGGTTACCTGAGGCGTCGACCGCAAAGGCGTAGCCACCGGTGACATTGCCGTTGGCCTTGAGGAAGGCCGCAAGGCCGTCGAGCTTCAGGTCAATGGTGGCGACGCCGGCGAACGCGCCTTGGGCGTGATAGGGCACGCTGCACGTCGTCATGGCGACGCCACTGACCGGGTCCTGGTACCCATCCGACCAGACACAGTGGCCCAAGGGCGCGGCTTTGGCGCCGGTGTACCAGGACTCAGCCTGATACGGTGCGGTTTGCGCCGCGTTGTACTCGTCCGAGTAATCCAACCCATTGCTGGCGTTGCGTGCCCAGAAGAAACTGCGGCGTTCGGTGCCGGCAACGAAGCCGTTGGGTTCGGGCCACAGCCCGCCGCCTGCAATGGCGGTATCGCCTTGGCTGTCGATCACGTTGGGCAAGTTGGCCTTGATCAGGTTCTCGTCGCGGGGCAGGGTCTCGGCCAGGTGCGCCATCGCAGCCGCGGTGCCCTCGATTCGGTTCACCTGCATGGCCAGCTGGCGGGTGATGGCGCTGGCCGACTGTTCCGCCGCTTCGGTGCCGGCTGCAACCAGCTCAGGCTTGCCGCCCAGGGTCATGACGCAGTAGATCGCCAATGCGGTGAGTGCCAGCAACGTCAGGATTCCCAGGGTCATGCGCCCGGAGATGCGATTGGGAAGTAGCGACATGCTGAAGCTCCACAAAATTTAGGTTGGCTTTCATTGATTACGGCAGCCAAGCCCGATAGTTGAGGTGCTACATCATGTTTCGTATGAGCGGACGACCGGTGGCGGCAAAAAGGCTATGAGTCGAGGGGGAATCAGCCAAAGCCGAGCACACCTTCTTATACCCATGAAGCATCGTCATCCTCTCAAACGATAAACGCTGTCCCGGCCGTCTTCAGGCAACGGCGTATCAAGCACCCCTCCCGCCATCGGTAAACCCTGCGCCCATCCCGCGGCCAACACCTGCACGTCCCGCGCTGGGTCGCACGCCCTGACCCTCTCATCGCGCAACCGACACGTCTGGGCATCCGTTGCGAACAAGGCGCGGGCAAAGCCCCGGCCCTGTTCCGAAAGCCGTGCGGTTTTGGGGGCGCGGATCGTTGTAAATACCTCAAACGCCTCGGTGGGCTCGTTGCCGGCAACGGCCAGGCAGCGAGCCAGGTGCCAGGCGTCTTCCATGGCCTGGCAGGCGCCTTGGCCGGAGGTGGGCAATGGCGCATGCGCAGCGTCGCCGATCAACAGCACGTTCGCGCGGCTCCACGTGTGCAGCGGTTCCAAGTCGTGGACCGCAATTCGCCGGACGGCCTGGATGGGGGTTGCCCGGATGATGCGTGAAACGGGCTCGGGCCATTGGGCGAATTTATGCTCGACCTGCGCCCGGTCATCGGCTTGGCCAGCCCCTTCGTTGGACGGGCATGCTTGCGCAGCGGCCCAATACACCAGGTCAGGTCGAACCGCCACCGCACCGAAGCGCTGCCCCGTTCCCCAGTAATCCTGGATCGACACATCGTCCACCAGTGCATGCGACCCTTGTGCCACGCCGATCCAGTTCACGAACCCTTGATAGCGCGGGGTGTTGTCGCCCGCGACGAACTTGCGTGTCACCGATGCCATGCGCCCGTCCGCACCGATCAGCACGTCTGGGCGGATGCGTGTGCCGTTGCCGAAGCGGGCCACGGCTTGGCCCTGGGCATCCAGGTCGATGGCAACTGCCTGGCAGCCGAATTCGACTGCGATCCCCGCCCGCCTTGCATGTACGAGCAGCACGTCCTGCAAATCCCGGCGCAGCACCGTTACGGTGGGGTAGCCCATGGTTCGGTCCAGCAGTTCGATATCCAGGCCTCCCAACGCATTGCCGGCTGCATCGTACCGGCGCATGGCAAGGGGCCTGCCGCCGACGGCCTGGATAGCGTGCAACACGCCGAGCTGCTCCAGCACAAAGCTGGCGTTGGGCCAGAGCGTCACGCCGGCCCCTCCGGCTGCCGGTACACTGCGGCGCTCAAAGACCCGTGGGTTGTAGCCCTGCTTGCGCAACGCCAGCGCCGCGCTCAGCCCTGCAATGCCTGCACCCACTATCGCTATGTCCACGTTCCAGCCCTCCTTGTTCATTCACTGCCCCGCGCCAGGTCATTGAGCGCTGGGGGCAAAGGGCAATCGTAGATTTCCCCGTTTCAGATCACTAGCGTGCAAAAATGGGACGTTTTCATACCTCAGGTGGGATAGTCAGTGCGCAATGAGCTCGATCTGAATGCGGTCCGTGTTTATACAGCGGTGGTGGATGAGCAGAGTTTCGTCGGCGCCTCGCGTGTGCTGGCCATGCCGTCTTCGAATGTCAGTCGCCATGTGGCTTCGCTGGAGCGACAGCTCGGCACGCGCCTGCTCGAGCGCAGCACCCGTCATCTGCGCATGACCGAAGCGGGGCGGCTGTTATACGCACGAGCCAAGCCCTTGCTCGACGCTTTGCGCAGCACCCAGGAAGCACTCGGTGCTGTACAGCGCGAGCTGCGAGGTCCATTGAAGCTGTGTATGCCGGGTGAGGCTCCCAGGCTGCTGGCGCCCATCCTGGCCGAATTTTGCAGCCTGCACCCTGGCATCGAGCTTGAGTGCGATACCCGGGTGACTGGGCTGCAAGTGCTGCGTGAGGACGTGGACCTGTGCATCCTCTTTCACCGTGGCCGCCAGGAAGACAGCGAGTTCATCACCTGCGAGCTGGCCTGCTTGCCGAGCATCGTGGTCGCTGCCCCGTCTCTGCTGGCCCGTACAGGTATCCCGCAGCACGTTCGAGCGCTGAAGTCGCTGCCTTGCATCACCACGCTCAGCGCGCTCGGCGGGCAACCCTGGCAGTTTCAAGGTGCCAAGGGCGAAATCGTCAAGGTACCGGTGCGCAGCCGTTACCGCGTCAACAGCGGTGAGCTGGCCGTGGCGGGCGCGCGGCAGGGGATAGGGTTTGCGATTGTGGCGGCTTATCCCTGCCAGGACGATCTGGCGGCTGGCCGGTTGCAGGAAGTGGTACTGGATCTGTGCCCGGCGCCTTTGCAGTTGCTGGCGGCGTATAGCCACCGCCATTCAGTGACGGCGCGGGTGCGCGCCCTGCTGGCGTTTATTCGGGAGCGGTTGGAGGCGATGCACAGCTTGCCAGGCGGTTCTGCCGGCGCAGGTTGATCACGGCGTAAAGCGCGGTCACACCGGCAGGCTGTCACGGCCGAAAAAGCGGCCTGTCAGATTGCCTTCACCTTGACCCATTGCTCAGCCTCAAGCCACGCCCCGATCTCGTTGGGGCGCATCGGCCTGGAGAACAGGTAGCCTTGTGCCCAGGTGCAGCCCAGGGTCTTCAGGGTGTTGAGTTCTGCCGCAGTCTCCACGCCTTCGACGATGCACTCCAGTTGCATGTCCTGACACAGGGCAATCAGCGACTTGACGATTTTCAAGCTGGCCGGGTTGAGCTGGATGCCGGTGACGAAGGTGCGGTCCACCTTCAGCTTGGTCAGCGACAACGCATGGATCTGGCTGAGGCTGGAGTAGCCGGTGCCAAAGTCGTCCAGGGAAATGCCGCAGCCCAATTCACGCAGGCGGCTGATGGCGCGCTGGGCTTGTGGCAGGTCCTGGATGGCTGCGGTTTCGGTGATTTCCAGGTCCAGGTACGCAGGGTCGAACCGGCTGCTCCTGATCAACGCCACGATCTGCTGGGCGGCCTCTTCCGAGCCACAGTCATGGGTAGACAGGTTGAAAGACAGGCGCATGCCTGCAGGCCAACTGGCGGCCGTGTCCAGTGCCTTGGTCAGTAGGGGCAGCGTGAGGCGATTGACCATGCCGATGCGCTCGGCGATCGGGATGAAATCACTGGGTGGCACATTACCCAGTTCCGGGCTTTCCCAGCGCGCCAGTGCCTCGAACGCAACGGTTCGCTCGCTGCGGATATCCACGATGGGTTGGAACACCATGTGAAACTCGCGATCAAGGTCCGCCCTGCGCAGGGCCTGCTCGGTCAGCCCTTGTCGATTGAGTTGCTGACGATGGGCAGTGCTGAACAGGCACGCCGTACCAGGGCGATGACGCTTGCTCTGGTACAGCGCGTAGTCGGCATATTCGTACACTTGCGTGGCTGACGATGCCTGATCCGGAAAGGTGGCGATGCCCAGCGACGCACTGATCTGAATGGGGATGTCCACCAGTACGAATGGCTCGCGCATGCGCGTGCAGACCTTCTCGCCAAAGGCGCGTAGCTGCTCGTCATCCAGAGCCTGAGTAATGATCAGGCCGAACTCGTCGCCCCCCAGCCGGCTCAGGTGCACGCTGTCGTCGAGCAACTCGTTGAGGCGCTGACCGACCTGATACAGCAGCCGGTCGCCCACACTGTGGCCATACAGGTCGTTGACTGGCTTGAAACCATCCAGGTCAATCAGCCCGACGGCCAGGCGGGCGCCCTGGTCACCAGCTTGGGTCAACAGCGTGTCGAGCCGGGAGAAGAACTGCCGCCGATTGGCAAGCCCGGTCAGGCTGTCCACGTTGGCCAGCTGCAGGTTTTCCTCGCTGAGCCTGGCCGTTTGCGCCTGCATGTTCACCAGCCGGGTGAAGTCGGTGTATTGCGCCTTGAGGATGACCAGCATGGCGATCGATACCAACAGCACATCGAGCGCGGTGGCAATGAACGTGATGATGGAGGTGGAGGCGAAAAACACCACGAACGCCGTGTTGACCACAGCGGTAGTGGCCAAGGCCGCTGGCAACAGGTGCATCATGCAGAAAATGCAGCCGATCACGGTGATGGCCATGTAGAAGGCGACATGCGCCCGGGTGTAGCTGTCGCCATAGGGAAACAGCGCCAGCGACCAGGCCGTGAAGGCCACGGCAACGAAGGGTGCGAGCGTGTTGGTGCGTTTGAGTGCCGTGACCATCTGGGCCGGGCTGCGCACGCGCCGGCGGGTACGTACCCACTCTATCCCTCGGACCAGGCCGAACACCGTCATGATCATCGGGCAGTACACCACCAGCCAGCGCGGCGCCATCGTGAAGTGGGTGCCCGCCAGCATCAGCGTGTTGATCAGCAGGATGAAGTACATCATGGGCAGCTGGCGCGACAGCGCGATGTATTGCGCCTTGACCAGGTCGGGGTTGTCCTTGGGTACGGACATCAAAGCTCGCAGGCCGAGTAGTGTTTTTTTCATCAGGCGACGCTCTGAAAGTACAACCAGGTGACAAACCGAACGGATTGCCCTTTTTCAGCTTGAAACGAGCAGGGCGGGACGCTGCTCTCACGGACCGTATCGGCCGATCCTCTGGTTGCTGCAATCGTTCAGACTGGTGGCACTTTGATTTCGTTCCCGCCTGCCAACGCCGCGGTGAGTAGCGCCGGTTATTCCGTGCCGGGGGTGTGGCCGAAATAGGCCTTGTAGGCATGGCAGAAGTTCGCCGGGTTGGCATAGCCGATGTGATAGGCGATCTGCGAGATTTGCCATTTGCGTTCCAGTACCAGGAGGCGTGCAAGCTCCAGGCGCTGTTGGCGAATGTACTGCAGGATCGAACAGCCAAACTGCTGGCTGAAGGCCCGGCGCAGGGTGGTCTCGCTCACTTTCAGCTGTTTGGCCAGGGCGGCGACGGACGGCGGGGCAGTGGGGCTGGTGTCCAGCAGCCGACGCGTTTCCAGTGCCAGGTCGCGGCGGCCACGGTCTTGCTGCAGCTCAGGTGTCGGGGCCTGGCTCGACAGATGGCTGGCCAGCTCCAGCACGATCCCCAGGCTCAGGCTTTCGTAGTGCAGGCGGCGCAAGCTCCCGCTGTAGGGCGAGCGATAAAGCTGCTGGAACAGGCGGCTCAGCGAGGGGGACTGGGGCAACTGGTCGAACTGCATGCCATCGGCCAGCAGGGCCAGCAGTGGGTGGAACTGGGGATCGTCCTGAGCCAGTTCGCGCAACGCGTCACCGGCAATGCGCACGCCGGCCATGCGCGCATGGCTGTCGACCGGCAACTGGTCCTGGGCTTCGAGGCTCTCGCTCAGGCCAAGCACGTGCAGCCGACCGGTGTCGTACTGGTTCAGCCTGCCGTCGACCTTGTGCTGCCAGGCGCCGTCGAACACTTGCACGATGCACAGGCTCTCTGGCAGCACCTTGTCGATGCGCAGGGGCTCCGGAAAGTGCAGGTGGCAGTCGAAGTACTGCAAGCCTTGGCGCACGGTCTGTGCCCGATAGTGCCCCGTGGCACTGCCCATCACATGAGCGGCACGCGTATCCAGCACGCCTGCCTGGGCCAGGGAGCCAGGGCTGTCGAAACAGAAGGCGGTATCCAGGTAGGGGGTTAGCGATTGCATGCAGGCTCGGTTTCTCGGTGGGGGCAGCGTCGACCGGAAATGGTAACGCGCGCACATTTTCGACAATAGTCGTTGTGACCAACCGGCTGTTTGTTGTGATGAACGGGCAACTGGGTTGGCAGCCTGGCTATTGAGTCCTTCAATACGCGTTTTGTTGCAGATCAGGAAACAAAATCATGTTCGCTTATCGGAAATGGGCTGCCTTGCTGGTTGCCGCGCTCACCCTGTGTATCGGTCAAGCCCAGGCCGAGGACCGCCCGGACGTGGCCAAGAACGTCGTCGCCTACCTGGGCACCGAAGGGGCCAAGGTGTGGACGCTGCGTATTGGCGATCGCGCGGCCAACGAGGCGCTGGTGCAGGTGGAAGGCGTCGATCACGACTGGGATATGCGCATCCAGAAAATGCACGTCGAGAAAACCGCCAAGGATACCCGCTACTGGACCGACGTCGACGGCAAGAAATTCGTCGTGCTGATCATCCAGGGCATGTGGGGGGGCGAGCTGTACCTGCCCGGCGAGGCGCAACCGCGCCAAGTCGGTTACTCGGAAGGTTTGTCGCATCAGGGCAACGCCGAGGCGTTCCTGACCGATTACCTGGCTGCCAAGAAATAATCGAGGGGCATCGATCATGAGCGAACATACCGATCCATTGGCCGACCTGTCCGGTTCGCTGGGCAATGAGTACGACCAGTCGCGCACGGCCCAGCGCGAGCGCGTGGTCGCCGAGCTTCGGCAAGTGATCGAGCGCGTGCCGGAGCAGAGCGAATTCACCAACTCTCGCCGTTACCGCGTGTGGGGGCCTGTATGGCTGGTCGGTGCCCTGATTCTGTTCGGAATCGGCATCAGCATGCAGCGCACCGGGCCGATCGTGGCCACCGCCTTCATCGTGCTCATCGCCGCTGTTGTGACCTGGCAGCACCGCAACGCCGGTACCCAGGTGTTCATGCGCCTGACACGCCGTCAACTGTTCGTCGACACGTTGGACGCGCCGGTGGACTTGGCCCAAGTGCAGGACATCTCGGTCAAGGATGAAGGGCTGGTGATGATGCAGACGCTGGAGATGAGCAGCGATGCTGCATTGCCTACCCACCGAGTGGCGAGGCTGCAGTTCTTCGGTAACCAGGCCATGGTCCTGAAAAAGCCGCGCCCCCAGATCCGTATTATGTCGGCTGGGCTGGCGCAGAACGGACGCAAGCTGTCCAACGAAGAAGTGCTGGCCGTGCTGACGGCCTACTGCGATGCCGCCCACGCTCAGCGTCAGCTCGAGCTGCTGCAGGCCAATGGATAACTCCGGCGCCAATGACGACCTGGCCTACCTGCAGGTCCATGCCGTCGGGCCCGATGAGTCGTTCGAGCTGCGTGAGCACTCGCTGGGCAAGGCATTTGCGTGTGCAATCATCGGGCTGGTGGCACTTGGGCTCAGTGGCTGGCTCGCGAGCTTGCCGATGGTCTTCGGCCCGCAGACCTCCACCGCGGTGGTGGTGTTGCTATGGGCATTCGGTGCAGGGCTGGCCGGCATCGGGCTGGTGGCCCTGGTTTGCGCCTGGGCGCTGTATCAGCGCCATGGGCAGTGCGCACTGGCGGTGACCCGTGACACGGTCGGCTTCGCCAACGCCTTGGCCCCAGTACCATGGGAAGCGTTCGAGGCCTTCGATGTCGAACAACGGCGGCTGAGTACGCACCTGGTGTTCAGCCTTGCCGCGTTCGGTGCTGCACCTGTGCTCAAGGCCTCGAGCTTCAAAGCGCTGGCAGCCCCTGATGCCCAGCTGATTGCCGGTGGCCTGCGGCTCAAGGTGTGGGCGTGTAACTTCACCCTGACCGGGCGCAGGCTCACGCTGGCAGAACTGGTGGACGTGCTTTACCCCTACCTGCAGGCAGCACAGGCCAGGCGTACCTTGGCACAGTTGTTCCCGGCCGTGGCTCGCCAGGGTGATGCCCTGCGGCGGGCTGGGCCATGAGCAACGGGGCCATACGGCTGCTCAGGCGCCTGGGCTGGGGCTTGGCCCTGCTGCTGTTGCCGCTGCTGGTACTGGGGTGGAGCCAGGTGCAACTCTGGCGCCTCGAGGTGGCACAGGCGCAGGCTCAGGTGATGCGCCAGTGGCTGGATACGCCAAGCGACACGCTCTTGCAGGCCCTGCCCAAGGCCGAGCGTAACCCATACCTGCCCCAGGCAGACCGACGTGAGCGGTTTCAGCGTGAAGTGGACCGCTATGAGGCGGGCCTTGGCGGGCAGTCTCTGCGCAAGGTCCTGGCAGTCACGAGCGGCCTGCTGGCGGTTCTGGCCCTGCTCACTGCGGCCGGGGCGTGGCTCAGGCTCAGACTGGACGCCTGGCGGGCGCTGCGCTCATCTGAGTTTCTGCAGCAGCACATGACCCAGCGTTGGCGTGCCCTGGGCAAGTGGCTGGTACTGCATCTGGGCTTGCTGGCTGCCGCATTGAGCCTTGCCTTGCTGTACGAGCTGAGCGTTGCGACCAGCCGGGTGGCCGAGGGTGGGTTGACGGTGCTGTTCATCGTGTTGCCGCTGGCTTCGTGCGTGCTGGTCTGCCTGCAACTGGCCAGGCGGTTGCATCGACGCTGGCCGCTTGTACTCGATCAGGGCACGTCCTTTCTGGGCAGAGCGCTTGATCGGGACAGTGCACCGGGGGTATGGCGCTGGGTCGAGGGCCTGGCGGCGCAGCTTCAGGCACCGGTCCCCGACAACATCGTGGTTGGCCTCGATCAGGGCTTTTTCGTCACCAGCGTGCCGATTCTGCTTCAGCCTGCAGGCTTGCCGCTGGCGGGGCGCACGCTGTACTTGCCGCTGCCTTACCTGGGTATGCTCAGCCAGGCAGAAGCGGGTGCGGTCATTGGACACGAGCTGGGCCATTTCCGGCATCAGGACACCGAACGCGCCAGCCAGACCAACGCACAGTTCAGCATGATGCGTGCTCATTTCTCGGCGCTGGTCGGCCATGACGAGCCCGCGCCCTGGACGCAACGCCCGACGCTGTGGATGGCCTGGCAGTTCCTGCACCATTTCCAGCGTGCGGTGCTGCACTGGGGGCGGTCGCAAGAGCTGCTGGCGGACCAGGCAGGCGCTGCAGTCGGCGGACAACGGCTGTTTGCGCAGACCTTGCTGCGCATCATTGCGCTGCAGCCTGCGGTCGATACGGTGCTGGCGACGTGCGGTGGACAAAGTATCGATCGAGCCCTGCCTGGCTACCTTGAGCATCACCCGCTGCAGGTGGGCGACGAGGTGCTGGGTGCCGCCATGGCGCACCCCTTCGACACTCACCCTGCAGCCGCTTCCCGCCTGCAGGCGTTGGGTGTTGCGCCCGCCCCGGCGCTGCTGGTGGCCGCTACCCGGCCACCGGGCGTCGAGGAGCGCCACTGGTTCGGCCGACTGTGCACGGGGGGGCGCGCTCAAGCCGATTGAGCGCGCCCAGGACACATCGGATTGATCCTTCACTTAATCTTTCCCATTCGCAGGTGTATCGTATTCGCCCTTCCTCATCAGCGCCTGCTGGTGAACTGTTTGTGCCGAACACGAGGTACCCGCTGCGATGTCCTTCACCCGTCGACAAATGCTCAAGGGCCTGACCGGCCTGGTTGTGGTTGGCCTGGGCGCGGGGGGCGCCGCGCGGTACTGGCTGGGCAAGGTCGAAGATGACAATGCCGGCCATGACTACGAGCTGATCGCAGCGCCCCTTGACGTCGAACTGGTCCCTGGACACACGACTCAAGCCTGGGCGTTCGGGCCCAGTGCCCCTGGGACCGAGCTGCGCGTGCGGCAGGGTACCTGGCTGCGCGTGCGCTTCATCAACCACCTGCCGATCGAGACCACCATCCACTGGCATGGCATCCGCTTGCCGCTGGAAATGGATGGCGTGCCGTATGTGTCGCAATTGCCAGTCAAGCCAGGGGAGTATTTCGACTACAAGTTCCGGGTGCCCGATGCCGGCAGCTACTGGTACCACCCCCATGTCAGCAGCTCCGAAGAGCTGGGCCGGGGCCTGGTGGGCCCGCTGATCGTCGAGGAGCGCGAACCCACCGGTTTCAAGCATGAGCGCACGCTCAACCTCAAGACCTGGCATGTGGACGAGCAGGGGGGCTGGATGCCGTTCAGCGTCCCGCGCGAGGCGGCGCGCAATGGGACGGCAGGGCGGCTGATCACCATCAACGGCCAAGCCGATGCCGTGACCGAGCTGCCGGCAGGGCAGGTGGTGCGCGTGCGCCTGCTGAATCTGGACAACACCTGGACGTACCGCATCAACCTCAAGGGCAACTGCGAAGCGCGGATCTACGCGCTCGATGGCAACCCCGTCACCCCCCGGCCATTGGAGGATGACTACTGGCTGGGGCCTGGCATGCGCATTTGCCTGGCGATCCGCATTCCCGAGGCCGGCGAAGAGATCTCCCTTCGCGATGGCTTCGTGCGCCTGGGCACCCTGCGCGCGGTGGCCAACCCGGATGCGCCCAGCGACTGGCCAGCGGCGCTGCCGCCCAACCCCATCGCCGAGCCGGACCTGGAAAACGCCGAAAAGCTCAACTTCAACTTCGAGTGGGCAGGCAAGGTGTCGGTCGGCACCGACCAGGGCAAGCCGCCGAGCCTGTGGCAGATCAACGGTCAGGCCTGGGACATCACCGACAAGACCTGCGCCGATCGCCCGATCGCGACGCTGACCAAGGGCAAGAGCTACATTTTCGAATTGAAGAACATGACCCAGTACCAGCACCCCATCCACTTGCACGGCATGAGCTTCAAGGTGATTGGTTCCAACCGGCATGACATCAAGGAGCCGTGGTTCACCGACACCTACCTGCTGGGCAAGAACGAGCGCGCCCAGGTTGCGCTGGTCGCCGATAACCCGGGCACCTGGATGTTCCACTGCCACGTCATCGACCACATGGAAACCGGCCTGATGGCCGCGATCGCGGTGGTCTGATGCGACCGCAGATCATCGACCGCAGCCATGACCAGACCTACATGCGCATGGCGTTGGCGTTGGCCGCCGAGGGCGCCCAGCTGGGCGAGGTGCCGGTGGGCGCTGTGCTGGTGCAGGACGGCCAGGTCATCGGCCAGGGCTTCAACCGCCCGATCACCGACAGCGACCCCAGCGCCCATGCCGAGATGGTGGCGATCCGCGCCGCCGCGCGGGCGGTCGGCAACTACCGCCTGCCGGGTAGCACGCTGTACGTGACCTTGGAGCCGTGCAGCATGTGCGCCGGCTTGATCGTGCATTCGCGGGTGATGCGCGTGGTCTTCGGCGCACTGGAACCCAAGGCCGGGATCGTGCAGAGCCAGGGCCAGTTCTTCGGGCAAGGCTTCCTGAACCACCGTGTGCTGGTAGAGGGGGGCGTGATGGCCGAAGCGTGCGGGCAAGTGCTCAGTGACTTCTTCAAGGCTCGCCGGGCCAAGCCGTGACGTGACCGGCTACAACGGCGCTGATTGCTCTGCCGGTTTAGCCTTGTTCACACCCGGTACATGCAGGTCGCCCTCGGCCACCTGGCCTTCGAGCTGAGGCTGGGTAACCCAGGTGAGAATGTCGTAGTAGCGGCGGATGTTGGCGACGAAGTGCACCGGTTCGCCGCCCCGCGCATAGCCGTACTTGGTCTGGCGGTACCATTGCTTCTGCGCCAGGCGCGGTAGCATCTTCTTCACATCCAGCCACTTGTTGGGGTTGAGCTTTTCGCGCTTGGCCAGGGTGCGCGCATCTTCCAGGTGGCCGCTGCCGACGTTGTAGGCGGCCAGCGCGAACCAGGTGCGGTCGGGCTCCTGGATGCTGTCGTCCAGCTCGGCCTTGATCTTCATGAAGTACTTGGCGCCACCCTTGATGCTCTGCTTGGGGTCCAGGCGGTTGGAAACCCCCATGGCCTGGGCGGTGCGCTGGGTCAGCATCATCAAGCCACGCACGCCGGTCTTGGAGGTGACCTCCGGCTGCCACATGGATTCCTGGTAGCCGATGGCGGCCAACAGGCGCCAGTCCACCTGCTCGACCTTGGCATAGCTCTTGAAATGCTTTTCGTACTTGGGCAAACGTTGCTGCAGGTGCTGGGCGAAGGTGTAGGCGCCCACATAGCCCAGTACGTCGACATGCCCGTAATAGCGGTCCTTCAGGCGCTGCAGGGTGCCATTCTTCTGGGACTTGTCGAGGAATTCGTTCACCTCGTTCAACAGGCTGTTGTCCTCGCCTGCGGCGACGGCCCAGCGCTGGTCACGAGACTCGCCCAGGTCGAAGGCCACGCGCACATTAGGGAAGTACACCTGGTTCATGGCCAGTTCGTTGGAGTCGACCAGGGTAAGGTCGATCTGCCCTTCGTCGACCATGCGCAGCAGGTCGACCACCTCCACGGCATCGGATTCTTCGTATTGCAGGCCCGGGTACTGTTTTTTCAGCTCGGCCAGCTGATCGGCATGGCTGCTGCCCTTGAGCACCATGATTTTCTTGCCGACCAAGCCTTGGGCGCTGGTCGGGCGCGAGCGGCCATTGCGGTAGATGACCTGAGGCGTCACCTCAAGGTAGGGGTGAGAAAACTTCGCCTGGACCTGGCGCCGTTCGCTGCTGACAAGGCCGGCGGCTGCCAGCACCGGGCCGGACGGCTTGCCAAGGTCGTCGAACAGTTCGTCGAGGTTGTCGGCGGTCTCGATTTCCAGCTTCACGCCCAGGTCATCGGCAAAATGCTTGACCAGTTCGTACTCGAAGCCGGTCTCACCGTTGCGATCCTGGAAATAGGTGGCCGGGCTGTTGCGGGTGATCACGCGCAGCACACCGTCCTCCTTCACGCGCTCGAGGGTACTGGGTTTTTCAACGCAGCCACCAAGCAGCAGAAAGAGTCCGGTTGCGAAAAGCCATCTGGCGCAACGCTGGCGCAAAGCAGTGTGGGTGAACATAGGTTGCAGTATACGCAAAGGACTGGCCGTGCCATATCTCGACAACGGCTAGCTTGTCTGATAGCGCTTACTGGGGTTTGTCACTCGTGCGCACCGTCCAGCGCTGCGTTCATGGTCTGGTACAGGGTGCAGGCCCTGCATCAGAGCGATCGCCCCCCCTTTTGCCAGCCCGGGCAGGCGCTGCCGATGAGCTGCCAACACGGCCCCTGACAAGTGGTCGAACCCCCGGAAATTTTGACCCGCCGGTCCGGTTCCGCCGCCCGGCAGCCATGCGCTACAGCGGGTGCCGCAAGCCAACGAATTAGGCTAGAATGCACGGCCTCCAAGCACACCCCTTCTGAGGCTGTCCCGACGATGTTGATCCTGCGCGGCGCTCCTGCCCTTTCTGCCTTTCGCCACGGTAAGTTACTCGAGCAACTGAGCCAGAAAGTCCCCGCTGTTACTGGTTTGTATGCCGAATTTGCCCACTTCGCCGATACCGACGGCGAGCTGACCGCCGACCAGCAGCAGGTGCTGGGCCGTCTGCTCAAGTACGGCCCGAGCGTACCGGTGCAGGAGCCCGCCGGTCGCCTGTTCCTGGTCGTACCGCGCCTGGGCACCATTTCGCCCTGGGCCAGCAAGGCCAGCGACATCGCCCACAACTGCGGCCTGCAGTCGATCCAGCGCCTGGAGCGCGGCATTGCGTACTACGTTGCCGGTGACCTCAGCGACGCCGAGGCCGAGCAGGTGTCGGCGCAGTTGCACGACCGCATGACCCAGCGCGTGCTGGGCCAGCTTGAGCAGGCCGCCGACATGTTCAGCCACGCCCAGCCAAGGCCCATGACGTCGGTGGACATCCTCGCCGGTGGCCGCGACGCTCTGGCCCAGGCCAACATCGACCTCGGCCTGGCATTGGCCGAGGACGAGGTGGACTACCTGGTCACCGCGTTCCAGGGCCTCAAGCGCAACCCCAACGACATCGAACTGATGATGTTCGCCCAGGCCAACTCCGAGCACTGTCGCCACAAGATCTTCAACGCCAGTTGGGACATCGACGGCCAGGCGCAGGACAAGAGCCTGTTCGGCATGATCAAGAACACCTACCAGATGCACAGCGAAGGTGTGCTGTCGGCGTACAAGGACAACGCTTCGGTCATCGTCGGCAACGTTGCTGGTCGTTTCTACCCGAACCCTGAAACCCGCCAGTATGGTGCGGTGCAGGAGCCGGTACACATTCTGATGAAGGTGGAAACCCACAACCACCCGACCGCCATCGCTCCCTTCTCCGGGGCATCGACCGGTTCTGGCGGCGAAATCCGTGACGAAGGTGCCACCGGCCGTGGCGCCAAGCCCAAGGCCGGCCTCACCGGCTTCACCGTGTCCAACCTGCGCATCCCAGGCTTCGAGCAGCCCTGGGAGCAGGACTACGGCAAGCCTGGCCGCATCGTCGACGCCCTCGACATCATGGTCGAAGGCCCGCTGGGCGGCGCTGCCTTCAACAACGAGTTCGGGCGTCCGGCCCTGACCGGCTACTTCCGTACCTTCGAGCAGTCCATCAACACCCCGCACGGCGAAGAAGTGCGCGGTTACCACAAGCCGATCATGCTGGCCGGCGGCATGGGCAACATCCGCGAAGATCACGTGCAGAAGGGCGAGATCACCGTCGGTGCCAAGCTGATCGTGTTGGGCGGTCCGGCCATGCTGATCGGCCTGGGTGGCGGCGCCGCTTCGTCGGTGGCCACCGGCGCCAGCTCGGCCGACCTCGACTTCGCCTCGGTGCAGCGCGAAAACCCCGAGATGGAGCGCCGTTGCCAGGAGGTCATCGACCGTTGCTGGCAGTTGGGTGAACACAACCCCATCGCCTTCATCCACGACGTGGGGGCGGGCGGTATCTCTAATGCGTTCCCTGAACTGGTGAACGACGGCGGTCGCGGTGGCCGCTTCGAGCTGCGCAACGTGCCCAATGACGAGCCGGGCATGGCCCCGCACGAAATCTGGAGCAACGAATCCCAGGAACGCTATGTACTGGCAGTCAGCGCCGAGGACTTCGAGCGCTTCCAGGCCATCTGCGAGCGCGAGCGCTGCCCGTTCGCAGTCGTCGGCGAGGCGACTGCCGAGCCGCACCTGACTGTGACCGACAGCCACTTTGGCAACACGCCGGTCGACATGCCGCTGGACGTGCTGCTCGGCAAACCGCCGCGCATGCACCGCTCGGTCAGCCGCGAAGCCGAGTTGGGCGACGACTTCGATCCGAGCACCCTGGACCTGGACAGCGCTGCGCAGCGCGTGCTGAACCACCCGGCCGTTGCCAGCAAGAGCTTCCTGATCACCATTGGCGACCGCACCATCACCGGCCTTGTGGCGCGCGACCAGATGGTCGGCCCCTGGCAGGTGCCGGTGGCTGACTGTGCCGTCACCGCCACCAGCTTCGACGTGTACACCGGTGAAGCCATGGCCATGGGCGAGCGTACCCCGCTGGCCCTGCTCGATGCCCCGGCTTCCGGGCGCATGGCCATCGGCGAGGTCCTGACCAACATGGCCGGCGCGCGTATCGACAAACTGTCCGACATCAAGCTGTCGGCCAACTGGATGTCGGCCGCCGGCCACCCGGGCGAAGACGCCCGCTTGTACGACACCGTCAAGGCTGTGGGCATGGAGCTGTGCCCAGAGCTGGGCCTGACGATTCCGGTCGGCAAAGACTCCATGTCGATGAAAACCAAGTGGAGCGAGGACGGCGTGGACAAGAGCGTGACCTCGCCGATGTCGCTGATCGTCAGCGGCTTTGCGCCGGTTACCGACATCCGCGGCACTCTGACCCCGCAATTGCGCATGGACAAGGGCGAGACGGACCTGATCCTGATCGACCTGGGCCGTGGCAAGAACCGCATGGGCGCGTCGATCCTGGCGCAGACCTACGGCAAGCTCGGTGCCCAGGCGCCGGATGTGGACGATGCCGAAGACCTCAAGGCGTTCTTCGCCGTCATCCAGGGCCTGAATGCCGACGGCCACCTGCTGGCCTACCATGACCGCTCCGACGGCGGCCTCTTCGCCACCGTGCTGGAAATGGCCTTCGCGGGTCACTGCGGTCTGGACTTGCACCTCGATCCGCTGACCGACAGCAAGGCCGACATCCCGGCCATCCTGTTCAACGAAGAGCTGGGCGCGGTCATTCAGGTGCGTCAGGACGCTACCCCGGACGTACTGGTCCAGTTCAGCGCCGCTGGCTTGGGTGAGCAGTGCGTGGCGGTGATCGGCAAGCCGGTCAACAACGCCGAAGTCTCCATCAGTCTGAACGGCGAAGTGCTGTTCGATGACGATCGCCGCATGCTTCAGCGCCAGTGGGCTGAGACCAGCTACCAGATCCAGCGTCTGCGCGACAACGCCGATTGCGCCGATCAGGAATTCGACCTGCTGCTCGAAGAAGACAACCCAGGGCTGTCGGTCAAGTTGGGCTTTGATGTCAACGACGACATCGCCGCGCCCTACATCAAGAAAGGCGTGCGCCCGCAAGTGGCCATCCTGCGTGAGCAGGGCGTCAACGGCCAGGTCGAAATGGCGGCTGCCTTCGACCGTGCCGGTTTCGCGGCCATCGACGTGCACATGAGCGACATCCTTGCTGGTCGCGTGGACTTCGAGGCCTTCAAGGGCCTGGTCGCCTGTGGCGGCTTCTCCTACGGCGACGTGTTGGGTGCAGGCGAGGGCTGGGCCAAGTCGGCCCTGTTCAACAGCCGTGCGCGTGATGCCTTCCAGGCGTTCTTCGAGCGTAACGACAGCTTCGCCCTGGGGGTGTGCAACGGTTGCCAGATGATGTCCAACCTGCACGAGCTGATTCCGGGCACCGAGTACTGGCCGCACTTCGTGCGTAACCGCTCCGAGCAGTTCGAGGCGCGGGTGGCCATGGTCGAGGTACAGAAGTCCAACTCGATCTTCCTGCAGGGCATGGCCGGCTCGCGCATGCCGATCGCCATCGCCCACGGCGAGGGCCATGCCGAGTTCGCCAGTGAAGAGGCCTTGCTGGAGGCCGATGTGTCCGGTTGCGTGGCGCTGCGTTACGTGGACAACCACGGCAAGGTCACCGAGGCCTACCCGGCCAACCCCAACGGCTCGCCACGCGGTATCACGGGGCTCACCAGCCGCGACGGCCGCGTGACCATCATGATGCCGCACCCGGAGCGTGTGTTCCGTGCCGTGCAGAACTCGTGGCGCCCGGATGAGTGGCAGGAAGATGCGGCGCTGATGCGTATGTTCCGCAATGCGCGGGTGTGGGTGAACTAAGGCGTGTACAAGCTCGCCTTCTTCGTCCCTGCCAGCCATGTGGAGGTGGTCAAGGCTGCTGTGTTCGCCGCAGGTGGTGGGCACATGGGTGATTATGACCACTGTGCTTGGCAGACCTTGGGCCAGGGCCAGTTTCGTCCATTGGACGGCAGTTCGCCGTTTCTTGGGCGGGCGGGTCAGGTCAAGGTGGTGGAGGAGTGGAGGGTGGAGGTGTAGTGGTCTACTAACCCCGGACACCCATTTAGGCGAGAATGCTCGCCACAGAGAGGTGTCCGATGACCAAGCAACGCCGTACCTTTACCCCTGAGTTCAAGCGCGAAGCTGCCTGCCTGGTGC